>Ga0210394_10000015_pt1 | contig 435910 bp, 323 predicted proteins | sample IncBWC12MmetaG_FD_160121 | JGI IMG/M metagenome (GOLD analysis project Ga0210394, IMG submission 160121) | Forest soil microbial communities from Barre Woods Harvard Forest LTER site, Petersham, Massachusetts, United States - Inc-BW-C-12-M | ecosystem: Environmental > Terrestrial > Soil >... | reverse complement strand
GTGCTCTTTCTGCTTTCCCTGCCCATGCTCAATCCCTGGGTGCGCGGAGACGGCGTCGGCTACTACGCCTTCGCGCGTGCTCCGCTGATCCAGCACAATCTCGATTTTACCCGCGACTATCAAGAAGCCAACGCCAGCTTTCGCGAAAATCGTCTCGACAAAAACGGCCAGCCTAGCGCTGAATTTCACACCCGCACCGGCCACATTGAAAATCATTTTACCGTGGGTCCTGCAATTCTCTGGGCCCCCTTTCTTATCGTCACGCACGCAGGCGTTCTTCTCGCGCGCTCCATGGGCTCGGCGATTCCCGCGGACGGTTTTTCCACGCCCTACCGCATCGCCATGGCGCTGGGGACAGCGCTCTACGGTTTTCTCGGCCTTCTGATTTCGTTTCAACTCGCGCGCAAATATGTGGACGAAACCTGGGCGCTTCTCGCCACGCTCGCCATCTGGTGGGCCAGCTCGCTTCCGGTCTACATGTACTTCAATCCGTCATGGTCGCATGCCCACTCGGCTTTTGTGGTGGCGCTCTTTTTGTGGTATTGGCACGAAACGCGGGACGCGCGCACGCTGGGGCAGTGGATCTTGCTCGGAGCGCTGGCGGGATTGATGCTCAACGTGTACTACGCCAATGTCATTCTATTCGTAATACTGCCGTTCGAAGCGGCCCGCGAATACAGCGCGGCGATCCGAAAAGCGACCCCCAGCACGCCGCATGTTTCGCAACTCATGGCTCGGCATCTCGTTTTCTTCATTACGCTTATTCTTTGCATGCTGCCCACATTTATCGTGCACCGCATCATTTACGGCAGCATGCTCAAAACAGGCTACGTTCCCATCGACCAGTGGTTGTGGCGCTCGCCTTACCTTTTCTCCGTTCTGTTCTCTGCGAATCACGGCTTGCTTTCCTGGACACCGCTTCTTCTCTTTGCCCTGATTGGCCTGGTGGCCTTTTGGCGGAGCGTGCCTCGCGTCGGCGCAGCTTTTTTGGGAGCCACGCTGGCGTTTTATTATTTCATAGCGTCGTATCCGGATTGGGCGGGCATCTCTTCGTACGGAAGCCGTTTTTTTGTTTCGCTTACCCCGCTTTTTATTCTGGGGCTTGCCGTTTTTCTCGACCGCTTCACGCGCATCTTTCGCTCCCGTCGCGCCGCGTTCGCCGCCGCCTGCGTCTTTCTGGGCTGCTTCATCTTGTGGAACGCTGGTCTAATTTTCCAGTGGGGCACGCACCTCATTCCCGCGCGCGGCGCGATCTCTTTTCCGCAAATGATTCGAAACCAATTTCTCGTTGTGCCGCGCCAGATTACCATGCAGTTCGAAAAGTATTTGTTTGGCCGCAAAGCCATGATGCAGCAGATCGAGCAGCGCGACCTCGAGCAGCTCAAGCAGAATCCTCCTCCCCCGTGATCCTTTTTTCCTTCTGGCTCTTGGCTTGCTGAGAATTCTGGAACTCACTATTTCGGAATTTGCCGAACAGTATCCGGAGCAGGTCAAATCCTGCCTGCTTCCCCGCGGCTACCTCGCCTGGAGCGTGCCCAATCGCGAGTGGTGACAGCACGCCAGCGCGCCGTGCAATTTCCTGGAGGCCCGGAAAGCAGGACGTGCCTCCCGGTGGCGATGGTGGCCTGGTGTTATGTCCCGCTACGCGGCTCCAAGGGACTTATTTGTATTTTCCCGGGCGCCTTCTACAATAAGGAGGCCTTCCCTGAAGATGACTTTGACGCGCGGTTCTCAAAACTGCGGGAAAATGCGAGGCCGGACGGATCGTCAATGAAACGCGCACTGATTACGGGAATTACCGGACAAGACGGCTCGTATCTCGCGGAACTCCTGCTTTCCAAAGGGTACGAAGTCCATGGGATCATCCGCCGGGCAAGCACCTTCAATACCAAGCGCATCGACCACATTTATCAAGATCCGAATCAGCCGAGTACCCGGCTCTTCCTGCATCACGGCGATCTCTCGAGCACCGAGTGGGTACTGAATCTGGTTTACAGCTTTCTACCGGATGAGCTGTACCACCTCGCGGCGCAAAGCCATGTGCGCGTGAGTTTTGACATGCCGGAGTACACGGGCGATATCACCGGGCTCGGTACGATGCGGTTGCTCGAAGCGATCCGGCGGGCCGGGGCGAAGACGCGATTTTATCAGGCGTCAAGCTCGGAAATGTTCGGTTCGGCGTCGCCTCCACAAAGCGAAACCACACTTTTCGAGCCGCGTAGCCCGTATGCCGCAGCCAAAGTGTATGCCTACTGGATGACGCGGATTTACCGCGAGGGTTACCAGCTTTTTGCGAGCAACGGAATATTGTTCAATCACGAGAGCCCGCGGCGTGGCGAGACGTTTGTGACACGAAAAATCACGCGCGCGGTGGCGGCCATCGTGGCGGGCAAACAAGACACGCTGTTTCTTGGAAATCTCGATGCACGGCGGGACTGGGGTTACGCTCCGGAGTATGTGGAAGCCATCTGGAAGATGCTGCAGCAAGATGCCGCCGAGGATATCGTCATCGGGACGGGCGAAGCACATTCGGTGCGCGAATTTGTGGAAGAAGCGTTCGCCTATGCCGGACTGGACTGGCGCAAGCATGTACAAATGTCGGAACGTTATAAGCGCCCCTTGGAAGTGGATTGCCTAGTTGCGAATACACGAAAAGCCCGGGAGAAACTTGGCTGGGAAACGAGGATTGGATTCAGCGAACTGGTGGCGATCATGGTCGACGCAGATCTCGAAGCGGCGGGTCTGGCTCCTCTCGGGCGCGGAAAAGCGATTCTGGAAAAGAAATTCAGTCACTGGAACCATTGGCAAAATTCGGTGACGCGAGTGGTGGGAGCGGTCGAAGGCCAAGCTTCCGAGAACTGAGGAGCGGGGAATGGGTTTTTGGCAGAATCGGCGCGTGGTGCTGAGCGGAGGCAACGGATTTCTCGGCTCGTTCGTGGTGGAGAAATTGCGCGCAGCGGGGTGCCGAGAGATCAGCACTCCGCACAGCCGGGACTACGACCTGCGTGAAAAATCCGAAGCGTTGCGGCTATTTAAAGATGCCAAGCCGGACATTTTCATCCATCTTGCAGCGGTGGTGGGCGGCATCGGCGCGAACCGCGCAAACCCCGGGAGATTTTTTTACGACAACGCGGTGATGGGCATCAACGCCATCGAAGCTGGACGCCTTGCGGGCGTCGAGAAGTTCGTTTGTGCGGGCACCATCTGTTCCTATCCAAAGTTCACGCCCGTGCCGTTCCGCGAAGAGAATTTCTGGGACGGCTATCCAGAAGAGACCAATGCCCCGTATGGGCTGGCGAAAAAAATGCTACTCGTCCAGCTACAGGCCTACCGCGAACAATATGGGTTCAAGGGAATTTACTTGACGCCGGTTAATTTGTACGGACCGCGAGACAATTTCGATCCGGAGAGCTCACACGTAATTCCGGCGCTGATCCGGAAATGCTGGGAAGCGAAACAGGTTCGAGCGCCGGAAGTCACAGCGTGGGGAACGGGCCGCGCGACGCGCGAGTTCTTGTATGTGGAGGACGCCGCGGAAGCGATGGTTCTTGCTGCGGAAAAGTATGAGAAGCCTGAACCCGTAAACTTGGGGTCGGGCGCGGAGATCAGCATCGGTAATTTGTTGGAACTGATCTGTTCGCTGACGGGCTACCAGGGAACGGCCCGCTGGGACGAGAAGAAGCCCGACGGACAGCCGCGCCGTTGCCTGGATACTTCCCGCGCAGTGACAGAATTCGCATGGCACGCAAAAACGTCTCTGCACGATGGTTTGCAGAAAACCGTCTCTTGGTACACGGAGAGTCTTAGCAATCCTTTGGGCGCAGCTGCTCGCCGAAGCTAGCGAAGGAGATCCTCGCGCGTGTGCCAGCGGCTTTTTATCCGTCTGTAGTGGTTGCCGGGGGAGAGTGGATCTTGGAAGGGAAAAGAACTGCCCGGAATAAAGCGAAAACCAGGCATCCGGCGCCGCCGGATTTTCCCACATGCGACGTGCAAGGCGTGGAAGTCAAAGTGTTTCGCAGGGCGCAGCGTTTGTTGAAGGAAAAACATCCGGGAATAATCTGCGGACTCGATAGCGAGGAAAAGCAGCGCGATGGGCTCGAAAGGCTTTTGCCGTTCGCATACACCTGGCAGCCCTGCGGCACTAATCACCTTCTGGCACTGCCCCAATGACGCAAAAATGCATCGCGCTGCTGGGACGGCGGGATGCCCCGACGGATGCGGTTGAGGAGTATTGCCAATATCTGGCGGGCGCGTTGCGTGCCCACGATTTTGCTTGGGAACTTGCGCGCGTCGCCTGGCTCGAAGACGGCTGGCCGGCGGCCATGCACGCGCTCGAGCGGCAAGCGAAGGGTTGGCGCGGATGCTGGGTGCTGGTGCAATACACCGCGCTGGCGTGGTCGGAGCGTGGTTTTCCTCTGCGGTTTCTGCGAGTACTGCGGATTCTGCGGCAGGCGGGGGCGCGCGTCGCCATGGTTTACCACGACGTCCTGCCCTACCATGGCAGCCGCACCATCGATAAGCTGCGGCGGCGCGCACAGAACCATGCGATGAGCGAAGCGCTGCGGTCTTCTGATCTCGGCGTCTTTACCGTGCCCCTCAGCAAAATTCCCTGGATTGGACGCCAGCACACGCGAGCCATTTTTATTCCGGTGGGCGCAAATCTTCCGGAACCGGAAACGGCCTGGACCGTACCGCACGGCGAGGGGAACAGGTTGCCGGCGATTGCTGTGTTTGGGATTACCGGGGGCGAAAGCGGTATCTGGGAAATCGCTAGTATTTCCGAGGCTTTGCAAATTGTGGCGGAACGACTGGGAAAGTTGCGGCTGGTTGTGATGGGGCGACATTCGGACACGGCGGAGAAAGCGCTGCAGAACCTGATGGACAAGCAGCCGATCGAGGTCTCCGCGCTGGGAGTTTTGCCGGGAGCGGAGATCGTAAGGCACATGGCCTCCTGCGACGTATTACTCTTTGTGCGTGGAGGGATCTCTTCGCGGCGCGGAAGCGCTATTGCAGGGATTGCGTGTGGACTGCCAGTGGTTGCGCTGGAAGGTCCAGAAACGGCGTCGCCAATTACCGAAGCGGGAGTGGTGTTCGCTGACCCGAAGAGGCAAAGAGGATTGGGAGAAGCGCTGCTGAAGGTGCTTTGCGATCCGGAGTATCGTGCTGTTCTTGCGGAACGCAGCCGGCGCGCGCAGGACAAATACTTTTCGTGGAAGGCGATTGCCGCCCGTTATGCGGAGGCCTTGCGTCCTGTCGATGGAAGTGTGGGGATTTCCGGTCAGGAGGAGGTCGCATGAGGTTTCATCGGGACAGCGCGTCGATCAAGGTTTCTTTCTTTTTTTCGGCGAGGACGGCGAGGGGATCAAGCGAGGAACTGTAGCCTGCGATTGCCGCGGCGGCGAGAAATGCAAACACTTCCGCGGGAAGCCAGGCATTGCCGGTCCACCGGCTTATAAAGAGGACCGGAGCGCTGATGGCGCCCAAAAGAATTTGCGTGCCAAAAGAGACCAGTACGGCCATGCCGGATTGGCGCTGGCCGCGCATCTGGCCGAAATTCAGTTTGCGCGGAAAGGACAGCGAGGACCAGTTGGCGATGGCTAACTGTCCGGTGACATTGAACACGATCGCGGCTAGTGTGGCCACCAGAACGGGGAGCGAGGGAAGCCCCACGAGGTAGGAAAAGGCGGCCATTGAAAGCGTTAATTCAAACGTGAGCATCGCGACTTGCAGAAGATTCTTTCCGAGAAAAACTTCGCGAAAGCTCACGGGCGAGGTGAAAAACGTTTGGATGCCTTTGCCGTCGTAAGCAAAGCTGTTGTAGGCGGGCGCCATCAGAATGAGGATGAGATAAGCCATCATACCGGGGAAAAAGAACTCGGTCGAAACCGGATGCTTGGTAGCCGTGGGATGCCTTCCCGCGAATTGCGTGGTAAATAGCAGAACAAAAACGGGAGGCATGATCAGCAGGAAAAAGGCGAAGCTGTTGCGCGTAAGATAGCGGAACTCCTTGCGAAGGACGGCGGAAACCTGCGGCGTCAGCAGGCCAAGAGCGTCGGGCTGTTCGGCGGTTCGCGAAGTGCGACGCAAGACGGCGCGGACCGGGGCTGCTGTCTCGCTCAGTTCCTCGCCGCGATATTGTGTCGCGAAGCGCAGCCAAAGGAACACGCTGAAAAGCAGGGCGTAGGCGGAGATCCCGGCGGCGCCGAGAAGTACGTCCGTGGAGTGTCCTTGTGCCGCGCCGGCGATGGCTCGCCCCGCAAGCGACGGCGGAAAAACAGAGAGATAGGGGAGCACATGGCGGACCCAGGGCTGCGCCGCACGGCCGTATCGCTGGAGCAGCGGGTTGAGGAATTGAAGCGAGACCGCCAATAGGATGAATACGGCGAAAAAGATCTCCCGAGTGCGGCGACGGGCCAAGATGCGTTCAAGCCAGGAACCAATCATTCGCTCGAGAGTGACATTCATCAGCAGGAAGAGGGCGGAAATAACAATCATGGTGGGCAGGACCGTTGGCTTCGCCCTAGCCGCGCCGATGATCATGGCGATGAGCCAACAACTAGAGGCGACAGCGGCAAAATCCGCGAGTCCGTAGGCCAGGCCGATGACATAAAATGCGCGCAGGCTAAGCGGAAACCGCAGCATGGTGCGAAATTCAAAACCCGCACCAAAGCCCGCCGTGAAAATATGAAAGAGCTGCCAGTAAAGAAAAATCGCCCAGAAAAGGAAAGCCATCCAGGCTTCGTGGCCTCCTGACAAAAAAGAATAAGCACCGAAGGAGAAAGCGAGGGACAAACCGAGGACGAAGAGCGCGGCGAAGACGCCGGCAAAGATCATTCCAATCAAATCCCACTGATTGTTTTTCTTGCGGAGACCGTTACGCAGAATCCGCCAGCGGAGCCCGGCTACAAGCCGGATTTGTTCCCAAACGGCGGGGACGCGTGCTACATCAGCCACGAGAGTTCCTCGAGTTGAGGCCGCTGGGCGCCGTCCTGGCCCACGATGGAGAGAAAAATTTGCTCGAGAGTCGTCTTGCTTCCTTCTTCACCAGCGATTCCCGCGCGCAACTCTTCAAGCGAACCCTGTGCGACCAGACGGCCTTTGTGAATGATAGCCACGTGGCTGCAGAGACGCTCGACAATCTCCAGGACATGCGAGGTAAGGAAGATAGTGACGCCGCGCTCAGTCATGCGCCCCAGAAGCGCTTTGAGCGCGCCGGCGGCAAGAGCATCCACACCTTCGAACGGCTCGTCGAGGAAAAGAATTCGTGGCCCATGAATCACCGCCGCGGCCAGCGCCAGTTTTTTCTGCATGCCGTGCGAATAGTCCGCGATCAAAGTTTTGGGGCGGTCGGAGAGCTGCATGAAATCCAGCAACTCTTCGGAGCGGCGCTGCGTGGTGGGACGGTCGAGCCCGTACATGCGGCCGACGAACTGAAGGTACTCGGCTCCAGTCAATCGTTCGAAGAGGCCCATGCCCTCGGGAACAACGCCGATTTGCCGTTTGACCTCGACCGGATGCCGAGCGAAGTCCAGCCCGAGAAGTTGCGCGCGGCCGGAGCTCGGGGCCAATAGGCCGGTAAGCATCTTGATGGTCGTGGACTTGCCTGCGCCATTGGGCCCGAGAAAGCCGAAAAACTGTCCGGCGGCAACCGTAAGGTCGACACCGTCCACCGCGGTCAAATTGCCGAAGCGGCGCGTAAGTTTTTCGGTCACGATGGCTGCGTCCGTCATCGCGTCTCCCCATTTCTTGAATGCCGTTCGCAACACGACTCTAACACGAGTCCGACACACGACAAGGCGCCAGAGCGAGAGTGTTTGCGCTCGATGAGGGGTAAGGTCACACAGGTTTCTGTGGAATGGGTGTCGGAGAGGAGAGCAGCAATTCTTTTGTGGGGAGAGCCGCCAGAACGGCAGGCAACTCCACGCGGAACGCGGCACCGCCTTCTTGGCGGTTGTAGCAGAGGATCCTGCCGCTGTGCTCCTGCACGATGCCGAAGCAAATACTGAGACCCAGGCCCGTGCCTTTCCCTACGGGCTTGGTCGTATAGAAAGGATCGAAGACGCGGTGGGGCTCCTTGACGCCGGGCCCGGTATCCAGGAAAAGGACGACGACATAAGCGCGGTCGCGCATGGTCTTGACGGTCAGGACGCCGCCTTGCGCCGCTTCCATGGCATCGACCGCATTGCTGATCATATTGAAGAAGACCTGCATCAACTGGTTTCCATCGCCGCGAACGCCGGGCAGAACGGATTCGAGCTGGAGCTCGATGCGCACGGTCCCGGTGGGCAGATCCAGGGTGCGAAGCTGTACGGCGTTGGTGACCACCGTGTTGATGTCCAGAAGGGTGCGCTCCGTGGGGACCTGCCTGGCAAAGCTGAGAAGATTTCCTACAAGTGTTTTCGTGCGACGAGCCTGATCGCGAATCTTCGACGCCGTGACGCGGGCTTTTTCGGGAAGAGTCCGGTCGTCGGCCAAAAGATCAGAGAAGCCCAAAATCGCCGTCAAAGGATTGTTGATTTCGTGGGCGGCGCCGGCGGCCAATTGTCCCAAGGAGACGAGCTTTTCGGATTGCACGATTTGCGCCTGGAGTCTCTGTAGATTCTGTATCGAGCGTTCGGAATTAGAGAGCAGGCGCGTGCGATCAGCATCAGCCAGGTAAGTCCTAAGGAAGACGAGAAGAGCCAGAGGAATGGAGGCGAGGAGGACGGTCATCAGCCGGAAATCGCGGATTGCGGGATTTTCGTGGGCGAACCGCAGGGTGTAAATGGCAAACAGGGGCAAAGACACTACGGCGGCCATGGCCAGATACGCCGGCACGACACCCTCTCCACGGGAGCTACCGGAGTCCGTATCGAAATCGTTCCCCGAGGGGGCCTCGAGAGCGGCACGTTTTTGGTAAGCGATGACGCCGGCGAGAGCGAACCAAAGAAAAGAGGAAACCAAGGGAAGATCGTACAAGCTACCCGTGTAATAGCGGCTGAACTCGAGAGCGATGTTGATGTTGAGGGAAGAGAGCATGTACATCGTCGAGGCCCCGAAAAGATTGGCATAAACCAATCGCCAGGCGCCCGAGGAGCGCAGCCAGAGGTAGCCGAAGCCACCGACAATGATCATGTTCTCGGTATTGTGAAGGAGGACGTAGTTGTAGTTGTACTCCGCGAGAGAAGGGACCGCGTACATCCATGGCAGCACGATGAAGATGTAGAGAAAGATCCACCAGGTAAGCAGCAGAGCAAAGTCCAAATAGCCGAAGCGCAGACGAAGTTCGCCGCGCTGGAGGTGGGGGCGCAGCGTCAGCGCGGCCATCATGGGAATGCCGCGAAGGAAGAAAACGATGTCTATGGGATCCGTGTCAGGCATCGGCCTGTGCAGGTAGAGCTCATAGTATGTCCAGTCAAATTGGCCGATCATCCAAAGCGTGCAACCCACGGCGAGCAACATCCAAAAGAGATTCCTGCGCCAATGAGGAGTGCCAGCATTCAGGAGGAGACCGGCGTTGGCGAGGAGCGGAACGAGGCACTGAGACAAGTCGCCGAAAGCGGTAAGAGCATGGCTTCCCCGATGGAGAGCCAGAGAAACTGTGGCGTAGACGACTAGGAAGAGAAGCCAGATGCCCGCCATGCGGATAGTCGTTTTGGCAGAAGACATAAGATCGGGTGAACCTATTTTAGAAGGGAGAGGCGGGCAGGGCGGTGCCGCATTCGGCGCGCAATACGTAAGTGTAAACTAAATCATAGGTTGACTTGGAGCCGGGATCGGCGAGCCCGGCGAGCCCGGATAAAAAGCAGGGATTTTAGCCCTCGTTGGTGTGAGCCAGGCTATGGTTGGTGAGCCGCGGTAGGTCTGTTGTTGCCAATGCGCCGATTGGCTTTGAGGGAATCGCCAACGCTCCGGCTACGTTCCAAGGGGGGCAAATGGCTCACTCGTAGCAAGTGCAGTAGCAAGAAAGCCCGATCCAGCGCGCCGAATTGCGATCAGCCGATATGTTTCACGCGTTCCCTGATTTCGATGGTCCCCTGATTTCGATGGTCCCCTGATTTCGATGGTCCCCTGATTTCGATGGTCCCCTGATTTCGATGGTCCCCTGATTTCGATGGTCCCCTGATTTCGATGGTCCCCTGATTTCGATCGTCCATCGATTGCCGGACCGAGTATCTTTCCTCGGATAGCGAGCCTCCCGGGTGGTGAACAAATGAACAAAGCCGGTCCCGCGAAAACTGCCTTTTAACAACTATGGCTTATTGGGCATCCCGGTTCTTGAGGTCCCTTGTATCTGCCATCCAGTCGGTCACACTAGAAGCCCCTCCGGCAATCTAGTGGTTATCGCTGTTACCTCCAGATTGGATCTTAGTGTTGCCTTAATATCGAGCGTTTCGATCTCCGAACTCAGGTGCGCCTGCTTCAGCCTCGGAATCGAAAGACGCGCATGATAAATCGGCCGGAGAGTCAATTGACGGAAGACAGGAAACGAAAGCTCCGACAGTTACTGGTTGCAGTGTGCTTTGTTGCGGCGCACGTGCTGCTGGACCGTTCCACGATGTTTTTTCAGATTTGGACGGAGATCAGCGCCTGGTATCCGCCCACGGGCCTGGCGTTCGCGGTGCTGATTGGGTTCGGGCCGCGTTATGCGGTGCCCATCCTGATCGCAGCGGATATCGCGTCAATCGTGAACTATCACCAGCCGGTCGACTCATTCTCTTTTCTGGTAGGGAACATTGAATACACGGCTGTGTTTACGGTGGCAGCCCTGCTATTGCGGCACGTCATCAAGATCGATCTGAATCTACGATCGCTGCGGGATGTGACGTGGCTGCTGCTGGTCGCCGTGCTCTCCTCTGGCGTCGAGTCGTTCGTCGGCGCCGGGTTCCTCGCGTTGGACCATTTGATCCCTTCGAAAGAATACTTGCGGGCTACGCTCAATTGGTGGGTCGGCGATGCCGTGGCCATTGGTTCGATTACACCGTTCTGTCTCATCTATGTGTTGCCCAGGCTCCGGCGATTCGCGGGATACTCCGAACCCGCCAGCACTCCCGGAGACCAGGCCACCGTCATGGTGGGCAGACACGAATTGCGAGGAATTCGAAGAGCGGGGGAGTCGGCCCTATTCGCAGTGTGCATTACGGCGGTGCTGTGGATGTCTCTCAGCGGACGCTGGTCTCGCGGCAACGAGATGTTCTTTCTTCTTTTTCTGCCGCTGATATGGATGGCCGTCCGGCGAGGTCTGCGGGGCGCCACGGCGGCGATTCTGGCACTGGATTCGGGAATCATCGTGGCGCTGAGGATTTATCCGCGGGGTCCCAGCGAACTCACACTGCTGCAATTTCTGATGCTCATCTTGTCGCTCGCTGGACTGGTGCTGGGAGCGTTGATCAGCGAGCGGGATGCGGGCGAGCGGAAATTGTCCCAGGAGGAAGGACGGATGCGGCTGTTGCTGGAATCGACGGGCGAAGCTATCTACGGAATGGACATCAAAGGGGAATGCACGTTTTGCAATCTCGCAATGCTCCGGTTGTTGCGTTACGCTTCGCAGGACGGCGTGCTGGGCCGCAACATACATGACGTTATCCATCATACGCGGCGCGATGGATCACCCTACCCGCGGGACGAGTGCGTGCTGCAGACCAAATTCCGGGCTGGCAATAAATTTCATGAGACCGACGAACTGCTTTGGCGTTCGGATGGGACCAGTTTCGACGCCGAAATATGGTGTTACCCGTTGCTGCAACAAGGTCACATGCTGGGAGCTGTCGTAACCTTTGTGGATATCACCGAGCGGAAGAAAGCGCAGGAAGTTCTGCAGCAAGCGAAGGAAGATGCCGAAGCCGCGAACCGGGCGAAGAGCGAATTCCTGGCGAACATGAGCCACGAGATTCGCACGCCCATGAACGGGATTCTGGGAATGACAACGCTTGCGCTCGAAACGAACCTAGACTCGGAACAGCGCGACTATCTGAGCATGGTGAAGAGTTCAGGCGAATCGCTCTTGACGCTGCTGAACGACATTCTGGATCTGTCGAAGATTGAGGCGGGTAAGCTAGACCTGGAAATCGCGGAGCTGTCCGTAGAGGACTGCATCGAAGAGGCGCTGCAGCCGCTGGTACTTAACGCGCAACACAAGGGCATCGAGCTGGTGTGGAATATCAGCGAAGATATTCCCAGCGCGGTGCGGGGGGATCCCACGCGCTTGCGGCAAGTGTTGATCAATTTAGCTGGAAACGCGCTGAAATTCACCAATCAGGGACAAGTGGCGATTTATGCCCGTCTTGCTGAGGCCACAGCGGATGGCTGGCTGCTGGAATTCACGGTGTCCGACACCGGCATCGGAATTCCAGAGGGAAAACAAAAAAAGATTTTTGAAGCGTTCACACAGGCGGACACATCTACCACACGGCGTTTCGGCGGCACCGGATTGGGACTATCGATTTGCCATCGGCTCGTGCACCTCATGGGCGGGCGTATTTGGGTGGAGAGCGAAGAAGGGCGGGGCAGCAAATTCCATTTCACCACGACGGTGTTGCGAGAGGTGGCACGCGAAAATGCCTCGAGAGCGCCGAGCGGAACAGCGCAGACGAACGGCTGGCGCGTTCTGGCGGTCGTTGACAATCCTCTCAATCGCGAGTTGCTGGAACGTTTGCTAACGCGCTGGAATACCGAAGCCGTGCTGGCGGCCAGCGCCGAGGAGGCGCTGAACCAGCTCGCGGAAGCCCAGCGCACGGGTGTGAACTTCTCAACGATCTTGATAGAGAAGGATTTGGGGAGTCCGGGAGGATTGGCGCTGGTCGCCACGGTCCGTGCATCTCCCGCAGCCGAGGTGCCGGTGATCCTGGTTCACTCGCGGCTGTTGGATGCGGAGGAACGGGATCGTTGCCGGCAGTTGGGCGTGACACGGATGATCCTCAAACCGTTCCGCCGGTCGGCGCTCTATGAAGCGCTCGAAGCCTGCCATGACCAGTTAGACGAAGCGCATGTGCCCTTGCCAGAGATTCCCGCGGAAGAAAGACGCGCCAGTTTACGGATCTTGCTTGCCGATGACAACATAGTGAATCAGCGATTGATTTCGCGACTGCTCGAGAAAATGGGGCACCGCGTCACCATTGTGGGCGACGGCCAGATGGCGTTCCGCCTCTCCGGCCAGCAGGACTTTGATCTAGTGGCGATGGACATGCAAATGCCCACTATGGATGGCGTGGAGGCCACCGAAGAGATTCGCTCCAGGGAGAAACAATCCGGACGGCACCTGCCGATAGTGGCGATGACCGCGAGCGCGTTTGACGAGGACCGCAAGAGATGCCAGCAAGCGGGGATGGACGGCTACGTTGCCAAGCCCGTTACGACCAAAACGATTGAAATGGAGATTGCCCGAGTGATGGCCGCGCAAAAAAAATAGCGAAGCACGAAGCTGCGCGAGCAAGATAGAGTTAGCGCCATGCCCCTAGTCTCCCAGTCTTTCACTCTTTACGTTAAGTGGCTATCAAGGGGCGCAAATCAGGTTCTACTATATAGAACTCCACGTTTATGCCGGCGTTGGCTGTTGTCCTGAGCCAGAAAACGAGGTTCAATTCACTTCGGAGCTGGACAGCAACCACGAACTGAGGAGCCACAGGTCCCGTCCCTTCTGGGTGGAGCAGACGGTCTCAGCTTCTTCCGCCAGCTCTTGGGCTCGCCCAAAATCGCCAGTTTCGAGTTCCTTCCTAGCTTCTCGTCGAAGCCCATAGGCGTGGTCGAGCAGCAGCAGGAGCGAGCGAAGGTCGGCCCCGCATCGCGAGCAGAACGCCGAGCCCCGGAAGCGCGCTTGGCAGACGGGGCAATTGGGGTGTTCATCGTTTCCGATCAATGCCCCTCCACAAAGAACAACAGCTCGCGCAGTTCCGCGCTAGTCTTTTTCAGCGCCCCGGCGTCGTTCGACCGTATCGCTCCATGGATTCTTTCGTGTAGTTCGATCGCTTCTTCTTGGTCCTCTGGGTGCAGCGTGCCCAGCAAGCGTTGGGAGTGCTCGATGAGGTCATGCGCTTCCTTCACCATCTCCAGGGCGTGCGGCAGACTGGCAGCGGCTGTGTCCTCAGGTTCGCTCACAGCCTCCTCGTCCACCCCATCTGCGTCTTCCAAGCTGAACTCATTTTCATCAATCTCCACGCTTTCTTCGGCGTGAGAGGAATAAAGCGCTTTAAGACGCTCTCGAGCTGCTGCGATCTCTGAAGGGCTCTTCTCCCGCAACGCCCGATCAATCGAGATGTGTTTGGACTTGCCGGTTTCCTTTTCGATGGCCGTGACGTGCAGGATGCCATCCACGTCGAGACTCATGCGACAAAGCACCTCGTTCGGCTCTCGCGTTGGTCGCAAACCCTCGACGCGGAAATCGCCCACCAGCAGATTTTTGAGCGCATCGTCGTCCTCACCCTGATAGATCTCAATTTGCACGGAGGTTTGCTGCGGGTAAGCTGTTGCGTAGCTCTCGGTGCGAGTGACGGGCAAAGGGGTGTTGCGATAAATAATTGGGTGATAACAATGCGGATAAGGGAAGCCCCCGCGTTCTCCCAGGTACGACGGGCCGAAGGAGAAGGGAGAGACATCCACCAGCACCCGCTCCACGCCGTGGCCGGCCAGCCTAGAAGCGAGGACTCCCGCACCAAGGGCCACGCACAAATCAGGATGTATATCCTGACGGGGCTCGAGTCCCGTCAGCTCATGCAATCTGCGGTAGATCAGTGGTGTTCGGGTTGAGCCGCCGACCAGCAAGATGGTGTCGATGTCACTGGGACTTTTGTGTGCATCGCTGAGCGCTTTGGAGACACTGTCGAGGGTGGACTCGATCAGCGGCCTCACCATCTCTTCGTATTCGGCACGGGAAAGTTCAACATCAAGGTGCAGGGGTTTTCCCTTCTCGGTCACCAGCGCTTCTTCCCGCACGCGGACGTAGGGCTCGAAACTCAGCTTCTTCTTGGCTTCCTCGGCAGCCCACCGCAAGCGGGTACGCGCGACCGGGTAGCCGTTCTGGAGGTCGATGCCATACTGGGTTTGGAATTCCCGTTCCAAGCGCCCGAGCAAAAGATCGTCAAAATCGTCCCCTCCGAGTTGGTTGTTACCGTGGCTGGCGAGAACTTCGGTGACGTCGCCCTCGACGCTTACTATGGATACGTCAAACGTCCCGCCGCCAAGGTCGTAAACCAAGGCGCTGTGATGCGCGGCATCGCCGAAACCGTACGCGAGACTGGCGGCCGTAGGTTCATTGAGAATGCGCGCGACTTCCAAACCTGCTAGCTCTCCGGCTTCACGCGTAGCGTTGCGCTGGGCGTCGGAAAAATAAGCCGGTACGGTAATGACGGCCTTGGTGATCGGTTGATGCAGATGGCGTTCGGCCCATTCCACCAGTTGGCGAAGAATGAGGGAGGAGATCTCCTGGGGCGTGAACTCCTTGTCTCCGAGGTTGACGGTCTCGGTCGAACCCATCTTTCGCTTGATACTCCGGATGGTCAGATTTGGAAACAGAAGCTGCTGATGGCGCGCCTCCCGGCCTACCAGCAGCGCGCCGGCAGGGGAGAGACCCACACAAGATGGCAGCATGCGGTCAGCTTCAGGGCCGAGAACCTCCACGTTGCCATTTAGGAAAGCCGCGATCTCCGAGTTGGTGGTTCCGAGATCAATACCTACGACCATATCACTCATTGTTTTCATCTCCTCCTGCAGGGATTGCTGTGGGTTTGCGTGCTACCTTCACTTGCGCCGGGCGATGAACTTCTCCCTTCCATTCGTAGCCCGCTCGGTACACTTCGAGCACCGTTCCCTCGGCTTCTTGATCGGTCTCTTCTACATCTACGGCGTGCATAGACTTCGGATCGAAGCGCTGCCCTTGGCATGCAATTTCCCTGACATCAAATTGCGCCAGGGCGTCTTTTAGGCGTTCCATGCTCATTTGGTAGCCCTCCTTAAGCGCGGTTATGTTCTCGAGGGCTTGGCGGAAAATGTGATGCCGAGCCAGGAGTCGAGCCGTCCAACTGGACCGCAGGGAATCGTCCATGCTCTTCTGGCTCGCGCGGACCTGATCGAGGCCCCGCGCCAAGCGGTCGAGCAGATCAAGAAATACATCCAGCACTTCCCGGCGAGCACGTTCATGAGCTTCTCGGTGCATCTCGGGAAGCTGCGGCGCCAGAATCGCGACCGGAGCGAGGGACTCGCTAACTTGCTTGAAGCTCCGCCCTTGCAATCTCACTTCCTGTGTCAGAGCTGTCACTGCCGCCCACATCGAATAGAAGTCGCACCGGCCGTTGCTGATTGGTTTCGGTTCCGCTGCCAGAGAGGACAGCAGTTCGGCAGAAATTCCCTGCGGGGGCTCCTCAGCAGCCAACACGGAGTCCAGCCAGACTTCAAAGCGAAGCAGAATTTCTCCGCGATCTAGACTCACTTCTCCCTCAAGACCGCCAACCATGGGCCCGGCCCGGTGAACTTTCTCTCTCGTTTGCTTGCCGGCAGCAAAGAAAGCAGAGGAGCGTGGGGATCTGCGGAAAGAAACATGTGCAAGGCGCGACGGCGCGGATCCCGCAATACTTCGTATGCGTCGCGGATGCGTTCAAACGCAGCAGGCGCACGGTCAGGCGGATTCTCCTTCACCTTGCACAGGTAGGCCTCGCGGATTCTCTGATCACCGGCATCCGGCGGAACTCCGAGAATCTCTCTCGGATCTTCGTCTAATCGGATGCTCGCCTGTCGTTCCGTTTTCAAAACAGATCTCCCTGCCCCGGCAAATCGCGCCGCGCTCTCTTTGGTCGCCTCCCTCGGGCGTGGCTCATTTCCGATGCCAGCAGCCGGGCCATCTCTTCTAGGGTGAACGATTCGTCGTCGTTCTCCAGATCCTCGTCGTCCAGAGACATAGTTTCCGGAGAAAAAGAAACGCGAAAGGCAGCAGACCGATCTGTGGGAAATGTAGGCGAGTGCTTCTCACGCTGGAGCACCGCCTGCATCTGTTCGGTGGTCATGGAGAAGTCCTGCCAATCTTCGAAATCGAGCCAGTCGAAGAAGTTTGTCTTGGCGTTGCGGCGGCCCCGTCGCAGCTCCACCGCCTCGTTAATGACGGACGTGTCCCGCCGGCGCCGCCCCAGTTCGACAGCAGCCGCAATACAGTCGTCGCGGCGCTCGCACTCCCATTCCGGCAGGGCTCGCGCCCGCAGCAGCAAAAACCGCGCTTCTGCGTCGCCTCCCATTTCAAGGCCGGCGACAGAAGCTGCGTAGGCGAGTTCCTTCTGGTTCGTGCGCAGCGCAGCCTTTCCCAGCATTTCTAATTGCCGGCCTTCTGGGCGGCCGCGGGCATTTGTCAACTCCTGCAAAAGCCGGTCGTGCCATGCCGTTGGGATCTTGAAGGTCGCACCCGCATCATCGGCGAGAACGCAAACACGTGCGGTCGCCGAGACCAGCGAATCAGAAAGATCCAGGGAGACTTTTTGCGGAAGATGACTTTCGAAGTCCGCCGGGGTCAGTCCGCCGAAAGCGCCTGCGTTTTCGCACACCAGGATCGCCGCAGCGGTGCTCCCCAGCAAGTGAACGATCTGGCTCAAAAAGCTGGAAACCAGTTTAGCGTCGTTGCGGATAACCTGGCAGGCCCAGCGCAGGGCGACCAGAAAGGCAGGACGATCACCCACTTGGGCTTGTGGCAGTGCTTCGAGAGCTGCCAAGTCCTGCTCAACCAGGTGCGGCTTGCGCTGCCGGAGGTGACGACCTGCCTGGGCGATCAACAGACGAAGCGCAGCTCTACGAACCTCGGGGTTTACCGCATCCAACTTCTGCGCCTCTTCTAGAAAGGCGGTCGCCTTGTTGAGTGCCGCTCGCTTTTCCGCCGACTCCATCAGGTACAGCAGGGGCTCGCTGTGGTTCGGGATGGCTCGGTGCCAGCTCTCGGCCACGTAGTCGGCAACCCTCCAATCGGACTCCTGCCTCGCCCAGTTCAACCATTGCTCGAACGCTTCGCGATGAGGGTCGATGCTGCACGCCCGCTCGAATAGTTCGCTTGGTGAGAGAAAATAAAGATCACGCTTTTTGTACTTCGCCTCCACCGCGCGAATGGCCGGCGGCTGATCCTCATAGTAGGCTTGGAAGCCGGAGAATTGCTCCGCGAAATTGCTCTGCAGCGCTTCCAGCGTCTCGACGGGGACCTCCAGCAAAAGCGCAGCCATATGCAGGTACAGAGCTGCTGCTTCGGGACCGTTTTCCCCAAACCAACCCTCCGCAACCGCGTGTCGGCGAAATTGCTCCCATAGGGCGCATGTGACCGGTCCGATAGGTCCGCGGGAATTTTCGAGGGACCGCGCATAAAGGCGCCAGAAGTAAGCGTTCTTGGCCGACGTCCCGCCGAGTGCGGCGCGGACTTTTCGTTTGGGCAGCTCAAGCTGCAAAGCGCGTACGGAGATATGCTGCCGCAAGCGTTCCACCAGCTCGGGATAGGCAACCTCGCAACCCGTCATGGCGCGCTGGATTTCCGGAAGGATCTTGCCTTGGTCCCTGGTTTCAAACGCGGAGTCTAGCGCTTGTAGGGCTCTCTCGAGAGACACTTTGTTTCCACAAACACGGGCGACGAGTGCGTCTGCAGCAGAGGCCAGGTGCTCGCCGGTTCTCGCGCGAAGCATGGTCCGAAGGGCCGGAATGAGCCGTGCGGGAGCGGTATCGGGATCGATGATTTTGAGGCACTGTTCGCAGGCGGCATCGTTTTGCCGGTAGAAATAGGCAATGGCACGTAGGAGGATTTTCCACGAAGCCAAGGGACCGCGGTGAGAAACTTCCGGCAGAGCCAGGGCGGCCTCTTCGATAGGGCCAGCCGTGACCGCCGCAAATGCTCTTAGGAGCGCGGCAGCCGCCGTACGAAGGGCGTGGTCAGGTGGGAGCGCCGCACACTCGGCGAGGGCCGAGAGGTCGTACACGTGACGCCCGACAGCCTTTTCGATCGTCCTTCGTATTTCCTGGGGAAGAGCTGGGTCATTCAGGGGCCTCAACAATTCCTCAAGGTTTCCGTCGGAAGCGCGGACAAGAACGCCGACCTCTGTAAGCCTTGCTGCCGCGCAGGAGTAGCGCTCGTGCACCAGTTCGAACAACGCTTTGGCTTCTTCCTGCAGGCCGGATTTCCACAGGGACTGAATTCGCGCCGCATAGGCATCCACCAGCAAGGCTTCCGATTCCCGCCAACCGCAGCGTTTGTGAATCTCTTTTGCCAGTTCCACGGCAGGCTTCGCCTTGCCTTTGGCGAGGAGGTCGCGCACTTCTTCCTCCTGCGGAACTGCTACGCTTGCCTCCGTGCCTCGAACGGGCGGATGGGGCAGCTTGGTTTCCCTGTTGGATTTCACGCGCACCCTGGAACTTCCCTCCCTTCCTTTTTCCAAGCGACTAACTTAACCAATCTCCCTGCCGATGACAATATCGCACTGATCCCGCGTTGTGAATTTCTGTGGAGAACCATTGACGATGCCTGGCCTCGGGAGCGACGCGGCCCGCACGCGATTAAGAAAAACCAGCGGCGGGCGCGCCTCGCTCCTGTTTCCTCGAGCGCCGTTTCGGGCCCGCGATTGGAATACGAATCCTCAGGCACTACAAACGAAGCGGCTTGCATGGAGGCGTAGGCTCGGTCGGAATAGCCATCGGGCCGAATGCCGCTTGGGGCTGGATTAACGATTCGAAATATTGACATTGTTGCTCGAGCCGTAATCCACACGGGCAGCGCATGCGGGATGGGTTGTCGTCTGATTTCCAACCAAGGTTATTTTGTCCACGAAATTCATCACAACCGCTGAGGTTGATTCAGAGCCGAAATAGGCCCGCATCGCATGCGTATGCGCAACGGATGCGCATCCAGTAAAGCTATTCTTCAAGAGGCCCTCGGTGCTGCCGGTTGTACGACTGTTATGAACGCCAGCCATATAAATTCCAGCGCCAGCGAGACTTTGTATCGAGTTTCCCGAAATCTCAATGTCCTGAAACGCGGGATAGATGCCATTAAAATTATCGGGCGTGTTGTTGTAGTTCGTCACCGCTTCGCTGAAGACGGTAATCGCGGCGTTTCGGTGCGGATAAGTGCCCATGCCCGTCCCGTATTGATAGGACTTTGTGGACCAGTTGGTTCGTATGAATTGGTTGTTGCGGATGGCCACGTCCGAACTTGGCGCGCCTTCGCTCCAGTAGCTCGAAAAATGAAAACCTACCCCACCCATGGTCAAAGATTCGAATGTCGAATTCTGAATCACTCCGTGCAACGCCCCCAAGATAATTCCACGCCCGATTTTTTTTCGTACCGTCACTCCCGACACGTAAAAGCCGGATGGAATGTGGTTCATATTGATCGCTTTCAACCCGGCGCGCAGAAAGTGCACGCTCTCCTTTAGTTGAATCTTCTGCGGCCCGTTTCCGCTGGACGATTGCACGCGGGCCGATCCAATAAACGCCAAAGTCTCGTCAAAGAACGCCAGCATGTCTCCCTCCTTGGCAGAGGAATCCGCGCCGGCCATCGAAAAGGAACTGGCTGACTTTGCCGCCGTCAACGTGTCCCAAACGACCGCCACGTTGACCGCGTCATCGCCCAAGGCTTCGAAAATCGCGTGATCGATAATGATATCGCCCCGGGCCCCCGTCAGATGCACGCCATCCGCGGTGGTCGAGATGTGCCGTCCCTGGCTTGGAGTGATTGTGAGATTCTCGATGGAAATCCCTCTCTGCCGGTCTCCCCCGGCAATTCCCATATACGGCGATGCATGAATCGTGCACTGGATGATTCGCAAGTCTTCCGTGTCCAGCAGGCTCACGGCACCCATCGGGAATTGCGAAAACGCCACCAGCACATAGCGATTGGGAAATCGGACCAGGTTCGAGGCCACCCACTGGCCTGAAGCATTCGAGTTCGGGTAAAGGGCGAGTCCTTTCAAATGCATGGCTTGCGTCGGACCTTTTTTCTGCGCGATGCAGCCCGCGTCGCAACCGTCATCCGTTGGCCCAGGTAAATCATCCTCCCGCGCCATCTGACCGGTGCCTTTGTCCCACAGATGGAAGGTATAGATATACGGCGAGAAATTTGACGGAAACTGTGTCTGGGGATCCAACTCGATGTGTCCGGAAGTCGCCGAATCCTTTTTGATCGTCCCCATGGCCTCAAAAAGCGGGCCTCGCCAAGCCGGTTCGGGATCCATTGGCCTTCCCCAGTCGATGACCAGGTTCTCCAGGATTCCCTGCTTACAATTCTCGATATTGAAGGCCCCCGTCGAGCCCGTAAAGTACAGCGTCGATCCATTCCCGTCGAATACAAAATCGTGCGCATCGCGAATCGTAAAATGGGGCCGGTGGTTGAGCACCCAGTCCTGCTGGGGCGGCAATTTCGCGGGCAGCACAATGTGGTAAGCCGCATGAGGCGCCAGTTGCACCACGCGGCAAGGCGCCGCGTTCCCTGTGGCCATGCGATCCAGGTAGCCTTGAATCAACTTCAGATCATCGCTCGCCGTGGGTGGCGGCACCGTGCACACCATCTCGGGATTCAGCTTCTGCCACGGCGGTGAAAGCGCAGCCTCGTACCAAGCTGGCGACTTTACGACCACCGCGACACGCGCCCCTTGCGCGCTCGTGAACGATCGCACCACATCGTTTGCCGTCGCCGTGACCTCGGGCCGCACCGCCTGGCGAACCAGGGTATTCCAACTCGCCGGATCCGCCCACGCCGCCCGTCCCATCCTCCCTTTGGACTGGCCATCGGCAACGTATTCGGAAATTGCGCGAGCCGGGTCATGCGAAACATCGGCATATCGTGATTGATATTCCCTTACATTAAAAAATGGCGACGCTCCCCGGCGTTCCGCGATTCCATGCTGCAGCCAGTGGAGTTGTATGTCCACGAGGTCCCAAACGCGGGGATAAGCTTTGTCGAGATCCGGATTGTTAGCGGGGTCCAGGTAATAGTTGAAGTCGAACACCACCCAATAGCTATCGGCGGCGCCGATCCTTCCCTCATTGAATCCGGCAACAACGAAGTGTTCGATCGCAGCGAGGCAATCTCCCTTCGCTAGATCGCCATACCTGTTCAGGTAGTCTCGCGAATAGAACAGAAACGAGCCCCTGCGGCACGCCTTGGCGCCCTGGCCCGTCCACTCGCGCTTCGCGGCGTCATCGTCTGCCAACTTCAGCTGTGGGTAGAATTTTCTGTAAAACTCGGCGTTAAAGACGCGCTGATCGGTCAAGAAACCCTTGCCGGAACCCGGCAGCACCTGGTTGTCGATGGTCAACGGAATCAGTGCGATCTCTTCAGCCAACCCGACAAATCCAAAAGCCAGGAAGACCGATAGGAATGAAGTCAGGAGTAGGGCGGGGACTCTGTTGGCCAATTGTTTCACAAGTCCTTCGAAGGCCTCCGAAGTTCTGTTGGAGCATATTTTGTATAACACGCCGGAGTTCAAAAGTTGCGATCCAAAGGTAGAAGTTGTTTGCCCAGCGGTGGCCACCCACTTCCTTGACTCTCGGCAAAAAATACAAAACCGGGCATCTTCCGCTGGCTCTTAGAGTAGTCCGGTTCGAGGAGTGCGGTGGTTCGGAAGACTTCTAAGCGATCCGATCTCCTGGAACGCCGTTGGTCGGGCACCAGCGGCACTTTTCCTATTCATCCGGTTGTGTAGTTCACGTGCGACTTGTCTTTGTGGGAAGGGGTTACCGCCACTTCGGATTTTAGTACCGGCACAAGGTAGCTAGCGAAGCCGATGCCGACAAGAATCGTACCGAATGATTTCTCCGGTGTATATGTCCGGACGACCAATTTCCCGCATTCGAGTCTGTAGAACTTTGTTTTATAGCGCCGTGCAAAAAGCTGCTGCATCGCTTCACGTAGATTGGTTCCCGCTTCTTCGAGCGATGCGTTGCCGTTGTACTCGCACGCAAAACCGCCCAGATAAGAGCCGTCCGAATTGCGATAGACCCTAGCCAAAAGCACACCAGCGGTGATCCGCGTTCCCGGTCTATCGGTATGCTGGACAGCGATGATTCCCTCCAGCACGGACCCATGGTGGATGTCCGGCAAGTGTGGGAGCTCGACCGATTCCGGCGGCAGCACCGAGGTATAAAGCATCACGTTGTAATTTTCGATTCCGGCCATGTGCAGAGCTGCGTCGTACGATCCGGTCTCGATCCCGACATCGCTCTCTCCCCAGCCGATCACCCAGAAATATTCCCTGGGTATCCGGCAGCCAATTTCAGAGTAGCGAGCAAGCGGATGCTTCGGCATTTTGAGATAGCCCGACGCAGCTTAATACGATTCCCGGTTGGACATCAAATGGGTACTGACAGACGCATAAACCAGACACTTCTCAGTTTTCCTATTGCACCGTGGTCATGCAGCCGTAGTCCATGTGCAGTTGTCGGTGGCGGTGGAAAGAGTCGACCGGGATGGTCCGCCGTAAAGTCCACCTCGACTTGCACCCTGGCGGGCACGACGACCACATCGTTCGTCACGTCTGATGTTACTTTGCCAGGGACTTGGTCAGCTCGCAGTTGTGCCGCTGCAGGTGGACCGGGTGGCTTCATCCGTTGGCTTGTCGAAGTTGCAAAAACGGCAACGATGGCACGTTTATTTCGCTCGCAAGTATGTGCGAAAAGCTTTTCACGTCTCCATGGCCCTGTGATCCTCTAACCAAGCAGCCTGCGGAAAAATCGCAAGCGTCCTATTCGCAGCGCAGCGCGATCATCGCATCGACTTTCGTTGCGCGACGCGCGGGGATATAGCACGCCAGAATACCGACGGCGGCGAGTACGACAGAGATCGCACCGTAGGTTAGCGGGTCGCTTGGACGGACGCCGTAAAGGAGCCCTGAGAGCAGAGGCGTTAAGGCCGCAGCCATCGCCAAGCCAGCCAAAACGCCCGCGACGACCGGCAGACCGCTCTGGCGCAATACCATTCTGCCCACGTCAGCCGAATTCGCGCCGACAGCCATGCGAATCGCAATCTCCCGCTTGCGCTGGGCTACGGAATAGGACGTCACACCGTAGATGCCGATCGATGCTAGGAAAAGAGCCAGAGCCGCGAGCGCTCCTGCAAGCACGGTGACGAATCGCGTTTGTGCGCGTGCCTTTTCGACGTACTCCATCTGCGGGCGCAGATTCGAGACCGGCATCTCCTTGTCGAGCTTCTTTACTGCCCGCTGAACGTAGGCGGCAAACGTCTCGATCGGCGCGGTCGTCCGAACCGCGAGCGAAAACGCCGGCCGCGGCGCAAGCGACACAGGCAAATAGATCTGCCCCCTTCCCTTGTCTGTCAACGAGTGCGCCTGGATGTGCTTCACCACGCCAATCACCACCACCGGCTCGCGAATAAACTGGAATGCACCAGCGGGAGAATCTTCGACACTCAGCTTTTTGCCGACGGCATCCTGGCCGGGCCAAACTTGTTCGGCCACCGTATCATCGACGATTGCAACGTGCGTGTGGACCGCGTCGTCAGTGTCCTCAAATTCCCGGCCCGCCAGCAGCGTCGCGCCAATGGTTCGAAAATATCCCGGGAGTGTCGACCGGTGGTCCGCCATCACCGTGTTTTGCTGCTGCACGGGCGCGCCTTCGGGCCAATAGTAGCTGTACCAGTTCCCCAGCCCTTCATCCAGCGGGAGATGGGAAACGCCGCCAACCGATTGCGTGCCAGGCATTGCGGAAAGATCTGTTCGCAACTCCTTGAGAAAACTAGTCACGGACTCGACGGTGCCATAGCGCGACCAGGGAAACGACAGTTGAAACGTTAAGACCTTCTCCGGATGAAAGCCCAGATCGACGCGCAGCAGGCTCGTAAACGTTCGGACCATCAGGCCAGTCCCCACCAAAAGAATGCAGCCGAGGCTCACTTCGCTTACAATCAGCAATTGGCGCAGCCACGGTTTTCCTGTTGTTGTGGTTTTTCCGCTTTCCTTCAAAATTTCAACCAAGTCCCCGCGAGCGACCGACAACGCGGGCGCCAAGCCAAACAGAATGCCCGTCAAGATCGAAAGCACGAGTGTGAACGCCAAGACCCCAACGTCCAATTTCGGCGCCATCAGCAGGTAAATTCCTTCCGGCTGAAGGGAGAGAATCCATTTCAGAGCCACCCATGCAATGCCCAGCGCGGCTATTCCTCCAAGACATCCGAGAAATATATTTTCTGTCAGCAGCTGACGGATAATGCGCCTTCGTTCCGCGCCCATCGCCGCGCGAAGAGCAGTTTCGTGCCTTCTGCCTCCCGAGCGCGACAGCAATAAATTAGCGAGGTTCGCGCAAGTAACGAGCAACACCAGCACAACGGCGGCGAACAGCGAAACCAGCGCGGGCTGTACCGACCTTACGTCATCCTCTTGAAGCGACAAGACACTCAAGTGCAGCGACTGCTCTGCGTATTCCTTCGCCTCACCGCGAAGCTGCAAGGCAAGAGATTCCGCTTCACTTTGCGCTTGCGCCACCGTGACGCCCCGGCGCAACCTGCCAATCATCCTTATATACGCCGTATCGCGGTTCTGTGCCTCCAGGTCGTTTAAAAACGGGATGAAAACCTGCACGTCTGCCATCCTGCTATCGGGAAATAGCAGTTTGAAATCTCGCGGCAGCACGCCAACAATCGTGAAGTTATTCCCGTTCAGCCGCGCCGTTTGCCCAATGATGCTCGGATTCGCGCCGAATTGCCGCCGCCATAAGCCGTCAGTCAAAAGGATGAGTGGCGCCGCGCCTTCGCGGTCTTCGCCAGGCGCGAAGAATCGTCCGAGTTGCGGCCTCTCGGCCAGCAACGGCAGAAAATTCGCAGTCGTAAGAGCCAAGCGCACTTGCTCCGGCTCGACAGTTCCTGTAATCGTGCCGCTGGTTACCCATATTCCGGCAATTTCCTCAAACGCGCGACTGCGATTGCGCAGCTCAACCAGCTCCGGACCGGAAGCTGGCCCGCGCGTCTCATTCCCCCAGGTCGACCAGATCATGGCCAGACGCTTTGCATTTGGATAAGGAAGCGGCCGGAGGAGCACCGCGTTGACCACACTGAAGATTGCGGTGTTCGCGCCAATGCCAAGCGCCAGAGTAAGGACCGCCACTGCGGTAAAGCCTGGAGAGCTGCGCAACATGCGCGTGGCGAAGTGCACATCGGTCCACACGGTTTGCAGCCAAAAGCCACGGAGCTCTTCACGGCATTCCTCCTTGAATTTTTGGAAGCCGCCGAATTCGATGCGCGCGCGGCGCTCGGCTTCGGCGCGCGGGAGACCGGAGCGCTCAAGATCATCGGCGCGCCTTTGTATGTGCGAGCGAATCTCCTCATCCAGTTCGTCCTCAAGCCCAGAGCGACGGAAGAGAGTGGAGGCGAGGGAACGAAGCGAGGCGAAGAGACTCATAGCTCCTCCGGTTGCGCGGCAAGCGCGGAAGCGATGGCCGCCACGAGCCGATTCCAGCCCTCGGCTTCGTGGCGCAATCGCTTGTGGCCCGCAGCAGTGAGCTCGTAGAACTTGGCGCGGCGATTGTTATCGGACGTGCCCCAGTTTGCCTTGAGGAGTCCCTGGCGGACCAAGCGATACAAAGCTGGATAGAGGGCACCCTGTTCGATGAGCAGCGCCCCGTGCGAGATCTGTTCGATGCGCAGAAGAATGCCGTACCCATGGAGCGGGCCGAGGGAGACGGCCTTCAGGATGAGGAGGTCGAGAGTGCCCGGAAGAATCTGAGCTTGGCCAGCCATGCCTCCTCCTAAGACAGTTAGGAGAGACTATACCAATCTCTCCTAAGTTGTAAAGGAGAGCGGATCTCCTGGAATCCCGTTTTTGGACCATGAGAAGGCCAGATCTGGTTGCTTAACTTAACTTGGCGATTCTGCTTGACCCTACAGAATGGTGAATACAGGAACTTACACAGGGCCGTACCAACCGACGGAGGCGAGGTTAAGCGCCAACAGTCCGAATACTCCAAGCAGGCCGATGACCGTGGTTCCCGTGCGCATGTCTTCCACAGGCAGCCCTCGGTCGAGGGCGCGAATTTCGCCTTGGACGGCTGCGGGGTTGCGGAGGGATCACGTTCGGTTCTGACATAAGGAATCAAGGCATCGGAGTAGTTCTGCCGCAGAGGAATGTAGAGAGCACTTCGGAGACAGATGTGCGCGAAGTCCGGAGCGAGGCATGATGTCAAATTGCAGTCGCGTCAGGGAGGAGACTGCAAACACAAAACCAAACACGCTCGCACTGATCCGGACCAGCGCTCCGCTGCCATTTCTCGTTGTGTCCAGTCCCATTATTACCGGATGATCTGAAACGCGAGATTCTTAAAATTGGATTTACGTAAACTCATATCTAAATTAAGGATTAACGTCAAGCTGCACGGGCGGCTGCACACAACGTCCTTCGCGAAACACGTGGGTTAGCTGGGCCTATTGCTCCATGGAAGACGCATTCCACTTTGGCATAAGAGTTGCTAGGGCTTTGTAAACAGGTTCTTTTCCTGCTTTTCTTAATGATGATTTTTCGAATTCAACCTAAGGTGGACGCGCTGTAAGAGTCTGAAGGGGCTTCGAGATATCCGAGGTTCGCTCGACAAATGCGCGTTCCGAAGATTCGACGGAGGTAGCTATGAAACGACTCAGAGTATCTTCAGTCTTGTGGACTCTTCTTTCTGCGTTGGTCTTGATGTGCGCCCCGACGGTGTTAGCGTCGCCCACTGGAAGCATCGCCGGATTCGTAAAGGATCAGAGCGGCGCGGTGATTTCGGGAGCGAAATTGACGCTCATTAACCTGTCTACTAACGCCAAGGAAGAAACCGTAAGTGACAGTAATGGGGGTTTTCAGTTCCTGCAGCTGGCTCCGGCCGTGTACTCCCTCCATGTCGAGACTCCTGGGTTCAAAAAAGAAACGTTGAAAGACGTCGTGGTTCAGGTCGACCAGATCACGCATCTGGACGCTACCCTGCAGGTAGGTAGTGTTGCCGAGACTATTGAAGTCTCGGGTGCAGCAACTCCGTTGCTGGAGGCGGATAGGAGCACCTTAAGCAACGTGATTGATAGCGAGGTGATATCGAACATGCCGTTGAACGCGCGCCAGTACTTGGACTTGGCCCTGCTAACTCCGGGCGTCTTACCGTCATCTCCGGGGACGCAAGGTGGCGGCTTCAATGTGTCCGGGGCTCGTTCGCAGTCCAACATCTTCCTGCTAGATGGTGTAAGTAACATCGATACACAAATCAACTCTGCCCTCGGCAATTTTCGCATCACCGACGCAGTGCAGGAGTTTGCCGTTCAGACCAGCGTGGCCACCGCGGAGTTCGGTCGGGGCACGGGCGGACAGGTGAACATCGTTACAAAGAGCGGTGGCAATCAGTTTCATGGGACAGCCTTCGAGTATCTGCGCAACTCCGTACTTGACGCCGCGGATTTTTTCACCAACAAGAATGGAGGAACCAAGAATCCGCTGCACCGTAACCAGTACGGCGGAACTGTAGGTGGGCCGATCTTGAAGAACAGAATGTTCTTCTTTCTATCCTATGAAGGCTTCCGCCAGGTAGCTCCCACAGTCAGCTTGACCCGGGTGCCGACAGCTGCCGAACGCGCCACAGTCAGCGATCCAATCTCGAAGGCCTTGCTGCAGTTCTGGCCGGCTCCCACGAATCTCAACGCCGCTCCGGGAACCAATAACTTCATCGCAAACGTCAGTGCCACGACATTCGACGAAACCGGTCTCGCCAAGGTCGATTACAACTTCAGCGAAAAAGATCACCTCTCGGTGCGATGGGCTCAATATGGCGGCACCGTTTTTACCCCCGGTGCGCTGCCGCTCTTAGGCGGCAACGCTAACTCACCGGCCAGTGACTCGGGTGTCCTCGATTACACGCACACATTTTCGCCGCGGCTGCTCAATGAACTTCGCGTCGGCTTCTCCCGCAACAAGACCTTCATCACCGTGCAGGACTCTGGTTTTGACTCCTCCAAGATCTTTGTCGACGCAGCGGGCAATCCACTTCCCGGCATCGTGCATGCCAGTTCCAATCAGCTCGATTCCGGCCTGCCCACCATTGGCGTAAGCGGCGGCTTTGCACCCTTGGGGAGCACCAGCAACCTGCCCCAGGGCCGCATTACCAACACGTATGAAGCCTATGACAATGTCTCCTGGATCGCCCCGTTCAGCGCTTCCAAGCACTCTTGGCGGATGGGTGTCCATATTCGCCGCGAAGATGCCCGCCGCTTCCTCGATGGTTCTGCCCGCGGGCAGTTTAACTTCTCCAGCTTCGCGGACTTCGCTGCCGGCAATGTCAACACCTCAACGCTCCTCTTTGGCTCTACTTTGGCCTATTGGCAGCGCTACCCAGTGGATCTCTATTGGCAGGATACCTACAAGGTGAAAGACAATCTCACCCTGAACTACGGCGTCCGCTACGAGTATCCTTCGGCTATCCACCAAGTTCGCAACCAGGCAACCAACTTCATCCCTGGAGTTGGCCCCGTCCTGTTGGGCAGCAATAAGGTTCTCGCCATTGATACTACCAAGAGCGGCCCCGCCTCTTTTTTCTTTAACCAGGCGCCTTTTACGCTCTCCGATTCCGGCACAAATCCAGACAAGAACAACGTCGCTCCGGTTCTCGGTTTTGCCTACACTCCCCGCTTTGCTACTTCCGTGTTCGGGAACGACAAGACTGTAGTCCGCGGCGGATTCCGCGTAGGTTATGACGAGATTTTCAACAATATTCCGGCAAATATGGCGCTCAACGCGCCCTTCAACCTGACCACAACTCAAGCGGCTGGCACCACGCAGCCCGGCAAATTCTCCTATGCGGTCGGGCTCAATCAAAACGTCCCTCTAGTGAAGAACATCGGCAAACCCAACCAGGTCGGCTTAGTGGGCATCAGTGCTGAAGATCAAAACCTTCGTAGCTCTTATATCTATCAGTACAGCCTCGGCATTCAGCGCGAGCTTGGGAATGCATTCTCTCTCGAAGTTGACTACCAGGGTTCGGCCGCTCACAAGCTGGGTTTGTTCATCGACCAGAATCAGCCAACCGTCGTCGTGAATGATCCCACCAAGCGCGGGAACGTGGCTCCTAACACGCAGATTTTCCCGAACCCGTTCTTCGGCTCAATTCTGACTGGTGTGGACATCGGCAATTCCAACTATAACAGTGCCGTAGCCACCGCCAGGTATCAAGGACGCCATGGTATCTACTTCGAAGGTTCATACACCATCGGGAAGTCCATCGACGATGGCTCCTCGTTCTTTGGCTCGACCGGCGAACGCGCTGGGCTTGATGACCGCAACAATCTCGCTGCAGATCGTGGCCCCTCGTCATTTGACATCCGGCACCGCGCCGTATTTACCTACGTGATCGATTTGCCAGTTGGACCCGGCCACCGGCTCTTGGGCTGGGACAACGGCGTGAATCGCCAGGTTTTCGGCGGCTGGCAAGTATCTGGCAACACTACCCTCCAGTCCGGCACTCCGTTCACGGTATTTAACAGTTCTGCCGATTTCAGCGGGTTCAACCAGTTCAGTGACCGCCCCGACGTCGTCGGAAAAGGAGCACTGCCGCAGAACAATAGCAATCCGGATGCGGCGTTTGATCCGGCGTTTTTCGGCTGCATTACGGTTCCGAAACTCGACTGCTCCAAGGCTTTGCCGCCGACTGGACGCCAGGGCACTTCCGGCCGCAATCAGTACTACGGCCCGGGTTTGCAGAACTGGAATTTTGCCGCGTCCAAGCTCTTTCCGCTACATACGGAAAGGGTCCACCTGCGCTTCCGGGCGGATTTCTTCAATCTCTTTAACCATACGAACTTTGCCAATCCAACCTTCAATGAAAGCAGCGGCAACTTCGGCAAAATCACTGCCACAGTGGGCAGCGCTACAGCCACGGCAGTTGGTACAACCGCAGGTGTGGTGGGCGGCGGACCGCGTGTGATTCAGGGTTCACTGCGCGTGGAGTTCTGATTCGGAAACACGGCCTGCTCACGCTCGAATGCTAGAGCTCTACAGTGACTTTTCCGTCGCATAAATGCGACGGCTTCTCAAACCACGCTTGCGATTAAATCCGCTACGTTGCGGTTTGAAGGACTCATCCTAGCCCTTTGGAGAATTACTTGAGCAGACACGACATCACGAGGAGACCATCGAGTATCTTCAGCAATTCCGCTGCCGCTTCCTGGCTGCGGTGCGCGGCGAGTAGGCTGGATCTCGCAGGTACGCGGCCAGAAAGTTTTCGTCGCGCTCCCAAATCGGGTTGCTACGAGCTACCTGCAATCTTTTTTGGAAGCCGAGCCGCGAGGGCTCTCTCGATCGACGCTAAAAACCATTTATCGATGACGGGTTTCTGAAAAAAATCAAACGCACCGATGTCATACGAACGTTCCTGGTTTCCCTGAGGATCTCTTCCGGTGAGCACGATCACCGGGATGTGAGCAGTTGCCGGGAACTCTTTGAGTTGTTTAATGAACGTAAATCCGTCGAGGTCGGGGAGACCCAGGTCAAGAACAATCACGTCCGGTTCCTCCGCCCGTGCCAACACGATGGCGGAAACCGCGGTCATGGCCTGGAGTACCACAAACCCATTTGATTGCAGACGAATCGCCATTCCCTTCAATATATCCGTGTCATCGTCCACGACTAAGATTTTCGCGCTGATTGTCTCCGTCGACATTGCGAGCACCTCCTCGATGGGTATTGCTCTTACGACTGGTCTCCAACCAATGAAACTCAAGTCCGCACATTGGCTCTGTCCAACTTGGTGATGAGTGATTGGCAAGCTCCAGGTATTCAATCAAGAGTGTCGCGCCAAGAGAAGCTGCCTGAAGGACCCGTTTGTCGTTCGCCCGTTTGAAGGTTCGACTTTGAGATCGCGCCACAAATGAAAGGAGAATTCTATTCTGAGGCACTTCACCCCGAAGTCAAGAACAAAAGCATGGGACGCCCAGCAAGTGCTACTACCGGTACGCTCTTTCAAGCAGTTCACCACGGCGAAGCCCGCATCCGAGGAGCGTGGCCAGCGTGGCATGGTCTCGTTTCGTTCTAAGCGTCTCGATTGTGTGGCTTTGCCAGTAGACACCTGCCCTGGTCTACCGTAAGCCAATTGCCCAGGCGTACGCCCAGACGGCGAGCGCCTTTCACCCGCCGAATGCCCACTGCTAACTCTGGGCTCAACAAAGAGCTGGCGGACCGCCAAGCCTTAACTCTTGATAGGCCACCGTTAGTGATTTTGTTTCTTGCAAACGGTGGGTCACTCCTCGGTCTCATTCCGGCCGCGTGCCTCGGGGGCGGCGGTGGAACACTCTTAAGCAGCAATCACTGTCTCTGTTGAAACTCGTCGGCAACGCGCGGAGGCAAGTGCTCCAAGTCGCGCAGAAACGTAACCACCTCACAGATTTCATCGTCGCTCAGTTCTCCGGTATGCGAGATTGGGCTGCCTCGCCGGTGGCCGCCGCAATTCTGGAAATCGCGGAGCTCTCCTCCTCCGCCAAACGCAGCCCGTCACGCCGCCTGTCAGCATCACTTTCTACTCCCAAAGTACGCACCGACCTGCTTCTCCCCCTCTGAACTCCACGGAACTTCCTCGCCACGCTTTCGTCTTTACTATTGAGGGTTCTGCCCACACGCCAGATCATTCAACGGCACACCCCGTGAGGCTCCGCCAATGCGAACGTTTGTGCTCCACCTGAAACAGGTTTTCCGCCGCCTTGCAAGCGCCCCCCTTTTCACGGTAATCACGCTCGTCACTCTCGCCGCCGGCGTTGGCGGCAACACCGTCGTCTTCAGCGTCCTCGAAAGCGTCCTTCTCAAGCCTCTTCCCTATCCCAAGCCCAACGAACTCATCGGCGTCTGGCACACCGCTCCCGGTATCAACATCGATGATCTCAACATGGCTCCTTCCCACTACTTCATCTATCGCGAACAAAACAAATCCTTCCAGGACGTCGGCGTCTACCAAGGCGATTCTGTCAGCGTCACTGGCCTTGCCGAACCCGAACAAGTCGACGACCTCATCGTCACCGACGGCACTCTCCCGCTCCTCGGCGTCACTCCTATGCTTGGGCGCGTCTTCACTCACCAGGACGACTCTCCAGGCTCCCCCGACACGGTCATCCTGGGATACGGCTACTGGCGCAAAAAATTCGGCGGCTCCAACTCTGTCATCGGCCAGTCCCTCACCGTGGACGGCAAGCCCAACGAAATCATCGGCGTGCTCCCACAGAGTTTTCATTTTCTGGATTGGCAGGACCGGGCCCTCTATCTCCCCTTCAAGTGGGACCGCAACAAAACTCACCTCGGCAACTATAGCTACGACGGCATAGCTCGCCTCAAACCAGGCGTTACCATCGAGCAAGCCAACGCCGACGTCGCGCGTATGCTTCCCATCGTGATGAGTTCGTTCCCAGCGCCTGAAGGCTTCAGCCTCAAACTCTTTGAAGACGCCCACATCGGCCCCCAGCTCCGTCCGCTCAAGAACGATGTCGTCGGTGATGTCGGCAGCACCCTCTGGGTCCTCATGGGCTCCATCGGCCTGGTTCTACTCATCGCCTGCGCCAACGTCGCAAACCTCCTCCTCGTCCGCGTCGAGGGCCGCCGTCAGGAACTCGCCGTCCGCTCCGCTCTTGGCGCGAGTCCCTACCGCATCGCCGGCGAACTCTTCCTCGAAAGTTTCATTCTCGGTTTGCTCGGCAGCGTCATCGGTCTGGGGCTCGCCTACGCCGCCCTGCGCGTCCTCATGGTCATGGCCCCGTCGGGGATCCCCCGCATCAACGAAATCGGCATCGACGGCCCTGTCCTGCTCTTCACCTTCGCCGTGTCGATTCTCGCCAGCATCCTTTTCGCTTCCGTTCCCATCTTCAAATACGCTGGAGTCCGTCTCAGCACCGGCATTCGTGAAGGCGGCCGCGCCAACAGCCAAAGCCGCGAACAGCACCGTGCTCGCAGCGTCCTTGTCGTCGTCCAAGTCGCTCTCGCGCTCGTCCTCCTGATCTGCTCCGGCCTGATGATCCGTACCTTCCGCGCGCTCACGCGGGTGAATCCTGGTTTCTCCGACCCCGCGCAGCTCCAAACCTTCCGCATCTCCGTTCCCGAAACGCAAGTCAAGGAACGCCAAGCCGTCGTTCAAATGTACGAGGAAATGTTAGGAAAAATCTCCGCGATTCCCGGCGTCCGCTCGGTCGCCATCACCACTGCCGTTCCCATGGACGGCAGCGGCAATAACGACCCAATTTTCGCCCAGGACCGTACCTACCGCGAAGGCGAACTCCCACCTCTTCGCCGCTTCAAGTCCATCACTCCCGGCGAGTTCTCCACCATGGGCACCCCGCTCGTCGCCGGCCGCGACATCACCTGGACCGACATCTACCAAAAGCGTCCTGTCGCCATCGTGTCCGAGAATTTCGCCCGCGAATACTGGAACACGCCCGCCAACGCCATCGGCAAACGCATTCGCGTCGCCACCACCGACGACTGGCGCGAAGTCATTGGCGTTGCCGCCAATCTTTACGACGACGGCGTCAACCAGAAATCCACATCTGCCGTCTATTGGCCCATCTTGATGGATCACTTCGAGGGCGATGCCACCACCGTTCGTCGCTATGTCGCCTTCGCCATTCGCAGTTCGCGCGCAGGTTCTGAAGCTTTTCTGAAGGAAATCCGCGAAGCCGTGTGGTCCGTGAATCCCAATCTCCCGCTCTCCAGCGTTCACACTCTCGGTTATTTTTACACGCGCTCCATGGCCCGCACGTCCTTCACCCTCATCATGCTTGCCGTCGCTGGAGGCATGGCCCTCCTGCTCGGCGTGGTTGGCATTTACGGCGTAATCGCCTGCTCCGTCTCGCAACGCGTTCGCGAAATCGGCATCCGCATGGCTCTCGGCGCGCAGAGGCAATCTCTAACCGGCATGTTTGTCCGCCACGGCCTATTCCTAACCGGCATTGGCATCGCCTTCGGCCTGACTGCCGCCATCATCGTCATGCGCCTAATGTCCTCTCTCCTCTTCCAGGTCAACTCCGTCGACCCGGCTACCTACGCCGCCGTAACGCTAGGCCTGGTCGCCACCGCCTTCATGGCCAGCTATCTACCCTCGCGCCGCGCAGCCACTGTAGACCCCGTCGAGGCCCTCCGCGCCGAGTAGCCGCTAACCAGTTCGCGATCCCGAGCGTGCGCACGCGCCACAGCACGAGCACGGTGTGTTGGCGCGCTTTCGATACAATAAGTCGGCGTCTCTCCAGCGAATGGTCGGTCACTGCTGGCGCGTTTATCGCGGCCAATATCGAGGCGTTACTTGCGGATTGCCTGTCATTCGTCCGAACACTCGCACGGCGCAACTGCCGGACCGAATCAGGCTACGTCCTAGCTAACGGTGGACGCCACTATCCTGCCTTTGGCACCCAGATATCAACGCCTGCGGGGACATCGAACATCGTTGGCATGATCCCGATCACGGTAAAGGTTTGGCGATTCAAGTGCATGGCGGTGCCGATTATTCGTGGGTCCCCGCTCAATCGCTGCTGCCAGAAACGCTGACTGACCATTACAACCTGCTGCCTGCCCGAGCTGTATTCCTCCGGAAGGAAGCCACGGCCGAGCAGAGGCGATACTTTCGCACTCTGAAAAAAGGCGGGGGTAACTGACGCGCCGCGAACCCGCTGAGAGCTTCCGCTGTCCTGAAGTTCAAATGAACCGACTTGATAACTCGTGGCAGGGGGGTTGGGTACATTCGCTTCGCGAGTTTGAACGCATCCCGCAATTAAAATACAGCCCAAGACTCCAGCCACGGCCACGGGCGCAGGCGCAGATGATTTCATGTTGTCCTCCAATTGGCCCAGTTGAAAGTGTAAAGCAGGAAAGTTTCACCACTGTTACACGCAAGAGCCTGCCGGTCAAATTTTCGGTCCGCCTGGTCTCCGCCGACCATGCCCGAACATCGCTTAATCATGGCAAGTCTTCGATCATCTGTCTCACACCGCATCGGAGGGACCCGTAATTGCGCTTCCCGCTTCCTTTCGCAAGACCATATACTTGGCGAGGATGTTATCGAGTTCTTGCGGCCGGATAAGCTTTGCAAGGTAGCCGTCCATGCCCGCGTTCAGGAATCGCTCCTCATCGCCCTTCATTGCATGTGCGGTCAACGCAATTCCCGGCAAGTGTAGTCGTACATTGTTGCACCTCTGCGCGGCCTCCCGGAAGAAACTGTTGTCGATGGCGAGATCGTAGTACTTGCCGACCCAGGTGTCTGGAAAAAGTATCCCAAAACGTGCGCATCTGAAAGGCGAAGAGAACTGACCATCGAGGGGTGGACATCCCTTGCACACTGAAACCATAGAAGGTACACTTGTGTACACACAGGTACACAGGAGATCGTAATGGAAACACTCAAGGTCGGGATTCGAGAATTTCGGGACAAGCTTGCCAGCTATCTCCTTGAAAGCGACGCGCCGGTGGCGATTACACGCCACGGAGATACGGTTGGCTACTACATCCCCGCACGGCGAAAACGCACGGAAGCGGATCGAGTCGCGCTCAAGGAAGCGGCCTCTCGCCTACAGGCGGTGCTGGCTGCCGAAGGAATCTCCGAGGACGAAATCCTCAAGGACTTCAAGCAATGGCGCGGGGGCAAGCGTAAATGACGCGACGCAAGGGGCTGGTGCTGAACGCGAACATTCTCTTGCGCGCGGTCCTCGGGCAGCGGGTGCGCGAATTATTAGAAGCCTTCGAGGACACCGTGACCTTCTATAGTCCCGATGTGTGTTTTGATGACGCCCGAAAATACATCCCGGATGTGTCGTCTCGCCGGAGAATCGATCCGCTTCCGGGGCTGGCAGTCTTGGAGGAAGTTAGCAACATCGTCGAATCTGTGGATCAAAGTTTGTACGAAGACTTTGAAACCGTGGCGCTGGCGCGCGTAACCCCCTCGCGACCCGGACGATTGGCCTGTGGTAGCCGTGGCATTGCTGTTAGATTTCCCAATCTGGACAGAGGACCAAGATTTCTTTGGCAGTGGCATCGCCACTTGGACGACTGACCACGTTGAACTGTACCTGAGAGGAGAATAAGGGAAACCCTTGGATGGTCGGCGCGTATTGGCAGCCTTCAAACGGACAGGCCCCGTCGTCCGTAAATGGTAGGCGAGGTCGTCCACGCAATCGACTCTGCGGCCAGGATGACCCAGGCGAGCAGAAAAGGAATGACATGGCCGACATAACTGCAAAGAACCGCGCTAGAAGCATTCTTCCTCCGAGACTCCGAGACTACTACGCCCGGCAGCCCCCTTCAGGAGTTGACACTAGAACTACACCTGAACCGTAAGACCGTTCCTCCCAAGGGCTAAAGAAAGTTAGTCTAAAGCGGTTGGCCTATGCGTAAGGACACCATTCTGGCCGCGTGTTTGTCCATCAATGCCCTTTGGGGCTGGGGTCCTCTATTGTTCGTGGCGTCTGGTTGTTGCAAGCCGTTTGACCCGTCCACGAAACAAGAGAACGAGGAAGCTCGGGTGTGGGTGACCGAAGGATGGAGAGGCGTGTACGATTGGAAGGAAATAACGCTCTGGCGCAGCGTTTCGGAATCACGGCTGTCGCGAGCCCGGACGCTGCTACAGACGAATTCGGTGGTGCAGGTCACAATCGAAGAGGCATGCGACCTTACCGGGGAATTCATTTTTGACGAATCAAAGGGAAAGACTTACTTGCTCCGAGTCGTGGTTGACGCCAACGGCACTTTCCCCGTGGAACCTTCGGTCCGGCCCAACGGAGACATCTGGACCGGCGGAGGGGCCAACAGCAAATGCCCGGTACCAATGCGCCGACGGCCGATCGTGGCTCAGTTGGAAAAAGCGCCAGGAAACGTCTACGTGACCTTCTACGTGAACAGCGACTGAACTACGGAATTAGCGTGTTGCCAAACAAGTTGGGTCCCGGCACCCAAGTTACCGGTAACGCGACCAGGACTTAGGCCAACTCATTGCGTTGAATTTGTGCGAGATTTAGAGTGGTTCAGGGCAGTGCCGCATGCACACAGAACCAAGGCAGGAATCTTAGTGCAATCGCCCCAAAAGCAAATACAGGGACGAGTGTCGGCCGGACCGGTGGCCTTTGGAATCGTTGTTGAAGTTCTGTTTGCTGCAGGACTGTGCCTTCCCCATACATCGGACCCTCCAATTATTGCGTTCTGCGTTGCGGAGGCTCCTTATCTGCTAGTCCTGTTCATGCTGCTGATCTCTGTGGCCGATACCAAACGGATGCAGTTCTGGGCCAGGGTCGCATTTGGGCTCGGACTCCTCTACACAGTGCTTTCCGCCCCTGTTGTTGTTGCTTACGGCATAGGTTTGGGCCTTAGCGACTATCCAAGCAAGTGGGTGCAGGGAATCAGCCTTTTTGGGTTGATCCCTGTGAACCTTTACGTGGCTTTCGCAGCCAACGCGGTGGGCCAGGGATCCCTCGCGCAGCGCATCTTGTATCCGATTCTGAAGACAGCCGGTGCGTTCATTCTGATTGTCCTGGGAGTCTGGGCACACGATAAGTACGACGAAAACCGGAGGATGCAGCGGCTCAACTCAATGCTCAACGAAACTCAACTCATCCAAGTGATGAACCAGGTGCTTGCGTGTCTACAAAGATATAAATTGGAAAAATCCAGCTATCCGGATAACCTCGCGGCGACTGCCAGCGTGCAGGGATGCAGTTCGCTTGATGCGAATCCGGGGAAAGTAGTGGGCTACACCCTAAGCTACGGACCAATCGGTCCGGCCCCTGGGAAGGCGGAATCATTCCAGTTGGAGGCGCGCTCAGAGGGAGGGTGGTTCCAACATGCTGACCCGTACATTGCCGATTCCTCGGGAATCATTTACGGGCACACCCAGTTCGCAGTGCGAGCCATGGGCGGCTCGGAGGGGGCGATGGTGCTTCCCGAGGTTCGGCGCTGCATGGAGAGACCTGCATCCGCGGTGCAGAATCTTGACGCCGATGGGATCGTTCGGGATCTTCAAAACAGGTGTCCTTATCGACCCGGTCAATGGGAAAACCAGGATGGAGTCGTTGTGTTCCGAATGGCAGGCAATACCGGGTACGTCTTAGAAATTCACCTGGTTTTGACGGGCGGGCAACCCGCCCTGAAAATATCCGGGTCAGGACGATGCACAAACTATGCGATGAACTGTGTCCGAAGCTATCTCATGGACGAGACGGGCGCGGTGCATGGAACTCCAGAGCCCCGGCCGGCAACGATGGACGATCCCGTAGTGCCCGCGTGCGAATCGTCGGCTGCCCCCTGCGATTGGCCCCTGGTCAAGTAGAACAAGACGCGCAATCACTGCGTTGAACAGCAGTCTCGGCCCGTGCACAAGGCGCTCGTGGGATTCAGGGAATCCACTACTAAACGACTACGGGCACGGCGCGACTAGGTCTGATTAACGAAACCGGACAAGTGAAATCCGCCTAGCGTGAGTCACGCGCACCGAAACGGTGCTTGGCGCCTGTTCCGTTACGAAGCAAGGAGAAATCCATCGGAAATAATCCACATGGCTAATTAACAGGTAAGATTCCATCCGCGTAAACATAACTTATCGGGCCGCAAATGCAATGAGGACCATACAAGGGTCAGCCTGGAGGCACGTTTCAGATTATGTGGTGCTTTTCTGCAAACTTTCGCTTGGCTAGATCGCCTATCAAAGTCAGCGCCACATAACGTTCATCGCCACAGAAGAAATTAAACTCGACGGCTACCGCGCCGCGGCAATATTACAATATTATATTATATTAACTAATATATAATGGCGGAGGAGGAGGGATTCGAACCCCCGTGACCCTTTCGGGCCAAACGGTTTTCAAGACCGCCGCATTCAGCCACTCTGCCACTCCTCCACGTTGATTCTACTACACTTATCGGCAACCTGTTGCACGGAGCGTTAAGGATGCGCCATGGTCAGAGCGTGCCCTCGAGAAGTTACGACCCTCTGTTCGCTATTCGAAGCGCGGAAAGGCCGGTAAATCAGTATCCGCTTTTCTATTCAATCGTAACTTCCATCGCGAAAGTCGAAAAAAGAGGAGTGCCACTGTCTAAGTCAAGCACAGGACGTAGTTCACAATTGTCTACCGAACGAACGCTTCGCAATTCGGCTTTGCATCGGAAGGCCTCAAAATCAGAATACATTGAGTGCCTACAAGCTTGAGTTGACAAAAACAGACTCCTTCTCGCCGAGCCACGTTCTTCCCGTAAGCAAACGAAATCGACATTCTCAGACGGCACACATCCAAGCCCTGCCTTAAAACCCTCGGCTGAAAACCGAATGATTGGTCATGTTTCCTGCGGGCATCATCGCGCCCGAAAGAAAAAGGAAGTAGGGGCCTTTTTCTACGTAAAAATTGCATTCAATCCCGCACGGCAAGTCTCGGTCAATGCTTCAGGGTTGAGTTTCCTACCGACGACCATTTGCACTGCTTCGCGAATCGTGTCGTCCGTATGCTGGTCTCCTTGGCTTCGATCTTCGATGGAGAGGCGACGTCGCTGTCGAGTGTTGTGAGCGGCGGATACGCCAGTCCCTGAGCACGGGAATCGAGGCGGTAGAGCCTGTGTGCCCAGCCGCCGATTAGAACGACTTCTTCGAGCCAAGGTTCCAGCGCTTCGATGAGTTGTATAAACGGTTCAAGTTCCGCGTCCGCATTCACCGTGATCCTGATTCTGCAGGACGCCTTCAACCCGAAGGACTTTCTCACGGTTGATCCCGACACGAGCGCTCGTTGTTTTTCAATAAACTTTTCATCACATCCACATCTCCCCGGCGTCAGTATGAGAGGGATTTTTTTTTGTGTAGCGTTTGCTGGTCGAATTTCAGGGTTGAACGGTCATTAGTGGCATTGAACGGCGGGGCAATTAATCGGAGAACGTCCTACCTGTCCCCATCTCCCCAAAGCGTTAGGCCCTGCCACCGGCCGGGTTTCGTCCTGAGTTTCCTCCCCGGGGTTTCCTACTGCAAGTTGAAATTGACCGAGGTCAAGTGAGCAAGGCCTCCGGTACTGCCTTGCAGTGTGAGCCCGGTCGAGCCAGTCACCGCGATGTTGAGGCTCCCATTGGTTTGCGAGCCGAGCGTGTTGGCATCGCCAGAATATCGAGCACTGACGGTGTGGATGCCTACCGACAAGTTCGTGAGTTGAACTTGTGCGGCTCCGGCAACAACGGGAGTGGGGCTCGCAAACCACGCGCTATTGCCATCAACTGTAAAGGCCACCGTCCCTGCCGGTGCCTCGGATGCAGTGACGTTCGCCGTGAGCTGAACGCTCCCCCCAGAAGTCGGACTACTAGGGACCTTCACGCTTGAGGTCGTCAGAGTAATGGAGGTCGGGACCGGACCACCGCCCCCGCCTCCCCCTGAGGACGATCCGCCGCCACATCCATAGAACACAAGCAACAAGGCGAGAGCGCAGGCACATCCGCAGATGGTGAGTAATCGATTGCGGCGAAGGTGAGCCGGAAACAGAAGGAGTATAAGGAAGATAAGGATCGAGATTATCAGCAGTGGCCAATGGGGGCGGAGCGGGGAGTAGCGGGGACGAGGCTGCGGCTGCGGCGAGACGAAACTCGTCGAATTGCTGGAAGAAGGCGCGAGGGTTGAAATCGTAAGAGTCGAGGTGGCCGCGGCGCTGTTGCTGAGATTGACTGTGGTAGGCGAAAAACTGCAGGAAATGCCAGTGGGTTGTGTTTGACCGAGAAGGTTGAACGGAGGACAAGTGAGGGTTACGGGGCTAGAGGCATTGCTTGCCGGAGTGACGGTAATGGTAGCTGCCGCGGAAGTTCCGGCGGTGATGGAGGAAGTGGCGAGGTTCGCGGAGAGACTGAAATCAGAAATATTCACGGTCACGTTAACTGGCGTAACCGTTCCGCCCATGAAGTAGTTATTGTCTCCAGCAAACGCAGCGGTGAAAATACCGGAATTTTGAGGAGTGGCCGTGATGGTGGCTTGTAGAGCGATGTTACCGGAAGAGTCCGTTATGGGGGTGTACGAAACAGTGCCAGTCACAGGGTTGGAGGGGGGATAGCCAAAATAGAAAGTCACGAGATTGCTGATGGGAGGTCCCCCTTGTGTGACTGTTGAATCGACAATGGCAGTGAGAGTAATACTTGAGCCGTATTGAATGTTGGTGGCGCTGGCTGCAATGCTTACGTTAGTGCCGTAGAACACCCTGGTGGTCATAGGCGCCGAAGTGGATGGCCCGTAATTCGCATCGCCATTGAACTTAGTCGTGTAAGTGTGAGTTCCAGCAGTGGTCTGATTAACGATGAGGGAAGGCTGGATGAAGGCTCCGTAGGTTGGCCCTCCGTTTTGACCGCCACAAGATACCGTGCCCGGAACCGGCGTGTTCCCGTCCAGGAAGGTGACGTTGCAACTCTCCATAACGCCGCCGAAGTTCTGCGACCTCACTGTAGCCCCCAGGCCAAACGGCAAAACGATCTGCGGCGGTAGTGGGGGATTTCCGGAACCCGTCGTTGTCGGCGCAGGCGTGACTGTCAGCGCATACGTGCTCGAACTGGGAGCGAAGCTCTTGTCTCCGCTGTAGCTGGCGGTGAGTACGTGCGACCCGCCCGGAAGCTGAATCGGCTGGTCTTCTGTAAAACCCTCACCGTTCAATGGGAACGTTCCGCCGTCCAGCGGCAGGGGAGGAGCAGCGTTGAGGGAGTCGGTCCAGGTAATGGTTCCCGTGGGGCAGGCGGGCGGAGTGCAGAACGGCTGCGGCGGATAGGAAAGCGTGGCCTGCGCGTTGCCGACATCGATTCGAGCAATGTACGGCGATGCGTAAACGAGCGCTGTCGGCGCGTTTCCCGTCTCGCGCCCTGTCGTGGGATCGAACACGGGAATGCTGATGATCGTTTTGCTCGTCTCAGGGGAAATGTTGACCGCTATGCCCGGCGCAGGCGAATCGCTTGCGCCGAACGTTCCGTCTCCCTGGTAATGCGCGGTTAAGTTGTATTGTCCGCCTGGCAAAACCACGCCCATTCCCGTCGCGGATCCAGTGTTGTCCAGTGTTAACACGTCGAATCCCAGCGAAGGACCTGGAGAGCTGGCTATCGGATTGGGCGTGGCCAGCAAGGCTACTTGGCCTGAAGGTATCCCCGTCGCGCCTTGTCCGGCGGCTACGGTGCTGCTCACATTCACCGGTGTGCCATGCGCGATTCCCGCGATGGACGTTACGGCCTGGCCGTTGACCGTTGCGCTCAGGGTTGTTGCTGACGGCAGGAAAGTTACAGACGACCAGTTTTTCACAAGGTTAGCCACGTTCACGGAACCAAGCCCGGTAGCCAGGTCATAGCCGGTGGCAGTTGAATAGGCTGGCGTAGAAGGATTAGCCGGCGTTACCAGGACTCCGTTTGTGCCGGACACTTTACTGCTGCAATTCGTGGAGACCCCCGCGCATGGTACGGAATTCGTCCCTGTAGAGCTATTGGCCAACGCACTGTTGCCCCGCGTAATGTCGTAAAACGTGCAAGACGTAGAAGGTGTTGCGGATGAATTGCAATTGACAGCGGGACTCGCGTTCACCTGTTTGTTGAAGAGTTGGTACAGAACGTAATTCGCATTGCCTTGTCGCGGAGCCGGATTGTTCGCTGTCGCCTGGCTCTGGTTCACGAGGGCCATGATCCCGGCAAATGCCGGCGCGGAGGCGGATGTCCCTCCCATCCCTTGAAAGGTAAAACCAAGATCGTTCAAATTGCACGCACCGGTTCCGCTGGCGTCTCTTTGGCAAATGATGTAAAAGCTGGCGTCGAAACCGTTGCTGGCAAAGAGCGAAAGGTCAGGCACATCGCGGTGACTGTCCTGTGGCACTCCAGTACCGGATTGCCAGGAAGGCTTGGGATAAAGCGTGCTTGCGCCGCCGCTTCCCGCGTTGATGTTCAACGATCCCTGCGACGCCGATGCTCCGCACCCGGTGATTCCTAATTGCGCGCAGGAATCGTTCCACGGAATCTCGGGAATGTAGCCAAGAGCCGAGCCCTGTGTAGTGGAATTGTTTGTCGTGCTCCAGAACTGGGACCACTTGTTGATCTGGTCAAAATCCGTGCCACCGACCGCCACGTTGAATGGGGTTGAGGCGAAGCCGCTAACCGCCAATCCCTGCGTGGCGGTTTGCGCTGTATCAAAATTGTCGCAGCCAGCGGAACCGCCGTCGCCAGACGACACCATGACCGTAATTCCCTGCGCCGCAGCTTGCTCCCACAATGCACTATGAAATTGGTTCAGTGTCCCGATCTGTTGTTCGCAGCCGCCAAAACTCTCGCTCATCACGCCAGCAATATTGTTGTTAACGATATACGTCGCAGACAGGAAGATGCCTGCAGTCGTCTCCGTCGGCTCCGACGTTACGAAATCTATTGTCGCGCCGGGCGCTACGGCTCCTGCCCACTGCACATCGAGATCAGACTCGTCTTCACTGACATTAATGCCCGGGTCCGGTCCGTTTAGGATGACGTTGGCCGCCGAGAAATTCTGTGGCAGGTTGAAAATAGTGCGGAAATCGGTTACGTCGGCAACGTTGATGTTGGACTCTCCGACGATGGCGATAGTCTGCCCAGTCCCGTCAATCTTGGGAGTTCCGCTCAGCAATGGCGCGCTGTTGTAGATCGTTGCGAAGTCCGCAGGCCCCAGCCCAAAGCAGCCCGCCACGCCGCAATTCGGAAATGTAGTCAGCGGTCTCGTTTCGCCCGTTGTCTTCGATCGGAAGAACGATCCCAGGGGGAGCACGTGCGATTTTACCGGGAAATTGTTTAGGGACACAGGGCCCGCAACCACAGGCGCAAGGGCTGCGGGTATTTGCGGGTCGCGGGCGTTGGCCGTGTGCGCCTCGCCATTCAGGAGGTACGTATGCATCTCTGTGTGAAACGCGCTTCGCACTTGCGCAGCGTTACCTGAAAACTCGATTATCGTTCGGCCCGCAGACACGTTGTTAATCTGAAAGCCACGGGACTGGAGCCAGCTCGTTACGGTCTGGATGTCCGCATCCGCGGGGCCAAATTGTTGGCCGAACTGCGCGGGCGTCAGCCAGGCATGATAATTCGCCGAGGATTTATTCTGCTGCTCATCGAGCAACTTCTGCAGAGCGACTTCTTGGTCCGGGCTTCGCTGCAAGAGAAGCAGCATGCGATGCAGCTGCAGGCCATCGCTCACCGCTCCTTGATCGAATTCCGGGCGCGCGAGCAGGTGTACGTTCCCCTTCAGCGTCACGAGATTGCTTTCATCTAAGGTATGCGTGATGCGGGCCGGGGAGACGGCCGGTTGCGCCGCAGTTGCGTCGGGCGCCTGCGCGCGCGCATCCATACTCATCCAGAAGCACAACGCAACCGCCGCTAAAAGGGCAAACACGCGAAGACCGGCTGGGGCAAATCTTCGATGGGATTTCATGACCACGCTCCGGGGATTGGCTAGCGGCATATGTTGCAGTTTCAATGCCGGAAAGCCATAGGGCGAATTCTGCAAATACGCATCGGGTAATAACCTGAGGAAAGTGGCCTGACAGGACGCTCGCGTTCGAGAATGGATTTCGAGGCCGCACGACCCACGCACGCAGCAGACGACATTGGAGCTTCTGCGAAGGTGCTTCAGGCCGCAGGACAGGAGGTCGGGCAACAATCGCGCTGTCTCCAAGCGGAGGATGATCAAAGACTCCGTAGGGGCAGCTTGGTACGGAACGAACCGTCCGAAAGCTGGATCAGATATGATCGCCGCCTTTACAAAGCCCGGGGCTCCATTCTTCAACTACGTAGCCTCGAACGCAAGCACCTTGTGGGGGACCAGATCTACGAGTTGGGCAACTCGCTGGCTTTTATCACAGGTCAGCAACTATCCGAGTACGTTAACAATCCTAGTCTAGAAAACGAACCTGGAAACCCGCTATTAAATTGTTACAATTTTTTGAGGAGTAGATGATGGCCGCGGGCGTTGCTACCGAAGGGTGCTCAGGAAGGATTTCATTTCGCGCAGCACGTCAGCCTCGTTTGCTAAGTAGACGTAATGATCCGCATCACGCAGCCTGACCACGCGCGCGCCCGGAACAAAGGGAGAGATAAGAAGTACTCGCGCAATCTCGCAAAAGCGCACGGGATCGAACTTTTCCAAGTCTGAAGTGCGGAACATACTTGAGCCGTCGCTGCCGCTGATCGGCGGAGTTGCGCAACTGCAGATAGGTTGTCGGTACTCAGGGAGGCAGGATGAGCCGGAGAGCGTTTTGCTTATTCTTCGTAGCGGCATCGATGCGACCGGCAATTGCGTTTTCCCAATCATTCTTGAGCCAGTATAGAGGTCTGCCTTATCACGACAGCCGCTATCAGGGCGGCCCACAAAAAATACCGGGACGAGTATTGTGTGCTTACTATGACCTGGGCGGCGAAGGGGTCGCGTATCACGACAGCGATCCACAGAATCACGGCAGCGGAGAGTTGAACCAGGCCGATGGGACCTACCTCAACGAATTTCGTATCCACGAGGGAGTGGATACTTCCTACACGAAGTTTCACCGCCAGCCAGACCCGATTGACGACAACCCCTTCGACAAGGTTGTTCCTCCTGTAGACCTGCTCTATGTTGGCTGGACCGAACCCGGAGAGTGGTTCAACATCACTGTAGATGTGACACGCACGGGAACATACGCGGCCGATTTTCTTTACACGTCGAACCGTGGGGGAACAATATCAGTCGATGTAAATGGAAAGGACGCGACAGGACCTCTGCAGATCACGTCTACAAATGATTCTGCAGACCCGCTGGCCTGGCGCCAATGGCACCACTGGAACCTGGCTTCGCGATTGTTCAAAATTCATCTCCGCAAAGGGGAGAACGTTCTCACCGTCCACATATTGACGAACGGCAACATGAATCTGGCTTGTTTCGACTTCAAACCGGTCCGCAGATGAAATGGAAACTATCAGGGGTGGTCACCGCTTGCTTGTGAACTACGCGAATCAATTAAATCACTCCCGTTGCACGGGGCACAATGGCGGAGCACCTGCCCTGCCTGAGCGAGTCGGTCTTCGTTGACTTTGTGAAGTGCGCTTCGCGGCTGTCTAGTGCCGGCGCGCGCAATATTTCGGTTTCGACCGCTCCGCTGACGCCGCGACGGAAATCGAGTTCTCCCTCAAGGTCCGCTATCGCGTTCTTGTTCAGAATGATCATCGATGTCCGGCCGCCGGGCAGTTTCGCGGCGTAGGCAGTTGCGTTGACTCCCGCATCCTGCAGCTTCGTCGAGAACTCGGTTTTCAACAGTGTTCCGCCGCTAAACGCGCCTGCACACTTGACCCACACGCAACCGGCTCTCCGAGCCGCGTGAACAACTGCGGCCCGTCTCAGCGCCACGGCACTGACTCCCCAGAAATCCGCATATGTTTCTCCGCCGGTACTGGGGTCGCAAAATTATTCTCGAAGGCACCTTCGGACTGGAAATCACGCGGGCCGACCACGCGCGTGCGCCAGTTCTCTGGCCTACATCGCTTCACATCACTTAATTATTGCTAGAATACCGGTTTTCTATTAGCATCTGCCCTGATAGAGGGCGTTTTTCTGGAGGGTCGATGCGACACCGTAGCAGGCACGCGCATGTGAAAACAGTGTCTGCCTGACCGAGGCAGCCCGGATGAGGAGACGGAGAAGGAACATGGCGTCCAAAATGTGTTCGGTTCGTATTTTACTTCTGACTGTTGCTTCCGCGTGGCCCTACGGTTTGGTCAGGGCGCAGTCTCCGCAGCGGTTGGACGATACCGCAATCGAGCAGCGCGTCAGCCGATTGCTCGGCCAAATGACACTGGAAGAAAAGATCGGACAAACCGTTCACTTCGCCGATAGTTCCACGGGACCTGGTTCGCCCCATGCCGACTATCGCGAACAGGCCGCCCAGGGCCGGGTGGGCTCCTTCGAGAACATTACGGGAGCGGCCGAGACCAATTCCTTGCAAAAGCTGGCCGTCGAAAACTCCCGGCTGCACATTCCACTGGTCTTCGCGTTGGACGTAATTCACGGATACCGCACCATTTTCCCTGTACCGCTGGCCATGGCCTCGACCTGGGATCCCACGCTGGTGGAAAGAGCTTCGCGCCTCGCTGCCAAAGAAGCCACCAAAGAAGGTATTCGCTGGACATATTCGCCCATGGTTGATATCGCGCGCGATGCCCGCTGGGGACGCATCGTGGAAGGAGCCGGAGAGGATCGATACCTGGGCTCCGCCATGGCCATTGCTTACGTGCACGGATATCAAGGCGCTCGCCTGGACGATCCGGAATCCATGCTGGCCTGCATGAAGCATTTCGTTGGCTACGGAGCCGGCGAAGCGGGGCGAGATTACAACTCGGTGGACATGTCCGAACGCATGTTGCGTCAAGTCTATCTGCCACCCTTCTACGCCGCCGTGGAAGCTGGCGGCGGGTCGGTCATGAGCGCCTTTAATACCCTAAACGGCGTGCCCGCTACTTCCAATCGGTTTACGCTGACGCACATCCTTCGCCAAGAGTGGGGATTTGAGGGAGTGGTGATCAGCGACTATGGATCAGTGCGGGAAACGATCGCCCACGGCATTGCCGTGGACGGCAAAACAGCGGCGCGCAAAGCGATTCTCGCGGGCCTCGACGTGGATCTTGAAGGCAACGAGTATTCCCGCTATTTGGCGGAACTGGTGCAGTCAGGAGACGTGCCGGAAGCCGCCGTGGATCAAGCTGCGCGTCGTATGCTCCGTATAAAATTCGCGCTAGGATTATTCGATCATCCCTATACTCCCGAAGCGGCAAGCGGCGGCAAGCCTCAAGTCAATCCTGCCGACGTGGAGTTCGCCCGCACCGTTGCGGAACGTTCCTTTGTGCTTCTGAAGAACGGTAACGCGGGAGGGAAGCCGCCCCTCCCATTTGGTCCGGACGTCCACACCATCGCCCTCATCGGCCCTCTAGCCGATAGTGCCTCCGATATGCTTGGTCCGTGGCGCGCAAGGGGTGATGCGGCAGACGTAGTGACGTTGCGGACAGCCCTGACCTCGCGCGTGCAGCAATCAAGCGGGCGAGTGCTCTACGCCAAAGGCACGGAGATTCTAACTGCCGAAGATAACGGCTTTCGAGAAGCCGTTGCGGCGGCCAAGCAGGCTGACGCTGTCTTGATGGCTCTAGGAGAAGACTCCTTGTGGATGACCGCCGAGGCAGCTTCCCGAGCCCATCTCGGTCTGCCAGGAAACCAACAACAGCTTTTGGAAGCAGTGGCCGCGGCGGGAAAACCCGTGGTCTTGATTGTTTTCAGTGGCCGGCCACTGACCCTCCACTGGGCCGCGAGTCACGTACCGGCGATTTTGCAAGGTTGGTTTCCAGGAGTGCAAGCGGGACCAGCACTCGTACGAACACTTTTTGGCGATGTGAGTCCGAGCGGGAAGCTTACCGTTTCGATGCCTCGCAGCGTGGGCCAAGAACCCCTCTACTATGATGCAATGAATACCGGCCGTCCTGCTGGTGGCGTTGATCTCAGTCGTCCACCGGCCAACAATCACGAAAAATACCATTCGCGGTACGTGGACGAAGAGAATGCGGCGCTCTTTCCGTTTGGTTACGGACTCAGTTACACCCAATTTAGTTACTCTCCTTTGGAACTGAGCACATCCCGGTTGAGTGCTGGCGCGCTCAACGAGAAGACCGGGCAACCGCTGCATGTGTCCACCACGGTAAGGAATGCTGGATCGCGCGCTAGCGATGAAATTGTAGAACTCTACATCTGCCTTCGGGGAACGAGCGTCGCTCTTCCCGTGAGACAACTGGAGGGATTTCGAAGGCTTACTCTCTCGCCAGGACAATCACAGCGGGTCGAATTCACCCTGGGACGCGATGAACTTGCATTCTGGAACATCGATATGCAAAACCTAGTGGAGCCGGCACAAGCCACCGTGTGGATCGGCCCCAACTCCGCGGAGGGCGAGAGTGCAGATTTCGTCATTACAAAGTAGCCAGTCTTTGACAATTCATTTGCGTAGCTGTCCTCGCCACGTCTCGCCCACCGAATGGCATCGCCACTCCATGTCAACGAAGAGGGTCCGGCGCATTCTCAGCGAAGTCGCAAATCGCTACTTATTACAAGTCGTGCGATTCGCGCCGGTTGCAAACGACCCGGGTTTGAAGGTCCGTACCGGAGGTGGCGGCGCGAGCGGCACATGTTGGAGCATCCGCGTTTACAAATCAGCCTCACACGAATCTTTTTATAGGAACGGCCAATGAAATATCGCAAGATCGGTCGCCCTGGATTTGAAGTTGGGCAAATCGCGCACGGATTATGGGGCATGGGCGGGTGGAGTGGATCGGAGGATAGCGAGTCCCTGGCGGCGCTCCAACTTGCGGTGAAGCTCGGCTGCAATTTCTTCGACTCCGCCTGGGCCTATGGAGAAGGCAAAAGCGATAGCCTGCTCGGGCAGATCATCGGCATGAATCGCGAAAAACGCCTCTATGCCGCATCTAAAATTCCGCCCATGAACGAACGTTGGCCCGCGCTGTCGAAATATAAGTACAGTGAAGTGTTTCCTCCGCAGCACGTTTTCAAGTACGCCGATCTTATTCGCAAAAATATCGGCACTGATTCGATCGACCTGCTTCAGTTCCATGTGTGGTCCGATCATTGGGCCGATGAGGCTGATTTCCGCAACACAGTACAGAAGTTGAAGCAGGATGGAGTCATTCGCTTTTTTGGGTTGAGCCTGAACCGCTGGGAACCGGAAAACGGAATCAAGGCGATGCGGACTGGCCTCGTGGATTCCGTGCAAGTCATCTACAGCATCTTCGACCAATCACCCGAGGACGAATTATTTCCCGCGTGCCAGGAGTTGAACGTCGGAGTCATCGTCAGGGTGGCGCTCGACGAAGGCAGCCTCGGTGGGAAGATGACCAAGGACACGAAATTTCCGGCCAGCGACTGGCGCTCGCGCTACTTCAATCCCGAGAATCTAGCCAATACCTTGGAACGCGTGGACCAACTCAAACAAATTCTGCCGCGAGGAATGTCACTGCCGCAGATGGCGCTGCGCTTCGTGCTTTCTCATCCTGCGGTGAGCACGACGATTGTGGGCATGAGGAAATTGGAACATGTCCGCGAAAACATCGCTTTGAGCGACCAGGGCCCGCTCCCTCCGGATCTCCTTCGGGAGTTGAAACGTCATCGTTGGGACCGCAAGCCGACGCCCTGGTCTGATTAGCTGAATGCTCCTCTGATGATTTTTTGCCAAGGTGCGGGGAAAGGAATGAATATCAAAAGAATTAACATCGACGCAACTACGCCGGGTTATATAGCTACCGACAATGCCACCGCATGGATCCCAACAGTCCGCTGGGGCGAGTCGAACGATGTTGCTGGTCCGTTTTGGTAAACAATCTTGGAACGATCCTCAGCGCGGGGGCAACGTAAAATGCAATCACATCTCGAACTTGGTGAGGCAGAAGCGCGTCTCGCTATTGAAGCCTGCGCAGCCGAGCTTAGGCGGCGAAACAAAGTGGGCTCCATCGCCGTCGGTGACAGGCACGGCGAGTTGATCGCGCTTCTGCGTATGGATAGCGCCTCGCTGCCGTCCGCAGGAATAGCAGCCAATAAGGTATTCACATCATCGCGCCTCCGTCAGCCCAGCGGCGCTTTGGGGCGCGCCGCGCTCGCTGAGGGTTGGGACGTTCATTATCACGGCGACGTCCGCTATCTCGGCTGGGACGGTGGGGCCCCCGTTTTTTATCGAGACGAATGTGTTGGCTCTGTCGCGGTCAGCGGACTCACGGGCGTGGAAGATCTCGAAATTGCCGAAATTGGCGTCAACGCTATTCTCGCAACATTGGATTAAAGACATGGCCTTTCCCGTTCCCTACGCTCGGGCGCCCTCGCGCTACGGTTCTATGCCCTATCGCCGCTGCGAAGTCGTACCGCGTGCCGCTGTCGATTCACCAGCCGTCTTATTCCATTCTCAACCGCTGGATTGAGGAGCAACCCACTTTACCCTATGAATACACTCCACTCCCCTGATTACGTTGTCTTTCTCGTCTATTTCCTAACCGTCGCCGCCTACGGGTATTGGATCTACACGAAAAAAAGGGCCGCCGCGGTTTCCTCGACTGACTATTTTCTAGCCGAGGGCGCCCTGACTTGGTGGGCCATCGGCGCCTCCCTCATCGCTTCAAACATCTCTGCCGAACAGATGATTGGCATGAGCGGTTCCGGTTTCAAGATGGGTTTGGGCATCGCGACCTACGAATGGCTCGCGGCGGCCACGCTCCTCATCGTGGCCGTGTTCTTCATGCCGGTGTATCTGAAAAATAAGATCTACACCATGCCGCAGTTTTTGCGGCAGCGCTACAACGGAACGGTGGCGATGATCATGGCGGTCTTTTGGTTATTGCTCTACGTGGTGGTGAACCTCACCTCCATTCTTTACCTCGGCGGGCTCGCGGTCCACGGGATCTCCGGAATCGATCCTGGAACCTGCATGTATGCGCTAGCGATTTTCGCCGTGATCATCACCCTCGGCGGAATGAAGGTCATCGGTTACACCGATGTGATTCAGGTATTCTTTCTCGCGCTCGGCGGCTTGGTGACAACCTACCTCGCGCTGAATTTGGTTTCGGGAAAATTCGGCACAACCGGAGTCGTGAACGGATTCAACCTGTTGCGGGAACACGCGGGCGATCATTTTCACATGATCCTGAAAAGGGACAATCCCAACTACTTGGATCTGCCGGGATTGACGGTCTTGATCGGGGGAATGTGGATCTCGCATCTGAGCTACTGGGGCTGCAATCAATACATCACCCAGCGAGCGCTCGGGGCCAGCCTTCCCACGGCGCGCGCCGGTCTGCTGTTCGCCGCCTTCCTGAAATTGCTAATGCCCGTGATCGTCGTGCTGCCGGGCATCGCCGCTTATGTGTTGTATCGGCAGGGAAGCTTTCAAAGCGAGTTGCTTCTGGGTGGCCAGGTGCAACCCGACCAGGCCTATCCCGTGTTGCTGAACCTGCTGCCGACCGGTCTAAAAGGCCTGGCGTTCGCTGCGCTCACCGCGGCGGTGGTCGCCTCTCTCGCCGGAAAAGCCAACAGCATTTCCACCATCTTCACGCTCGATATCTACAAGCCGTATCTGCACCCGGGGGTCGACGAGAAGAAAGTCGTCTGGATAGGCAAATTCGCGATCGTCGTCGCAATGGCTGTCGCGGTATTCCTCGCTCCGAGGATGGGCATCGGTGCAAAAGGCGGATTTCAATACATCCAGGAATACACGGGTTTTGTGAGTCCCGGGATTTTCGCGATGTTCATCCTGGGCTTTTTCTGGAAACGGACGACTTCAAACGCGGCGCTCTTTGCCACCATCGGTGGATTCGCGTGCTCCTGTTTGCTGAAATTTGTTCCAAACTTCATAGACCTTTCTGGACTCGCCTCCAGCGGCTTTGCCAAGGCCAATGACACAGGTGTTTACGAGATTCCTTTTTTGGATCGGATGGAGATCGTCTTTATTTTCTGCGTGTTCGGGATGGTGGTCATCAGCCTGCTTGGGAAAAGGCCGGCCGCCCCGGGCGGCGAAAGCTCCGATGGAACCTCGTTGGCGGTGGATGCCTCCATGTTCAAAGTATCGAAGGGATTCTTAGCGGGCACGCTGATCGTCTGCGGCGCACTGGCGGCATTGTACGCGGTGTTTTGGTAGGAGGTTGAAATGCGCGCTCTTCGCATCTGCTCTGCGATCCTGGTCTCCGCCGGAGCGTTGGCGAGCCACGGCACAAATCGCCGCATTTTTATTGGGGAATTCAACTATGGCGGAGAGGAGAGACTTAAACCCCAGGCTTTTTGAAGGCCTCGTTTTACAAGGGAAATTGCCGCTATCGCCTTTACTATCGCGAGCTTTCAATATGTCCACGTGAAGTTCCGCGAAGCGCTTCGAAGCCCAAAAAGTGGCTAAAAACAGTAGCCCGCGGTAACCGGATGGGCCGAGTGGGTCGATTACCAAACGCAAGTCCTCCGACAGGTCATCTTCTTCATGACACACGCCTTAAGTGTGAAGAAAGTGCTAGCTAAAATGGTCGACGATCATGATGTCGCCGTTTTCTTCGTCGACTTGCGAATAGAGAAGCCAGCGGCCATCGGGCGACACCGATAGGCCCCCGCCGAAGTTCTTTTCTATATGAAAGACCTCGCGAATCTTCCTGGAGCTGAAATCAAAGTAGCACAGGGATCTAGGCGTATCTGCAGGAACAAAATAAATACCTCCCGAAACAACGGACCAGAGATTCTCGCTAGCCACCGGAGGTATGCCGTCAACAGCGGACTCCGTAGAGGAGTGCCGTAGGGGAATCATCCGCAGGCCGGTGTTGACGTTCCGCGCGGCAAAGTAAAGGACGTCCCCATCGTAAGACTCCTGAGGCGATATTTCATCGGGCTGCGTGGATAATAGAACAGCGTCCCCACCTGCTGCTGCGCATCGGTACATCTTGTGCCCCATGACCTCGTACGATCGAAAATAAATCCACTTCCCATCGCGCGACCAGTTGGGTGCGGACACATCTTTCCGAAGGTTGATGACGAGCTTCCGGGGAGCGCGTTCGGAAATATCCACGATATAGATTGCGAAGTGGCCGGAGCGGTGCGAATCAAACACGATCTTTCTGCTGTCGGGTGACCAACGAGGGGTACCCGAGGCGCCCTTGAACTTCGATAGCTGCACTAAATTGTTACCGTCAGCATCGCTCATCCAAATTTCCGCGGACCCAGCGCGGTTGGATCCGAACGCAATGTGCTGGCCGTCGGGAGAATATTGGGCGTCGTCTTGCTCCCGCGTAGAGGAGAGGAGTTTTACGGCGGCAGCTTGCGGATAGAGGAGATCCTGCCGCCAAATGTTGATGTTATCGGAAATAGCACTGTAGGCCAATTTGTTGCCTTTGAGTGAAACCGTAGGCCAACTTGCATTAGCGGCAAAATCGAGCCGCCGGCTAGAACCGTCCGCGACCACAATCTCGTGCAGATCTGGTCCGCCGTCGGAGGACAAGGCAAGCAACAATTTACGGTCGTCGGCGGACCACGCGAATCCTATCGGGAAATTCGAGAATGCTGTAATGAGTTTCGGCGCGCCGCCAGGGAGTGCCAGGGAATACAGTTCGAATTCGTTCGTGCTGCGCACACAGAGGTATGCCAAGCGGTCGCCCGCATTTGAGAAAGTGGGCGTTGCCTCATGAAGGCATTTGGGATCGTGAGGGAGTTCCTGGGTTTCCAAAGATTCAACGGAGAGGAGGAACATCCGATCTTCGGGCTTGTCGGGCAAGGGCTCCCCGAAGCCAATCCATTTATCGTCGGGCGACCAGCTGATCGGGGCGGCGACCGCATAAGGCACGCGGGTAGCGCGCAGCTTTCTTTCCGGACCGCCGAGAGCCGGCACAACATAGAGACCTGTTTCGGCGCCCGCCATGCGGTGGAAGGCGATCTGCGAGCCGTCAGGCGACCAAGCGGGGCTGATCCATTCCGAGGGATGGTGCGTCAAGCGGAGAAGAGTCTCACTGCCGATGGCCTTGACGTACAGATCGAAGCCCTTTCCTCCTGATGCAGGATCGCCGTTCCAGGCAAAGGCGATTCGCGAACCATCCGGGGAGAAAGCAGGAGAAATCTCAAGTCCCGGCAAGGCTGTGAACGGAAAGGCACTGAGCGCAGCGGACGTTTGGCGGGGACCTGACCATCGATAGGCAAACCCGACTGCGAGGGTGCAGATCAGGATGCCGAGGAGACCTGCCGCCATCGCTTGCCACCTTGGGCGAGTGTGCTTGCGGTGACTTGGTTCGGCTGGAACCGCAGAATGTGCCTGAGATGCGATTTCGCCGACGAACCGGTATTTGGGGCGCGGCAGAGCTTCAATCGGCGCCCCATTCGCCCCTGTCTTCCCGCCGCTTTCCTCCGCCTGCCACTCCACTCCGCCGATAAACCGGTACCCCCTCCGCGGTATCGTCTCCACCCACCGCGGTTCCTCCTGAGTATCCCCAAGCGTTTCCCGCAATCGCCGGATCGCGGAGTTTAATCCGTGCTCGAAGTCCACAAACGTATCGCTCGGCCACAGCTGCTTGTGGAACTCCTCCCGGTTCACTACCTGCCCTCGCCTCTCAATCAACAAACTCAAAATCTGAAATGGTTGTTCCCCCAGCCGCAGCTTGGTGCTGTGCTTGTGCAACTCTCCGGAACTCAGGTCCAGTGTGTAGGGGCCAAACCGGGCTTTCACGGTGGGCTTGTTCTCGAGCATGATCACTTCCTGGGGACTCAAGACGAAGCTGCGGCAGTGTAGTGGGGATGGACCCCCCGGTCAAGCACCTTGCCTCTTAGCTCCGAGTCTAAGTAACTTTTACGCTTAACCCCCACCCTTTCTTCCCTCTAGCCTGTGACCTGCAAATGTTCTACCTGTGACCTGCTTTGCCTTGTCCTTCTTCCTTTTCCGTGCGAAACACTTCACCGTCGCTGCTCTACACTTTTGCGATCTTCAGGAGGATCGTCATGTTTCGCTCCCATGCATGGAAAAGATTCGCCGCACTTTCGGTCTTGGCTCTGAGCTTCGCCACTCTGGCCGGCGCGCAGTCCGCCAATGTCTCCGTCTTCGCCTCGGGCTTCAACAATCCCCGCGGCCTCAAGTTCGGCCCCGACGGCTATCTCTACGTCGCCGAAGGTGGCGCCGGCGGCACTCTCTCCACCGTCGGCAAATGCCCCCAGGCCGCCGGACTCCCCGATGGCCCCGGCCCGTACACCGGCGGCTTCACCGCCCGCATTTCCAGAGTGGACGCCCGCGGTAACGTCTCCACCGTCGCCGAGGATCTTCCCTCCAGCCAGACCAGCCCGGCCTTTGGCAATCTGACCAGCGGCGTCGCCGATGTCGCTTTCTTCCGTGGACAACTCTACGCGCTCCTCGCCGGTGCCGGTTGCTCTCACGGCCTCCTCGGCACAAGTAACGGCGTTCTTCGCATCAAATCCAATGGCACCTGGAAGGAGATCGCCAATCTCAGCCATTTCCAGATGACCCATCTCGTCGCGAATCCTAACCCCGGTGATTTCGAGCCCGACGGAACCTGGTACAGCATGGTTTCCGCTCGCGGTTTGCTCTACGCCGTCGAGCCTAATCACGGCGAACTCGATTCCATCTCCACCGACGGCGATATTCACCGTGTCGTCGACATTTCCGCCAGCCAGGGCCACATCGTCCCCACCGCCCTCGCCTATCACGACGGCAATTTCTTCGTCGGCAATCTCGACACCTTCCCCATCGTGCCCGGCGCTTCCAAAATCCTGAAAATCTCGCCGTCCGGACACATCTCCACGTTCGCCACGGGGCTCAACACCATCCTTGGTCTCGTCTTCGACGACGAAGATAATCTTTATGTTCTGGAAAATACCGTCGGCGCGCCTGGACCCATGCCCGGCTTTGCAAAGGTTCTACGCATCAGCGAAGACGGCAAGGTCACTGAAATTGCCGCCGGACTCAATCTTCCGACCGGCATCACCCTCGGCCCCGACGGCAATCTCTACGTCTCCAACTACGGCTTCGGCTATCCACCTAACGGCTCCGGCCAGATTCTCAAGATCACTCTTCACGACTGTCCGGAAGACTGATCTTCTGCATCTCTGCCCCTCCGCCCTCATCGTCCCGGGGCACAGCTATCGCCGGCCGTGCCCCCGCCTCTCTTCCTGCCTTTGTAGGGCCCGCCTTCTGAGGCGGGCCGCCTCATAATGTCCTTCGCCCACCCATTCCGCCATACCGCTTTGCGCACGGGCGCCTTGAGCTTGCTGTGCACTTGCCATCGCCCTTTTCCATTACCAGAGTTGCTCCATGCAGGCATGCTCTCCACATGCAACTAGATATTCCAAGAGAGCAAACTGGTGTTTTGATTCGAATACAATCTCGGACAACACGACAAAGCTTGCTTCGGAATTTACTTTTGACCGTTTTCGGCCGATTTCTCTTTCTGGTTACCTGGCGACATTGCCGGGCATCTTCGCAATGACGCGCCACAGAAGCGGCGATGATTCGCGTAATGTGACCTTTGACACTGCTAGAAGAACGGAGTATTGTCTCGGGAATCTTCCGCTAGAGCGCATCCCAACTCAGGAGAAAACAGCATGGCCAGACGCAGATTCTTGTCGCAGTTGCTGGGTCTCCCATTTTTGGCACTAGGAACGAAGGCGCAGGAATCGAAAAAGACTTTGAGGATCTTGATGAGAAGTTCGTGGGGGACCGACGACCCAACCAGAGCGTCGTTCGTGTTCGCGCATGCACTGGCGTTGGCGGACGCTGGCCACGAAGTTCAGATATTCCTGACTGCTGACGCGAACTATCTTATGCGCAAAGCTACCTCGGACGCGGTGATCCCCATTGGTTGGCCGCCGCTCAGCGAGTTGCGCGAGAAGGTCGTCGCCAAACACATTCCTGTCTTTGCTTGAGGAGCTTGCTCCCGGGCCCGTGGGGTCTCGGAAATCGATCTAGCGAATTGGAACGCAAAGTTCGGCAATCCTGCCATTTTCGTTTCACTGGTCGAATGGGCCGACCGCATCATCTCCGAATAGGTCCTGGCGGTCCGGCCATAGCTGAGTAAAGGAAACGGTCGACAGCTGAACCCTTCGCGCTGTCGTCAATGCAGGTCTATAGAGGGCTTGTTGTCGGTCCGCTCGCGTGGTTGTAGGTTGCGTCAGGATTCCGTCTGCGCTCAATGGCCGTTGTCTCCCCTGACTCAAGGCGCACCGTAGCGGGCGCGCGTTCGTCTGCTGGCCCCCGGCCCTGGCGCAAGCGCCATATCGCGCCCGGTGATCAGACGGCTGTCGTCGTCAAAGATGCGCAACCGCGGGATGCGCCGTCCGGAACGCCGGTCTAGGATTAGCATTGGCTCGTGTCCTTCGCCGTAGATCCAGCGATCACCCCACTGCTGCAGGGGCGTCATGAGGGTCGCCAGGTCCTTCCCCATCGGGGTCAACCCGTACTCGAGCCGCGCGCTCAAGATGTTCTTCGAAATTCGCCTCTGATGCTCACACTTGTATTCCTCCGTTTTATTGCTACAAGCGCTTGTTGTTCTTCTTTGGCAAGTAGACGTGCAACAGCCCGTCCACAGCCTTCACGTCTGCCTTAGTGGGATCAATTTTTTCTGGCAAAATATGGACAGATAGTACATGTCGAAGATTGTCCGCCTGGCTTCCAAGTCGTGCATCGCTCCGAAAGACCACCAGGCTGCGTGTCGTCAAGCTCAGGATCGTAGTCAGGTCCGGATCTCGCGGCCACTCAAGAAGGAAGTGAAACTCGGAAGTATTTCCGTCAAAGTCGTCGCGCAGGAGCTCCTTCTCTGCAGACATCCAGTCATGGAGGTCGCAGCCGTGCTTGCATCCACGTTTCTCAAAAAACTGATATGCGCGTTTAGCGACCGTCGATTGTATGATCTGCTTGTGTCGATCCTCGCTGCTCTCGATGTTGATTATCCAATTCTTAAGCCTCCTTCGAGCAGCCCCATCCATACGAGTACCCCTTGACATATTCATTTGTCTGATTACTTCGTAAGAAGCCGCTGGAGTTGTTGAAGGTCGGACGTGGGCGCGTCGGAGACCGCGCAGAATTCTATTCTTCCTTTTCGCCAGTCAATCCATTGATTGCCTTGCCGCGAACCTACGCGCGGAGAGGTGTCCTGTTCGCGTGTGGGCCAGATGAATACGTCAATCTGATGTTCGGGGCGCGCATAGACGAGCGCGGCGACGGAACGGCCTTCCACAACGTCAAGGCGCCCACCCTGCAATGCGAATCCGTCGTTCGCGAAATCACGAACGGGAAACACAAATGTGAGTTTGCCCGTGAACCATCCCTTCACGGCCTGTTCATCAGTCGAATTGATGGCAGTCAAGCGACCTAGCTGCAGCGACTGCACATGCGCATCGACAACTTCCTCGGCAAGTTCGGGTTGATAGTCGTCACCGCGAGGCCCATACCCCACTCTCCACAGTAAGACCGCCACGAAAAGTAGTGCGGCCGCGGCTGCCAGCCAGTGCCAAAGGAGAGGTCGCGACGCAGCAGTCGTGGGCGCGATTGCGTGGAGGCGCGCACTAATTCTCCGCCGCACCGAGGCAGTCGCAGGCTCATAGAGTTGAGCCAGTTGCAATCTATCGCGCAGCAAATCCAGATCCACAAGTTCGGTGGCACAGTGGACGCAACGTCGGAGGTGACGCTCCAATTCGGCAGCTCTACGGCCACTAAGCTCACCGTCGAAATAGCCCTGAAGCAGAGAGTTGGTAAAGTCACATCTCACGGACGTGCTCCTTGAGGAGGATTTACCAGCGCGGAATGCAACTGGCGGCGCGCACGGGAGAGCGAGGACATAACTGTGCCAATGGGGATCGCCGTGATTGCAGCGATCTCCTTGTAGGAACAACCTTCGAGCTCTCGAAGGACAAGGATTTCGCGGAAGCGCGGCGGCAGCGTCTCGAGGGCCAGGGTCAGGCGCTTGCGATCATCACCGGCAATAGCGAGCGTTTCAGGTGTGGCGTGCGTCTGCAGGTGTAACTCTTCGTCGAATTCCATGCTTAGTTCCAGGGGGCGATTCTTCTCCAGCCATGTGTAGCAAGTATTGCGCACGATCTGCAGCAGCCATGCGCGCGCGTCTCCACCATGAAAGCCGCGGAAGAAACGGTACGAGCGAAGTAAGGCTTCCTGAGCGACATCTTCGGCATCTGCGCGGCTCCGCAACAGCCAACGCGCGAGATTGAAGGCGGCATCGACATGGGGCAGCACAAGCTGTTCGAAGCGCCGTCGGTCTTCGGCATCAAAATCGTTCAAAGACTTCCCCTGACCAATGCTTCATGCGTAAGAACCAGAGAACCGGCGATTTTATTCTCGACGAGGCTCCGTTTTGACGTACATACAAAGAGAGACATGAACGCCGAGAATTTGGAATAAGAGAGGCGCTGCCTCGGTCTGGATGGTTGCAAGCACGTTCCATGGCGGCGCGGGCAACCCCCCAAACCTTCCAGCGCCGCCAGTCCCAACGGCACCTGCAGGGCTTAGAGACGGGACAAAAAAAATAGGTATGGAGGGCTAGGATGTCCGGGAAGAAAAAAGATCAACTCCTGCACGACCACAACCACGACGGAATTGACCGGCGAGGCTTTCTGAAGTGCATGGCGTGGGCGGGAACGGGCGTCTTTTGTGTGATGAAAGGCGGCGCGCTGAACTCGTACAGTTTGAGCCGAATTTCAGAGATTAGCACTTCGGACATGATGGGTGAGCTGAGCTTCGTGCAGATCAGCGACAGCCACATGGGATTCAACAAGCCGGCGAATCCGGACGTCGCAGGCACCCTGAAAGCAGCAGTGGACAAGATCAACGCCCTTTCGCGCGCACCAGAATTGATGCTGCACACGGGCGACATCAGTCACCTCTCGAAGCCCGAAGAGTTTGATACCGTGGACCAAATATTGAAGAGCGCGACACCCAAGGATGTCTTTTACGTGCCCGGTGAACACGACGTACTGAACGACGACGGGAAGCAGTTCCTGGAGCGTTACGGGAAAGGCAGCAAGGGCGGCGGATGGTACAGCTTCGACAAGAAGGGTGTGCACTTCATCGGGCTGGTCAATGTGATGAATTTGAAGGCCGGTGGCCTCGGAACGCTGGGGCACGAGCAGCTCGAATGGATGGAAGATGATGTGAAGCACTTGAAGAAGAGCACGCCGATCGTAGTGTTCGCGCACATTCCACTGTGGTCCGTTTATCCGGAGTGGGGCTGGGGCACGGAAGATAGCGCGCAGGCACTGGCATATCTCAAGAAGTTCGGATCGGTGACGGTGCTGAATGGGCATATCCACCAGACGATGCAGAAAGTCGAAGGAAACGTGACCTTTCATACCGCGGCGTCCACGGCATTCCCGCAGCCACAACCGGGCAAGGCCGATTCGCCAGGTCCGATGAAAGTGCCGGCGGACCAGCTCAAGAGCGTCCTGGGCATTGCGAATGTGAACTACGTACAAGGCCAACACGCGCTGGCCGTGGTGGATTCCACGCTGGCATAAGCGAGAACTAGCCCGATCAGAAAGCCAAATCGACAGAAAAATGAGAAGTCGTCGCAAGCGCGCAGCAGAAGCTTGAGACGACGGAAGTCAAGATTGACAACTTCACGTTTGGCCCGCCGCTCTGACCGTGCCGGTCGAAACTACGGTGACGCGGATCAATAAGGACGATATTCCGAATTCGGTCGTCAGCACGGATGATTCAAAGACGCTCAAGTCCAAGGTGCTGGACACGGACGAAAAGTTTTCCTTCACCTTTAGCAAAGCAGGAACCTAAACGTTGTCGAGCAATGTCCGCATATTTTGGAGCAATCAGGAGGTTCCATGAAGAAGCTTATGTCGCGTACTCTGTTGCCCGCCATGGCCGCGATTGAGTTGTGGCCTGCGATATTTTTTCCGCATCCGAGTCCGGTGCTGGCACTCAATGACAGCGTTCAAGTCATAGAAGTCACAGCCAAGAAGTACGAGTATTCGCCCGCGCCTATTCCTGTGAAGAGCGGAGCGAAAATTCAGCTCAAGATCACCGCGACCGACCCCATGACCACGGTTTTTCGATTTTGACGGTTCCCGACGGCACCGCATCGAATGGTTCCGTGGGGTTGGTATTCACTTCTCCACAAGAGTGCTGGCAACTCAAGAAGGGCGAAACAACGACGGTTGAGTTTCTGGCGCAAACTCCCGGTACGTACTCGTTCAAGTGCTGCCATACCTGTGGGCTTGGACATCGAGGCATGAAAGGCCAGCTCGTTGTCGATCAGTAGGATGTTGTGAACAGCTTCTACGCAAGTTTACACACTCGACAGAATCAGGACCTGGATATGAGAATCTGGAGCCGCGAATGCTGAATCAGGGTTTACGCAGGCGATTCAAGAATTGAATAGACTCGTCCTTTGCGCTCTAGTGAGGATTCTACTTCTCACGAATTCCACATGGTCCGTCGAGTGAGCACAAATCAACAGCTCAGCTTCCTCCTCCAGCCAAATAACCTGCAAACCCGTGCTGTGTGTAATGAGTCGTAATTCTTCAATTGCGGTAAGCGTGGATTGGTTCGGGATACGCAAAGCGGAGAGTCCCTCTCGACATTATCGCGTTGAAAGGATCGTAAGCGAGTGAGGTTGTGGTGGCTGCCGGTTTGAACCAAGATTTCAGCAGCGTTGGCACGATGCTGAGCGCGGATGTTCCACCGCCGGCAAAGGTCCTTAGTTAGGTCCGCACGAGTGTGTATAGCTGGTCTCGCACCGCTAAGCGTTGTGTTGCAGATCGAAAGTTGGCCGAGCCCGGACTCAAGGTTCCGGCTCGGCTCTGGACTGCTAAAATAGTATGGGAGTGTACGGCTAGAACCGGATGTGAGCCCCCAATTGAAGGATGCGTGCGGAATACGCGCTGATCACCTGTCCAAAAGTCGATCCGATGTCCTGGGCATTGTTGTCAAGGTTTTGGAATTCCGTGTGGTTGAGAAGGTTGAAGGCATCAACGCGGAACTCGAGGGTGACACGTTCGTGATAGAGTGGCGTCGTCTTTGCCAGCGAGAGGTCCAAGTTAGTGCGGCCCGGACCACGCAGCACATTGCGTGGCGCACTGCCGTATCCCTGAGTCACAACGTTGCTGAAAGACGCCTGACTGAAAAACTGCAAGCCATTCGTCTTGGGGTTGAGATATTGGATGGGCGCCGTAAGATTTGCGTTGACCAGGCCCGCATCGCCGGCACCGGAAGGCCCGGGGGCGGTGTTGGAAGTGCCCAAGCCGTTGGTCGCCGTGAACGGGAACCCCGTACGCCAAGTGAGGATGGGATACAGGCTCCAACCTTTTACCAGCTTCTGGGGGCCGCGGTTAAACGGCAGATCCCAGCCGCCGGAGAAGGTCAGGTATTGGCGGATATCGAAATCCGACGAGGCGCGGAAAATGTTAGGAGTGAAAAAGGGAACCGTGCTGTTGCCCTGGCGGAAACCAGAAGCGCCGTCGATGCTGTGCGCCCAAGTGTAACCAAGCGTGTAGTACATATTGCCGAGGACGGGCACCACGGTTGTTTGCTGCGTCAGGCTTAGTTGCAGGGAATTGTAATTGGCATTGGACGCGTTCTTGAATTCATCTTCCTGTCCAAAGCTTCCGCCAAATCCCATGACGTTATTTTGCAGCGTATTCCCCGGCACTTCGTTTAGGAAACGCTGCGGGCTTGCACTGTTCAGGGTAGCAGGATCAAAAGGATTGATATCCACGAGGGCCGTTAGGCCGTGCGATGAACTGCCGACGTAGGCGGCGCGAGCGATCAGTTTCTTGGAAATTTGATGTTCGATGCTCAAATTATATTGATAGGTGTAGGGCGTTTTGAGATGAGGGTCAACAATCGTCGCGCCAGTATTGAGGCTTGTGAAAGTGCCGAAAGTGTTCAGGAAATTTACGTTGTGGTTCAGAGACCGGCCAAAAGGATCGGGAGTTCCCGTGGAGCCAAACGGATCGCTAAAGAATGTGTAGCCGGAGGTAGTCGCTGTCGGCACATTGGGTTCGTTAATGCCAATGTTGGCGGTTGCAGCGAACGGAGCTTGCCCGTTGAATTGGAAGTTGTCTTCAGCCTTCAGCACGTCGTAAAAAATACCGATGCCGCCGCGGATGCTGGTCTTTCCGTCATGGAACGGCTGCCATGCAAAACCAAATCGCGGCGCGAAGTTCGTTTTATTGGGGAAGTTGACGCCCGTGGGCGCGCCTTTGTCGCCAGGGAAAAGCAATCCGAGCGGTGCGCCAGGAAAGACCGTAGATTGCGGAGAACCCGGAATGACCGAGTAGGTGCGCCCTTGAGTATCTGATTTCGGCGTGCTGTACTCATAGCGCAAACCGTACGTCAGAGTCAGATCGCTGGCGACATGCCATTCATCCTGCGCAAAGGCATAGGTAGCTTTGGTGCGGATGTTCGAAGGCGCTGCGGGAGATTGAAAATAGGCGGTAGGCACGCCCAAGAGGAAGTTGGCGAAAGGGTCTCCAGCGGCAAGCGTGTTGCCATTGCCGTCTTGACCGGCGAATTGGAACACTCCGTTGATTTCAAAATCGAATACCTGGTTGTCTTGATAGGCGGAGAACGAACCGCCGAATTTCATGGTGTGCCTTCCGCGGGTCCAAGAAAGCACGTCGGAGTAGGCGAAGGTGTTGTCCGTGAGCCGCGAAGGACCTTGATTGCTAAAGCCGATCGTGGCTTGGGGAAAGTCGAGTTGTGAAGGGCCAGTGGGATTCTCCGATTTTATTTTGATTCCCAGTGCCGTGGATACCGGTTGTTTCGTGGCCGGCGAGGCTTGCAGGACGTCGCTGCGCTGGCCGGTCACGCGAAATTCGTTCAAAATGTTGGGTGAGAAGGTGTGGATGTAAGCGAGATTGAAAAACCGGTTGTAAAGGACGGTGTTCTCGCCAAAACCGGGAATGCCACCTGGGCCAGGATTGAGTTGGGATCCAAGGTTACGTCCCAGCGTGACGGTAAAGTGGTCCTTCTGGGATGCCTCAAAGTCAAACTTTCCGGTCAATTCGTCGGGATTGGCGGTGACCGGATTCTGAAATGAGACTTGACCTGATGCGGATGTCGTGGTTGGAACGAGGCCGGCCTTAACATACGCTTGGGCGACAGGATCAATGCTTCCCGGACTGATGATCCCTTGCGCCGCCAGAGCCGCATTGGGCTGGAAAAACGGATTCGCTTTTAGAAAACTGGCAACGGATGCCTGATTCGGTGAGCCCGAGAAATTGCCCTGAAGCTCGTCGGGTGTCGGGAGAGTCGTGGCCTGGCTCGCCCTATCAGAGGTTAGCTGTTCCTTTTGATAAGAAAGGAAAAAGAAAAGCTTGTCCCTCTTGATGGGACCGCCCAGCGTTCCTCCGTATTGATTGCGGTGAAGGGCTTCTCTGGGATCGCCATTCAAATTGCTGAAGAAATTGTTGGCGTCGAAAGCTGAATTGCGAAGGAAATCATAGGCGCTGCCATGGAACATGTTAGTTCCAGACTTGGTGACTTCGGTGATAATTCCGCCGGCGCTGCGCCCGTATTCAGCGGTGAAGTCACTGGTGAGGACCTTGAACTCCTGAATGGAATCGGGATTGGGGTTGTACACAACACTGTTGCTTAAGAGGTCGTTGTTGAGGCCGCCGTCGAGGACGAACGTGTTGGAATCGCTGCGGCCGCCGCCAACGCTGAAGGCAAGAGTCGTGCCCAAATTACCTTGGCCATTGCCTGGATTGTCGGCTGGAAGCACTCCCGGCTGCAGCGCTACGAGATCCAACGCGTTGCGGCCGTTGAGCGGCATATCCTGCACAGCGCGGTCTGAAACCGTGGAGCCTAGCGTCGGATTGATGGTCTCGACAGTGCCCGCGTTGGATTCCACCGTCACCGTATCACTCGTCGCGCCTATCTGCATTTTGAGATCGATTTTCAGGGTTTGATTGATCTCCAGCTTGCTCTGTGCGGTGGTCTCGGATTTAAATCCCTGGTGTTGCACGGACACCGTGTAGTCGCCAATGGGCAACGCGAGAACCTGATAGAAGCCGGTCGAATCCGAAGTTGTTTCGCGAGAGATGTGGGTCGCAACATTCGTCACGGAAATATTCGCATCGGCGATGACAGCGCCGCTCGGATCGTAGATCATACCGGTAATGCGCCCAGTGGCGTCCTGACCCGCCAGTCTAGATCCGCAGAACGTGCCTAGTGCCGCCAACAATAGAAAATAGATCAATTTTTTATTAAGCCGGTTCAAGAAAACCTCCAGAAGGATAAACTCCGAGCTCCCGAAAGAACTTCGGGAAAGCTCTGCCAGTAAACGAGCGCAATTGAAGTGCAATTCCCGGCAACCCCACGGCCATTACGCTCAGCAGCAAAACAAGAACCGAGACATATCTGCGGCATCCCGTATTCCGCTTCTTGGCGTAGTGTTAGACCACATGCGTTCGCGTTCTATTCCAATTCATTTGTAGAAATGTATGATGGCCGGCGGAGGCTTTTCCTGTCCTCCGTCGCACGACACCTAAGGGACGATAAAAGCGGAGAGAATAAAGATTTCTCACTGCGGAGGCCAATTCGCAGGAGCGAAGGTTGAGCCACCGTGATCGTCAGCTTTCTACCGCCGCAGGCTCTGAAGGTGGCACTAAACGAGCAAGGCCTCGCTGGATCGGGAACGCGTTTTACCTGCTGCCATTCGCTCGTCGCGGGTTTTTTCACGCTGGACCTCGTGGAGCAGTTCACGCAGCCTCGTGCGAGCCTTGTGTAACTGCGATTTCGAAACGCCCACTGAGCGTCCCAATATCGCGGCGATTTCGTGGTGCTCATATCCCTGGATATCATGCAGAACAAATATCGTGCGGTAGCCCACGGGCAACCGCTCAATGCAGCGTTCGAGATTTATTCGGTCAAGCGATCCCTCCAACAACAAGTCAGGCGCTCCAATGTCGATGTTTGGCCAACCGGTTTCATCGTCCGGGTCGGGAATCGCTTCGATCGAGACGATTGGTGGAGACTTCTTGCGCAGACGCATGAGCACGAGGTTGACCGCCAGTCTGTGCAGCCAAGTAGAGAAGGCCGATTCGCCGCGGAAGGTGTGAATTTTGCGGAGCAAAAGCAGAAAGGCTTCTTGCGTCAGATCTTCAGCTTCGGCCGTGTTTCCTACCATGCGCAGGCATACCGCATACACACGCCGGCTATGCAGTCGATAGAGGAATTCAAACACGGTCCGATCGCCGTCGCGGGCTCGCTGGATAGCCTCCGCTTCACTCAACTCACCGCTGGCGATAGGAGAGACTGCCGGCGCAGCCTTCTTCGGGATGCATTCCGTGCTGGAATGCCCATCCCAGTTTAGGCTACGCCGCTTCTCTGTTGTGGGCCTTGCCAGGGACGCAACCACTGGCTTTCTGTCCCGGGCGTTTGCAGTGACGTGCATGACTTCTTTCCTTAGCGACCCGCAGCGTAGACTGCGATGGAAGTTCTGTTTTCACTGGCCTGTGTCGCGGGTGCGGTCTGGGGCACCGTCTTTTGATGGGCTTCTTTGCGTCCCGCGTGCTTTTGGGCGGGCGTGGAGTAGATAAAGGTCCGTCCTAGCTCCGGGGCATCGAATGTCTGGACGGTCTCGACATCGGCGATGTTCACCAGGTTCAATTGCGCATGGTCTGCAACAGCTCTGTCATCGGTGGAAGTGGCCATGATGATGGCGTTGACTTGTCCCCGGATAATAAGTCTGTAGTCGGACATTGCGGATGACATGGTAAAAGTGTAGTCGCCAGCCGGCAGTGTGGCGCCTCCCCAGTGAGTCTCAAATGGCAACGTAAACTTGCCTTGGTATATATTCTGCGCGTTCCCGCTGGTCGCCAAAGCGCCCAGAGCGAGTGCAGCCGCGCCTACTTTCGTAAATAGTTTCAAATGTCGAGCCCAGATCATTTCAAATCTCCTTGTTCGATGCGGTTTTGAATTACGAGACATTTCATTGTCTTCAGTGTGTAAGACCCCGCATGCTCTTGGATAATTCCGCGATCCAGGGATGTTTCGGAGGCGGGAATAAAATTGTTCGTGCTCCGGTCGCCAAGTTATGACTGTTTTTCTCAGCGGACCCGCGCGGAGAAATAACTGATGAATCCGTTCGCTGATTCGTTCGCTGATTCGGTCCACTTCATCAAGCGCTTTACCCGCATTCATTCTGATCGGTGAGTGGATTCGCTCAAGGTTTGGCCTGTGCCGCCTCGATAATGACCACAGACCCGGCCAGCTTTCGCTTAGCGTATTCCTGGGCTTCGCGTGCTTGGCCACTCAGTGGCCCATCCGGCTTGAGTCTGAGATAAGCATCCAGTTCGACCAACTCTTCTGAATAATCACTCCGACGGATATAGATATTTGCCAGCAGCAGGTGAGCCAGAGCGAGCTTGGGATCTCGTATCGACGCCTCATGAGCTATCTGTTGCGCTTCGTCCAGACGGTTCAGCCCAAATAGCGCCCAAGCCAATATGAAATGGCCCGGGCCGAAGCCCGGGGCAAGTTCCAGTGCCTTTCGGATGATCGGCTCAGCCTCAGTGAATTTTTGCTGATTGCAAAGAAGCGCGCCCAAGCCGAAATGCGGTCCTGCGTAATGGCCGCCACTAGCGTCGATGGATTTCTGAAACGCCTGTCGAGCCTCTTCTCCATGCCCTAAACGCAGTTGAGCTACACCCATCGCATGGTAAGCCTCATAAAAGTTCGGAAATTCGGAAGCGGCGCGTTGGAGATGAATGAGGCTGCCTGCTGGATCATTTTTCGACAGGCGATCTATCCCTTTCGTGTACGCCTTAACTGCGCGTTCCGGAATACTCAGCTCGCGCGCGGAAACGGACGGACTAGTTCCCCGTGAGATTTCAGCCGGGTCCTCCGTCTGGAATGATGGCCCGTTGAGAATGGTTCTTCGCGCGATAGTTGAGTTTGTCTCTTGACCGCGAGTCGTGAGCGGCAACGACAAAAGAGCCCCAAACAGCAAACATGTTGATAAAGGCTGGTTCATAACCTTGCTCCCATCTGGATCTGCCAAGCAGTCGCCTAAGTTGGAATCCGCAAATCACTGATGAGCCACCCCCACACACTCATGCGTTCACCGCTGCTATTCGCCGTGAACTTGGCACCGCATCTCCGCTCATGGGACCTGCCAGAATCTGACGAAGCCGGCCCCGCGCACGCGACAAGCTCGACATTACCGTGCCTGCGGGCATGCCCGTGATATCTGCAATCTCTTTGTAAGACAGCCCCTCGAGCTCGCGAAGAATGAGGACTTCCCGATAATTCGGAGGGAGCTTCTCCAGCGCTTTTCGCACCAGAGTGCTGCTGTCGTTTTGGAGCACAACTTCTTCTGGATTGGGAGCGCAAGAATCAGGACGGAAAAGGCTTTCGTCAAATTCCGCGGCGTCTTGCAGTGGCCGGTTAGCCTGCAACCAGGTATAGCAAGTGTTCCGGACGATTTTCAGTAACCAGGCACGCGCGTCGCCGCCGCGGAAGCCGGGGAAGAATCGGAAAGCGCGCAAGTATGCTTCCTGGGCGACATCCTGGGCGTCCTGCTCATTGCGCATCAGCCAGCGCGCGAGGTTGTAGGCGGCGTCAAGATGCGGCAAGACGGCCTGCTCAAAATTCGGAACATCATTGTGTTCGAGCACTGAACCCTCCCTGCGACCGTACGGCGCCCCACTCGTGCGCTTGAGGGCCCACTATGGTTTGCTCTTAAAAGCAGCGCAATGGACGGACAGTTCTCTCCCGCTGGAATGGGGGTCCCCTGGCAACTCTCACTCAATAGAAGACTTACAGGTAACTGTCCCTCACTTCGTGTTCCAGACGATTTCACTTGGTGATACACTCCCTCTCCCAACTAGATTCCTCTCTATGGAAGAAACCCATCAGCTCCGCGGGCGGGTCCTATTTGGGGTTTTCGAGCTGGATCTTCGCGCTGGCGAATTGCGCAAGGACAGCCTACGAGTGCGACTTCAGGAACAGCCCTTCCAAGTCCTGGCCATGCTGCTTGAGCACCCCGGCGAGGTCGTAACTCGTGAGGAACTTCAGAAAAAGCTGTGGCCTGCAGATACCTTCGTGGATTTCGACCACGGGCTCAACAAAGCGATCAGCAAAATCCGCGAGGCCCTTGGCGATTCCGCAGAGAGTCCGCGCTTTGTAGAAACTGTTACGCGTCGCGGTTACCGCTTCCTTACGGAAGTAAAGCCTGCCGACGTGCCCCCTGTTCGCAGCCCCGAACTCACAACTCAGCTTCATCCCGAGCTAGGATCTGGTGATCGCGCGGATCTCGTAGGCGAATCCGCAGAACCCAAACAAGTTCTGCCGTCACTTGCCTGGAAAATCTCTGCATTCGTGTTGCTTCTTCTGACGGCGTCAGTCGTCGCCTGGAAACTGCGTGCCTGGAACCGCCCGTCCTCGGTCATTCACTCATTGGCTGTCCTTCCGCTTGAAAGCCTCTCGAACGATGCCTCTCAGGACTATTTCGCTGACGGCATGACCGACCAGTTGATTTCTGATCTCGGGCAGATCAGCGCTTTGCGCGTGATCTCGCGTACCTCCGTGATGACTTATAAACACGCGCGCAAGCCCCTGCCGCAGATTGCTGGAGAGCTAAATGTGGACGCCGTGGTGGAGGGCACCGTGCTCCGTTCCGGCGACCAGGTCCGCATCACGGCGCAGTTGATCGAAGCCGCGACGGACAAGCACTTATGGTCCCAAAGCTATGAGGGTGAACTGCGGGATACTTTGGCGCTCCAGAGCAAGGTGGCTGGAGGCATTGCAAATCAAATTCGGATCAATTTGAATCCGCAGGAACAAGCTGCGCTAAAAACGGTAAAGGTTGTTAATCCGCAAGCTTACGAGTCCTATCTCAAAGGGCGCTACTTCTGGAATAAGCGAACGGGGGATGCTTTGAAGGTGGCCCTAGCTTATTTCAATGAGGCCATCGACGAGGACCCGAACTATGCCCAAGCCTATTCTGGCTTAGCTGACACTTATGCTTTGTTGGGAGACTGGCAGTATGCAGTGATGAGCACCAAGGAGGCGCTCCCCAAAGCGAAGGCCGCAGCGATCAAAGCGCTGGAACTGGACAGTTTGCTGAGCGAAGCTCACACCTCACTTGGATACAGCTTGCGCGCTTTCGACTGGGATTTCGACTCTGCCGGAAAGGAATTCCAGCGGGCCATTGAACTGAACCCAGGCTACGCAACCGCTCACCATTGGAATGCTATGAATTTGGGGCTATTGGATCGGCCCAAAGAGGCTCTCGTGGAAATGAGAAAAGCGGAAAATCTGGATCCGCTATCCCTGATCATCAACGCAGATCTGGCGGAGTTTCTTCTCCTTACGCATTCTTACGACGAATCGCTAGAACAGAGCCGCAAGACGATCGAAATGGATGCTAGTTTTGCCCTCGGACATAAACAGCTTGGCGATGCCTACCTGCTAAAACAGATGGACAAGGAAGCGGTTGCGGAACTTCAAAAGGCAGTCCGGCTGTCCAGGGGCAGCCCGATATGCATCGCTGATCTCGCCCGGGCCTACGTGGCATCCGGCAAAATCAACGAAGCGGCGAAGCTGCTGAGCGATCTTGAGAAAGGCTCAAACACTAGTTTTACAAATGCTCCACAGATAGCCATGATCTATGCATCCATGGGGGATAGCGATCAAGCCATGTATTGGCTCGAAAGAGCGTACAAAGAGCGATTTAATCCGAGCGTTCTACTGCGCTCAGGATTCGATCCTCTCCGCTCGGACCCGCGCTTTGAAGACCTTATGCGCAGGATTGGCCTGCCTCGTTGAAGCAGACAATCCGATAACAAGAGCTAAGAAGAATAGCTCCACTAACGGGGCATTGCTCTGTCGCCACCAAGAGCGCATAAAACGCTCGATCCAGAACCTGGTGTCGACTAGCTTCTAAGTACTCGCAGCTTAAGCACTCTAGAGGCTGGGCGCGTAGTAACCAGTTTTTGCGTACACGCTGAGAGGCGGAAGTCCCTTGGGGGTGCGCAGCTTGATCTTGATCTTGCGCCAGCGCGCGTCATGGGATTTATTGCTCGGACGGTATCCCACGATGTATTGGTTGCGCAACTCCGCCCCAATCTTCGTGGCGATGTCCGGTAGCTCGTTCACATCCCCTACGCTAAAAGCACGGCCCCCGGTTAGTTCCGTCACTTCACTGAGCAGAGAGGGACCATTGAGTTCCTCAGGCGTTCGGCTGCGGTAATCGAATGGGTCAAATATACCGACCGAGTACAGCTGGGTATCCGCTTCTCGCACCAGCCGCTTGAGATCGTTCTCATTGTATCGACTACTGTTGTCTCCTCCGTCGGATATGATGAGCAAGGCCCGTTTGGCGTTTCGAGCGGTCCTCATTTCTCTGAGGCCCAGATAAATCGCATCGAGGAGCGCGGTGCGGCCCTTCGCAGATGCGGAGAGTATGCGGCTCTGCAAATCGTCGACATTGTTGGTGAAGGGGCTCAAAACTTCTGCTCGCTCGTTGAAACCGACGAGGAAGAACTCGTCTTGCGGATTGGCAGTCTTGAAAAACTGCAAGGCGGCTTCCTTGGCCTTACCGACTTTGTTGCCCATGCTTCCGCTGAGATCGAAGATGACGCCGATGGAAATGGGGACGTCTTCGGAAGAAAAATACTGGATCTCCTGCTCGATGTTGTTTTCGAAGACGCGGAAGTTTTCGGGCGCAAGTCCTGTAACAAGGCGGTTGTACGGGTCGGTGACAGTAACGTTGACAACCGCCAGGTCCACGTCCATGTGGATGGATTGGCCCTGCTTAATGACCTGACCCGGTGTGTCGTGCTTTACGTCGTCGGGGACGAGAGATTGGGCGACCGCGAGCGCGGAGAAATTCCAGATGACGATGCCAAAGAGCAGAAGAGAAATGAACGGAACCAAGGAGACACGAATCGCAACCAAATTACTTTTCACAAAGTCTCCGTCGTACCAGCGGTCATAGCGCTGAATCTGAACGATGAATGCCTGTTCCTGGATCGCTTTGCGCCGGATCATGAGGCAGCTTGTAGTCTCCGAATTCTTCAGTCTTCACATCGTCCTCGCTGACGCCCGAGGAATGGAGCAGGTCGGTCATCGCGGTGACCATTCCCGACGGGCCTGCGATGTAGTAGATGGGTCCTCCTTCGAGCCCGAACAGATAACGCGTGAGCATCTCACGATTGATGTGTCCTTTTTCATAGGGCCAAGCAAGGGTTCTATAGCCAGTCGCCGTTGGAATGAGAGTGAACTTAGGATTCCGCGCGGCCATATTTTCAAATTCTTCGAGGAACGCCGCATCCTTCGCCTCCCGGTTTGAATAGAACAAATGCAGTTTGTGTGGCAGATGTTCCTGGGTGGCCCACTGAAGGATGCTGCGAATCGGCGCAATCCCGATGCCGCCCGCCAGAAACACCGCAGGCCGGGTGATATCTCTATGCAGCGTGAACGATCCCCTGGGACGGCTCACAGTGAATTTCGTGCCAAGAGCAGCAACCTTCAACGCGCATTTGAAGGCAGTCTTACGCATACGCATCGCGATCATGACTGACCTGTTGTCATGAGGAGAGCTTGCGAGTGAAAAGGTCCGAGAATTGTCGCTTTCGCTTCCCATACACGGGCGCGTGAAGACGAAATCGGCATGCTGCCCAGCTCGGAATTCGAAGCTGGCATCATTTGTGTCAAACCAGAAGGCCATCGTATCTGTGGCAATTCGTTGCCTATCCATCAGCGTCATTTGATATTCAGCCATGAGTCGTCCTCAGTCCGAGTTTTGCGAACGCCCTTATGGGCGTCCGTCGGCATTTCATCTACATAGACCAAATTACTCACACTTTATTCCGCTCTTGTTTCGTCGCAACATTCGCTGAAGTTCACAAACCAGCGACAAGAATCCAGAGAGGCTATGCAAAGAAAAACGAAGGAGAGAACTGAGGCAGGCTCACGGTAGGAATCCAGGACGGGCCGTCCAAAGGCGGTGCGGCAGTAGGTATGTGAATCCCACGAACGTTTCCCACCGCGTGGACGTTTTGGTCAATCCATGATTGAATCCTGCGTCGACCACCAACTTCTTGCGAAGGGCGCGGGAAACCGCCCAGAGATTACCGACGGTGTTGCCCTTGTCGAATGGTTGTGAGAAATGCCACACCTCCCCGGAAATTGTGAACTTCCCCAGGGAATGGGAAATGGACAGTGTTTGTCCGAACTGCGCGCGACGTACATCGCCCTGAACCTGCTCGGCGAGTATCCCGTTGGTATCGAAGTGAAATCCCTTTATATCTTCACTCAGAAGAATCGAGGTTGATTGTCGAAAAGTGCCCACGTCGAGTTCCGGGGCGACACTTGCGTGAACCCGCCGAACATAGCTGATAGAAACCGTTGGCCGTGATTCATCACCGGCAAAGAGCACGCTTTGCACACCTGCGAACACATCTCCTTCATGCGCCGCGGCCTGGTCTTTTGATTGGCTGATGACGAGCGGCTCACTTTGCAAGAACAACTCCAAGCGCGGAACTACGGACAGTTTGGTGACTTGGCCTACGCCAATGCGCTTTGAAAACTCCGTCGAGTCTTCCGCGAAGAGCACGCCATTCTCGAACTGAAGGTATCCAACCGGCGTGAGTGTCGCCGGGGTGGATACCGTGGGTCGCCCCGGATTAGCCTCTGGCGCGGATGGCGTCCCCGATTGTGCTCGACCAAGTGGAGCAAGGAAGCTCAAAATGAAAAGCACGCAAATCGGGACGATCTTCAATCTCTCTCCTCGCAAATCTATTTCCGAAACAAATGCGGCACGTACCAGCGCGTGTAGGTTGCCATTCCCAGTAACAGCACGACCCACCAGAGCACGAGGACGCTTCGCATCCAGGCCTTGTATTTGGTGATACGAAATTTCTCAGGCAAAACGCTTGTTCCCGCAGACAGCAAGATGTACAGCCCCGCGAGTTCGGTGACTGTTCCGATAGCTGCGTGCGTCGTTGCCAGTGCGTAGTAAGCTTTCCCCAGCTTGGCCGGAATTCTGGGAAGCACATGATCGCGGAAGGAAGGAATCATCATGACCGCAACTACAGCGAGGTTCAAAAGTACGATGGAGGATTGGCACCAGGCATGTTGCCGAAAGCTCCCTTTGCGAGCAAGCCGAGCGCCGACCAACAGACCTAGCCCCATGGCGAACTCGAGGACGAGGACTACATTGGCGGCGCGCGGAGCGGCCGTTTCAAAGAATGCTTCTATCAACAGATTGTCTCCACGCAGACTACCGACTGCGTTCCATTCGTGTTCAGGTAAGAGTCTCGCCCGGCACAGCGCGCAGAATTCATTCTGACGATTAGGAAGGAGATGCTAGGTCGCAGATCGGTGTCGCCCATGAACACGGCGCAGGATTGTCAAAGCGACGACACGCAAAGCCACAAACGTGATCGGAACACCGTGCTTCGACGTAACTCCTCAGTCCCCTCCATACGAGTTTGCCGTGGAGTCGCTTCCGCCTATCACCGCGCATGCAGCAAATTCTCGCCAGGATTCGCGCCCCTTTAACAACGCGTTCGCATCCTTCCGTTTCAGAAGGATTACGCTCTGCGTCTTTGCCGGGCCGCCTTTTTCTCCGGGCTCCGCTACACACACGTAGATTCCCGAGGATCTCTGGTCGAGGACCTTGATCGCCAACCTCCTCGCTCCGCCAGCCGCCTCGATAACGGCTTCGTTCTCGCCCACCGTCTGCGCCGTGAATCCGTAATCTGCAAACGTCTTCTTTCCTTTTTCCTTCTTGGGCCGGAACACGGACGGCAGCGAAGTTACATCCATCTTTTCAATGACGAACTCCGCCACTTTTTCAGTGGGGTATTCCGCTTTATTTCCCGCTACCCCCAGCGGCGCGTATGACAGGGCCACAACCGCCAACAAAACTTTAGTCTTCATTTTTCATTCTCCTCTTCCGCCAATGGGTTTCTCCGAATGTTTTTACAAACGTCGCCAGCGATTCTCTTGTTGCCCAATCTCCCGCCGCGTCAGATGGCCTATTCGAGGATCAACCGACTCGTGTCCCAGGAGTTTCGGAACACTGCTATCCCGGGCCATTCACGCCACTGAGAAAGCCGCCGAGGTGTCCCGTCAGTCCGACGATGACTACGGCTACAGCCTCGATCGGCAAGCGGTATCCGGGCAGGGCCTCTTCGTGTTTCCGTCGGGTTCTCTTATGGATGAACCACACCACCCAGATCAGGACGCTGGACACGCACCCCATCACCAGATGCATCAAGAGGATGCCTTTCAGTTTTTGTCCCTCGAGCTCCCACTGCCACGCGAGAATTCCGGTGACTACCACGGGGATGGTTGCGATCGCCGCGACCAGCAAGTTGTAGTAGGCCGCCGCAGCCAGCAAGAGCTGCTTCCTCCATTGCGCAAGAAAATCAAAGAGGACGCCGATGATAAAAAGCGCGATCGGGAAATGAATCAGCACGACGTGTTGGGCATGCTTCGCTAAAAGTACTGTTTTTATGTCGAACGGATGCAAGGTCGCTCCTCACTCACTGCACGATGACTTTGCCGGTCATCTTCGGATGAATCGAGCAGAAGTAGGGATAAGTTCCCGCTTTGCTGAAGGTGAAGGAAAACTTTTCGTCCGTGTCGAGCACTTTGGATTTAAACGTCTTCGAATCATCCATGCTGACTACCGTATGAGGCATATCGTCACGGTTGATCCACGTAACCGTGGTTCCGGCCGGCACTGTTAGCGCTACCGGTCCGAAGCTGAAATTATCAATTTTCACTTCCGTAGCTGCCTGCTGAGTATTTGCCGCGACCTTCGGTGATCCGGCCAACAGCAGCCCCAACGCGACTACCGCCGTCGCCGCCATACCTACAATCCACATACATTTCCTCTTCATGTTCGTTTCCTCTCGATCAGAATTGATTTCGCTTTGGGCCCCGACTCCAACATTCTGCTTAGGTTGTAGGACTTCAGGACGCCGCCCTGCATGACACAGAGCGCTCCTGTGCCGGCCCAGGCCTCTGATTTCAGAAATCCCTGTTGGTCAACTCCGTCATGGTTGTGGTCGAGCAGAAGTTCGTTTTTTTTCTCCTCGGACATATTTGCGCTCCTTACTTACGATCGTTTTTACCCTTCTCTACAATCTGCTCGTGCCAGTGGGACTGGCGGCGCGGGCTGTAAGGGGGGTGCCCACGTCGCCAGGGAACGTGCTTTCGTTCATCCAGACCGTAGCAGCGCCTCTCTTATTCCAAATTCAATCCGCGTTCTTGTCTCTCTTTGCTTGTGCGTCACAAGAGAACCTCCGTCCAGAATAAAACCGCCGTTCATCCAGTTCTTACGTATGAAGCATCACTGATCGGGGGAAGTCTTTGAACGATTTGGATGCCGAAAACCGGCTGCGCTTTGAACAGCTTGTGCTGCCTCATGTCGACGCTGCTTTCAACCTCGCACGCTGGTTGTTGCGCAGCCGCGCAGATGCCGAAGATGTCGCTCAGGAAGCCTTGCTTCGCGCGTGCCGTTTCTTCCGCGGCTTTCAAGGTGGAGATGTGCGCGCCTGGCTGCTGCAGATCGTGCGCAATACGTGCTACTCCTGGCTCGACAAAAATCGCCCGAGGGAGCTGATGGTCGAATTCCACGAAGAACTGCACCCGCAACCCGCTGCCACTCCCGAATCCATGGCCATCGCCGATGAAGGTCGGGAGCGCCTTACCCGTGCCCTCGAGACTCTGCCACCCCGTCACCGAGCAGTTCTTGTGCTTCGAGAGCTCGAAGGTTGTTCCTACAAGGAGATCGCAGCGATTACATCGATTCCCATTGGTACCGTGATGTCCTCGCTCTCCCGCGCGCGTCGTCAGTTGCACTCCGCACTCGTAAATCCTGGCTGCAAGGAGCTTTTGCGTGGACTGTGAACATATCTGCACCATCATTCACGTGTATTTCGACCATGAGCTGAGCGCTGCCAGTGATGCAAAATTTAAACTCCACCTGGAACACTGCTCTGACTGTGTCGCAGACCTCGATGCCTGCGATCTCGTTCGCGACTCCTTGCAACGGTCACATATCTATGCGCATGCACCTGCTTTGCTCCAGCGGAACATTCGCGCGGACCTCCGCTCTTTCGCGCCCACGACCGCTTGGTCGCAGCCTCTATGGTGGTACTGGCTGGCAGCTGTGGCCGCACTACTTTTCGTCACGATCTTGCTGGGGAGAGTGGGTCACGGACTCCGCGGTGACGACTATCAAGCCGAACTTGCCGGAGAAATCGTCGACGCCCATGTGCGGTCGCTACAACCCGGCCCCTTGACTGGGATCGCCTCCGACGATGGCCGCATTGTCAAGGGATGGCTCGACGCCAAACTTAAGTTTGCTATCGCGGTCCGCAATTTCGCGAACGAAGGTTTCGCTTTGCAGGGTGGGCGCCTAGACGTCATGGAAGGCCGCTCTGTAGCGGTGCTGGTTTACGAGCGTAACGGACATCCAATCAATGTATTCATCTGGCGCACCCGAGAGCCGGACACTTCGCCGCGCGCAGGGTCCAGGCAAGGCTTTCAATGGGTTGATTGGCGAAAGGGGAAAATAGAATTTTGCGCCGTTTCTGACGCAGATCTTGTGGACCTTGAGAAGCTCCACCAGCTGATCAGTTCTTCCGCGTAGACAAACCGCGAATATTATCAGGCCATCCCATTTCAAGGATCGGATTTCGGGCACGATTATACGCACTGCAAACACAGAATCAAGAAGTCATGCATTCCGTCTGTCCTTCATTTTTAAGCGGCGGCATTCCTCACCACGTGGAATGGAATAGAACACTGGTAACCCAGGTATCCAGAGAGGAAGCCATCGGCGACAGAGGTATCCAGAGAGGCAGGCAATTGGGCTCTTCTAGAAACCTGGTGTCAGCATGGCCGAAGTACGGAAGGGATCAACAATGTTCACACCAACAGTCGTGATATGGCTTGTACTACTCATGCTGGCTCTAAATGTAGTCAGCTTCGTGACCCGCATCATCGAAAAATGCAGACTCCCTACGACTCCTCAAGAACATCCGAAAGAATCGTCTCTGTTGTACAGACCGGTGAACCGGCGATATTGAAGGATCAACTGAGCCAGCCGACACACTGGTAGGCGTCGTCTGCTCCACGTGAGGCGATGTTGGGCATCTACGATCGAGAAACCGTGGAACAGAACGTTTGGGAGGAAAGGTGGCAGAGATGGAGTCAGGAGGAGGTACGACCATGGAGAGACAGGCCAGAAAGTGTCGCAACAACTGGGTGATTGCGGTCGAAAGCGGAAACCAACAACACCAGGAGATCATCCTGTCGACAATCGCCAAACGTGCCTACCAGCTTTTCGAACGGCGCGGTCGCGTACATGGCTTTGATTTGGAGGACTGGATTAGTGCCGAGCAGGAACTTCTACAGGACGACTTTAGTAGGGACACGTCCCAATTTGACTGCTTCATTGAATCTCCGCGAAATCCGGAGATGACCACGATTCTTAGTGTGACAACTCATAGCATGATTGCTTTTCGCAGCCATGCTCTACACGCCGGAGAGATCGATCTTGGGCCAGATGTGGCATCTGTTCATGTCTTGCCAGACGAAATTGACACTACTCAGGTGGAAGTGAATCGCGTGGGTTGGCTCCTGCACGTGCACGCTCCAAAGAAGAACCGTAGCAACGCAAGCTGACCGCGCATCTTGATCAAGAAGCCACCGACAAGGATCAAGCGGCGTCTAGCATTCAGCCAATGCCAAAGCCGGCATAGCGTATTCAATTTGGCCTAGGTGGTCGAGCTACACGCTCGTCTGCTATGTAGAGCGCCTTGGCGGCAACGGCATTGTCGGGATCTAGACGCAGCACCTCACGGAGCTCGGTGGCGCCATCTTCCCAGCGGCCAATGCGACACAAGGCGAGACCATAGTTCAACTCAAAACCGAACCCCGTTGGATCCAAATCGAGGGCGGCGCGATATTTCGTCAGAGCGGTCCAAATGTCTCCCGATTTTTCAAGCGCTATCCCTTCATCGTTCAATCGAGAGGCAGCCAAAGCGACGCTTGAAGCTCGATTGGACCTTTCGCGCAACTCGGTTATCTTCCTCTCGATCGGCTCAGCGTCCTCCCGTTTTCCAGCTTTTCGCAGGGCACGGTCGAGATTATAAAGGGTGGCCACATCGCCGGGATCAGCCCTCTTAAAGTGCTCGATCGCCTTGCCGGCGTCTCCGTTTTGCAGATATTGCTGGCCGAGTCGGTACTGAGCTGTTACATCGTCAGGATTCAGCGCGACGGCCTTCTCCAGCGCTTGAACGGCACCCTTTTGATCGAGAGAGAGACGGCGTAATCCACCGAGATCCGACCAAGCTTCAGCGTATTCAGGGCGCAGTTGTACTGCCTTCTGGAGTTCGAGCATAGCTTTGTCCACCTGGTTTTGTGCTGCCCAGATTTTTGCCCGAAGGAAGTGCGTGTACGCAGCAACGCCTGTGTCACCTTGCAGTTCGATGGCTCGATCGAGATGTGCCGCGGCCGCGATCAATTCGCTAGCCTGCGCAAGCATTAAGGCCAGGTTGACGTGCGCTTCAGAGAGTTGCGGGTCAAGTTCGAGTGCTTTTTCAAACTCGTGGCGGGCTGCTTCGACTTCAATAAAACGGCTCAAGACCGTGCCGTACTGATTGTGCGCGCTCGCTGACTGTGGACGGAGGCGCACGGCCTCTGCCATTTGCTCAATGGATTCAGTGCGATTTCCCTTGAGAGCGAGTGCTGTTCCCAACAGCAGGCGCGAGTCCGCGTTGCCCGCGTCAGATGCGACCAACTGCCGCAGGATAGTCACTGCTTCGGCGATCGAGCCCTTGGAAAGGAGGTCGGCGGCTTGGTCGAGGGGTTTTTGTTCCGCGCAAAGCTGCCGTACCGAGAGGACCGCGGCAAGTAGTGCAAAGGTTGCGATATACGATCTGATCTGGTGCCATTTCATCCGTGGTCCCGATCTGGCTCTCGCTGGCCTGCCGAATCTGAGAAAATCCGCTATGACTATTTCAAGTATGCCGCTCCGTACGGCGGTTTGTCCCACATCCAAAAAATAAATTTTAGATTGCAATGAGCAGATTTTCCTATGCTATAAATGTGCAGTTTCGTTCATCCCATGTTTCTTACACAACCAGTGTCCGGCAATCATGGCGCGCGTCCCCTGTACAGCGACATGCTAGCGCTCGGCGACGAGCGCGTTGTGCAGGAACTTCAGACGGGCAATACAGACGCGTTTGCAGTTATCTTCAAAAGATATCACCGATTGGTGCATGTGACCGCGCTGCATATTCTGCGAGATGCCTCTGAAGCCGAAGATCTCACACAGTCGGTCTTTCTGGAGATTTACCGGAAAGCGGGACAATTTGACCCTCGCAGAGGCACTCTTAAAGTGTGGCTTCTGCAATACGCGTATAGCCGCAGCATTAATCGCCGGAATTACTTGATGGTGCGGCATGCTTACAATGAAACGGAAGTGGACGCAATCGACAAAGAGGGAAGCCTCTGGTCTCCATCGCGTCTTCAATTTCAGGAGTCGTCCCGTCTTGCCACGGAAGCACTCGAGGCGCTGCCAGACGCACAGAAGCAGACCATCGAGATGTTCTTCTTTGAAGGCCTGAACCTGAAAGAGATAGCGCAACGGCGAAACGAGAAATTCTCGAATGTGCGTCATCATTATTATCGCGGTCTCGAGCGCCTTCGATCGTATCTGGAGAACCGCCCGCAGAGGAAACCGCAAGGGCAGCAATTATCACTGGAAAAAGGCAGGATGTCGTGAAACACGAGCATTTTGAAGAGCTCTGTGCGGCTGCCAGCATCGGGCAAGCTACCGCCGAAGAACTTAGGGCTTTGGAGCAACACGCCGAGGGATGTCATGGGTGTCGGCACACCTATTTCGACTACTTAAATGTTGCGTCTCAAGCCTTCGCCGCAGCGAAGCAAGTCCCCGCTCTATCGGCACGGGATTTTGAGGAATCCCTCACCTCCGAGCTTTTCGCCCGCCGGTTCTTTGACCGTGCGAAACGGGAAGGAATCGTGTTCTCCCGCGAAGTGGATAACAACGTCCAGGTGCTTGGGGCCGTTCCTGTCCTGCGTTCAAGGAAACGCTTGGCACAAAAATTGGAAATCGTGGCCGCAGCTGCGGCTGTTTTCACTATGGTCTCCGCTGGTTACTTTTATTGGAATCGCTCGATGAAGAATACCGTAAGTAGTTCCGAGCGATCGCGTGCTGGTGCCCCCAAGACCGAGGCTCCTACCATAGGTACGGACGCGCGCCTTCGTCAGCTCACGGCCGCGAATTCGGATCTTACGCTTCAGGTCGGTCGCCTGCAGGCTGAGCTGACCAAGATCAACGATCAACTGTTTGCGACCGCAGCCGATCTGAAAGCAACATCCCAGGATCGCCTGAAGCTTCTATCGGATCGCGACGCGTTGCAGGCAAAGCTAAGTGAGACGCAGCGAGAAGTCGATAGGTCAGAGTCTACAGTAGTGACCGCACAACAGGAATTGGCAGCCCAAAAGTCTTATGCGGAGGATATCGAAGCGAAGTTAATCGCGGATCGCGTTAAGCTTCACGATCTCGACGAAGAGTTGAGAGAAAAGTCTGCCTTGCTAGACCAGGACCGCCAACTTCTAAGCGCCAGTCATGACGTCACCGATCTAATGGGCGCGCGGACTCTCCATATCGTAGACGTCGTGGATACAGACCCTCGAGGTAAGAGCCGCCCCGCTTTTGGCCGAATTTTTTTCACGGAGGGCAAGTCGCTCATTTTCTATGCCTACGATTTGAATGACCACAAGATGCAGAAGGCGAATTATCAATACCAGGTCTGGGCGAAAAAAGAAGGGCCGAATCAACGTCCCCTGAAGCTGGGGGTTTTTTATTCGGATGATAAGGTCCAGCGCCGTTGGATGTTTAGATGTGATGACCCGAAGATTCTGCGAGAGATTGATTCCGTGTTCGTCACATTCGAGCGCTCGGATGCCGAGCCTTCGCACCCGGAAGGTTCGAGTCTCATGTATGCCTACCTGCGAGGCCAGCCGAACCACCCTTAGTTAGTTACTCACCTCACGACAAGCCGATCCACCTTACTCGCCTGCCGACTCTTAGTACCGTCTTTGAATCGGTCCGGTGAGCGTCCGCTCGACAGAGAAAACATAAGTTGAACAGTTGAACGTGGGACAAATCGCATGCACGGCAGGAATACTTGGGCAAAGGAGGTGCTTATGGGGAACGTCCTGCACATTCGCATTCGGGGGTTTGTTGCCCTCCTATTTTGCTTAAGTATCCTGATTTTCTTTTTTGCCGCCCGATCCACAGTTGCCCAGACCGAAAAAGCCTCCATTTCCGGACGCATCACCGATCAGAGCGATGCGGTGGTACCCGATGCAGAAGTTGAGCTCAAGAACACAGATACTGGCATCGCGACCCTGACGAAGGCAAACGACCAAGGAGTATACGTATTTCCATCTCTTCCCCCGGGCAATTACGTGATGAACGTGCGAAAGCAGGGTTTTCGCACCGTGTCCGTCATGGACGTAAAGCTGTACGTGCAAGATAACGTCTCACGAAATTTTGTAATGCAAATTGGGTCCTCGATAGAGTCAATCACGGTAACCGCCGAATCGGGCGCAGGGCTAGTGAATCCAACGGGTTCCGAACTGGGGACAGTGATAACCCAGGAAGCCATTCATGAATTGCCGCTTAACGGTCGTAATTTCACCCAATTGCTGACCCTTACGCCCGGCGCCACTCCGATCAGCACTTCGCAAAGCTCGGGTGTCGGAGTGAATGATCTAGCTGTGCTAGGCGTGCCTACAGCTACTGTGTCGCAGCCATCCATTCAGGGTCAGGCCAACCGGTCTAACCTATACATGCTGGACGGTGTGATTAACACCGAGCTGAACACGAGCACCTACGTCATTCCACCCATCGTGGACGCCATTCAAGAGTTCAAGGTCCAATCACATGATGATAAGGCCGAGTATGGCGGCGTGCTAGGCGGAGTCGTCAGCGTCGTGACTCGTAGCGGCGGCAATCAACTTCACGGAAGCGCGTGGGAATTCGTGCGCAATAATGCATTTGACGCCCGCGATCCGTTCCGAGACGAGTTCCGCAGCTCTCCCTCTGCCTTTCACCAGAACCAGTTTGGCGCGACGGTCAGCGGGCCTGTCTTCGTTCCCAAGGTGTACAACGGACGCAACCGCACATTTTTCCTATTTGGATATGAGGGCTGGCGCTTCAACCAGGCGGCTCAGACACGCTATCGAGTCCCAACTGCCCAGGAACTCTCTGGCGATTTCTCGAACTCCATTCTGCAACAAAATATCTATGACCCAGCGACAACTCAGCCAGACCCCGCGAACCCTGGCCAGTTTACGCGCAGCCAGTTCATTGCGTCATCGAATCCGAGCAGTCCCAATTTCAATTCGGCGTGCACGAATCCTGCGGGATGCCCGAACATGATCCCTGCGGCCCGACTCGATCCAACAACGGTAAACTTCGTCAAGACCTACTATGGAACGCCGAACCTTACCGGAGATCCGGTATTCAACGCCATCGTAACGCGCTCTCAAGTGGACAATTCAAATCACTATACGGCGCGCATTGATGAACAGCTCGGGGGCAAAGATAGCTTGTTCTTCCGCTACGACCGCCTCAACGTGATTAATCTCGCTCCATTCAGCACTTCTGGAGATACCGGCGGCTCGGTGCCCGCGACGGATATCGGTGTTGGATGGAACCATCTGTTCACCGGAACTCTGATGCTGGAAAGCCGGTTCGGGCGAGCGCACCGGCCGTTTTCACGCTTTCAGACAGACATCGCCGGGCTCGGCCCGATGCAGAAGCTGGGATTCTCGAGTTCTGGAGGCAGTCTCGTCACTCTCGCTTCGCCCTGGGGCACTGGAGGGGTGCAAAACGCTAACACCATTGGCAGCCCAGTTATAGATTTCTCTCAAGGACTGAGCTGGGTGCACGGGGTGCACGAATTCAAATTTGGTTACCAATTCGTCCGACAGGGCAATGATACAGCCAGTCCACCCTACGGCGCGTACACGTTTACAAACGATACGACAGGAAATCCTGAGGCCGTCGGCACAACTGGAAATTCTCTGGCCTCAGCACTGCTTGGACTTCCCGCGCAGACGAACAACACGGGCAGCGTATCGAACAGCAATCGCGTTAACACTTGGTCCTTCTATGGCCAGGACTCCTGGAAATTGCGCAGCAACCTCACAGTGACCTACGGCCTCCGTTTTGACCGCCGAGGAGCATTCGACCCCTCGTCGAGTACCGTCGTGAGCGGTTTCACCGCCAACGGCGACTATTGGATCGGTCTGAATCAATTACCGCCACCCTGCAGCCAGGGGGGAAAAGCGCCTTGCATTCCTGGCGGGGGCACTTTGCAGAGCATTCCGAACGGAGACAGGATCATGCTCTCGCCTTATGGCCGGGCGTGGGGGCCCGCTCCGAACTGGAGCGACTGGGGACCGCGCGTCGGCGTCGCTTGGCGTGTTACCGGAAATACGGTGGTACGTGCCGGGTACGGTGTTGTTTATGACGCGCTCATGGGCATGGAGCAGGATTGGAAGGGAATCTCCGGATCGTGGCCTGCTACAGGTTCGGTATTTGCATTAGCCCCGATCAACCAACTGGGCAAACCCCTCACGCCCATCGAGCAGACCTTCGGGCAGGTAGGCGCTGCTGCTTTGCCCGGGCCATCTCCGTGGTCACAGTCCAATTGGTTTTTTGATCCCAATCGCAAGGACCCGCGATCTCAGGAGTGGAACGTCGAGATCCAGAGGCAAATGACAAGGAATCTTGCGCTCTCTGTCGGATATGTCGGCAGCTACAGCGACCGGCTGGATGAAACCGGCTTGTTCAACACTGCCGTGACGCCGGGAGTTGGAACTCCTGCCCAAGTCGCCCAGCGACAACCGTTCCCTTGGATCACTGGCACTCCCTTCTTTGGAACCGATCGCGGCAACGGCAATTACAACGCATTGCAGGTCAAATTGGATCATCGGTTTGCAAATGGCTTCCAGTATCTCGTGTCGTACACCTGGTCGAAGGCCATCGACACCGGCAGCAGCGGATGGTTTGCGGCGGAGAATGGCTCGGGAGCGGGAGGGTCTTCATCCTTACAAAACTACTACGACCCGAATGGAAGCCGAAGCGTGTCCTCTTACGATATTCCACATTTCCTTTCGATGAGCGGGATTTGGGAACTTCCCTTTGGTAAAGGCAAGAGGTACTTCAGTCAGCATGCCTTAGCGAGCCTCCTGTTGGGGAACTGGCAGATGAACGGAGTTGTGCAACTGCGCTCCGGCCAACCTTATAACCTGGCCGTGTCGGGCGATGTGGCGAACATTGGAAACTCAGTGTCCTGGTGGAATTACGCGAGGCCGAACCTGGTAGGAAATCCGCAGCCGGCACATCGAACGACCCAGGAGTGGTTCAACCCCAGCGCCTTCGCGGTGCCTTCGTTCTCCTATGGAAACTTTGGCCGGAACGTATTGCGAACACCTTCCGTGGCCGATGCAGACTTTTCACTGTTCAAGAACTTCTTGATCACCGAATCGACCATGGTGTCGTTCCGAGCGGAGTTCTTCAATCTTTTCAACATACAAAATTATGGTGCTCCGGATAGTTTGATCGGTGACCCTGCGGCCGGGCGCATTACCTCCAACGTAATTCCGCCGCGGCAAATCCAATTCGGACTACATATAAATTTCTGAAGTGAATTGGCACAGCGGAGACCAGCCCGGATGCCGCGCAGAAGCTTTCTCGACCTCGGGCTTAAATGTTTAGCGGCAACCGGCTCCGCGCAATTCTGGGCTCAGAAAGCGTTAGCTTCGATCGGCCGCTGGCTTCGCTCTCAACAACGGCACTACTCCTGACAAACCGCTAATCGATTCTACGCTTGGCGGGGTCGCACTCTTCGACAACGACGGAATCCTCGACCTTTTCTTCACGAACGGTGCTGGAATTCCCAGCTTGGAAAAGGACGATGGCACATTCTACAACCGTCTTTACAGGAACAATCGGGATGGCACCACGAGATTAATGAGCTGGAGCAGAACCCGGAAACTCATCCATCGCTGGCGGATACAGCTCAAGAGTGGTGTGGTCGCCTTGGCCGTCTCTTCGGGAAGGGAGACAAAAACGACTCAGAACTGGCTGGAACTATATGACCGCAAACACTTGCGGAACTTTGTTGGCGCCAGCAACGGCCTTGACCGTTCGCTGATAATTCCTCCATTATGGAGGAGTTTAGGAGGAACCTATGGCCGTTCTGAACATCAAAAACCTCCCCGACTCTCTCTACAGACAGCGTCAGCACCGATCGGTCGCTCAAGACACCTGATGCTCTCCAGGTTGTGGCGGCATTGGCAGTCGGCTGCACAGCTTTTCTTACGAATGATCGCGCCCTTCCGAAGATACCCAGTCTCCGCATCCTGCAATTGTCTTCCTACGTTAACGCTAGATGATCCTGCACGCGCACAGCATCCTTTTCACCCCGCCATGTTCTCTCTCCATTCCCTAAGCTCTAGTGGTACAAATGCGATTGCGATCCGAGCGGAAACTTCTCACCTGCAATTTCACCTGTAAGAACTCAGGCTTACACATATCCATGATTTTGCCAGGTGGTTCCGTCTGCCCTGTTGCGTGCTACGGGCACTGTCGTTTTTCAGCTCGATGGCCGACCTGAGATCCGCTGGTGCGGTAGGTTTCCGACAACGTTCGGAAAACGGCCACCTCTGCCACACGCGCGACCTCGCTCAGCAGCTTGCGCCGCCGGGTGAAGGACCCGGTCGACCTGGAGGAAGCACCTTTAATACGCGCTTTCATGAACTCTTGACCAACTTAAACGGTGACATACAATGTACGTACATTGTAGCTGTGCGGTAGCTGTCCTTGCAGAAGCCCTCCTCTTGACAATCAGTAGGAGAAGTATATCCTTCCTCTTGAGCCTCAGGAGCAATGCGTCTATGGCGGACCAGCCGAGTGATCTCGTTCAAGGCACTCTGGACATGCTCATTTTGAAAACGCTGGCGCTCGAACCCATGCACGGATATGGGATCGCCGTCCGGCTCGAACAGATGAGCAAAGGCGTTTTCCGCCTCAACGCCGGTTCGCTGTTTGTCGCCTTTCAGCGGTTGCAACGAGATGGATTGATCAGAAACGAATGGAAAGCCACCGAGAATAGCAGGCGCGCAAAGTATTACGCCCTAACAGCACAGGGACGAAAGAGGCTTAACAGCGAAACACGAGAATGGGGAAGGCAAGTGGCGGCGATCGCCAGAATCTTGGAGACGTCGTAAACAGTCATGTCGGTACTGCGAAACATATCGAGCGGACTCCGATCGCTGTTCCGAAAAAAACGCGTCGGCCGAGAGCTAGAAGAAGAACTAAACAGCTTCTTGGAGATGGCAGCCGAGGAAAAGATGAACGCGGGGATGAGCCGCAAGGATGCGCTTCGCGCCGTACGCCTGGAGCGGGGGGATCTCCAAGTTACGAAGGAAGTGGTGCGCTCGGCCGGTTGGGAATCCTTTGTGGAGACGTGTTGGCAAGATTTGCGCTTCGCTGCTCGCATGCTGCGCAAGAACCCGGGCTTCACTGCGGTTGCCGTGCTCACGCTGGCCCTCGGCATCGGTGCCAACACCTCTATCTTCAGCGTGGTAAATGCAGTCTTACTTCGCCCGCTTCCCTATAAGGATTCAGACCAATTAGTTCAACTGATCGAGCACGATCAGAAGCGGGGAGTTGATTTCGATTGGGTCTCCTTCCCGAACTTCCACGACTGGAACGAGCAAGCCAAAGCCTTCCAGTTTATGGCCGCGTACAAGTTTCACGCGTTTAACCTTACAAAGGTGAGCCAAGCCCAGATGTTATTCGGCGTGAAGGTCTCGGCCAACCTCTTGCCCACGCTTGGCGCTGAACCGATTGTGGGGCGTAACTTCCGGCCCGACGAGGATCAGCCTGGTCGGGACCATGAGATTATCCTTAGTTATGACACTTGGAGAGAATCGTTTGGAGCCGACCCACAACTGATCGGCAAAGCGCTCACTCTCAACGACGAGCTTTATACCGTCATTGGCGTGATGCCCGCGAGTTTTAATTTCCCTCCGACCGTGCCCATTACATCGGCGCTCCCTTCAAGAAAGGCGGCGTTTTTTGCTCCGCTTGGTCTCGCTTTTAATCTGGACCAGCGTGACTGGAACATGCTTGGGGTTATCGCCCGGCTCAAACCTGGCGCCACCATCTCGCAGGCTCGCGCCGAATTGGATGCGGTTGCTAGCAGTTTAGAACTGCAGTACCCCGTTCAGAATCGGGGAATCACGGTACGCGTCGAGCCGTTGCTCAATCAAGTGGTCGGAGACCTCCGCCTCGCTCTCTGGATTTTTCTCGCAGCCATCTCGCTCGTGCTTTTGGTTGCTTGCGCGAATGTAACCAATCTTTTGCTCGCCCGCTCGACGATTCGCCAGAGAGAGATGGCACTGCGCACTTCACTGGGTGCCAGCCGATCACGGTTGGTTCGCCAACTCTTGACGGAGAGCCTGCTCCTGGCTGTCGGCGGCGGCGCATTCGGAATACTGCTTGCGTATGGGGGGATCTTCCTGCTCACGGCTTTCAGTCCTGACAACCTCCCTCGCATTGGAGACGTTGCCATCGATGGCCGAGTTCTCGCCTATACGTCTGTCGTTTCTATTTTGACAGGGATTATCTTCGGCCTAGCTCCATCGTTGGGCGTTGCTCTTGTCGACGTAAGCCAACCGTTGAAAGGCCAAAGATCGACGCCAACTGCGAAACATTCTCGTCTCCGCAGCACGCTGGTGGTTTCAGAAGTTGCCCTGTCTTTGGCTCTTCTGATTGGCGCGGGTCTAATGCTCAAGAGTTTCGTGCGAATGGAGCGCGTGGACCTGGGCTTCCGGGCCGAGAAAGTACTCACCGTGTGGACGATCCTTTCTGAGGCTAAGTATGCGCCGCAACAACAGGCGGCGTTCTATGAGCAAGCATGGCAACGCATTCAGACTCTGCCCGGCGTGAAATCGGTCGGTGCGATCGACAACCTCCCGTTGAGCGGGATTCACGGAGGCGGTCCCTTTACGATCGATGGTCATCCGACTGAATCAGACGTGGACGCTCCGGTCGCTTATCGTTGTGTGGCGAACGTGAACTATTTCCGGACGATGGGCATCCCCCTGCTTCAGGGTCGAGAATTCACGGAGCGTGACCGGGACGGCACTCCTCCTGCGCTTGTCATCAATGAGACGGCGGCTCGCCGCTATTGGCCCGGTCAGAGCCCTGTTGGCAGCCGCTTGAGTTTCACGACCGGCCGAACGCGAGCCACTTGGCTTGAAATCGTCGGGGTCGTCAAGGATGTTTTGCATGATGGCCTGGAATCACCGGCAAAACCCACAATCTATCTTCCATTCCTTCAATCGCCACAAGCTTTTATGGTAACCGTGGTGCGCTCGGATATGGAACCCACCGGCCTAACTTCCGCTGTTCGTGGAGCCATAGCAGCGCTGGACAGGGATCAGCCCGTGCTGATGACACGCGCAATGACAGACATTTACTCAGACTCTGTCGCCCAGCGCCGATTTAACACGGCGCTCATGGCCGCCTTCGGGACACTTGCCCTGCTGTTGGCAGTCGTAGGAGTCTACGGCCTAATGGCCTTTGCCGTAACGCAGCGTACGCACGAGATGGGCGTTCGAATCGCATTAGGCGCGGAGCACTGGCACGTACTGAAGCTTGTGCTGGGCCGAGCACTCCGGCTTACGTTTATGGGTATTGCATTTGGGCTGGCAATGGCTTTCTTCCTAACTCGCTTCATTTCCAATCTGCTGTTTAATGTTCCGCGGACTGACCCCGCGACTTTTATTGTCGTTTCCCTGTGTTTGGGAGGGATCGCATTACTCGCGTCCTACATCCCCGCGCGGCGGGCCATGCGCATCGATCCCGTGGTGGCCTTGCGTCACGAATGAGGGCCCATGTCGCTGCTGCGAAGCCTATCAAACGGATTGCGATCACTGTTCCGAAAGGAACGGGTCGCAGGGGAGTTGGACGAAGAACTACGCGGTTTCCTGGAGATGGCAGCCGAAGAAAAGATGAAGCAGGGTATGAACCGCAAGGATGCGCTTCGAGCGGTGCGTATGGAGCGAGGAAACCTCGAAGTTACCAAGGAAGTCGTCCGCTCTGCCGGCTGGGAATCTTTTATCCAGACGTTGTGGCAGGATTTGCGCTTCGGCGCACGCATGCTGCGCAAGAGTCCGGGCTTCACCGCCGTGGCCGTGATCACTCTTGCTCTCGGCATCGGCGCGAGTACCGCCGTATTCAGTATTGTCGATGCCGTACTCCTGAGAGCACTCCCCTATAAGGGCGCTGAGCGCCTGGTTGCTGTGTGGTGTACGGAAATCGGCCAGCCGGGAACGAAGATATTCGCATCCTATCGTGATTTCGAGGAATTCAAAGCCCACAATCACAGTTTTGAAGAACTTGCGGCGTTAACTTGGGCCAGGGCGGGTGAGATTCTCACTTGGCGTGGCTCGCCTCATGAGGTCCTTGCCATACCCGCGAGCGCAGATTTCTTTTCTCTGTTGGGAATACCGGCGGCAGAGGGCCGCACGTTTGGCTCGCAGGATATCCAAAATGGTTGCACAGTGGTCTTGGCGCATTCCTTTTGGCAGACCGAGTTGGCCGCCGCGACCGGCATCGTGGGCAGCACTCTGACACTCAGCGGCAAGTCTTGTGCTGTCGTCGGCGTAATGCCCCGGAGTTTCGAGTTCTACCCGAAACAAACCTCCTTATGGACGCTCATTACGCCGGAGAGCCAGTTTTCGAAAGAGCCTTTCGATTCCGTTGTCGGCATTTTTGGGCGGCTCAAGCCCGGCGTTAGCATGGGAAGCGCTGAAACAGAGTTGCTTGAGCTTCATCAACGCGTCGTCAAAGAATCACCTGCTGGAAGCTGGGTGGCACAAATCGCACCGATGGTCCGGGACTTGCGGGAACAGTTCACGTGGATGGCGGGGCGAAACTTGCGAGTGGCGCTGCTGGTGATATTTGCTGCGGTCTCGTTCGTCCTGTTGATCGCTTGCCTCAACGTCGCCAATCTCTTGCTTGGCCGTTCGACGGAAAGACACAAGGAGGTGGCCGTTCGTGCGGCGCTTGGTTCAGGGCGCTCGCGCTTAGTCCGTCAGTTGTTTACCGAGAGCATGCTGCTAGCGGTTTTAGGAACGCTCTTTGGAATCTTGTTTGCGGTGGCCGGCGTGCGGTACTTCAACTCGACGAATCTCGTCGAGCTGCCACCGGGTAATCACGTCACGATAAATCCGCACGTGTTGGGTTTTGCAATCTTCCTTACCACTGCGACCGGTTTAGTCTTTGGGTTGCTGCCTGCTTGGCGAGGATCACAGGTCGACTTGAACGAGGTTCTGAAACAGTCAGGTCGAAGCATAATCCACGCAGGCAGTCGTCACGCCAGCCGACTGCTGGTAGTTGGCCAGGTGGCACTATCGATGATTCTGCTCGCCGGCGCGGGCTTGCTGATCGAAAGTATTGTGCGGTTAGCCTCCGTTCCGCTTGGCTTTCGCTCTGATCATCTTCTGACGGCCGAACTCGCTCTCCCACCTCAGACCTATTCGAAATTGAATCAGCGATCCGATCTCTACGAGATGTTAGTCGCTGAGCTCAGCGTGCTGCCAAGTGTACAAGGAGTTGCGCTGTGCTCAGCCTTGCCCCCCTACAACGGCGGCGGTTCTAGTGAATTAGCTGTAGCTGGTAACGCTCCGATCGAAAACCTGGAAGCAGTCAACGCGGTTGAGATTACAGGTGATTATTTTCGTGTGCTGGGCCTTCCTTTTTTGCAAGGCCGTGACTTTGACTCGCGTGATCGCGAAGGATCACAACCGGTCGCCATCGTAAACGATCAGATGGCGCATCTGTATTTTTCCAAGGAAGATCCGATCGGCAAGCAGATCAAATTAGGCAAGCCCGACAACAAGATTCCGTGGCTGACGATTATCGGAGTCGTAGGGAACGAGAAACGCACGATCGTCTACCAGGAGATGGGCTACGTAGAGCCTGCCCTCGTTTACCTACCCGTGAGCCAGTCCGCGGGAACATCAATCGCAATTGTGATCCGAACTGCTGGCCAGCCTCTAGCCTTATCCCGCCCCCTTCAAATGGAGATGTCCCGCCTCGATAGCAATGTTCCCGTGTACGACGTTAGGACCATGACCCAGCGGTACTCGGAATTCCTCGCGCATCCTCGCTTTCGAGCGATTTTTATGGGAATTCTGGCCGGATTGACATTTCTGCTCGCCGCCATTGGTATCTATGGCGTTCTTCGACAAGTTGTTTCCCGTCGCACGCAAGAGATCGGAATTCGTCTGACCCTCGGTGCAGAACCAACCCAAGTATTTGGTCTCGTGTTGCGGGAAGGAATGGGAATGGTCGGCGTCGGTGTCGTCATTGGTATTATAGGGGCATTCGGACTGACGCGACTCATGTCAACTATGCTTTATGGCATAGGACCGACGGACCTGTTTCTCTTTATCGCGGTCACCATGAGTCTGCTGTCGGTCGCACTCGTGGCATGCTATGTTCCCGCGCGACACGCGATGCGCGTCCCTCCAATGGTGGCGCTGCGATACGAATAAGATCATCTTGAGATGACTCACCGCTTGATCCCAAACAACTCATGCTGCTTATAAAGGACCTCTGCGCAACCCTGCCATCAGTGGGTTTGGGCTAACCATCGCCCATCGCCGCAACAGGACTTAACGAATGTGTATCCCTGAAAATAAAGGAATCGTAGACCGCTTTGGTTGATGAGAAAAACAATGGTAACGCGAAAACCTCGCAGTACGGTCTGGACCGGACTCTCGCTGTAGAAGTTTAAGCCCGATTCCGAGATGGGGATGCACGAACGTCTTCGAGATCGCGTTCATGCGCTTTATCCTCACGGATCGTCCTACGCCCTGGTCGTCAAGCCTCTGGATTTCATCGTGGGCAGACTGATGATTTTAGCTATGGCCAAGAGGGGGTTGAATTTTGCGCTTGGATCGTGAAACGATTGGCCCTCCTCCAGCACCTTAGAACATGGCTCCAGCGTGCTGGAGAGGAGAGTGCAGGTGTTCTGGCTCGTCCTTGTCATCGCTCTGCTGATCGGGGTCCTAATTGGACTCCTGCTGGCGCGCCTCCGCCGGCCCCAACCGCCGCCGCCTCCTCCTCCTCCACCGCCGCCTCAGTGTCCCCCGCCCAAGATTCCCGATAATTTCGATCCGCCCACACTCTCTTCGACCATCAGCGTGCGGCTCGCGGGAACTCCTGCTAACGGAGCCGCCGCCGCGCCAGTTGCGAATCAGGTGATTTGGGTGGATGCCGGCGATGAGGTTCTGGTTCACCTCGATAGCGTTCAGACCCGAATTCTGGATCGCGTGGTGCTCATCTCCATCGATCTGGAATCGGATCAAAGCGGACGAACGCCGCTGATCGTGAGCTTTGCGCTGGGTAGCGCAACCGATCCGGCCGGGCTGGTGGCGGTGACCGATGAGTATCCGCGCGGAGACGGGTCGCTTGCCGCGCGATGGGGCGAAGCGGTGCAGGCCGCCCTGTGGTCGACGTTGCTCGGAATCGCCGAAGAGCATGCCACCGAGCGCGGCAAGGCGCCGGCTGGAATTGTCGCGGCTCCGGGCGTGCTGACGCTCTACACCGGCGATCCCATCGGAGCAGGCCCATGATCTCCACCCAGGATCTCGGCACTGAGTTAAATGACCTGGGCCAGGCGATCGGCCTGGTGGATGGCAGCGGCAACCTCAACACCCACTGGTTCGAGAATCCGCTGACGGAGCTGGAGAGCGTCTTCAGCGATCCGACGCAGCGCGCCGGCTTATTGAACTTCCTGGACGCGCTGCTGCCGCCGGCGGCTCTCGACGGCTTGCCGCAAGGCGAGAAGTGGCACCCGCTGCTCGGCAGCGATTCCTCGCTTCGCGGCAACGTCTACCTGACCGTAAAGGATGGCGGCACGAACGTTCTGTTCGGCGTTGCCGGCGACTTTTCGACATCTTCCGGCACGACTCCCGCAGCCTCCCTTCGCGCTCGATTGCCCCTGTTTAGGGCGAATTCGGGAGTTCATGGCATTGCCGGCACATCGGATGGGCCGTTATCGGTCGAACTGCGCCTGACGCTGAACTGGACTAGACCCGCGCAGCCGATCGCCCTCGCGGCGGTGGTGATGTCGGCAACGCTCGCGCCGCTGGCATCCGGCGGGCCGCAGGAAAGTCTGGTCGTCACGCTGGCCGGGCTCGATCTGGATGGCAGCGGTGCAAAGGACACGATTCTCGATCCGAATCAGCTCGGCGCCGAAGCGACGCACCTGATTCTCGGCCTGATTCAATACGAGCTGAAGCAACTTGCCGGAGGTCTGTCGGCGGAGGCGCAATCGGTCGTCAATCATCTGCTTCCCTTGCTGGGCCTGGGCGGAACGATTCCGCAATTTCCGTTTTTGCAAATCGCCAGCGACGGGCAGGCGATTCAGCATTGGTTCGCTTCGCTGCTCACCGGCGGCCCGCCTCCGATTCAAGCCTGGCTCACGCATCTCGCCGGGCTGCTCGGATCGGCTTCGGCCGTCACTGGTACGGGCGCGCCGGCGGACCCGTGGACCGTAAGCGTATTCACGCTAAATCCGTCTTCGACCTTCAACATCACGCTGGCGAACGCGAACAACGCACTGCAGTTCGGCGTGCTGCTGCGCGTCGCGCCCGGCGCGGCTCCCCCGGCGCGCATTGAGGCACAAGCGGTACTCGCATCGCTGCCGCTAGCCGGAACCGGATCGGCCGCGGTGCTGCCATCGGCATCAGTGGTCGTCCGCGCGCCCGGCGTGGACGGCACGCCGCTCGTGAGCAACGCGCCCGCCATCGCGGTCGATCACCTGCGCGGCGGATTTCTATGGAACGGCACCAGCCTGGCGCCTCTGCTCGAGCTCGACACGGTGACCATCGCGGGCGTCGGCTATCCAACCGTCGATCTGACCAATGCCGATAGCGTGGTGCAGGCCGCGGAAGCCGCGGTGCTCGCCAATATCACCGCAGCCCTGGGAGGCGGAGCCGGGCAGCACATCGCGGCGCTCGCGGGAATCGTCAAACCAACCGGCGATCCGATCGCGGCTCCGCACCTCATCGACCCGAGCGTGCTGGTGACGAATCCGGCGCGCGCGATCGGCGCAGTGCATCGCGCAGTGCTGGTCGATCCCGCCGACAACTGGTCCTATCTGTTCGGCGATCTGACTGGCCTCGTTCAATTGCCTGGGCCCGTCTCAGGAACCGGGACCGAAGCGGATCCTTGGCGCGTCACGTTGGGATCGGCCGGACCATTGAATCTCGAATTCGCGGCGTGGAATGCCGCCACCGCGCACGGCCCTGGCGACCTGCAATTGCTGCGGATCGGATTTCGCGCGTCCGCAACCAGCGTGCCATTCCAATTCTGGTGGCTGGCCGAGCTGCTCGCCGTCGATCTGCCGTTGAACGCCGAAGGATCGCTCGCGGTGATGGCGTCGCAGCACGCCCAGTTCACGATTCAGCCGCTGCCCGCGCTTCCGCCTAATCCGAACTTCACCATCGCCGCGGATAGCGTCCAGGCCCGCATGGATTGGACTCCCGGCGCCAGCATGACATGGAGCGCTGGAATTCAGAATGTCCAGATCACGGTGGATGCCGCGCCGCCGATCGCGATTCCCGCCATCCAATTTCCGGTTCCGGCGATCGATGTTACCAATCCAGCGGGTGTTGCCGCGGCTCTTGGTATTCCACTCGCGCAGGTTGAGCAGGTTCTGCGAATTGTGCTGGCGCGCGCGGTGCTTTCCTGGGGAGGCATGCAGGCCTACGTCGCTGCGGCGCTGCTGGGGATTCACGCCGACCTTCCCGGCCTTCCCGCGAACTGGCCGACTCTGGCCGATCCGGGAGCCGCTGGCAGCTTGCTCAGCGATCCATTTACCGCGCTGCGGAAGTGGCTCGCTCAGCTCGCAACCGGAGCGTCGCCCGCGCTGCTTTCGGGGCTCGACTGGCTACAGGCGTTGCTGAGTAATTCCCTGCCCCCCACGCCACAAGGCGCCGCGCCGTCGTTCGACGCGTCCGTCACCGGATCGGGGACCCACGACGACCCGTGGGCATTGCCGCTTTCTGCCACGGATTCAGAATCGGTCCAGGCCATGGTTTGGTTGGAACCTTCCGGACCTCCCGCGTCGTGGGCACAGCCACTGATTACCGCCGCGACGGCCACCGGCGATTTCAACATCCCGATTGGCGTGGCAGCGCAGCTCGCCGCGTTCGTGCCCGCCCTTCGCTCGTCGCTTTCCGAATCCGATACGGCCCAGCTCGCGGTTTCGCTGAATGCCCTGGCAAGTTACTTCTCGACCAGCGATGGCATAGTGCCGGTAAACTCTCAGATTCCGACCGGGGGAACCTGGCAGGTAGGGACGCCGGTCGCCGCGTCACACGATCAGCAGCCGGCAGACGCCTCGGCAATCACGCAGATTCTGGCGCAAATCGACCTATGGGCCGGCGCCGGATCGCGAGCCGTGCTGCTGCTTGGTCCGTCATTCAGCACCCACGCCGTTTGGGTAACGCTGCTGGCGAGCCCGCAAAGGCACGGCACCGTTAGCGCAAGTGCGAATTTCGATTTCCGCACCGGCAGCCCCAATCCGTCCTCGGTGAATCTGAGCGCCGTCACCGACGCGGTCGATTACTACACCGCCGACCTTCTCGAAGACGGCACCAGCAATGCAGCTTCACTGGTCGCGCAGATCGCAGGCGTGGTCGGACGGATCGGGCAGCTCCGGCCGGGCGTTCCGGTAACGCTGGTCGCGCATTCCACCGTGGGCGTGCCGGCCCGCCTGTATACGGCCGCGAATCCGGCGCTGGTTCGCGGATTGATCACACTCGGAACTCCGCACGCGGGCGCACCGCTGCCGTTTTTTGCGGACCAGAATATAGCCAGCAGCGTTCGATTCCTTCAACAGGTTCTTCCGTCGATGCCCGCCGGCCCGCTCGCTTCATCAGTGGCGCACATCGTGCAAGCCCTCGATGGATATACGACTCCGCAAACCGCGAACGCGGTGCCGGTGGCTTCGCCTTACCCGGTCGCGGCCTTCAACTTCACAGCAACGGGCACCACCGATACCGGCGGAGTGAACGCGCTCGCCTTGGGCGGAAGCCTGGCGGGCAATCTGCTCGATCCGGTGAAGCAGGCCATCGCCGCGATGGCCACCGCCGCCGCCGCGGCCGCTACGCCCGCCCCCACGCACATCAGCTTCGGTCTTCGCGCAGCGTTGAGCCTGGGAAATACTCCGGCGAATGCGGTGGACGCGTCCGCGACCGTGCGCCTCGATGCTTTTCGCGTAGCCCTGGCCCAACCGGAAGCTCCCATCGCGCGACCCGAGCGCGCCGTCTCCCTGCGCATTCGCCTAAGTCGGCCGGGCGACTGGCTGGTCGGTGGACCATCCTCCTACGATCCCGTCGCCGGTTTTGTCGATGTACGCGTGCGCTGGGCCGAACTGGGTCTCGATATCGGCGCGACCGTCAAGCCATACGCCACGCTGCATCAGACCTCCTTCCACGGCCCGCTGAACGCGGGCGTCGTGGCGTTCGCGGACGCGGCCGCCCAACCATTGGCCGGCGCGGTATTCCAGGCCATTACCTCCACCGCACCCGCCGCGGGATCGGCGATTTCTGGTCTGATCGCGGCCCTGCAGGCGCTCGGAGTCGTGGTGCCGGATTCGCACACGCCCGGAGCCTTCGGCCTTTCCGCCGACGCGTGGTCCGCGATCGCCGTCGATCCAGCCAGCTATCTCACGCCTCGCCTCAGCGCGGCGCTCAACACAGGAATCGCGGGATTCACTGGCGCCGGTCCATGGGTTTTCGAAACGCCGGCGTTACCGGTCGAGCTGTACGTTTCGGCTGGCCAGGCGGGCTTGCGAACAGCGGCGCTCGCGCTCTCTTCAAACGCGTCGCTGGCCTTCGACCTCAGCACGACCTCCATCGGCGCGACGTTTCAGATCGGCGCATTCAAGCTGGCCTGGGCGAACGGGACGCTCACCGCCACCGCCGCGCCGTGGCTCGATCCCATCGTGCTGATCCCTGCGCCCAGCGCGGCGACGCTCGAAGCTGCGCTCAACAACGCTTTGCCGCGGCTGCTGCTATCGGGCGCTTTTACCGCCGTGCTCGAAGCAATTCTGGGACCCGGATTTCAGATCCCGCCGATCGATTCGTTCTTCTCCTCGCCGGGACAAACCATGGCAGGCTCGCAGGCCATGGGAACCGGATCGGGCTTGTCGGCGCCGAAAATCAATCAGCTGCTGCAGACCATCGCGAATCTGCTGCGCGCGCCGGCGGGCACGGGATTGAATCTTCCCGGCAATCTGCAATTGACGGCCGAAGGCGCGGGCACCGCCGCCGATCCGACCGCGCTGCACCTGCTCACCACGGCGCCCATCGCGGGAGTTCTGGGAATCGATCTCTCCGCTGCAATCGATTCGACCTTCCACGTCACCCCCTCCGGCCAGATCGCCGTCAATGTTCCTCTGCCTGGAAACTGGGGCGGTATCGGCATCCACTTCGGCGCGAGCCCCACCGCGGTATCGCTGAGCATCGCTCCACAACTTGCCGGCGTCGCGCCGATTCAGATCCTGCCGACCTTCAGCGGCCTCGGCGATTTCTTGCGAGGAGCGCTCGAAGCATTACTGCCCAAGGTGCTCGATGAAGTGGTGTCCGATCTCGGACCGCCCACTCCCGGAAGCGTGCTGCAAGGCGCGTTGGACATCGCCACCGCCCTGGGCATCTATGGTCCGGGTGGATTTGCGACAAACGCGCAAGCGCTCCGCAATCTCACCCAAGGAAATTTCCTGGCGGCGTTTGCCGGGCCGTCGCGCGGAAGCGTGGCGACGGCCATCGCCAATCTGTTCGCAATTCCGGCTCTCGGCGGCGGACTACCGGGAACGGTCACGGCCAGCGCCGGAACCGTTACCTGGAGCGAGACATTCGTGGGAGCGATCAGCGGGACTGCCTCCATTTCGCTGGGCTGGGATGGCTCCGGTCCGACGGCCGCGCTGAGTCTCGCCAATGTCAAATTGACCTCGGGAGGGTTGACTGCTTCGGTCAGCGCGGGGTACGCCTCAGGCGGCCTCGAATGCTCGGCCGATGTCGGCCTGTCGCTCCAATCGACGCTTGGACTGGACGTCGAGCCGAAGCTCCACGCGGCGGTCAATGGTGGAAAATTCAGCGTCGCGCTGCTGCCGCTCTCCAGCGTATCGGGCGACGGACCGTTGACGGTGAATATCGCCCCGACGCCCGGCGTCTCTCTCGACACAGGTGCGGCCGAGCAACTGGTCACGCACATCCTGCTGCCGCTCGCCGGAAGCCTCGCGCTCGATGCGGTCAAGTCCAACCTCACGCACGAACTGTGGACCCTCGGCCCGACCATCGAGACTGTGCTGGTGGATGCGCACCTGATCAACAAGGGCGCGACGCCGGATAAAGATACGCTCGCGCCTCTTCCGAATCTCACCACCATCGTCAGCGGATTGTTGCAAGCGCTGGCCGGCCGCGTGCACATCCCGGTTTCCTCGACGCTCAATCTTTCCCTGATCGGCAACGGCGGAGGGGGCGGGAATCGACTGGGGATCGCTCTCAGCGGCACGCAGCAATTCTCGGCTGGCTCGTTCAGTCTCAACGTTCATTTCGGCGCGCCCGCCGATTGGGCCGTGGGAATGGATGAGGGACTCGGGTTGTACCTTTTCCAGACCGGCGGCGCGAGCCTCTCGTTCAATCCCGGCCTGCATTGCGTCGGTATCGGCGTCGGCATGACCGGCCAGGACGACGCTCCGTTGATCAACACGGATCAGTTCCGGCTGGGCGGCCTGGATGGCTATGTTTTCTTCGACGTCGAGTTTCAAAGCGGCCTGAACTTCTCCAATTTCGGCGGAGGTCTGCAACTCGATGCTTTGGGGATTCCGCTCGGCCAGGCCACTGGCGGCGGCGTGGGCGGGAATCCCGTCGCCGCGGGATTGCTCCAATCCGGCGGAGCGCCGGGCGACAATCATCCCGTCAACCCCGGCGTCGACATCGCCGCGTGGCTGGTGCCAACGGCCATCGTCCGCGGTCCGGCGAATGACGGAAATTTCCACATTCGCTTCGGCGATAAATCGGACCAGACGCTATGGATCCCGGTGCACGCCGGATTCGGGCCGATCTACATCGATCAGTTGGGCGTCGGTGTGACTTCCGATCCCGGCGTCGATCTGCTCATCGACGGGAGCGTCAAAGTCGACGGACTGACCGCGCAGGCGAACGCATTAGGCGTGACCATCCCGTTCAGATCGATCGCCAATCCGGGTGACTGGAGCCTCGACCTGGGCGGCCTCGCGGTAGCCTTCTCTTCGCCCGGCGTCACCATCGCCGGGGGATTGCTCAAGAATCCCGGACCACCCATCGAGTACGACGGCATGCTGCTGATCCAGATCACGCAGTTCGGATTTGTCGCCGTCGGCGCGTATTCGCAGCCCAACGACGCGCAGGGCAAATACACGTCATTGTTCGTGTTCGCCGGAATATTCATCGTGGTCGGCCTGCCGCCGATTGTCGAAGTCGAAGGCTTCGGCCTCGGCGTAGGATACAACCGCGAGCTGATCGTGCCCGACAACCTCAACCAGATCCCGAGTTTCATTCTGGTGGCAGCGCTCGACGATGCGAGCCAGTTCGCCAACGACCCGATGGGCGAGTTGATGCAGATCCGCAGCTCGATTCCGGCCAGGCGCGGCAGCTTCTGGCTCGCGGTCGGTTTGCACGGAACCTCGTTCGTGATCGTCCACTTGACCGCGGTCGTTTACGTGGCGCTCGATCGCGGAGTCGAAGTGGGCGTGTTGGGCGTGGCCCGCATGGCGCTGCCCACCGACGATACCGCGCTGGTCAGCATCGAGCTCGCGCTCAAAGCGAGATTCTCCACAGCGGAAGGAATTTTATCCATCCAGGCGCAGTTGACCGACAATTCATGGCTGCTGAGCAAGGATTGCCAGCTTACCGGTGGCTTCGCGTACTTCATGTGGTTCCCGCAGTCGCAGTTCGTGCTCACCATCGGCGGCTACAATCCGAATTTCCAGAAGCCGCCGCAATTTCCCGACGTGCCGCGGCTGGGCTATCACTGGTCGCTTCTGGGAGCGATCAACATCAAAGGCGAATCCTATTTCGCGCTGACCAATACCTGCGTGATGGCCGGCGCGCGCATGGAAGCGACCTACGGTCCGGATTGCATCCACATCTGGTTCACGGCCTACACGGATTTCCTGCTCTCCTGGGATCCGTTCTATTACGACATCCAGATCGGAATTTCAGTCGGCGCCGCGTTCCACATGGAAATCTGTTTCATCGGATGCGTGGATATCGATATCAGCGTGTCGCTCGGCGCATCGCTGCACGTCTCCGGGCCGCCGTTGCATGGCGAAGTCACGGTGGACCTGGCCATCGCGTCCGTCACCGTCGCTTTCGGTCCCAGCCCGAATCCCAACAGCCAGTTCATCACCGACTTTGGCGCTTTCACGCTGAAGTATCTGTACGGCAACGATGCCAACGGATACGCCGTCGCGACCCACGTCCTCACCGGGTTGCTACCGCCTGAACCTGCGGGCGGGCAGCCCGCGCCCGGCACATCCGATGCGCCCTGGCGCATGGGAGTCGAGTTCTCATTCCAGACGGAAACGCGCATGCCCGCGACCTCGTCGGTCGATTTTGTGCTCGGCCCGTCCGGCCCCCTGGGCAATGTTTCCGACCTCGACTTCGCGCCCATGGGTCTCGCCCATCCGCACGTGGCGACCGTGCACCATGTCAGCCTCGAACAGCAGCAGAAAGACGGAAGCTGGACCGCGGCAGTGGCCAAGCCGGATCATTTCACCATCAGTGACGTAATCACACAGTTCTCCGAAGCGACCTGGCACTACCTCGACCACGACAACATCCCCGCGGCGGCGCGAACCGTACCGGCGCTGGGAGGCTTGCAGATCACCGGATTTGCCGTGACCGTGAACCAGAGCGCGCTGATCCCGATCTCGACGTTGATCGACGCCGGCAACAGCCGTCCTCTGCCCTTTGCGACGCTGGTCACCAGCTATATCGACGTGCTGCTGGGCTACGGCGTGGTGGCGGATCAGCTTAGCGCCCTATCCGCGGCGGTGGCGACGAACAAGACCACGTCGGTCGCGGCACAGCTTCTTTCCGGCGCTGGATTTTTCAGCGACGCCCGCGCAGCCGCCGGAATCCCGGCAGCGGGTCTGACTCCGGTGCAACTCACCGCGCTCGAAACCCGATCCGCGCCGCCTCTTATTACCCCGATCACCAGCGGGCTCACCATGCGGCCGGTCGGGCTGGCGCATCCGCCGGCCATTCGAGCCATCGCGCCGGCCGCTTCGATCGCACTTACCCAGCCGCGGCTGCGCGCCCTGCTGCAAGCTCGACCGCAGCCCATCGCCGACGCGCCTTCGGCGTATCGAACTACGATTTCCAAGGTCGCCGCGGCCGCCGGCGTTCCGCGCATGGCTCCTCCGCGCCTCGATACGGTCGTCGGCGCGAGATTGCAGCGCGTCGCGGCTCCCAATGCAGTGCGCCCCACAGGAATCGCGCGCGCGGCCAAGACCTTGCGCAATGCCGAGGTGGGGTGGGCGGCGGGCGCGGTTCATTCCGCGGCAATCAAACAAGCCGCGGCGGATTTCATGGCCGCCGGCGTGACCCTTGCGGCCGGAGCAAATCATGTCTGGGACCTTCCTCCCGGCGCCGCCACGCTGGCTCTCAGCGGACCGGCCGCGGTTCGCCTGACCTTCCTTTCGCGCAGCGGCGGAGTTCTCGACGATCGCGAATTGGTCCCCGGAGCGAAGAGCGTGAATCTCCCCATTCCACAGAAAACCGAACGACTGGTCGCGCAATGTCTCGGAAACCCTCCCGCGGCCGCGGCGTTTCCGCAAGGGTTCGGCGCAATCAGCGCGAGCGCTGCTCCACGCAGCGATTTCGCCGTCACCGGCTGGCAGAGCGCCAGCATGCTTATGCAAGCCGGCGCATCGATTTTCCTCGCGCGCGGGGCGACCGTTCGCCTGCCGCGGCCATTCACCGTCCTTCGGTCCGGATTGAAGACGAATCAAACCGCCATCCGCGCTTCTGAAGTCTTGCGCGATGAAACCGCGGCCGAGACAGCTCTTCCCGTCGAAACCGGCGTGGTGATGCTGCTTCTCGATCAGCAGGACGCGACCGCTGCCGCGGCCGGGGATTTCGGAATTGCAGCCGACGGCGCGACTCTTTCCACGCCCCCGCTGCGCGTCACGGGAGGAACTCGGCTCGCGCTGCTGTATCCAGTCGAAGAAGTAACTAAGGAAGCCACAAGCATAACGATTGCGGTCGCCAGCATCACCGGATGGCGGCTCTCGGGGGTGGTCGGGCTCCCCGGCCAGGCGCAGGACTGGGCCGTCCGCATGAACGGCGGCGTTCCGGAACACCTGGTCCCCGAAGGTCCGCTCACACCCGACGGCCAGGTAACCATTCGTTTCGTCTCGACTCCAGGAGGTGCTGCATGAGCGATGGACCGCCCCAAGGGCAAATGTATCTGTACGACAACATCACTCCGCCGCTGCTCGATGGCTCCTACCGGTTCAACGTGTCGACCGATACGACCATCGACGGTGCGGATCAGAATCTTCCCGAAGCGACCAACTACTTCAATATCGAAGGTCCACGCTTCACTCTCACGCCATCGCTGGTCGCCGGAGTTTTTCCGCCTCGCAACGGCCACGGCAGTTTTCAGGACAATATTCCGCACATTGCTCTGTCGCGCCGGACGCTGCCCTGGGAGCGCGCGCTCGATCCGGGCGGCCTGCTCGGCGTCCCGACGCTTAAGGCCGGCGATCCGCCCCGTCCGGTCGGGCCCGCGCCGTGGGTCGGATTGCTCCTGTTTGAGGAAAACGAATACACCATTCTCCAGAATCAGAAGCTTGAAGACGTGGTTCCCCCGGATGTCTACAAACGTCTGGGCAGCCCGGCAAACATCAATTGCGACGCGGTCCAGACCACGTGGCCCATCCTGAGCGCGATCATGCCGTCGCTCGATGAGCTGACCGTTCTGTCGCACGTCCGCCAGGTGAACAAGGCCGACAAGGAATTGAGCGCCGGATCGGGCGACGGATGGTTTTCCGTGGTCATGTCCAATCGCGCTCCGGAAGCGAACGCAAAGTGCTGCGCCTGCCTGGTTTCGCTCGAAGAACGCTCCGACCTTATTTCCAAAGATCCGCCGCCGGATTACGTGCCCATTCGCTTCATCGAAGCGGCGCCGCATGCGGCAGCGCCCGCGGCCGTCGCCAGGCTGGGACCAGGCAACATTTCTCCTGGTTTCGGGCGGGGGATTCACGCGAATCCGTTTCCATTTCAACTCACCGTCTCGCTGGTCCTCTTGTACAGCTGGAAATTCGAGTGCATCGGACCCGGCTCGTTTCGCGATCTGATGCAAGGGCTCGACGTCTCTTTCTTCGGCACGGTGGCCAATCCGGGCCATCCGCCGATCGCGGACACGGGCCATATTCAGATCTCGCTCGGCGATCGCGCGGGAGTCGAGGAAGCGGCGATGTATCGTAGTCCGCTGGTCCCGTTCCAGCTCACGCGAGATCCGCTGGGGCCTTATCACAATGCCGATCAATGCCGCCGCGTGACTCCGGAAACCGGAGCCGAGGACGTGACCTATTCCTGCGCTTTCGAAGTCGGCCGGCTGCTCGCCGCCGCCGATGCGCGGCTCGCGATGGAACTCATGCGCTGGCGCCGCGAGGGCTACCGGCAATCCGCCCGCGCCGATGCATTCAGCGCGGTTTCGGCGACGCTTCCGCTGGTGCAACCGCTCGACGTTCATACGCCCTCGATTCCGGTGGTCGCTACCAGCGCCACCTCCAGCATGTTGAGCGGACGCGGCCCAGCCGCCGACCGCTTCGGAGTGAACTTCATCGGGAAGGTGATTGGATTGCAGCCGGCCGCGGTGCAGGACGCCTGGCAATTGAGTTCCCCGCAGGAAGCCATCGATCTTCTCGGCGGCGACGCGGGGACGCTCGGCGCGAATGTCGCTGCCCCCGCCGCCACGCCGCGGCCCGCGTCCAATATCGATGCGGTCGCTGCCGACGCAGCTTCGCTCAATCACCTGAGCGCCGCGCGCGACCGCGTCATCGCCAACACCGCGCAAAAGTTGGGAGGAACGCCATGAGACAGGCCTGGATTCAATCCAAGGAATCGCTCCGGCTGCGCATGATCCAGCCGCAACAGGTGGCTCCGGGCGAGCCCGAAGCGCAGATGCCGGCATACATGGAATCCTTCCTCGCCCACCTGCGCGTGCTGGTCGGAGTGCCGTTCGAATACCTGGTGCCCGATCCGCGCATGCTACCCGACGAATCCATCCGCTTCTTTTTTCTGGACCGTTCCTGGGCCGATCGCGTGGTCGACGGTGCTATCGCGGTGGGCAAGATCGGAACGCGCGAGCAGGCCCATCACCAGGCTCACGAACCGGCCATACGCCAACAGCTCGATATCACCGAGCGCATCGTGCGCGCCATCCAGATGCATCTCGATTCGTTCACGAACCTGAAAGCCGCGAATGATTCCAACGCCGCCACCAACGCCCCCGGCGATACGATCACGGGATTTATTTTGCGATCGGCCGCCGTGAGCGGATGGCCGCAGATGGACGTGCGAGCCTACAGCTCCGATCTCCCAGAGCCACTGGATCCCTCCAGTCCCGACGCACAGAATGCGCAACTTCGCAAGTTGCGGCTGGAGCTTCTTTCGCCCTCCGTGATGATCGCTTTGTTTCAGGGCATCCCCACGCTGGTCACCCTGGAAGAGCCGCATCACGGAGTTCAGTTCGGCATCCAGCCCGTATTCGGCGGTTTCCAAATCGACCAGCGCCATGCCGACGGAACGCAGATCCTTCTCGGCACCGCGCCCCACCAGGTCACCAAGCCGCTTTTCGTGCCGGTGCGGGCCGCCAACACCCGCGTGATTTCCATCACCTCCCTGCGACGCGCTCTGTACACCGCGCAACAAAGCGACCCAAGCATGCCTCAGCAGACCGGCGGAGCGTCGCTCGCAGTCGAAGTTCTCAATCCGCCGTGGCGCCAGCGCTTCGAAGGCACCAAGGACAACCGCGGGGGAGGCGGCCGGCAATCCTCCGGATTCCTGTCCTCGCTCGCGGTGGCGGTACGGGTTGCGCAGCCGGAAACCAAAGCCGCGCTTCAGACCGCGATTCAAAAGGTCAAGCCATGACCAACTCCACATTCGCGCTGGCGGCGGCGCACAACATCACTCCGCGGACCATGGCCACCTGGAACCAGTTCCTGCCGCGCACGCCTCGTGTGCTGGTGCCGATCCAGCTCGACGTCATGATGGTTCGCCAGGACGGCGAGACCTGGGCGAACTGTCTGATGGCGACGCCCGATCCGAACGCCGGAATCCAGCAGCGCCGCGATCTGCTGCCACCTCCCTTCACCGAGCTCGCCAAGTCCCGCCCGCCCGGAGCGTATCTGCATTGGGCCCTCCCCGACGCACTCACCAGCGGGACCAGCGACGGCGCGATCGGCCGTTTCCCCGTGATCCCGGACCGCTGGCTGGTGCTGCGCCTCTCGCCGTCGCTCCAGATCGCCTCACGCCGCGCCGTCGCCGGTTGGGTGATCCGCTCCGGAGACGCGAGCCCCACGGTGACGCTGCTCGACCAGTGGCTCGAAACCGGTCCTTCTCCCGATCCGGTGAAAAACTCGCTCACAGCGCTCGGCCATGGCGATCCCGCGTGGGCGGCGTATTACGATAACGTGGTCAACCGGCTCGCGTATTACGACGATCTGTCCGGGATCCAAAGCGGCCCGCTCGCCTATATCGTCTGCGGCTGGTATTCCAATCCTTCCGACGATCCGCTGGGCGATCCCAACATCCATTCGCTCTCCGATTTCGACGCCGCGATGAACCGGTTGATGTGGCACATCGACGATGGCGAATTTAGTGAAGCAGTTGCGAGTGCAGCCCAGCGGATCAAGGCCGCGAACCTGGCCGGTCTGGCGACGCTCGAGTACTCGGGCATCGCGGTGAATACGGTGGTCGCCGAAGCTGCTTCCACAGCTGCGGCGCCTGTACGAAGAGCCTTCAATCCGGGGCTCACGCAAACCATGGTCGGCGCGACGCCCGCGTCGCTCGATGCCTCCGGCCATCCCGTCGGAGGTTCCTATACGAGCAATGGAGCCTGGTGGCCGCAAGGCAGCTTCTATCACGGGTCCGTGGTCGGCATCGGATGGCCGGGAATCGGGTGGCCGGGCGTTCCCAACGGCATTCTCGGCCAGCCTTCGGACAATCCGGGCGCCGCAGCCGGCGAGTTCGGCGGGCCTCCTTCGGCTTCTTCGATCAATGTCGCCGTGGGCAACACCATCACGGAAGCCCTCAGCGCGCTGGTGGCACGAGTCAATAATTCGCCGCAGGAAGCCCAGATGCTCGAAGCCTATCTTCTGGGCGCGTTGAGCGAAGTGGACAAGGCCGATGGACAAGCCCAGGTCGATTCGCTGCTGCACTCGGCGTCGTTTGCGACGCGCGATGGCGGATTCACCACCGAAACCATCCAGCAGCCGCCCATGCCCGATCTGCCGCCCGCAAAACCGACTCCCGTTACCCCCGATCCCGGCGTGTTTGCCAACCAGCAGCACTCCGTGATTCCCGTCAAGGGATTCACCGGGATCGACGTGCTCTCGAATGGTGTCGGCCTCGCCGAGCCAATCCATCATTCGGCGCCGGCGCATGTCCGCGAGGGGACCATCATCAAGGGGAACATCCGAGACGTGATCGGCGACGTCTTTCCCCAGCCTCAACCGCCCACAGTTCAGCCCGGCAAGACGATTCAGGTGCAGCGCGCGCTTCCACGATTTTTCCAGCCCGCCGATCCAGTCGTTCTGGTGCAAGGCGCCGCGCGATCCTTCAAGCATGGCGCCGACGGCCGCTATTCATCCGACGGAAAACTCATCTGCCGTCTCACCGGATTCTGCCTCACCGAGCTCGCCTGCTCGGCGTTTTCAGGTCAGCCGATTCGTCCCTCCATCAACGGCGACGATGTTTTGGAACGCGGCGTCGAAAACGGCAGCGTGCCCTACGAATGCGAGGACCTCCTGCGCGAGGTGGTGCTCGCCGATCCTGGAACGGCGCTGCACGCCGCGCAGGCGACCGGCGCAACCGGAGCTGCGGCCACCGCGGTCGCCAACCGATTCATGGTGGAGCAGACCGCCTGGTGGGCGACGCGCGATCCGCGTTTCGATCCTGCGCCCCTGATCGCACACAGCGGTTTCACCGGCACGCTTCCGTCTCCGATGGCCATCAATCTCCCGGCGCGGCCCTGGAATCCCATTCACCTGGATTGGGAGATCGAGTACCTGCCCTCGGCCGGCGGCCTGGGCGACTGGTCGCTGGATGAGATCGATTACCTCAGCCAAACCGTTCCCGGCCAGAACGGGACCGTTCTCTTCGGCCGCGCTCATCTGACCGCCGGCGCCGCGAGCACGGCGGCACAGGCGGTTCGCACCGCATTGCAGCAGGCCGCCAGCAGCGCCGGCACCGGACCATTGGCCGTGCGCGGGCCGGAGCGGGCCTACTCCCCACTAGCGTTCTCGATGCTGAACCATCTGGACGCCATGACCGTCAAGCTGCAGGCGAATCCCACCAACGGCGCAATCGATCGCTCGCCGCTCGACGACATCATTTCCGCGCTCGACGACATGGACGTCCTGGCCGGCGCGATGGACAATTTTCATACGCGTTTGCGAGGCGGCCTGACTGGCGATGGAGTCACCGTTCCTCAACCGCCCGGGTCTCTCCTGCCCTCTCCGTTCGTTCCGCTTCGCGCGGGATTCCTGAAAATTCGCCGCTTGCGCCTGGTCGACGGTTTCGGCCAATTCATCGATCTGGCCGGATCGAGCGATCAGAAAGACGTCGATCTCACCCAGATCGTCACCACTGGTCCGGCAACGGTTCCCAACACTCCGGGCATCGCCGCTCTTCCGCCGCGATTCACCTCGCCCGCGCGTCTTTGGTTCCGCTATCTCGAGTCCACCGACGACACGCAGGACGCCACCGCCACCACCAGCCCGGTCTGCGGCTACGTGCTGCCCAATCATCTCGACGGCGCGCTCGAATTCTTCGACGACCAGGGCGCCAGCCTGGGTGAGGTGCGCCCCGATCCACAGGCCGGAATCGTATGGGAGGACGCGCCGGGAACTCCCGCGACCGTGGGTACGGACCCGGCGCGCGCGATTCCGAATCCCGAGCTTTCAGGCATCGCTCAGGGAGTGATCCAGTGGGGGCTCTCCGATGCCCTGGTTCCCGGCGCTCGCGAAGACGCCTTGAGCGCACTGCTGCGCATCCTCGATTCGACCCTCTGGTCGGTCGATCCGTTTGGCCACACCGGCGACGAACATCTCTCCTTCCTGGTCGGTCATCCCGTCGCCGTGATGCGAGCCCGCCTGCATCTGGAAGTCAAGGAGCCCGTCACGCCCGATGCCATTAACACCGCGCGATTTCCGGTGCGCCTGGGCGCGTTGACGCACTGGCAGGATGGCTTGCTCGGCTATTTTGTCAATGACGACTACACCCGGCTCTATTGCGTCGAGGCCGCCGCGGCCGGATTCGCGCGAGAGGTCGGTCCCAACCGCGGATTCTTGCAGCAGATCAATCTGGTGCCGGATTTCTATCAGCAATTCTCGGACGATCTCGGCGCGAATGTCGTCCAGGGGAATTCACCGGTGAATCATCCTTATGTCGACACCTCGGGCGTGTTGTGGATCGCTCCCAACCAGGATTACTTGCTCACGCTGATGGTCGAACCGCAGTGCGTGGTGCACGCCACCTCCGCATTGCTTCCTCGAAAGGAAATCGGTATGAGGCGTGAATGGATCGCCGCCGCGTTGGCGCAAATCTCGCCCACCTTCCGGTTTGGGCCGCTGCTCGTGGATCCCAAGCGCGTCCGCATGCCGGTCGCGAGCGAAATCAAAGGCACGTGGAGCTGGGATCACCGTGCCGACGTTGCGAAATGGACCGAAGATCCGGTCATCAACTCGACCGGCGATGCGATCATCCCGCCCGATCCCGCGGTGGGAACCGAGGGCTGGCTCAAGCTCGGCCCGCCCCCGGCCAGTTCCAGTTAATGGAGTGAATCATGCCAGACGACTCCGCTCGCAGAGGGAAACGCGAAAGCGGCGATACCGGCGACCGCCACACCAATCGGCACGACTGGTTCTGGGATCGGCGCCGCCTCCCAGATGGATCTGTCGCGCTCGATGCGATCGCTCGCGGTTCGCGACAGAAGCGCGCGATGGAGAGCCAGCAGGCCGAGGCTCGCGTCCGCGAATTTAGCCCGCGCATCGCCGGTCCTGCTGTCGATCCCTACTGGACGCCGCTCGGTCCTTCTGCCGTCGCGCACGGCCAAGCTGCCGGCCACCCCGTCGTCAGCGGACGCATCACCTCGCTCGCGGTCGGTCCCGGTGGAAATCGCGTTTACGTCGGCGCAGCCAACGGCGGCACCTGGTATTCGGAGGATTCCGGCTCCACCTGGACTCCTATCGACGAGTACGCGTTGACCGGCCAGCCCGCCAAGCTCGCCCACATGGAAGCCGATTCGCTGGCCACCGGCGCAATCGCGGTGCAATTCGGCGGCAGCGCGGCGGGCGATCGGATCTTCGTTGGAACCGGCGAGCCCCAGCAGCAAAGCGATCTGCCCACACCCTCCGCTCCCAACCAGGGCGACAGCTACTTCGGTGTCGGGATCAAGTCCTCACCCAGCGGTGGAACGGCGCCGGTGTGGACGCTCGAGGCCACGAATCTCGCGGGCCACGGGATTTTTCGCATCGCCATCGATCCCGACCATCCTGAAATCGTTCTGGCCGCCACCGGCGCGGGATTGTTCCAGCGCCCCGCTGCGGCTCCCTTCGACACCTGGACCGCAATCACGTCCGGCATTCCCGGCGCCACCAGCGTGTGCGATGTTCTGATCGCGGGCCGCGGCGCGAATAAGGTTTATTTCGCGGTCGTCTGGAACGGAAGCGTTTTCCGCACCACGAATTTAGGCGCAGCCTTCTCCGCCGTCGCCGGCTTCACGCCCAGCGGTCGCGCTGTGCTCGCCTCGAGCGACGTGCCCGCGTCAGGCGCCACCGCGCCCATCGTTTACGCGCTCAATCAGGGCACCAAGCTGTTCCGCCTCGACGCCCCTCCGACCGGAAATTTCCTGCCGGTCACGGGCGTCCCCAACGCTCTGTTCTTCGGCGGCCAGGGCTACTACGACATCGCGCTCGCCGTGGATCCGTCCAACCCGAACACGGTCTATATGGCCGGCGATACCGTCGAATCCGATGACTGGAATCTCTCTTTCTTTAAAGGGACCATCACCGGATCGCCGCCCAAGTTCCCATTTAACGCGGCGAATGACATGACCGTGTCCGGCACCAATAAGGATTCCAGCCACGTCCAGAACGACGCCACGTGGATCGGCCAGGGCGTTCATGCCGACGGTCACGCGATCGCTTTCGCCACCAACGCCGACGGAACTCACGACGCCACCAACGTCTGGGTCGGATGCGACGGCGGCGCGTTTCGATCCACACAGAGCGGCGCTAAGGGAAGTTTTCAGCCGCGAAATACCGGGCTGGCGATTACCCAGATCACTTATATGGCCACGCATCCGGACACCGATGCGGTGCTGTTCGCCGGCGCGCAGGACCAGGGCTCGGTCCGCTTCCGCGGCGACGAAGTCTGCTTTGAAGATCCTGAAGGCGATGGCGGCGGATGCACTTACGATCCGACCAACGGCTATCGGCTGATGCGGCAGTACAATAAGGCGGATTTGTTTACCGCCACCGATGGCGGCAACAGCGGCGATTGGAACGATCTTCAGGATTCGAAAAAATTCCCGCCCATCGGATCGGGTGCCAGCGACGCGCAAAAAACCGCCGCGCAGACCGAATCTTCAGGCTCAACCGAATTCTACGCTCCCATCGCGGCGGTCGCCGTGGATGCGACCCATGCGCTCGCGGCTTTCGGCACCAACCGCCTGTGGATCACCCAAGATTGGGGCGATAGTTGGGTCACTATCCCCACGAACACCAATCCCTATGCCGGCGGCGGAACAAATCTCACCAGCGACGCGCTGGACGGAAAAGTGACCGCAATCGCATGGGCCTCCCCCACTCGCGTCTACGTCGCAACTCGCTCTTCCGTGTATCGACTCGATCAGGCGGGCGGCAGTTGGACGCCCAACCCGCCCGTAGCTTTGCCCGTCACCGGCCTTCCCGCCGGCCGCTTCATCACCTCGATCGTCGTAGAGAACCCTGCCGCGGGCACCATCTACGTCACTCTCGGAGGCGGCAATGTCGATCACGTCTGGTATTTCGATCCAGGTCCCAACACGTGGGTGAGCGCCGGCCTTCCCCAGGCCACGCTGGACGTCCCGTGCCACTCGCTCGCCGTCGATCCGGCGCATACCGAGCAGCTCTACCTCGCAACCGATGTCGGCGTATTCAAGGGAGTCAAAACCGGAGCCGCCGCCTGGGCGCCGTGGATCGTGTTCAGCAACAATCTGCCCGAATGTGCCGTGACCAACGTCTCCGTTCATCCGCGAACGCGAGTTTTGCGCGCCGCGACGCACGGGCTCGGAATCTGGGAAATTCCCCTCGACGTCGCCAATGTGCCCGATCCGGATCTCTATTTACGCGCCAACCCTGCCGATTCGGGCCGTGTCCCGCGGCCGGCCTGGCTGAACGGCGTCGCCGATCCGACCACTCAGGGCAGCAACCTCACCCAGCTCGCCAGTCCCGACATCAAGGTTCTCCGCAGCTCGCGCAGCACGCTGGATACGACTCCCGATTTCGTGGGCTTTGCCTCGCTGCGCGACTTCGAAACCGATCTCAACACCTACGACACGTTCGGGACCAATCAGATTTTCGTCGAAGTGCACAACCGCGGAAAGACGCGCGTCGATGGCTCTCAGGTCCGTGTGCTGCTGCTGCTGGCCGACGGTTCGGTCCCGTTGCCGGCCCTTCCCGCCGATTTCGCCAAGCGGCTTCAAAATGGCGACACCACCGCGTGGCTGAGCGCCGGGTGGCATTTTGCCGACCCGACCAATCCGTATCGCACGCTTCCCGGCTCGCTCGACTTGCGCACGCCGCAGGTTGTGCAATTCAACGTCAATTTCAATTCCATCGGCTTCTCGCCCGATAAGGTCGCGGCGGCTGCCGTGATCACCACCGACACCGATCCGTACACGTCGGCGGAAACCGACGCGAACGTCGTGGTGATGGCCGATAAACACGTCGCCGTCCGCACCCTGGAATTGGGCGTGGATTGGCGCGTCGTTCTGGGAATCGTTCTTGTGCTTGTCGGCGTGGCGGCCGCCGTGGCCGTGGTGGCAGCAAAGGAATAAAGGAGGGCCAGACGCTTACAACCTTCGAGTCCACGTTTAGGAACGGGCACAGAATCAAAATCGAGCAAAGCAGACCGCGAGCGGCCCAGCGCATTCCTCGCCGGGACAGGGTCATCTCCGAAAGGCAGAAGCGTCGCTACGTTTTTCGTTTCACCGCGTTCCAGTCAACCAAGAAACGGAAAATACCCGAATTCATCGTTCAGAGGTAGCGTTGGAATATTTAGTTGCGGCGCTCTGGCATTGCTTCTGTTTCTTGGCCGCACCAATCCGTTCGGCACGCAGAGAGCAGCGGCGCGTAAGGCGCCGAGAGACTATCGAGGAGTGCGATTCAGGGATGTCACCGAAAAGGCAGGAATCCATTTTCAACATTTTCATGGCGTTCGGAGTGGAGGATGTCAAATATGGCAACGGTATTCGCAAAGCTGAATCTTAAAGACCACAAACAGATTGTGGTCCTCGACTCACCGAGCAGTTTCGAAAGCGAACTCGCTGCACTGGTAGGTGTCGAAGTCATTCGCGATCTGAAGAAAGCGAAACAGGTAACGTTTTCCCTGGCGTTCGTGTCGACCCCAGAACAGATCGATGCCCTGGCACCCCAAATCGCCCTTAAGGCGGAAGGCGACGCCATCGTCTGGTTCGCCTATCCCAAAGGGACCTCGAAGAGATACAAGTCGCAGATCGACAGAGACAACGGCTGGAATGTGCTTGGCCAGGAAGGTTTTGAGCCAGTCCGGATGGTGGCGATTGATGAGGATTGGTCCGCAAAGCGCTTCCGGCGCGCCAGCTTCATCAAGAACATGACACGCCCCAAGAGCTATCGGCTGACTGAGCGCGGCAAGGCGCAGCGATCCAAGACTCCGCACGGGCGTCCGCGAGGTTAAGGCGAAGAAATCGGCTCTCCCGAACGGACGGTCACTGGATCCGCTCAAGAAATCGGTCACACGGTTACAGTTGAAGAGTTCTAGGAGTGTATCTAAGCGCTGCAGGGACCAGCGGGAGGGGCGAAGCAGAAAATTCCGTAACGTTCTCCGTACCTTGAAAGCTCGTCTTCCACGAAGCCGGCGGCGATTCAGCGAGTGGAGTAGTGTTTTGTTTTCTGGGTGCGGGAATTGAAGATGGTAAAGGAGCCGTCGGAATTGCCTTTGAGTTGGAGATAGTTGGCGGCGTCGGGACCATCGGGATTGGCGATGTATTCGTCAGCCGCGTTGTGATCTTTACCGCCCTCGATGGAAAAATGCAGCTGCCAAATATCTTCGAGATGGGGAGAGTGCTTGATGATTTCCCAGGCTGAGGATGAGCCGCCTTTCTTGGCGCCATTGTCCATAATGGCGACACGCGGCTCGACCCCATGAACGAGCGCGGGGCTCCCGCTCTGTGGCGAGCCGTGGTGAGAGACGATGTAGATATCGACCTTGCCCAATTTGTTCGCTGGACACATCAATTGCATTTCCTTGTCCCAGGTGAGATCGCCCAGATCCAAGATATTCAGATTGCCGAAGGTGATGAAAATGCCTAGTGACCGCGCATTTTCAGTCTGGTCGAGGGGTTGCGTTTGGGATTCTTTGCAAGCGGGATTGGGGTCGCCTGCGCCGGGCAGGGGACTTTGGATCAAAGCACCATCCGAACTGACGACCGTTGCATGCAGAACGGGTAGGATGTCTCCCGGTTTTGCCGTGATGTGCCTGAATTTTTGGGTGGCGAGCAATTCCTGATAGGCCGTCCAATTCTGAAGTGTGGATGCGACGCCAGTTTCGCGATTGTCCCCGTGATCGATGAAGGTGTCGACAGGAATGCGCGCCACCAGCTGGGGAAGGCCGCCGACGTGGTCGGAGTGATAGTGAGTGATCAGGACGTAATTTATTCTGGCGAGGCCGGCTTTTTTGCCGACGGCAACGATGCGGTCGGCATCGCGCCCGTCATTGTCCGGCCAGCCGGTATCAATAAGGAGGGATGGGCCGTCGGGAGTAACGAAGAGCGTGGCCTGGCCGCCCTCGACGTCGATGAAATAAACGCGTAACGGCTTTTCATCATCGGCGGCATGGGCAGAGATTGCCGAACCGGCGCTGAAAAGTGTGATGAGGATTGCACCGAGTGTTTTGGCGAAGAGAGTCCGTAGGACCGAACTGAATTTGCGCGCGGAAGGCGGGGTGCGGCCCATGTTGAGAGGCTCCTCTGGCAAGAGAGATGAAATATGCGTGTGAGCGCGCCGACAGAGATGGTCGGACTTGTTGGGCTTGCCGTCAACACTTGCTTTGGCTCGCGGTACCCGAGTCAGGTCCGGTCTGTTCGGCCCGAAGTGTTCTAGATCGCCTATCCAGTGGTTGACGACTCCAGAATTGCGCTGCAGCCACCGAAAGCTCGGTCTGGTCTTTCAAACGTACTTTCCAAAGCCCCCGGTAATGTTACATGCTTTGCGTTCCTAAGCTCTCTCCAGAGGGAAACGCCGGTTGGGAAGTTAATCACTCTGTTTCTTCTCGTTTCGGAACCTCCCGCGTGTGGAGTGCTGTTGCCTGTTGGCTCTTCAAACCTTTTTCACCAGCCGCAAGGTGGACTCGGCTTTTTCGTGGTGGTGCTGGGTGTACCAGGTTGGAGCGTACTTCTCTAAGAGTTCATATAGCTCTGCGAGCATATCCGTCGCTTGGGCCAATTGCAGTTTCATTTCCACTACTTGATTCGAGTGCCGTGGGGAACTGCTCGCGTCAGATCGTTCAGTGCGTGCAGGGGTCACGTTTTCGCTCCCTCCCGACGGTTCCTCGGACACTATCAATACGCTTGGATATCCCCATTGAACTCTTCGAACAAACTGTCCACCTGCTGCAGCGATGCTCACATCGCCCAGCATGTCCAAAATGGCCCTGATGGGCGCCCCAAGTGTACCTGCCACGCATGGAAAAGACGGATTCCTACACTACGGACAGGGACAAAGGGGACACAACCCCTGTTAAGAGGAGTGTAGAACCCCACCGAAAGGCGGGGCCAGACTCGACCGAAAGGCGGGGCAATATACGAAGCAGGTTGACAGTCCGCCGTCCCGAGTAGCATACTCTCGTAACTTTCGTTCTTCGAGAAGGTGTACGGGTCGGTTCTTCACTCGGTTATTCTGAGCGTTGAGCTTATTGACGTTAGTGTTGTCGCCGGAGGCCGAAATGGGTCAGATTTTCCCACGGGCTGCCGTCCAGGTTTGCGTGATAGCCCAGAACTGTCTCGCGGAGGCATATCTTTGCCAGGTTCTAAGGAGAGAGCGCCTAATCCGCGCGCTAACCCTCAAGCAATTCATGCTCAGTTCGCCACTCCAGCGGGGGAACACCGTTTTCGTCGTCGACCAATGCGGTCTCGACGTACCACTCGGCGAGTGTATTCGGCACCTGCGACCTCGCAGCTCAGACCCGAGATTCGTGATATTGGACTACGAGAAATCCAATGAAGGAATCGTGCAACTTCTGGCGATGGGCGCCCATGGGTACGTACCGCACGCTGATGTGTCCCGCGCGTTAGTTCGGGCGATTTTTCTTGTTGTCGCCAATGAGTTCTGGGTTCCACACGACGCATTTCTGGAATTCCTGCGTGAGGCAGCCTCTGTGCTTCGGAAAGACACTCGGGATTGTCAGACAACCACCCCCCGGGAAAATGAGATTCTCGAACTCGTGCGCATTCGTCTCTCAAACAGAGAGATTGCCGAGCTTTTGCAAATCCGCGTGAGCACCGTAAAGTTCCATCTATCGAATATTCTTTCGAAAATGCGGGCCAAGAGTCGGCGCGACTTAAGGGCCGTCCCATCCGAACAGCTATGGAAAAGGCTGACGTCCTAACGGATAGATAGCCGCCTCATGAACTACCTGGTGGTATGACCATCCGGGTATGTGCGCCGGGTTGGTTCTTCGCCTTTCGCGTCTCAATTACTCTGCGCTGACGCCGGGTTGGCATCGTCGGTAACCAGCAAATTCAGGAAGCGGATGATCTGTTTCTGCTCGCGTTCCTGTTCCGGAGTTGCCTCCGTGTTTTGCGCGAGCTCCGCGAGCCGAGCCGACAAAACTTGCAAAGCAACTTCACGCTTGACGTAGGCAGCTTCCTGGATGGGACTCATCACCCAGCCTCTTTTCGTCTTCTCGAATTCCAGAGACTGTTCTTTCCAGCGGGGCGGTGAGCCGGTTTGCGTATTCGGAGGAGCGCCTAACGATTCGATCCGAACGAGCGCAGTTCCGCGCTTGCCCTTGATGTGCATTGCCGAGACGCGCACCTCACGGTAAACGATTATGGGTTTGCCGGGACTGTTCAGACTGCGCGTGCGCAGGGATTCCCCGGAATCCTGATTCATTTCAACAAATGCGGCTAGGACTTCGTCTGGCGAAGGATTTTTTCGGGCCACTTGCAGAACGATCTCTCGAGGAGTCTCGGCGGTTGCTGAACTGGAAGTTTCAGCTGCAGGGGCAGAGTTCGACGCGGGCCGAGGTGCCGGCTTAGGCAGTCTGGAAGGTGGTCGATTCTCCGAACTGCGGTTGGCGGCCTGCAGAGGTTGCTGGACCGCGTGACGCGTAGCTTCGAGCGTTCGGCCGGAACGAAGCGGCTTCTCGGTTATATAGCGGAAGAAACGAGCGATACCACGCGACCGCCAGTAGGGCGAGTCGTAAAACTGCGTGTCCGGACCGGAACGCACGGAGCTGAAGAAGGAGTGTTCTTGGGGATCGATTACGATGCCCACATGGCCGCGCCAAACAACTAGGTCGCCCGCTTGGGGCGCGCGCACACCCCTGAAATTTGTGCTGCCGATGTAGAGTTCGCGAGAACTGACGTAGTCGTATGGAAACCCGGCTTGCTCGTAAACGTCGTGAACTAGGTGGGAACAGTCCGTTTCGGATGCGGACTCGGCGTCTATCATGGGAATGGTAGCGAGAATCTTGCGACCCTCTGTTCTGGCGATGGGACGCGGTCCGGGCGTTTCCGCAGAGACCGGCCGGACCTTCTGGCCGAGCGCCGCCGAGGCCATTGCGAGGCGCAACGCTACCAAGATGCATCGACGGATCATTCTCCAAGTATCGCAGACCGCCGCGAAAGCCGAACTGGCCCTGGCGCGAAGACAACACCGTCCGACGGTACAGGTCCCCTTTTTTGCGTTGGGCTGGAAAACAAAACGCGCGAGAAGCCAAGCCTCGAGACTGTCCCGCCGAAGGGCGTCAGCGCTTTGCGTTAGGGGTAGGCGCGGCCGTGCTCGCGAACCACCCGATGAAAGGAGTACGCAACAAGCTGCCAATCCGGCTAGGCGAAGAGAGCCGGCTCAGCAGCTGCCTCATCGGGATCGCGAAAGTTGCTAAGCCCAACGCCCACCAGGCGAAAGCGTTGCTTTGGACTCAGCTCAATACGCTCCCGTAGCGACAGGGCGATGTCCGTCAATTCCTCACAAGAAGAGGGCGGTGCGTGGGGCGTGTGGCTACGCGTGAGAATCTTGAACTCGCTGGTTTTCAGTTTGAGGATCACCGTGCGTGCGACACGCACTTCCTTGCGCGAAGCGGTCCAGGCTTTTTCCGCGAGACGACGGATCATCGGTTCGGTCTCGCTCAACTGTACGTCGTGCTCAAAGGTGTCCTCGGCCGAAACCGACTGCGTCGGTCTGTCTGGGATAACTTCGCTTTGGTCGACCCCTCGGGCCAACTCGTAGAGGCGCACACCCTGGCGACCGAAGCGGCCTTCGAGTATGGATAGATCCAGCTTTCGCAAATCCGCCACCGTTTCTACGTCAAGGCTCTTCAGCTTTTCTTCTGTCACCTTGCCCACCCCATGCAAACGCCCCACAGGCAGAGGCAATAAAAATGAATCCACCGCTTCCGGCTGGATGACGAAGAGCCCATCCGGTTTTCGCCAGTCAGAAGCGATCTTCGCGAGAAATTTGTTCGGCGCGACGCCGGCTGAGGCCGTCAAATTCAATTCCTCGCGAATCTGTTCGCGAATGGCGCGCGCCACGCGTGTGGCGGTCGGCAAACCAGTCTTGTTCTCCGTCACATCGAGGTAAGCCTCATCAAGGGATAGCGGCTCCACCAGATCGGTGTGGCGTTTGAAAATTTCGCGTGCGAGACGTGAGACGGCCCGGTAACGTGGAAAATCAGGAGGTAGGAAAACAGCGTGGGGGCACAGCCGTTCGGCGCGAATTGCTGGCATGGCAGAGCGAACGCCGAAACGTCTGGCCTCATACGAAGCGGCACAAACGACCGAGCGGCTGCCGCGCCAAGCTACCACTACAGGTTTGCCCCTCAGTTGCGGATCGTCCCGCTGCTCAACTGACGCATAAAATGCGTCCATATCGATGTGAACGATTTTGCGAACGCTCATCTGGCGACCAGCATGGTTCGGAATTCCACGTGAGTGTATACGTGCCAGTATGCCGATTTTTCGAAGGCGTGAACAGCGACGCGCTGAATCTGCGTACGTTCCATCACCGTGAATCCGACCGACTTGCAGCAGGCGATGACGGTGCTTACCCTGGCCTCGATTCTACTAGCAGACTCGGCGAGCACTCCGCTCACGCGCTTTACTCCAGAACAAACGCGATCCTCGCTGATTCAGGGCATGCAAAACCAAATGCTTGAGTTGCTTGGGCTGTGGCCCTTCAAAGAATGCGACCAGGGAGATCTTCGGCACGGGTTCTCCTCAAGAGACGGCGCCTAGACTGCAATCGAGTTGTAACGGAAGGTTCACCGGGCGTTCATAAAACTGAGCCTAGAATCCCCATGAGATCTTCCCATGAACATTTTGGTCGTGGAAGACGATGAGCTCATGGCGGATGTGCTGGTGCATGGGCTGCGGGAGGAATCGTACAACGTCGCGCGAGCCGCGGACGGCCGTGCGGCCCTCCGACAGACCGGCGATACCACCTTCGACCTGATTCTTCTGGATGTAATGCTTCCCGGAATGAATGGGTTGCAGGTCGCGCGACAACTGCGCCTTCGCGGCAACACTGTTCCTGTGCTCATGCTTACCGCGCGTGACGCGCTGCCCGATATCGTCGCCGGGCTCGACGCGGGGGCCGACGACTACCTTACGAAACCGTTTTCGTTCGTGGAATTGCTCGCGCGCATCCGCGCCTTGCAGCGCCGCACAGCCGCTAGGCCAAAAAATGTCCTGGAATTCGAAGATCTCGTCCTGGATGTGAATTCCTACCGCGCTTTCCGCAGGGGACAGGAGATCTATCTGTCCCTCACCGAATTCCGGCTGCTCGAGCTGCTGGTGAGGAATCCGGGCCGCGTTTTGTCGCGATGCGCGATCTTGGACGCGGTGTGGGGCAATCGCCGTGACGTTGGTGAAAATACCGTCGAGGCTTTCGTCCGGCTGCTCCGGAAGAAGATGGAGGACGGCACAGATAAGAAACTGATTCACACGCACCGCGGTTTCGGGTATTCGGTGGGGAGCCAGGCTGCTTCATGAATTTGCCGATTCGCGCGCGCCTCACGGTCCTCTACTTTGTAGTTCTGGCCTTGTCGTTCGTTGCGTTCTTTTGGGTGAGCGATCTCGGGTTCCGGCGCAGCATTGAAGCCACGGTTGACAATGCTTCCCGCACGAATCTTGAAACTGTCCGGCGTCTTGTTTTGGCCAATTCCTCCTTGCGTGGGGAAAGCAAACTGCGCGAAGAACTGAGCGGGCTTGCGGACCTTTGGGCGAATGGGGCGCTTTTCGAGGTGGCCGGCTCGAATGGCCATTGGATATTCCGATCGCAGCAGTTCCTGCGGATTTCTCCGGCGTTGCCGCAAATCGTGGACGCAGATGTCTGGTTTGCCACAACCAACCTTGACGCTTCGCAGTACCGCATTGCACTACAGCGCGTCACTACCGGCGGCGAAGTTTACGAGATTCATGCCGCGGTCCCGACAGAGCCGTTTGATCAAGCGCTCGATCATTTCCGGCTGATGGAAAAAGAGATCCTGCCTCTGCTGGTCTTGCTGGCTTCGCTTTCAGGTTACTGGCTGAGCGGAAGGTCTCTTGCCCCCGTCAAGCGCATCATTGAGACGGCTGGATTGATCGGTGCACAAAACTTGTCCAGCCGGCTGGAGGTTCCGAGGGCTCGCGACGAACTCGGACGCCTGACAGAAACGCTGAACGCAATGCTGGCGCGCATTGAAGCTTCTTTCAAAAGGATTACGCAGTTCACAGCCGACGCATCGCACGATTTGCGGACGCCCGTCGCTGTGATTCGCGCTACCGCGGAAATAACACTACGGAAACCCCGGACCCAGGAGGAGTATCGCCGGGCTTTATCCACAATTCTCGAGACTTCGGTCGACACCTCTGAGCTGCTTGAAAATTTGCTGACACTGGCGCGGGCCGACGCGGGAGCAGCCGGGATGGAGATGCGCCCTGTGGATCTTTCTGCGCACGTACAAAAAGCGCGAGAGCGCGCCGCCTTGCTCGGCCTGGAGAAAGCACTCGATGTGACCGTCACGACTCCGCCCGAGCCTGTTTGGGTCAAGGCGGACGCCATTGCCGTGGACCGCTTGCTGCTGATCCTTCTGGATAACGCCGTGAAATACAGCCCTAGCGGAGGGCGGTGCGAAATCGCTTTGTCGCAATCAGATAGCCACGCGCAAATTACCGTTCGCGATTCCGGCGCAGGTATTCCCGAAATAGAGCTGAACAACATCTTTGACAGGTTTTACCGCGTGGATCGCGCTCGCTCCAAGAATACCGGAGGCGCGGGCCTGGGCCTGGCTATCGCGCGCTGGATCGCGGAGATGCACGGCGGCACCATTGCCGCCGAAAGCACCGTCGGGGCCGGTTCGGTTTTCCATGTGCAGATTCCGGTGCATGCGAAACCCTAAACCCATCGGATGTCAAGAACATGCGGACACTGCGCTATCTGAAAAAAATTCAGCTTCTATTTAACAATTCCTTCATTTTCGTTCATCGCTCGTTCTTGGCGTTTGCAGCTAGATAGAAGCAAAACATTGAGTTCAGGAGTTGTTGACCGGCGGTCCGGACCGACACGGTAGGGGGTTTGTTACCAAGCATTTAGAAAGATAAAAGGGGCTGATCCATGAGTTTTAAGCATTGCCGACGATACTCAATTCTTCGATTCCTGGCAGCCTTCGCGCTGTTGTGCAGCGGGACGGCTTGTTTTGCACAGACCGATCGCGCCACGCTGGAGGGCACGGTAACGGATCCGAGTGGCGGGACCATTAGCGGTGCAGACGTCAAAGTTACGGCTGTCGATACCGGCATCAGCCAGGAACGCAAAACGAACTCCAATGGCTACTACCGTTTTCCCGGTCTGCCCGTCGGCCAATTCACCGTCACGGTCTCGAACAGCAGCTTCAAGACCAAAGTGATCGAGCAGATGACCCTGCAGGTGGGCGAGACGCATACGTTCGATGTTTCTCTGGATGTTGGCGAGGTGGCGGAGAGAGTCGAGATTAAGGCGGAGGCCGGTCCCGCTGAGCGAACCTCGGCCGCAGCCGCCACGGTAATTGATACGGTCCAGATCGCGAATCTGCCGGTGAACGGCCGCGACTGGTCCGCATTGACTCTTCTGGCGCCTTTCGCTCAGGACGATGGCGGGGGTAATCAGCGCACCATCCGGTACGCGGGCCGCGCCATCGACGACAACAATTTCAATTTTGATGGAGTAGACGCTGGCGGCATCCAGGAGCAAGCTCAAAAATCCCAGGTCCGTTTGCAGATTTCCGAAGATGCCATCGCTGAATACCGCGTAAATAGTGCCCTTTACGACGCGGAGTACGGCACGCAAGCCGGCGCGCAGGTCAATGTGATCACCAAATCGGGTACCGATGAGTTCCACGGCACAGTATTTGGCTACCTCAGGAATTCCGTCTTTGATGCACGCAACTTCAATGATTTCGACCTGAATGGAAACCCGGCCATTCCCCCTTTCCGGCTGGGGCAATACGGTCTCACCGTTGGCGGCCCGATCGTTAAGGACAAGACGTTTTTCTTCGCGAGCTACGAAGGACTTCGTCAACTGCAATCGACCACGCAACAAGGATTTGTTCCGTCAGCTAAACTTCAGGCGGATATTTTGGTCAACGGCAGAACGGACAACTCGCAGACTCCCCCGGTGCTTGTGGGACCTTCCCCGCAAATGTGCTCCATTCTCCAAGCCTACCCATGGCGGGCTTCGACCGGAACTTTGGGAGGCTGCGCACCAAAACTGGTCTTCCCGGACACTGCTTTTGCCCTTCAACCGGACGGTGACACCGATCAATTCACTCATGCCACGCCGACTAGAATTCACGAAGATACGGCGTTGACGCGTATCGATCACAAATTCAGCGACAAAATCACCCTATACGGCCGGGCCCAGCGAGATATCCTCCACTCCGACCAGCCTATTAGTCCACTCTTTGACCTGCAGCATATCTATAATCATCCCGCGAATTACTTCATTGCGCTTCAGCAGATCTTCACCGCTAATCTGTTCAATGAGGCAAAGGTCTACGTTAATCGCTCGCCTTTCCATAATCCCCAGGCTAGCGTCCTTCCTTACGCGGTCAATAGCAATACTAACTTCACGTCGATTAACAACAACTCTGAAGACGTTGAAGTCGGAACAACCTTCGGCTTCATTGACAATCTCACGTGGACCCGCGGTCGCCACACCTTCAAGACAGGAATGGAAATTCGTCGTGTGCGACTCAATCAAGGCCAGACCGAGAACAACAACCTGGACTTTGGAGACAGTCTCAGCCTCGTCGCGGCTCAGCTGACTAAACTTGATTTCATCGCCCCCTGGTGCTGCCATAAATACCGGCGTACTTTCTACATGCCGTATTTTCAGGACGATTGGAAAGTGACTCCAACGTTCACTGCGAGCCTCGGAGTTCGCTGGGACTACTATGGTGTGGCGCACGTGCCGGACAATCGCACCACGGTATTTGACTTGAACCAGTTTCACGGCGCGTGTCTTGGCTCCGGTTCGTTCAACACACCGTTTATCGCCCCCCTAGATACTCCACCTTGCCCCAAGAATCCCTCTCTATATGCTCCAAATTACCGCAACGTTGATCCTCGAGTAAGCTTCGCCTGGGCTCCCGCGGCACTACATGGCAAGACCGTGATACGCACCGGCTTCGGCATCTATAGCGGTGCAGCACAGAACGATGACCTCAACGCCGGCCTCGAGAGTGACACGTTCCGTGTGACGCTTACGCCCACGCCGACTTCCCCGCTACCGCTGCTCCCCGCTTATCAACACGGGACACCCGACGTATCGGCTGGGTCCGGTACAGCCAACCACCCTCGTGCTCTCCAGCGCCTGGGCCGCCACGACCAGTACGTCGAGACCTGGGGATTGACCATCGAGCATCAACTCCCCGCCAGCTTCCTCTTTTCAGCGACTTACCTCGGAACTCATGGAGTACACCTATTCTCACGAGGTGCCGTAAACCTGTGCGTTTCACCAGTTAGTTTTGATCCAACGAATGTGAACGGCGATTGCGTGAGGACGCTAGACAAGTTCTTTACTTTTCCAGATCCCAACAACCCAGGGCAAACAATCGTAAACGATCCTTACGGTTCCGTAGATTACAAGAGCGATACTGGCCAGAGCACGTATAACGCACTGGCTTTGGCTCTCGAACGTAGATTCTCTGAAGGTCTTTCTTTTCAGGCGCGCTACACCTGGTCTCACTCGATTAACGACGGAGCGGTAGGCGGCGGCGAGGCGAACGGACAGGAAAACGTCAATTGCCGCCAGTGCGATAAGGGCGACAGTGTTTTCGACATTCGCCACAACGTGACCGTGAACGGTGTATACGAGCTGCCCTTCGGGCCGGGTAAGAAATATCTTGCAGACAACGGGGTTCTTGGGAAAGTCGTGGGCGGCTGGGAAGTCAGCAGCGTGGGTACTTGGCATACCGGCCATCCCCTCACCGTGACGTTGGGACTCGGAGGCACAATTGACAGTGGCCCGTTTGCAGGGCTTTCCCAGACCTTTTTGTTGCCCGACGGAAACGACCAGACCAACCAGCGGCCGGATAGGGTGCCAGGTGTGCCGCTCTATCTAGCAGGCGGAGGAAAGAATGGAATTCCTCTGATCAACCCGGCAGCGTTCGCGGCGCCGCCGGTTGACGCCAACGGAAACTTCACGCGCTTCGGCAATGCCGGGAACGGAATTGCTCGGGCACTCGACATTTGGCAAGTGGATCTAGCGCTTACAAAGGAAACCAAAATCACCGAACGATTCAGCGTGCAGTTCGGAGTGCAAGCCTTCAATGTTTTCAACCACGTTCAGTTAGGCGATCCCGGCAATGTGCAGCTCAACTATGGCCAACAAACGGACGCCATGGGCAATCCGTTCGGTCCCGATACGATTCTCGTGCCGAGCGATTTTGGCTTGATTACCAATACCGTGAATGGGCTGGGTACCAACACCGGCTCCGGTCTGCCGCGACAGCTGCAATTCATGGTGCGCTTCAAGTTTTAACACCCCAACAAGAGCCGGGGTTCGAGACTAAGTGCGCTCGAGCCCCGGTCTTTGTTTTGAGTCGGGACGCGTGCGGAAGTTCCGCCAACCGTTCTTAACGGTGCGTTTAGGTGAGTTCAGTTAACTTTTGCCAGGGTCGCTAATGGCCTCGAACAGAGGAGTTGCAATAATGAAGCCCCACTTTTTTGGCGTCACTCTTGTGCTGGGGATAATCGTTCTCGGCAATCCCCCGAATATCCGGCCGCAATCTGCGCCATCGACTCCAGTGAAGGACCAGACAGTTGTCCTCGTTGGCGCCGGCGACATCGCCGATTGCAAGGATCTCTCCGGCGCGGAAGCTACGGCGAAGCTGGTGGAGCAGATTCCAGGCACCGTGATGGTGCCCGGAGATCTCGCCTATCCGGATGGCTCGAAGGAGAATTTCCAGTGCTACGATAAAACTTGGGGTCGCGTGAAGTCCCGCACTCGCCCCTCTCCGGGCAATCACGAATTTCACGCTGCCGCGGCGACTCCCTATTTTGATTATTTCGGCTCCGTCGCAGGCAACCCCGAAAACGGCTATTACAGCTACGAACTTGGCACCTGGCATATCATCGTCTTGAATAGTGAGTGTCGGGACGTCGGTGGATGCGATGCTGGCTCCCGCCAGGAAAAGTGGTTGCGCGCCGATCTCGCAGCGCATCCCGTGGCCTGCACGCTCGCCTATTGGCACAAGCCGCTTTTTAGCTCGGGCGGCGCTCATGGGAATGACCCCGAAATCAAGCCTATCTGGCAGGCCCTGTATGAAGCCAATGCCGACGTCGTTGTCAACGGCCACGACCACGACTACGAGCGTTTTGCCCCCCAAACACCGGAAGGCACAGCCGATGCAGCGCGCGGCGTTCGCGAATTCGTCGTTGGCACGGGCGGCAAGAATCATCGCCCGTTTGGCCCGACCAAACCCAACAGCGAATCACGCGACGCGACGGCGTTCGGCGTCCTAAAACTTACGCTCAAGCCCAACGCCTACGATTGGCAATTTATTCCGGAAGCAGGAAAGACCTTCACCGATTCAGGCAACGGCAGCTGCCACTGATTTGGCATCGCCAGCACGAAGTCGCAGCGCTTTGGCGTGGCGCCTCTTTTATTCTGGGCAAGCTGCGCCGCCCTCGACCCAGACTTTCATCTGTGCAGCCGTTTCCACCCGGGAAAGTGGAGGAGGCGTGCGGCCGTCTCCCGGATTCCAGCCCCAACCGACAAGATCGTCGTTTGCGACGTGATCGAGAAGCGCTGCGAGCGTTCGACCGCCATTCTGTTGGGGATCTTTGAGTTGCCTGCAAAGTTCGCCAGGCGATCGTCCCACAAACACCATCTTTTGTTCAGGCAAAGGCAGCGACCACTTCGTATTGCCGGGCGGCAGGTGCTCGCCGGAGAGATTCTTTGTCTGATGGCACGTATCGCAGCGCATTCCAAACACGCCGTTTCCGTCCTTGCCGCGCTTCACATTTTGCAGATGCACGTGGCTGTCATCTCCTTGGAGAGGCGCATCGCCTGCCGGATGGCAATTTTGGCAGCGCGGCGAAGTCAGCACTCGATAAACCTGAAGGAAAGCCGCGCGCGAGGCATCTGCGTCCTGCTTGGCTGCGCGAGCCGGCAACGTCACGGCCATCAAAGCCGTCGCTGAAACAAAACCAAGAATTGCAGAAGCGCGCCGCAGCCCCGGATTGCGTTTCGAGGAATTTTCTCGTCCATTCCCGGCGAATCTGTTCATAGCTTCGCTCCCCCCTTTCTACGCCAAATCACTCGCCCGGATCGGCAGCCGCCGCACGCGCTTGCCGGTGGCCGCAAAGATGGCGTTGGCCAGTGCTGGCGCGACCGGCGGCACACCCGGCTCGCCGACGCCTGTGGGATTTTCTCCGCTCGGAACAATATGCACTGCAATTTCCGGCGATTCGAAGATTCGCAGCATCTGGTAGTCGTGGAAATTTCCCTGCTCCACGCGGCCCTCTTTCAGTGTGATCTCCGTTTTGAGCGCCGCAGTCAGTCCAAAAATGATTCCACCTTCTATCTGCGCGCGGACCGTGTCTGGATTAATGACCAGTCCGCAATCGAGAGCGCAAACCACGCGATGCACGCGCACCGCGCCGCCTTTTCCGACCGACGCCTCCACGACTTGGGCCACATAGCTGTCGAAAGAAAAATGCGTCGCGATGCCGCGTCCCACTCCCGGCGGCAATGGCGATCCCCAATTTGCCTTTTGCGCCGCGAGCTCAAGCACGGCCTTCATGCGCGGCTGGTTGGCCAACAACTTCCGCCTGAGCTCATAGGGATCTTTTCCGCCGGCATGCGCCACTTCATCGAAGAAGGCCTCGACAGAAAATCCCGTGTGCGAATGGCCCACCGACCGCCACCATTGCACCGGGACTCCAATTTTCGGCGTGTGCAGATCCACCTGCAGATTCGGCATTCCATAGAGCAAATCCGCCGCGCCTTCCACGGAAGCGCTGTCAATGCCGTCTTTGATTCCGAAAGACTCGAACAGCGTGCCCTGCATGATCGACTGCCCGACGATGGTGTGCGTCCATGCGACGGGATCTCCGTTCGCATCCAATCCCGCCACAAACCGGTCGTGCCACATGGGGCGGTACCAGCCGCCGCGCAGGTCATCCTCTCGCGTCCAAATCACCTTCACGGGAGCCTTTGCGGCTCTGGCCACGTGGACCGCTTCCACAACAAAGTCCGAATTAGGGTTCGCGCGTCTGCCGAACCCTCCGCCAAGCAGCGTGGTATGAATCAGCACTCTATCCGCAGGCAGGGCCGCCGCGTGCGCCGCGTTGGCGCGGTCCACCGTTTCAAACTGCGTTCCGGTCCAGATTTCGCAAGAGTCTGGCCGCAAATCGACGACGCAATTCAGCGGCTCCATCATTGCGTGCGCCAGATACGGCACGTCATATTCCGCAGTGATGGTTTGTGCCGCCGTTTTTAGCGCCCCCTCGGGATCGCCGGTCTTTTTCGCAATGGCTCCGGGTTTAAGCGCCGTCTCCCTAAAATCGCGCAGCATTTTTTCCGTGGAGAGTCCCGCGTTCGGCCCCAAATCCCATTCGATGATCAATTTTTCGCGCCCAAGTTTTGCGGGCCAAAAGCGTTCTGCGATTACCGCCACGCCGGACGGCACTTGCTCGACAGCCTTCACCCCGGGAACTTTGAGCGCTTCACGGGCGTCCAGCTTCGCCACTTTTCCGCCAAAGACTGGCGGCCGCGCCACTACGGCCGTAAGCATTCCCGGAACCATCACGTCCAAACCGAACTGGGCCGCGCCGTTCGTTTTCGAAGGAGTGTCCAATCGCAGCGTAGGTTTTCCAATCAGCGTGAAATCCCTGGGATTCTTCAGCGGCACATTCGCCGGCGGCTTCAACCGCGCAGCCGCATTTGCCAGCGAGCCGTACGTCGCACGCTTGTTTGTGGCGGCGTGAATCACAACGCCATTTTCCACTCTGCAAGTGGAGGTCTCGACGCCCCAATTCGCCGCCGCCGCTTCGACGAGTATTACCCGTGCCGTCGCGCCCATCTTGCGGTATCTTTCCCACTCCGCCGGTGAAGTGGTACTCCCGCCGGTCATTTGCATTCCAAACACCGGGTGATTATAGACTTTGTCCACTGGCGCTGCCTCGACGCGAATCTTCGACCAATCCGCTTGCAGCTCCTCGTTCAAAAGCATCGGCAAGGACGTATAAACTCCCTGCCCCATCTCTGAATGCGCCGAAATCACCGTCACGCTTTCGTCGGTTCCGATGCGCACAAAGGCATTCAGGGCAAAATCTCTTTCTTCCGCGGCAAGCGCGCTGCTTGATCCACCCGGCAGCGGCGCATACCAGCTCACCAACAATCCGCCGCCCATGGCCGTCCCCGTCCTGATAAACTCCCGCCGCCCGACCATCGACGGTGCGCTCATTTGGGCCTCCCGGCATTCGCCAGTTCCGCCGCTTTGTGAATGGCCTTGCGAATTCTTGAGTAGGTCCCGCAGCGGCAGATATTTCCGCCCATGGCCTCGTCGATGTCCTTATCCGTGGGGTTTGGGTTTTCCGCCAGCAGAACCGCGGCACTCATGATCTGCCCCGATTGGCAGTAGCCGCATTGAGGTACGTCCAGCTCAATCCACGCCCGCTGCAGCGGGTGCGTAAGATTGCTGGACAGCCCCTCGATGGTCGTCACGCGCTTGCCTTCCACGCGCGACACCGGCGCAACGCAGGATCGTATGGCCTTCCCGTCGAGATGTACCGTGCACGCCCCGCACAAAGCCATCCCGCATCCGAACTTCGTGCCGGTCATCCCCAGGGAGTCGCGCAGGACCCAAAGCAACGGAGTCGCGGGATCGACGTGCACCTCGACGGGCTTCCCATTCACCTGAAAACTTGTCATCTGTGGTCTCCCTCCGCCTTGGACGAGAAATGTGTTGCCCGGTTGCATGAGATTATAGACCCTGAGGCTATGGCGGTTCTTTGGAAGCTTCGATGCCCCGACGCTAAAACCGCGCGGGCGGCGAAGATAAGCGGATTTTTTGCATCGGCCGAGGGCGCCATAACGAATCGCAATAATGCGCAACGGCCTTTTTCCGAATGGCATTGACATGCCCCCAGCCGCACCGTAGCATCGCCTCTATCTGATGGTTCAGCCTTAATCGAGCCGTGCCTGAAGCGGAGGTCCCTCATGAGTCTTCGCGATTTTATTTCCAAACAGTGGATTGATGTCATCGATTGGACGGAGCCGGAAGACGGCATCCTTGCCTATCGCTATCCCATGCAAGATCGCGAAATCCAGAATGGCGGCAAGCTCACCGTCCGCGATTCGCAACTGGCTGTCTTTGTGAATGAAGGAAAAATCGCAGACGCCTTCGCTCCCGGGCTTTACACCCTCAACACCAATACACTTCCCATTCTCACATACCTCAAGAACTGGGACAAAAAGTTCCAGTCGCCCTTCAAGTCCGATGTCTATTTTTTCTCGACGCGCATCCAGACGGACCAGCACTGGGGCACGCAAAATCCCATTACCATCCGCGACAAAGAGTTTGGCGCCATTCGCTTGCGGGGTTTCGGCATTTATTCCTATCACCTAGCCGACGCGAAAAGCTTCTATACGAAAATCAGCGGCACTCGCGACATCTATCACGTCACCGATCTTGAAGGCCAGTTGCGCAATACCATCATCGCGAAAATGACGGACGCGTTTGCCGCCAGCCAGGTTCCCTTTCTCGATATGGCGGCCAACCAGGGCGCGCTCGCCGAAAAAATCAGCGAGCAGCTCAAGCCCGCGTTCACGGATTACGGCCTGTCGCTCGATAGTTTCGTCGTTGAGAATCTCTCACTCCCCGACGAACTTCAGAAGGTGCTCGACCAGCGCATCAGCATGAACGTCCTCGGAGACATGGGCAAATTCACGCAATATCAAGTGGCGCAAGCGATTCCGATCGCTGCCGGGAACGAAGGCGGAGGAGCGGTGGGCATCGGCGCGGGGCTTGGCGCGGGCGTGGCCATGGGCCAAGCCATGATGGACGCCGTGAAACAATCCACCTCCTCCAGCCCGGGCGGGGGAGGTGCGGCTCCGGCGGCTGCGGGCGCTGCAACTTCTGGCGCGGCCTCACCCAGCACAAAATTCTGCAGTGAGTGCGGCCAGGCCATCCCACGCAGCAGCAAATTCTGTCCGGAATGCGGGAAGCCTCAGGCTTAGGGGTGACGAGCACATGAGCGGCATCGAATGGGTCGTCGAGGCCTTCGGTTGCTCATCGGATTCGCTGCGCGACCTTCGCGCCGTCGAAACGCTTTTTCATGGCATGATTCGCGGCCTGAAACTGCGTCCCGTCAGCGCTACGCAGTGGCATCAATTTCCCGGGACCGGCGGCATCACCGGCCTTTGCCTGCTCGCGGAATCGCACATCGCCTGCCATACCTTTCCCGAGCACAATTCGCTTTGCTTGAATCTGTTTTGCTGCCTTCCGCGCGCCGAATGGAATTTTGAAGCGGCGCTCCAGCAGCTTTTCCATGCGAGAACGGTCTCCGTAAGGCGCCTGGCACGCCCGTACGAGGCGGCGCGTCACCACACGGCCGGCGATTAGAGTTTAGAGCGAGGATTGTTTTGTGCCACAGGTGAGCAGCGCACCATGACTCAGCCGGTCTCGAACTGTCCCAATTGCGGCGCAAAGATTGTCTTCCAATGGTCCAGCAGCGTTCAGACCGTTTGTCAGTATTGCAAAAGCATTCTCGTGCGCACGGACGTCGATCTCAAGAGAGTCGGCCAGGTGGCCGATCTCCCGCCGGACAGTTCGCCGATTCAGCTCCAGACCGAAGGCGTATATGGCAATAAAGCTTTCGTCGCCATCGGCCGCATTCTCTATGAATACGACCAGGGCAGCTGGAACGAGTGGCATATCACGATGAATGATGGCACGAGCGCCTGGCTCTCCGATGCCCAGAACGAATATGCCATCTCTTTCCCGAGCAATACCGCCGGTCTGCCAACCGCCGCACAAGTCAACGTCGGGCAGCAATATACCTGGAACAATCAGCGATACACCTTGACCGTGGTTACCCCAGCTCATTACCGCGGCGTCGAGGGCGAGCTGCCTTTCGAGTATTGGGACAAGACCGACGTTACGTTTGCCGATCTTCGCAGCGAAACCGGAAAGTTCGCCACGCTCGATTTCAGCGATGAGCAGCCCGCTCTTTATCTCGGCGAATTTGTCGAGTTCGAAGATCTCAAGCTCAAAAATCTTCGAACTTTCGAGGGCTGGTGATGAGCGCGGGCGCGCCGCCACTTTCAAATCCGCCGAAGGCAGAAGCGCAGGCGTTAAACTGCCCGCAGTGCGGTGCGGCCATCATGCTGCGCGCGCTGGGGCACGCCGAAACCGTGGTTTGCGAGAGTTGCCATTCCATCCTCGACGCCAAGGATCCCCACCTTCAGATCTTGCAGAAATTTGAGGCCATTACCGGAGGTGACCGGCCGCTGATTCCCCTGGGCACGCGCGGCAAACTTCGCGGCGTGGATTACCAAGTCATCGGCTTCCAGCGCCGCAGCATCCAGGTCGAGGGCATCAGCTACCACTGGCACGAGTATGTCCTCTTCAATCCGTACAAGGCCATTCGCTATCTCACCGAATATAACGGCCATTGGAATGACCTCAGTGTTTGCAAAGAGCTTCCGGTAATTGAGTTCGCATCGGCCAATTACCTTGGCGAGGTCTACAAGCATTTTCAGTCCTCCGAGGCCACAACAGATTACGTCCTTGGCGAATTTCCCTGGCAGGTGCGCGTCGGGGAACAGGCGGCCGTAAGCGAATACGTCAAGCCTCCGCGCGTCCTCTCTGCGGAAAAAAGCGCCAAGGAAGTGACCTGGTCCGTCGGCGAATACATGTACGGCGCCGATATTTGGAAGTCTTTCAATTTGCCTGGAGGCCCGCCGGAAGCGGTCGGCGTTTACGAAAATCAGCCGTCGCCGGTCAGCGAAAATGTCAAAGGCATTTGGGCCGCCTTCCTCGCGTTGGCCGTCTTTCTGCTCATGCTGATGGCCGGATTCGATCTCCTCTCAAACAAAGGTACGGCGTTCGAATGCACTTACCGCTTGAATGCCGGCGAGCCGAAAGGCGAGGCCTCTTTTGTGACCGATGTTTTCGATCTGCAAGGCCGCACCTCAAACGTGGAAATCACCACTACCGCCAATGTCGCTAACTCCTGGATTTATTTGAATTATGCGCTGATCAATCAGGACACCGGGCAAGCCTGGGATTTTGGCCGCGAAGTCAGCTACTACTACGGCTCGGACAGCGATGGCTCCTGGTCTGAGGGCAGCAAGAAGGACACCGTCATTGTCCCCAGCGTCCCCGCAGGTCATTTCTATTTGCGCATCGAGCCTGAGGTCGACCCCCGGCACGGGCCCTTGGTCTATTCGGTCGAGGTGAAGCGAGACGTCCCGGTCCTCGGTTTTTTCGGCATGGCTTTCCTGGCGCTGCTGCTTCCGGCCATCGCCATCACCTGGCGCTCCATCAATTTCGAGCGCATGCGGTGGGCCGAGAGCGATCATCCGCGCATTAAGATCGGGAATTCGGAGGAATAAACGATGTTCAGAAAACTTTATCTCGGCTATGGAGTGTTGGTCCTCGGAGCCACTGGCTTTGCGCAGTACAACGGCTGGAGCCTCGACAAGATCAACCAACTAAAAAACGTTCCCAAGTCCGTTCGTGATAATCCCGGTTCCTATCGTTCCGTCTACGGCTTCTATCACCATTACACCGGAGGCAAATAAGATGAACCTCGTTCCGCTCGGCAATGTCATTGCTGCACTCGTGTTCGCCTTTATCGGCATGCTCATCTTCATCATCGCGTTTGCGGTGATGGATAAGCTCACGCCATACCATCTCTGGAAGGAAATCGTCCAGGAGCACAACATGGCGCTGGCCATTCTGGTGGGTGCCATGTCCCTCGGCATTTGCATCATTATTGCCGCGGCCATTCATTAGCGCATGGGCATTCTGCTCTTCATTTCGGTGCTGCTGGTTGCGGCCTGCGGGCTCATCTATGAGCTCGTTGCCGGCACCCTGGCGAGCTATCTCGTTGGCGACAGTGTGTTCCAGTTTTCCACCATCATCGGCACCTATCTGTTCGCCATGGGCATTGGCAGCGCCCTCTCGCGTTACCTGAATCGGGGACTGGTCTACCGTTTTGTTTGGATCGAGCTTTTGCTCGGCGTGATTGGCGGCTTTTCCTCCGCGCTCCTGATGATGGCCTTTGCTTTCACGCAAGGATTCGAGCTGATTCTCTACGCTCTCGTCATGGTCATGGGCGTCCTGGTGGGGCTGGAAATCCCGCTGCTCATGCGCATCGTGCGCGATCGCTACGAATTTCGCGACGTCATCGCTCACGTACTCACCTTCGATTACCTCGGCGCGCTCGGGGCCTCTCTGCTTTTTCCGATTCTCCTGGTGCCACGTCTCGGCCTGGTCCGCTCCGCGATGCTTTTTGGTCTCGTCAACGCCGGCGTCGCGCTGTGGACCACGTATCTGTTTCGCGCCGAGCTTTCCGGCACGCGCACTCTGCGAGTCGCGTGCCTAGTCGTTTTATGCGCGCTGGGAGTTGGTATGGCCGACGCCCGCCGCATCACCGCCACCGCCGAGGACAACATCTACGCCGACGACATCATCTTGGCCCGCGATACCCGCTACCAGCATGTGGTCCTCACGCGCTTCAAAGACGATCTCCGTCTCTTCCTCAACAGTCATCTCCAATTTAGCTCGCGGGACGAATACCGCTATCACGAAGCCCTCATCCATCCCGGCCTGGCTGCCGTTCCCGCGCCGCGCCGCGTTCTCGTCCTCGGCGGCGGTGACGGCCTCGCCGTGCGCGAAATTCTCAAGTATCCCCAAATCGAAAGCATCACGCTCGTCGATCTCGATCCCGAGATGACCAAACTTTTCTCCACGCATCCCATGCTCACCAAGCTCAACGACCAAGCCTTGCTCTCGCCTCGCGTCCATACCACCAACGCCGACGCTTTTCCCTGGGTCGATTCGAGCACGGAAAGTTTTGATTTCATCGTCATCGATTTTCCCGACCCCACGAATTATTCGCTCGGCAAGCTGTACACCACGGCTTTTTATCGCGCCGCGGCGCGCCACCTTAGCGCCCAGGGCCTGATGGTGGTGCAGAGCACCTCCCCGATGTTCGCCCGCGACTCCTTCTGGTGTATTGCGGAAACGCTCAAGCAAGCCGGCTTGGAAACACATCCCTACCACGTCTATGTCCCGTCCTTCGGCGAGTGGGGTTTCGTCCTCGCCTCCACCCGCGAATACACTCCGCCGGTTTCTCTCCCCAGCGGTCTCCGTTTCATCAACGTGGAAGGCTTGTCAGCTCTGTTTCAATTCCCGCCGGACATGGCTCCTCTGGCCATGCCGCCCAATCAACTCAATAGCCAGGTCCTCGTGCGCATGTACGAAAACGATTGGAAGGACGTCAGTCATTGAAGGTTGGTCGCAGAAAATTTCTCCGCGCCGGCAGTGCGGCCCTAGTTGGACTCGCGCTTAAAACGGATCGCCCGATCACCGGTTCGTTCGTCAACGATTCCTTGCAGATGGGCCACCTCCTCCGCGACCGCGCCGCTTTTCCTCCGGCAAGGCGCATCGAGAAATTTCCAGTGGTCATCGTGGGAGGCGGCATCGCCGGCCTGAGCGCCGCCTGGCGACTGCACAAACGCGGCTTCACCGATTTCGTCGTCCTCGAAATGAATCCCCAAGCCGGTGGCAACGCCCGCTGGGGCGAAAACGAAATCACCGCCTATCCTTGGGCTGCGCACTACGTCCCCGTGCCCGGCCCCAAAGCCGCCTACGTCCGTGAACTATTCGAAGATCTCGGCGTCCTGAAAAATGGCCAGTGGGAAGAGCGCAACCTCTGTTTCGCACCGCAAGAGCGCCTTTTCCTTTATGGCCGCTGGCAGGACGGCCTCGAACCGGCCATCGGCCTCACGCAAAAGGATCGCGATCAGTTCCAGCATCTTGAAGAACTCTTTGCAAAATTTCGCGCCAGTGGTGAATTCACTATCCCTCTCGAGCTCGGCCGCTCTTCCCAGTATGAGGATTTAGATCGTCTCTCTTTCGCCGATTGGCTCCAGCAACAAGGCTGCGATTCGCGCCTCGTGAATTGGTACATGAACTACGCTTGCCGCGATGATTACGGCGCGCTCGCCAAAGACACGTCCGCGTGGGCCGGCGTGCACTATTTTTGCTCGCGCGAAACCGAAGAAAAAGGCCCGCTCACCTGGCCCGAAGGCAACGGCTGGATCACCCGCCGCCTTCTCGAACGCGTCGGCGAAAACGTCCGCATCAGCCAAATGGTTCATCGCATCGCAGAAACAAAACGCGGCGCGAGCGTCTTCGCCGGCGACACCGAATTTCAATCCGAATTCGTAATTTTCGCCGCGCCCACATTTCTCGCCCCTTACTTAGTCGAGGGCTTTCCCCGGCTCCGCGATTTCACGTACTCCTCGTGGCTCACCGCCAATCTCACGCTCGAACGCCTGCCCGATTCCCGCGGCGCCGAACCCACCTGGGACACCGTCTTTCTTGACTCGCCCACTCTCGGCTACGTTGACGCTACCCACCAGAGTCTTCGCACGCACATCGAACGGACCGTCTGGACCTTCTATTGGGCGCTCGCCGATGGCACCCCCGCGCAAAATCGTCAACTCCTCCTCGACAAGGATTGGAACTATTGGAAGGAAGCGATTCTCCACGACCTCGAGCGCGTCCACTCCGACGTACGCCAATGTGTGTCACGCATCGACGTCATGCGCATGGGCCACGCCATGATTCGCCCCGCGGTCGGTTCCGTTTTTTCCGCGGAGCGCCGCCGCCTGACGAGCCGCCACACTCGCCTCCTGTTCGCCAATTCCGACCTCAGCAGCATCTCCATCTTCGAAGAAGCGCAATACCACGGAGTTCTGGCTGCCCAGACTGTGCTCGACAACCTGCACGGCCACCGCTAGCTCCGCCGAAAACTGCTATCCCGCCCGGGAATCCTTAAACAAATTCATGCATCCAACCTAAGCGCGGCTGCGTACTATGTAAGTGCGCACTCCTGTCGGTCTTTAGGAAGGGATACGTGTTGATCCAACGAAAACCCAGTTTGACCTACGCTGACGTCACACCCAAGGAACTCTACTTTAATCGGCGCAAATTCCTCAAAGCCATGGGTATGGCCGGCGCAGCTGCCTTTGCTGGAAAGAATCTTCTGGATATTGTCTCGCCACCCGGGGGCGTCCATGCCGGAGCGAAGTTCACCAACCTGGTAAAGAGTCCCTTCAGCACAACCGAAAAAGCCAATAGTTTCGAAGACGTAACGCACTACAATAATTTTTACGAGTTCGGTATTGATAAAGACGCCCCCGCAAAAAACGCCCAGAAATTCCGCACCTCTCCCTGGACCGTTTCCGTCGAAGGCGAAGTCAAAACCAAGCGCAAGTTCACCATGGACGAAATCCAGAAGCTTGCTCCCCTCGAAGAGCGCATCTACCGGCACCGCTGCGTCGAAGGCTGGTCGATTGTTGTGCCCTGGATCGGCTTCTCGTTCAACGTTCTTGCCAAGCTTGTCGAGCCGACTCCTAAGGCGCAATTCGTGGCTTTTGAGTCGGATTGGGATTTAGGCCAAATGCCCAAAGCCAGACCGGAATTGGCGGGCATTGAATTTCCTTATGTTGAAGGCTTGCGCATGGACGAAGCCATGCACCCGCTCACGCTTCTCACTGTCGGCATGTACGGCGATTCGCTCCCGAATCAAGATGGTGCGCCTGTTCGCATGGTTATTCCCTGGAAGTATGGTTTCAAGAGCATCAAATCCATTGTCAAGATCAAGTTTGTCGCGAAGGAACCGCCGATAACCTGGAATCTCGCCAACTCCCACGAGTACGGCTTCTATTCCAACGTGAATCCGAACGTCGATCATCCGCGTTGGAGTCAGGCCAAAGAGCGCCGCCTCGGCGAAATCTTCCGTCGTAACACCCTCATGTTCAACGGTTATCAAGATCAGGTCGCCAACCTCTACACCGGCATGGACCTGAAGAAATATTACTGAGGCTGGTTCGAAGCGTGCCCTCGCTCCTCGCCAACAAGTGGACCAAGGTTCCGATTTTTCTTTTCTGTCTGGTGCCCCTTGGCGTTCTCGTTTGGCGCGCTCTAACCGCAAACCTTGGCGCCAATCCCGTCGAGTTCATCCAGCACGCCACGGGTGATTGGACGCTTCGCTTCCTGGTCTCGACGCTCTCGATCACGCCACTGCGCAAACTCCTGAAGCTCCCCGACCTGATTCGTTTCCGCCGCATGCTGGGCTTGTTCGGCTTTTTCTACGCCTGCCTCCATTTCCTCACCTACCTAGGACCGGACCAATCCTTCGATTTGGCCGCCATCTGGCGAGACATCGCCAAACGCCCGTTTATCACCGTAGGTTTTACCGCTTTCGTGCTTCTGATTCCATTAGCCATCACGTCGACCGCGGGCTGGATTCGCCGCCTCGGCGGACGCCGCTGGCAAATACTCCACCGAGCCATCTATATCAGCGTCATTTGTGGTGTGATTCACTACTACTGGCTGGTGAAATCCGCGGTCCTGCGCCCACTGACCTACGCTGCCATCGTCGCGGTCCTACTGCTCTGGCGCCTCGGCGATTGGCTCATCCGCCGCAGCCGCACCATCCGAACGGCCGCAAAAACGCAGCGCGCTTCCGCGAGCGGTTAAGGCGCGAAGACCCAAACCCGAATAATCCGAGCTTCTTACCCCTTCTACAGGCGCGGCTTCCGCCCGCCCAGGCCAGGGCTCGCAGCTTAGTGAACGGCTGTGGCGTCTCCGCCAACGCCCGACGTGGACAACTCGCCAAATTCCAAGCCCCAAAAGCGCGGCGCCGGCGTCAGAAACTCCACGCCGATCCGCTGCCCCTTTTCGCCAGGCTCTCCCTGATACACTACGCGGCACTCCTGCTCTTCCAAAGTCTCCGGGTTCATCAAAACGATCATCTCCCCGTTGTCAATCTCATGCTTCAGCATCAACAAACCGCCATGCGCGTTCACCACCACGGTCTCGCACACCTCTTTGAATTTCTTCCCGTTATGCGCGCGCCCCCGGGCCTCGACCCGCATCCTGTGGAATGCGCGCCCGCTGCGCCTGTGTGTTGGAGACGTTGTTCCCATACTGTCATCATCGAACGCTTCCGCAAACACCGTCCACTGGCCCTCAGGACAGGTGTTCCCCACCAGCAACCGACCCTCGCCGCGCCGTAAGGTGGCCCTTGGAATTGAATGAGCGACGGCCCATGAGCAAGGGCCTCTGGCCCGCCGGAGGCTTCTTGAGAGACTTGAGATCCTTCGCGCCCGAGCCGGGACTTCAGGCCTGGGCACATGGGCACATAGTCATCGGCCAGCGCGATGCGGATGGCCATGCAAAACATCCGCCGGGAGCTGGATCAAGAGTCTCGTTCCCCGGCCGCGTGCCGAATCGATTGACAGCGTTCCTCCAATCCCATTCAAGCGTTCCTGCATGCCTATGAGTCCCAGCCCTCTTCGCTTGCCTTCCGACTGAACGGCCCGCACGTCAAAGCCCACGCCATCGTCTTCGATCGAGCAGCAAAACAGACGATTTTTGCGGCCGATCCGGATCCGCACTCGGCTGGCTTTCGAATGTTTCGCCGCGTTGGTCAGCGCTTCCTGAACAATGCGGTACAGGGCTATTTCGATGGGACCAGGCAGCCTGCCCACCACGGTCGTCTTGATTTGAATGCTGAGGTTCGCGCGCTTTGAAACTCCTTGCGCCAAGAAACGGATCGCCGGTATCCAGCCAAGGTCATCCAGGACCGTTGGCCGAAGTTCATGGGAATACCGCCGCAACTGCTTTTCAACCTGGTTGAGCAATTCTTCAATCCGTCCAACCTGTTCTTTTTGCGGTTTCGGCAGCTCGCGTGCCACGTCTGCGAGCGCAAGATGAACGGCCACGAGAAGCTGCCCGGCCTCGTCGTGCACGGCATAAGCGATGCGCTTGATCTCTTCCTCCAGCGTCTCATTGAGTTGCCGCAGAGCCACGATCGCGTCTTGAACTCCGCGGTGTGCCATTTCATAGGGAGAGAGGGTCTCTGCCAGAAATTCGGCAGCGGCAGCCAGCAATTCCTGGTGCCGCGCTGCTCCTTGCGCATCGGCGAGCATCCCGTGGAGAGCCTGATGGTGCAAGGAAGCGATTTCCATGAGGCTCTTTTTCTCGCTGATGGCGCGGCGCCCCAGGTCGTAAGCGCGGCTCAGGGCGGCCTCGCCACCACGCTGGGCGCATTCACCAAACGCCGAACGATATTCTTCCTCAAAAGTCGATGGCAACTTCGTCTTCCGTTGGGTGTCCGTCTTCATGCCCAAATCCCGGTTAGCCGCACCACCAAGACAAGTGCGTCGTCATTTCCTCGACCATGCTGTTTGAGGATCTTGTCCGCGGCTCGTTGCGGGGATTCCAGAGCGGAAAGACCTTCCACAAATTCGCCGCGAATCCCGTCGGTGACAAAAACCAGAGTATCCCCCCTTCGAATGGGAAGCACGGCGGCTTGCAGGGCAGGCAATTGCGCGCCCACGACGCCGCCACGCAAGAGCAGTACTTCCTCGACGCTTCCCTTCTGGGCTCCGGCACGCATCAGAACTCCTTGCACATTTCCAACGCCAAGCCAAGTCATCAGGCCATGCTTCGGATCGATGGAAGCAAGGCTCAGCACCGCGCCGCGCGTCGAGCGAAGTCCCTCGTGGCAGCGTTCCACCAGAGAAATGACGGGCTCTTCCGGGCTGGCTTTGAGAATGGCCATGGCCGCCTCCGCGGCGTTGGCAGCTTCTTCACCGTGCCCAATTCCGTCTATCGCCGCGATCAGGATTCCATGTCCCCCGCAACAAACCAGATGGCGATCGCCCGATTCGCCCTGGCCAGGGAGAATCGACTTGGCCATGCCGTATTCCACCAATGGCAAATTTATAATTTCCACTTTTTCACCGTCACCATCGTGCCCCGGCCCGGTTCGGAGGCAATTTCAAAATCGTCCATCAAGCGTCGCACTCCGGGCAGACCGAGACCAAGGCTTCCCGATGTGGAGAAACCGTCTCTCATGGCTTGACGAATGTCCCGAATTCCGGGGCCGCTATCGGAAGCGATGATCGAGATACCCTGCCGGCTGGAGGCTTGGACTATTTTCAAAGTGATTTCGCCCCTGCGGGCGTACGACACAATGTTGCGTGCAAGTTCGGAAATGGACGTAGCGATGAGTGTGGCGTCGCCGGTCGAAAAACCAAGTTCCATGGCCAGAGCGCGACCCTTCTGGCGGGCTGTCACTATGTCTTGGTCCGAGTTGATGGCCACCCGGATTTCTCCAGCCCTCACTGTGCGTCTCTCAGTCCGTGTGCTTGAATTTTTGAGTCAAGTAAGCCAGACCTTCCTCCAGGTCCAGCGCCGTCGCAACGCCTTCCAGTGTCAGCCCCAGCTGCACCATGGCAAAAGCCACTTCCGGCTGAATTCCCACGATAACCGTCTCCGCGCCGCGCAGCCGAATCATGTGCGCGATCTCCCGCAACGTCCGGGATGCAAACGAGTCCATGACGTCCATCGCGGTAACATCCACGATAACCGCGCGGGAGCGGAACTTAACAACTTGCTGAACTAATCCCATGCGCAGTTGGTTGAGGTCCGCGTCCGAAAGAGCCGCCTGAAAGGTGGCAATTAGGACCTCTCCCTGCTTCAGAATGGGGACTTCCACGTGACGCCTCCCGATCCTAGCGCGGTTCCGCCAGCGTCACTACTTTGTACCCTAACAGTCTCTCGGCCTGCTCGATGCCACCTTGCAAGTCGCCCACGGTATTCATCTTGCCGAGGTCCACACCGATGGTTACCAGTGTCTGGGCAATCTCCGGCGAAAGCCCCGTGACGATCACTGTCGCGCCCAGCAGACGTGAAGCTTCCACCGTTTGCACCAAGTGGTTGGCCACCGTCACGTCCATCGCCGCCACGCCGGTGATATCGATCACCACCACTTTTGCACGATTCGTGCGGATTCCCCGCAGGAGTTGTTCCGTCAATTGCCGGGCGCGCTGCGGATCAATCACGCCGATGATGGGGAGAATCAGCAATCGCTCGCGAACCTGCAGCACCGGCGTGGAGAGTTCGCGGATCGCTTCCTGTTGCTGGCGGATGACGCGCTCGCGCTCCTGCACGAAACCTACGGCCACGGTGTTCGCGATGCGGTTCGCGGCAGGCTCGTAGGCATCCAGGATGCGATTCAGTTTCTTGAAATCGTTCTGGTACTTTGCGAACAGGGACCGTGCCAGCACATCGCGCAGCAGGAGCACGATGCCCACGACTTCGTGCGTCTCGACTCCTCGCGGAATAATGCGTTCCGACAGGTTGCGCGCGTAGGCTTGCAGCGCTTCGAAGGCCTCGGTTTCCAGAGCCTCCACGTAGCTGTCGTACACCGAGGTGGCCTCCGCGAAAATCTCTTCCTTGGTCATCGCCGTAAGCAGGCGCGTCTCCGTGATGCGCACCACCCATTCCTCGCGCAACTGTGTGCGGTTCTGACGCAAGTGCGCCACCAGCTCACGAAGAAGCTCTGACGGTGCTTCACTGCGCACGATTTCCACGCCCGGACTGCTCCGTGTCCCCGAGTCTTTCGAGGTGACCTCTCGTTTGGACATGAATCGATTCTCCTTGCCCTCGACCGCCTGGACCTTTACCGCGTAATGGTCTGGATCCCTGCAGATGCAAGACTAGTACCATGACTTACCTGCGGCCTCAAGCAAGTAAATCCTTGCGATTGGCCTCAGGTAAATACCTTAGTTCCGCTGAAATGACGGTCTAAGCTGTTAAGCGGTTTCTCCTCCTTTCGAAGTACTCATGGAATCACCTGAACCAACAGTACGGGCCTTACCCGCTTGTCGCCTTTCCTGACAAATGGAACTATGGGCTTGCCCTGCAAGGCAGCTCTTTGATCCTTGCTGGCAGGAGGGTGATGCCCATGCCGGAATCGCGAGTCGAAAATGGTCCCGAGGTCGCTGGCTTGAGGACTGTTTTGCCGAAACAGATAGCCAACCGCAAGGTTATAGCCATGAGTCGCAAGAACGGCCCGGGAGAAAACGGCCTCGCGGAAAGTCTTTCCTCCGCGTTGCAGGCGGCGGATTCCGAGTTTGGTCAAATACTCGAGGAAGTGGACGAGATTTCTAAGCTTCTGAAGTCAGACCGTCCCGACACGGCGACTATGCGGGTGGCAACTCACCCGGCAGTCTGGGGCGCCGTTAAGCAGGCCCTCCTGGACAGGGAACTGCGGTATCTCGCTCTCACCGATGATCTAACCTGCCTCTTCAACCGCCGCGGCTTTTTTGCCGCGGCGACCCAGCAGCTCAAACTGGCCCAGCGCAATAGCCAAACTCTCCTGCTGTTGTTCTGTGATGTCGACGATCTGAAGACCATAAACGACACCTTTGGCCATCAAGAGGGAGACCTGGCACTTATTCGGACGGCGGACGCTCTGGAGCAATCATTTCGTGGTTCCGATATTCTTTCTCGCCTCGGTGGCGATGAGTTTGTGGTACTGGCACCAGAGACCTCGAAGCAAACCCAGGAAATCATTCTCCGTCGTCTGGAGAACAATCTCAAGAAGTCAGGTGGGAAAGAACGGCGTTACGATCTATCCCTTTCCGTTGGCGTGGCGCGGTTCGATCCCAAGCACGCCGTTACGCTCGGCGAACTGATGGTGCAAGCGGATAAAGCAATGTACGAGAAAAAACGGAGCGCTCGGAAAGCTGTTTGAGGGCCATCCGTTAACAATCTGACGGCCCCTCTGTCATTGGCAAGGGCCGTCTTGGAAATATCGTAGTCAAATGGGCTTGGATGGAAGAAATGAAAAGCGCGTCCCGATGGCCATCCCGGTATGCCTGGTGGTCGCGGAAAAGCGGCTCGTTGCCGATCAAGCGGTGACCGTCAACGTGAGCGCCCATGGGGCTCGCATCCTGACGAGACGCCGATGGCAACCCCAAGAACAACCACGACTTGCTTCGAGCTCAGGCGAGCTCCGGACGCCAGCGAAAATAGTGTACTGTGAGCCGCTGACCGACGGACATTTCTGCGTGGGTTTGCAGTTCCTCTCGACCATCATGGACTGGAAACCGATGTGAGATTTCCCGCCTAGTGCATCGATGCCGTAAATTCGCTGCGCGTCGAGGCACTTCCCACCAACCATCAATCCCCTGGGGGTTTTTGTCCCGAAAACCTGCTGCATCGCTAGTGCACCACTTCTCGGAAGCCGTCCTTAAACAGCCTCCCGGCCTGCTCGGCCGCCACCGGAGGGCTGAAATAAAACCCTTGTCCCTCGCCGCACCCGTGGCGCTGAAGGAATTTGAGTTGGGCTCGGGTTTCTACTCCCTCCGCAATCACCCGCTGCTTCAGGCTTCTGCCGAGATTGATCATGGCGCTGACAATAGCTGCGTCTGCCGGGTCCACCGTGATCTCCTGCACGAAAGATTGATGGAGTTTCAGGGCGTCAGATGGAAAACGCCGCAGATAGGTGAAGCTGGAATACCCCGTGCCAAAGTCGTCGATAGCCAGCTGCACGCCCATGGCTTTCAGCTTAGCCAGGGTGACCACCGCAGCCTCCGCGTCACGCATCAGCACGGTCTCGGTCAATTCCAACTCTAGATGTTGAGGCTGCACTCCCGTGGCAATCAACACCGCCCGAACCCCCGACAGAAAATCCTTGGCACCGAATTCAGCGGCGGAGACATTCACCGACACCGGGACAACCCCGAGCCCTGAATTCCTCCACGCTTTCGCCTGTTTGCATGCTTCCAGCAGCACCCACTGTCCGATAGGCACAATCAGCCCGCATTCCTCCGCGATGGGCACGAACTGCGCAGGATATATGACTCCCCGCTGCGGATGTAGCCAGCGTATCAGCGCTTCCACCCCCGTGATCTCGCCGGTTTGAAGACCCAGCTTAGGCTGGTAGTGCAGCAAAAACTCGTTCCGCCCCAGCGCGCAGCGCAAATCCGCTTCGAGCAATTGCCGTTCTGCAAGTCGCGCGTGCATCTCGTGGCGGAAGAACTGATAGTTATTCCGGCCGTGTTCCTTGGCTTCGTACATCGCGTTGTCCGCTCGATTCATCAAACCTTCCGCGTCTTGCCCGTCACTGGGGTAGGTGCTCACCCCGATACTCGCGTTGATATCAAGACTTTTATTGTCGATAATATGCGGCGCCGTTAGCGCCCGGAGGATTTTTCGCGCACTATAGGCGGCGTCTTCGGCATGCTCGACTTGCGAGAGAAGTATCACGAATTCGTCCCCGCCCAGTCGGCTTACCGTGTCCGACCGTCTCACACAGGCCAGCAATCGCCCGGCTACGGACTGCAGCAGTTTGTCGCCAACATCGTGGCCGAGCGAGTCATTGATCTTTTTGAAGTGATCTAAATCGATAAACATCACCGCCAGTTGCTTGCCCTGGCGATCTGCCAGGGCAATAGCCTGCGTCAGTCTGTCGTTGAACAGTAAGCGGTTTGGCAAATCGGTCAGGACATCGTGTTGCGCCAAGTGCGACATTTGGAGCGATTTGGCCTGGGCCGCGGTCACGTCGTGGAAAGCCACAACCGCCCCGGTGACCCGCCCATCCGGGTCCTGGATGGGCGTCACTTTACGTTCGATTCCACATTCGAACCCGTCCCGTCTAACCAAAATAAAGTTCGTGAAGTCGGCCTGCTCCCCGTCTGTTGCGACTCCCAGGGCATTTCCTACCGCCGGGCTGCCAACGCTTTCGATGAGCCGCAGCACCTCCGCCATGGGACGCCCGCGGGCCTCCTCCCGGCGCCACCCGGTCATCTCTTCCGCTTTTCGATTTAGATAGGTGACTTGGTCCTGCGCGTCCGTGCGCAGTACCGCCTCTCCGATCGAATCAAGCGTCACGTTGGCGACTTCATTTTCCAAAACCATTGCTGCCGTTGCCCGTCTATCCATTATGGCGCGCACCGTCCGCCTAAGTGGAATCCGTAGGCTGGCTTCCTGGTCTGCCACACTTGGGCCCCGCGCAGGATCAAAATCGGGAGGCGAAAAGCGGCTTGAAAAAGTCTGTCGAAGGCCTCGGGCGCAACTCCGCCGCTCGGAAACCGCGCGATCCCACTCGCAAGTTCGCTAACCCCCTCGTCGCTCTCTTTCGTGCTTGTTTGTTTGGCGGTTCTCATCTCTAGGATTGGCATATGGCTTATTCGAAAAAAGCGTTACTTGGCCTTGACCGCCGCGGCCTTGACCGCCACCTGCTTGGCCTGATCCGCGGCCATGAAGCGCAGCATTTGCTCCTTCAATTGCGCATCCACCTCGTCCGCGATCGTCACCACATCGGGAAGCAGCATGCTGAATTCCAAATTCTTCACGTTTTTGTGCAGCGTTGAAAAAATGGTGACCTGCAGCAGGCGGGACTCCTCCACTGCCATAGCCACCGTGTAGCCCTGTTTACGCCGCAAATCCCCGTGTTCGGCTGCAGCCTTGGAAATCGGAGCTTTCGTCCCTGCGTCCAGGCGCAAGCGCGCAATCACATCATGCAGAAGATGAGGAAGATGGCCGGTGCGGTCCGCAAAGTTCAGCGGGATACACTTCAGGTCCGGCTCCTGCTCGACTCGAGCAAGCCAATCCACAATCACAGTATGAAGTTCGCGCTCCAGAATGTCCGCCACGCTCTCCATCGCGGCAGTATCCCGGCCCGCTCTGGGTCCGGTCACAAACTCTACAGATTTGCTCATTTGATCCTCCCGTGGTCACTTACTCTGGTTCTCGGATCTTGCTGACGGGCAGCGCTGACACTCTAGAGCAACCGCATTTCTTCGCTAGCGTCGTGGTCATTCCCCGTACCCATAGTTCATTAAAGCGGCCTGGAAAGCTGTGCTAAAGGAGTCGTTCCACGGTCCATTAGAGTTCTCTGATGCGCCAAGAGTAACGGGCCAGGCCGGCGCGTGGTAGCCAGAACGTAGTATCAATTATGCGCAGAGCATCGCACACCCGGCGTTGAGGATTGAAAATGTGGTGGCGGGAAACGAAAGATGAAAATCTGGCCGAATCGTCGGAAACGGCGATCCGCGAGCGCTCGGGTGGTGTGGTCGGCTTTTGCCATCCATCAAAAAGAACGCACCAAGGACCGCTCCCTACTCCCGTCTTCACCGGACGGTTCCCGCCGCGCCCGCTTGTGCCCAGGGCGGCCCGGCACTAGAATATAAAACAGCAGCCGAGGGCAGTTTTCCGAAGTCCGCACTCATTCCGCTGCCACATACATTCGCTTCAAGTTTCGTTTGATTTTATTTGAAAGGACTCATGGCCACCGAGAGCCCTATGACGAACCTTGCCGAGTATATAGAAGGTCATCGCGACGAGCATTTGGCAGAGCTTTGCGAATTCTTGCGGATCCCCAGTGTCAGCGCCAAGAGCGAGCACAAGCCGGACATCGAACGTGCGGCTCGCTGGGTGGCCGACAATCTTCGCGCCGCCGGTTTCCAGAAAATTGAAATTGTTCCGACAAATCTCCATCCGCTCGTTTATGCCGAATCTCTCGAAGTCCCCGGCAAGCCCACGGTCCTCTTCTACGGCCACTATGATGTGCAGCCGGCGGAACCGCTCGATCTTTGGACCTCGCCCGCCTTCGAACCTACCGTGCGCAATGGCAATCTTTTCGGCCGCGGCACCGCCGATGACAAAGGCCAGGTCCACATTCATCTGAAGGCGCTCGAATCCATCGTGAAAGTGGACGGAAAGCTGCCTATCAATGTAAAAGTTCTGATCGAAGGCGAAGAGGAAGTCGGAAGCGTCAGCCTCTGGGACTACGTGCAAAAGAACAAGGAGAAGCTCCAGGCCGACGCGCTCGTCGTTTCCGATACCTCGATGCTCGCCAAGGGCGTCCCTTCGATAACCTATGGATTGCGTGGATTGAATTACTACCAGATCGAACTCACCGGTCCCGCGCGCGATCTGCATTCCGGCGTATATGGCGGAGCGGTCCCTAATCCGTTGACGATTCTTAGTGAACTGTTCGCCAAGCTTCACGACAAAAACTTCCGCGTCGCCGTTCCGGGCTTCTACGACAAGGTCGCGAAGATTTCCGCGCCCGAACGCAAATCCTTGAATGCTCTTCCCTGGAAGAAGAAAGCGTTCGAAGAAGCCGTTGGCGCGCCGGGCTACGCCGGCGAAAAAGGTTCTTCCATCGTCGAACAGCTCTGGACGCGCCCCACTCTTGAACTGAACGGCATGTGGGGGGGCTATCAAGGCGAGGGCGCAAAGACGGTCATCCCCTCGAAAGCCTTCGCGAAATTTTCCACTCGTCTGGTTCCCAAGCAGGATCCCCACGCGACCGCGAAGCTCGTCGAAAAGCACGTTCGGAAACTCTTGCCGAAGACCGTAAAGTGCAAATTCGAAGTGCTCAGCACCGGTAAACCGTGGGTAGCGCCCTTCCATGCGCCCATCTTTAAGATCGCCCAGGGCGCGCTCGAAAAAGGCTTCGGAAAAAAAGCCGTCTTTATTCGCGAAGGCGGCTCCATCCCTTTCGTCACGCAGATGCATGACACTTTCAAAGTACCCTGCGTGCTTATCGGCTTCGGCCTGCCTGACGAAAACGCGCACGCTCCCGACGAGCATCTGGCCCTAGAAAATTATTTCGGCGGCATCAAAGCCATCGCTCACTTGTACAGCGATCTCGCCGCCCTTTAGCAGCGCGCGGTACAAGTTCGGCCGTTGGCTGGAGCCTTCGAAGGCTCTCGTTTCGCCGTTCAAACGCTCCAGTTTCGCCATGCGCATGCGACGAATTCGAAGGCATCCGAGTTCCTCCCGGCGTTCGAGCGGGATAGACCAGCGTGTTACACGCGTTTTTAACGGTCATTCTTGCCTCACTGGCAAAAAATCTGCATTTTTCCGGCCTTTTTTGCGATTTTTCCTTGCGTTCTACTTTCAGCTTGGCTATAGTGCCTCACGGCCCGAGTTTTTCCGCAGCAAAACAGGGGTTTTTCGCTCGCGGCCTGCCCCGATCGTTTCGGGGTGGAAAGAAAATACAGGAGGATAAGCAGACTAGATGGCAGCCAAGCCAATGAGCAAGAGCAAGATCGTGTCGCACATCGCCGAGAAGTGCGGCACACCCAAGAAAACCGCAGTGCTCTTTTTCGAAGAGCTCTTTAAGCTCGCGGTGAAGGAATGCAAGGGAGGTGCGGGCAAGTTCGTTATTCCGAACATCGGCCGCGCCGTGAAAGCGCACCGCAAGGCGCGCATGGGCCGTAACCCTCAGACCGGCGAAGCAATCAAGATCAAGGCCAAGACCGTGGTTCGCCTGCGCCCGGCAAAGGCGTTCAAGGACGCCGTACTGAAGTAGATCCCCCGGCCTCGCAGGGAGCAGGCCCGGACACAGCGCACAAGAATCGGCTGTAGATAATGTTTCGGCATCGCCGCTTCGGACCGCGCTAGGTGCCTGGGCGGGTGTCCCGGTTGAGTTTGCCCCCGATGGCTTGAGCAATCAGGCGGTCGGGGGCTTTTTCTTTTCCGTTTTGTTTCTCCTACAGGGTCCTTACGTAGGCGATGACGTCCTTGATTTGTTGATCGTCCAGAACCTCTTTGAATGGAGGCATCAGCGTATCGCCGTTTTCGATCCAGGTTTTCAGCGATTCGTCAGTGAACTTGTTGTTGTTCACGGTAAACGTGCCGCGCTTGGAAATTCCTTTTAGGCCCGGGCCGATTTTTTTCGCGTCGCTATCCGCAAAATGGCAGATGCCGCATTTCTGATCGAACACTTCCTTGCCTTTGGTTGGCGATCCTGACTTTCCCGCCGCGGTCTTTTTTGGAGCCGTCTTGGCCGGAGGATCTTGCGCCAAAACCGCTACGGACATTCCCAACAAGGCGATCCCAAGAACCACATAATTTCGCTTCACGTCTCCCCCTTGGTGTTCAAGTGCAAGCGTTTCTCCGCTGCAGATGTCTTTCCGTGCGAACCTCGATGCGCGTAAAGTGCCCACCCATCTTCTCTTTTTATGGCCGGAATTTCCACTCCCGGAACCCGGCACAAAGGACAGGTTCATCCTGCGCACCGATGGGACTCTCGTACTTTTGACGCCCTCCAAACCGTGTGTTAACAATTTACACCATGAGCCAGGAAACCCTCACGCGGGCGTGGGAAATCCTCCAAGACGCTTATCAGGCGCAGATGGAGGGCGACTACGAGCGGGCTGTGGAGCTCTATCAATCCTCGCTCGAACTGCATCCGACCGCCGAGGCCTACACCTTTCTCGGCTGGACCTACCACTTTCAGGGCCGCATCGAAGAGGCTATCGCGGAGTGCAAGCGCGCGATCGAAGTCGATCCGGAGTTTGGCAATCCTTACAACGATATCGGCGCCTATCTGATCGAACTCGAACGCTTCGATGAAGCGATTCCGTGGCTCGATCGCGCCGTTGAAGCGCGCCGTTACGAACCACGCCATTTTCCTCACTACAACCTGGGCCGCGCTTATCTTGGCAAGGAGATGTACGCGCGCGCCATCAAGTGTTTTCAAGAGGCGCTTGAAGTTGAGCCGCGGTATTCGCTGGCGCGGCAGGCGCTCGCTTCGCTCCGTCGCATGGTCAATTGAAGGCCTTGTCCGTCCACCGCTCGAAGCCAAGAGTCCAATTCCAGCGAAAGACTTCGGGAATAAGAATGAGCTGCGCGCCCTCAGGATGACGGTTCCTCTCGGGCGGGTTTGACGGCGCGATCATAAATCCACAGGAACAGGGCGGTGGTGAAGCCGACGGCGCTGATGGCCCACCAGGCGCGCTCGGGATGGTGCGCGACTTCACCGAAGTGATGCATCATGGTCCCGCCGAACCAACCTCCTACCAGTGAGCCGATGCCGATGGGAAGGAACGCAAAACCCATGTACGTGCCTTGCTGGCCGGGAGGTGCGAGGCGCGAGATGTATGCGTAATAGGGCGGCTGCTGAATAATTTCGCCGATGGCTAGAACAGCAATCGAGGCCACCGCCCCGGCGACTGTCGGCCAGAACGCCAGAACCAGCCACGATAAGGAGGAAATCACCGTGCCAAGAATGACGGCATGGAACGGCGGTATTTTTCGGGCTAGGTAATTGACCAGAAAGGTGAGGCAGACAACGATGGCGGCATCGGTGATCAAGATGAGCTCGACGTGGGCGTTGGCGTCCACATAGGTGTGGATGAAGCCCGGCAGGCTGGTGTATTGCTGCCAGAAAACGATCCAGTAGCCTGTGAAGATGAGCAGGAAAATGAGAAACCGCGGCGGCCAGATTACCGCGCGAAAGTTGCGCACTACCTGAACGAGACTCGGCGCGGGCTCGTCGCCCGGTTTGCGCGGATCGCGGAAGAAAAAAAGGATGAGGAAAAACATCGCGAAAACGCTGAGAGCGGAGATGCGAAAAACCCTTTCGAGTCCAAAGTGGGTGTGCGCCCAATCGGCGACAAAGGGGCCGGCGGTGCCGCCGATATTGACCATGGTGTAGTAGATGGAGTAACCGAGGGTGCGGACATTTTCCTTGGAAGCGCGGGCGGTAGTGCCGACGACGCAGGGTTTTACAAGCGCGATGCCGAGCGCGGGAAGTATGAGGATGACTCCCACAAATAAACTGAGCGGGACCGCGCCGCGAACGGGCGCGAGCCACGATGCGCCGATCGAACCGATCAGGAAGTATGCCGCGGCCAGAATGAGATAGGCCATCGAAAGGGCGCGGCGAAAGCCGAGTTTGTCCGCGACCGCGCCACCGAAAATCGCTAGGAACCAAACCATGCCGCCGAAAATGCCGGTGAGCGTGCCGGTCTGCTCGGTGGAGAAGTTCAGTTTCTCCTGGAGATAGACTGCTAGAGAGGAGAACGCGCCGTAGTAGGAGAGGCGCTCGAAGATTTCGCTCACGTTGGCGACCCAGAAGGGGCGCGCGAAGCCGTCGCGGATTTCTTCCAGTCTTTGCGTGAGGCTCATCGATCCTCCTGAGGGAAATGGGCCTCCTGAGGGAAATGGGCCTCCTGAGGGAAATGGGCCCCGTGAATCGAGCGCGGGGATGGTAGCCGAGGAAGGGGCCCGTGGCGAGGGAGGGACCAGAGGAACCGAAAACTCGTACACCGGCGAGAAGAAGATCTCGGCAAGCGATTCCCCGTTTCTCCGGCGGTGTTTTTCTCCGAAGAGAACCCACCGGCTAAAGTCCGGCACCGGCAGCTACGCCGGTACCTATAAAAAGACAGCCGCCCCCGCCATAGACCAAAGTCAGGACAACGGAAAGTCACAGTACAAGAGACACATCAGTAGCGCCAGCTGGTTGTGTCGACGCCTGGGGGGGCGGTTTTTAGCATCCAGGCCTCGGATGATTTTAGGACGCGTTGCGTGAACGTTAGGCCGCCTTCGCGAGTGGTGGAGCCTGGGGGGCCGGTGTAGCAGTGGGGTTGGTCGACGCCGTAGTCGAAGTCCGGGACGTAGTGGGGGTTGGCGGAGGATTCCATCGAGGTTTGCATGAGGTGGACGGCGTGGTCCAGAAAGAAGGAGTCGGCCGTGCCCACCATTACGTGGAGTTTGCCTTCCAGCTTGGGGCCCAGGGTTTTCCAGTCGCGTTCGAGGATGGCGGTGAGGTCGTAGTGTTGGCGCCAGTAGGCGGCGACTTCGTGATTGATAACGCCGGTGCGTTGATTCCAGATTTCGGCGGGGTACCCATCGGGGCCTGCGGGGCTGAAGACAGCTTGCCAGATGTCCCATTGTTCGCCGGAGCGGCCGTGGGTGCCGAGAACTAGTTCCCAGCGATTGGTGCCTTCGGTGGTGGCGAGGATCAGGCCGGGCGGCGTGCGCATTTCGGGTTGGGCTATGCGGCCGAAGGGGCCGATGGTCCAGTAGGCGTTTTCGTCTTCGTAGATGTTCACGGATTGGTAGGCGTGAAAATCTACCGGGTCGGGGCACGCGCCCCAGGCGCCGTTGTAGTCATCGGGATAGAAGATTTGCGTGGCTAGAGTTTCCCAGCCTCCGGTGGAGCCTCCGTAGATAGCGCGGGCCCAGCCTTGGCCGATGCCGCGGAATTGCTTTTCGATTTGGGGGATGAGTTCGCGATTGATGGCTTCGCCGTAGGGGCCGACGTTGGCGGAATCTACCGCGTAGGAATCGTCGTAGTAAGGATTGGCGTGTTGGACTAGCAGGAGCAGCATGCGCGGGAGCTTGCCGGTGGTCCAGTCCTGGTAAAACTTGTATTGCGTCTGGGCGCGCTCTAGGGCGTTGCCGGTCATGGCGGGTTCCGGAGGCGTGGTGCGGAAGCCGTTGAAGTCGTGGGGGAAGTGGCCGTGATTTACGAGCAGGGGATAGTGGGCCTTGGGATGAGAAGCCCAGCCTTCGGGCAGGACAACAATTGCGCCCAAATACATGGGATGGCCCCAGAATTTCGTGAGCGCCTGGCTTTGGATTTTGATGTGCTTGACCCATTCGGTGTCCTTCGGGGAATCGATCGGCGGGTCCACTTTGCTGAGATGGATTTGGATCGTGTTTCGGGAAGCGGGATCGATGTGCACGCGTTCGGGAGTGCTATAGAAATTGCCGGGCTTGGTGTTCCAGTGCTGGCCTTCACCTTCGTCCATGGGGAGCTTCACGGTGTGGCCGTCGGATCGGTGGAAGGTGGTGTACTTGTTGAGGACGCCTTGGACCCAATAGTCTCCGGCCGGGAGGTCGTGAAAATTGGCGGTGGGGTAGCCCAGAGCGTCGTCCGCGATGACGGCGTTTTGGCCGGGGGCCAGGGCCTCGACGTCTACGCCGAAGATTTGCTGGGACTGGGCTTCTTCTTCCAGGATTTGCGTGCGAGGCTCGGGGGCTTGTTTTGTGGAGATGACCACGTAAACCCGGCCATCGAGAGGGGTGGGGCTGAGATTCGAATCGAAGGAGATGGCGAAGCGAGGTTGCCGGGAACTTTCGCCATTTCCTTGGGGCCCTTCTGAAGCGGCCAAAAGCATGACGGAAGACGCTGTGAGCGCCGCGATGCTTAGGAAAACGCAGCCAACGAATCTGCAGGTGGCCAAGCGCGGCAGGCGGTTCATGGTTTGTGACACGACGGACATGGGAGTTTTCCTTGGCGAAATATGGAGCCGTTTTCGAGCCGCGCCATTGTAGCCGAGTGCCCGGCGAATGTCTGCGGTGAGCTCGCCAGTAGCGCAAGGTGAACGAACCACGGCGAAAAGTGATTTCATCGCTCGCAAAAAAATGCGCGCGAGGGTACCAGAGTTGGCTCGACAGGGCAGCCACCTCGGAGAAGCCAAGCGGAATTGAAACGCCATCCTGCTTCGTTTGAAGTGACGGAAGGCGCGAGTGAGAAATGAACGCCGACGGCCAGCGCCGGGATTAAGCAGCGGCCGCGGCGGCTTTCTTGGTGGATTTGCGAGATTTCTCGAGAACCTCGCGTTCGGCGCGGACCCAGTCTTCCACCGGATTGCCGGGGGCGCCGTTGCGCTCTAGATAGATTTCATAGGCGCGCTGCGCGATCTTTTGTTGCGGGGAAAGCTTTTTCGCGGAGGGGGATTTGCTTTTTGTCGATGAACCATTTCCGTTTGTTCTTGCCATAAGCTCCTCATGGAGGCCGCGACCCGCGGCCTTCGTTCCAACCTTTCGAGAAATCCCGGCCACCTGCGGCCAGATCGCTGATTTAAAATCGCCTCGAAGCGGGCTGAGGCTTCAAGAGTCTCGGCATGTATTATGAGAGCGAATGGATGCGCGAAGTTAAACGAAATTTGAATGGGACGTATCGAATTCCGCAATAGTCGAGGGCGCTCGCGTCTGGCGATGATCACCTCTCCATGATCTGGCTCGATGGCTCTCAGTAGACGGCGATTCCTTGGGTGGAAAGCTGCTTGTCGGGCGGATGGCGCGGGGGTATGCTTCCCAGCGACCACTTCGGAAGATGCGGGGCCAGAGGAGCGCTTTATGCGGAGGGAAATGACAATGAAGCGAATTGGATTGGTGATGGCCTGCTTGCTGGCAGGCGGGGTGGCTGCAATGGCTCAGGATGTGGCCCCGGGGCCCGTGGCCAATCCGGTGACGACTACCGTGAAGGGGCAATTGACACGGTATGAGAAGAATATGGTGGCCGCGGCGGATTTGATGCCGGCGGAAAAATATGGCTTCAAGCCTACCGCGGAGATGAACTCGTTCGGGCACGTGGTGATGCACATCGCGCAGTCGAACTATTTCTTGTGTTCGAAGATTTCGGGAGCGGCGCCTCCGGACGTGAAACTGACGGAGGCGGATGGCAAGGACAAGCTGGTGGCAGGGCTGAAGGCTTCGTTTGAGTTTTGCTCGACGGCACTGGCGGGGGTGGACGATTCGAAGTTGGGCGATCCGCTGACTTTGTTTGGGAACCGGCAGACGTCGCGCGCAGGGGCGCTTATTACCTTGAGCGACGATTGGTATGACCACTATGGGGCGCAGGCGGTGTATTTGCGATTGAATGGGATTCTGCCGCCTACGGCGCAGCCCGCAGCAGCGAAATAGTTGACTCCTCCGAACGCTTTTGGCTCTCTCGAACTTGCCAAGAGGCCAGGTCTCGGTGACTCTCCATCAATGGGCGATCACGGGGATTGTCTCAATGTGAAACATGGTGGTGAGAAGAGGTTGAGAAAGTGTGCTTGGGTGGTCCCGCTGGACGCTCTAGAGGGGCCCCCCAAGCGAATCGCCGATAACTTGCTAAGCCTATTTATTACAATAACTTACAATTACGGTGCGGGGATGCGCTGCGCTGCTGGAACGCGTTTGTGAAAAACGCGGAAAGTTGGTAGGAAGACTGCAGCGTTAGTGTGGCAAAGGAACCGGCAGTGGTGTGAGTAGTCCGAAAGCCCAGTCCCATACCTCTGCTTTAAGGCCGCACAATGACAAAACGTGAACGCAGAAAACGATACGCCGCGATATGCGGTTGGCTAGTTTTGACGCTAGTGTGCCTGACGCCGGTCCGTGGGCAGGAGACGGATCGCAAGATACTGAAAAAGGTGGAAGCGCAGTATCCGGCGATTTTGAAGAGAAGGGGCATTGGCGGGACGGTGCGGTTGAAAGTGGCTATCCATGCGGACGGGACAGTGAAGGACGTAGAGGTGCTGGGTGGGAATCCGGCATTGGCGGATGCCGCGGAGAAAGCCGTGCGTCAGTGGCGCTTTGCGACGGGTGGCGAGAGCACGATTACCGTGGCTGTTACGTTTGATCCGAATTCTTGACATCCTCCTCGCCATGAATGTCGAGGATTCTTACGGCGTTGCCAGGGCAGTTTCGCCTGGTCGCTTCGGCGGGTTCCTGCTTCACAGATCGGCCTCACTGCGCCGCATCGCCTCAACGAGTGGGGCAAGTTCCATCCCTATCAGCTCATGAAACCAGACCAGGTGCGTCAGACCTGGAGGACGTCGCCATCGCGGGCTACGATTTCGTAGAGGACGGGGTTGACGAAGAAGCCGAGGACCAGGCGGGAGACCAGGCCGGCGACAACGACTATGGCGAAGGGTTTTTGCGTGTCGCTGCCCACGCCGGTGGAGATGGCGGCGGGAAGCAGTCCGAGACAAGCTACGAGAGCGGTCATCATGATGGGGCGAAGGCGAAGAAGCGAGGCTTCGAGAGTGGCGTCGCGGACGGTTTTGCCTTCCAGGCGAAGCTTGTTGATGTAGCTGACGAGGATGACCGCAGTTTCGACGGAGACGCCGAGAAGAGCCAGCAAACCGAGGATGCTCGAGACGCTGATGGGCGTGTGGGTAAGCTTGAGAGCGATGAGCGCGCCGACGGGCTCGGTCAAGATGACCCCTAGAGCGATGGTGATGGGGAATTTGAAGTTGCCGTAGAGAGCGAAAAGAATCATAAAGATCAGCAGCAGAGCGAGCGGGCCGATGACCAGGAATTGCGACTTGGCTTCGAGCAGTTCGCTGTATTCACCGCCCCAATCGAGGTGGTAGCCGTCTGGAAGCGTGACGGCTTTTTTGACGGCCGCCTGGCCGGCGTTGACCGTACCTTCGAGATTGCGGCCTTCCACGGAAAACTGAATGCCGATGTAGCGGGAATTGTTTTCGCGATAGATGAAGGAAGCGCCGGTGCTTTCCTTGATGCTGGCGAGTTCGGAGAGAGGAATCTGCTGTCCAGCAGGAGCGGGAACGAGGAGATCGCCGATGGCGCGTACGCTGGAGCGGTACTGAGGCTCCATGCGCACAACCAGGTCGAAAAGTTTTTCGCCCTGAATGACCTGCGTGGCGGCTTGTCCGCCGACGGCGGCTTGCACGACTGCTTCGACGTCGGCGACATTGATGCCGTAGCGGGCGATTTTGGCGCGATCGGCGTTAATGAGCAGGCTGGGCTGGCCTAGCTCACGAACGACGGTAAGTTCCTTGAAACCAGGCGTTTTGTCGAGAGCATTGCGAATCTCGACGGCTTTTTTCTCGAGGACATCGAGATCCGGACCAAAGATTTTGACGGCTAGCGAAGACTTGAGACCGGTTAGAGCTTCATCGACGGCGTCTTCGGCGGGCTGGGTAAAGTTGAAAATGACGCCGGGGTAGGATTCGAGCTTCTTATCGATGTCGCGGCTGAGTTGTTCCTTGGTGTGAATGGATCCGGATTTCCACGAAGCGTCGTCGTAGGGCTTCAAGCCAATATAAAACTCACAATTGAAAAAGCCCGTGGGGTCAGTGCCGTCATCGGGGCGGCCAAGCTCCGAGCCAACCACGGTGACCTGCGGGTACTTCGAGAGTATGTCGCGAACCTGCGGAGCGAATTTGGCAGCTTCTTCAAAAGAAATCGTGTACGGCATGGTGGCGCGAACCCAAAGAGCACCTTCGTCGAGATGGGGCAAGAATTCTCCGCCGATGAAGGGAAGCAGGAGAAGAGTTCCGCAAAAAATAAGAGTGACAACGAAAAGAGTCAGCTTCGGTTTGTTGAGACACCACTCGAGGCGCTTGCCGTAACCGTCGCGGACGCGGTCGAAAATACGATTGGGTTTTTCCTGGACGCCGCTCTGGAACCAGTAGGAGGCCAAAACGGGAACCAGGGTCAGCGTGAGGAGCAGGGCGCCGACCAGGGCAAAAGCCATGGTGTCCGCCATGGGATGGAAAAGCTTTCCGGCGGGACCGGTGAGTGCGTAGATGGGGAGATAACCGGCGATGATCACGGCGACGGAATAGAAAATGGGGCGATCGACATCGCGAGCGGCGGCGAGGATGACGTCGTTGAGTTTGTATTCCTGGCCGTGGCGAAGGCTGAGCTCGCGGTAGATATTCTCAACCATGACGATGGTGCCGTCGATGATGATGCCGAAATCGATGGCGCCGATGGACAGCAGGTTAGCGGCTTCGCCAGTGGCGTGGAGAAAGATAAAGGCAAAGAGCAGAGCGAGAGGAACGGTGAGCGCGGTAATTACGGCAGCACGGATACTGACGAGAAAAAAGATGAGCACGATGAGAACCAGCGCCATGCCGCGCAAAAGATTCCATTCGACGGTGTCGGTGGTGACTTTGACGAGATCGCTACGATCATAGTAAGGGCGAACTTTGACGTCGGGCGGGAGAAGATCCCGATTGATCTCCACGGTCTTTTTCTCGACGCCTTCGAGGACATTTTGCGTCTGCTCACCGCGGCGCATGAGGATGACGCCTTCGACGGCGTCGGGGTTGTCTTTCCCTTTGTCCTGGAAACCGAAAATGCCGAGGCGCGGGGCGTTCCCGATGACCACGCGGCCGATGTCTTTGACGCGAATGGGCACGCCGTTGCCGCTGCCGACAACGACTTCGCCGATGTCTTCCGTGGTCTTGACGAGCCCGAGACCCCGGACATAGTAAAACTGGCCGCCCTGGGAGTAGAAGCCGCCGCCGGTGTTGGCGTTGTTGGCGGTCAAGGCGTTGAGCACCTGCACGACGGGGAGGTGATAGTTGTAGAGCTTAACGGGGTCGAGCAGGACGTGGTACTCCATGGTGGGTCCGCCGAAGCCGGAGTCGTCGGCTACGCCGGGGACGCTGCGATAGGCGCGCTCGATAATCCAAGCTTCGAAGGTGTGAAGCTCCATGGGGGAACGATCTGGACTTTCGAGCACGTAGCGATAGACGAGGCCGCTGGGACTGAAGAGCGGGGCCATGCTGGGAGTGACACCCGTGGGAAGGGAGGCGTCGCTGAGGCGCTGGAAAACGATTTGTCGAGCGAAGTAGGGATCGACGCCTTCGTCAAACGTCAAACGAACATCGGAGAGACCGTAGAGCGAGATGGAGCGCATGACGACGAGATGGGGTGAACCATTCATGGCCAATTCGAGCGGAAGAGTAGTGAGGCGCTCGACTTCTTCAGCCGCGTGCCCGGGCCACTGGGTGATCAGTTCGACCATGGGGGGAGAAAGATCGGGGTAGGCGTCGACAGGCATGCGCCGGAAGGATTCGGCGCCGGCGACGATCATCAACAGGGTGATCATCAGTACGAGGAACCGCTGGCGGAGAGCGAATTGGACAATGCGATGGATCATCGTGATTTCTCTAAGACGCGTCTCCCGTTAGTGCTGCAAAGAATTCTTGAACTGCAAAAAGAGGCTGCCGTCGCCGACCACGTGCTCGCCTTCCTTCAAGCCATCAGTAACCTGCGTCCGTCCGCTGTGGCTGTCCCCGAGCTGAACCAAGCGGCGCGCGAATTCGTTTTGTTTCGCGGAGGACTGCACGTACACGAAGGGCTGGTTTTCGGTGTCATGTAGAACGGCCGCGTCTGGAACCGTCAGAGCATTGGCGATGGCACCGGCATTGACGGTTGCGGTGACGTACATGTCCTTCTTTAACTTATTGCCGGGGTTTTCCGTAACGATGCGAGCTTGCAGGGTGCGAGTGTTGGGATCCAGCGCAGGGGCGATGTAGGAAATTTTCCCGTGAAACGTGTCGGGATAGGCGTCGGTGGTGATGTCCACGCCGTCTCCCGGGCGCACGTAGGCGACTTCCCCCTGGTAGACGTTGACGAGAACCCAAACCGTGCTCATGTCCGAGATGGTGAAGACTTGTGTGGTGCCAGCCTGAAGCAATTGGCCGGGGCCCACGAGGCGTTCGACAACTTCTCCACTGACAGGAGCGAGAACGGGAACTTGCGAAGTGGTTTTTGGCGGACTCTTCTCGAGAGATTCGGGATCGTTGATGCCCAGAACACGAAGAGCGTCTTCGCTCGATTGGAGGTCCGCCTGAGCCTGGTTGCGCGTGGATTCGGCGGTCTGAAAATCGGCTTCGGCAATGGCGCCATGACTTAGGAGGTCCTGCGCACGGGCGTAGAACTTGTCCGCGAGGAGAAAAGCCGTGTGGGCTTTGAGGAAAGCGGAGCGCGCCGCAGAGTAGTCCGGGCTGTTGACGGTGAGGAGCGGCTGGCCGGCGTGGACGGTTTCGCCGGGCGTGACGAGGAGCTCACGGACGGGGCCTCCTATGGCCGCGAAAACCGGCGTGGTCTTGAAGGCGTTGTAGGCCACTGCGCCGGTGAGCCGAAGAACGCGACGGAGGGCTGCTTTTTCGACCGACACCACCTGGACATTGGCCATCTGGTCCTGAGGAACGGTAAACAGTTCGGCGGTTTCCGCTTTCGATTCGCTCCCGGAATAGGAAGTCATCTTGGACTCGGGATCGCCGGCACCGCAGCCGGCCAGCGAAGCCATGAGAAAGCCGGTAGCGATAGCCGAGGCCGGAAAAGTCAGCATACGAAACTGGGTCTTTGAACTCATGGCAGATTCCTCGTTCCCACGGCTTGGCGCATCTGTTCGAGCGCGGTCATATAGCTGGCGAGCGCCTGGCGGTAGGCAAGTTGGTTGGCCCGGTAGGTGCGCTCGGAATCGAGAAAATCGAGCAGACTGGCGGCACCCTTTCTGTAAGCGTACTCGGTGATGTCGCGGGATTTCTGGGCCTGGTCGACGTAACCGCCGCGGTACAGCTGAATGATTTGATCGTTGGAGTGCAGTGCCTCGAAGGCGTCGACGACGTCGGTGAGGACTTGCTGGGCGGCTTCATTTTGCAATTCCTGGAATTGCGTAATGGCGTAACGGGTGCGGGCGATTTCGCCTTGATTGCGGTCGAAAATGGGGATATCGATATTGAAGAAGAAGGCGCCGCTGTTGACGCCCGCGGTGTGCGTGTAATCAAAAGTGACGTTCAAGTCGCGCTTGCCGTTGGCCTCCGCGAGTGACTCCTGGCTATGAGCAGCGGTTACGCCCAAATGGGCAGCCTGGAGATCCGGGCGGGTGCGAAGGGCCAGCGCCTTCAAATCGTCGAGACCTGCGTGCACGGGTTGGTAGTCGAGAGCGCCCTCAACGTCATAATTGTCGGGGACGGATTCGAATCCGAGGAACTGGCGGAGAGAGGCCAACGCCTGGACTTTGGAGAGCCTGGCGGCAAAAACATCCGCCTGGAATTGCAGCAATTGCAATTTGATTTTGAGCAAGTCCCCTTCGCTCATGTCGCCGACTTTAAAGCGGGACTCGCTGATATCAACCGTCTTCTGAAAGCTGTCGTAGTCCTGCTGGGCGAGATCGAGGGTGGATTGCGCGAGCAAAACGTTAACGAATTGTTGGGAGACATTAAAAGTGAGCTGGCGCTCGTTGTCGGTCACTTGAGCACGAGTAACGGCGGTCTGATCTTTAGCGGCTTGCAAGCGATGCTGACGCTTTCTGCCGCGCTCGAAAAGGTAACCAATGCCCAGGTCGAACTGCGCCTGGTTTTCGAAGTAATCCGCGGTAAAGTTGCTGGGTTGGAAAAGGGGAAGGAACTGCGTATCCCACGACAACGTGGGATTAGGGCGAAGATTGGCGGTGATTTCCTGGGCTTGATTTTGCAGGATGGTCGAGCGGGCTGCGAGCAAAGCGTGATTGTGCTGTAAAGCAAGACGAATGGCTTCGTCCAGAGCGACGCGTGTGGGCGGGGGTTGCGTGGTATCCGCGCGCGGGGGCCCAGCCTGTGCGGGAGAGGCCGGCGGAGCAGGCGTTGGGGTTTGCTGGGCCAGCACCGAGAGAGGCAGGGCCAAAAGCGCGGTGGCCAATGCCGTTCCTTTCTTCATCATGTTGATACTCCTCTACGGTCCAAGACGATGGGACGGGTCGCTGCAGTTATGGTGGAAGGGCCTAAATGGAGAAAAACGGAGAACTACAGAGCCGGAGGCGCGCGAGGAGAGGTTCGGCGCTGGACTTCTACAGAGGGAGAGAGAATTTTCGCGAAAACTTCGATCCGGTCGACTACCGGAACGACGGCCAGATCGAGAGTCTCGGTCGTGACGGCGCAGCCCGCCGTAGAACAAAGCTGACAAGGATGCGAACCACTGGGGCCGGAATTCAGATCGGCACAAAAGTGGAATTGCGCCGCCAGAAAGATGATTCCGAGCAGCAGAGCACAGACACGCGTCCTGTAGGGATTAGCGAACATCCTCGTACTAAGACGAAGCTTAGGCCGGAATGGTTGCGGGGTCAAGCAACGGAATAGGATAGGGGTCAACTTTTTGCACCCATTCTGCTGGCTGGAGCGTCAAAGGTGTTACGCTAACGGGGAGGTCATGCAACTGGGTAGGACTATTTTTGGACGGACAAGCATGCGCCGGACGGTGGCCGTGTTGGCCTGCGCCGTGCTGCTGTATTTCGCGGCGGGCGGGAGCCTGCTCCACCAACACACCAATGGTCCGGAGACCGCTTGCCACATCTGTCAGTCGCTGCATGCGCCGGTGCTGGCTGCGGCGGCACTCGACCTCGTCGCTGTCCCCGAGCTGATCGCAAGATCTTCTTCGCTCCCGCAGCATGCTGCGCCGAGCAATTCGTTTTCTCTTCACCGCGCTTCTCGCGCGCCTCCTTCCGCGTAGTTTCCATCTCCTGCTAGCGAATCGCGCCACCGTGTGCTGACTCATACCTGGGCCAGCGCCACCGCCACATTTTCAGGCGGCCTCTATCCACAGATCTAGCTAGATAACCCGCAAAGGGATGGAGAAAAAATGTTAAAGCGTTTGGGGAGTTATTCGATTTTGGCACTAGTGTTGTTCTTTTCAGCGGCGCCCGGCTGGGCGCAGCAGGGGAATTCGGGATCGATTGAAGGGGTCGTCAAGGATTCTTCGGGTGGGGTAGTGGTGAACGCCACTGTGGAAGTCTCCAACCCAGTCAGCGGTTTTAAGCGGGAGACAACCACCGGGAGCGACGGCAGCTTCCATTTCACGAACGTGCCGTTCAACCCGTACCATCTGGTCGTCATAGCGACCGGGTTTGCCTCCTACATGCAAGACGTAGATGTGCGCTCGACGGTTCCCGCGAACCTGCAGATCGGCCTGAAGATCGGAGCAGCTGCGGAGACTGTCAAGGTTGAGGCTAACGGCGGGGACCTCGTGGAGAATGATTCCACCTTTCACACCGACGTGGACCAAGCGATCACCGACCGCCTGCCGCTGGGGAGCATGAGCTCGGGGGTGAGCTCGCTGGTCACACTGGTGACGCCGGGAATCGCGGCAGACTCGAACGGCCTTTTCCACGGAATGGGGGACCACGCGCAAAACTCGTTTTCGGTAGACAACCAGCCCATCTCCGATCAACAGAGCAAGGTGTTTTCTAATCAAATTCCCACGGATTCCATTCAGTCGCTGGAGGTCATCTCCGGCGCACCGCCCGCTGAATTTGGCGACAAGACGAGCATCGTGATCAAGGTGACGACGCGCTCGGGTCTGGGAGTAACTACCCCAACCGGGAGGGTATACACCAGCTACGGTAGCTTTGGTACCGCCAACGTTGGAGTAAATCTCGCTTATGGGGGCCAGAAGTGGGGGAACTTTATAGCTCTGAACGGCTTGAACAGCGGCCGATTCCTTGATGGACCAGAAGTCGCCGTGCTGCATGATAAGGGAAATCAGGAGAACTTGTTCGATCGCGTGGACTATCAAGTGGCCGGCGCGGATACGATCCACGTGAATTTTGGTTTTACGCGTTCCTGGTTTCAAAATCCCAATACCTGGGACCAACAATTACACACCTGCAGCGCAGGATTCATCTGCAACGCGGCGGGCGTGGCCGTCAACCCGGTGAATGGCGCCCCCTTGGGCCCCACAGATCAGCGCTCGCAGATCAAGACCTACAACGTCGCCCCGACCTGGACGCACCTGATCAGCTCAAAGGCGGTGTTCACGCTCGGCGGTTTCATGCGAAAAGACCAGTTCAACTTCTACCCGAGCGGAGATCCGTTTGCGGATTTTTCTCCTGGTCTGCAGGCCCAGACAATTGGGCAAGACCGGAAACTTACCAACGTGGGTGTGCGCTCGGACATCTCTTACGTGAAGGGGATCCACAACATAAAAGCCGGAATCACGTTTCAACACTGGTTTCTGACCGAGAACGACACCCTGGCCACCGTCGATCCGGGTTTCTCGGGTTTGTTTAATCAACTGGATGCCAATGGCAACCCCATTCCGAACTCCGCCAACCCGGGTACGTTTTTTAACTGTGGGAATGCTTTGCAGCCAAACGAAGTCGGTCCCTGCCAGACGCTGGCAACGGTGGACCTGACGCAAGGGGGAAAGCCCTTCTTGTTTCACGGCCACACAGACGTGAAGGAAACCTCTCTCTACGTCCAAGACACGATCACCAAGGGAAACTGGTCCTTCAACCTTGGCATTCGCGGGGATCTTTACAACGGGTTCGTCGGCGACCGCCAAGCGGAGCCTCGCGTTGGAGTGGCCTACAACTTCAAGCCGAGCAGCACGGTGCTTCGCTTGTCTTACGCGCGAACCATGGAAACCCCGTTCAACGAAAATATAGCGATTGCCAATACCGGATGCAGTATTCCGGTGATCGCCGTCTTGGTGCCGCCGCCGAATACACCATGCGTCTCGGGGCTGATTCATCCAGGCTGGCGCAATGAATTCCACGCGGGCCTGGAACAAGCCTTCGGGAAGTTTCTGGTGATCGACGCCGAGTACCTCTGGAAGTACACACACAACGCCTTCGACTTTGGTGTCGTGGCGGCTTCACCCCTCGCGTTCCCGATTGCCTGGCACAACTCGAAGATTCCGGGATATGCGGTGCGCGTAAGCGTGCCGAACTTCCACGGTTTCACGGGACTCGTGGTCCTATCGGGCGTTGCCGCCCGCTATTTCCCCGTGCAAGTCGGCGGCGTACCCTTTTTGCCCGCGCCTGGCGTCTTCCGCATCGATCACGACGAGAAATTCAATCAAACGACGCACCTGCAATACCAGCCTTGGAAGCGCGGGCCGTGGGTCGGGTTTAACTGGAGATACGACAACGGGCTTGTGGCCGGGGCCGTGCCGTGCTTCGCGCCCACTGCCACGTGTGGTTTTTCGACGGCTACCGTCAATGGAGTCCCGACGGTACTGCTGATTAACAATCTCACCGGATTGCCGCTGACTGCTGACCAGGAGTTTCAGGCCGGGCTCACCTGCAACGGCCAGCCTGCTGCTCCAAGCCCCACGGGAGCTGCCCTTGTTTCCTGTCCTGCGGCCACATTTGGATCAACACTCATCAAGATACCGGCGCCCGGAAAGGAAAACGACGATCACAATCCGCAGCGCATTGCCCCGCGCAGCCTGTTTGACGCCAGCGTAGGCCAGGACGATCTTTTCCACGGCGACCGCTACAAATGGAGCTTGCGCTTCACGGTTATCAATCTGATGAATAAGACCGCGCTGTATAACTTCTTTTCCACATTCAGCGGCACGCACTATGTTACACCGCGCACCGAAACCGTCGAGCTGGGCTTCCACTTCTAGAAGTATTGGAGCGAGCGGCAGCTTACTCAAGTGACTAGATAAGTCGCGACGGCCAAACCGATGGCAGAAACTACGGAGACCGGGAAGCACGGGGGATTCCTGAGGAATCCCCTTGTCGCCACGCAGAAGTCTGAGCGGAAATATGCCGGCATCCGAGAGTGGCAGGCCGAGCTCTCTATCGCACGGCTCTTCCGTACCAGCATACGACTGCAAACAGCATTTGATCGTTGTTTCAGCCCGTTCGGGATGACCGCACAAGAGGCGGCGGTGCTGGTGCACTGCTCGGAAGAGGGTGAGACTTCGGCGGGAAAACTCGCCCAGACCATGGGTAGAGACAAGGGCAAGATCACGCGATTCGTGGACCGGCTCGAAACGAGAGGTTTTCTTACACGCAAGAGCGATCCTCGCGATCATCGGCTCTTGATCATCAAGGCGACGAGCAAGGGGCGCCGTGTTGTGCCGCACCTAAAGATGAGGTTCGAGGAAGTTCGCGGCCAATTCTTTGCGGGGGTCCTGAACGTCGACATCGACAGGCTGGAAACCGTGCTCTCGCAGTTGCATGCCAACGCCGAGCGGCTCTGTGGCGAAGGCCCGCAGAGGCGGGCCCGGTTAGGGGCCAGCGGAGCGGCAGGATCAACTTTCGAGTAAAGGGTGGGTCGGGATGAACGGCATTTGTGCGTCTGGACCAGCTTTTCCTTGCAAACCAGCTCTCCGGATATGGCTCAGGGTGGTGCTGTTGTTTGGCAGCCTTCTACTCCTTTCGACGCATCTATATGCGACTAGCGTGGTCGCCTTGATCGATCGTCGGAATCAGAGGCTAGTAGTTGCAGCGGATTGCCGGGTTAGCCGAGGGATCCAGCCAATCTCAACTTGCAAGATCATTCAGGAACCGGGCTGTACGGCAGCGATGGCGGGCCTTTACGAGGAAATGACCACGGCTTTTCGTCTGCGACAGTTCGTTCGCGATGCTTGCCGGGAAGAGGGAGACCTCCGGGCAAAAGCCGAAGCATTTGTTCGGATGGCGCGAAAGCCCTATGAGCAGGCCGTCAGGAAGATGCGCGAGACCCAGCCTCGGGATTTTGCCAAAACGATCGCGAACAAGCCAACCGAGGTGATTTTTGCCGGCATCCAGGACGGCGAGCCCGGGCTGATTGTCAGGGGTCTCGAGGCCGATGCCACCGGGAAGATCAGGGTCGAGCGGTTCGAAAGCACCGCTCCGGGCTACGCGCGGATTGGCTACTTTATAGGACTTAACGGACACATCCGCTCGTACATCAGAGCGCATCCCGATTGGGCAAAAGAGGACTACGCCAAGCTCGCACCGCGGTTCGTGGAGTTGGAGATTGCGGCCCACCCTGATCTCGCCGGACTTCCCGTTTCCGCGCTGCAAATTGACAATAAAGGGGAGGTCGTCTGGCTGGCCAAAGGCGCCTGTGACGCTCGTCAAGCTGACTGACCCATATAGATCAAAGAAAGAGCGAATCTCGATTACAGAGGTTCCATCGGCCAGACCATGAATTCATCTAAAAAATCAGTTTTTGGGTTCGCGGCCAAGCTCGTGTCCTCGGACGGTCGCGTGCCACGAACAGCCTTCGGCTGGGTACGGCGACGGGCGGCTTTATTTGTGATTCTGGCAACGACTATTCCAGCGTTTGGACAGGGCCCGCGGCCCGTCGGGGACAGCAAGCAAGCAGGCTCCATCCACGGAACGATTTCGACGACCCAGGAGAACGCGCCGTCCGGCTTGGCTGGCATCAGCGTCAAGCTGACCACGCCATCACCTGATGGAAATACGCTGACTGCGGATACCGATGACGCGGGGCGCTACGAGTTCACCGGCCTCCAAGCCGGAAGGTACACGATGGCCGTCAGCCAGCAGGGATTCAAGCCCGTAACAAAAACGGTTTCGCTGGCACCCGGACAGCTGGCGGTCGAGGACTTCACTCTGGAACTGGAGACCGTCGCTGAGAAGGTCGAGGTTCGCGAACAAACTCAGGTCATCTCAACGGAGAGTGTTTCCAACCCCGAGGCCATCGTAACCCATCGCGAACTGGTTGCTCTGCCTACGCCGGAGGAAAAGATCCGGGAGGTGATTCCCATTACGCCAGGAGTGATAAAAACGCAGGACGGAAAACTCACGTTTAAGGGTGCGGACGAGAATCAGAGCCTGTTTCTGGTGAATTCCGCGCAGACCGCCGATCCGGTGACCGGAAGCTTTTCCATTGCCGTGCCCACGGATGCGGTGCAATCGTTCGCGGTCTACAAAACGCCCTATAACGCGGGACTCGGAAGTTTCTCGGGCGGATTGACAACGATTGAAACTAAACCTCCCCAAGAGCAATGGAATTTCTATTTAAAGAATTTCGTGCCTTCCATTCTTGGCAAGAACGACTCGATTGTCGGCATCGCGCAAGCGACACCTGGCGTTGACTTTGGAGGACCGCTGCTGGGCGACAAAGTGTTCTTCTCGGAAGTTTTTCAGTACGACATGAAAAAGACCACGGTTCGCGGACTGCCTTGGCCAGACGACATCAACAAGAAACAAGGCTTTAATTCGTTTACGACCCTCGAGCTCATTCTTTCGCCCAAGCAGATCCTGACTCTTACGGTCAATGCTTTTCCTCTTCGGCAGCAGCACGTCGGCATCAATGCTCTCGTTCCGGAGCCGGCCTCGAACGACTTGAATCAAAAGGGCATCGCCGTACATTTGTCCGATAAGTATCAGTCTAGTTCTGGAGCGATTTTCAGCGTGATTGCGCAGTACACGCGTTTCGACAGCAACGCTCACGGCCAGGGATTGGATGACATGCTGATTTCGCCCGAAGGGTGGGGCGGAAACTTTTTCAACCAATGGTCAAGGAGAGGCAAGCAGTTCCAGTTGCTGCCTAGCTATCAATTTGCGGCGAAACACTGGCTGGGTCGGCACGACATCCATGTGGGCGTAGACCTAAACTATCGCTCTTATTTCGGCGTGAGCACGGCTAATGCAGTGCAACTCCTCGAGCAGGACGGCAGGTTGGATGAGCAGATCAACTTTCAGCCAGCGGGGGCCCAAAAGGCCTCCGATACGGCCGTTGCCGAGTTCGTCCAGGATCACTGGATACTCAACCCCCACTGGACGGTCGATGCGGGAGCGCGTTTATCCAGCGAAACCGCTGGCTGGTCCGCGGCGTTCGCACCGCGCGTGGGTATCGCCTACACACCAAATAAGGACGGCAAGACCGTCATACGGGCGGGGGTTGGCTTGTTCTATAGCATGCTGCCTCTGCTGGCAGCCGACTTTGACGTGAACCCGACTCGTGTGGTGAGCCAGTTTGATTCCATCGGACAATTGATCGGGCCGCCGGTAACCTACACCAACGCCTATGTGGGCGGGTGGAATCCGCTAAGTGCCGGCATTTTGCCGTATGGGCCGGGCAGCACGCCGCGCAATGTCACGTGGAGTCTCGAGGGGGACCGCGAGTTGCGGAGAAACGTGGTGTTGCGCGCCGGGTACATCGACAGCCACACGACTTACCTGTTCGTGGTCAATCCTTTCACCGGTACGGCCGGCCAGGATTCCTTTCTGGGCCTCACGAACACCGGTTCCTCTCACTATCGGGAGATCGAAAGCACCGTGCGCTTCACCGTCCATGAACACCATGAGGTGAACGCGTCTTATATCTGGAGCCGCACGCGGGGAGACTTGAATAACCTTTCCGACGTAATGATTCCGTTCTTAGAGCCGGTCATCCGGACGAATGTCTACGGAATATTGCCCTCCGACGTCCCCCACCGGGTAGTCGCCTGGGGAGTTTTTTCCTTACCGAAGCAGTTCACCTTCAGTCCCATCCTCGACGTGCATTCGGGCTACCCCTACTCGAATGTGGATGTGCTCGAGAACTACGCGGGCACGCCAAACGGGCAGCGCTTCGCCACGTATCTCTCGCTGGACGTGAAAATCTACCGGGTTTTGCAGGTTCCTTTTCTTAGGGCCAAAAGCGGCAAGGTTCACCACATTCGGTTGGGATTCTATGCGCTGAACGTGACGAATCACGGAAATTTCAATGCTGTATTCAACAATGTGGCGGCGCCAAATTTCGGACAGTTTGTAGGATTTTTGGACCGTCGCGATGGCGCCGTTATCGATTTCATAGACTAATCCGTTCGGCAGGACTTAGCCGATTCGGGCCATGTTCCTCGCTGACGCGATAGGCACGTGCCGTTCTGTTGGGCGATCTTCCAGCCGGCGCTGGCGCCCTGCCTTTCTTTGAACGCGCATCCTGCTAGAATAGGAGGCGGAGCGGTTCTTCGAAGCAGGTGAGGGAGCGAAAGCTGTTTGAACCAATGACGAATCTCTGAGGAGCCGCGGATAGACAGCCCGTGTGCACGGCCTGTCCCGCTGGCGCGTCTTTGCCGTGGAGTTTATCGCTGGAGCCGGCGAACTGCAGACGGGCGAGCGGGGCAGGAAAGCCTAACGGTTGGCTCGTGGCGCCCACCTAATTCAGAGGTTCACGGCCTAGCTCCCCACGGCTGAGCGGTCCCGCTCTTTTTTTGTATCAACGAGTCCAGCTAAAGCATGCGCGTACTTTTCATTGGAGACATTGTCGGGTCGCCGGGACGGCAGATCGTTCGCGAGCGTTTGGCGGACATCGTTGCGCAACGGCAGATCGATCTGGTTATTGCCAACGGCGAGAATTCCGCTTCCGGCTTCGGGATCACCCCCCGGCTGGCGGAGGAGTTGCTCGCGACGGGGATTGACGTCCTCACCGGCGGCAACCACAGCTGGGACCGCAAGGAAATCACGGAATTCATGCCGCACGAACCGCGGCTGCTGCGGCCGGCGAATTTTCCGGAGGGCAACGTTGGCAGCGGGCTGTACCTCGGCACGGCAAAGAACGGCGTGAGATACGCTGTGCTCAATCTGCAGGGGCGCGTTTTCATGACGCCAATCGACGATCCCTTTCGAAAAGCCGACAGCGAACTGGCCAAACTGCCGGAGGAGGTCGCCTTCGTTTTCGTGGACATGCACGCGGAGACCACCAGCGAGAAAGTGGCCATGGGCTGGTACCTCGACGGGCGGGTCACGGCCGTCGTGGGAACACATACGCACGTGACCACCGCCGACGAGCACGTCCTGCCCGGCGGCACGGCGTACATCACGGACGTGGGCATGAGCGGGCCGCACGGCGGGGTAATCGGCATGGACCGCGACGGCATCATCAAAAAGTTTCTCAATGGGTTGCCAGCGCGGTTTGAAGTGGCGTCCGGCGATGTGCAGATGAATTGCGTGCTGATCGAAACCGACCAGGGAGCTGCTAACGCCGCGGGTCGGCTGCGGGCGCATTCGATTGAGCGCTTGCGGTTCAAGATTGACTGATCGACATATGGAAAGGCTCTGAAACGGGCAACCTGTATCCTTCCGTCTTACTCTGATGACTCAGAACCAAGGGGTTGTGAATAACGTGAGGATTGTTGCGGGGTTGTGTCTGCTGGGGTGTTTTGCCGGGTGCGCGTGGGGCCAGGACGAAGGGGAACTCATTGCCAAAAAGCGCCTCTTGCCGGGAGTGGGGCCGGGGCTGCGGGCGGTGAAACGCGGGGCGGACGGGAACTATTATGTGTTGAGCGCGCCGGGATCATCCGCCTCGGTCTTCGATCGAGCGGGGAAACTGCTGAAGAGAGTTCCTGCCTATGAAGAGGGCAAGGGTCCGAGCCCGCCGTCCTCCTCATTGGCAACCATCACCTTCGGTGAAGACCTGGACGTGGACGCCGAAGGAACTGTTTACGTGGCGGACCGCGGCGCAAATGCCATCAAGATCTGGGACCGCAAGGGAAATGCGCGCCTGATTAAAGTAAATGCGCCGGTGGCCATCGCGGCGCTCCCGGATGGCGAAGTTGCCGTGGCCACCGTGCACGAACCTCACCTCGTGCTGGTGTTCGACAAAAATGGCCGCGACATCCGCGAGTTTGGCGACTCCGAGCCGATTTCCGAGCGTCCCGAACTGAACCGCTTTCTGAACATCGGGATGCTGGTTACAGACGGGGGGGAGCATCTTTACTACGCGTTTCCCTATCTGCCGGAACCTACCGTGCGTCAATACGACCGGAACGGTTACGGTGGACAGGATATTCAGTACACCGGAGTAGACGCATGGCCGGCCGCGCAGGCCACCCGCAAGGAGATCGAGAGGCAGGAGAAACGAGGGGAGCCGCCCGTGTTCAAGCGCATCCTTAGGGCCGTGGGCGTGGAGCGCGCCACCGGGGAAGTCTGGATGGCGGTGGGCAATAACCTGCTGCACTTTGACAGGGAAGGAAATCGCCGCGCCACCTACAAGATCTACACCCCCGAGCAAGCGCGGCTAGAAGCAACCACGATTCTGGTCGAAGCAGACCGCCTGATCATCGGAAGCGACCCCTTGGGCATCTACGAATTCGAGCGGCCCGATAAAAAGTCTGAACGATAAAGGGAATTATCCTCAGGACGATTTAGATTGATCCTGTGCAAATGTTCGAGCGAGGGCGAAAATTGTTCGTAATTCGCTTGCAAACGGGGCTTTTCGGAGGGAGTTGCACAAAAATTGTGCTTGTGGAAAAACTGTGCATGGGGTGTGCACCTCGGTGAGTCCCTTCAAACACTTTTCGCTTGCTCCATTCCACCCAATCGGCGACAATCCCGCGCTGTCTGATAGCGGCGGTACGAGGGGCCGGCAAATCTTGAAGGGCCGCCCGCGGGGCGACAGGGGAAAGCACGACGCTCCGGTACGGGCATGATTCCCGAAGCCTGAAAAATAGAAATGAAGGGGCCTGCTTTCCACAGCTTATTCACATCTGTGGAAATTACGGGGTACTGTTTTCTCTTGCGATGACTACTGCGACAAATTTCTGGGAACGGTTTCTGGAGCACGTGAAGTCCCGGGTCAGCATCAACACCTATACCACTTGGTTTCAACCCACGCGGCTGAGCCGCGCCGAGGGTGAAAGCCTTTTTGTGCAGATCCCTAGCACCGTCTTCCGGCAGGTCCTGACGCGGACCTACGGCGAGATCGTCAAAGCGGTCTTCCACGAACTCGGGACTCCCAACGTAAAAGTGCAATATGTCTGCACGGAGGAAGAACCCGTGCCCACCGCTTCGGCAGCCACCGGCGTGAAGCAAGCGAAACTTGATTTTGAAAGCAGCGATCATCAGTTGAATTTGCGCTACAGCTTCGATTCCTTTGTCGTGGGCAAGTCCAATGAGTTTGCCCATGCGGCGGCGCGCGCCGTGGCCGAGCAGCCTTCGAAATCCTACAACCCGCTGTTTCTATATGGCGGGGTGGGGATGGGCAAGACGCACCTGATGCATGCCATCGGGCACACCATCAAGAAGCGCAATCCGGCGATGCGGCTGAGCTATGTGAGCGCGGAGAAATTCACGATCGAAGTAATTAATTCGCTGCGCTTCGACCGCATGACCAGTTTCCGCGATCGCTTTCACACCGTGGATGTGCTGCTGGTGGACGACATCCAGTTCATCGCCGGGAAGGAGCGCACGCAAGAAGAGTTCTTTCACACCTTCAATGCGCTCTACGAACAGCAGAAGCAGATTGTGATTTCTTCCGACTGCCTGCCGAAAGAGATTAATTCGATCGAGGAACGGCTGCGTTCGAGATTTGAATGGGGCCTGATCGCAGACATCCAGCCGCCGGATCTGGAAACGAAAATCGCCATTCTCCAGAAAAAAGCGGAAAACGACCGCTTTAGTTTGCCGGATGAAGTGGCGGAGTACATCGCGCGCGCTATTAAGTCCAACGTGCGCGAGTTGGAAGGCGCCCTGACGCGGCTAATGGCTTACGCCTCCTTGACCGGAGCGACGATCTCTTTGGCGACAGCACAGCAGGTGCTGCGCAACATCATCGCCTCGCAGGAAAAGCGCGTGACCATCGATCTGATTCAGAAACGCGTGAGCGAGCATTTCAATATGCGCGAGCAGGACTTGAAGGTTCGCAGCAATACGCGCGCGATTGCCTTCCCGCGCCAGGTGGCGATGTACATCGTGAAGCAGCTCACCTCCGCCTCTTTGCCGGAGATTGGGCGGCAATTTGGCGGCAAACATCACACTACTGTGCTGCACTCCATCAACAAGATTGAGGAAATGCGGCGGTCGGACAAGGATCTGAATCGCACGATCACACGTTTGATGGATACCTTGCAGTAGCTTCAACGTTTTCCCACGTTCAGCTCAATCGCGTCCTCCCACACCAGGGAGATTTCTCTCTCCGGGGCTTGGTGTCTCGACGGTTGCTCTTCCGCGTTTCGTTCGGCGAAACTCGCGTGCCAAGACCTGTGCATAGGGTTTGGAGAAGATGCGGAAATTCTGTTGAGGGTGAAGGAAGATATCTTGCTGCGGGGCTCCGGACCATGGTGCAACGCAGCGTTTTCACCGTTTCCCACAATTTGCCACTTTGAAAAAGCGGCGTTAGGTCGCTCGGACAAAAGCACTTGTCGCCCTTTCCACAATTCCACCGCGCTCATCACAACAACAAGCTTTAGGTTTGCTAAGATTGGCTAAAACGGCCGTTGTGGTGATGATGGTTGGGAAAAAAAGGCGCTGGCCTCTTGGCCCTCGGCTGGCCGAGAAGGAGTTCCGATTCCCATGTATTTCCACAGGTTTTACGTGTTTTGTGGGCTTTATACTTTGCGAAAAAGCGAGTACAGTACGACAGCGGTAGAAGAGCTGCGAAGGAACCCGCATGAGCGCACCAGGCACCGCACGCGAGGAACATCAAGCGATGGAATTCAGCGTTACAAAATCAGCGCTGTTGAGCGAACTTAACACGACGCAAGGTGTCGTTGAGCGCAAGACGACCATCCCCATTCTTTCGAATTTGCTGGTCGAAGCCAAGGGCAGCCAGTTGACCATTACGGCCACGGACCTGGAGCTGAGTGTGCGCACGTCCTGCGAGGCCAAGATAAAGAAAGAGGGCGCGGGGACTATCCCTGCGAAAAAACTGCTGGAGCTCGTGCGCTTGCTGCCCGAGGGCGAAATCAAGGTCAAGCTGCTCGAGAATCACTGGGTGGAAATTGTCAGCGACAGAAAGAAGTACAAGCTCGTGGGCATGGCGAAGGAAAACTTCCCAGCGCTTCCCACCATGCCGCACACGCTCGTCAAGATTCCCTCCGCGATTCTCGGGAGCCTCATTGCCAAAACGAAGTTTGCCATCTCGATGGAAGAGTCACGGTACACGTTGAATGGCGGTCTGCTGATTCTGAAGCCGGACACGCTAGCGATGGTGGCCACAGACGGCCACCGCCTGGCGCTGGCAGAAACGGACCAGAAACTCGCGGGCTTGAACGGCGAAGTGAAAGTTCTCGTTCCCAAAAAAGCGATGGACGAAGTGGAAAAACTTGCGAACGCCGCCGGTGCGGATGCCTCCATCGAGTTCGCCAAGGATGAGAGCAATCTATTTTTTCAGGTGGGCCACCGGCTCTTGATTTCGCGAATCCTCACCGGCCAATTTCCCAACTACGAAGCGGTTCTCCCGCGCGATAACAGCAAGACCGTTGTGCTGGAGCGCGCGGAACTCAGCGATGCCGTGCGGCGCGTATCGCAACTCGCCGATCAGCGTTCGCATGCCGTGAAGCTGGCGGTTTCGAAAGAAGGCGTGGAAATTTCCGCTTCGAGTCCGGAATACGGCGAAGCAAAAGAAAATATCGAGAAGGACTACCAAGGCGAGGCCATCAGCATCGGTTTCAATTCTGCTTACATGCTTGATTTTCTTGCGGCGGCTGCCGATGGCCCCATCAGCATCGAACTGAAGGACGAACAGTCCGCCGGCCAGATGCGTCCGCTGGCGGACGAATCCTACCGCTACCGCTACATCATCATGCCCATGCGCATCTGAGGCCAGCGACGAGCGAGGACCATTTCCTGAAAGAATTTCTAAAAAAGGCGCTTCGACCGGGGCCTTTTTTCCGTTCCCACCGAACCCCATCCGATATCCGTAACTTTAGGCAAATAAAGCCCTTATCGCCAGGCGGGAAGCATTCTTCGGCTTGAGAAAGTCTTGCGGTTCAGGTACACTCTCTTGGCTGTCGATTCGCAGTTGGTTTCTTCCCCATCGGCACGTCGGCCAGGTAAATTCGGCTCAGCAATTCAGCTTCGCGCCAGGAGCTCGGGGAGCCGGGATGCTTGGAGTCAAGAAGTCTTCGCCACGTCTCGCTGCGCGAGATGGGATGGAGCAGGAACCCTACGAGTTCTGGGTTTGCTCGATGAATCCGGAATCAAAGGGTAAGGCGACGTACGGAGCATTTCGCGAGCACGCCTTTTCCTCGCTTCGCAAGAAATTGAGTGCAGTTTTTGAGCGCTGAGGCTCCCCACATAGCTCGGGGTCCGTCCTTAGGCGGCAAGAGTTTCCCTCAGGAGCGTACATGGGCGATAAAGAGACGGTGGCCGGAAAAGCTCCGGGTCACCAGTACGACGCGAAGTCCATCAAAGTTCTCGGCGGGCTCGAAGCCGTGCGGCTGCGTCCGGCGATGTACATCGGCTCGACGGGAGACATGGGACTGCATCATCTTGTGTGGGAAGTCGTCGACAACTCCGTCGACGAAGCCATGGCCGGCTACGCGGACGAGATCAATGTCACCGTGCACGCGGATGATTCGGTCACCGTAGTCGATAACGGCCGCGGTATTCCTGTCGACATGCACGCCACGGAAAAGCGCCCTGCGGCGGAAGTGGTGCTCACGGTGCTGCACGCCGGCGGAAAATTCGATAGCGAGACTTACAAAGTTTCCGGCGGTTTGCACGGTGTCGGCGTTTCCGTTGTCAATGCGCTCTCAGACCGGCTCGAACTAGAAATCTCGCGGGATGGCGCGGTGTGGGAACAGTCCTACGAAAAAGGCAAGCCCACCACCAAGCTGAAGCAGACCGGCAAAACGCGGAAGACCGGCACGAGTGTTACGTTTCATCCCGATGGGACCATTTTTGACAAGACGGTTTTCAGCTTTGACACGCTCTCGCAACGCTTGCGCGAGCTGGCCTTCCTGAACAAAGGGCTGAGAATCACGCTCACCGATGAACGCACGGAGAAAACATCGGAATTCCGATTCACGGGTGGCATCGGCGAGTTCGTCAAGCACCTCAACCGCGGCAAGACCACACTGCACGATTCCCCGATCTATATCGAAGGGAAGCGCGGCACGGTCGAGATCGAAATTGCGCTGCAATACAACGACACCTACGGCGAGAATGTTTTCGCTTTTGCTAACACCATCAACACCGTGGATGGGGGCACGCACCTTTCTGGTTTTCGTTCCGCGCTGACGCGCACGATTAACAATTTCGCGTCTTCGGCGGGGATGCTGAAAGAGCAGAAAGACGAAGTGACCATCACGGGCGACGACGTTCGCGAAGGTCTTGTGGCGGTAGTGTCCGTTCGTCTCCCGCAGCCGCAGTTTGAAGGACAGACTAAGGGCAAGCTGAACAGCGATATCAAGGGCGACGTCGAACAACTGGTCAACGAGAAGCTGGGCGAATGGTTTGACAAGCATTCCACCGTGGCTCGCCGCATCGTCGGCAAGTGCATTGAAGCCGCGCGCGCCCGCGAAGCCGCGCGTAAAGCCCGCGAACTGACGCGACGCAAGTCTGCGATGGATTCTAGCGGGCTGCCCGGCAAGCTGGCCGATTGTCAGGAGCGCGATCCCTCACGCTGCGAACTATTCGTGGTGGAGGGCGAATCCGCAGGCGGCTCGGCGAAAATGGGTCGCGACCGCAAATTCCAGGCCATCCTGCCGCTCAAAGGAAAAATCCTCAACGTCGAAAAAGCGCGTTACGACAAAATGCTGGGACACGAAGAAATTCGCGCCATCATTACAGCGCTCGGCACGGGCATCGGCAAGGACGACTTCGACGCAGGCAAGCTGCGCTATCACAAAGTGATTCTCATGACCGACGCGGACGTCGACGGCTCGCACATCCGCACGCTGCTGCTGACGTTTTTCTTCCGCCACATGAAGGAGCTGATCGACCGCGGACACATTTACATCGCGCAGCCGCCTCTCTACCGCGTGAAGCGCGGCAAAACCGAAAAATATATTCGCGACGAACGCGAATTCGCGCACGAACTGATGAAGCGCGCCACGGAAGATCACGTCGTGAAGGCCAAAGAAGGTGTATCGCTCGAGGGCGCAGGCCTGACGAAGTTTCTTCTCAATGTGCAGGAGTTCGAAGCCGCCGCAGCGAAACTCGGGCGGCGTTTGCGCGAGCAAGGTCTGGTCGAGTTGCTGGCCGAGAGCGGCCTCGAGAAAAAAACGGATTTCGAGGACAAGAAAGCGCTCGACAAACTTCTGAAGGAGATCGAGAAGGCCAAACTCAAGCTCGAAGGCAAAGTGGCCTTCGATGAAGAGCATAGCCTGTACGAAATCCAATTCGGCCCCCCGCACAACCAGAAAGTGAACTGGGCGCTGGCTTCGACGGCGGATTACAAGCGCCTGCGCGGGCTAGCCAAGCAGATCGAAGAGTTCAACAAACCGCCATTCACGGTGGCGCGCAACGGCGACAAGGTGAGCAAGGAAAATGTGCACGACGTCCTCAACTATGTCGTCGAAGATGCCAAGAAAGATTTCACCATCACGCGATTCAAGGGCCTGGGAGAAATGAACGCCGAGCAGTTATGGGAAACCACCATGAACGCGAACACGCGGACGCTGCTGCAGGTCAAGCTCGAAGACGCCGTGGCCGCCGAGGATATTTTCACGACGCTCATGGGCGAAAACGTCGAAGCGCGGCGTAAGTTCATCGAGGAAAACGCTCTGGAAGTCGTGAACCTGGATATCTGATCGGTGAAAGCCGAGGACCAAGCCGACGCGGCTTCGCTTCGAAACGCTATCCGTTGGGGCTTGTTGCTGGCGGCGGTGGGCACCGCCGGATTTCGTCTGCCGCGGCTGGTGCATGAATCGAAAGTCTGGCGGGAGGCTCGGGGCCTCGGGCCTTCTTCCGATGTGGAAGGCTGGCAGCGGGTGCTGCTGGTCGACTGGATTGGTGTGTTGGTGGTGCTGGCCATCGGCATAGGTGTTTTCTTCCTGTTGCGGCGGAAACGGAAGCCCGCGACATGACTTGGCAGTTGGGTTGGACGACTTTGCCGGGGCTGCGCGGATTAAGCGTTAGTGAATTTCGCGCCACGCCAACGAACGCGCCGGACAACGTCCGGGGTGTGGGCCTCGAGTTTAGAAACGAAGTGGAGCGCGACGATTTTTTGAAGCAACTTGAGGAACACTTTGGCGGAAGACGTTTTACGAACACAGCGGAGGCCTTCGATTCGGTGAAAGCTTACGTGCTGGAGTACGCAGCAAAACGATAGGCATGGCCTGTAGTGGCGCAGCATGCTGCGCCACGCAGCGGAGAAGGAAAGCATCAGCGAGGGGAAATGGCGGACGAGACAAACAAATCGATACTGCTGCCGGTCGATATCGAAGCCGAGATGAAGAAGTCCTATCTCGACTACGCGATGAGCGTGATCATCGCGCGCGCGCTGCCCGATGTACGAGACGGCCTGAAGCCCGTACAGCGGCGCATCCTGGTGGCCATGAACGACCTAGGCCTGGCTTCGAATCGCGGCTACCGCAAATGCGCCAAGATCTGCGGCGACACATCCGGCAACTACCATCCCCACGGAGAAGCCGTCATCTATCCCGCGCTTGTCCGTCTGGCGCAAGACTTCAACATGCGTTACCCGTTGATCGATGGCCAGGGAAATTTCGGCTCCGTCGACGGCGATCCACCGGCGGCCATGCGGTACACCGAAGCGCGCCTGGCCAAGATCAGCGAAGATATTCTTGCCGACCTCGAAAAAGAAACCGTCGATTTCGTTCCCAATTTTGACCAGACTCGCGAAGAGCCGTTCGTCCTGCCTTCGCGCATCCCGAATTTGTTGGTGAACGGCGCCAGCGGCATCGCCGTCGGCATGGCCACGAACATTCCGCCGCACAATTTGCGCGAAATCGTGGAAGCCGCGGCGATGCTGCTCGACAAACCGGACACCCCGCTGAAAGAAATCATGAAGATCGTGCCCGGGCCGGATTTTCCGACCGGCGCGTACATCGCCGGCCGGGACGGCATCGAGGCCGCCTACAAGACCGGGCGCGGCAGCTTCATGATGCGCGCCAAGGCGGCCATCGAGGAAGTCGGCAAAGACCGCGAAAACATCGTCGTCACCGAAATCCCCTACCAGGTGAACAAATCGAGGCTGATCGAACGCATCGCCGAATTGGTGCAGACCAAGAAGATCGAGGGTATCGCCGACGTCAGAGACGAATCATCCCGCGAAGGCATGCGCATCGTCATCGAAATCAAGCGCGGCGAGGAATCTCAGCTGATCCTCAACAATCTTTTCAAGCACACGCAGATGCAGGAATCATTCGGCATGATCCTGCTCGCCATCGTGGCGGGCCAGCCGCGCGAGCTGGGCCTGATTCCGCTGATCAAGCTGTTTCTCGAGCACCGCCGCGACGTCGTGCTGCGCCGCACGCGCTATGAACTGCGCAAAGCCGAAGAGCGCGAGCACATCCTGGTCGGTTACCAGGTCGCTCTCGATCATCTGGACATGGTCATCCGGATCATCCGAGGTTCTTCGGGCCGCGCCGAAGCCAAGCAAAACTTGCTCAACTATTTTTCCGAGCAAGACGTCACGATTACGGAGAACGGAAAACCCCGAAAGCTCGAAGGCGTGAAGCTGGATGGCAGGAAGTACCGCGTCGCGGGGCTCGAAGGCGAAGTTACTAGGTCCGTCGCAGACGGCTTGACGCCCCTGCAAGTGGACGCCATTCTCGAGCTGCAACTCCACCGCCTCACGCAACTCTCCGTTGACGAAATCCTCAAGGAACTGAAGTCCATCCGCGAGCACATCGCCGAGCTGAAGGAGATTCTCTCGAGCGAGAAGAAACTGAAGCAGGTCATCACCCTAGAGCTGCGGGAAGTTCAAAAGGCTTACGGCGACGACCGGCGTACGCAGATTGTCGACAAGGTCGACGAGATCAAGCTCGAGGACCTGATTGCCGACACGGAAATGCTAATCACGGTGAGCCACGCCGGCTACATCAAGCGCACCGCGGCGGACACCTACCGGCATCAGTCCCGCGGCGGCAAGGGCCGCATCGGTGCCCGTACCAAGGAAGAGGATTTCGTCGAGCACATGTTTATCGCCTCGGCGCACAGCTACATTTTGCTTTTCACGTCGAAAGGACGCGTCTACTGGCTCAAGGTGTACGAGCTGCCGGAAGCCGCGGCAGCCACACGGGGCAAGGCCATTTCCAGCCTGGTGAAATTCCAGGAGGACGAAAAGCTGACGGCTCTGGTCGCGGCGCAAAACCTCGAAGAAGAAGGCCGCTTCGTGTTTATGGCCACCAAGAGCGGAACGGTCAAGAAATCTACGCTGACGGAATTTTCCAATCCGCGCTCCACGGGGATCATTGCCATCAATCTCGACGGCACAGACGAACTCATTGGCGCCAAGCTCACCGATGGCAAACAGATGATCTTCCTGGCCAGCCACGAGGGCCAGGCCATCCTTTTCCGTGAGACGGAAGTGCGCCCGATGGGACGCAACGCCGGCGGCGTGAACGGGATGGACCTCGACAAGGACGACTACGTCGTGAGCATGGACGCGGTGCAGCCGGATTTCGAAATCATCGCCAAGGAAGGCAAGGTCACCGCGCAGAATCTCGAAGAACTCGAAAACGAGCAGATCAAAGATTCACTGGTGACGCTGATGCTCACGGTTGCGGAAAAGGGCTTTGGCAAGCGCACGCCGCTGGCGGAGTACCGCATCACCTCGCGCGGCGGCAAGGGTGTCGTGAACATGAAGACCACGGACCGCAACGGCTCGGTGGTGGCCACGCTGCAGGTGACGGAAGAGTCCGACGTCATGATCATCACGCACGACGGGAAAGTCATTCGCGTGCACGCCAATGAAATTCGCGAAGCGGGGCGTTCCACACAGGGAGTCCGCTTGCTGCGGCTTGAAGAGGGTGACTCCGTCGCTGCCGCCGCCGTGCTGCAGGAAGAGCAGGAAGAAGAAAAGAAGTAGCCCGGCCTCTCTAGTGCCGCAGCATGCTGCGCCACTACAACGCCGATCGTTAGTGTTAGAATCTTTCTCCTTATGAGCATTACGCGACGATTTTTTCTACTCTTATTCTTCGTCTCCGCGCCGGTGCTTTTTCTTTCGCAGGCGCAAACGCCGGAAAAATCCGCTGCCCCGGGCCAGTACATCGCCTACGTCGGCAGCTACACGGCCAAAACGAGCAGCAAAGGGATCTATGCTCTCCGGTTCGATGCCAAGAAAGGCCAGCTCACCTCCATCGGCGTTGCTGCGGAAACGGTGGATCCTTCGTTTTTGGCGGTGCATCCCAACGGCAAATATCTCTACGCCGTGAATGAGATTTCCACGTTCAATGGAGGCGCCGGCGGCGCAGTGAGCGCCTTTTCCATCAATGCGAAAACCGGCGCTCTCAAGTTCCTGAATCAGGTGCCTACACGCGGCGCCGGACCCTGCCACGTTTCCCTCGACAAGAACGGCGCGTACGTGCTGGTCGCAAATTACGATGGCGGCAGCATCGCGTCCTTCGCTGTTCACGATGATGGAAGTCTCGGGACGGCCAGCGGTTTCGTTCAGCACTCCGGTTCCGGTCCGGACAAGCAACGCCAGGAAGGCCCGCACGCCCACTGGATTGGCACGTCGCCCGACAATCGCTTTGCTCTCGCCGTCGATTTGGGTCTCGATCAGGTGCTTGTCTATGGTTTTGATTCCAGCAAAGGGATCTTTACGCCGATGCTTTCCGGCTTTGCGAAAGTGAAACCCGGTGCCGGCCCGCGCCACCTTGCGTTTCATCCCAACGGCAAGTTTGCTTACGTACTAAGCGAAATGGATTCCTCGGTGACGGTTTTCTCCTATCAAGCCAAGAATGGCGCGTTCTCATCGCTAGAAACCATCTCCGCGTTGCCGAAGGACTATGCCGGCCGGAAGGAAGCGGCCGAGATTGCCGTCGACCCTTCCGGGAAATTCCTGTACACCTCGAATCGCGGCCATGACAGCATGGCCATATTCGAAATCAATCCAGCCAAGGGCACGCTCAAATCGCTGGGACAGGTTTTGAGCGGTGGCCAAACGCCTCGCCATTTCGCCATCGATCCCACGGGCAACTACCTCCTCGCCGAGAACGAGGAATCGAACAACATCGTCGTCTTCCACATCGATCCCGCAACCGGCAATCTGACGCCGACGGGCCAGACCATCGAGGTGCCCTCGCCGGTGTGCCTAACATTTGTCGCCGCCCAATAGCAGCTGCGTTACAATCCGCCTTCCATTTCCTAGTTTCGGGAGAACCAAAATGATTCGTACTGGCAAAGCGCACGTGCCTATGCTCCGCGGTTTCGTCCTGTTGCTAATTCTTTCCTTGGCGGGAACCGCGGCTCTCGCCGACGGCGAAACCGCGCCCGCTCGCGACCCTAAGCAGCCTGTGGACGATGCCTACACGGCGAAAATTCACAAATACACCACCGAGCCGTTCTTCACCTCGCCGCTCGTTGACTATCTGCCCGCTTCGAAAAGCGTTCCCACTCCCGAGGCCGTCCTCGGCGACGTGGCCGGCGCGCCCGCAGTCCTGCCCTATGCAGAAGACGTGTATAAATACATGCGGCTGCTCGAACAAAACAGCCCGCGCGTAAAGGTATTTTCCATCGGCAGGACAGAAGAAGGCCGCGAGATGATCGCCGTGGCCATCTCGTCGCCGGAGAATCTGAAGAACTTGGAAGAAAATCGCGCGCGTCTCGCGAAGCTCGCCGATCCTAGAACAATAAAGCTCGATGACCAGGAGGCCGACCGCATCGTCGTCCAAGCCGTGCCGGTCTACTACATCACCGGCACGATTCATTCGCCCGAAACTGGCGCGCCGACGGCCTTGATGGAGCTGGCCTATCGCCTGGCCGTCGACGAAAGCCCGTACATCCGCGAAATCCGCGACGGCCTGATTACGCTCATCACGCCGGTCGTGGAGGTCGACGGCCGCGACCGCATGGTGGACATCTATCGCTGGCATCTCTCTCATCCCAAGGATTTTTATCCACCGCTCATTTATTGGGGCAGGTATGTGGCGCACGACAACAACCGCGACGCCATGGGCGTGACTCTCAAGCTCACGGAAAACGTGCTCAACACCTATGTCGGCTGGAAAGCCCAAGTGCTGCACGACCTGCACGAATCCGTGCCCTATCTCTACGACAACACCGCCGGCGACGGCCCCTTCAACGCCTGGGTCGATCCGATTCTCACCGACGAATGGGAAATGATTGGCTGGCGCAACGTCTCCGACATGACCAAGTTCGGCATGCCGGGCGTCTTCACCCACGGCGTTTTTGATACCTGGTCGCCGGGCTATCTGATGTTCATTGCCGCCATGCACAACGGCATCAGCCGCCTGTACGAAACATTTGGCAACGGCGGCGCCGACACGCTCGAACGCACGCTCGATCCGCAGGATTACGCGCGCACCTGGTACAGGCAAAATCCTCCGCTCCCGAAGGTCCTTTGGTCGCAGCGCGACAACAACAACTACGAACAGACCGGTTTGCTCACCTCGCTGCATTATTTCAACGAGAACAAGCGCCTCTTTCTCAAGAATTTTTATCTCAAAGCAAAACGGTCGGTCACGAAACCCGGCGCGGAAGGCCCGGCCGCGTATGTTTTTCCTGCTGACGATCCGCGGACGGGTTCACAAGCCGAACTGCTGCGCGTCCTCGAAAAGCAAGCGGTCGAAATCTCACGCGCGACGGCGGCCTTCACGGTAACGCTTCCTGTAAAAAAGTCCGCAAAGCCGAAGAAAGACGGAAAAGATGCCAAAGAAAAAGACACGCCCCCAGCTCCTACGACGCGCGATTTCGCTCGAGGAAGCTACATCGTCCGCATGGACCAGCCTTACTCGCGAATCGCGGACGCACTCCTCGACTACCAATACTGGAGTCCCGACGATCCCCAGAAGACGCCATATGACGATACCGGCTGGACCTTTGGCGAGCTGTTCGGCGTGCTAGTCACGCGCGTCACTGATCCGAAAGTGCTGGATGTCACTATGGAGCGTGTAAAAGAGATTCACGCGCCATCCGGCGTAAGCGGCGACGGCCCGATCTACGCGATTAACAATAACGCCGAGCCTTCGCTAGCCACGCTGCGCTACAAATTGCAGGACGCTTCGATCGAAGCGGCCGAGGAGCCGTTCGAAAGCGGCGGAAAAAAGTTCAGCCGCGGATCGTTTCTCCTTCGCAACGTCGACCGCGCGCAGCTCAATGACGCCATTTCCGACCTGGGTTTCCAGGCGATTCCGGTCGCGATGCCGAGCGTCAAGACCCACCCGGTGCGCGCGGCACGCGTGGCGTTTGTGCACACCTGGCTCAGCACGCAGGCCGAAGGCTGGTGGCGCATCGCGCTGGACAATCTGGGCGTTCCCTACGACTACATCAGCACGCAGACAGTCTCGAAGACCAGCGATCTCAACGCCAAGTACGACGTCATTCTGTTTCCACCGGTCGGCTTCTTCTCGAGTCCGACCGCGATCATCAACGGCCTGCCGAGCGCCTGGGGCAATCCGCTTCCGTGGAAGAACACGCCGGAGACGCCGAACCTTGTCGGCAAAAACGATTCGACCGACGACATGCGCCCGGGCCTTGGCTGGGAAGGCGTGAGAAATCTCCAAGCCTTCGTCGCCAAGGGCGGCGTGCTCCTGACTGCGACCGACACCTCGCGCTTTGCGCTGTCCATCGGCCTGGCTGACGGCGTGAGCGTCGGCAACGCACAGAAACTGAAGATTGTCGGCTCGGTAGTCGGCGCGCGGCTCGTGGACAGCCGAAGCCCCATCGCCTACGGCTACGACGAAAAGCTCTCGGTGTACTGCGACAACGGCCCAATTTTTTCGCTAAGCAGCATCTCCGGCGGACGCGGCGGCCGCCGTTTGGGCGGCGAGATGCACACGCGTCCCACCGGCCGCGGCACCATGGACGATCCGGATTTCACGATTGGCCGCCCCGGCGTCGAAGTCCCCGAAGAGCCGAAAGCCGAAATCTGGGAAAATCCGCTGCTTACTGACGAGCAACTGCACAACAATTTCCGCGTGATTCCTCCGGCCAATCGCGCGCGCGTCATCTTCCGCTATGCGGACAGCAAGGAGCTGCTTGTCTCAGGACTCGTCGAAGGCGGGGATGAAATCGCCCAGCACCCCGCGGTGGTGGACGTGCCCACGGGGAGTGGCCACGTCGTGCTCTTTTCCATCAATCCGGTCTATCGCGGCGAAACGCGCGGCACGTATGCGCTCGTGCTCAACACCATCCTGAATTTTGACAGCCTCAACGCCGGCCGCCAGCTGGCTGAAAAATAGCCGTAATCGGTGGGGTTTTCGGGACCGTAAAGAAAAAATCACCGTCCCTGCGGATTGAGATTTTCCGCCCCTGTTGGAGTAGAATCCCCCACTATGGCGAAGCGCAAAACCAGAACAAAGACCAGAACAAAGACCAGAACAAAGAAAAGACCAGCTCGTCCCGGCAAATCCGGGTCAGCCGCCACCGGCAAGCTCCCGAAACAAGCGGTCACGCTCATCGTGCAACTGCGCCCGCGCGACGGCCAAGAAACGCTCCTCGAAGCCGAACTGCGCGCGCTAGTCGGCCCCACCCGAAAAGAACAGGGCTGCCTGACCTATGACTTGCACCGCTCCGCCGAGGCCCCCAGCGCCTTCCTGCTCCATGAAATTTGGGCCAGCCGCGAAGCTCATTCCCGGCACACCAACACGCCGCACTTCCTACGCTGGAACGCCCGCAAGGATTCACTTCTCGCCTCGCGCGATCTCACCTACTGGAAACAGGTGGTTTGACACTGCTACAGAGAAGTTGTCAGCCTTCCGGCGGCGGGACGTAATACCCAGGCCGTGCGCGAACCTTCAAGTTCTTACGATCCACTTGCACTTTGATTTCGTGATAGCCCAGGTCACTCGAATCCGTCGGCGTATATCCGAGGGTATATTGCGAATGCAACTCGCCGCCGATTTCGTCGATGGCTTTTTCGATCGAACGGTCCTTGTAGGTCGAGAGGTGTAGGCCGCCTGTGGCCGTCGAAGCCACCTCCATCGCGTGATCCTTTACCTTGTTGTCCACGTGTTCGACCGCCCACACGGCCAGTCCCAGCAAGTCCACGCCGCTGTTACGGTTGGCCTCGGTCGTGGGAGTTTCGACCGTCCCCGGCGGCGGAGGCAGCGTGAAAATGCCTGGCGGAGCCGTTTGAATCTGCGTGTCCTTTGGTTTGGCCTTCAATTCTGAACGCGTGGTGGAAAGGCCCACGCTGTAAATCGTCACATTCGCAAGCTGGGCCTTTCGCAGCACCTCGCCAAGTTTCGCCTCGCTTCCCGCATCCACCGTCTCGGACAGAATCACCATCACGCGCCGCTTTCCGGGCTTATCCGGGGTTGGCACCGGCTGGCGGCTACTGAGCATCTCGACGCCCACGGCCATGGCATCGTACAGTTTCAAGCCGGATGTTCCGGTTGCGAGCCGCGCCAGGCCGTTTTCAATCGCATCGCCGTCGCTTGTGAAGTCCTCGAGCTTGTCCACGGCATCGTTGAAGCCCACCACGGCGGCCTCTCCTTCCGGCCCCATCACCGTTTGCGTGAAAAGAATCCCGGTCTTGCGTATCTCTGCCAGGATCGGGTCGATGCGCGAACTGGTCTCGATCAAAATCACGACGGAAAGAGGATCGCCGCCGAGATCGAAATGTGAAATCTTCTGTTCTACACCGTTATCCGTGACGCGAAAATCCTTGGGGTTTAGGTCATGCACCATGTCGCCTTTCGCATCACGCACCGTCACTGGCATATTCACCAGCGCCACGCGAACTTTCAGCTTGGCTTCGACGTCCGGGGGCATCTGCTGGACCGGCTGGCCCGGCCTCGGTGCCAGGGGCCCCTCCGGAGCCTGCGCTCCGAGGACTCCCGTGCGCACCAGCAGAACAACGAGCAGCACTGCCCATCTACCTGTGGTTTGCTTCATTCCCTCTCCCGCTAGAAAAGGCCCGGTTCCCGCAGTGTACTCAATTCGACGCACCCACGCCGGAAGACGTTGCCGCGAGCCTCGGCGATTCCTACAATGATTGTTTGCATCTTCCGGAGAGAAAACCCCATGTCCGCAGGTCAGCCAAAGCTCAAGCTCCAGCATGCCCCAAAAGCCCCTCATGAAGATCACCGGTTTCTGGAAAGCACCCCTGCCCGGCCCCTGCGCATCCTGGCGGAGTACCTTCATCCACTGGTACAGCTCAAAAAAGAAGGGATCGCCGATACCATCGTTATGTTTGGTTCCGCCCGCATCGAATCGAACGAAACGGCTCAGGGGCGTTGCACGCGCCTGAAAAAGGAGAATATCCGCAAGCTCTCCCCCGCCGCGCAGACCAGGCACCGTAGCGAACTGCGCCACGCGAAGAGTCTCCTAGAAATGTCCCGTTACTACGAAGAAGCGCGCCAACTCTCGCACAAAATTACCTCCTGGTCTCTGACTCTCGGACCCAGGCCGCGCCGTTTCGTCATCTGCTCTGGCGGTGGTCCGGGCATCATGGAAGCCGCGAATCGCGGCGCCAGCGAAGCTGGCGGCAAGTCCATCGGCCTTTCCATTGAACTGCCCCACGAGCAGTTCGCCAACGCCTACATCAGCCCCGAGCTCAGCTTCAATTTCCATTACTTCTTCATGCGCAAACTCTGGTTCGCGCAAATCGCCAAAGCGCTGATCGTTTTTCCCGGCGGCTTCGGCACCATGGATGAGCTTTGGGAAATGCTCACACTTCTACAAACGGGAAAGCTCGCCAAACACAACATCATCCTCATCTACGGCCGCAAATACTGGGACAAGGTTCTAAATTGGAAGGCCATGGTGAACTGGGGCACGATCAACGAAGAGGAATACAAGATGCTGCAGTTCGCCGACAGCGTGGACGAAGCTTTCGACCACATCCGAGCGGGCCTCGAGAAGTACCACATGGAAGTCGATCCCTTCCTGCAGGCGTACTAGGCGGAACCGGCTCCTCTGCTTCTACGGCTTGGCCTTTGATCCTTCTACGGTCTTTACCCGATGGCCGTCGTTCCCGAGCCTTATTAGGCTGGAATCGTTATTCTGAGAACGGGAGAAAAAAAACGCTTATGGGACATAAAACAGATTTTTCATTCTTCAGAAAAACTCTGCTGGCAGGAGCCACGCTGGCCGGTTCTTTCCTGCTATTCGGCCTGCCACAGACGCGTGCCGATGAGGACGACTGCCAGAAGCGGATCATTCGCATCGATCACGAACTGCACAGGGCCGCTGTGAAACATGGCTGGGACAGCCCTCAGGCAGCAGAGAAGCGTCGAACCCTAGTGGCAGCCCGGGAATGGTGCTGGGAACACGGCCATCGCTGGTGGGATGAAGACGCTCAGAAGTGGCACTCGGAACGTGATTGGGACGAGCACGACCACGACCACCCACGCGACCACTAGTTTTCTTCCTTCCCCTGCGGAGCGCGGCGAAATCCCGCTGCGCTCCTTTTGTTTTGTGCAGAAATTCGAAACGTCCTCGCCGTCACTCGCCCTTTCGGGAGCCGTGGGAGGAACCCAGCGAAGAGACCGGACCAAAACCCGGCTCCGTAGCAATCCTCGCCCTTTCGGGCCCCTTTCGGGCGAGGAGGATTTCAAAGCCCGCGAGCCGACTACTGGCGCCTCGAGCGGCGCGAAGCCTTTGCCCGCGGCAACCGAAAAAAAACGGGGCGCGAAAAATTGCGCCCCGTTTCGATTTTCCGTTATCAGAACGAATTAATTCTTCGCGGCAGCCAATTCGTCCGAGAAGACAGCCTCAAATCGCCGCTCTTCGTCCTGGTCGTGCAGCAGCACCACCGGGACCACGCGCAACGATCGCTTGCAGGAATGGCACTGCGTTACTTCGCCCTGCAAATCCTGCAGAAAGCCGTCCGTGAAATGATACAGTGCCCGCTCGCGTCTGGCATTTTTCTCGTCCCGTGCGCCGCAGTACGGACAGACAAACTCCACTTTGTCCTGCTGCGGATCGCGGTCCAGAGCAGCCCAACCCGTGCGGCGTACGCCTATGGTCTCGACATTACGCCCTTCCATCGGGGTAACCCTCCTTCAGATCCACGTCCACACAGCATGGGATGCGCCAAACCGCATTTTCGGTTCATGTAAATAAGTATCCCGAAATCAGCAAGATGCGGCCCTCCTCGAGAGCCCTGTCCCTAGCTTCCGGGCGCTATCCCGACTGGTCTCCTGGTTCGGTGTGAGAAAAAGTCGCCATGCCGGTTACGCACCCCAGGCGCGTGCCAGCGACGCTAGCATGCGAATTTGGCTGTTGCCGCTCGGCGCTCGGGCAACACTCTCCCCCGTCCATCCGGAAACCAAACGAGCTCAGGACCTAAGCGAGCGAGGGCAGTTCAGGACGCTCCTTTCTGCTGCTTGATGCCGCTGCTCCGGAGAAACCAACCATCAGCACGTGTTGGGGCCGCGCGGGAACTTGTCCACCTTCCCGGTGTCCAATCTTACAGAGGACGCGCGCACCTCATATCCCTGCGAGCGCGGCGCCGGTCTCCTGCGGTCGTTGAGCAACCCACAGGAAGCCGGCGTCGCAAAAATCTCCGTTCTCACTCGCAGAACTTTCCCGTGGAGGTGTGTGATGTCTAGCGAACCCGAGCCCCATTCGCAAAATGATTTTGGTTCCCTCGAAGGTTGTTTCGTGGAAGGCAATGTTGAACAGCGCGCAGGCGAACGGCGCATTCGCCGCCGAGCCCTGACTATTTCCATCGCAGCGCAAAGCGCGATTCTCACGGCCATCATTCTGGTTCCCTTGTTCGGAAGAACGGAACGCATCGCTCTCGCTCTGACTCCGATCCCGCCGTACTACCATGGGAGCGCACCAGAGCATCCTCATACAACCGCCACCGCGCCCGTACGGCCCGTTAGGAATCTCTGTTCCACCTGCTATTCGCCAATAATTCCTGATCATCCCACTACCACGGACAACTCCTCGCAGCAGGATCCCATTCCGGGAATCGGCCCATCCGACGGAAGAGAAGGCCCGCAAGCTCCGTGGGGCATCGACATCGATGACGGAAGGCGTCAGCCCGAGCGCCCTGGGGATCTGCGTCCACCAACGCCACACCGCCTGGTCGTGACTCACCTGGAGTCAGCGATGCTGATCCATCGCGTCGAGCCCGTCTATCCTCCACTGGCGAGACAGACCCATCGCGAAGGCCAGGTGGAATTACGCGCCATCATCGCCACCGACGGAACCATGCAATCCTTGCAGGTGGTCAAAGGGGATGCGCTCTTCCTGAGCTCGGCTACCGACGCCGTGAGCCAGTGGCGCTACCGCCCCACGGTTCTCAACGGTCAGCCTGTCGAGATCGAGACTTACATCACGGTCATTTACACCCTTCAGCGCTAGTCGCGAGGTCCTGTCCGGTTCTCTCGAGAAATCAGAAGGGCCGTCCTCAAATAGGCGGCCCTTGGTTTTTTCGTGCCCTCACGTTGGCATTCAAGAGTCCAACCGAAAATTCGATACCTCGAGAAATGCCATCATGATTTGCCACCCTTGATGCGCCAGAGAGGTGCGCAGGGGGCCGCGCCTGCCTTTACTATCGCGCGGCCCCCTGCCTCGACCAGGCTACCGACTCCTGGAACGGTCTTCCGCCCCACAAGACAACTCCGAAGTTCACCGCTTCTCGAGATTTCTAGAAGTGAATCACCATGCCCGTCGAGGCGCGGAGATTGTTTTGGGTTTGATGGTTGGGAGTTCCTTCGGGAAACCGCGTCATTAAATAGTCGACCTCGAGGGGCCGCAAAGAGAATCGATTGTTAATCCGATAGTCCACGCCTCCCCCGATCGCCATGGCAAACGCGTTTTGCGATCCACTCGCGCCTCCGGCTATGCTAGCTCCTGCATGCGCCACGCCGAAAAGAGCCTCGGCAAACGGCGTAAAGTGTCTGTAGCTTCGATAAGAAACGCGCGGACCGAAGAGATACGTCGAAAGCGTTCCGTCCACTCCAGTGCCCAGAATACTTCCGTTGTGATAGCCGCCGAAATCCGCTACGGCGCTGACCCAATCCTTGATGTGATAGGTCACGGACGCGCTTCCGCCGTTCAAGCTGAAGCTGTCCCCGCTCGCCGGGCCGGGATTTTCACGCACGTAGGAATAGCCGGCGAAAACATCCACCTTGGGCGTTTCCTGCGCATGGGCGATTCCGCTGCATAGCGAAATAAACACAAGTACAGACACCACTATCCGTAATTTCATAATTCCTCCAGTAGTTTGAACTGTCTGCGCGTTCCGGCGTGATCCACGCGCGGCTTCGCGTCGAGCGGCGTGCCTAAGGCAGGAAGGCAGCAGTCCGCATTTTCTCTTTTGTGTTGTTCATAAAGATGCGTCGCTGCCCGCGCAAGTTGCAACCCGAGAGAAATAATTTGGGGAAGAGAAGTGACCGCGCGGCGGCCGTCAAATGACGGGTTTCCTAGAGAAGAGTTTCGCCGGTAAAGCGCGCTATCGCTTCGCGGGTGGTGTCGCGAAGGCGAATCAATTCGTGCCACGCCGAATTTTCCTCGGCTTTGCTTGCCTCGCTCGTGACACGGGGATAAATCGGCGGCGACACGGTGATGGTCACGCTGGTCGGACGCGGCAAATAGGTGCCATCGCGCAAGAATCTTCGCGTACCCGCGAGCGAGACTGGAATAATTGGCGCGCCGGCATCCACGGCGGCTTTGAAGGCCCCCAACTGGAACGGCCGCACGCCCTCTTCGCCAGTAAACGTTCCTTCGGGAAACACGAAGACAGATTCACCCTCGCGCAGCAATTTCTCGATCTCCTCCGACTGCCGCAATCGCGATTGCCGATCGCTGCGGTCAAATTTCGTGTGCCGCATCTGCCGCAAGAATGTTCCGATGAATGGTATTCTACCGACTTCCATTTTGGCCACGAAGTGATACGACACGCCGAGGCCCAGCATCAAAGGCAGCACATCAAAGTAGCTGGTGTGATTTGCCGCAAACACCTTGGCGCCAGGCAAATCGACGTATTCTTTACCAACTACGCGCACGCGGCAGCCAATCAGCACAAACAGAATCTTAAGCGCTGCTGAAGTAAAGCGGCCCGCTTTGCGGTAGTCGTTGATGAAATTCACGATCGTCCACGCCGGAACGATCCACAGCAAAAACACGATGCCAAAATAGAGTCCGTAGACAACTTCCAGCCCTCGCCGCACGCCGGACCATATTTCCGCCCCTGCCGTGCGCGCCGCGCCGGCCGTAGCAAGCCGCGCGATCTGCAGCCACGCCGGCGCCTTGCCGGCGGACAATTTCCCAGCAAGGTAAAGTTGCTTGGTTTCCTCGCGCCGCAACTTTCCACTCGAAGTTTTTGGAATACTCCCTGGCGGTATGAGCTCGACGCGGTCCGGCGGCAACCCCAGCCCTTTGGAAACTTGTTCCGTCACCGCCGCCACAATCGCAGCGCGTGGGGAGGCCTCGCGCTCCCGGGATTCCGCCACCACGATCAGCTTTTCTGTGCCCGACGCTTCATCCTGCAGCCCAAAGGCAACGATGCAGCCCTTGCGAATTCCTTCCGCGCGCGCGGCCAATTCTTCGACTTCGTGCGGATAGAGATTCCGCCCGCCTTTGATGATGATGTCCTTCACGCGCCCGGTGACGTAGATCTCCCCATCCACACGGTACGCGCGGTCGCCGGTATCGACCCACGCAAATTCGCCATCGCCCGACGCCGGTCCCATGGGGAACAGTTTTTCAGTGGCCTCCGCGTTTTGGTAGTAGCCGCTGGTCGCCGAAGCTCCGCGAAACCACAGAAAACCCTCGGTCCGATCACTCGCTTCCTTGCCGCTAGAGTCCACAATCCGCACTTCGTGCCGCGCCACGGCCTTCCCGGAAGAAACAAAAGCAATCGCCGTCCGATCGTCCGCAGGTGCCGGTACGGCGCGGCCCTCTGCCGTGAAGGCCTCGCGTTCGATGCGATCGATGAGCGGCCCGCGATTCAGGGGCGGGAATGTCACCGCCAAAGAAGCCTCCGCAAGCCCGTACACCGGCAATTGTGCTTCGCGCCGAAAACCGTGGTCCGCAAAGCGCTTCGCGAACCGCTCCAAGGTATCGGGATTCACCGGCTCCGCGCCATTCAGCGCTGCTCGCCAGCCGCTCAAGTCCACTCCCTCGATGTCCTTGTCGGCGATCTTTCGCACGCACAATTCATAAGCAAAATTCGGTGCCGCGGAAATCGTTCCGCCATATTTTTGAAACGCCTTCAGCCAGCGTTCCGGCCGCGTGAGAAACGCCAGCGGCGACATCACCGCCAGGGGCACTCCAAAGTGCAGCAAGGTAAGCCATGCGCCGATCAATCCCATGTCGTGATAAAGTGGAAGCCAGCTCACGCCCACATCGCCAGGCCCAAGTTCAACGGCTTCGCCGATCGCTCGCATATTTGCGAGTAAATTCGCGTGTGTGAGAACTACACCCTTGGGATCGCCGGTTGAGCCGGAAGTGTATTGCAACAGGGCAATGTCGCCGGCCTTCCGTGCGCGGCTGCCCGTAAGATGCAAGGGCAGCGCGCCAGGCGATGGCGGCGGCGCCTTATCCGCCGCCTCGAGCAACTTCTCTGCTTCGGCCACTTCCGTGAGCGAATGGACGCGAGGTTTCAGCAAACGCGCCACCGCTTCTGCTTGGCGAAACGTCAGCAGCAGGCCCACTCCCGCATTGTTGAGAATCGCCGACTGCCGCGCCGCATACTCCTCGATGCGATCCGCGCGGAACGGCGGGTAGATGGGCACGGGAATGGCGCCCGCCAGCAAGATTCCCGCATAGGAAACAAAAAACGCGCGCGACGTTGGCAGCATCAGCGCCACGCGCCCGCCGGCCGGCACGCCGCGTCGCGCCAACTCCGCCGCCGAGCGCTGCGCCGACGCGTACAGTTCGCCAAACGTCAGCGTCACGCTGCGCTCTTTGCCTTCCGTCTCCTCGGTGATCAGTAAGTGGGTGCGCTCGGGGTCATGCATGGCGCGATAGCGCAACACTTCGAGCAGCGTCTGCATCGAGAAAATGTCGGCATCCAGGGCTTCGCGGTGCAGTTTTTGTGTGGTGATCGCTGCGCCGAGAGCCGAAGCCGCTTCGTCGTCTTGCGTCTCGGCTCCCGGCGCTGTTAGAAGGGCCTTGGTGAGATCTTCCGGAGTGTTTGCTTCCGCCACAACTTGATCGGGCAGCCGCACACCAAACGCGGTCTCGAGCCGCGCAAGCAATTCCACGCGTTCCAGGCTGCCGAGCCCGAGGTCTCGGTCCAGCAGCGACGCACTGTTGAGCATCGGCAAAGCCCCGCGGCTGCCCAATTCCTCAAGCAGACCACGAATAACCTCAAGTACGCGTGCACGTAGTTCGGAGGCGTCGAGTTGTGCTGCCGGAGTGGCCACAGGTCACAGGCATGCCCGGAAGGGCGTTTGCTCTTCCGCCCGAGGCTACCACGCGGGGATGCCGTTGGCCATTACCGCGAGCGGCCCTCTGCTCGAAGAATTACGCGCCAGGAAAGGCATGCCAAGGATTCCAGGGTATGGATTACGCCTGGCCCTCGGTGATGATGAAACGGTAGTCTCCTGCCTGGAAGCGACGCTCGCTTGCGGCCCGATATTCCACACTTTGGTAGCAAGCCTTGGCCTCTTCGTAGCTAGGAAACTCGAGGATAATGATTTCTTCAGCTGCGGGCCCTTCCAGAACTTCATGACGCCCATGAATGGCGCGAAAAATAGCGGGGTGCTGATGAAAACTGGCCGGAGCTAGCTGAGAGTTTCTGTCGAATCGGCCAGCTTCGGCAAGAACTCTAGGTGCCATCCGCCCCAAGAATTACGCGTCAAAGCTACGCGCTCTTCTGCTTCACCTCGGCCGCGGCATAACCGCGCGGCATAAGCGTGGTCGATAGGTCCACGCCAGAAAGGTCCGCTCCGGTGAGGTCCGTCTCGCGGAGAATCGCCACGCCCATGTCCGCGCCGCTGAATTTCGCACCGTTCACATTCGCCAGCCGCAAGTTCACATTTCGCAGATGCGCCCGATGAAAAATCGCATTCGAGAGGTCACAACGAAAAAACTCCACGCCGCTGGCTTGCGCTTCCGTCAGATCCGCGCCGGGCAGGATCGCTTCGGTCATGTCCGTGTTTCGCAAATCGGCCTTCTGAAGATTCGCGCCAGACAAGTCCGCGCCAGGCAGTTTTGCTTTTCGCAAGTTCGAACCCTGGAGGTTTGCGCTTCGCAGAATGGCCCCGCTCAAATTGACTCCCTCGAGATCGGCACGCGAAAGATCAGCACCAGCCAAGTCCGCTCGCGCCCCTCCTTCCTTCCCGCGAAAGAACCGCTCGTGCGACGCAAGAATCTCCGTCAACGGCTTGCCATGGTGTTGAATGCTTTTCGCTTTTCGCAGTCCCATAGTGTGCTTTCCACTCCTTCATCCAATGCCCTATTTTACCTGCTCTGTACCACCCTGACGAGTGCTTCCCAAATCTCGTGCCGCAAAGCGGCACACCGTAAGAACCCCCTCCGCCCACCGCTGTTTGTGGTAGCTTTCTAGAAATGCCCGGTCGCCCAGAATGTGAGCGTTGCTTTGAGGTCTAGAAAGATACTTTTTCTCCTGCTTGTGGCTCTTCTCATCGTGCCATCTTTCTCCTCGGCGGAGGCCTCTTCCCAGCTGGCCATAACCCACGTCACCGTCATCGATGCCACTGGCCGCCCGCCTCAGCCGGATCAGACCGTTCTGATCGAGGCCGGCCACATCACTCGGGTGGGCACGCGGGCAACGATCAAGATTCCCAAAACCGCGCGCACCATCGACGCCTCCGGAAAATTCTTGCTCCCTGGCTTTTGGGACATGCATGTCCATCTCGCAGGCATCAACGCCGATCCCTCTTGGAGCCAACAGGTTCTTCTGCCCCTGCTTCTCGCCAACGGCATCACCGGCGTGCGAGACATGGGCGGTGATCTCGACACGCTCCTCTCCTGGCAGCGCGACGCCGAGTCCGGCACGCTCCTCGCGCCGCACATCGTTGCCGCGGGCCCTTTCCTTGCTGCCAGTGGCAAGAGAACTCCCGAGCAGTATCCCATCCACAACGCCGAGGAAGCCCGCGCTGCCGTCGATGACCTCAAAAAGCGCGGCGCGAATTTCATCAAAATCATTTCCATGCCCTCCCGCGAGGCCTTTTTCGCCGTCGCCGAAGAATCAAAAAAGCAAAACATTCCCTTCGTCGGCCACCTGCCCTTTGAAATCGGCGCCATCGAAGCCAGCGACGCCGGCATGCGCAGCATCGAACATTTTCTCTACAGCGCTTTTGCGCTGTCTTTTTCCTCGAAGGAAGCCGAGCTCCGTCCCCGCCTCGTCCAAGCCGAAAAAAATGGCGACTCCCGCGCGTGGGAACAGATCGCCCACGAAGCCGACGCCACCTACAGCCCGGAAAAAGCCGCCGCGCTCATCCAAACCCTAAAGAAAAACGGGACTTGGGTCACGCCCACGCTCACCTCTCTGGACATCACCGCTCATCCTGAAGACTGGAAGAGCGACGACCCCCTGCTTGCGTTTGTCCCGCCCGCGCTTAGGAGAGAGTGGCGCGACTCCATCGACGACCCGCAGATAAAGCAGCACGCCGCCTGGCTGGGACGTCAGGCCGCTAACGATTGGAAGCTAACCGGTGAACTACATCACGCCGGTGTGCCTCTCCTGGTCGGTTCGGACTCGCTCGATCCCTTCGTCATTCCCGGAGATAGTTTCCATCACGAACTCGCCGAGTTCGTTCGCGCTGGATTTACGCCCATGGAGGCATTACAGGCGGCGACCCGCGGTGCAGCACAGTTCCTTGGGCGCGACAAAGAATTCGGCACTGTCGAAACCAGCCATTCGGCCGACCTGGTTTTGCTGACTGCAAATCCATTAGAGAACATCGCTAACACGCGCAAGGTTTGGGCCGTAATCCGAAATGGCGGCTACTATGACCGCAACGCCCTTGATCGGTTGCTGGCAAGCGCGAAAGAGGCTGCCGCTGCTGTTTCCGAGAACAAGCCTTAGAACTGTAGTGCTGGTCTCAAGGTCATGAGAGCTGCTGACACAAAACGACGCCGAAGCAGGTTTCCGATCTGCTTGTGTTTGTGCTTCCTCGCCTCCCTCGTCGCTCGGCAGCGCTCTCCTGCCCAGGACCGCGAGCGTGGGGGCGAAATCGTCGCCAATCTCGCCGGGGGCCGCGTCATCGTGCACGTCGCTCGTGACATAATCGTGTTCGCGGCCATCGATCAGCCGGTCGAGCCTGACTCTATTCCGCCGCGTGTGTTAAGCATCGACCGCAGTCACATTGGAATTCTTTTGGGAGCCTCCGAGTGGCACCTTACCAGCGATCCTAAACCCGTGCGCCTGGACAAGGATTTTCCTCGCGTCGCGGGCAAGAACCCACACTATGCCAGCGATCCCGAGGAAGTGGCACCAGATCTGGATGTGATCGGTGTGGCGTTTCTAGAGCGTCTGCGCCCGCTGGTCTCCCAGCTTCACCACAAGATCGAATTCAAACCCGACGAAGCTCTCTTTGAAGTAGTCGTCATTGGGTTTGCGCCGGACGACTACGGCCCTGAAGTGTGGACCGTCGAATACCACATCCATCAGGAAGAGATCGCGACTCGCGGCGATTTTTGGCAGACGCGGCTCCTCCGGCCGCGCTTCACCCAGCTTTATCCTCCCGAAAAGCACGCCCCCAAAACGCTTGTGGAAATTCGCTATCCAGACACTGTTCCGGGGCCGACTCTACAGCAACTCATTCAGGGCAACGATCCAGAGATTGAAAAACTGTCGCGCGGCGAACCAAAATTCCTAAAAGTTTGGGAGAGCATCGACCGCGGCCAGGCCAACAAGGTGGCCCCGGAGGCCGCCACGGATTTTCTCCGTGCGGTGTTGCCGCTTATCGCTGAGAAAGCTAGTTTCATCCTAGGTACTATGACCGAGGGCGGCTTTGATTGGGTGGTTCCACCAGACGAGCCAGTTGAGAAGGCCAAAGAAGACAAGAACCAGCCGCCGGATGCGCCCACGTTGCACCGCAAGCCCAAGCCATAAATCCCCATTAAAAGTTAGTTAGGCCAGCTTTTCGATACCGTCGCCCCGGCGGATGACTCCGCCTTTGACAATGCGAGCATCCCGCGCCTGCCGCGGATTTCTTTGCGCAGGCCCGGCCGCAAATCTTCTATCTGACCGCAGGGCGTACAAGCCATGGTAATACCTCGAGCAGCACCGCCTCGGAGGGATTCGCCCGGCTTCGGAGCTTTAACGTTGAGCCCTTCCGTGGTGATGTTCTCCCGGATCATTGCTGGACCGAGTTCCCGCGCATCCCGTGTTTCCCGGTCCACCAGCAAAACCTGGCGCTTTCCTCCCGGCTGGGCATGCGCGCAGTTCTCGAACCCCACCTCTTCTAGCGCGGCGACCTCTGGCAGCTCCTCCATGGGTAAACCCCGTTTTGGCGCACGGAAGAGTCCTAACACATGCGGCATGGCCTAGTCTCCGGCGGCCTGGACGCGGCCCACGTGTTCGCCAATGTCCTTGCGATAGTGCATTCCTGCGAAATGGATTTGCTCCGAGGCCCGATAGGCCAGATCCAGCGCCGCAGCCAGAGAGTCTGCCGCCGCCGTCACACCCAAAACGCGACCGCCGCTGGTCACCAGAGAGTTGCGTTCGCGCTGCGTTCCAGCGTGAAAAACATTCACACCGGTATCTACTACTGAAGGGGTTAGTCCATCGATATTCTTCCCAATTTCGAATTTTCCAGGATATCCACCGGAAGCCAGCACTACGCACACGCTGGCACCCTTCTTCCATTGCAGTTTTGTGGGATCTAGCTGCTTGGCCGCCACATCCGCTAGGACCTCAGCGAGGTCGAAATCCATCCGCGCCACAATCGCCTGTGCTTCTGGGTCGCCTAACCTGCAATTAAACTCCAGCACCTTGGGTCCATCCTTGGTCAGCATCAGCCCAATATACAGGAAGCCCTGGTAAGGCAGGCCCTCATTGGCCAGGCCCCGGAGGGTGGGTTCCACAATCGTGGAAATCACGGCGTCACGCAAACCAACCGTCAAAAGCTCGTCCGAAGAATAGGCTCCCATGCCACCGGTATTAGGCCCCTGGTTGCCGTCAAAGACCCGCTTGTGATCGCGCGTCGGCACCATGGGGGCATACCGTTCGCCGTCGGTCAGAATGATGAAAGACAGCTCCTCACCCTCGAGCGTCTCCTCCAACAGAACGCGGCGCCCGCCAGGCCCAAGCAGGTTTTTCTCCATCACGTTTTCAAGGAATTGCCGGGCAGATTGCGGATCCGGCGGCAGGACCACGCCTTTGCCCGCGCACAACCCATCGGCCTTGATCACCAGCGGCCATAGCACGCCACTCAGCGCAGCATACGCATCGCGAGCCGAGTCATAAGCGCCATACATTTTCGCCGTCGGAATTCTGTGCCGAAGCAGAAACTCCTTCGAAAAAATCTTGCTGCCTTCAAGCTGCGCCGCCTGCCGCGAAGGCCCCACAATGGACCAGTTTCGCTCGGCAAACGCGTCCGAAATCCCGTTCACCAGCGGCAATTCCGGTCCCACTACGGTTAGATCCGGACGAATTTTTCCCGCCAGCGCCACCAGCGCCTGAACGTCTCCTGGGTCCACCTGAAGGCACTCCACGTCATCGGCGATTCCTCCGTTCCCCGGCGCGCACAAGATTTTCTCCACGCGCGAGCTCTGCTTCAGCTTCCAGACCAGCGCATGCTCGCGACCTCCGCCGCCAATCACCAAAATCTTCATCCGCAAGGCCTCCGGAAGAACTCCTCTCGAACGATAGTCGCCCGGTAGAGAGGTGTCAACGTGCCGCGCTTGTTCTCGGTTATTTCCCCGGCGCGCTGTCTCTGCCGCGCATTTTGCTCCCATGTTTTTCAACGGCGGATATAGGCATTTAGTTTGTCGTAGCGTAAGCCGCAATCTTTACTTATTCGAGTATTGCTCAGTCATTTCCCGTGCGTCCCCGACAACAGCCTTCAGACTGAATGTAGCGAGGGGCTCATCCCCGAGTCGGTTGTGACGCGAAAGGACTGTGAATGTTACTCCTACCCCTCCGCCACGAAAACATGCAGGGGCGCCGCTGGCCGATCGTCACGTTCGCGCTTATTGCCCTTAATATCATCGCTTTCCTTGGCACCCACGGGACCATCGAGGCCCAGCAGGCGCTAACTCCCGAGCGCGTCGAGGTGCGCAAACATCTCATCTACCTTGCTGCGATGCACCCGGAACTGAAAATCGGTGACGATGCGCACAGATTTGTCGCGCCGATTGCCGACAAGTATCCAGCTGACTGGAAAGAACTGGCCTCACCTGACCGCAAGCCGGAAGACGCGTGGGATGCCAATATCCGCCAAGTCGACGATCCCGCGGAACTGCAAGCGGAGATGGACAGCCTCTCGGAGAGATTTCGCGACTTCGAGCGAAACACGTTTTTGGCTCGCTATGGCTTTGTGCCCGCCCACCCCACGGCCATCTCCTACCTCAGCTGCAATTTCCTTCACGTCGGTTGGCTCCATCTTATCGGCAACATGTGGTTTCTCTGGCTTGCCGGGTTTATTCTCGAAGACAACTGGGGACGCGCCATCTATCTGATCTTTTACCTCCTCGCCGGTGCGGTAGCGGCCCAGATTCATGCTTGGTTCAATCCCGGCAGCCTTGTGCCCATGCTGGGTGCGTCGGGGGCCGTGGCCGCCCTGATGGGTGCCTTCCTGGTCCGTTTCCCCAAGCTGAAGATTGAAATGTTCTACTGGATCTTTGTTGTCCGCGGACGTTTCAAAGCTCCTGCCATTTGGCTCCTGCCCCTCTGGGGTCTGATGGAAGTATTCTATGGTTCCATGTCTCGCCAGTCTTCCGGCGTCGCTCATTGGGCGCACGTAGGCGGATTCGCTTTCGGCATGCTTGGCGCGCTCATTCTTTCTCGCTCTGGACTTGAACACAAGGTGAGCTCGGCGATTGAGGAGAAGGTGACCTGGACAGCAGATCCTGCCATCGTACAGGCGACCGAAGCCATCGACCAAGGCAAGCCAGAGGAAGCCATCAGGAAGCTTCAGGAACACGTGGCCGCAAAACCTGACTCTCCCGACGCTCTGGTGCTGCTCCAGCAGCTTCACTGGCGACAGGGAAACCCGGCGGGCCACCAGGAGGCCACCATCAAGCTTTGCCAGCTCCATTTGAAGAAACAGGATGCCGAAGCCGCTTGGCAAGACTACGAAGAGTTCCAAAATGCCGGCGGCCTGCACCTGCCAGCGGCAACCTGGCTCGAACTGTGCCGCTCTCTGGAAGGCCAGCTGAACTTTGACCGCGCGGTCACGGAGTATGACAAGCTTCGAACTGCCTATCCGAAGGACAGGCAATCGCTGCTCGCCCTGATGGCCGCGGGAAGGCTTTCTCTCAAAAAGCTGGGTCGTCCCGCGGAAGCCCTCCATTTTTACCGTGCTGCTTCGGCTTCCGCCGTTCCGCACCTCGATTGGGAAGCCAACATCCAGGCGGGCATCAAAGAGGCTAGCGCCACACTCTCTCCATCGGCGGTCAGCACCGGCTAGGCAGGACCTGGCCATCTTGTAGCTGAGAGATTAATATATATATTAGTAACTAAGATGGCTGGCGTCGTGAGTCGTAGGGCCGCTTGATTGGTTCTGGCGGAGTTCGGAAGCCGCCGTCTAGGACTGACCAACGGCCCGAATCGGAATGGTCACACCGGAGGCTGCGTCCGAAGAGGCCAGCATGTGGCATCGGCCGTCAAAGATTCCGCCCGGATCGATGACCATGCAGGGCGAATGCACTTCGCCCGTAACTACGCCCTTGGCCTGAATTTCCACGCGTCCCTTCGCGAAGATCACTCCGTCGAACCGCCCGGAGATCACCACGCGGTTTCCTTCAATCTGTCCTTCGACTTTGGCGCCTTCGCCCAGAACCACGGTCTGCTCGGAAATGATATTTCCGCGCACATTGCCGTTGATGCGAAACGTTCCGGTGAGCTGCAGCGTGCCTTCGAGGGTCACGCCTTGATCAATAAATCCGGTCCACTCTTCGCTCACACCGTTCTTCGAGGAACCGGGCCACTTCCAAGCCATGAAGTTTCTCCTAGAGAGATTCTCTTACTCTTAACCTCCGTCGCGCGCAAGTCAACGCATCGCGCATAGAGAGTTGTCCAAAGGATACGGTTGAACCACCGTACAGGGCCGATTCTCGAGAGAGGTTTGACTCTACTTCATCAAGCGATCGTAAATTCCCATCAACTGAGCGTCGTTGTAGTATTCCAGCACGAGCTGCCCGGACCTCGTCTTGGTCTTCTCGCGGAGGAGAATCTTGGTCCCCAGGTGCCGCTGCAGTTCATCGATCGCAGCCCGAATGTTCGCGTCCACATGAATTTCCGCCGCAGGGCTCGCTGCTCGTGAACGCCGCGACGCCAACCGTTCAATTTGCCGTACCGTCAAGCCGCCGCGCGAGGCCCGTTGCGCATAACGCATCCGCAGCGGCGCGTCCGCCACAGCCAAGAGCGCTCGCCCGTGCCCAGCGGTGAGCTTACCTTCTTCAATCCAGTCTTGAATCGTTGGCTCAAGCTTTAGCAATCGGATCGAGTTAGCCACCGTAGCACGATCTTTCCCGGTTCGTTCCGCTACGGCTTCCTGGGTAAGCTGGAATTCATCCATCAGTCTTTCAAACGCCCGTGCAGCCTCGATAGCGTTCAAATCCTCGCGCTGGATGTTTTCGACCAGCGTCATTTCCAAAGCGAGTTCGTCGGGAACCTGTCGCACAATGGCAGAAACCTTGGTCAGCCCGGCACGTTGCGCGGCCCTCCAGCGCCGCTCCCCGGCGATTAGCTGAAAACGGCTTCCGATTGGCCGAATCACCAAGGGCTGAATGATTCCGCTGGACTTAATCGATCGCGCCAATTCGTCCAGAGCTTCTTCGCGGAATCGCGTGCGCGGTTGATAAGGGCTTGGCTCAATCAAATCAATGTCGATTTCCAGCGGCCCGGCATAGGTCCCCTCCCGCGCAGGTGCAGCCGCAGCTGCGCTCGTACCGGTTGCGTGAGGCTGGACTGTCGACGTCGGCGGTGCGGGAACCTGCGGTTCAGGCTCCCGAATGAGCGCTCCGAGCCCCCGTCCCAGTGCGTTTCGCGTCATTGGCAATGACCTCCTGGGCGAGTTGCGTATAGCCCTCCGCCCCTTTGCTGTGAATGTCGTAAAAAATGATCGGTTTTCCGAAACTTGGCGCTTCAGCAAGTCTTACGTTTCGCGGAATAACGCTCTGAAAGACCTGCCCTCCAAAAAAACTGCGCAAATCTGTAGCCACTTGCCTTGATAAAGTGGTTCGCTCGTCGAACATGGTAAGAAGGATACCTTCGATTTCCAGGCTGGGATTCAACGTGCGGCGAATCCGCATCAAGGTATCCAGTAGTTCAGAGACGCCCTCCAATGCTAAGTATTCGCATTGAATCGGCACCAGGACCGCATTGGCGGAGACCAGCGCGTTCAAGGTCAATAGATCCAGGGCTGGCGGGCAATCCACGATAATAAACTTGTAGCGATCGCGAATCTCGTTCAAAACAGCCTGAAGCCGGTATTCGCGATTTTCCGCCACGACCAGCTCAACGGCGGCTCCGGCAAGGTTTTTGTCGGCAGGGACGACATCCAAGCCGTCGACTTGTGACTTCTGGACGATTTTGTCGAAAGGCTCATTCAAAATCAGGCACTGATACAAGGTCCTGCGAGATGGATCCTTTGGAAATCCGATCGCGGCCGTGGCATTGGCCTGTGAATCGCAATCTACCAGCAGTGTCGACTGTTCAGAGGCAGCGAGGCAAGCCGCTAGATTTACCGCGGTGGTTGTCTTTCCGACCCCACCCTTTTGATTTGCAACAGCAATAATCCGCGCCAAAGGCCCCCCAAGTCGCGGAAGTTAGCAGAGTTGCGCAAAGGATGCAACTTGTTTCACGTGGAACGTCGGCGCGCTGGATTTTCGCTGGAACGTTCCACGTGGAACAATTGCGCCGCCGTCTATCGCGTCGCGACCTCGTTCCACGTGGAACTATTTCCCACTTGAAATCCATCCAAAGCAAACCATCGCGACAATTCCGAACTCCAATTGTTCCACGTGGAACTCTCCCCGGAGGTCCCTGCTTTCAGTTCTCCCGAGGCTGGTACGGGTGGGGATGGCGTCGGGGAGTTCGCTATCAAGAGGCATGTTCCACGTGGAACACCCCTGCGAGGCCGCATGCTTCCATTGCGAAATACCACACGGCTCAGAGGAAAAACACACCAATATGCCAACGTACTCCTTCTAAGAAACCGCTAAGCACACTTGGAAGTCTGGTTAAAACCGCGAGGAGTTGTGAGCGAAGTTCAGAAACCCAGAGGGTCAGAAACCCAGAAGACGTTGGAAGTCCTTATCTTTCAAGTGGTTCGGCCCCACAGACTCAGCTCTTTCTCGTCCCCACGAGCAGATACCGCCGCAAAGAGTGGGGCACAGGGATCGGTTCCCGCCATTCCCAGTCCACCCCGCGCCGCGCCTCGTCCAGATCCCGGCCCCCGATCCACAAGATAACTTGTTTGGCTGCAACACGTTCCGAGGCAGCCCAAGTCAGAAGCGGTAGAAACTCTCCTACCGCGCGCGAGCACACATAATCCAGGGGCATGACCTCCTCGCCCAGCTCCTCATAGCGGCCGACCAGCACGCGAGTGTTTGGAAGTTCAATGTTTCTAAGCACTTCCGCCAAAAACGTGGCCTTCTTCATATTCGATTCCACAAGCATGGTCTCGAGCTCTGGGCGCACAATTTTGAGCGGAATACCGGGAAATCCGGCCCCGGAGCCAACGTCGGCGAGCCGACCGTTTTCCACAGGCACGGCCACCGCGGCAAACATGCATTCGCAGAAATGACGATATAGTATTTCCAGGGGGTCGCGGATCGCGGTCAGATTTATCTTCTCGTTCCAGGCCAGCAAAAGCTTCATATATTGTTGAATATAAATGATTTGCTGTTCGTTTACCTGCAGCTGGAATTCGCCGAGCGCGCGGCGAATGGTCGCTGCTGATAGCAGCACTGGGCTTTGTGTTGTCATAAGAGTAAATAGAACCCTAGGTTCTGTGAATTTCTTCTCCGCGTGCCGGTACCACTCTGACAAGGTACTTCGGCCCGGCCACTCCGGCCACCGCGTCCACGGCAAAATGCCACAGCATCACCGGAACCAGTCCATCGTACAGGATTCGCGCCGTTCCGAACACTGTGCCGATGACCAGGGTGCTCACAATCCCTCCGCGTCCCTGATAGAGGTGCGCTAACGCAAAGAGAATGGAGGACGATAACACCACACCCCAAACGGGCAGACCGGCCCTGATCAAGGCCGCCATGGCAAAGCCGCGGTACAGGAACTCCTCGCACAACCCCGCCGTCACCGCCAACCCCAAATAGGGAAGCAACTCCACCCGCGATTGAGGCAAGATGCGCTGGGCCAACTCCTCGAGGAACTTCCGCGCTTTTTCCGAAGACCGTCCCATCCGCCGCAAATTGAACCATTGCAATGTTCCCAAAGTCGCGGCGCCGACAATGGCGGTGATCAGGATTCGCCAGCGCCCATGCACCACCAGACCCAACTGATCGGCAGTCAATCCCCGTGCCCAGGCCCGCCAAGCGACTACCCCGACGGCCAGCCACTGAAACCCGATCGTCGAAGCATAAAGCGAAAGCCGCTCCCGCCTCCCCATCTGTGGAATAGTCATCAGCTTTTCTAACCGCGAGCGGCCGCGCAGCGGCAAGAGCACTCCGAGCGCAATAAAGATGAGCCAGAAGTCCCAGGGCATGCGGCGATCAGACCACGTTCAGCGAGCTCGGCGCAACTCGGAACGACCAGCTCTGGCTCCCTCTCGCCGTGGTACCACCGTAAACGCCCGATCGCTATAATGGTCTAGCGAACCAGCGAGGTGCATTCTTGGCTTCACCAGTGAAACTCACATCCATGGCCAAAGCAGCGGGCTGCGCGGCAAAATTGAATCCCGCGACACTTGACGCCGTCCTGCGCAAGCTTCCGCGACAAACGGATCGGAATGTCCTCGTCGGTTTCGACACCAACGACGACGCCGGAATCTATTTGATCAACGAAAGCCTCGCACTGGTCCAGACGGTGGATTTTTTCACGCCCATCGTGGACGATCCTTTTCTGTTCGGCCAGATCGCCGCTGCCAACTCTCTGAGCGACGTCTATGCTATGGGCGGCCGGCCGATCTCCTCCTTGTCCATCGTCGGCTTTCCAGAAAAGGGCGACCCGGAAATCCTCGAACAAATCATTCGCGGCGGCCTTGCCAAAATGAACGAAGCCAAGTGCAGCGTGATCGGCGGCCACTCGATCCGCAATGAGGACATGCTCTTCGGCTATGCGGTTACTGGTGTGATTCATCCGCATCGCGTTTGGCGCAACGTGGGCGCCAAGGCTGGCGACGTGTTGCTATTCACAAAGCCGCTCGGCACCGGGGTCATCACTACGGCGCTGAAAAAAGATCGCGCCTCGGCGGAATCACTGGCCGCCGTCGTAGCTGCCATGAGCACTCTCAATGCCGCCGCCGCTGCGGCCCTCGAGGAACTGGAGGAAAAGTCCGAAGCCAGAAAACCCATTCACGCGGTCACTGACGTGACCGGCTTCAGTCTCCTCGGTCACGCTCGAGAGATGGCCCTCGGCGATCCCGCACATGGCCTCGAGCCGGTCTCCCTCGAAATCGATCACGCATCCTTCTGCTATTTTCCAGGCGCCGTCGCAGCCGCCCGCGAAGGCCATCTTTCCGGGGGCCTCAGAAACAATCGCGCCTTCGTCGGCGAATGCGCAAGGTTCGAACCGAGCGTCCCCCCCGAATATCAGGACCTTCTCTTCGATCCGCAGACCTCCGGCGGTTTGCTCGTCGCCCTGGCCCCGGACCACGCGGATTCCGCCCTGGCAGCCTTCGCGCGGCGTGGCGTCCAAGCGCACCGCGTTGGCCGCGTTCTTTTGAAAACCTCTCCCTTGATCAGAGTGCTTTGAAACTGTGGGTTTTTCTGGCCGTATCACCGGAAGGAATGCCACGGCTCCCTGGAAAGGCGGCGTCTAGAAAAAACGAATGGACACCATCACGCACGGCATCGCCGGCGCATTAATCAGCAAAGCAGTCTTCGGTGGCGAAGACATGTTTCGATCTGCTCCCATGAATCGCGCCCGCATCCTTACTTGGTCGCTCATGCTCGGCGCGATCTTTCCTGATTCCGACATATTTCGCGAATGGTTCTCAAGCAATCCACTGCTCGTCCTCACCTGGCATCGCAGCATCACGCATTCTCTCGTCTGCATGCCGTTCTTCGCCTTATTTCTCGCCGCTGTGACGCGTCGGTTCCTACGCTGGCGCAAATGGGACGCGCCATCGTTTCTGGCTTTAGCCGGAATCTATGCCATCGGCATCCTCAGCCACATTTTTCTCGACCTCGTTACCAGTTTTGGCACCATGATCTGGTCGCCGCTCGCGTGGTCCCGCCCCGCCTGGGATCTGATTTTTATCATCGACTTCACCTTCACCGCGCTTCTGCTGTGTCCGCAAATACTCGCCTGGGTTTACCGGCAGTCGGAAGGCCTGAGGAATCGCGCGATCATCACCTGGTCCGTGCTCGCGCTAGCTTCGCTTGGTGTCGCCGCACTACTAAAAAATGTCGGCGCGCCGATCTCTGTCGAAACGGCCGTCACCATCATCATGCTTTTCGCGGCGTTTTTTCTCCTCCCCGCCACGCGTGGCACGGGACTGCGCGTCCGCTACGCCACATGGAATCGCGCAGGCCTGCTAGCCGCGATGCTCTATGTCGTTGCCGCCCTCTACGCCCAGCGCGCCGCTCTCGACCGCGTCAGACAATTCGCTTCGCTTTTCCAGCTTCAAGTGGAATCCCTTGGCGCGCTACCTTTTCCCCCCTCGCTCTGGCATTGGGACGGCCTGGTCAGCACGGCCCACGGCGTCTATGAAGTCCGTCTCGATCTCAGCGAAGCAAGGTCCCATGCGTCCATCGAGCATCGCTACTACCCCGACGCCATTCCCAATCCGTATATCGACCGAGCCAAGCGCCTGCCCGAGGTGCAGACCGTTTTGTGGTTCTCGCGTTTTCCGGTCACTCGCTTTCACAAGGAAGGCAGCGATGCCATCGTGGAGATTTACGACGCGCGATTTCCGCAAGTGCGCAGAGATCGCCCTGCATCCTTTACCTACCGCGTAAAAATGGATGAATCCGGCGCAGTCCTTTCGCAGGGGTGGGAGAGGGAATAAACGGTGCTGCTCTCGGGCCACTCGAGAGGTGCGTGAAACTACTTGGCTTTGCTTGGATGGATCACCACTTGGCGCTCTTCGCCCATACCCACGCTCTCGGTGCGCACTCCAGGCATTTCTTTCAGCGCCAAATGCACAATGCGCCGCTCGCGCGAGGACATCGGATTCAAGCGGAACGGCTGGTGCGAGCTCTGCACGCGTTCCGCCGCCACCCGCGCGGTCATACGCAACTCTTCAAAGCGCAAAGCGCGATACCCGCCGCTGTCCAGATGAATTTTTTCGTGGTAGCCAGGTTCGAGCCGCAGCGCGCGAAACGCCAGGTGCTCAAAGGCTTTTAGAACTTCTCCGTTGCGCTCCAACAGAATCTCTTTGTCCCGACCGTCGAGATCGGCAATCACTTCTGCGTCGCCCGAAGCGTCCACCGCGGAGGGCTCGACCGCCCGAACAACGATCTTCAGGTCCAGCCCAGATACGCGCACGATCTCTTCCAGAAACCGCCGCAAAGCCTCAGCCGCCGCCTGGCGGTCGAGCTTGCCATCTCGGATAAGGTCCTGTCCCATGGATCTCCGTTCGTACCCCGGTGCTGCTGGCCCGCTCGAGGCGATCTTTGTAAGGATTCCTATTTCTTTCCGCGCGTGATCTGTTTCGCGGCTGCCGGCGCCGGATGCGTGCGGTTCAAATACCACTGTTGCGCGATACCGACCAGGCTGCTGGTGAGAATATACAACGCGAGTCCGCTCGAAAACGGGAAAATAATGAAGCTGCCCGAGAACATGATGGGCATGATCTTCATCATCTGCTGCTGCTGCGGATCGGCCGCCGTCATGGGCGTCATCTTGGATACCAGGTACATCGAAACGCCCACCACGACCGGCAAAATGTAATAAGGATCTTTGGCAGCCAGGTCATTAATCCACAGCCACTGCGCATGCCGCAATTCGATGGCTCCACGAAGCGCGCTATTCAACCCGAACCAGATGGGCATCTGCAGAAACATTTGGAAACAGCCGCCCACGGGGTTGATCCCTTCGCGGCTGTAAATCGCCATCACTTCCTTGTTCATCTCCTGCTTCTTCGGGTCGTTCAGCTTGTACTTCTTGTATCTTTCCTGAATCGCTTTGATTTCCGGCGCGACGCGCTGCATCTTCAGCGTCGTTTTGTAGCTGGAAATTCGCAATGGGAAAAGCAGCATGTTAATGACCAGCGTCAAAACGATGATGGCCCAGCCATAGCCGTGGATGTATTTGTGCAGCCACTTGAGCCCGTGGAACAGCGGCTCCGCTATGAACTCGAGAAATCCAAAGTTCACCAAGGATTGCAGCGGTGGCTTCAGCGCTTTCAAGTCGTCGTAATCTTTCGGCCCAACGTACACGCGCAAGGCCATCGGCCCGGATGACGTGGTCGCCGCCACCTCCGAAACCGGTTCTGGCTCTTCTTTCCCTTCCCTCTGGACAGTGCGCATCACTTTCCAGTAACGCGTTTCCATCGATCCGGAAGCGATACCGTTGGCCGGAAGAAATGCCGCGGCAAAATAACGGTCTTCAATCCCTGCAAAATCCTTGCCGCCCATCCAAAGGCCCGGGCCCCATTTTTCGGGACCTTCAAGCTTTTTGTAGGGCAAATCCGTCAGCTTGCCGCCTTCAGAGTAAAACGCGAACACCGTATCGACAGGCACCGGGTTTTGCACCGTCAAATCCCCGAACCCTCCCAGCCACGCCAAGCCCGCTTTGATGGGCATGCCGTTGAACTTGACGGTCGTTTCCACGCGCACCACATAGGAATGATCAAATTGAAAATTCTTAGTGACCTCCAAGTGTCCATCGCTCCAGGTCAACTGCAAGTCCGCCGGAGCCGACAGTGGACCGGCCGGCAGACCTGCGTAACGCGCCGCCAGGTCTCCTGCGTGCGCCGCCGGCTCGGGCATCCCGGCCACGTACAACGCGGAATTGGCCTGAGCTTCCAGTTGCCCGTCATCAAGCACCAGCGCGAATGGCCACCCGCCGACCTGCGCCGCCGCTTCCGGATGCACCACATCCAGCACGCGCTGCGGCTTCGAATCGTCCATGTACTTCTTCAGCTGCCAGCTCTTCACCACCGCGCCGCGGTTCGAAATCTCCACGCGGTAGAGTCCGTTTTCGACGACAATGGTGCGCTCTTCGGCATCGGCCTTCGGCGTCATCGCCGCTGCGTTTGAGGGTGCAATTCCCGTAGCGACTCCCGCGAGCGTCGACGCGTTAGATCTGCTAGCGGAAGAAACGGAAGCCGTCGCCGGAGTTGCCGCCGCTGGCGCGGTTATCGCCGTCTTGTTGGTCTGCGGAAAATTCGCCGGCGGCTTCGGCGCAAAAAACTTGGCCCACAGCAAAATTACTGCCATCGAAAGAATCGACGCAATCAGAATGCGTATCTCTGAAGAAAGCTCTTTTTTCTTTTGCGGCTCGCTCAAGACTGTGCCTCTCTGCCAATGTCAGCGGCCTGGCCCGCGTCTTGCCGCCCTCCGCCGCTCTCTGAGCCCGCCGCGCCGCTCTTCTCCGGCACCGGATCGTAACCAAACTTGCGCGACAAAGGCTGGCACCGCAGCAACCGCCGGAACCCCATCCACGACCCCCGCATCACCCCAAACCGTTCGATGGCTTCATACGCATACCTCGAGCACGTCGGCTCGAACCGGCAACTCCCCGCAAACAAAATCGAAAAGTACACCTTATAAATACGCAGCGCCGCGAGCGCCGCTTTCACACCAGCGGATTGGTTCCCAGCGGCTGCGGGGGCGGAGCCGGCCCGGCCCTCTCCGGTACCGGCGGCGACTGCCGCTCCCGGTGGGACAGACTTCAGTCTGTGCTCTGCTCTGGCTTCCTCTGTGCTGCTCATATTCATCGGTGGATTCACACGTTGTTCATCAACCGCACTAAATCCCCCGCCAGCCCCGCGAACTCCGCCCGCCCCACGCTGCTTTTCGGATGAATCACGATGTCCCATCCCACAGGAATCTCCAAGCGATGGCAGCGCACGATTTCTCGCATTCGCCGCCGCATGCGATTGCGCACCACCGCCCCGCCCAAGGCCTTTTTGATGCTGAAGCCGAAGCGGCTCACCGGCAATTGGTTGGCGCGAAAGAAAGCTGTGAAATGGGAACTGGATCGGCGCTTCCCGGCGCGGTACACGGCATCAAACTCTCCGCGTCGCACCAGCCGTGCCTCGCGCGGAAACTCCAAACCCACAGGACTACTCGGGCGTGAGGCGATGGCGTCCCTTCTTGCGGCGGGCCGCCAGAACCCTGCGGCCGCCTACGGTCTTCATGCGCGCGCGGAATCCGTGCGTCTTCGCGCGGCGTCGTTTCCGCGGTTGAAATGTGCGCTTTGGCAAAGCAATCCCCCCTTTAGCTGCCTGGCCGCAGGTTTAAGAAGATGCGGCCGTTTGTCCCTGTAAACACAAAGCGACTGTCAAGCCGCTCAAGCGACAGGTATTGAATTTATTAGTGTAGTCGAGCCGCGCGCACAGGGTCAAGAAAACCAGTTGAAGCAGAAAGTCCAGTTGTTCGCACCAGCCATCGGTCCTAAGCTATTCAAAGTATGGGCTCGGCCGACGAATGCCACGAGTGCCGCGCGATCGCTCAAGATCTGAGAGACGCGTATGCCGATGCTTGGGCGTGTAGCGATCAGGCTGTCCGGGATGCTTGGCTTGCCACCCGCAAGATGATCGGAGGAACTGAAGAGGACGCCCAGCGGGCTGAGGAATTGCTAAAAGCCTTACCTCCGGCAGCAAGGTATGGCGCGCGTATCCCGCAGTGGTTATCTCCGGACAACCCAAAGTACCGCGAAGCTCTCCTAAATATGTTCCTGCACTTTGCCCGCACCGGCCATAGGGTGCCGAGCCCTGACTTCCCCTGGTGACCGAGCGCCGCATACTAAATTCGTCCGAGCGGGCTTATTGCCCCTCGAAGCTCTCGCTGTCCTCGTGGCTTCCAAGCTCAGGCAAGACTCTTGGTATGACGATACTCATCGTACGCCGCCAAGTAGCGGTCCACATCCTTCCGCAGCAAATAATACGGTGTAGAGAGCCGTATCTTTGACGGCGCCCCACCCCGAATGCGGATCTTCTTTTCCTTCCACATCCACGTCTCCAGCTCTGCAATCTGTATCGGCGGCACGTTCACCGACGCAATCGCGCACCGCAGCGCCGGGTCCGGCGACGTCCACGACTCCGCTCCCCGCTTCACCATCTCCTGCAAAATATAATCCGCCATCATCCGATGCCGCCGCTCGATCCGTGCGATCCCAATCGAATTCGCCAGCTCCACGGCCGCTCGCAGTCCGTAAATAATCGGCACGTTCGAGCTGCCAATCTGCTGAAATCGCAGCGCGCGCAGTTTCGGGTCGTCCCATCCTCCAGTCACAATCGTGTTCCAAATCCGGTCAATCACTTCATCACGCACAAACAGAAATCCCGATCCTTTTGGCGCTTGCAGCCATTTGTGCGGGCTGGACGAATACATGTCGCAACCCAATTCCTTTATATTCAGCTTCATCATGCCAATCACGTGCGCTCCGTCCACCGCGTTCAAGATCCCTTTCGAACGTGCCAGCGCGCAGATCTCTTTCACAGGCAGCACCGCTCCCGTCACCGTCGTAATATGGCTGAAAAAGATCAATCGCGTCCTCGGCGTGATCGCGTCATTAAAAAGATTCAGGACCGCCTCCGCATTCGGCACGGGCTTCGGCAGGGTCACTTTTTTCACCACAATCCCGTGGCGCTTCGCGCGCAAATTAAATCCCTGCTCGCCGCCCGGATGTTCCTGGTCCGTCATCAGCACTTCGTCCCCCGCCTTGAAATCGAGGCCATTCGAGACGTAGCAGTTCGCTTCCGTTGAGTTGCGCACCAGTGCAAGCTCGTCTCGCGTGCTGCCCACAAACGCCGCAAGCGGATCGCGAACCTGGTTCCAATCTCCATAGCCCCAAATCGGATAATCTTCTGGGTTGTCCTGCGCCATTCTTTCCGTGTCGTTGTACGCATCGAACACCGCCTTCAGCACTGGCGCCGGCGAAGAACCTACCGTCCCGTTGTTGAGATACACCTCGTCCGCCGGAATCAAAAACTGCTTCCGCATCTCGGTCCAGTAGGCTTCTTCGTTCGAATCAAGCAAGGAATGATCTGGCAGCTGCCGAGGCGCCTGCTCCAGCAATTTCGGCCACGCAGGTGCTAGTCCTAGAGTGCCTGCCACTCCCGCAGTTCCGGCAAGCGAGGAAAGAAATCCACGGCGATCCAGCATCAGTTCCTCCACAGTCGAATCTGCGCGGATTCTACTCGCGACGCTGCCGCTCAACAACACATCTTCTCGACCCATCTTCTCGAAATGCCGCATCAAAAACCTCCGAACCAAAGCTTGCGGCTTATCGCCAGGCGGATTAAGGTACTCGCGCACACCATCACAGCTCTCAAGGGGAAGCGAACATGACTGGTCTTCGACCGCGGCTAGCGATCGCCGCGTCTTCACTGCTTGTTTTTTCCGCCGCGCACCGAGCCTTCGCACAAGAAGCCCCTGCCGAACAAACCAGCGGCACCAAACAATCCGCCGAAGCGCGTCTAGCAGCCGGCGCAAAGCCCAAAGCGTCTGCCACGGCCGACGACGTCATCAAAACGCTCTCCGCCACGCAGCGCTTCGAACAAACCGCCATTTCTCCGGACGGCAGGAAGGTCGCCTGGGTTGAAGACCTCGTCACCAAGCGTGGCGTCTCCACCGGCGACACTGCCATTTATGTTTCGGAGGTCGATAGAAAGAGTCCCACCAAGCGCATTAGCGCAGGCGTCGGCGCTGCCATCCACGCGGAAGGCAACGTCGCCTGGTCCCCCGACGGCAAAAAACTTGCCTTCCTCTCCGACGCCGCAAAAGCCGGTCAGCTTCAACTTTACGTAATCGAGGCGGCTGGCTCAGGCTCCGCGCGAAAAATCACGCAAGTAAAAGGTTTCCTCTCCGCTCCCGGTTGGTCCCCCGACGGCAGAACCATCGCGGTCCTGTTCACCGAAAACGCCACCCGGGCCGCAGGCCCGCTCGTCGCCGAAACTCCTGAAACTGGCGAAATCAAGGATTCTTTCTTCGAGCAGCGCCTAGCCCTGGTCGACGTCGCCACCACCAAACTCCGCCAAATTTCCCCCGCCGACACCTACGTCTATGAATACGATTGGTCTCCCGACGGACTCCGCTTCGCCGTCACTGCGGCGCTCGGCAATGGCGACAACAATTGGTATATCGCCGAGCTTTACACGCTCGACGCCGCCACCGGCCTAATGAAATCCGTCTACAAGCCCCCGCTCCAAATCGCCAATCCCGCCTGGTCCCCTGACGGCCAGCGCATCGCCTTCATCGGCGGGCTGATGAGCGACGAACCCTCGGTCGGCGGCGACATTTTCACCATCGCCGCCACCGGCGGCGAAGCCCGAAACGTCACTCCGGAAATGAAGGCCTCCGCCAGTTGGCTGGCGTGGACCCCGGAAGAAAATATCATTTTCGGCGAATATCTCGAAGGCGATTCCGGCATAGCCACGATCAATCCCGCCGACGGCACCAAAACCGAACTATTTCGCGATGCCGGCCAACTGACCGCCGGCGCGTGGGGCGTCAATCTCTCACTCTCTCGCGACCGAAAAACCTCCGCCGTGATTCGCAGTTCCTTCAGCACCCCGCCCGAAGTCTGGTCCGGCCCCACCGCCAACTGGAAGCAAATCACCGAGCGCAACCAGTCCATCAAGCCCGGCTGGGGTGAAGCCAAAAGCATCCACTGGAAAAACGGCGGTTTCGAAGTCCAGGGCTGGCTCCTTTACCCCCGCGATTTCGATGCCAACAAGAAATACCCGCTGGTAGTCCGCGTTCACGGCGGTCCCGGAGCCGCGGTCCTCTCGGAATGGCCAAGCTCCTCCGATTATTATTCGCCTCTCGCCGGCGCCGGCTATTTTGTTTTCGAGCCCAATCCCCGCGGCAGCTTCGGCCAAGGCGAAGCCTTCACCCGCGCCAACGTCAGAGATTTCGGCAATGGCGACTTCAAAGACATCATGGCCGGCGTCGACGAAGCCATTAAAGTCGCCCCCATCGACCACAATCGCCTGGGCATCTGCGGTTGGAGCTACGGGGGCTACATGACCATGTGGGCCGTCACGCAAACCAGCCGCTTCAAAGCCGCCATGGCAGGCGCAGGCCTCTCCAACTGGCAAAGCTATTACGGCGAAAATCTCATTGACCAGTGGATGATTCCGTTCTTCGGCAAATCCGTCTACGACGATCCCGACGTCTACGCCAAAAGCTCCCCCATCAACTTCATCAAAAAAGCCAAAACCCCCACGCTCATCCTGGTCGGCGACAGCGACGGCGAAGTTCCCGCTCCACAATCCTACGAATTCTGGCACGCCCTCAAAACGCTAGGCGTTGAAACGCAATTCGTAGTCTACCAGCATGAAGGTCACCTGTTCGCCAGCCCCAAGCATCGCCGCGACGTAGTCGAGCGCACCCTGGCCTGGTTCGACGCCCACATGAAGTGATCGCGGGCATCGTCCGCACAGCCTGATGTAACCGCTCCGTCCTCCCGCGCGTCCCATTCTCCAATAGCGGGTGTTGGCCGAATTCTCTAAACCTGCCCAAGCGGTCTCGGGGTTGCTCGCCCGATGGCCTGACACATTCTCGCGAGCCGCGGACCGCGAGACATCTCTTTCCCAGTCGCTTCGAGCGCTGCTGAATCTTTCACTCATACCTCAGCGCCACCATGGGATCCACTTTCATGGCGCGCCGGGCGGGCACATAACACGCCAAGAGGGCCACAAGCATGAGCAGAGCAGCCACCAGCCCAAACGTCAGCGGGTCATGCGCCGTCACCCCAAACAGCAGACTGGTCATCAACCGTGCCAATGCGAAAGCACCGACCACTCCGACGCACACGCCAATCAGCGCCAGCTTCGCCCCTTGCTTTAGAAGCATGCTCACTACCTCTCCGCTCTGCGCCCCCAGCGCCAAACGTATTCCTATTTCGCGCTTCCGCTGGGACACCGTGAACGAGATCACCCCGTAGATGCCGATGATTCCCAGCGCCAGCGCCATGGCCCCTGCAATCCCCAGCATCACCAGCGTGAACGAAGTCCGCGCCATCGATTGGCCATACACTTCCTCCATCGTGCGGACCGCGGCCAGCGGCAAATTCGAATTCACGGACCACACCGCTTGCCGAATTTCGCTCAGAAAACTTTCGGTGCCTGCGCGTTCGCTGCGAATCACGAACGTTACCGTCTCCAAGAATCTTGGCGGGCGCGGCCCGTCAGGATTTCCCTGTAGGGTGGCCCAATACACGATTTTTGGGGCATTTTCTTGCACGCCGTGCTCACGAACGTCCTGTACGACTCCGATCACCTCATGCCATGGCATTCCTTCGTATTCCCGCAAGCGCTTGCCGATAGCGGCGGATGGCGTTCCCCACATCTCTCGCGCAAGATTTTCGGACACCAGCACCATCGGCCGCAGGCCGTAAACCTCGGTCCAGGTCAGCGCTCGTCCCGCAACGATTCGCGTACCGGCCGTTTCGAGGAAGCCGGGTGAAACATGCTTGTAAAGATAAAGTGGTGCGATTTTGTCTTTGGGATAGTCTTTGCCCTCGACAAAAATCTCATCCCAGTCGGAATCAAACCCTTCCATCGGCATTTCGCTCCCGAATGCTGCGGACTTCACGCCCGGAATGGCCTCCAGTTTGTCTACAATTTCGTTCTGCATTCGCGTTGCTTCGAGCGCGTCTCCCCCCGGCACACCCGGAATCGAGATTCGCGCGACCTGCAAGTGTGGCGCGTCTGTGAATCCCGGCTCAACGGTTCGCAAGGCCTCAAACGTGCGAATCATCAAGCCGGCGCTTACGAGCAGCACCAGCGCCATGGCTACTTGACCTACGACGAGCAGATTGCGCGCGCGATGGCGCTCCCGACTGACACTGATCGTCCGCCCTGCGCTCTGAAGCGCTAGCGACGTCGGCGGTCCGGCGTATTTCAGCGCAGGGATCAAACCGAACAACAAACCGGAGAGCACCGAAAGCAGCAGCGTAAATCCCAGCGTTCGCCCGTCCATCGAGATCTCGCTCAAGCGCGGCAGACTCGCAGGACCCACGGCCCTAAGCAAGCGCACACCGGCATAAGCCAAGCCCACACCAAGCGCTCCGCCCATCAGTCCCAGCATCACGCTTTCCACGAGAAGCCCGCGCACGATTCGTCCCCAACCCGCGCCGAGCGCCGCGCGCACCGCGAGCTCCTGCTGCCGCGACTCCACCCTCACCAACAACAAATTGGTCACGTTGGCGCAGGCAATCAGCATCACCAGCCCGATCGTTCCCATGACCACCCACAACAGTTCGCTCACGTTGCCGATCACTTCTTGTTTCAGCGGACGAATCATCGGCGTGATTTTCCAGGCCTCATAAATATGCGGTTTGGTCCCCGGCCCATTCGTCCAAGAGTCCATCCAGATCGGCAACATTCGCGTTATGTCCGCGTTGGCTTCCGCAATGGTCACGCCCGCCTTCAGCCGCGCGATTCCGTGAAAACCGAATCCCGCCAAAATCTGCTTCCGGCGATCAAATTTGAAAGGCACCACCACATCGAAATCCGTATCGACAAATCGAAAGTTCTGCGGCATCACTCCGACGATTTCCCGGGGCCGTGAATCGATCATAATGTTCCGGCCAATCGCCCGGCGGTCTATCCCAAATCGCCGCTGCCAATATCCGTAGCTCAACATCACTCTGTCCGGCCCACCCGGCACCTGATCCGCTTCCGACAACCACCGTCCAACCGCCGGAGCGGCGTTTAGCGCTTCGAGGACGCCATCACTCACAGCAGCCACGCGCACTTGTTCCGGATCCGCCAGTCCCGTCACGTTCGCCGTATCCGTAACCCACACGCCCACCGATTGAAACGTCCGGTTTTGCTCGGAGTACGTAAAATACATCGAAGACGAGAGCAACAGCCCATTCTCAAAATCCGCCAGCCCCGCCGCGCCCGGCGCAATCTGGTGCAGCGAAACCAGTTCCTCCGCCTTTGGATAATTCAGCGGCTTCAACAACACGCTATTCACAACGCTGAAGACCGCAGCGTTGGCCCCGATTCCAATCGCAATCGTCAACAAGCCCACCAGGGTGAACACCGGGTTGCGCCCCAGCATACGCAGGCCATAGCGGATATCCGCGAAAAGATTGTCGATCTCCAGCCACCGCCATACGTCCCGGCCGTCCTCTTCCACGAGGGTCACATTCCCAAACTCCCGGCGCGCCGCGGCCTCAGCTTCCTTCCCGGACATCCCGCCCTCCACCAACTCCTCGATCTTTTCTTCCAGGTGTGCCCGAATCTCGTCGGACAATTCCCCGAACATTGGCCGCCGCGAAAACAACCGTTTCATCCATTTCATAGAACGACCCTTCTTCTATTTGCAGCAAATCGTTCGACATCCGCTTGCTGTGCTGATACCAGCGCATACCCAGGGAGCGGCTGCTGCTAGAACGTCCGGAGAATGATCATCTCCAGGGCGCCCCCCGGAAAAAGATCTCGCTGTGTTTCTTTCTTCCTCGCGCACCGACCCCTGTTGACATAGACTATATTGCTCTAGGTATAGGCCAACCTAGGCTTCTCCCCGGAGTTTGTCAACCGTTTTGCTTGACACCATCGGCTGCTAACGCGAGCTCTCTTTTGCCGGCGACAAGGAAACTCTTTCCCGCGACGTTCGGCTATCGGGTGTGGTCCTGGCATTCCTCGGCTTTCTTGAAAATGATGGTAAGATGCGCTGGAGTTCGCAGACCTTCTGCGCGTCCCTATTTCAGGCCGCGACCGATGAACAGCAGGCCATGATTCGCTTCCTCAAGAATCGTATCGCTCACGGCGCCGAGCGAAGCCAGTCCTTGGCTCTCGGCAGTCTCGAATTCGAGTTAATGGAAATTCTCTGGACCCATGGAGAAACCACCGTGCGTGACGTTGTCCCCAAGCTCGGTCGTCCGCTCGCCTACACCACAGTAATGACCACGCTCGACCGGCTCTTCAAAAAAGGTCTTTTGGAGCGTCACAAGTCGGATCGTGCCTTCCTCTATTCGCCGAGCTTTTCCCGCCAGCAATGGGAACGCAGACGCGCGGGTAATTTAGTAGCTGGTTTCCTGTCTGGTCCTCACCCCTCCAGCGAACTTTTGCTTTCTTGCTTGCTCGATGCCGTTGGTGAACACGACGCGAAGCTCCTGGACTCGCTTGAAAAGCGAATCCGCAGCCGCCGCAAAGAACTCTCCCGCCGAGGGCAGCCATGATTCTCCCCTATCTATTGCGGTTGCTGTGTCTCTGCTTGGCCTCCTTTTTTGTCCTGAACGTCGCCGCAGGCTTGCTTGTTTGCATCTCGTCGAAATCCGCCATCCGCTTTGCCGAATCGAGAACGCCCAAGCGAGCCGCCCGACTTTTAGTGGGCTTGCGCCTGCTTCCTTTTGCGCTTGCCGTACTCTTCGTCCTGGGACTGTGCGTCCCTAGTTATCTGTGGCTCGAACCCACGGCCACTTCCGAAAGAGTCGGCCTTATGGGTGGCCTCCTGGGACTTCTCGGCGCCGCGACTTGGCTTAACGCCCTCGCGCGAACCGCCCAGTCCCTCTTCGCTTCCCTGCGCCACAATCGGCTTTGCCGGTTCGCCGGCCAGGAAGCGCGCCTGCCCGGCGAATCTTCGCCGGTAGTGCTGGTCGAAAACGAAGCTCCTCTTCTCGCTATGTCAGGTCTGTTTCGTCCACGGCTGCTCATTTCGCGCAGCGTGCTTCAGAATCTTTCCGCCGCAGAGCTCGGCGCTGCTTTGGCTCATGAACACGCTCACCGCACTTCCCGCGACAACCTCAAGCGTCTGCTCATTCAACTAGCCCCGGACATTCTTCCTTTCCTCCACCCGCTTCGAACGCTGGAACGCACCTGGTCACAATTCGCAGAATGGGCGGCCGACGATCAAGCGACAGAGGGGGATTCCGGCCGCGCCGTTGCTCTCGCCGCCGCGCTCGTGCAAGTCGCGCGCATGGGTCGCGGTCCGCGCTTGCCTTTTTTCTCAACCTCTCTTCTAGCCTCGGACCGCGATCTCTCCGCCCGCGTCGATCGCTTGCTAGAAAAACTGCCAGTCATGGCAACTCCCACTGCCGAAACCCCGCCCGCGCTTCGCACCGCAGGTGTCTTGCTAGTTGGCTGCATGGCTGCTTTGCTCGCTACGCCTGCCACCCTCGCAGCCGTTCACGAACTCCTTGAACTGCTCCTGCATTGATTTCTCGTGCTCCACGAGTACCTGTAGGGCCGGCTTCTGGAGTATGGGTGTTCTCCGCTCGCTGGCACCCTCTCTACGACCCGTGGTAGTAGTCCCTCCCCTCCAGTAGCCTAGTGCCCGCCATGAGAATTCTTTTTCGAGCAAAGCAACTGCATCTTCTTGGGAACCTCGCATTCTTATCGCTCCTCCTGCTCCCGTGCGCATGGTGTGCTCAGAATCCTCGCAGCACGCTGCGCGGCACCGTCCGAGACACCAGCGGTGGCCGCATTCCCGGCGTGAAAATTGTTGTCCAGGCAGCCGAGTCTACGCTCCAGCGCGAAGCTGCCAGCGATGATCGCGGTGAGTTTCGAATCGACGATCTCGTGCCCGGAAGCTATCGCGTCGTCGTCAGTGCCAAAGGCTTTGCCGAAGCCAGTTCGTTCGTCAAGGTGGTCATCAGTTCCGTCCAGGAAATCGCCGTCATGTTGAAGCCGCAAAGTGTCGAGCAAACGGTGGAGGTCATAGGCCAGGCCTCTTCGATCACCACGCAGCCCATCGACGCCGCCAGCGCGGTGCATCAGACGGCCATTACCAGGCAGGATTTGGACACCATTCCTCTGGCCGCGCGCAGCTTCGCAAACATCGCCTATTTGGCTCCCGGAACTGAGCCCGTCGAGCCTTCCGACCCCACAAAAGCGCGCATCACGGCTGTCTCCACCGGCGGTAGCTCCGGTTTGAACAACGATCTTTCCGTGGACGGCGCCGACAATTCCGATGACTGGATCGGCGGTTTTCTCCAGAATTTTTCGCCAGAATCCATCCAGGAATTTGCCGTTCGAACAGCTCAAGAGGACGCCGACACCGGCCGTACTACCGCCGCCTCTTTCGTAGTAACCACCAAGCACGGCACGGACCAATGGCACGGCGATGAAGCTTTCTACGAGCGTGCTGCTTCTCTCAACGCCCGTTTCCCAATTGAAAATCCTGCGCCCAATCCGAAGCAGCCGTTCTCGCGCCAGAACTATGTCGCCACACTCGGCGGACCCATCCGCAAAGACAAGCTCTGGTTTTTCTCGTCATTCGAATTCGTTCACGAAAACGCCAGCATCGCCTACAGTCCGGCCAGTCAAACGCAATTCAATGCCTTGTCCCAGCTCGCCGCCGAAGGATTGGTCACCGTTGGTCTGACCACGGTCACTTCCATTCCCGTCCCTTCGAGCATTCCTGCTCCGTTTCGCGACTACCTGGGCCTGCTTCGTCTCGATTGGGAGCAAAGTGCGCGTTCGCAGTGGTTCTTTCGCGCCGCCGCCGATAGTTACATCACTCACAACGCTCTCGTTCAGCAGGCTACGCTTCCGTCTACCGGCGCAACGACTCACAACAATTACGAGAATCTCGTCCTCAGCAACCAGTTTGCGTTCAATTCTGACTGGGCCGGTTCCTTCCTCCTGGGTTACAGCGGTTTGCATCTCACGCAATCGCGCAATTCCGATTTTGGATTTGCGCTGGCCTTTCCCTTCAGCTCCACTTCGGCCACAACTTCAGGATTCGAAACGTTCGGCGACAATCAATTCGTCACCGCTATCACGGCTTTTCCGGTCCTCCGTAACCAGGAAAAATATCAGCTTCGCTACGACGTCAGTCACGTTTCCGGCCGGCACGCTCCGCGCTTCGGAATGAATTTCATCCACGAACCGGTGATGAGCGGCGCGCTTACCGCGAATGCGGAAACTCTCGTCGCTTTCGTCCTCAACCCCAGTGACTACGCCGCGGATCCGCAGCAATTCACTAGCGATCTCACGGCATGCTCGGCCACCCCTTCGCCAAACGCCACGCCCGGCACCTCCTGCACAATCACTCCCGCGGGCGATGGCAGCTTTTCGCAAAATGTGCAGCGCCTGGGCCTCTACGCCGAAGATTCCTGGCGCGGCGCGCGGAATCTGACCGTTAACTACGGCTTGCGCTACGACACTACATTCGGTCTTTTCATTGCTTCTGGCCATGACCAGAGCTTCAATCCGGCGCTTGCCGGCAACGGCGTCGTCGCCGGAATTCCTCACGATTACCGCAAAGCGTTTGCGCCGCGGTTGGGAATTGCCTACGGCCTCGGTTCTTCCGGAAACACGGTTCTTCGCCTCGGCGTTGGACTTTATTACAACGACCTTGCGCAGAACGGATGGGTGGAAGCCTTCAATGCGGTGAACAATTTCAACATTCAGAACACTTCGGGTCCGCCATCATTGATTGATCCGCATTACCATACTCCGTACGCGTTGCACGTGACGGCGGGCATCGAGCACGCTTTGAGCGCCAACTGGATTCTGAGCGCGGACTGGACTCTTGAAACCGGCATGCACGGCTATCGCCGCTACGATTATGCGAGCGGGATTTCCGTATTTCGAAGCGACAATCGCTCGAGCTATAAAGCGCTCGCGCTGCATTTGCAAGGGAATGTCGCAAAGCGCCTGAGTCTGGTCGCCAACTACACGCTCTCTTCCGCAAAAACATGGGGCTGCGTTTTGGGCGAGCTGTTCGATTACGTCAATGGCGTCTGCCATACCGCAAACCCGTTTGCTCCTGGCGATTACGGACCGTCCGGAGAGGACGTTCGCCATCGCGCGGTGCTCGCTGGAACTTTTCACGTGCCCGGCGGCTTCGAGCTCACGGCTTTGATCCAAGCGGAAAGTGCCCGGCCTTTCGTTATCACTACGGCGGATAACAGCGCGCGGATTTCCGTGAACGGAGTGCCCACTTCGCTCGATGAATTTCGCGGGACGCCTTACGTTCAGGCCGACCTGCGCGTCAGCCGTCCGTTCAAATTTCACGAAGACTGGAACGTCTCGCCGTTCATCGAATTCTTCAACCTCTCGAATCGCAACAATCCAGGCGCGAACTTCGTGACCAACGTTCAAGCCTTGCCAGTTCCGGCTTCGCAAGCGGCGTCGGGGAACGTGACAGACATTTGCGCCAACGCGGCGTGCACTACCACGACACCGGTGACCAGGCTCGGCCAGTTGGCCATTCCCGCCGGCGGGCTTGGCGATTTCTTCGGTCCCGGTACCACCGTCGGCATTCCGTTTGCCGCTCAGATCGGCGTGCGCTTCACGTTCTAGCAACTACCAACAAATACGCTGCGGCCCGCAAAGACGCTCACAACGATTCGCGGTGGCGGAGGCCGTGGATGCGCAGTTCGATGAGGTCATCAATGGTGGGGTCCTTGTATCCGTGTTCGCGGACTTCCTTGACGAAACTTGCGTCCACGCCGTGAATGCGCATGGCCACCAGTTGATCGGGTGAAACTCTTGCGTAGCCCGCCTCTTTCATACTCTTTACAAATTCCGGGCTTACGCCGTGGATGCGGAACGCTACCAATTCGTCCGAGGAAACGTCTTTTGCGACTAACTGCTGGATCTGTTCGGTAAATTCGGGACTGACTCCATGAATGCGGAAGGCGATCAGTTGTTCGACGGGAAGATTCGGGCCCAGCAGCGAACTCATGGACTTCACGAATTCCGGGCTGGCGCCGTGGATGCGCATGGCTACCAGATCATCCGCCGTGACGTTTTTTGCGACGGTCTCGCGGACCTCGCGGACGAAATCGGGGGAGACGCCGTGGATGCGAAAGGCCACCAGCTCATCGACGGAAAACCTTTTTCCGAGCAGCGCGTTGATTTCTTTCGTGAACTCCGGGCTCACTCCATGAATGCGCATGGCCACGAGGTTATCGGGAGAGGGTTTTTCGGGAAGAAGATCGATCATGGATCGCGCGAATTCCGGGTTCACTCCGTGAATGCGGAAAGCCATGAGTTCATCGGTGCTGAGATGGCGATAGCCGGTGTCGCCCATGTCCCGGACGAATTGGCGCGAGACGTCATGAATCGCGAACGCCAAGAGCTGCTCCCCGGAGAGATCTGCATAGCCGAGCGATTTCATTCCCAGCACATATTCCGAGCTGCCGGCGAAGCTGAACTTGCCTTGGCCCTCGCCGTCGTGGAAGCGGCCGTCAAAATTCATGATTCCGGCATCGCGGCGCAGCTCGAAGTGCACGGGAGCGTCTTGGGCCCTGGCCAGGTTCGCGTCGAGGCCGTAGAAGTCGCTGATTTTGTGCGTGTTACCCCACGATTGATGATGGCCCCAGCTGGAGCGTTGGACCTCCAGATCGATGCAGGCGGTCTGGCCTCCGCGCATGAATTTTGCCGACCATTGGCCCTGGATCGGGCCGTCGGCGGCGCTGCGCGATACGCTCGTGGTCAGAATTCCGGTCATCAAAACCGCTGCTGCGAGCCACATCGTGAATTTACGCATGGAGTTCACCTCTCAACCTGTGAAGACGTGCGAGCGGGACATTTGTTCCCTGCGGATTGCCGAGGGCCGGGGCTGCACACCCCCCTTGGGATGGAAAGTGGGCCAAACGCAGGAAAGGAATTTTGCCGCCGGGCCTGGCGGCTGAAGGTCGCCGAGTGGCGAGCGGGGGTTGGCCAGAATAGAGAAGCTACGGCGCGATTTTTACTGGCGAGGGTTTGCCAAAGAGTACGGAAGTCATTGATTCTGCAACGAGTTGTTTTGGGTACCAGGCGAATGGCGCCGGATTCATTTGCCCACGGAACGCACCGGTCACGCACGCAACCAAGTCTAGCCGAGAGAACCAGCCGACGCCGCCCTCCAAGCAGACCTGCGCACCAGGAGGCCCTGTCGACCGACTCACATTTTTCGATGCCGGTAATGCAAACGTTGCGTTTGCCGTGCGCCGCCCCGCAGCACAGCATGAGGCCACGAATGACGTCGGCTTAGGAGATAGGTCTCCGCGACGTGCTCGGCGGAGGTGCGTTTTGGACTACGTTCAGCCAACGGAGCTTTCAAAGGATGCGATCGAGGCGGCATCCAGGAAGGCTTCCCTTTCCGTTCGCGATCTGCTGATTCGAAGTTTTCTTGCGGGCGGGCTGCTGGCTTATGCCACTTCGCTTGTATTCATTGTGCTCTCGCAGAATGTAGCGCCGATTGTAGGAGCGATCCTTTTTCCAGTGGGGTTTGTAATTCTGGTTTTGCTGGGGCTTGAACTGGCGACGGGGAATTTTGCGCTGCTTCCGATGGCCTGGGCGGCCGGGGAAGTCTCTTTGGGCAAAGTGGCGCGGAATCTGACCTGGGTTTATCTGGGGAATCTGGCGGGGAGTTTGTTTTATGGCGTGCTGTTCTACCTGGCGGTGACGAACTGCGGCAGGACGGGAATCGGGCCTATCGGCGAATTGATGAAAGCGGCGGCGCAGAAGAAAACCCTTGGGTATATGGCGCTGGGTCTCGGTGGATGGGAAACCGCACTGATCAAAGGAGTCTTGTGCAACTGGATGGTGACACTGGGGGCGGTTTTGGCGATGGCCTCGCGCTCGACGGTCGGGAAAGTAGTGGCGATGTGGCTGCCGATCATGACGTTTTTTGCGCACGGTTATGAACACTCGATCGTGAACATGTTCCTGATTCCGACGGGGAAGTTGTTTGGCGCGCCGGTTTCGCTCTACCAATGGTGGGTGTGGAACCAGATTCCCGTGACGTTGGGCAACTTGCTGTCCGGCGCTTTGCTCACAGGGCTCGCCTTGTACGCTACCAATATGCCGAAGAGGGCCGCGATGATGGAGACTTCTCCGGGGACGGCGGAGACTACCGGAGTGGCAGCGGGACAAGTGGCCGAGGCTGACTGATGCAACTGCCGGCGGTGGAATCCAAAACCGAGCACACCGCGTCTCGGCCGCGAACGGTCGACCTGAGTGCCGCTGGCGAGCAGTTTTGGGAGGGTGGTCACGATGCAAAATCCTGAGAACGATTCCGTCACGACGGCACGCGCAGATTCCAGCCAGAACATCCGCGCCGCCAACGCCGTCGAAGGTCATAAGGCTTCGATGGAGGGCGACGGGCTGCGCATTCTAGAGCACTTGCCGCAGATCATCCAGCGAGGCGCGGAATCGCTGACGCCGGCGGAAAAGGAATTGTTGAAGTGGGTGGGTGTTTTTTACCGCAGGCCGACGCCGGGTAAGTTCATGATGCGCATTCGAATGCCCAACGGTTTTGTGAGCAGCGAGCAACTGCGCACCATAGCCGAGCTTTCGCGGCGGATCGGCAACAGCGTGCTGGACATTACGACGCGGCAGCAAATCGAGTTGCGGGGATTCACGCTAGACAGCATTCCGGTGATTTGGGAAAAGCTGGCGGGCGTGGACTTGGGCTCGCTGCAGACGGGTATGGACAACGTTCGGAACATCAATGGCTGCGCGCTGGCTGGTTTGACGCCGCACGAATTGTTTGACGCGTCTCCCGTGGTCGAGGAGCTGGATCAGATCATTGTCGGAAGCAGGGGCAATCCGGAGTTCACGAACTTGCCGCGCAAGTTCAACATTACTGTGACTGGCTGCATGGACAACTGCACGCATAACGAGTCCCAGGACATAGCTCTGATTCCGGCAAAGAAGGGCGGGCGAGCCGGGTTTAATGTGCTCGTCGGTGGAAAGATGGGCTCGGGAGGATTCACCATCGCTTCGCCGCTGAATGTGTTTGTGGAAGTTTTCCAGGCGACGCGGATTGTACTGGAGCTGATCAAAATTCACCGCGATCACAGTCCGCGCGAAGCGCGTTCGAAATGCCGGTTCGCGTTCTTGATTGAAAAATGGGGAATTCGGAGATTGCGGGAGGAGCTTACCGCGCGGTTGGGGCACGAGCTGGCACTTCAGGGAAGAGATATGCGGGGTTCGACTCATGCTGACCACATCGGACGGAGCTCGCAAAGACAGGGTGGGCTGGCGGCCGTGGGACTCTGCGTGCCAACGGGGAGAGTTAAGCCTAAGCAACTGGACGAGTTGGCGCGTCTCGCCGACGTGTATGGCTGCGGCGAGATTCGCCTGACAACCGGGCAGAATGCAATTATTCCCAATGTGCCTGCCGAGCGCGTGATAAAGCTTTACGGTGAAGCTTTGCTTAAGGAATTCTCGCCTCGGCCGTCTCCCTTTGTGCGAGGACTGGTCGCTTGCGTGGGAACCGATTATTGCAATTTAGCTTTGATCGAGACAAAAAGCCGCGCTGTTCGGCTCTCCCGGGCTCTCCATGAAAAGATGGGTGCGGGAGGGAATCCGCTGACCATTCATTGGTCTGGCTGTCCGGCTGGTTGTGGGAACCATGAAGCGGCGGACATCGGTTTGCGCGGGTTTAAGACAAGAATTGACGGAAAGATTGTGGATGCGGTAGCGGTATATGTGGGTGGCCGGACGGGGCCTTACGCCGTTGCGGGGAAGGAGGTTTTGGCAACCGTGCCATGTGATGAAGGGTTTCCGGAGGTGATGGCCAATCTCGTCGAGTCCTACCGACTGAAAAACGAACTTGCAGGGCAAAGCAGTTTAGCGGATCCGTTTTTCACGGCCGCGGCCACCGTGGGATTGGCTTCCTGGCGGAGTTCTGTCCGGTACCAGAGTTCCGTCGGTGCGCATTGAAAACGGACCTGCTCTTAGTGTCTCGCCGAAATCCAACGCTCCGAATTCTGCTCTATTCGAGATATAGTGAGCCAGCGGAGCACTGGAAATGCCTGTCACGAATTTTCACGGCTTGACGGTCCTGACTCTGGAGAGTCGGCGAGGCCAGGAAATGAGCCGGCTGATCGAAACGTACGGCGGCAAGCCGGTGCATGCGCCGGCGATGCGCGAGGTACCCCTCTCTTCAAATCCCGAGGCGTTGAAATTTGCTGGCGCGCTATTCGAGGGAAAATTCGACGCGGTGTTGTTCCTAACAGGAGTCGGAGCGCGCGCGCTTTCGAATGTAGTGCAAGGCGTGTATCCGACCGAGAAGTTTTTTGAGGCATTGAGAAGGGTTCCGGTAATCGCGCGCGGCCCGAAGCCGGTCGCGGTCCTGCGCGAATGGAACGTGCCGGTAGCGTTCACCGTGCCGGAACCGAATACCTGGCGTGAAGTGCTCGAAGCGATTGATGACCACAAACTGGATTTGTGCGGCAAACAGGTTGCGGTGCAAGAATATGGTGTTTCCAACCTCGAGTTGCTCGAAGGATTGCGCGAGAGAGGGGCTTACGTTACCGCTGTGCCGGTCTACCAATGGGAATTGCCGGAGGATACGGCGCCCCTGCGGGCGGCGGTGGAGGAAGTCATCGCGAGGCGCATCGACGTGGCGCTGTTTACGACCAGCGTGCAGATTCATCATCTTTTCCAGATTGCCGAGCAAGACGGGAAGAAAGGTGCACTGAAAGCTGGCATGGAGCACATGGTGAAGGCTTCGATTGGGCCCACGACTTCGGAAACTCTGCGTTCTCAGGGGTTGCTCGTCGATCTCGAGGCTTCTCACCCCAAGATGGGATTTCTCGTGAAGGAAGCCGCGGAACAGTCGGAAGCATTGTTTCAAAAGATGCAATCGCGTTTCCGGTGATTTAGCTCGAGCGGAACTGAAAAGGCGAGCATCGAATGGTCGTTCGCAAGCCGTCCTGTTTTCTCGCGAGCGCGGGGAATTCCATGGGGAGCCTTCTCTGCTGCCCTTCGAAAGTTGAGCACGCTCCTCGAGTCCCTGAACTCCTTCACCGTCGTGCCAACGAACCACAAGCCCGGCGCGCAGCGCGATTGCTTCAAGGCGGTTCCGGAGAATGGTCGTCGAGAACGAAATAGCCCGGAATTGGCGGGCTCAGGAGCGCTCGGCGAGTTGGCTTTGGTATTGCGTGGGGGTGTAGCCGACTATGGATTTGAAGTCGTTGATGAGATGGGCTTGGTCGAAGTAGCCGAGGTCCAGGGCGAGTTGCGCCCAATGGGGTTGGGCGCCGGAGTCGAACTTTTCTATCAGTTCGTGGAGGCGATAACGGCGGATGACCCATTTGGGGCTGGCGCCGACGTAGTCGTTGAAGAGGCGTTGGAGGGAACGCTTGCTGATCCCTGTACAGGTGGCCAGATCGTTTACGGTTTTGATGTTGGGTTCGGCGAGGATGCGGGCCACTAGTTGACCGGCTAAGGCGATGGTGTCGTCGGGTTCGGGGAGGCGGGCGCCGAAAAAAGCGTTGGCGGCGGCCACCTTTTCGGATTCTTTTCTGGCCGAGGCCAGGATCCTCGTTAGGGCGTTTACCGCTTTGCCGAATATGCGGTTTGCGGGTACGGTGCTGTCGGCTAGCGCGGAGACGGAGGATTTTAGGAACGGGCGAAAGCCTCCTGGATGGAATTTGACTCCAAAGACTTGGGAGCGGCCCTCCAGTAGGCGTGAGAATTTGCGGGTTTGAATGCCGGAGACTACCGCGTTGTCTTTTTCAAACACGACGTGAATATTGGGATGTGGCAGGGCCTCGGCCATGTGGGGGGCGCAGCCGCGAAGATCCCAGGTGATCATCCAGTAGTGAGCGATCCAGTAGGCTAAATCGGGCGGCGGACTGCGGCGGGCGTGACTTAGCTTGCCGGAGGAGAGTGGTCGGCGGAGGATGCCTCGGGCTCGGCTCACTTCGGGGTCGAAGACTTCCTCGATTTGGGCAAAGCTCGGTTGTCGCGTTTTTCCAATCATGGCCACCAGTGTACGGGTAATTTGTGGTGGGGACGACACGGGGACTGGCTGGTAGGTTCGAAGTCCCGAGAAAAGGGAGCGGTCATGACCATCGAGGCAAACGGGACATTTGAGGTGCAGGTGAATGTGCAGAAGGCGGACAACCAGGAGGCGGAGAGCGCGAAGCTTGGGAGAATGTCGCTCGAGAAACGGTTTCATGGAGAGCTGCAGGCGACAAGTGTGGGGGAGATGCTGAGCGTGGGCACAGAGATTGCGGGGTCAGCCGGGTATGTGGCGATGGAGCGTGTGAATGGAACGTTGCATGGGCGCACGGGGTCGTTCGCGCTGCAACACAGTGGGACGATGAAGCGGGGCGAGCCGCAACTCAGCGTTACGGTGGTGCCGGACTCGGGGACGGGGCAGCTGGTGGGGCTTGCGGGAGATATGACCATCAAGATCGTGGAGGGGAAACATTTTTATGAATTTCGGTACACGCTGACGGCGACAGCTTGAGAATCTGGGTTATCACGAGATTTTGCGGGTCGCCAGTGGAGGATGACGCGGGAATTGGCTTGCTCGTGAGAACGGCGCTCGTTCGCAGAAAAGGAGGCCCGATTTGTGGCCAGGCCGCCGGGTTTTCTCGCCTGCGTCGAGGCGGCTACCTTGCGGAGGCGGCCAGGGCTTTGGCTCGGAAGAGTTCGGGGACGACGCCGAGTTGCTGCAGGAGGCTCAAAGCGTCCCAGTTGACATAGCCTTCGAACATTTTGCCGTTCGTAAAGCGGGCAATGCTTAGGCCGGTGATGTGGAATTGCTTGCCGGTTGGGGCAATGCCGTTGAGTTCGCCTTTATGAGTGCCGCGGCAAGACCAACGAGCGACTACGGTTTCGCCTTCGGCAAGGAGGTCCTCGATCGTGAAACGAATGTCCGGGAAAGCATTGCGGTAAAGAGTCGCTCTCTTCTTCTCACTCTCGGGGCCTCGGCCGACATCGGGCATGGAACTGTCGTGGTGATGGTACGTAGGTGCGAAGAGCTCGTCTGCTACCGCCACATGGCCTTTGTTCCAAACCTCTTCGAACAGACGACGGACGTTAGTTTTGTTTTGTTCACACACGTGAATCTCCTTTTTGAAAAACGCGCACTTCGGACTCGCTTGTAGCGAGTTGGGCTTTAGAAGTCTGGCCTGAAACCGCTGGCGTCTGGTGGTGTAAACCTGTACGTCGAACAGGAGGTAAGGCCCCCCGCGAGGAAATAAAAAGAACCTAGTAGGTTCTGCCCTGTTGGCGGTCGATGCGGAGCTTGTCCTTTAAAGAAACCGCAAATGGACTCTGGAAGCGGGAGTCTCGCCTCACAGCGAAACCTCGAACTCATACTGTTCTTTGAGAGGACCTGTGTCAAGGACATTCGGGAAGGTTCTTCTGTCGGGCGGAAAGATAATCCCTCGGAGGGAACGAATCGAGCGAGATTATTCCGCTGACGCTTTTACCCGCTGAAGTATTTCTAGAGCGGCGCCAGTGCCAGGAGCGGATACAAATGTGGACGGACGCAGGGAGCCTCTTGTGGCGATCGAGAGTTTCCAGATATCGCCGGTGATTTCGTAGATGCCAAGGTTGACGTTGCCTTTTTCGGGACCGGCGTCGAAGTTCATACTCAGCTGGTGGGGGTTTGCGAATGGGTCGAGCTCAAGTGTGCCTTGGTACTGTGTGCCCATGCCGAGGCTAGTGAAGCGGTTTCCTTGGACCACCATGCTGGCGTTGACGAACATGGCCGCAGGCATTTCTTGACCTTCCAGGGCTAGAGACTTGATCGACCAGGAGCCTTGCAGCAGGTCGATATCTTGGGGCATGTCTCCCTTCGTGGCGCGATTTTAGCGGCTGGTCACGATGCCGGCGAGACTCTAACAATTCATGCAAATGCGCGCTAGCGGAAGCGCGGCGATCGCGAGCGGCCTCGGAACTGCTCCTGGTAACGTAATAACGCGGCAGGTTTGGATGCGCAGAGGGTGGTGTAGTACGCTCTCGGCGCCAGCGGGGGAGTGAGATGAAACTGAACATGCGAATGAGCGTCCGTGGGATGGCGTGCGCGGCGATTTTTTTGTTGGCGGCTCGCGCCAATGCAGCCCCCTGGCCGCAGGCGGCGGGCACGAAATTTGAGGTGTCGTTTCCCGAGTCTGCGCATGCAGGAGCGATTACGGGACGGGTGTTTGTCGTGGTCAGTACAAAGGACAAGCCGGAACCTCGCCTGCAGGCGGGAAGCTGGGGGGACTCTGGGCCGTTTTTCGGGGTGGACGTGAATGCGCTGGCGCCGGAGCACGCTGCCGTTATTGAGGCCAGCACTCCGGGATCGCCGGTGCGGAGCTTACGCGAAATTCCTGCGGGGGAATACTACGTGCAGGCGATCGTCAATATCTATACGGAGTTTCACCGCGCGGATGGGCATACCGTTTGGTTGCACATGGACCAGTGGGAGGGGCAGCATTTCAACCGCTCGCCGGGAAATCTGTACAGCGAAGTGCAGAAAGTGCATTTGGATCCGGCGGCCGGGTATGACGTCAAGCTCAGCTTGACGAAGGAGATTCCCGCGGTCGAGGTGCCTCGGGACACTGCGTGGGTGAAGCACATCAAGATCCAGAGCGAGATGTTGACCAAGTTTTGGGGGCATCCGATGTACATCGGGGCGATCGTGCTTTTGCCGAAGGGCTATGAGGAGCATCCCAACGGGCGCTATCCGGTGGTCTATGAGCAGAGCCACTTCAGTCTTCGAGCGCCGTTTGGATTCAACACGGAGGATGTGGCGGTCAGTCCCGAGATGCGAGCGAGACTGACCGATCTCAACCGCGAGTCGGGCTTCGAGTTTTATCAATCCTGGAACTCGGAAAAGTTTCCACGCCTGATCGGGGTCACCTTCCAGCATCCGACGCCGTACTACGATGATTCCTATGCGGTGAACTCGGTGAACAACGGGCCTTACGGAGACGCGCTGGTGAAGGAGATGATTCCGTATCTCGAGGCGCATTTCCGGATGATTCGGAAACCCTATGCGCGCGTGCTGACGGGTGGGTCGACGGGCGGATGGGAGTCGCTCGGCGTGCAGGTGTTTTATCCGGATTTTTTCGGAGGGACTTGGACGCTTTATCCGGACTCGATTGATTTTCGGCGGTACGGATCGGTGAACGCGTATGAAGACGAGAGTGCGTTTTTTGAACCGGGGCATACCTGGGTCGAGGTGCCGCGCTATATCATGCGGACTTCGGAGGGGCAGCCGGAGATCACCATCCAGGCGTTCAGCCAAATGGAAGATGTTTTGGGGAGCCACGGGCGCTCGGGGGAACAGATTGAAATCTGGGACGCGGCATATGGGCCCATTGGCGACGATGGGTATCCGAAGCCGTTGTGGGACAAGAAGACTGGCAAGATCGATCACCGTGTGGCGCTGTACATGCGCGACCACGGATACGACTTGAGCTACAACCTGCGGACGAATTGGGCCGCGCTCGGTCCCAAGCTGCGGGGGAAGCTTCACGTGTACGTTGGAGACATGGACAATTTTTATTTGAACTTGGCGGTGTATCAGCTCGAACAAGCGCTCGAAGCGGTGAAAGACCCGCCTTGCGATTGCGATTTTCAGTATGGCAGGCCGATGAAGGGTCATGGGTGGCAGCCGACGACCACGGCCAATTTGTTGAAGTGGATGGCGGAGTATATTGCCAAGAATGCGCCGGCAGGAGAGGAGACGGCGGATTGGCATTATTGAGTTTGCCGAAGTGAAGAGCAGTCCGCGCTACGCTCCTAAGGACATTCCTAATTCTTGTTGGCGCTCGATGGCGTGATGGAGCGTTCGACGCTGGCTGCTCGTGCACTGGGCGGCCCCGGCCTGCTATTCTGGAGGGGCTGATTTTGAGGCATAGGTACTGGCCATGTTTGAAAACTTAACAGAGAAGCTGCAACGGACATTTAAGAATTTGCGCGGGCAGGGGAAGCTCACGGACGAGCACCTAGACGTGGCGCTGGGAGAGATTCGCGAGGCGCTGCTGGAAGGCGACGTGAACGTGGGCGTGGCTGACGAATTGCTCGCGAATATTCGCAAGCAAGCGCTGGGCAGCGAGGTGATGCTACAACTGTCGCCGGACCAGCAAGTGGTCAAAGTGGTGCGTGACGAGTTGTCGGCGATGCTCGGGAAGCATGCCAAGCCGCTGTTTGCTTCGCGGCCGCCTTCGGTGTGGATGATTGTGGGCTTGCAGGGGTCTGGTAAGACCACCACGACGGGCAAATTGGCGAAATGGCTTGTCGAGCATGGGCACCGGCCGCTGCTCGTTTCGACCGACGTTTACCGGCCTGCGGCGCGCGAGCAGCTTCGGCAAGTGGCGAAGGCCGTGGGGACGGCGCTGTGGCCCGGGGCAGGGACGGACAAGCCGCTGGAAATTGTTAAAGGAGCGATCCGGGAAGCGAAACTTTCGGCGAGTGACGTGATTTTGGTGGACACGGCCGGGCGTTTGCATATCGATGACGATTTGATGAACGAATTGAGCATGCTGAAGAAAGAGCTGCAGCCGAGCGAGATTCTGTTCATCGCCGACGCCATGATCGGGCAAGACGCGGTGCGATCGGCGGGAGAGTTTCACAAGCGGCTCGGGCTTACCGGCGTAATCCTGACGAAGCTCGATGGTGATGCGCGCGGCGGGGCGGCGCTTTCGATTGGGAAAGTTACCGGAGCGCCCGTGAAGTTTGTGGGGCTCGGGGAAAAATACGACGCACTGGAAGGATTTTATCCAGAGCGCATCGTTTCGCGCGTGCTGGGTATGGGCGACATCATGTCGCTCATCGAGCGAGCGGAGCAGACGGTCGACAAGAAGGCTGCCGCCGAACTCGAGCGCAAGCTGCGCAAAGATGGGTTCACGCTGGAAGACTTCCGCGACCAACTGAAACAGATTCGCAAAATGGGGCCGCTCGAGCAGCTTGTGGACATGCTGCCGAAGATGGGGCCGTTCCAGAACTTGCCGAAGGACGCGAAAGTCGATGAGGGGAAGCTGAAGCAGGTCGAAGCGATTATTAACTCAATGACGAATCAGGAGCGGCAGGACCATAACATTATTGATGGGAAGCGGCGGAAGCGAATTGCGAAAGGCAGCGGGACGACCGTGCAGGATGTGAATCAGGTTTTGAAGCAGTACCTGCAGATGCGCACGATGATGAAGCAGTACGGCGCGATGGCTGCGCGGGTGAAGGTCAAGGGATTGGGGAAACTTGCGGGATTGTCTTGACGCGTGAGTTTAGTCTTGCGGCTTTAAATTCAAGTAGAGATCAGCAGTTTCGATGGCCAGCGCTTCTGGATCGAGATCGGTGCGATTCGAGAGGATGATGATCGTCAGATGGTCGGCGGTTAAGCGTTCGATGATGGTGCGGAAGCCCAGGGTGCTTCCGGTATGCCACATGCGTGGATGTCCCCGGTAAGGATCGAGGAACCAGCCGAAGCCGTAGGAGACGGGCTTGCCGGGATGCAGGTTGTCGTCGTTGGCTTCCGCGGGCCAAAGAGTGGGCTGGCCATTCGCGAGTCTTCGAGGGACGAACGCGGGCTTCATCTCCTCGGCGCTGAGTAAAGTGTGATTTCCTAGCGCATCGTCCCACCTGGCGAGATCCAGGAGATTGGAATAGATGCCGCCGTCGCCGAGAGTCGCCGATGTGGGGCTTTGATCGGTTTCCTGGAACAAGGGCTGTGGTCCATGATCGGATGCGACTAAGGAATGCCCGAAGGCGCGATTGGCGACTTCGTTTTCCCCTTTTTGATAGACGACGGTGTGATCGAGGTGCAGCGGCGCGAAGATACGCGCGCGGAGAAAATCGCCGTAGGATTGCCCGGACGCCTTGGCGACGACGAGACCGAGTACCACGTAGCCAGAATTGCTGTAAGACCAACTGGTGCCGGGAGGAAATTTTCCTTTGCTCTCCGCTTCTAACATCCTGAGGACTTCCAGGTCATGAATCTGGCGCTCCGGTGTCCAGATCCGCGAATTCCGGGACGTTTCGGCGGCGGCCATTAGGTCTTCGTAATCTGGCAGGCCGCCCGTGTGATTAAGGAGATTTTGGATGGTTATGGTTTTACCGTAGGCCGGGAAATCCGGAAATATGTCCACGAGCGTTTCGTCGTAGCGCAGCTTTTTGTCGTGGACGAGCAGCATGATGGCCATGGCGGTAAACTGTTTGGTGAAAGAGGCCAGGCGGAAGTTGGTGGGCGGGTCGATTTTCATGTTCGTTCGCAAATCGCGGACGCCGTATCCTTTTTGAAACGATGTGCGTCCATTCTCTTGGACTAGCACCGCCAGCCCGGGGGCGTTTTCTTGGGTGACGGCGGCGAAAATCGCGTCGACCTGTTTCTCCGAGGGTGAGTCTGGGGCTTCTCGGTTGGTTTCGCTGGCCAGTGAAAAAAGTGCCACAACAAAAAGAACGTGCGCTGGCTTCATCAGGTCTCCTCGAGAGGCCCCCGCAGAATAGCATTCCTTCGGTGCGTTCATCTGCCCGTAACACGTCTGCGCTATCTCTTGTGGTCTCCCGAGAAAGGTTATGACACGCACTGCGCTTGACGATCCGCGTTTCTATCTCAACCGGCACCTGGAATGGCTGGAGTTTAACCGGCGTGTGCTGGAGGAGGCGCGGGACATTGCGAACCCGCTGCTGGAGCGCGTGAAGTTTCTGGCCATTACGGCGAATAATCTCGACGAATTCGTCGAGGTGCGGGTGGCCAGTTTTCTGCAGCGCATCGAGCACGGATCGCGCGAGATAGGCACGGACGGGTTGACCGCGGCCGAGGAGTTGGAGAAAGTGTCGGCGGCCATGCACGTGATGGTGCGCGACCAGTATAAATGCTGGAACGATGAGCTGCTTCCCGCGCTGGCCAAGGTGGGGATTCGCGTCCTGCCGGCCAGCGAGCTGGAAGGAAAAGCGGCGCAGGCGGCGAAGACCTTTTACGAGCGGAGCGTGTCTCCCATGTTGACGCCGGTTACGGTTGACCCTTCGCATCCGTTTCCGCACGTTTTGAACAAGGCGTTGTGCATTGCATTTCTTTTGCGGCGGCGGCGAGGCGGAAACGGCAAAGCGTATTTCGGGGTGCTTACCGTGCCCCGCGCACTGCCGCGGCTTCTCCGTGTGCCTGCTCCGGATGGCGGCATTCACTACGTGGCGCTGCAGGAGATCGTTTCTGCGTACGCGGCGAAGCTTTATCGTGGATACGAGATTCTTGCTTCGGCGCCATTCCGGGTCACGCGGAACAGCAATCTTTATCTGGAAGAAGAAGAAGCGCGGAGCTTGCTCGACGCGGTCGATTCGCAGGTTTCGCAGCGGCGCAAAGGTGATGCCGTGCGTTTGGAGATTGCTGCAGATGCGCACCCGGACATTATCAGCCGGCTGGTGGGGACCTTCGAGTTGGATGAATCGCTGGTCTTTCGCGCGCAAGGGCCGGTCAATTTGCAGCGGCTTTTTCACCTTTATGAGGAGACGCCGCGGCCGGATCTGAAGTATCGGCCGTTCGCGCCGCGGCACGTGCGCGTGGGGCACGACGCCGATTCGATGTTTGAAGCGATTCGCCGACAGGGCTATCTGCTGCACCATCCTTACGATTGCTACGACACGGTCGTGAAGTTTCTCGAAACCGCGGCGCACGATCCGCGCGTGCTGTCCATCAAACAGACGCTTTACCGAACGAATTCGAATTCGCCGATCGCGCGCGCCCTGCTGGACGCCGCCGGGAAAAAAGAAGTGACGGTGGTGGTGGAACTAAAGGCCAGCTTCGATGAGGCGACCAATATCCGCTGGGCGCGAAGTTTCGAGGACGCGGGCGTGCAGGTTTTTCATGGGCTAGTGGGACTGAAGACGCACGCCAAGCTTATGCTCATTGTGCGGAACGATCCGGACGGGAAGATTCGCCGCTATGCGCATCTTGGCACGGGGAATTACAATCCATCGACCGCGCGGTATTACAGCGATCTGAGCCTGCTCACCAACGACGAGGGAATCACTTCCGCGGTGCACGACGTTTTCAATTATTTGACGGCTTATGCGGAACAGCCGAATTACAAGCCGCTACTGCTCGCTCCGCGGGACATGGCCAAGACGTGCATCGCCCTAATTGACCGGGAGGCGCGCCATGCGGGGCGCGGGCGCCCCGCTCGGATCATCGCCAAGATTAACGCGGTCATCGATCCGCCCATCATTCAAGCGCTGTACCGGGCTTCGCGCGCGGGCGTGGAGATTGATCTCATCGTGCGCGGCCAATGCGCGCTGGTGCCGGAACTCCGCGGTGTCAGCAGCCGGATTCGCGTGCGCAGTATCGTGGGGAGGTTCTTGGAGCACAGCCGGATTTTTTATTTCGAAAACGGAGGCAAGCCGGATATCTATCTGGGAAGCGCCGACTGGATGCCGAGAAACCTGTACGAACGTGTGGAAGTGTTGTTTCCGCTGAAAGACCCCCAGCATTGCGAGCGCGTCTGCAACGAGATTCTTTCCTCCTATTTGGCGGACACGCGCAAAGCGCGCATTCTTGGATCGGATGGCGCGTATTCGCGGCCGCGCGCGGCGCGCAACGGCCACGGATTTTCCGCGCAAGAACATTTTATGCGGCTGGCCGGCGGCGATGCTGATCGGCAGCACATTCCCGCGCTGCGAAACCAAGGTGTCGTTTATACTCCTAGCACGATGATTACCCCGCCTGTAGGCGCCCCCGAAGAGGAAAGCTCGCTGGACTCGTCGAATGCAACCGTATGATCTGATCGTCATCGGCTCCGGACCGGGCGGCCAACGCGCCGCCATCCAGGGTGCGAAGGCCGGAAAGCGCGTCGCGGTCGTCGAAAAACAGGCCGCCATCGGCGGGGTGTGCATCAATACCGGAACGATTCCCAGCAAGACCATGCGCGAAGCGGTGCTGCATCTCTCCGGGTTTTACTCGAAGAGTTTTTACGGGTCGAATTACAACGTCAAAGAGAATGTGACGATGGCGGACTTGAATTTCCGTGTACAGCGCGTGATCGAAAATGAAGTGGCGGTGACGCAGGACCAGCTCAAGCGCAACGGCGTGGACGTGATCCACGGATTTGGCAAGTTCATCGATGGGCATCACCTCCGCGTGGAGAACGGTAACGGTTACGCGGACCTGGAAGGGCAGTACTTCGTGATCGCCACTGGAACGAAGCCTGCGGTCAATTCGAAAGTGCCCATCAATGGGCGGAACATCATTAGCAGCGACCAGATCCTGACCATGCCGCAGATTCCCAGGACGCTGATTGTGGTGGGCGGTGGCGTGATCGGGGTGGAGTACGCATGCATGTTCGCAACGCTTGGTGTGCGCGTGATCATCGTGGAAAAGCGGCCACGGCTGCTGGAATTTGCAGATACGGAAATGGTCGAGGCGCTGACTTACCACATGCGCGATCATCGCGCCACACTGCGGCTTAACGAGGAAGTCGAGAGCGTGGAGGAAACGCCGGAAGGGAAAGTGGCGGCGAATCTGGTCAGCAAAAAACGAATCAATGGCGACGCTTTGCTGTATGCGATTGGCAGGCAGGGCAATGTGGACAAGCTGGACCTCGCTGCCACCGGCATCGAATCGGACGATCGCGGGCGCATTAAGGTCGACGCCGATTACCGCACCACGCAAGCACACATTTTTGCGGTGGGAGACGTCATAGGATTTCCAAGCCTGGCGTCGGTCTCGATGGAGCAGGGGCGCATTGCGGCGGCCCGGGCGTTCGGGCTTCAGGTGCATACCGATCCCGAAAGTTATCCCTACGGGATCTATACCATTCCCCAGATTTCCTTTATCGGAAAGACCGAAGAGCAGCTGACCGACGCAGACGTTCCTTATGAAGTTGGCGTGGCGTATTATCGGGAGATCGCGCGCGGGCAAATCTCCGGCCACACCGATGGCCGCCTGAAACTGCTATTCCACCGAGAGACGCTCGAGCTGCTCGGCGTGCATATTTTTGGCGAAGACGCGGCGGAGCTGTTGCATATCGGGCAGGCGGTCTTCAAGCTGAAGGGCAAGATCACGTACTTCATCAACACCGTCTTCAACTATCCGACGCTAGCCGAATGCTACAAAACAGCGGCGTTTAACGGACTGAACCGCCTTGGCTGAGCGCTCCGACCCCAGTTCTTTATTGACGCAGGGAGTTCATACCTGTTTCCGCGACATCTCGAGTGCATCTATCGCGACGAATTGCCTTGCAAGCAGATTCGCCATCTCGATCCAAAACAGGTCAGGCACTAGCCGCTTGATTTGGCTCTCCGTCGAACCGCGAAGAAGCCATACAGCCTCTTGTGTAAGGGGCTCCTGTGCGTCAGGCAGCACCCACTTCGCCGGGACGCTGGCGTCGATCACGAAAGTCCAACCTTTCAAAAAAGTGTGCGACCTGCACGCAATTCTTTTGCAGTGGGGATGCGGTCACAGGGATGCGCTAGGGAAAGTATAGACCCTAGGGATTTTTTAACATCGTCGACTAGACAATTCAGGCGCGGGTTCGCGAGGTGCTCTTCTTAGGCCCAGCCCTGGCGATATTCGCGGCGCAGGAAGTCGTTGGCCTGGGCGACGTTGGTGACGCGCATGTTTTGGCCGTCGTAGTTGATCTTTTTTCCGGCGCGAAGCGCGACCACACCGAGGAGCATAACTTCGGTCAGGCGCGCGGCGTATTCGAACGGGCAGGAAGTTTCCGTTTTGCCTTTGGCGGCATTCACCCAGTTCATTTCGTGGTCTTCGTTTTCTATGCGCGGCAGCTTTTGCGGCGGCTTGCCGTAGGAATCGTGGAGAGATTTGGGCAGCAGGCGAGGCTTTAATCCGTAAGTATCGTGGAGCAGTTTGCCTTTGCTTCCGATCAGCAGGGCGCCGCCGCCTTTGTTTAAATCTTCCTCGCCCAGCTCTTCGGGTTTCGTGGGCATGAGGCCGCCGTCGTACCACGTCAACTTGACGGGTGGCATGGAGCCGCGGGCGGGAAATTCGTAAAAGGTCTGCGTGGCATGCGGGTAGGAGACGCCGTTGAACGGCGTCGAGACCGTCTCGACCGTCGAGGGCAGGCCGAGATTGAGCGCCCACATGGAGTGGTCCATCAAATGGGCGCCCATATCGCCGATGGCGCCGACGCCCCAATCCGACCAGCCGCGCCAGTTGAAGGGATGGTAGATAGGGTGATAGTCCACATGCGGGCCGACCCCGAGAAAGAGATCCCACGACAATTTATCTGGGACGGGGTAATCGCCAGCCATAGCGGCAGCCAGGCGGGCATTGACGCCTGGACCGTTCCAGCGAAGCGTCTCGGCAGGCTCCTTGAGAGCCTCGGGGCGGGGCACGCCCTGCGGCCAGAAGCCCAGTGGACGATTGGTCCAGATGTGGACCTCGCGCACGTCGCCGATGGCGCCGGCTTGAATATATTCGACGGTGGTGCGGGCGTCGTTGAGAGAATGACCCTGATTGCCCATCTGCGTGGCGACTTTGGTTTCCCTGGCGCGGCGCGCCAGCTGGCGGGCTTCATCGATGGACCAAGTGAGCGGCTTTTGCACGTAGACGTGTTTGCCGAGAGCCATGGCAGCGAGGGCGATCGGAGCGTGCATGTGGTCGGAGGTGGCGACCAGGACGGCGTCGATGTCCGTTTGCTTCTCGAGCATCTCGCGAAAATCCTGATAACGCTTGGCTTTCGGCCAATGCTCGTTCTTGAGGCGGATCATGCCGGCAAGGCGGGCCTTGGCTTTGACGCGATCGAACTCGCCCGGGGGCTGGCCGGGGGTGGACTGCGCATCAGGTTGCTCGAGGCGTTTTTGCAGGTTCGGGATTTCCGTGTCGAGGCGGTCAAACCCCTTTCCGGCATAGGCCCAGTCGACGTCGCAGAGGGCCACGATATTCTGGCTGGCGAGATTGATCAAATTGGTGCGGCCCATGCCGCCGACGCCAACGCCAGCGATGTTGAGCATATCGCTCGGAGGGGTGAAGCCGCGTCCAAGCACGTGCCGGGGGACGATGGCCATCGCGGCCCCGCCGGTAGCAGCGCTGGTCAGGAATTTGCGGCGTGACATGTCACTGTTCTTATTCATGGGCTGCTCCTTGCGACTCCGGGCATTATCGCGCTGTCGGCGGTACATTGCGATTGTTAAGTTCCGGGAGCGTCCCCCAACCAAGCTGAGCTCGGACTCAGAAGCTCGCAGGGCATAGGCCAGCCAAGGCTCAGCCAAGGCCCATTGCCGCAAGCTGCCTGGACAGGCTAAGATATCTGTGGAGGCACCGTTAGTGCTAACTATTCGTTTATCCAGGATTGGCAAGAAGAAGAAGCCGTTCTACCGCGTGGTGGTGATTGAAAGCAGCAAGCCGCGGGACGGACGTGTGGTGGAATTGGTGGGAACTTACGATCCGCTGAAGAAGCCCGCGGAGGTCAAGCTCAACGCCGAACGCATCAAGCATTGGCTCGGAGTCGGTGCGCAACCTAGCAACACCGTTCGTAGCTTCATCGACCAACAGAAGATCGCGTAATCCCCCCGGAAGTCTCCATCTCTCGCGCGTCCCCGACTGGGCCGGGGGGCGTTTTCCATGGCCCGGGGGAAGATTGAGCACCTGAGGGTGAAGGATGAAAGAGCTGGTAGAAGCCATCGCCAAATCTCTGGTGGACCATCCCGAAGAAGTGCAGGTTAAGTCCGTCGACGGCTCACAGGTAACGGTGCTTGAGCTACGGGTGCATCCGGAAGATCTCGGCAAGGTGATAGGGCGGCAGGGGCGTACGGCCAAAGCGGTACGGACGCTTCTCGGCGCCGCCGGTATGAAGTTGAAGAAGCGTTATACCTTAGAGATATTGGAAGATTGAGCCCCGAAACCCAGCGTTGGGTGATGGTCGCGCGGATTCTCCGGCCCCGCGGCAACAAAGGGGAAGTGGCTGCTGTGCTCCTCACGGATTTTCCCGAACGGCTCACACACTTGTCCGAAATTTTTCTACGTGCCAGCGGCGGAGCCGCGGCGGCGGAGCCGCTTCTTACCCCGCTCAAGGCTTGCTGGCTCAGCCAGAACCACAAGGGACAGGCCGTATTTCATTTTGCAGGATGCCATTCGATCTCGGAGGCGGAGAAGTTTCGCGGGCTGGAGGTATTGCTACCGATTGAAAAGCGCATGACGCTCTCCCGAGGCCAATATTTTGTGGATGATCTCATAGGATGTCTGGTGTTCGAGAATTCTGCCGAGCCTTCTATCGTTTCTTCTTCACCTTGCTCTCTGGCAAGTGCCCCGTCTTTGCTGGGTGTGGTTAAAGAGGTGCAAATCGCCGGCGAGGGAGTGGCCGGAACACCGCTTCTCGTCGTCGATACTTCTGCTGGGGAGCTTCTCATTCCGCTTGCTGAAGATATTTGTACGAGCATCAACACGGCTGCCCGGCGAATCGACGTCGTGCTTCCTGATGGCCTCCGCGATTTAAACGAAAAGACCTAAGCCGAAGTAGGGCTCGTATGTCGGCACTAGTGCACGTCGATGGTCGTGACGCTCAGGGCTGGCAGCGTTATGGTCAGCGAAGAGCCGCTCGCGGCCATGGTTCCGATCGCCACTGGTGCGACAGGGTTTTGCCCCTGGGCTGAGGCTGCGGTGATTTGGTACAAGTGGGCGGTGCCGGAGAGTGTTGCGCCGTTGATCGCCGTCACTTGCGCGGAAGTGGAACGATTGATGGCCACAAAGACGGTGCGACCCGGCGTGGTGCTGTCCGTGCTGGCGTAAACCACTACATTTTGCACGTCACTGGAACTGGCCTCGAGCGAGGTGTCGCCGAAGCTGGCGTTGGCACCGTCAAAGCCGCGGTAGGCGCGGAATCCCGCCAGAGCGTAGGAATACGTTCCATTGGGGGGCCAGAAGCTGGCGGCGAAGAGCCCTTGGCTGCCGAAGATTCCCAGGTTGTCCGCTTGGGCGATGGTTCCCGCAATATGGTTCCAGCCGCCGTTCTCATATTCGGTGATGGAGATTTTCATGCCGGGATTTTCGGCGTTGATCTTGGTTTCGAGGCGGCCGAGAAGATTGATGGGCGTGCTGCCGAGTTCCTTGTAGATCCATGGATTGCTGTTGCCGGTGTCGGTGAAGGTCGGATCCCACAAGGCGCGAGGGCTCTGGACGATTAACTGGACCTGCGCGTCGGAGAGGATCGCGCTCGTGAGATCGAGGATGCGCGTTCCGCCGGAGTCGTATTCTTCCACGTACCAATGGAAATCGTAGACATCGACGAGCGGCTTTCCGTATGTTGTCGAAGCGGTTTTCAGGGCTTGGAGATATTTATCTGGGAACCAGTTCGTGCCGCTGGGCGTGGCGCTCAGCTCCCCTTGCCAATTGTAGAGGCCTTGAAAGCCGTAATGGACGGGCCCGAAAATGACCACGTTGGGGAACTGATCCTTCAAAGCTTTCGCGAGATTGATGGTCTTGCTGATGTAGCTGTCCGAAGTGACGGCCGTGGAGCCTTCGACTTCGAGGTGCGTGGAGTTCCAGAGTTCGGGCTCGTTGTCGAGGCTGATAAAAGTGGGGTGGGTGGGACTGGTGTCGAAGATTCCCATGCCCAGGAATTTTTGGTCAAGCACCCAGACGAATTCGTCCATGTAGACGTTGGCGTCCGTTGTCGGCGGTGTGCTGGTGAAAGGAACATTCGAGACGGTGCTCTTTTTGTCGACGACCGTCTTGAAGCGCGTCAGGTCGGGCGGATTGACGACACTCACGGGACCGCTCTCGTCCGCCGACACTAGGCCTTCGAGCTGGAAGGTTACCAGACTCGCTACTCCCTTGGATTGATCAGCAGCGATGAAAGCTCGCACGGCTTCGGCGGGGACGGTGCTGGAGCTGAGGTAGTTGTCGTTGTTGTATCTGTAGTCGCTGCCGGCGTTCGAGGCGTTGGTCTCCCAATTGTAGGCCGTCCATCGGTTGCCGCCCGCGCGGTCGAAGGTCAACAGTGGCGGAGCGCCGGTGATGCCGGAATAAAAATTGATGCCGTAGATATATGGAGAGATCGGCTTAAAAAGGGAAGGATTGATGGTGATGGTTATGTTGGCGGCGGCGATTACCGGCGTCGCCGAGGCCTCAGCGGAATTGGCGCTCTCACCGACAGCGTTCAAAGCGGAAACCACGTAGTAGTAGGTCGCGCCGTTGGTGAGGCCCGTGTCGGTATCGCTGGTGGTGGTAGGTACAGCGACCTGGTTGTACGGACCGCCGCTCGTCGTGCTGCGCTTGACGTGGTAGCTTGTGGCTCCCGCGCTGGCCGTCCAAGTGAGGATCACTTCAGCATTCCCGGCGATGGCTCCGAGTCCGGCTGGTGCGGGTGGTGGTGTGGCCGGGGCCGCAGGTGTGGCACTTGCTTGAGAAGAATTGGCGCTTTCGCCCGCAGAGTTTAGCGCGGAAACAACGTAATAGTAGATCGTACTGTTGATGAGGCCTGTATCGGTGAAGTTTGCCGCGGTCGGTGCCGAAACTTGCGTGTACGGCCCGCCGTTCGTCGTGCTGCGCTTGAGGTGATAGCTCGTCGCGCCGGCGCTGGCGGTCCAGGTGAGGCTCACTTGCGTGTTTCCCGCTAGTGCTTCGAGACCGGCCGGGGCGGCAGGAGGAGGAGGCGCCATTGGTGTGGCGTTGACTTCGGCAGAATTCGCGCTTTGGCCGTAGGAGTTGTAAGCCGAGACGACGTAGTAGTATTTCGTCCCGTTGGTCACGCTGTTGTCGGCATAGCTCGTCGCTGTGGGAGTGGCTATTTGTGCGTAAGGACCGCCGCTGGTTGTCGAGCGCTTTACGTAGTAAGCCGTCGCGCCGGAGCTCGCATTCCAGGTCAGATTGACCTGGGCGTTGGCGGCCGACGCCGTCAACCCCGTCGGAGCGGATGGCGGATTGGATCCACCGCCTCCGCCGTTCCCGCCGCCGCTCGAGTAGCCACCGCATCCCGCCTGGAGTAACGCCAGAAGAAGGCCAACAAAACAGCCGGTGATCGACTTTGTCGCGTTCCTACGGGCCATCCTGAAAACCTCCAGATATGCGACTCGCAGCGAGGTGTGTAGAGAGAAAGCTGTGAAAAACGGGCCGCTTTGGACTGGAGAGCGTCCTGCTTGCAAGCAAGACTAGGGCTCACAGGGGCCTCGATGCAAGCTGTTCAGAAGGACAGGATTAGGGCAAGGAACCGGCGTTGGGATTGCTGGCGATGTCCCTCGGGGCCCCGGGTACGTTAGACTAGCAGGAGCGATGCGCTTCGATCTGATTACCATTTTTCCAGAATTTTTTGCCGGGCCGCTGGATCACGGCATTTTGCGGCGGGCTCGCGAGACCGGCCTCGTCGAGGTCCAGGTGCAGGACTTACGTGTGTTCACCCAGGATCGTCACCGCAGCGTCGATGATCGGCCGTTTGGCGGCGGCGAGGGGATGGTGCTCAAGCCTGAGCCGCTCTTCGAGGCGGCCGAAGCGATTCTCGGTCGCAACTTGGGAAGCGCGGAGCAGCCTTCAGCGCTCGCTCCGAAGACGGCCATTGTTTTGATGTCCGCGGCGGGGAAACTTTTTCGGCAGGAAACCGCGCGACGGTATGCGCACATCGACCGCCTTGTCTTTCTTTGCGGACGATACGAGGGAGTCGACGAGCGCGTCGCCGATCATCTCGCTACGGAGGAAATTTCCGTGGGGGACTATGTGCTTAGTGGAGGGGAACTTCCAGCGATGCTGGTCATCGATGCCGTTACACGCCTCATTCCGGGCGCGCTGGGTAATGAAGCGTCTTCAAAAAATGAGTCCTTCAGCGAAGTGCGGCATTTCGCAGGACGAGCGGAGGCCGCGGTAAGTTCCACCCCTACTGGCGATGGATCACGAATCGAGGCCCGCACCCTTTTGGATTTTCCGCATTACACGCGTCCAGCCGATTTTCGCGGTTGGAAGGTGCCCGAGGTTTTGATTGGCGGCAATCACGCGGAAGTTGCGAATTGGCGGCGCGCCGCCGCTTTGGAGAAGACCCAGCGTAACCGGCCGGATTTGTTGTTGCGCTGAAATTGGCCCGCGGTATACTGGGGTTTCTGTGAAAGAAGCGATCCCCACCGGGTCTTCGCGTGCCACGCAGGGTATTTGCGGCTGCGGGCAGGCCTGCGCGTGCCCATGCTGCGTTTGTATGTGTACACCTGCAAGCGGCATGGGTGGTCCTTCGGTCTAGCGCAAGTCTAAACCTAAAGGGAATCCTGGGCCGCTCGGAATAAGCGGCCCTTTTTTATTGTTAAGCGAATGAGGAGCACAGTGCCATGAGCAACGCGGCAAGCGGAAACGGCAAGGAGCCCGGAGCGGGGAAACCGATCGCCATCTACTACGAGCAACAGCATTGGTTTCGTCCGCTGTTTGAGCAACTCGACGCGCGGGGCGTTCCCTGGGTCAAGGTGGACGCGCGGAATCATCAGTACGATGTCGCGGCCAAGGAGCGCGAGTATTCGCTGCTCTTCAATCGCATGAGCCCCTCGGCTTGGCAGCGCGGCGTTGGGCACGGGATCTTTTACACGCTCAACTACCTTTCGCATTTGGAAGAAAAAGGTGTTCGGGTGGTGAATGGCTCTCGGGCTTTCACTCATGAAATTTCCAAAGCTTTGCAGTTGACGGTGCTCGAGGCGCTCGGCTTCGAATATCCCAAAGCGCGGGTGATCAACCATCCCTCCGAGGCTTTGCGCGCCGCCGAAGCCATCGGGTATCCGTTGATCATCAAGCCGAACATCGGCGGCAGTGGAGCCGGGATAAAGAGGTTCAGTTCGCCGGACGAATTGCGAGCCGCCGTCGAGCGGAATAGCTTGTCGTTTGGAATCGACAACACCGCGCTCGTACAGGAATTCTTCACGGCGCGCGACGGCGTGATCACGCGAGTGGAAGTTCTCGGCGGCGAATATCTTTACGCGATTCAGATTCACATTACCGGCGACACTTTCGATCTGTGCCCGGCGGACATTTGCAAAAACACGAAGGGTGAGGAACTCACACGATTGGCTTGCCCGATGGATGCGCCGAAGTCGGGGCTCACCGTGGAAGCTTACGAACCGCCGAGGCAAATCATTGACGAGGTGGAGCGCATCATGGATGTTGCCGGCATCGAAGTCGGCGGCATCGAGTACGTCATGGATGACCGGACCGGGAGGCTGCTGTATTACGACGTTAACGCGCTTTCGAATTTTGTCTCCGACCCGGAGCGCATGATTGGCTTCAATCCGTATTCGCGGCTGGCAGACTATTTGATCAGCGAAGCGCGGATTCACGAGGCCAGCCGAGGCGAACGGCTCATCGCGACCGGGAGCACCCGATGAGATACGGCTACTGGCTCCCCGTTTTTGGCGGGTGGCTGCGCAATGTTGCGGACGAAAACATGGAAGCGAGCTGGCCTTACGTGAAAAAGCTCGCGCAGCGCAGCGAGCAAATCGGCTACGACCTCACGCTCATCGCGGAGTTGAATCTGAATGACATCAAGGGCGTGGAGGCGCCGTCGCTCGATGCGTGGTCGACAGCGGCTGCGCTGGCTGCGGTCACCGAGCGCATCGAGCTCATGGTCGCCGTGCGCCCGACGTTTCACCTCCCAGCCCTGCTTGCCAAGCAAGCCGCAAACATCGATCACATCAGCGGCGGGCGGCTTACCCTGAATGTCGTGTCGTCCTGGTGGGCGGATGAAGCGAAGAAGTACGGCGTGGGGTTTGAGCAGCACGATGACCGCTACGCGCGCACCGGCGAATGGCTCGACGTGCTGCACGGCGTGTGGTCCAGGGATCATTTTTCCTACACCGGGAAGTATTACCGCGTCGAGGACAATGTGCTTGAGCCAAAACCGGTGGCCCAGCCGCATCCCACCTTGTATGCCGGAGGCGAATCGCCTGCGGCCAAGGATCTCATTGCCGAGAAATGTGACGCGTACCTGATGCACGGCGACGCGCCGGAGCGTGTCGCCGAAAAAATTGCAGATTTGCGCATGCGCCGCGCGCGGCACAATTTGCCGCCCATGAAGTTCGGCGTCGCGGGCTACGGCATCGTTCGCCAAACAGAGCGGGAGGCTCAGCAAGAGCTGAAGCGCATCACCGACGTTCAACAGTCCGCCGCCGGGTATGCCAATTACCAGCAGTGGCTTGCGGGTACGCAGCTCGAGCAGCGCGTTTCGCTCGAAGACTATTCCGTGTCAAACCGGGGGCTGCGCTCAGGCTTGGTGGGGACGCCGGAACAGGTTGCGGAGCGGCTCGCGCAATTCGAGGCTGCCGGTGTCGACCTGGTCCTCCTGCAATTCAGCCCGCAACTCGAAGAGATGGAGCGCTTCGCGGAAAGCGTCATTCGCCGAAGCGTTTCCCGGGCGGCGCCGGCTTAGACCCACGACCAATCGCGAATCACTTGTGCTCCGGTGAATACTCCGTCTCCTCGGGTGCATCCGTAGGGCTTTCGAAATCGACTCGATAGCCATCCGGATCCGAGAAAGACACGACCCACAGGGCGTTTCCAACGAAAGGGTTCTTGGCGGCAATTCCGCGGGAGGTCGCCTCGCGATAGATTGTCAGGGCGTCTTCGCACATAAAGCAGATCGACACACCCTCTCCCACTTTGCAGCTGGGTTTCCAGGAATTGGGCCCTTCTTTCCGGAACTCCTGCAGCATCAAGGCCGCTTCACCGATCTCCAGCCAGCACCAGCGCAGCTTGCCCTCATCGATCCATTTCTTGGTCATCAGAAAGCCGAGACCCACGACGTAGTAGTGCAGCGACTCTTCCATATTCGACACATGGAAAAAGGGTACGGCTTGCTTGACGTTCGTTCCGGTCTTCTTTTTGAAGGTCATGTCTGGAGCACCAAATCGAATTTCAAGTGAGGAGGCTTGGCTCACGAGTCCATTATCCTGTTAAAGTAACGGTTAATGTTTGCCATAAACCATGTAAACAGCAGAAACGATTGAATATATGTCTATATTGCATGACGAATAGCGTTATAATTGGAGAACCCTGATGAAGTGTGGGTAGAGAACCCCCGCGTCGTGTCAGCAAAATGGGTTTATATTAGAGAGTATGATAGTAAATCATATACTTTTTCAGTCGCGTTAGTCGGGGAATGGGAAGCGAATTCCACAATAATCGTGCCATTTAGCAGTTTTCCTTGCGCTAGAAAAAATGTCAAGAAGTGGCGACAATCTAAGAGAATTTATCCCTAAAACACGGCAGGCCACCTGTGAAGGTGGCCTTCGTGAGTACGCTACGGGGATTGCACCCGTAATCTTTTCGACGCTAGTGTCCTACACTCCCTGATTATGTCAAGGGTATTTATAAACCCTTTGTATTGTGTTAGTTAATTCTACTTGTTCCAGCGGACGGGATTTAGCGGCCTTTTTAGCTATAGCGTTTTGCGGTCAGTTTTGAGCCCTTGCGGTGCGCCCTTCCTGCCCCGTTCGATTGCATGATCGTTCGGATCGGGCAATGGTTTACCATCGGTTTACCATCAAAAATACCCTCCCCTATCGCCTGGCTGACTATGGCAGCCGCCGTTTGAATGAAATCCAATTTCCCGCCCTTCGATTTGATACGTACGTCGCTAGTTTTCCGATACTCTATCGGGTGCAAGCCCTAATTCAAACTGACCCACTACCCGGCGGGACCCGGCGTTGAATGCGCTAGGTAAATTGTGAATATTTGGCTATAATTACCGTTCGCCTTTGAAGAGCTGGCCCCGCCTGTGTGGGTCTCGAGGGATTACGAACATGAATCCGATTATAGCTAAACTCCATGAAGCGCAACTGCGCAAAGACCTCCCCGAATTTCGCCCTGGCGACACGGTGCGCGTCAACGTTCGCCTGAAGGAAGGGGAAGGCGAGAAGGAAAAGGAGCGCCTGCAGGCGTTCGAAGGGGTGGTGATATCGAAGAAGGGCCGCGCTTCGGGCGCTACGTTTACCGTGCGCCGCGTAAGCTTCGGCGTCGGCATTGAGCGCATTTTCCCGCTGCATTCGCCGTCGATCAGTTCTATCGAAGTGGTTGGTAAGGGCAAAGTTCGCCGCGCCCGACTCTACTATCTGCGCGAATTGCGCGGAAAGGCCGCCCGCATCAAGCGCGCCCCCCGCGAAGAAGTGGCTGCCGTGGCAACCGCTGGGTCGGAAACCAAGGCATAAGCGCAACTCCCCGATTCGCAGCGCATTCAGGAAAGAGCTCCGCTGGCCTGGAGCTCTTTCTGCTTTCATCGCCTCCGGAGCGCGCTTCTCGAGGGGCCGGACCGTTCCTCTCTTTCCGCGATGGCCAATCAGGGCTCGACGTTCGTCACGCCTTCTGTGCCGGGTTTTGGAAAGTGTTTTTCGTACCAGGCAATGGAGCGATCGGTCGAATCAATCACGTGCTTGGTTTCCCGGATTCCATGGCCTTCGCGCGGGTAGCGCACGAACAGGGCCTCCGTCCCGACGTCTTTGAGCGCAATGAAGAACTGTTCCGCTTCGGCGATGGGCACATCGTTGTCGTTTTCGCCGTGCATCAGCATGGTGGGAGTATGGGCGGCGGCAACGTGTTTCAACGCCGAGCGTTCCCACGCCACATCCATCAAGTTGCCTTGGTGAAGGAATTGGCCGAACTCCATTTCCTCATACTGGTTGTAGTAAGTCATGTAGTTGTAGCTGACCAGGTTGGCGATGCCGGCAATGGGAATCGCGGCCTTGAATTCGTTGGTCTGGGTAATCAGCCAGTCGGTCAGCTGGCCGCCGTAGCTGACGCCTTCAATGCCCATACGCTCGCGGTCGATCCACAGATAGCGGCGCACCGCCGCGCTCACACCGTACAAAACATCCTGACCTTCGTCGCCGTTCTGATCGCCAAAGACCGCGTCGGCGAACTTCTGCCCGTAGCCCGTTGAGCCGCGAAAATTCACGTTGAGCGTCGCCCAGCCGTGCGCGGCGTACACCTGATTCTTAAAGTTGAACCCCGGGCCATTCTGCCCGTGCGGGCCTCCATGAATGTTCACGATGAGCGGATGCTTCGAGGTCGCGGTCATTCCCGCCGGCTTGGTGAGAAACGCTTCCACATCAAACTTGTTGTCATTGCTCACGAAGGTAAAGGACTGGACCTCGGCAATTTGTTTTCCGTCGAGCACTTCTCGGTTCAAGTCCGTGAGTTTGCGAGCAGCCGCGCTGCCGGTCTTAACGTAAAGCTGTGCCATGTCGCGCGGGGACGTGAACGTGTAGGCCAGCGTGCCGTCCTTGCCAACGGAAAAGCCGCCAACGCCGCCGGTATCTTTCACCACATATTCTGGCGCGCCGCCCCTAATCGGCAGCCGCACCAGATGATTGCTTCCGCGCTCTTGAACCGTGAAGTATACCGCGCTGCCGTCGGGAGCCCACTTCGGCGCGCCCTGCCGGTTGTCAATGACCGCTCCGATTTCTCGGCGATCGCTGCCGTCGGCGTTCATCATCCAGACGTGCGTGTCTTCCATGGTCGTCTCGCGGTCGGTCAAGCCGCGCTTTGTACCGCGGTAGACGATGTGCTTGCCGTCGGGCGACCACAACGGTTCGTACTCGTTGTATTCCGTGGCGGTCAGCCGGCGGATGCTTTTGTCCGCCACTTGGAGAGCGAAAATGTCATAGTTGAAAAACTCGTCCTGATTCGGTTCCCGGTTCGATGCAAAGAGAATCTCCTTGCCGTCCGGAGACCAGTCAATGGAATGCTCGTCGTAGATTCCCTGGGTCAGTTGGCGTACCTGCTTGGTGGCCAGATCCACGGCAAAAATGTGCAGACGCTGATTGTCGTTGAAGCGAGTCAGGCCTTCGCCGGCGTCGGGCTTGTACAGGTAACGCGAAATCACCATTGGGTCGCCGCTGGCTTCGGCGGCTCTTTCATCCGGCGTTGAAGAAATGAACGCGATCTGTTGGCCGTCAGGCGACCACGTGACGTCTTGACCGCCGCCCGGCAACGGGCTGTTGGTGCCCTCTATCTTCTCGACGAGAGTGGTGATCTCGGAACCGTCCGGACGCGCCAGAAGCAATCCGTGTTTCTCCCCCACCCTGCCCTGAAACACGAGCCATTTCCCGTCGGGCGACCAACGTGGATTCCCGGCCACATCTTTTTCGCCACCGATCGGAATGGGTTTTTGCGTGGCCAGGTCCATTATCCAAAGTTGCGGAGCGGGCCGGCCGGGGCGATCGTACAAAATCACGGTGTAGGCCATGCGCTGGCCATCTGGCGAGAGAACAGCGTCGCCTACGAAGCGGAAGCGGGAAAGGTCGCTGCTGGTCAAGCCTTGCGCCTTGCTGAATGGTGCCAGAACGAGAAGCGCTGCCAAACTCAAGAGGTAAAAGCCGGCACGAAGCCAAGCGGACTGCCTCGGTGGATGCATGGAATTCTCCCTTAAAGCACATCGGTTGCTAGATTTGCCCGGCCATCCTAGGTCTCCCGGAGTGCTCCGGTCAACGAGTCTTGTTAGGAGTCTTGTTAGGACACCCTCAGGGGGCGGGTTTGTGGCGCGATTCACCGATAGCCTTTCCTGGCGAAGGAATTTTCGGGAGGCACGGAACTTTTTCCTGCCGGCTTCGTCTAAAACAGCAAGCGACCTGTTGACAATCAACAGGAGCAAGCGTAGCCTCCTGTTGATTGACAAAAGGAGAATGGCGATGGCCGAAACGCACGGCGAGGTTCTGCAGGGCACGCTCGATCTGATCGTACTCAAGACCCTCGAGGCCCTTGGTCCGTTGCACGGGTATGGGATCGCCATGCGCATTCAACAGGTTTCCGAGGACCTGCTCAAACTCAACCAGGGCACACTTTACCCTGCTCTATTGCGGCTCGAACAACGCGGATGGATTTCCTCGAAATGGGGCGTCTCGGACAACAATCGCAAAGCCAAGTACTACACGCTTACACGCAGCGGGCGCAAACAGCTTTTGGCTGAGACGGAAAGCTGGGAGCGCATGGCCGCGCTCATGACGCGCCTGCTCGGACGCGCCGAAGGAGCCTGATATGGAGTGGCTGCAAGTTATGGTAGCGCGACTGACCGGACTTTTTCGGCGGCGCGTTCTTGACGCCGAACTGGATCGCGAACTGAGTGTTCACCTGGAGGCCCTCACGGAAGAGAACATTCGCCGCGGGATGACCGAGCAAGCAGCGCGCCATGCCGCACGACGCGCGTTCGGCGGCCTAGAGCAAACCAAGGAATCGTACCGCGATCGGCGCGGCCTGCCGTTCTTTGAGACGCTCGCTCAGGATTTGCGTTACGCGGTTCGCATGCTTGTGAAAAGCCCGGGGTTTACGTTGGTAACGGTGCTGACGCTGGCGCTCGGCATTGGCGCAAACACCGGTCTCTTCTCGCTGGTGAACTCCGTTTTGCTCGGCAACCTCCCGGTCCGCAATCCGGAAGAGCTTGTGGTCGTCAAGTACACGGACAGCCGGTCTCAGCAAGCACAGGAAGATTTCTCCTATCCCATGTATCAGGCCCTGCGCGACAAGAACACCGCCTTCCGGAATGTTTTGACGCGCTCCGGCGTCGATTTCAATGCGAGTTACGGTGGACAGAGCGAACGCGCCACGGGCGAGATGGTTTCAGGAAATTACTTTGAAACGCTTGGCGTGCGGGCGTTTCTTGGCCGGCTGATTGGACCGGAGGATGACCGCACGCCCGGTGCCCATCCCGTTGCGGTCCTGAGTTATGGCTACTGGCAGCGGCGATTCGGCAGCGATGCAGCGGTCGTCGGCAAGGACCTCATCCTAAATAACAATCCGATTCGCGTCATCGGCATCACCCCGCCGGGATTTTATGGCACGGAGATGGCCCGCAACCCGGATATTCGAGTGCCCATGATGATGGCGACGGTTTTTCGCCCGGTGCCCGCTAATCGCCTCGAAAATCCACGGCACCGCTGGATGACGATTCTGGCGCGACGCAAGCCGCAAGTCACGGTCGGGCAAGCGCAGGCCTCGCTCGACATCCTCTATCACCAGGTTCTCGCTGCGGAACTGCAGGAACGGGAATCGAGCATCAACGCCCACGACAAAGAGCGCACCCTCGCGAGCCGCATCCAACTCGAGCCCGGCAACCAGGGTTTCGCCCATTTGCGCACAGAAATGGAGCGCCCGCTGCTCCTAATGTTTTGTGTGACGGGAATCGTGCTCCTCGTTGCGTGCGCGAACCTCGCCAATCTTCTCTTGGCGCGAAACGCAAAGAGAAAGCAAGAAATTTCCGTGCGGCTGGCAATCGGTGCGGGCCGCGGAAGGCTCATTCGCCAGTGGCTGACGGAAAGTCTGCTGCTTTCGGTGCTGGGCGGGTGCGCTGGGATTTTCGTCGCCTATTGGGCCGAGACGGCGTTGCTTGGCTTTCTGCCTGCAGATTTCAGCGCAAACCTCCAGGCTCCGATGGACTTTAGAGTTCTGGGTTTCGCACTGCTCGCATCCTTATTTACCGGATTGCTGTTCGGACTCGCCCCGGCCTTCCAGCTTTCGCACGCTGGCGTGTCCATCACATTGCGCCACGATTCTCCCTCGATTGCTTCCGGTGAACGCATCTTCTGTTTGCGCAGCGCGCTTATTTTCCTCCAAGTCGCGCTCTCGCTGCCGCTGTTGATTGGGGCTGGTTTGTTTCTGCACAGCTTAGAGAACCTTCGCGGCGTCAGTACCGGCTTTGTGAAGGAGAACGTTTTCCTGACGACGCTCAACCCCGCCATGAACGGGTATCCCCGGGAGAGAATCAAGTCGCTTTACGACGATCTCCTCGCGCTCGTTCGCGCCATGCCTGACGTGCGCGCGGCAAGCTTGACCACCAGCTCGGTCATTTCCGGAGGGTGGGATCAGGAGGGCGTCAAGGTGGAGGGCTACCTGCCGGGTGCTGATGAAAACATGAGCCCCAACGCCGCGATCATTTCGCCAGGCTATTTCGCCACAATGGGAATTCCCTTTGTGGAAGGTCGCGACTTCACCGAGCAGGACACCGCCGCGCGCCCGAAGGTCGTCATCATCAACGAAACGATGGCGCACTATTTCTTCGGAAACAAGGATCCACTCGGCAAAAAAATTGGAACCGAGGACGATCCGAAAGCGCCCCCGGACCGGGAAATCATCGGCGTCGTGAAAGATGCCAAGTACGTGCGACTTTCGGAAGCACCTCGCCGCCATTTCTATGCCCCGATGGCACAGGAACTGCGTCTCCTGGACATGACGTTACAGGTGCGCACCTCCGGTGATCCGGAGAAAATTGGCAATCTGGTTCGAGCGCAGGTGCATGACTTGGACGCGAATCTGCCTCTCTACGCGACCACCACTCTCGAAATACAGATTGACGATTCGCTCATGCAGGAGCGGCTTATCACCTGGCTTTCCAGCCTGTTCGGATTGCTGGCGACCCTGCTGGCTTCGCTCGGACTTTCCGGCATCGTAGCTTTCTCCGTCTCCCGGCGCACGCGAGAGATCGGAATCCGCATGGCGCTGGGCGCACAACCCGACGATATTCTTCGCCACGTCGTGGGTCACATGGCCTTCCTGGTTACTGCCGGCATGGCTGTGGGTTTGGCCGCAGCATACGGGCTAAGCCGGTTGCTCGGCAGCATGTTGTACGAAGTGGGATCCGCGGATCCCCGCGCGTTTGCCGGGTCCTGTTTTTTGCTGGGTGTGGTTGCGGCCCTCGCCGCGTACTGGCCAGCGCGGCGCGCGACCGAAGTCGATCCGGTGGTGGCCTTGCGCTATGAATAGTTACACGGTCAAGCCGATGAGCCGGCTAGGAGGAGTGGGGGCATGAACCGGATGCGCATCTTGGCCGTTCGAGTGCGAGGGCTGTTCGGCAGGAGCCGCCGCGAGAGCGAGCTGGAGACCGAACTTCAGTCGCACCTCGACGCTATCACTGAAGAAAACATTCGACGGGGCATGGCTCCAGAAGAGGCGCGCCGCGGCGCGCGCCGCGAATTCGGCGGCTTGGAACAAACCAAAGAACTGTATCGCCAGCAGCGCGGCCTGCCGTTTCTTGAAACATTTCTAGAAGACATACGCTTTGGAACGCGCATGCTTGCGAAAAATCCCGGCTTTACCATCGTTGCCGTTCTCACGCTGGCTCTCGGTATTGGCGCGAACGCGGCGATTTTTAGCGTTGTAGACGCCGTATTGCTCCGGCCACTGGCCTATAAGGACGCCGACCGCCTCGTTACGATTCTCCACAATGGTGACAATCCTGTAGCGGTCGCGAACTACATCGACTGGCGCGACCAGAGCAGCTCCTTCGAGGCCATGGGTGCGGCTGACTATTGGTCTGCCAACTTGAGCGGTATCGATTCACCGGAACACATTCTGGGACTCTCGGTGACACAAAGTCTGCTCCCGCTGCTCGGTGTCGAACCGCTGCTGGGCCGGCTGTTCGTCGCGGGAGAAGACCAGAAAGGCGCCGAGCACGAAGTCATCCTGAGCTACGGTTTGTGGCAAAGACGATTTGCTGGCGACTCGAAGGTGGTCGGCAAAGTGATCACGCTCGATGGCCAGCAGTACGCCGTGCTAGGCGTCATGCCGCGGACTTTCAAGTTTGCACCGTTCTGGGCTACCCGCGCGGAGATGTGGGTGCCCAATGCATTTGGTGATCGCATTCACAGTCGTGAGGGCAACAGCCTGCGCATTTTTGCGAGGCTTAAGCGGGACGTGGCGCTCTCCGAGGCGCGCGCGGAAATCGCAACGATCACCGCGCGTCTGGAGCAAAAGTTCCCGGGCACGAACCGCGATGTGATGGTAACTCCCCTGAAGCAAAACGTCGTCGGCCAGGTCAAAGCGCCGCTGCTGTTGTTGTTGGGCGCAGTGGGATTCGTATTGCTTATCGCCTGCGCCAACGTGGCGCACATGCTGCTGGCGCGTTCAGCGACTCGCCAGAAGGAGATTGCCGTGCGTACGGCACTGGGAGCTCCGCGCAAGCGCGTGATTCGACAGTTGCTCACCGAGAACTTGCTGCTGGCCGCCATGGGCGCCTCCGCGGGGTTGCTCCTGGCGGTCTGGGGGACGCGTGCGCTGGTGGCGCTTAGCCCGGCATTCCTCCCGCGCGTGGACACCATAAGGATTGATGCCCGGGTCGTAGTCTTTTTAATTGCTGTTACCGCACTGACCGGCGTGGTGTTTGGACTCGCTCCGGCAATGCAGGCCTCCGCAGTCAATTTAACGGACACTTTGAAGGACGGAGGCCGCGGAGGCAGCGACAGCCATCGCCGCAACCGGCTGCGAAGTTTCCTGGTGGCCTCGGAATTTGCGCTCGCGCTTATCTTGCTTATCGCAGCGGGGCTGATGGTTCGCAGCTTTTTTGCTCTTCAATTGATCGACCCCGGATTCAATCCCCATGGTGTGCTTTCCATGGCGGTTTCCGTTGCGGGTACCGAGGAGTCGGAGCCCCACCGCCGTGCGATTTTCTACCGGCAACTCATCGAAAGCTTGCGAACTCTGCCTGGCCTAGAAGCGGCTGGCGGCATCAATCATCTCCCGCTCGCTGGAGACCTGTGGGGCTGGCCATTCGCGATTGAGGGCCGGGGAAAGTCGCTGCCCGGCGAATCGCCTCTGGCCGTCTACCGGGTCGTTATGCCTGGATATTTCGAGACCATGCGGCTGGCGGTGCTGCGCGGCCGCGAAATCGCTGCCTCCGACGACCCCAGCGCGCCGGGCGTGGTCCTCATCAACGAGAAGGCAGCGCGCGAGTACTGGCCGGGCGAAAATCCGCTCGGCAAACACATCGCCTTCGACGATGACCAGCGAGCCTCGCCAACGTGGCTGACGGTGATCGGCATTGTCCGCGATGCGAAGCAGGGGGATTGGGCGCAAGCCCCGTACCCGGAGGTCTACCTGGCGGCTTTGCAGAACGGAGGCTTTCTCGGAGAGTCCGAATCGCATGCGTCTTACATCACGCTGGTCGTGCGCACGAGGGGAAATCCCGCCGCGCTTTCAGGCCTGATAAAAAATACCGTCTGGTCGTTCGACCGCAATTTGGCGATCTCCGAAGTATTGACGATGGATGATGTGGTTGCTGAGGCGAACGCCGAACCGCGCTTCGAGATGGCACTGCTCGGGGTGTTCGCAGGCGTCGCGCTCCTACTGGCGGCGGTTGGAATCTACGGAGTGATGAGCTATTCGGTCGAGCGCCGGACCCACGAAATTGGAATTCGCATCTCTCTCGGTGCCAGCCGGACCGACGTCTTGAAGCTGGTCGTGCGGCAGGGAATGGAGCTGGCGCTGGCGGGATCGGCCGCGGGCATTGTTGGGGCCCTGTTGTTGTCGCGGCTAATGACCAAGCTACTGTACGGCGTTCTTCCGACCGACCCTCTTACATTCACCGGCGTGGCCGTTCTTCTGACGTTGGTAGCACTCGCGGCAAACTACCTCCCCGCGCGGCGCGCCACAAGGGTCGATCCCATGGTCGCACTGCGATACGAGTGAGCGCACGAATTCCGGGCGCCGTGCTAAAATCTCCGCACCATGAGCCGCCTCTGCTCTTCCCGTTTCGAGCGGGCGGCGCGACACCTTGGCTGGTTGCGCATCGCCGGTCTCGATGAGGCCGGCCGCGGCGCGCTCTTCGGCCCGGTGGTCGCCGCCGCGGTTATTCTCAATCCCAAGCGCCGCATCGTCGGCCTCGACGATTCGAAGAAACTTCCCGCTGAACGCCGCACCGAACTTGCCGAGCGCGTTCACGAACACGCTCTGGCCTGGGCCGTTGCTGAAATCGATGCCCAGCGCATCGACGCGTGGAACATCTATCAAGCCAGCCGCCAGGCCATGACTGCCGCTCTCGAACAACTCTCTATCCAGCCAGATTATTTGCTCATCGACGCCATGCAGTTGGATGTTCCGATCGAACAGAAGTCGCTCATCAAGGGCGACGCGCGCAGCGTTTCGATCGCCGCCGCCTCTATCCTGGCCAAAACTCACCGCGACGCGTGCATGGAAAAGTGGGACGTTGTCTACCCGCAATACGGCCTGGCGCGCCACAAGGGTTACGCCACTCCCGACCACCTCGAAGCCCTCCGACAGCACGGCCCTTCTCCGCTTCATCGCTATTCCTTCGCGCCGGTGCGCGACGCGAATTGCTGGGCCGCCGGCGCCACGCAAACTCCTCTACCCCTTTTCTAGCGCGTCACATAAAATCTCCGCCAGCCACTCGAGAGGTCTGCCCGATGCAAAGGAAAGGCATCACCCGCCGCGTAGCGTTTCTTCTTGCCATGCCCTGCGCCGTTTTTTGTATCTGGACTCTTCAAGCGCACCTCGCCACCACTTCCTCGGATGCCGGGGCCGAAACTCTGCTCGCCGCCACGCCACCGATGGGCTGGAATAGCTGGGACGCCTATGGCGAAACCGTAAACGAGTCCGACATCAAAGCCAATGCGGCCTGGATGGCGGAGCACCTAAAATCCTACGGCTGGGAATACATTGTCGTGGATGAAGGCTGGTATGTGACGAATCACACCGCCGCAACGCCGGCGGCGGCTGCGCAATTCAGTCTGGACGCCTATGGTCGCTACATCCCCGGCGTCAACACCATTCCTTCGGCCGAAAACGGCGCCGGCTTCAGGCCGCTCGCGGATTACCTCCACGCCCTCGGCCTTAAATTCGGGATCCACATTTTGCGTGGCATTCCCAAAGAGGCGGTGCGCAGAAACCTTCCGATTGCAGGGACTTCTTTTGGTGCCAAGGCTGCTGCGGACGTCACCGATTCTTGCCCGTGGAATCCCTACAATTTCGGCCTGAACGCTCAGTCGCCCGCTGCTCAGGCGTACTACGATTCGATCGTCCGGCTGTACGCCGGCTGGGGCGTCGACTTCCTCAAAGTCGATTGCATTTCCAGCCACCCCTACAAAGCGGACGAAATTCGTATGCTCAGCCTAGCGCTCCGCAAAGTGCGCCGGCCCATCGTCCTCAGCCTCTCCCCCGGTCCGGCTCCGCTCGATAAGGCTACCGAGCTGGGCCGCTACTCGCAGATGTGGCGCATCTCGGACGATATTTGGGACCTGTGGTCGAGCGATAAGGACTTTCCGCAGGGTGTCGGGAATCAGTTTGCCCGCGCCGCGAAATGGGCCGCGTTCTCCGGTCCCGGACATTGGCCGGACGCGGACATGCTTCCGCTCGGCCGCCTGGAACCCGCCGCTGGCTGGGACAAGCCGCGTGCAACGCGCCTCACCCACGACGAGCAGCGCACCCTTCTCACTCTCTGGTCCATATTTCGTTCGCCGCTCATCATGGGAGGCAACCTCCCTCTGTGCGACGAGTGGACCCAATCCGCGCTCACCAATGCTGAGCTGATCGGCGTTGATCAACATTCCACTGGCAACCATGCCCTGGTCTCGACCGACAAGGCCGCCGTCTGGCTGGCCGCTCCCGAGTCCGGCGATGGCGCCTTCATCGCCGTTTTCAACCTCGATGCGGCGCCGCAGTCGTTTCACTACACTTGGAAGGATTTGGGTCTCAAACGCTCGAACTACAGCCTCCGCGACCTTTGGGAACACCAAGACCTGGGTTCCGAGGAATTTGTCGATGTCACCCTTCCCGCCCACGGGTCCGCAATCTATTGGGCCTCGGAGAAATGACCAGCTCTTTCGTTCTTCGCCGTTGCTTCATTCCTTTAGCAAATCCGTCCCGATGCGTTTATGATCGTCCCCGCCGCTGACCGTCCGCGCCAGCTCATCCACGGCCGTCCGGAGCGGCTATCGCTGACGCCAGCCCATGCTCTTCAACAGCCTCGTCTTTCTTTTCCTATTCTTGCCGGTCGCTTACTTCGGTTTCTGGCGTCTCCGCACAAAAAAGCAGCGCTACATTTGGCTTACCACCGCGAGCTATATTTTTTACGGCACGTGGAACTACAAATTCTGCGCGCTCATGGCTTTTTCGACCGCGGTCAGCTTCTTTGCAGGCCTCGGGATGCTCGGCGCCTCCAATCCTCGACGGCAGAAACTGTGCCTGATCGTTCCCGTCACCATCGATCTTCTTCTGCTCGGCTTCTTCAAGTATTTTAACTTCACGGTCTCCAGCTTTGCCCAGCTCTCCGCGTGGCTGCGCCTGCCGGTGCACCCGTCCGCGCTGAATATTATTCTTCCCGTGGGCATTTCGTTCTACACGTTTCACACCATCAGTTACATGGTCGACGCCTACCGCGGCGTCATTACTCCGACGCGCAATTTTTGGGAGTTTTCCTGTTACGTCTCTCTTTTTTCGCAGCTCGTCGCCGGGCCCATCGTCCGCTTCCGTCAGGTCGCGGCCGATCTGGACAACCTCGATCAGGCCGATCGCACCGGCTGGCGCGACATCGGCTGGTCCTTCTTTGCCCTGGGCATGATGAAAAAAGTTCTTCTGGCGGACACCATCGCCGCGGTCATCCATCCTGCCTGGAAGGATGCGGCGCATCTTTCCACGCTCGGCGCGTGGCTCTCGGTCATCGGCTACACCTATCAGATCTATTTCGATTTCTCGGGCTACAGTGACATGGCCGTCGGCCTCGGCTATCTTTTCGGCATCCGCTTGCCGCAGAACTTCAACTCCCCCTACAAAGCCCGCAACATCTCCGATTTCTGGCGGCGCTGGCACATTTCGCTCTCCACCTGTTTGCGCGACTATCTTTATATTCCCCTGGGTGGCAGCCGCGTCCGGGCGAACTGGCTCGTTTATCGCAATCTTATGATCACCATGCTTCTCGGCGGTCTCTGGCACGGCGCCAACTGGACCTTCGTCGTATGGGGCGGCTATCACGGCGTGCTGCTCTGCCTCTACAAACTCTTCGGCAGATTTTGGGATCGTCTCCCGGTCGTGCTTCAGCGCGCGGGGACCTTTTTTCTCGTAACCATTGGATGGGTATTCTTTCGCTCGGATAGTTTCTCTGGGGCCTCGGGAATGCTCGCCCGCATGTTCGCATTTTCCACCGGCGATCTGTTTCCTGGGCTGATCGGTTTGCTGGTGGCCTTGGCCATTGCCGCCGCCATCGCGCACTTCGCGCCCAACACCTTCGAACTGAATCATCAATGGAATTCGTGGGCCGTGGCAGGTCTCTCGCTCGGATACGCGGCGGCGCTTCTGAACATTGCCGCTGGCCAGCAATCGCCATTTCTCTATTTTCAGTTTTAGTGAATCTTCGAGGGGCAGAAATAACCCAAGTGAACGACGCGAGCGCCAATCTGACAAGAACCTGGAGCATAGGACGTGTTTTGCCACGCCTGATGTTTTTCTCTCTTCTCTTGGACCTCGTCCTGCGTTTCGTTCCGCTTGACCCTCTCACATTTCGCGCTTGGGAGGCGATGCTCCGCCGTTATCCGAATGCCGTCGGTCCGTTCATCCCCAACAAGCATTATCACCGCGACAATTCCTACGGCGGAGTCGCCGGGATCGGAAACCTTCCGGCCCTGCGCCACTATCACTCCGTCGATTTCACGACCGACGCGGATGGCTTCCACAATCCTCCCGCGCTGGCACAGGGCGAGCCCATCGGCTTGGTGATTGGAGACTCCTTTGCCGTCGGCAGCGAACTCCCCGAAGAACAGTCCCTCTCCGCTGAACTCACCCACCGCTTCGGCGCCTATTTCTACAACGCCGGCGGCCCGCAACCCCTTCCCTTGCGCAGTCTTCGGACGGTAGCCCAGCGCCTCCATCTTCATCACGGCATGGTCATTTTCGAGTTCCTGGAATCCCGCGCCTTGCAAGACCCCCCCGCGGCCACCCCCGAGGGCGGCCGCGGCGCAGCCCAGGCATTTTTCTTTCGCGCCATGGGTGCGGACTGGACGGACCGTCTCGGAACTCCGCTCAATGAGCTCCACGCTTCGCCGCTCCGAGCGCTTTCGGTCAAGCTCGAGAAGCGAATCCAGGACGATACCCTGCTCCCCAATTCTTTTGCTTCATTCGTCATTCAAGAAAGGCTCCGCAACGGCGAACCCATCGTCTTCCTACCCGCGGAATGGCAATCCCCGAGCGATGCACGCAAAGCGGCGAAGCGCTGGGCCGCATATTTCGCCTGGTATTCCGCGGAGTTAGGCAAGGATGGCCTCGATCTGGTGGTCCTTCTGGTTCCCAACCGCACCACCATCTACGCGCCTCTTCTCGCCCAGCCTGCGGAGGTCTCCCGATCTCGCGCAACTCTTGAGGACTTTCGGGATGCGCTCGAGAACGTGGGTGTAGACACCGTGCCTCTTCGAAACCGCTATGTTCACGACGCTCGAATTCTCCTCGATCAGAAAAAGTATCTCTATTTTCTGGATGACACCCACTGGAACGGCGAAGGCACTGCTCGCGCCGCCGACGAAATCTTCAAGGCCCGCAAGTAGCAGCCCTTTCTTCCTCTCCTCTGCCGGAAGCTCCAGGCTCTTCGCCAGCCTGCCTCTGCGGTCCTCCCGGCGCAGAATATGCCAAAAAACACTCTTACCCCGCTTCGCCCCGTCTTCGCCGTCTAGTTTCCCGGTCCTGACGGGGATAACTGGCTGCTCACACCCATCTCTGGCCTCGTTGACTTGCCTTTTCCCTGCCTGCTAGCGTTAGCAAGGACGGCTTGTGTCTGCCGGTTATCGCCCTTGGGCGGAGGACAGGTCCTCTAGCATACGTGTGCCGGGTATTGTCTGAGAACGCGAATGGCTTATACCAAAAGTAAACTCGTCGAATCCGCGCAGAAGCTGCTGAATCAGGGCAAGGTCCCTCAGGCCATCGCCGAATACCAGCAAATTCTCAAGTTTGAGCCGCGCGATCAAGTCACTCTAATGACCATCGGCGAGCTGTACATCCGGCAGGGCGAAACTTTTCAGGCCATCGATTATTTCGAGCGCCTCGCTCAGATTTTCGTCGGAGACGGTTTTCTCACCAAAGCCATCGCCGTCTACAAACGCATCTCCAAACTGGCCCCCGAAGAGATTCGCCCCCTCGAAAAGCTGGCCGACCTCTACGTCCAGCAGGGGGTTATGAGCGAAGCCCGCCCGCTCTTTCTGCAACTTGCGGAAATCCATCTCAAGAACAACCGCCAGCCCGAAGCCGTCAGCCTGCTGAAAAAGCTACTCCTTGCCGAACCGGACAATCTTCGCATTCAGATTCGCCTGGCCGATCTCTATCAGGCCATGGGCCAGTCGCGCGAAGCCGTCGACACCTACGTCTCCGCCGCGCAGCGCGCTCTGGCCCGCGGGGATCAGGCTGAATCCGATAAGCTTGCCGACAAGGCTTTAAAAATCGACGCACATTGCCTGACCGCCATCATCGTCAAAGCCCGCTCCTTTTCCTCCCAGGGTAATCTCCCGCAAGCCGTGGAGATCCTCGAGCGCGTCGCCGATCTTGAAAAGGGTGGCGAACAAACCGAGCTGCTCCTGGATCTTTATCTAAAAGACAAAAATTGGGATAAAGCCGCGGCTCTCGCCCTCCGCGTATTGGGAGCCGACAGCAAAAACTTTGGCCCGGCGCAAAAGATCGTCGAAGCGCTTCTCGAGTCAGGCCAAAGCGATCGCGCCATGGCCGTCATTGGCCAGATTCGCGTCCCCATGATCGACGGCGGCGAGCATGAAGTCATCGGCCGCCTGCAAAACGAACTCGCTGGGCGCATGCCGGGCCGCATCGAGCCTCTGGAATGGCTGGTCGACTTCTACGGCCGCACCAGCGATTCCTTCCGCCTTCCCGACGCCCTCGTCCATTTGGGTGACGCACTAGCCGCGGCCAATCAACTGGAGCGCGCAAAAAGCATCTTTGAACAGCTGGTCGACCGCCAGCCCGATAGCGATTCCGCCAAACGCAAACTGGACGGCGTCCTCCGCCAAATGGGCTTGTTGGCCGACGAACCGGCGCCGCCCGCTCCCAAAGAAGATCTCCAGACAGACATACCCAAGGCTCCCGCGCCAAAGCTGCGTCCCGACCCAGAAACCACCTTTGCAACCGCCGCTAGCGACAAAGGCTCCGCCGTCTCCGCACCCGCCGAACCCCAGCTGGACGAGGAGACCCAGAAGTTCATCGCCCAGTCCCTCACCGACGTTGACCTTTTCGCCAGCTACGGTCTGACGCAAAAAGCTATCGGCCTTCTCGAAGCTATTTTGCGCCGCGCACCTCGCCACACTCCGACTCTTGAAAAGCTTCTCGACTTTGTCCTCGGCGCCGGCGACGACCGCCGCACCGCTGAGCTGGCTGCCCAACTTGAGCAAATCCACATCGACCGCGCCGACCTGCGCGGCGCCGAGCGTTTCGGCGAACTTCGCCGCAGATTCCAGCGCGCCGCCGGACTTACCGACGCCGAATTGGCGGCCAGCACCGCGCCCGCTAAACAGCTAGCTCCTGCAGCAACCATCCCGGAAATCCCGACGATGAAAGTGGCCGCCGAGCCCGGGCCAATTGACCAAGAACCCGTGCTTGAGTTTGAAACACCGATGGCCGCCGAACGCGCCCCCACCGAGTCATCGCAGGCCTCCGGTGTTCAAGAAGAGGTCGACCTCTCCGATGAGTGGGCTTCGATGCTCGAAGACTCGCATCCTGCCGAGCCTGCCGTTAAGCCGCCTCCGGCAAAGCCCGCCCCTGCTGTTCCGCCCGAAGTTGCTGCGGAGCCCGTCGGCGCCGAGGAATTTTCGATTGCAGAAGAGCCGGTGGGAGCTGGAAGCCCCGATTCTCAGAGGGCCGGGGAATTCGAACTATCCGTCGATGCTCCAGCCGCAAATTCCTTTGCGGACATTTCCGCAGAGCTTCCTCCCGTTCATGAACCGGAAAACATCCATGCACCTGTTGCGGCGAGTCACGCCCCCGCCGTCCCGGAAAAACCAGTCGTTCCTGAAAAGCCGGCGGCTCCCGAAAAGCCTGCCCTTCCTGCGGCCGCCACACCCGAACCCGAATTCGAGCTCGACCAGGATTTCGAGCTGATTCTCGAGCCGGAAACACTCGTTCCCGCCTACGACCAGAAGCCGCCTGAGACACCCATCGCCGTCCCACAGCCCGAATCGCCCGCTGCCCCGCCTGCGGCCGGTTTTGCCTCCGACCGGTTTCTCGCCGACCTCGCCAAAGAGATCGACGATCTTGGTCTCGACGCGCTCACGCCGTCCCGATCGGAAGCAGCGCCTCAAGCCGCTCCGCCAAAACGGGAAGAAAAACCCGCTGGGCCGGCGGACCACAGCCCGCTCAAGGAAGTCTTCGACGATTTTCGCGCCGAGCTCGGCGAGATGGGTACCGAGGACGAAGACCTCGAGACCCACTACAATCTCGGCACGGCCTTCCGCGAAATGGGCCTCCTCGACGAAGCCATCAGCGAATTCCAAAAAGTCGCCAAAGCCACGGAGCGCGGCAAACCCTTCCGCTATGTCATGCAGTGCTGCACGCTCCTGGGTCTCGCTTTCATGGAAAAAGGCCAGCCAGGCATCGCCGCCATCTGGTACGAGCGCGCTCTGCTCACCCCGGGCATCGAACCGGAAAGCATTCTCGCGTTGCGGTATGATTTAGGTGTTGCCCAGGAATCCGCGGGTGAGCCGGAAGCAGCGCTTAAGAGTTTTTTCCAGGTCTATGCGATGAACATCGACTATCGCGACGTTGCTGATCGCATCGCTGCTCTGCAGAAACCCATCCGCTGATAGCCGGCACCCATTGATGCTGGCGATTCCCTCTTTAACCATGAACCGTGTCTTGCGTGCATTGCTGGTCGTCGTTTGCTTCGAAATGGGAGCCCTGCTCCTGTATCTCCCGTGGTCCACCTTCTGGGAACACAATTTTTTCCTCAGCCATTTTCCTTCGCTCATTCACGTGGTGCTTCATCCTTCCTTCCGCGGCGCCGTCAGCGGTCTGGGCGTAGCCGATATCCTGTTGGCTCTCAGCTTTATCGGTTCGCGTCCTGGTCCTTCCAGTGTGCCCCCCAAATAGCTCGCCGCTCGATGCGCAGTCTCTGGGCAGAAAGCCCATCCTCTGTTACGTTACCGACCGCCGCAGCTTCCTAGCCGCGCCCCAGAAAGATTTGCCCGATGCGCTCCTGGAAAAGATCGAACTGGCAGCCGCGGCTGGCATAGACTGGATTCAGCTTCGCGAGCGAGATCTGTCGGGGAAACAATGCGCCTCGCTCACACGGGAAGCCTTACACCGCGTTTCGAAGCAAGCGGCCCATGCCAACGGTCGGACGCGCATTCTCGTCAATGACCGTCTCGACGTGGCCCTCGCCGAACAAGCCGGCGGCGTCCATCTAGGAGAGCACTCTCTGCCAGTCCAAGAAGCAAAACGCCTCTGGGAGGCATCCCCGGCCGCGAAATCGGTACCGGGCGATTTTCTCGCCGGCGTTTCTTGTCACTCTTTAGAAACGGCCCAATCCGCCGCTACCGCTGGTGCAGACTACATTTTCTTCGGCCCGGTCTTCGCCACGCCGTCTAAAGCCGCGTATGGCGCACCCCAAGGCCTTGATCGTCTCGCCGAACTCTGTACCTCGGTAACAATTCCGGTCTTGGCCATCGGCGGAATCACGCTGGAAAACGCGCCCGCATGCTTCTCGGCCGGTGCCTCCGGCATCGCCGCTATTCGCCTGTTTCAGGACTCGACCAATCCCGCCAGCATCGTCCGAGCCATTCGACCGCAACGTTTCTAATCCAAGACTGCTTGGCCGTAAATCTCAACGCGACATCAACCGGCGCAGCAGGCGAATTTGCCCAGCGTGATACACATCGTGCAAAGCCACTCCATAGATTTGTCGAAGGAACTTTCGCTCGCGCGGCGTGCCCAAAATCTTCTCGATGGTGGCTCGCAACGCCCGGTGCTCCCGTTCCAGCAACTTCTTATCCGCGCGCCAGGCCGGCTCGTTGGCCCTGCCTTTCTCCGGCCGCGGAAAAAAATTACTCCCCTTCAATACAAACGAACCTCTCTTTCCACCTTCGATCCGTCTGCGCACCGCATATTTCCAATACGCCGCATGCAGGGTCTCTTCCCATATGTTGTGTCGCCGCGCTCCCGGCCGCCAGGCAGCCTGCTTGGCGCTCAGCCCCCGGATCGCTTGGCTCAGATTGGGCCCGTGCCAGGTCTTCTTCTTAAAAGCCTCGTCGAACAGCCTCAACACCAGTTCCTCGGTCTTCACGGTATACCCTCCTTGGCGGAGCCTTGGCGGCAGCTTCGCCGTCATCCTCAAGCTTAACGCTTTCGCCTGTTTCCCGGAGTCCAGCTAAACGCAGCAATCCCAGGTGCAGGCCTAGCGGCGACGAACTCTTTTCCCCTCTTTTCTTGCTGGACTTTGCCCCTGGCCGAGCGGCACATTCCGGTCCTCGGGATTCTTCGCTTCCGCCCGGGTTTTTCGTCGAGGAGCGCGAGTCTTCAGTTGAGACTAGTTTGCATCTGATATCGGACTAAGTTAGTCTTATTTGCTGTTGCAAATAACTTGCAGGAGATACCGTGTCCGTTGCTGTGTTTCGCTCTGCTCTCATACTTTTCCTGGCACCTCTCCTTTTCGCTTCGCTTCCGGGGTCTTCCCTGGCCCAGGAAAACCCTTACATCATCGCCTATGACCACTATCTCGAAGAGCCCGGCAACCTCGAAATCGAATACTTCTCCACCTTTGGCACGCAGCGCGCCGGCAATGACTTCCATGCCTTCTGGATGGAGTTCGAGTACGGCGCTACCGCCTGGTGGACTACCGAGTTCTACCTAGATGGCCAGTCCACTTTCGGCGATTCCACCGTCTTTAGCGGCTTCCGCTTGGAAAACCGCTTGCGCATCTTGAAACGCGAGCATTTCATCAATCCGGTTCTCTACGTCGAGTACGAGAACATCAGCGGCGCGGACAAGATCCTGAAGGAAGTGGAAGGTCACGATGTGCAAAAAGACTACGCGGACCGCAACGCGGCGCTCCGCGAGGAGCACAATCACGAGCTCGAATTCAAACTGCTCCTTTCCGGAACCCACAAAGGCTGGAACTTTACAGAAAACACCCTGGCCGCCAAGAATCTCTCCAATAACCCTTGGGAGTTTGGTTATGCCATCGGCGCCAGCCGGCCTCTGGCCTTGAAAGCTTCCGCAAAACGCTGCTCCTTCTGCCGTCAAAACTTCATCGCCGGCGCTGAAATGTACGGCGGACTCGGCGACCGCCACAGCTTCGGCCTGCACGACACTTCTCACTATGTGGCCCCCGTCGTCGCCTGGAATCTTCCTTCGGACTGGACTCTCCGGTTCTCCGCCGGTTTCGGCTTGAACGACAATAGCCATGGCCTCCTGTTGCGCTGGGGTGTTTCGCGGGAAATCAGCGGTTTCGGTTCGATGGTCAAAAACCTCTTCGGGGGCCACCGATGAGGGACTATGTCCGGACGCTCGCCGCCAGCGCTGCGCTGCTTTCAGCATCCATGGCCCTGGCACAGCAGGAGAAGCCTCCGGCCTCGAAGTACCATCAGGACGGGCTGGTCTATGCCGAGCTAAGCAAAGCCCCGCAAAAAGCCCGTGCCAAGCGCAATCCTCTTCGAGGAGATCCGGACGCCGTGGCCGCTGGAAGAAATCTTTTCGAACAGCACTGCACGGAATGCCACGGCGATTTGGCCGGGGGTGGAAGAAAGGGCCCAAGCCTTCTCGTCGAGCAGGTGCAGAACTCCGAGCCGGGCACAATTTTCTGGATCCTAACCAACGGTGTCGTCTGGCGAGGGATGCCGGTTTGGTCCAAACTGCCCGAGCCCCAGCGTTGGCAGCTTGTTAGCTATATAAAGTCTCTAGGCGTGTCGGAACCGGTTCCTTCGCGAGGACCTTCGCCAAAGCCGTGATCCGGCTCCTCTACTGCGCCGTCCTCAGGGCCTCGTTGAGAATCATCGCCAGCCGGACGCCGCCTTCGGCAATGCGCTTTTCGGCCACTGGGCCGGCCCTTTCCTGGTAAGTTTCGCCCGCTGTGATGTTCTGGTGCAGCAGGCGCTCGCCGATGTTGTTGTCGTCCGAGCAACTGTCGACGGGGACGTTTGGCTCGACGGCGATCTTCGGTGTCAGGGCTCCGTACACCACGCTCTCTGCAAAATCGAAGCCTTCCCACACCCATCGATCGACGTGGATTCCGTCCTTCTGCCAACCCTCGATGTCCGCCGCGAATTGCGCGTCAAGCATTTCGGCATACTCGGCCGGATCAGCGCCTTCCGCGTCGCGATCCGGAATCGCCGTATCCCAAAGGCTGTGCAAGTTCGGCGAATACGAATGGTTGTGTTCGCGGGCCATGCGCCGGAAGTATTTTACCGGCACGCAATTTCCGCCTTCATCGGCGTTCGTCGTGGTGTGCAGGGGCTGGTGCAAATCTCCAACGAAATGGATGATGTAACGCAACGCCTCGGCGCGCTTCGCTCCGTCCGCTTTCGCATCTTTCAGAATAACCAGTTGCTCGCTGATCGCTCTCGTCACGCATCCCTTCGGTCCGCAATATGGCTCAAGCGGACCGCGCTCGGACCCTCGTGGCACATCGATGTAGTGCCACGGTCCATTCTTTCGCTCTCCGCGCACATCATCCGCCCACGTCGATGCATCCGCCATCAGATCGCGGCCCGCCCGACCGCAATAACGGTTCAATTTCGGATCGATGGGATTCTCCGCCAGCAATTTCTCGACAACTTGTTTCGCTTCCGGCGTCAAATGCTTCTCCGCGAGCAAAGCCACGGTCTGGTGGCCCTTGCACCCCCACGCCAGCGTCGGCGACGGCCAGAGCAGCAACATTAGTCCAGAAAGAGAACTCCAACAAAAGCCAAACCGTTTCATGGATCGCTCCCCTTAAAGATGCACGAATTCTCAAACCATGGTCTTGATTCCCAAAGTTTTTCTCAGTAGCAAGAGAAGAGTAGCTGAAAGAAGGCTTCCGCAACATAAAGGCGCGACCCTTTGCGGTAAGGAAGATCCCCACTAGTGGCCGGTCACGAATCACCAGTCGGCGGCTTCAGGCGCTCAACCAGCGCCCAATCGGCCGCCAGGATTCGGTGTGCTCGCAAATCACGCGCAACGCTGCCGTAATGGGAATCGCCAGCAGCAATCCCATGCCGCCCCACACCCAACCCCAAAAAAGCAGCGCAATGGTAATGGCCACGGCATTCAGACGCACGCGCCGCCCGACAATTTGCGGCGCAACCAAATTCAACGCCAGGACATGAATGGCCGTCAAGCCCCCGGCAATCAGCGCGAACTGCCCGAAAGTTTTCCATTTGGCCAAAGCGATGACAAACGCCGGCAGCCAAGCCAGCACCGCCCCGATGTACGGCACCATATTGAGCAATCCCGACGCAATTCCGGTGATGATCGGAAAATCCAGCCCCAGGATCCAGAAGAACAGGCTGCTGGCCGCAATCACCAGTAAAGTCAACAGCGTCATTCCCGCCAGGTAGTCCCGCAGAACATCCCGCAAGTCCTCGAGCGTCTCCTTCACCCGCGTCCGTTGGGAGGCCGGAAACAGTTGCAGCGTTCCGTGCCATACCTCGTGTTTTCCCGCGAGCATGAAAAACACCAAGAACGGTACAAACGTGATTTCCAGAAACAGCGCGTACAGAGATCCAATCCCGCGGAATAAAAGAGTACGCACAATCGCTGTTTCCGGCCGCTCCCCGCCCCCTTGTTGTGGAGCCGTTTCTGGCGCGATCTCGGAAACCTGCCCTTCGATTCCTTTGATCTTTGCTTCCACTGCGCCGGCCGCTTGTTTCAACACCGCACCGTATTTCGGCCAGTTTGCGGCAAAGTCTTCCGTTCGCGTTCCCAGTCCGTAGCCCACGGCAATCAGAACCGCGATCAGCAGCAGTACCATCGCCATGGCGCCCACGGTCCGCGCCACGTGCATCCTCTCCAGCAACTCCACCGCGGGATCCAGAAAATACGCCAGCAAAATCGACAGCAGCACGGTGATGACCACGCCCGCTGCGTAGTAGAAGAACAGTAGGATGATGGCCGCGGCGAGTATTCGCAAACTGAAGGCTGATCCTGCTATTCGAACAGTGGATGTGGGCTCTTCTATCTCTGGCACGAGGTACTCCGTTCCCATCACGTTAACATACCGTGGCCCGCGTGGCGTATTTCGAATCGCCTACTGCAACAAATCTTCACGCCAGCGGTTCGCGCGCCGCCACCGGTGCTCCGTGTTTATAGAAGCGAACCTCCCTGCTGCCCCTTCCAAGCGTCCTCTCGACCGTGTGCTAAACTTTCTTGATCTCGCCCGTTCCCGGAATGGAACGCGAGCCTTTCATGCCCAAAGAACTCTTCGGAACCGATGGTATTCGCGGCGTTCCCGGCACCCCGCCGCTCGACGACGCCACTCTTTTTGCCGCCGGCCGGTCTCTCGCCGCCTATTTGCTCGCTGAACATTCCGCCGCGCGCGTGCTTATTGGCATGGACACGCGCGAATCCGGCCCTCACCTCGCCGCGCTCCTCGCCGCCGGCCTATCGAGTGCCGGAGCATCGGTAGCCTTTGCCGGCGTCATCACCACGCCCGGCGTGGCCTGCCTAGTCCGCCAAAATGATTTTCAAGCCGGGGTGGTCATTTCCGCCTCCCACAATCCTTACCAAGATAACGGCGTAAAACTTTTCTCCCACGCGGGCATGAAGTTTCCGGACTCCGTAGAAGAAACCCTCGAAGCGGACATCTTGAAGCATCGCTCCGCCCCGCCGCCGAAAAATCCTCCTCTTCCAGGCGCCGATGCATCTCTCGACGCCGAGTATCTCGATTTTCTCCGCAGCCGCGTCCTTCCCGGCACCAATCTCACCGGTTTCCGCATGGTCCTTGACTGTGCCAACGGCGCGGCCTACAAGCTCGGCCCCGAACTCTTCCGCACTCTCGGCGCCGAGGTCGTCTCCATGGGTGGTTCGCCCGATGGCCGCAACATCAACGCCGGCTGCGGTTCCCTCCATCTCGATGGCCTGCAAAAGCGCGTGGTCAGCGAGCGCGCCCGCCTGGGCGTTGCTTTCGACGGCGACGCCGACCGCGCCCTGTTCGTCTGCGAATCCGGCAAAATCGTCAACGGCGATGGAGTGCTCCTGGCCGTCGCGCGCTACCTCAAATCCCAAAACAAACTCAAGGGCCACCGCGTGGTCGCCACTTCCATGTCCAATCTCGGCCTCGAACGCGTCCTGGCCCGCGAAGGCATCACTCTCGCCCGCGCTTCGGTCGGCGATCGCTACGTCCTCGAAGAAATGCTTCGCAGCGGCACCGTCATCGGTGGCGAGCAATCCGGCCACGTCATTTTTCTGGAAGACAGCCCGGCCGGCGACGGCCTGCTCACCGCCGTAAAAATCGCCTCCCTCGTTTCCATGCACGGCAAAATCGAATCGCTCGTCGAAGGCCTCAAGGACTACCCGCAAGTCATCGTCAACGTCAAAGTAAAATCCAAGCCCCCGCTGGAAACTCTTCCCGAAGTATCCCGCGCGCTAGCCGAAGCGCAATCCGCCCTCGGTCGAAATGGCCGCGTGGTCCTGCGCTATTCCGGCACCGAGCAGCTGGCCCGCGTCATGGTCGAAGCCGAACACGACGTCGACGTCGAACGCTTCAGCCAGTCCCTAGCCAACGCCCTCCGCTCCTCCATCGGCGCCTGACGTTTTTCTGGGAGATCTTCTCTGCAAAAGAAAACACGGCGGTCCGCTCCAACCTTCGCCGAAGCAAACCGCCGCTTTCTTCGTCCTGACTATTCTGCTTCTGAATATAAGCCGTTAGGTCTTAGCGGCCTTTACCTCAACGATGTTGCTCTCCGGATACCGGTCGTGATGCCGCACCCAGGCCATACCGTGCGGCAACCCCGCCTCATCTCGCCCTTTAGGCACCCGATCGAGAATCGCATACAAGCCCAGCAAGTCTTCCAGCCCGCGAGCATACATGGAATACGTGTGGAACACCTCGCCGTTCGGGTTTTTGCAGAACACACTCATTCCCGGCCGCTCGTCACTCGGAAACTTACTGGGGGCGAAGTTGTAGAGGATCTCCTTCCCCACGTCCTCTTTCGCCACGGAAACGCCAAAATCAAAATTGAAGTCGCTCCCGTAGGACGACACCCAAGGAAATTTCCAGGCCATCCGCTTCTTGAACTCTTCTATCTTCCCTAGCGGCGCCCTGGAAACAATCACGAGCCTTACGTCTCTCTGCGCCAGATGGATGGCCATGCCATCCATGTGATCGGCCAGCAGCGAGCAGCTCGGGCATCCTTGCTCCCAATCTGGCCCCAACATGAAGTGGTAAACCGCCAGCTGACTTTTCCCACCGAACAGCTCGGCCAAGGTTTTCTTCCCGCTGGCAGTCTCAAACACATACTTCTTATCAACCTTAACCCACGGCAGCTTGCGCCTCTCCTCTGCAAGCGCGTCTCTCTGCCGGGTCAGATTCTTTTCTTTGGCCAGCAGTTCTTTCCGCGCCGCGATCCATTCTGCTTGCGACACCACTTTCGGGTTTTCGATCGTGTTCTGACTCATGACTTCTTCTCCTTAGGAATTGTTTCTGGACCACTCGGAAAGTAGGAAAGCCCGCAGCTCCATACGTCCCCCGAGCCCCCGCACGGCCAAGCAACGCGACTGCGGCGCTAGTTGCTCGCCGCGCGCGCCTTATTCTCCTCGACCGCTTCGTTCATTTGCGCGTACACCTTTCGCAGAGCCTCGAGCGATCCCGGATTGCGCTTCTCCCTCCAGGCCTCCAGGCGCTTCGCATGCTCCTGCAAATTCCCCAGGAACTGTGGATTCGCGAACATGGTCCTCCACGCAGCTATCAGCGGCTTCACCTGCTCCCAAACTCCCCATTGCTCGCCCGAATTCTCAAAAAACAATTCCTCGTCCAGCAGCCCGCGGTTGGCGATGCTCGCCACCATCTCCCAATAGCCGAGCACCATGCGCATATACGCATTTTCCTTAGTTCCAGGAGGCACCAGCTTCATGGCCTCGTCCGCGTTTTTCGGGTGAAAATTTACCGACATCCAGTCCCGCGCTTCCCGCAGCTTGGCTTCTCTCCGCAACTCATACAAATGCAGCATCAGGTTCACTTGCTCGTGTGTTGCTCCCATGTCTTCTCCTTTTGTTGTCTTCGAAACATCCTCGTCACGATTTCCTTCACGCGAAACTTGCTCACCACCAGGGCCCCTACTCCGCCCCCTGAAACTGCCGATGCGATCAGTATTGCCGTCGTGGCCATGCAGGCAGGACACATACGTTTCTCCGAATGGGCAACTAGGCGGATTGAGCCTTTTCGACGAACGCTGGAGGTTCGTCCGCGCTCGGTCCCCAGCTGGCAGGCACGGCTACGTCGAGCATCCGTAGGTACACACTGAATTGGCCGCGGTGTTGGTACCAGTGGCTCAGCATCACGTCGCGCAGAAACGCCGCCCGGGGTTGCGCCAGGACTTCACGTCCGCCGGCAACCATACGCCAGATTTCCTTCATTGCCGCGTCATCGAATCTTGGCAATAGGCTTCGCACTGCGGCGATACTTTCCAGAAACGTCTTTAGAATCTCCTGGCGGCTCGCCGGTTGCGGGAAGTCGGCGAACTCTGGGGCTTGCGCCGGATTGTTTTGCACGAAGCGAACGACCCCGCCCGGCACGAAGGCCAGATGGTAGGCGAGCTGCCCGGCGGACATGGACTTGTGGTGCGGCTTCCAGGTCAATTTATCTTCCGGCAGCCGCTCCAGAAACTTCCCCGTGATGGGCGCTTGTGCTTCAAACTCTTGGAGCAACGATTGTGCAATCGACATGTAGATTCTCCTTTTGTTCTCACCGTAAAATCCTGTTGGCCCGAAGCGGACCCGCAATGCGATCCCCTACGCGGGTTACTGCTTCTTCCCGTCTCCTGCTGCGAGCGATCGATGGGCCTCCGCCGCCTTTCGCACGCGCTCATTTATCGTCCCCCACCCGCCCGTCACGCCTCTCCGGTGGTCGTCCTGAATCAACCCCAGCGCCGCGTGATGAAACTTGATCAAAGTCCCGCCATCCGTCTCGCTCAACCGGTACTGCACATTCGAAACCACCGGGTACGACATGAACAACGGCCCCGTAAATTCCAGCAGCGTCGGCCGCTTGATGGCCTGCACGTGCCCCCACAAATGTCCGTTCCCTTCGCCCAAATCGCGGAACCATCTCCCGCCCGGCCAGGCCTCCAGCTTCATCGGCATCGGCGTCCCGTCCATCACTTGATTGCCCGGACCCAGCTGCTCCAGCAGCGCCTCGAAGGTCACCTCCAGCGAAGCCCGCACATGAATCTCCTGCGTAATGTTCAGCGTCAAATTCTCAAGTGCCACGACTGCTGCGGCCATCGAACTCATCGTTCCTCCTCAAAAAGTAAGTTTCTCAATCCTTCTTCACCGCCCCGCTCTTCTCCTCGGCCCGTTCCTTCACGCGGATCAACTGGTGCCGCCAGAATCGTTCAAAGGTAGCGGCCCACTCATATAAAGGCCGGATCCCCGCCGCATTCGTCCGGTAAAACATCTGCCGCCCGTCGCGCCGCGCATGCACCAACCCAACATCCTTTAAGACGCGCAAATGCTTCGAAACGGAAGGCTGCTCCATCTCCAAAGCATCCACAATCTCCGCCACCGGCCGCTCCTCGAGCGCCAGGTAGTTGAGTATCTCCCTGCGCCGTGGCTCCGCAACGGCATTGAAAGCGTCAGAAGTAGTAGCAGCGCGTGCCATGAGTGCGACAATACATGCCTATATGGGAATATGTCAAGGCATTTCTTATGGTCTGCCCCAGTCTCCGCCGTTGCCGGTCCCCGACACGTCAAGCCATTTGAGAATGTAACCGGAGCTATCGCCGTTGGACTCCTTCTTTGCCAACGCTAGCTTGTTCCCACCGGGAAAAGTGCCGTTGACCGCTCCCGCAAACGTCCCTGCCTTGGACCTCCAGCGCTACCAAACGTCCTGGGTCTCAACTCCTAGGGAACTTTTCCCCTTCTCGCGGCATTACCGTTAGTGGAGGCTCACCGCGCCATTTCATGCAAGACGCACTCCCAGCTCTCGTTCTAAACTCCGAGGCTCTCCAGCCCACCCCTATGGTCGACACGCCGCCCTCCCCCGCCTTCCCGGCCAGCCCCGCCGGCGACGAGCAGCTCATGCTGGCCTTCTCCAAAGGTTCTGCCGACTCGTTCCAGGAACTCTTCCTCCGCTACAAACAACCCCTCTATGGCTTCTTCCGCCGCCGCACCGCCGACCCTTCTCAGGCCGAGGAACTCAGCCAAGAAGCTTTTCTCGCTCTGCTCCGCGCCGCCTCTCGCTACGAACCCCGCACCTACCTCTACGCTATCGCCTTCAAGATTCTTCGCGCTCATTGCCCGAAAGCCGCCTTCCGCGCCACGTTCTTCGGCCAACCCAAGAGCCTTCGCGATCCCGCCAAACAGGACGCCACGGAATCCGGCCTGTGGGTCCGACGCGCCGTCGAAAAGCTCGATCCGATCGACCGCGAAATTCTCCTGCTCCGCGAATTCGAGCAACTCAGCTACGCGGAGATCGCCGACCTGCTGCAACTCGCCATCAACACGGTCCGCTCCCGCCTTTTCCGCGCCCGCACGGCCCTCCGCAACTTGCTAGAGCCTTCCGCCGCACCCTCTCCGAACGATGCCGCGCCATCCGCCGAGCCGGCCCCATTGCCAGGCTCCCCGCAAACAATTCCACAGAGAGGTATTCGTCTATGAGCACTGCCCCGCATGCTGTCGCACCGGAAGAAATCATGGCCCACTTCGACGGCGAACTCTCCGTCGAACGCGCCCCATCCGTCGCCACGCACATCTCCGCCTGCGCCGATTGCCAGGAAGTGCGCGCCTCGCTCCGCAAAACGTCTCAGTCACTCTCCAGCTGGAGCGTCGCCCCCGCGCCTGCCAACGCCAGTTTCCAAGACCGCGTGGCATGCTTAGCAAGGGAGAATTCGCTAGCGTTGAGCAGGAGTGAACCGAGAATATTTCGTTTCTCGAGCCAATGGGCGCGTGGACAACTGGTTGCGGGGCTGGCTGTCGCCTCTGCATTGTCGGTGCCTTTCCTCGTCATCGCCATTCCGAATCTGCTCCGAAGATCAATGGCAGGGCCCGCGATGAGCCGGCGCGTGAAACCGGAAGACAAGGAGAAATCTTTAATTCCCTTGGACGGGCCGCTCGGCACCGCCCAGCATAGTAAGGCTTTCGCCAACCGTCTCCCCTCCGCCAATCCCCCTGGCGCCGCCGCCGATACAAACGGACTCCTTCTCGGCCTCGACGATCACGTAAAAAACAGCTCCTCCCTGGATGGTCAATCCATCTCTGATCAGCAATCCCGTGTCTTGACCGCACCCATGATCTCCCGCACCGTCTCTCTGTCTCTGGTCACAAAAGATTTCCAGTCCTCTCGCGCATCGCTGGACGCCATCCTCGTCTGCCACAACGGCTACGCCGCCGAACTCAATACTGCTACCCCGCAAAATGCGGCGCGTTCGCTCGAAGCCTCTCTGCGGATTCCCGCGCCACAGCTTCCGGCGACACTCGCCGAACTAAAATCGCTCGGCCGCGTCGAAGGCGAAACGCAGAACGGCGAAGAAGTCACCAGGCAACACGGCGATCTCCTGGCACGCCTGAAGAATTCCCGCGAAACTGAACAGCGCCTCGAAGCCATCCTCACTCAACGCACCGGCAAAATCACTGACGTCCTCGGAGTCGAGCGAGAAATCGCCCGCGTCCGCGGCGAAATAGAACAAATGGAAGCCGAACAAAAAAACCTCGAGCACCGCGTGGACTTCGCCACCGTCAACCTGCGACTCTCCGAAGAATACAGAGCCAAGCTCGACTCCCCAGCCCCGGCGATCTCCACGCTAATCGGCAACGCCGCAGTCAACGGCTACCGCAACGTAGCCGACACGCTTCTCGCAATAGTTCTCTTCTTCGCCGAATACGGTCCAGTTCTAATCTTCTGGCTTTTCTTGTTCTCGATTCCTGCCCGGCTAGTGCGGCGTCGCTGGTGCCACGCCGCCGTCCGAGTCTAGTCAACGCTCGAATGGCTTCCGTGTCCTTTTCCTGCAGCCAAATCCAAAGCATAGACGTTAACGTTACCGAGCAAGCTGCGAATCAGGAGAGGCCAACCGTGGCGTTCGCTGGCTTACATTTCCATTACACTCTGTTCTCCCTGTTTGTCCCGTCCCTAAAAATATATCGGACGAGGACGCTCCCGCCTCTTTATGCTCCCGGTTTGCCATTGTTTTTTTCGATGCGATACTCCTAAAGAATGTAGGTGATTCTCCGTTTTCTGTGAGATTTTGTAGAAAATTTGCGCCGCTCTGTCTTCACGCAAATTTGAATTTCCCGTAAATTCTTTTGAATCATATACCTCTAGAAAAGCTCCAATTCAGTCCACCGCTGGCACAACTATTGCTCTCTTCCAGGGCAACTTACAAGATTGGCTTCCCGGGGTGGCCGGATCCGAACCTCGACTCGGTTCCGGTTTTTTGGGGGGTCAGCTTAGAAAAGGGGGCTTGCACCAGCCCCCTTTTTCATTTCGGCCTTTGTTCTTCGTGGTGGTTGGCGGGTGCGCGATTTCAGCTTCCCGCGGGTGTGTCGTTCGAAGTGGTTTCGACCGAGAGGGCCCCATTCGTTGGGGCCCTCTTACTGTTTCTTCGTCGGCCCTCTCTCTGATCTCGCCCTGTACTCCGCTGCTTCCAGCCAGACCCTAAGTCGTGAGCCACGGCACGTCGTGCCCGCTCCGCCCTGGTCTCAACCCGCCCCACTGAAAACCACGTTCCCCATCCCTCCAAATATCTTTGCGTTTGGAAGCGAAACGAAGCTCCGCGTCAAAACCGCTCACACAAGTCTCCGCGTACTTTTCAACTGTGAATGTTGATCTTTAGAACTGCTGCGCAAAAAATGAGCGGCCGGTGGGGGGACCGGCCGCTCGGGCGTGGGGGATGGAGGGTCTTGCAACCTGAAGTCAGTTCACAACTTCCGCGTGCTCCGCTGCGCTCGCGAGCAGCGGAACGACACAGGAGCAAGCAGGCCAAGCCTTCTTACTCCGGAAGCCGCAACCAACTCCCGATTACAGTTGCCATTCTGCCCTCGGCCCTCTCCTTCGTCGATAGCCCAACGGGTTCATTCTACTCAGTACTTCCCGGTACGCTTCCAGGCCTCTATTTAGTACCTACGTACCTACGCCGGCCATTCGTTGCTTCTCTCACGCTTATAAAACTGCTGGAGATGAGGAAACCATGGAAGAGGAGAAGCTGATAAAAACCAGAGGGCCATGTAAGCTTGGGGCAGGGCTGCTGGCCAGTGCGCTCGGGCGCTCTGGCTTGGTAGAGCGCGTGCCCACGGACCTATGCACCGAAAACGCCGAAGCGGACGCATCGCCAAAGAAATAGACATCGTCCTGCTGGGGACCGACACCGCCGGAAAAGTGTTTTCCGAAGAAACGAAAACTGTTGTGCTTAGCCGCCACGGCGCCGGAGTTGTGTCACGACACCGCCTTACGCCCGACGAACTCTTGACGTTGCGCCTGCCTGGCTACGGGAAGCAGGCGGTCGTCCGCCTCGTCGGCCAGATTGGCGACGAGCCCGGTCGCTACGTTTATGGCCTGGCTTTCGTCGAGCCTGATCCCGACTTCTGGCCGATGGAGTTTCCTCCTCCCGAATCATTCGAACCGGCCGGCCTCTCACTAACGCTCGAATGCAGCCTTTGCCAGTCGCAGCAGGATGTTGAGCAGCACGAAATCGAAGAAGATGTGTACTCCGTCAACGGAAACATCCTGCGCCATTGCGAGAGCTGCGGCACATCCACACCGTGGCGAAAAGCCCAAGACGAAGGCCAACCCGCTTTGTTCGGGCCCCCGCTGGAGAGGTCCTTCAAACCCTCCGTGCCCTCATTCGCGGCGTCTTCGGACTCGACGCCCGTGCGGTTCTCCCACGCTTCGCGCGCGAGCCCGCCCAATCGAAATTTCAACTCGTCTCCGCCCAGGCGCGCACCGCACACAGCGAAGCCAGATTTTGAATTGCCTGAACCGGCTTTCGCTGCAACCCTTGAGCCAGCCGCACAGCCGCCTGGCGGAGCTGCGCCTGCTACCGCTGGGCCCGCTTCCTATTTCGCTACATCCGTCACCTCTGATTTTGCTGCGATGGCCGAGGTCGCGACCTCGCCAGCAGTGGCCAGCGCCACGGCTGCTCTGGACACACCTGAGCCTGTAACTGCCGCGCCTGTCACACAAGTTGCGCGTCCCGCATCTACGCCTAAAGACGCCCCTCGGCGAGAGCTTGATGGCAACGGACGGCCTGTCAACAAGCGACGCCACGTTCGAATTCGCGTGAGTTTCAGCGCCTGCGTGCGCCACCCGGCTCACAAGGACGAGATCGTCGAGTGCGAAAACGTCTCGAAGAGCGGCGTCTGCTTCCACGGCCTGCAGCAATACCCGCTCGATTCTTTGATTGAACTTGCCGCGCCATTCTCGCCTGGGGAGACGGCTCTTTTTGTATCTGCCAAGATCAAGCGAATCGAAGCGCTCTCCGGCGGCAAGATTTTCCGCTACGCCGCCGAGTACCTCAAGTCGTCCATTCCCCCACGCTCTTCCTGAAGACCAGCGATCTGCATCTAGTCTTTCTGGGTGCTCCTGGGTCCTTCTTCGTTTGGACCTCGGCCGACAGCGCGCAAGCTTGTTGGTGCATGGAAAAAAAAGGGCTTGCGAGGGAAATGGCTAGAGATCCCGAATGACTTGTTGCAGCAATTGGAGGGCGCCCCGGAGTTGCTCGCGGCCATTTTCCGGGAGCGCGGCGAGGGCTTTGGCTAGCGATTGCACGCGGCGCTTGCGGCCCTCCCACATCAGGCTGACCCCTTTGGCGGTCGCTTCCAGGCGCACGCGGCGGCCGTCTTCGGTGGCGTGGCGGCGGACCAGTCTCGAGCGCTGGAGGCCGGCGACGATGCGGCTCATGGTGGGTGGGCGGACCTGCTCGGCATCGGCAAGTTCGCCAAGCGATCGGGAGCCACCGAAGACCAGGACGGAGAGAGCGGAAAGCTGCGCGGGACCGATGCCGCTTTCGCGGTCGCGGACGCGAAGCCGCCGGAGCAGGTGAATGGCGGCGGAGTGGAGCTGATCGGCGATCTCCGTCGCCACCAGGGAAGACGGCGATGGTTCGGCCAAGGTGGATTCTTCGGCAGTCCGCAAGGGAGCGCCTTCGGGTGGAGCCCAGCGCGCGGCTGGGGCCATGACTCCCGAAGGCGGTACGGGGTCGCCTGGAGGGACTGAGGAGCTCGCCGATAGCACCGGAGTGACCTCGGCGGGCCGCGAGGATTTTCGAGCAGAGCGGTTTTGGCGCTTGACAGGAAGCATAAAATATAGTTAGCTATGCTAACTAATCTTCTCGCGGAGGTAAAGGAAAATGTGCGCTTCCCCAGCAAACCTGGGAATCAGCAATATCGGGCAAATTTCCATCATCGTAAAGGACCTAGAGCGCGCCACGGCCTTCTACCGCGATGTGCTGGGCTTGCCGCTGCTATTCACCGTGCCCAGCATGGCGTTTTTTGATTGTGGGGGAGTCCGGCTAATGCTGGGCACGGCCTCATCGCCGGAATACGACCACCCCAGTTCGATCTTCTATTTCCGCGTGGCGGACATACAGGCCGGATACCGACAGCTGGTGCAGCACAGTGTGGAAATCGTTGCGCCGCCGCGGCTCATCGCAGCGATGCCCACGCACGATTTGTGGATGACCGCGTTCAAGGACGGCGAAGGAAACATTCATCAGTTGATGAGCGAAGTGCCGCGGACGGCGTAGCCAGAGTCCAGACCTCCGTCCGTAGGAACAGCAGCGCTGGAAGGTTCCTAGGGATGAACAAAGATGTGGCGCGCCTGGCTGTTCGGGACACATCGCTGGAAATTGCTTCTGCCATGGCGGCAGGCGCAGGGGACCAGTCCAGGCGTCTGCCGGGGCATTTTCGCGGAGCCGCTACATTCCTGCCGCGGAGTACGCTATCCTTTCCTGACTATGCATGACTTGAACTATTTTCGGGATCATTTGGATGTGTTTGCGGAGATGGCCAAGAAGCGGAGGACGCCACTGCATTTGGATGCGTTTCGTGTTCTGGACGCGCAGCGGCGGGAGTTGATTACCGCGACGGAGCATTTGAAGGCGCAGAGGAACAAGGCCAGCGACGAGATTGCGCGGTTGAAGAAGGAGAAGAAGGACGCGGATGCGCTGATTCGCGAGATGAAGCTGGTTTCCGAGCGGATCAAGGAAGCGGACGAGCGGATTACGCAACTGAATGCGACGCAGAGCGAATTGATGTTGACGATACCGAATGTGCCGCACGCGTCGGTGCCGGTGGGGCATAGCGCGGAGGAAAATGTTGAAGTGCGGCGGTGGGGAGTGGCGCCGCAGTTTGATTTTACGCCGAAGCCTCACTGGGACGTGGGTGAGCGGGCGGGGATTTTGGATTTGGCGGCGGCCACGAAGATAACCGGGGCGCGGTTTGCGGTTTATAAGGGTTGGGGGGCGCGGCTGGAGCGGGCTTTGGCGAATTTTTTTCTGGATGTGCATACGCGCGAACACGGCTACTTGGAGATCTTGCCGCCGTTTTTGGTGAATACGGCTTCTTTGATGGGAGCCGGGCAATTGCCGAAATTTGCGGCGGATCTGTTTCGCATTGAGAATACGGATTTTTGGTTGACGCCGACGTCGGAAGTGGAACTGCACAATCTGCACCGCGACGAGACCATTGCGGAGGAAAAACTGCCGATTTGCGTGACGGCGTGGACGGCGTGCTTCCGGTCGGAGGCCGGGGCGGCGGGAAAAGATACCCGCGGGATACTGCGGCAGCATCAATTTCAGAAGGTGGAGCTGTTTAAGTTTACGCATCCGGAGAAGAGTTACGAGGAGCACGAGGCTTTATTGGCGAATGCCCAGACGGTTCTCGAAAAGCTTGGGTTGCACTACCGGACGATGCTGCTTTGCACCGGCGATATGGGATTTGCGTCGGCGAAAACGTACGACATTGAGGTGTGGCTGCCGTCGAGCGGAGAGTTTCGCGAGATTTCCTCCTGCTCGAATTGCGAGGCATTCCAGGCGCGGCGCGCGGGGATTCGCTTTAAGCCCAAGGGCGGCGGGAAAAGCGATTTTGTGCACACGCTGAACGGGTCGGGGCTGGCTGTGGGGCGGACGTGGATCGCGGTGGTGGAGAATTATCAGCAGGCGGACGGGTCCATTGTGGTGCCGGAAGTTTTGCAACCGTATATGGGGATTGCCAAGATTCCGACGGGTGCCAAGGGGTAGACGCCCGAGCCCGGCAAATTGCTGGTTGTTCTGCTGTAATCTATTGATAATATAGAAGTTAGATGGCAATTAAGAGCGATTTTGCCAAAATGCAAAGGGCTTTTACGCCGCGCAAGCTATTGAAAGTAAGTGTTTTCGTTTGACTCCGCCTTTTGGCCTTGCATACACTCGCCACAGGGACCTAGTGCAGACCAATCTAATAGACCCACGGGGATTTACGGTTCCAAAGGAATTGGTGGGGTTCCGGAAACCAGAAGAATCGATGAACTTTTTGGCACGCATGATGAAGTTTTTGTTTTGGTTGCTGATCGTGTCGTGGGGCGTGGCGCTGCTGCGCCAGCTGTTGGCGTGGATCTCGCGGGGGGCGCAGACAGAGCAGCGTGCGGCTGGCGCTGGAATTGCGTCGCCGTCGGGCGACACATGGCATGGAGCTGCGGCGCGGCGATTGGTGCGCGATCCGGTGTGTGGCCTGCACGTGGCGGAAGCACTGGCGGTATCGCTGCGGGAAAGCGGGGAGTTGCTGCACTTTTGCTCGTTGGCTTGCCGCGACAAGCATGTGAACGGTCGACAGCGGATGGCCGCAAACGGATAAGTGCGTGGATTCGAAGCTCCGGGTAGCTGAAAACTTTTTAATCTTTAATAGATGGAGAAGTCGAGACTAGACGCGTAGAGGAAAGGACCGAAGCAGATGGCCACGGTCGTAAAGCCCACAGGGCCGCTCAGACAGATTGGCGCACCGCCGATGGTGCCGCGCATCGCTCCGCGCGAGGACTTGAATCCGTTTCGCATCGCGCAAATTCAATTTGATATGGCGGCGGAGTTTTTGAAGCTGGAAGCCGGGCTGCGGCAGATTCTGCGGACGCCGAAGCGCGTACTGGAAGTTTCCATACCCACGAAGATGGACAACGGGCAGGTGAAAGTCCATACCGGGTTTCGCGTCCAACACAATATTTCGCGCGGTCCGGGCAAAGGCGGTATCCGCTATCACCCGAACGTGACGCTGGATGAAGTTAAGGCCCTGGCGGCGTGGATGACGTGGAAGACCGCCATGCTGAACGTGCCGTTCGGCGGGGCCAAGGGCGGAGTGATTTGCGACCCCAAGCGTATGTCGAAGACCGAGCTGGAGCGCATGACGCGGCGGTATGCCAGCGAGATTTTGCCGATCATCGGGCCGACCATGGACATCCCGGCCCCGGACATTTACACGGACGCGCAGACGATGGCCTGGATCATGGACACGTACTCGATGACCGTGGGGCATTCCGTGCATGGCGTAGTGACCGGGAAGCCGGTGTCGATCGGCGGGTCGGAGGGACGAAGCGAGGCCACGGCGCGCGGGTTGCTGTTTGTGGTGGAAGAAGCCTGCAAGCTGAAGAAGATTTCGCTGCGCGGCGCGACGGTGGCGATCCAGGGATTTGGCAACGCCGGCGCGACGGCGGCGCGGTTGTTTGCGGAGAAAAAGGCGAAGATTGTCGCGTTGAGCGACACCCGGGGCGGAGTGACGAATTCGCGCGGGATCGATCCGATCAAAGCGATTCGATACAAGGAGCGGTCGGGAACGGTGGTGGGGATGCCCGGCGCGTCGCGCATGACCAACGACGACCTGCTGACGATGAAGTGCGACATCCTGATACCCGCAGCTCTCGAGAACGTGATTACCCTGCACAATGCGGAAGCGATTAAGGCGCGCATCGTGGCCGAAGCCGCCAACGGGCCGACAACGCCGCATGCGGATGAGATTCTGGCGCGGCGCGGGATTACCGTGTTGCCGGACATTCTCGCGAACGCGGGCGGGGTAACCGTGAGCTACTTCGAGTGGGTGCAGAATATGGAAGGGCTCATGTGGGGCGCCGAGGAAGTAAACGCGCGGCTGCAGAAGAGCATGGTGCGGGCGTTCCACGAAATGGTGGAGACCATGCGGAAGCATCACGTACCGCCGCGGGCTGGCGCTATGATTCTGGCGGTTGGCCGCGTCGCGGAAGCCACCCTGGTGCGCGGGCTGTTCCCGTAAGAGGAATCATCCGCAACCGATCATTGCGGCTCTGGGGCCGTGCCGGGGATCGCGATCGGAGTCTTGATGCCTTGGAGTTCGGGCGGTATACCGAGAATGGCATTGGTGTTCTGGCCGACGATGACCAGCCAATTGCCGCCCTGCTTTTCCGCGACCAAGGTCATCATGCCGTAGCGAGGTTGGCGCAGCGTTGCATCTGCATTTCGATCCCCCGCAATCTTCCAACTCCAATGGACAACGGCCATATCCGGGCGCAGGAAACGCATGGTTGTCTCGAGTGGCGTAATCGTTGAGTCCTTAAAGCGCCCGCTCAGCAAACGCACATGGAATTTTTCAAAGTCGGACCGACCGTGCAGATAGGTCGTGGCGACAGTCACGAAATCGACGTCGCCCGCCATCATTTTTGCCAATTCATGGCCGTCGTGTTTGGCCCAAGCGTCGCTGAAAGCCTCAGGCAGTTTGCGCACGGCTTCCTCGTCGGCCCTTGTCTGGGCTTTGGAAAGTGGGATCACCACCACAAATAGAGAGAGAAACGCGATCAAGAGAGGTCTCATTTCCAGACGGCTCCTTCTTTGGAATCGGTGGCCGGACCAGGGTTGGACGATCAACGCCCGGGATTCTCACACAGCGCCGGGAGGTCAGCAAATTTTTTCTTGCATGGCACAAGCGAGACGCGTACATTCGCAACTGCCGGTGCGTCCGGGTGGCGCGACCGGCAATTTTCTTCGAGGGTGCTGCGGAGCACGAAAAATGAGCACGAACGGACATGGACATATTGCGCCGCCGATTCTGTTGACCATTTCTGGATTTGATCCGTCGTGCGGCGCGGGGACGGCAGCGGACTTGAAGACCTTTGCGGCGCTGGGGTGCTATGGCGTGGCGGCCATCACTTCGCTGACGGTGCAGAACACCCAAGGCGTGGACGACGTGCACAACATTCCTAGCACGACGCTGAAGGCGCAGCTCGACGTGCTGGCGGAGGATTGCAACATCGCGGCAGTGAAAATCGGGATGCTGGGCAACCGCGGGAATGCCCTGACCGTGGCGGAATTCCTGGATGCGCACACATTTGCGCACGTGGTACACGATCCGGTGATGAAATCATCGAGCGGGACGGAGTTGCTCGATGCCGCCGGGGTTAAGTTTCTTGGAACGGAGCTGCTGAAGCGCGCCAGCGTGATTACGCCGAACGTGCCTGAAGCTGAGATCCTGACCGGGATGACCATCAAAGACGTAGCCGACATGGGTGCGGCGGCGCGAAAGATCGTCGAGATGGGCGCGCGCGCGGTGATCGTCAAGGGTGGCCACATGGGGCGGCCAACGGATGTCCTTTTCGACGGCACGGAGCTGGTGGCGCTTCCCGGTGAGCGCGCCAACGAAGAGCTGTTGCACGGAACCGGCTGCACCTTTGCGTCCGCGCTGGCGGCGCACCTGGCAGTAGGCCGCGGGCTGCTGGAAGCGGCTACGCTCGCCAAAGCGTACGCGACGAAAGCGATTGAGAAGGCTTATCCTGTCGGGAAAGGCCGGTTGCCGCTCGATCATTTTTACCGGCAGAGGATCGAGCCTCCTGCACGCGGCATCCATGAAGTGCCGCAGCATGGATTGCATCCAGCGGCGGAACCTGCGGCCCACTAAAGGCCGTTACCCGTGGTGCATGCCGCTCCGGGCCGTATTGCCTTCTTTAAAGAGTTTTGACAGAGAGCGAAAGCCTTGGAGCGAATCCCGAAACCGATCCCTGCGACGCTTGGTTTTCGCGTGAAGTCGGGCTGGGCGATGGCGGTATTGCTCGTTGGCCCTCGGAACGCTCCCAAACTGGTTAAGTGCCAGGCGGTTCTACTTTCCGATCCGAGGATTCCGCAATCAAAGCAGCCCTGTCATGCCGCTCTTGAACTGCCAGAGAAGGAAGGAAAGACGCTGAGGAAAAAACTGGCACGAATTGTGGCCGGCGCAGCGAAGAAGTCTGTCCATGAACTTCTGAGGCAAGCCAGCCACGAAGGCCATGCCGTCGTGGGAGCCGGGCTCGTGGTCGGCAGCCTGGTGGACCCCACGACTCTACATAACGAGCACATTCGTGCGCATGGACTGGAAGGTCAGTTGTTTCGAACCGTGCTGCGAGATGCGCTATGCGCGCAAGAAATTCCGTGCCAGATGCTTTTGGAGAAGACCGCTTACATAACAGCGTCGGCGGCGCTTAGCAAATCGCCGATAGACACAAAACGGATCGTCGCCGGTTTGGGCCAGCTGCATGAAGGCTCCTGGAGAGCGGAAGAAAAGCTGGCAGCTTTGGCGGCGTGGATGGCGTTCCCTGCGGGCGCCAAAAGAGCGGTGTGAAGCATAGGTGAGTTTTGGCTGGGGCCCCTCGCAGCCGGGTGAAACAAGGCTTGTCAACGCTTGGCTTGTGCGAAAGACGCCGCCACGCTCCGGTAAGCCGGTACGTCCCGGCGTGGGCCGGGACCGCTGTTCTCTTCTCGAGCGATTCGCTTGTCGACACTCTCTAGGCGCTCCACTCCTCCCATGGCGCTCCGGCGCGCAGCAACCAAAAACGGCCGAGGGTCCGGCTGATTTATCGCCGTCTTGGGGGCCTTCGACCTGCGGGAGAGTCCCCTGCGTCTTTCCCCGTAGGTCCATTGGAACAAGACATACAAAAGAAAGTCGCATCCAAGAATGCAAAACGCCAGAAATAATGTGGCTGACATGGTTCGCTCGCTCTGCGCGGGGGCCCAAGGGCTTCCCGCACAAGCAGCAGAGTAGGAGCGAAGACCCAAGAAAATCCTGAGGGGTTTGTTAGGAATTCATTAAACTTCAGGCTCTGGCAGCTAGCCGAGGTTACGCGGTTTACAGCGAGGCCAACTTGATTTCGCGGCGAACGGGCGTGTGGGTCTTGGTCGGCTTTACCGTGGCCGTCGCGACGGCTGCCGTGCTGGCGCCTCGCATCCCCCAGTCACAGTCTTATCATGACTTCGCCGATCGCCGGGCGTTGCTGGGAATACCGAACTTCGGAGACGTCGCTTCCAACCTGCTGTTCGCTGTGAGCGGCGCCTGGGGATTGCTTTTTCTGTTCGCGCCACGCGGCCACCAGCGGTTTATCGATCCACGCGAGCGATGGGCATACGTCTTTGTTTTCCTGGGCCTGTTCCTTACGGCATTGGGGTCGGGTTACTACCATCTCGCTCCCGACAACGCCCGATTAGTGTGGGACCGCCTGCCCATGACTCTGGCCTTCATGGGCTTGGTGTCGGCAATGATTTCGGAAAGAATGAGCGTTTCAGCCGGCTTCTCTTTGCTTCCCGTATTGTTGTCGATCGGCGCGGGGAGCGTGATTCTGTGGTGGTACAGCGAAGCGCGAGGGGCTGGAGATCTGCGCTTCTACGCGGCGGTGCAGGTATACGCAGTGTTGATTCTGCCCGTTTTGCTTTTGCTGCCGCCGCGTTACACGCGTGGTTCCGATTTTGCGATGGTTTTTGGTTTCTACGTTCTTGCGAAAATCTTCGAAAGTGCCGATCGGCCGATTTTTTCGCTTGACCGGCATACGACCAGCGGCCACACACTGAAGCACTTGGCCGCGGGCACTGCGGGAATCTGGGTTTTGAGAATGCTGCAGCAGAGAGAGCCCCTGCTGCGCTCGTCGAGCCACGAACGGCCGGACTAAAGCCAGGCACCTACATTTTATAAATGATGCGCCCGGCGACGATGGTGGCCATTGGTGCGCCTTGGAAGGCCCGGGCGTCGAAGGGAGAGTTGCGGGATTTGCTGGGGGATTGCTTTACGTCGTAGGTCCATTGGCGGGTGGCAGAAAAAATCGTGAGGTCAGCGGGTTGGCCGGCTGTGATTTTGCGTTCGATGCCCAGGACGCGCGCAGGTCCGGTGGTGAACAGAGCCACCATGCGCGCGAGCGAAAGGCGGCCCGTGTGCACCAGCTGTTCGAGAGAAATGGCGAGCGCGGTTTCAAAGCCGAGGATGCCGAAGGGGGCGCGGTCGAACTCCACGTCTTTGAGGGCCGCTTCGTGAGGCGCGTGATCCGTGGCGATGGCGTCTACGGTGCCGTCGGCAAGACCCACGATCAGTGCTTCGCGGTCTTCGCTGGCGGCTAGCGGGGGATTCATTTTGTAGCGCGAGTCGTACCGGACATCCTCATCGATCAAAGTGAAGTGGTGCGGCGTGACTTCGCAGGTGACGCGGAGACCGCGCTGCTTGGCCCAGCGGACTTGCTCGAGCGAAGCCTTGGCGGAAAGGTGCGCGACATGCAGACGCGCGCCGGTGAGTTCGGCGAGCTGAACATCGCGCGCCACGCAAACCGATTCGGCGGCGGCGGGCATTCCGGGCAAGCCCAGGCGGGTGGAAGCGACGCCTTCGCGCATAACGGCGCCGGCCGCTAGCGAAACATCTTCGGAATGTTCGATGACCAGGAGATCCTGCGAGCGGCAATAGTCCATCACCTGGCGGGCGAGTTTTGCCGTGGCGATAGGCTTTCCGTCGTCGGACACCGCGACGATTCCGGCTTGCTTCATGGCGGCGATTTCCGCAATGGCTTCGCCTTTGCTGCCGACGCTTGCGGCGCCGATGGGCCAGACGCGGACGCTAGCCGTGGATTTGGCGCGATCGAGAATGAAGCGGGTGACGCTGGCGTTATCGTTGACGGGCTTGGTGTTCGGCATGCAGCAGACGGCGGTGAAACCGCCGCGGGCTGCGGCGCGCGTGCCAGTCTCGATGGTTTCTGAGGATTCCTGGCCGGGCTCGCGGAGGTGCGCGTGAAGGTCGATGAAACCGGGCGCGACGATGAGACCGGTGGCGTCGAAGATTTCCGTGGAGTGGTCTTGCGGGATTCCTCCAGGTTGTGCGAGTTCCGCGATTTTGTCGCCGTCGAGAAGAACGTCGCGCGGAGCGTCGGTCTCGGTGGCCGGGTCGATGACCCGGCCGTTCTTAACGAGCAGCATGCGAGGGATCCTTTTTTGCATCGGTGGAAGGCCGTTCCCCGGGCTCCTGCATTTCGGCCGCGGGATGGGCCTCTTCTTCCGAGCCGCCCACAAGAAGCAAGAACAACAGCGCCATGCGCACAGCGATCCCATTGGTGACTTGCTCGAGGACGCAGGACTGCGGACCGTCGGCGACTTCCGGAGTGATCTCCACGCCGCGATTCATCGGGCCGGGATGGAGAATGATGGCGTCGGACTTGGCGAGGCGCAGGCGCTCGGCGCTGAGCTGATAGAGAAGAATGTAGTCTCTGGCGGGAAGCGCGGGTTCGTGAAGGCGCTCGGTTTGCACACGGAGAACGAGCACCACGTCGGCATCTTCGAGAGCTTCCTCGATGCGGAAGACGCGGCGAATCGAAGCGCCGGGCGGGCCAATGCTTTCCAGTTCGCGCGGAACCCACATGGCCGGTCCGCAAAGGGTGAAGCGGCAACCGAATTTCGACAGAAGGTGAATGTTGGAGCGGGCCACACGGCTATGAGCAATGTCGCCGAGAATGGTGACATGCAAATTTGCCAGAGAGCCCTTGCGGTCGCGGATGGTGAGGGCATCCAGCAAGCCTTGCGAAGGATGCTCGTGAGTGCCGTCGCCCGCGTTGATGACGGGAATATCGAGATGACGCGCGACAAAGTCCGCAGCGCCGGAAGCTGCGTGGCGCATGACCAGGCAATCCGGCTTCATGGCATTGAGCGTGTGGACGGTATCGAGAAGGGATTCGCCCTTTTTCAGGCTGGAAGATTCCGCTTGGAGGTTCATGGTGTCCGCGCCAAGACGCGAAGCGGCCGTGCCGAAACTGATGCGTGTGCGGGTGGAGTTTTCAAAGAACGCTAGAGCGACGGTTTTGCCGCGAAGAGTGGCGAGTTTTTTCAGCGGATTGCGCTGGATGGCCTGAAAGGGCCTGCTCTGGTCGAGAAGAAAGATCAGTTCGTCCGCGGAGAGCGGTTCGAGAGCCAGAAGGTCACGGAAGCGATACGTCACATTTGCACTCTTTGACGAGATACCCAAAAATCCTTATTCAACTACGGCTCCTGACGGTCGACGAGAACGACGCGCTCTTCATTGTCAATTTCTCGCAGACGCACTTCGATGATTTCCGTCTCACTGGTCTGCACGGTGCGGCCGACGAATTGCGCTTCAATGGGCATTTCGCGATGGCCGCGGTCGATGAGCACGCACAGGGAAACGCGCTGAGGTCGCCCGAGATCGAACAGGCCGTTCATGGCCGCCCGGATGGTGCGGCCGGTGTAAAGGACGTCGTCAACCAGGACCAGGTCCATCCCGTCGACGCCAAACGTAATGTCGGAAGACTGTAAGACGGCTTGCGGCGCAACTTTGGAAAGGTCGTCGCGATAAAGCGTAATGTCCAGTGTGCCGACGGGGACGTCGACGCCGTCGATACCGCGCATGGCTTGGGAGATGCGCTGCGCCAAGGGCACGCCTCGGCGCCGTATGCCGATCAGCGCAAGATGCTTGGTGCCTCCGCTCTTCTCGACAATTTGATGGGCCAGGCGTTGCAGCGTGCGGTCGATCTCCGGGGCGGACATCAATTGGGCTTTTTCGACGATGCGCATGGTCGGGTAATCCTAGCACAAGCCTCTCAGGGCATCGAGGTGGGACACACAGACGGGTCGCTCGCCCTGGTCGGTCGCCCGGTGGCCGAAAACTGTACCGCAGGTGGCTGGCGGCCCGGCGAAGCCGCTGACCGCTTCCCGTAGGGTCCCCGATGGCGCGTGCTAAACTGCGTCGGCGAATTTATGGAAGGGGTGCCTATGTTGCGCGGCTACGGTGTTAGTAAAAGCTCTAGAAAAGTTCTGGTGGAAGTGGCGTTGTGGATCGCCATCTGCGCCCTGGCCGCGCCGGGCCAAGTCGCCATACCTCTGAATAAGGCGAAACCGCGCGCGGGAGGGAGTCGGGCAGCGGTTCGGCCGGAGCCGGCGCGCCCGAAACTAGTGGTCCTGCTGGTGGTGGACCAGATGCGCGCGGACTATGTGGACAAATTTCGCGGGCAGTGGACTGGCGGATTGAAGCGGCTTGTAGAGCAAGGCGCGTGGTTCCGCGACGCCGCCTATCCCTATGCCGCGACGGAAACATGCGTAGGACACGCAACGATTTCTACAGGCGCGCTACCTCGGACGCATGGAATGGTGGCCAACGCCTGGTGGGACCGCGACACGCAGAAAATGGTGACGTGCACTGCGGATCCCCACGTCAAAAATACAGGTTACCCAGGTGCCAGCCCGAAGGGCGGAGATTCCGCTTGGCGAATGCAGGTTCCAGCGTTTGCTGAAGAGCTGAAATTCCAAACCGGCAGTGCCACGAGGATAGTGACGTTTTCTCTCAAGGCGCGCGCGGCCATCACTATGGCCGGACACAAGGCCGACGCCGCTACATGGTTTGAGGACGGCGGATGGGCGACCTCGAGCGTTTACGGCCCGATGCCTTTTATCGAGGCCTATCTAAGCGCGCATCCCGTGAAGGCGGACTACGGAAAGTCCTGGACGTTGTCGCTCCCGGAAAGCGCCTACTGGTACGACGAAAAAGCCACCGGCGCTGTGCCGCCGCAAGGATGGGAACTCGCTTTTCCGCATCCACTGCAAGGAGAAGCCGGGAGCCATGAGCCCGACGAGGCGTTTTTCGGGCAATGGACGACCAGCCCGTTTGCCGACACCTACCTGACGCAGCTTGCGGAAAGCGCGGTGGGCTCCCTAGGCCTGGGCAAAGGCGGCGGCGTGGATTTTCTGGGTGTGAGCTACTCGACCGTCGATTATGTAGGGCACGCTTTCGGGCCGCGGAGCCGGGAAATCCAGGACGTCTTGGTGCGGCTGGATCAGGACCTCGGCGAACTGTTCCGGAGCCTGGACAAAAAAGTGGGGCGCGGAAATTACGTGGTGGCGTTCACCGCCGACCACGGTGTCGCGCCGGTGCCCGAAGACATGCAAAAAACCGGCGCTGATGCCGGAGTCTTGCCCTTGCCTGTGGTGCAGGAAAAGATCGAAAAAGCGCTCGCGCCTTTCGATTTCCCGAAGCCCGCAGTAGCGCGAATCACAGGTAGCGACATTTATTTTGCGCCGGGTGTATACGATAAGTTGAGGGGCGACGCAGCTGCCATGAACGCCGTGCTGGACGGCATCAAGAGCGCGCCGGGCGTTGCGGAGGTTTTTCGGGCCGAACAGCTGGCCGACCGTCCCGCCACCTATAGTCCGTTGCTCCGAGCGATGGCAGACAGTTATTGGCCCGGCCGCAGCGGAGATCTCTTTGTGGTGCCAAAGCCCTACTGGTTGATGGATGGAACGCCAACTGGAAAAACGCGCTCCTACGGCACGGGACACGGTACACCTTACTACTACGATCAACATGTGCCAGTTTTGTTGATGGGATTTGGCATTCGACCGGGTGAATATCACCGCACCGTCACGCCTGCGGACATCGCGCCGACACTCGCTTCGCTCTGTGGAATTACCCTGGCGCCGCGAGATGGACATGTGCTGGGTGAAGCGCTTGCCGGGAGGACGTCCGCGCAAGGCAAGCCAAAGGAAAACTAAACATTTGCTGCGGGGGGCACGGGCCTACTCCGCTCGGGACAAACCACCCGCGGGAAGAATGGCCCGCCCTTCGAGGTTCATGCTATTCTTTCGCCCGAAGTGACCTCCGCGGTGGCTGTTGACCTGACCGTGCATGTGGGTGCGGTGCGCCTGCGGAATCCCATTCTCGCAGCCAGCGGAACTTTCGGTTACGGCGTCGAGTTTGCCCATCTGGTTGACCTGAACCGCCTCGGCGGTCTGGTTGTCAAAGGCCTCTCCCGCGAACCCATGGAGGGCGCCCCCGCGCCCCGGCTTTCTGAGACCCCCTCGGGGATGCTAAACGCGGTTGGGCTCCAAAACATCGGAGTTCGGGCCTTCGTCGCGGAAAAACTCCCGGTACTGAGAAAGTACGATACGGCTATCATCGCCAATGTCTTCGGCTACTGTGTAGAAGACTACCTCGAGGTCATCCATATCCTCGAAGACGCCGAGGGGCTGGCTGCTTATGAGCTCAACATTTCCTGTCCCAACGTCAAGAAGGGGGGCATGCAGTTTGCTGGCGATCCAGCCCTGGTCGCCGAGGTTGTAGGAGCGGCGCGGAAGGCCGCCGCCAAGAGGCCGCTCTGGGTGAAGCTCTCGCCGATGGTCGCAGACATTGGGCTTATGGCCCGGGCGGCAGAGGCCGCAGGGGCCAATGCACTTACCGTGGCGAACACCTATCCAGCCATGGCCGTCGATCCCTGGACCGGCAAGTCCTGCCTGGGGAACCAGACCGGAGGACTATCCGGCCCGGCGATCAAACCCATCACCCTGCGCTTGGTTTGGGAAACGTCTCGGGCGGTAAAGACACCAATCTTAGGTGTTGGCGGTATAGAAACGGTTGCGGACGTACTTCAATATCTGGCAGTAGGCGCGACTGCCGTACAGGTAGGCACGGCCAGCTTTACTGACCCTACGGTCAGTCAGCGACTCGTGGCCGGGCTGGAGAAGGCTCTTTTCGTATCTAAAACGTTTACTATCAATGACATAAGGCGAAAAATATCCGCAGATTTTGGTTGACATAACCACTATTTCTTGATACACTTTTTGGGATATGAGTAGCACAAAGAACACACTATGAGACGACCACTGTTTGTTTTCTGGGCCGCCTTCCGTTGGGTGCTCCTGATGTTCCTGATTGTACCCGTAATGGATGCTCCACTCGTAGCGCACTTGAGCTCACCGGTTAAGCCGGTGAAGACTTGGGTTGGCAATGCCAGTTGGTATGGACCGGGATTTAACGGGAAGAAAACTGCCAACGGGGAGCGCTTCGACTGCGAAGCCCTGACGGCCGCGCACCCCAACCTGCCGTTCGGGTCCATCGTCCGGGTGGTTAATCCCCGGAACGGGAAGTTTGAACTAGTACGCATCAATGACCGAGGTCCCTACCAAGAAGGACGCGAAATTGATGTATCCTATCGCGTAGCCCGAAAGATTGGGCTGATCCATTCGGGCGTGAACCAGGTTCGCCTCGAATTGATGGAATTGCCACAGAAGCACTGACCCCGCCGAAGTCGGGGTCGCACATGACCTTGAGCTTCGACGCCCATCCTCGCAGCAGCTTGATCGTGGCGCTGGATTTTGATTCGCTATCCTCTGCCGCAAAATTCGCAAAACAGATCTGCGATCTGGTGGGCATGTTCAAGATCGGCAACCAGCTATTTACGGCTGCCGGACCTGCGGCCGTCAAAGACATTGCCGCACTGGGCCCGGGCATCTTCCTGGACCTGAAGTTCCACGACATACCCAACACCGTCGCCGGAGCCGTGCTTTCCGCCGCGGCCATGACCGGCGTGCAGCTCGTCAACGTCCACGCGCTCGGCGGCCGAGCCATGCTCGAGGCTGCGGTTCAAGCGATTAGCGCCGGCGTGCCCATGGGTGCCGACCGGCCGCGCTTGCTGGCTGTGACTCTTTTAACGAGCATGGACCACAGGGCGATGAAAGAAGTCGGAATCGGCAGCGAGCCAAAAGTGCGTGTGGTGAAACTGGCGCAGCTAGCGAAGAAATCCGGCGTAGACGGAGTGGTGGCGTCGGTGCAGGAAGCGCGGGCCATTCGCAAAGCCTGCGGCCGGGAATTCTTGATTGTCACGCCGGGTGTGCGCCCCAAGGACAAAGAGGGCGCGACAAAACACGATGACCAGGCGCGCACCGCAACTCCGACGGAAGCAATTAAAGCCGGTGCGGACTTCATCGTCGTCGGCCGGCCCATCCTAACCGCGGAAGATCCTCGGGCCGCTGCCCAAGCCATCGTTGACGAAATCGCTCTAGCGAAGTAGAGCGACGTTTTTCCCTCTTACCGATCACCTCTGCCGATTCCCGAAGTTTGACCCTTCCTTCCTCTCTCCAGTAGCATCAGAAGCGCCAGGTTGATTTGTCTGATTCAGAACTCGCGGGAGGGGCACGGCATGCCGTGCCCCTCCCGCGACGAATTGCAACTCTCCATGTCCATCCAGAGCAAAAGTGTAATTGTCGGAACCGCTGGTCACATTGATCACGGAAAGTCCGCGTTGGTCGAAGCGCTGACGGGGACGCATCCGGACAGACTCGCGGAGGAGAAGCGGCGAGGGATTACCATTGATCTTGGCTTTGCTTTCCTGGAAGAAAATGGCGTGAGATTCGGTCTTGTAGATGTGCCAGGTCACGAGCGCTTTGTGAGCAACATGCTGGCGGGAGCGGCGGGAATCGATCTGGTGTTGCTGGTGATCGCTGCGGATGAATCGATCCAGCCCCAGACGCGGGAGCACTTCGATATTTGCAGGCTCCTCGGCGTTAAGCGTGGCATTGTGGCGCTGACGAAGAGCGATTTGGTGGATTCGGACATGCTCGGACTGGTGCGTCTGGAGGTCGAAGAGTATCTTCGCGGCTCGTTTTTGGAGCAGGCGCAGATTGTTCCCGTGAGCGCGAAGACGGGAGCCGGGCTCGCGGAGTTGAAGAAGGCGCTGCATAGCGTCGCGACCGAAATTCCGGGAAAGGATGCCGCGCGATATTTCCGGCTGCCCATAGACCGGGCCTTTGCGATGAAGGGTTTTGGAACGGTAGTGACCGGAACACTGATTTCGGGAAGCGTTGGCGCGAAAGATGAAGTCGAGCTGTTCCCGGGAGGCCAGCGGCTGCGCGTGCGAGGAGTCCAGTCCGGCGGGAAATCCGTTGAGCGGGCCCTCGCGGGGCAACGGACGGCAGTGAATCTTGCGGGAATCGATCACCACGCGGTGAAACGCGGGATGACGCTGGCCGCGCCGGGACATTTTCGCACCACCCGCAGGATGGATGTGCGGCTCACGCTGCTGCCCTCCGCGGGAAAGTTGAAGCATCGCGCGCGGGTGCATTTTCATGGAGGAACGGCGGAGACCATCGCCGAGATTTTGTGGTATGGGCAAAGCGTGCTTTCGCCGGGGCACACGGCGCTCGGCCACTTGCGGCTCCAGGATGATGTCTTGCTGCTGCCCGGCGACCGGTTCATCGTGCGGCAATTTTCGCCGGTAATCACGATTGGCGGAGGCGTGGTTCTCGATCCGCTGGCGCGTAGGCCGATGATGCGAGACACCGGACGCGCGGGGTATCTGGAAACCCTGGAAAGCGGGAGACCAGAAGAGATCCTCGGCGCCATGACAGAGCGCGCGTTGCTGGGATTGGAGTTTCGAGAGATCGTCGCGCGGACCGGCTGGTTCGAAAACGAGATTCGGGAAGCCGCCGAAAAGCTGGCCGTCGCGGTTAGCGTCAAAATCGTTTCACCGGAGCCTTTGATGCTGTTGGGGAGAAAGGCATTCGACGAGGCGCGCCGGAGAATCGTTGATCGGGTTGAACGGTTTCACAAGGAGAATCCGCTGTCGCCAGGTATTGCGCGGGAAGATCTGCGCGCGAACCTGGGAAGGCGCGTGCGAGCGGAGACGTTTCGCGCGGCGCTCGAAGAATTGGCGGGAGAGAAAAAATTGGATGTGCAAGGCGAGCTCGTGAAGCGCGCAGGATCGCAGATTGCACTGCAGCCGGAAGAAGCGCAGGCCAAAGGAGAAATTGAAAAAGCGTTCGCGCAGGCCGGGTTGGCGGTGCCATCCGTTAGAGAGGTGTTGGCGAAGCTCTCTGTAGAAGCGAAGCGCGCGGAGAAGCTGCTGCAAATCTTGTTGCGAGAGAAGAATCTTGTCCGCGTGAGCCCCGACCTCATTTTTCACTGCGATGCGCTGGCCAGCCTGAAGGAGCGGCTGGCTGCACATAAGAAGGCGAAAGGGGAGCGAATATCCGTGCCGATTTTCAAGGACTTGACCGGCATCACGCGCAAGTATGCTATTCCATTGCTGGAATACCTCGACCGGGAACGCGTGACGCGGCGGGCCGGGGATGAGCGTGTTATACTTTAGATGTATTGTAGTGCGTAGCCCCGGCGGCCGGGTTTGTTGAACCCGGAGTGAAAGGTAGGTGCCCGATGTGGGACAGCCCAATGCATTTGCTGATTGTTGCCATCGTCATACTCGTACTTTTCGGGGGACGCAAGATTCCTGAATTGATGCGCGGCCTGGGAGAAGGCGTGCGCGGTTTCAAGGAAGGTATGACTGGAGCGGCACAATCGCAGTCGACGGCGCCGCCGCCACAGGCGACCGCTCCTGTCGAGAAGCCTGCGGAAGAGAAGAAGGCTTAACTGCGGTTTTTCGAGTCCGCGCATAGAAGTTGGTTTTTAAAGGGCGACCTCTGCCGAGGGCGCCTTTTTTGTTTCTCTATCGCATGTTTAGGAACAATCGCTCTCGGCCGGGCGGATTGTCGCGAGCACTCCTGAAAACGGCACAGGCCAGCGTGCCTGCTAGCGCTAGGGCCGGGATTGACGTGTCTGGCGGACGGCGTTAAATTATGGGACAGCGCGAAGGGCGCATCCAGTCCGCGGAAAGGGCCGTGCCCACCTTCAGTTTTCAAGCAAGGTTACGAACCTTCTTTCAGCCTGATTCGGGCGGACTCCAGGCGCATTTAAAAGGAAGGTCGCCTATGCATGCCAAGCCGCTCGCGGCTCATCCGAGCCTCGAGCAGTACAGGAAACAAGCGAAAGAGCTGGTCAAAGTCTTTCGATCCGCACCATCCCGCCGCAATTCCCTTGATTCCCAAGTGGCTCATTCCGAAGTCGTTCAGCGAGTCAAGAAGCATCATCCTCGTTTTAGAGACTTACCGGAGGATGAAATCGCCGGCACTAGATTTGCGCTTGCCGACGCGCAATTCGTGATGGCGCGCGAGCATGGATTCGAGAGCTGGACGAAGTTCGCAAGGCATGTCGAATCGCTCGAGCAAGCCAGCTTTGCGGCTGCTGTCGGCGATCCCGTCGCGGCGTTCATCGTGGCGGCGTGTGTGCCCCGCGACGCCCTGCACTCGTCGGGGACGTTGGAGCGCGCGGCGGCGATTCTGGCGGCGCACCCCGAGGTCCGGAACTCCGACATTCACACCGCGGCGATTCTCGGCGACGCGGCGGCCGTGCGGCGCTTTCTGGCGCACGATGCGCGCCATGCGGCGGCGAAGGGCGGCCCGTATGGTTGGGATGCATTGACGCACTTGTGTTTTGCAAGGTACTTGCGGCTCGATCGCGCGCGGTCGGACGGTTTTGTCGCGGCGGCCAAGGCGCTGCTGGATGCCGGCGCGAGTGCCAATACTGGGTGGATGGAGGTGGATCATGAGCCGCATCCTGAGTGGGAGAGCGCCATCTATGGAGCTGCGGGAATCGCGCAGCATCCGCAGTTGACGCGGCTGCTCCTCGAGCGTGGCGCTGATCCGAACGACGGAGAGACTCCTTACCACGTGGTGGAAACGTACGACAACACGGTGATGAAGATTCTGGTGGACAGCGGGAAGTTGAATGCGGAAAGCATGACGACGCTGCTGCTGCGCAAGACCGATTGGCACGACTACGAGGGAATCCAATGGCTGTTGGAACACGGGGCTGATCCGAATCGAGCGACGCGATGGGGGCGGACGGCGTTTCACCACGCGGTGCTTCGCGACAATAGCTCGGACATTTTTGAAGTGCTGCTGGAACATGGCGCGGACCCCACGCTCGTTGCGGAACGGCCGGACACTCGGCGAACCGCTGGTCCCGCGATGTCGGGGGTGGCCATGGCGGCGCGAAGAGGGCGTGGCGACGTGCTGGAATTGATCGAGCGTCGAGGCATCCCCATCGAGCTCGAAGGAGTGGAACGATTGATCGCCGCTTGCGCGAGACATGATTCGGCGAAGGTGAAGGCGATCGCGGAGCACGAACCCGAACTGGCGCGCGAATTGGTGGCGCAAGGAGGTCAGCTGCTTGTGGAGTTTGCGGGCGTCGGGAATACGGCTGGCCTTGGGCAACTCCTTGATCTGGGTGTTGAGGTGAACGCGGTCACCGAAGATGGTGATTTCTATTTCGATGTAGCAAAGAACAGCACGGCTTTGCACTCGGCGGCGTGGCGCGCGTGGTCTTCGACGGTCAAGTTGCTTATTGCGCGCGGCGCATCGGCGAATGTACTCGACGGAAAGGGACGGACGGCCTTGGCGCTGGCGGTGAGGGCATGCGTGGATTCGTACTGGAAGGGCAGACGCACGCCCGAGTCCGTGGAGGCGCTGCTAAAGGCGGGAGCCACGGTTCGCGGGGTCGCGTATCCGTCGGGGTACGCCGAAGTCGACGAACTGTTGAGAGCGTACGGGGCCCGAGCGGTGGAATGAAGCGCTCGCGCGCTATGGCGTGATTTCGGCGGACAAGCAGCAAAACGGCGTCTCCAAGCAGATTTATCAGGACCAGCACAACGCCAACATGGCGCTGTAATGGCAACAACAAAGTTGCACCGTGGCGCGAGAACCAGCAAGACCGCATCGCTTCGGGGCGTGAAGAGCGGGCACTCCCATGCTGATTGCCGCCAAGTCAGAGTACGCCAAGCGGAAAAAATAACGCGGTATCGAATTGGGGCCGAGAGGCGGGAATCAGTCTTCGGACCAGCCGAGATCGGCTAGCGCCTGGGCCACGTGTGCGAGAGGCAGGCCAACAACGTTGAAGTAGCAGCCTTCGATGCGGGGGACGTAGCGGCCGGCGCGGCCTTGGATGGCGTAGGCGCCCGCTTTGTCGTGGGGCTCTTCGGTGGCGAGGTAACGCGTGATTTCTTCAGGTGAGAGCTGGGAGAAATGGACCAGGGTGACTTCGACAAAACTGCGACGCTCGGCGTCCGGCAGGCGGATTAACGTGACGCCGGTGAGCACCGAATGTGTGCGACCGGAAAGTTTTTCGAGCATGTGGCGGGCGTCGTCGGTGGAGCGGGGCTTGCCGAAGATGCGGCCTTCGAGAGTGACCACGGTGTCGGCGGCGAGGACGATGGCGGGGCCGGTGGTGCGGGTGGCGACGAGTTCGGCTTTGGCGTCGGCCAGGCGTTGCACGTGATCGGTGGGCGATTCGCCGGAAAAGGGTGTTTCGTCGACGGCGGAGGGCACCACGATGAAGGAGAAGCCGGCGTCGTGAAGGATCTCTCGGCGGCGAGAGGAAGTCGATGCGAGGATTAGCTTCATCTCAGATGACGACGGATTCGTGGTATTCGCCGAAGACGCGGCGGAGGGCGTCGGAGATTTCGCCAACGGTGGCGTGGGCCTCGACGGCGATGAGAATGGCAGGGAGGAGATTCTCGTTGCTGATGGCGCGGCGCTGGAGTTCGGCCAGGGCGGATGTGGTGCGGGTGGAATCGCGCTTGGCGCGTAAGGCGTTTAGGCGGGCGATTTGCGAGCGTTCGATTTCGGGCTCGATGCGCAGGGTGGGGATGGCGCGCTCTTCTGCGGCAATGAAGTCATTGACGCCGACGATGATTTGGTCTTTGGATTCTACGGCGCGCTGAAAATCGTAGGCGGCCTTTTGGATTTCACCCTGCACGAAACCAGATTCGATTCCGCGTAACATTCCTCCCATGGCGTCAATCTTGGAAATGTAACGAACGGCGCCCTGCTCTATTTCGTTGGTGAGGTGCTCGATGGCGTAGGAGCCCGCTGCCGGATCGATGGTGTTGGTGACGCCGGTTTCGTGGGCGAGGATTTGCTGGGTGCGCAGGGCGATTAGCGCGGAGTCTTCGGTGGGCAGGGCTAGGGCTTCGTCGAGGGAATTGGTGTGAAGGGATTGGCAGCCGCCGAGGACCGCGGCTAGGGCCTGGATGGCTACGCGGACGATATTGTTTTCGGGTTGCTGGGCGGTGAGCGAGGAGCCGGCGGTTTGCGCGTGGAAGCGGAGCAGGAGCGAGCGGGGATCCTGGGCTTTAAAGCGGTCGCGCATGATATTGGCCCAGAGGCGGCGGGCGGCGCGGTACTTGGCGATTTCTTCGAGGAGGTCGCTGTGCGCGTTGAAAAAGAAGGAGAGCTGCGGAGCGAATTCGTCGACGCCCAGGCCTGCATCCAGGGCGGCTTGGACGTAGGCGATGCCGTCGGCTAGCGTGAAGGCGACTTCCTGGATGGCGGTCGAGCCAGCTTCACGGATGTGGTAGCCGGAGATGGAGATGGTGTTCCACTTGGGGAGATTGTCGCGGCACCACGCGAAGATGTCGGTGACCATGCGCATGGCGGGACGGACGGGATAGATGTAGGTGCCGCGGGCGATGTATTCCTTGAGGACGTCGTTTTGGACGGTGCCGGAAATCTTGGCGAGGTTGGCGCCTTGTTTTTTGGCGACGGCCACATACAGGCAGAGGAGGATGGCGGCAGTGGCGTTGATGGTCATGGAGGTGGAGACTTTTTCTAGCGGGATGTCGTCGAAAAGCGTTTCCATGTCTTCGAGGGAATCGATGGCTACGCCTACTTTGCCGACTTCGCCGAGAGCCAAGGGATGGTCGGAGTCCAGGCCGATTTGCGTTGGAAGATCGAAGGCTACCGAGAGGCCGGCCTGGCCTTTGCTGAGGAGGTAGCGGTAGCGTTGGTTGGATTCGACGGCGGTGCCGAAACCGGCGTATTGGCGCATGGTCCAGAAGCGGCCGCGGTACATGCTGGGGTAGATGCCGCGGGTGTAGGGGAATTCGCCAGGGTAGCCGATTGACGATTCTGGATCCGAAACGGAATGATCGTCTTCGGTGTACAAGCGGTCGATGGGCAGGCCGGAGAGAGTCGTGAAGTGCTCTTTGCGTTCGGCGGGGGGCTTCGTTTTTGTGTCAGACATTTTGAGCCAATCGTGAACACGAAAAAGGCGGCGGGGAAGCCCCGCCCCCCAAAGGAATAGATTACAACTTGCGCGCGCGGCGGAACGAACTAACCGCGAAGAAAAAGAACAGCAGTGCGAAAGCGACGGCGGCGGCGAGGAGCCAGTGGGCTACGTCGCGGGTCCAGGAGCGCAGGGCTACGTTGAGCCAGACGATGCCGAGAAATGCAAAGATAGCGCCGGCGACCTCGAGGAAAAGTTGCTTAAGGGCGCGCCAGAAACGGTGGAAACCTCCCTGGCGAGGCGCGGCTGCCGGAGAAGCGGCGGTCGAAGACATAACTGCATCTTAGCGCAAAACCAGAAATGAAATCTGGTGCGGGACGGAGCCGAGGCCCTTTAGGGGGGTTGGGAGGGGTTTCGGGCCTGCACCAACGTACTGTGAACCCATTGGAGACAACGCAAAACTAGGCGACTTGTATCCTAGGAAATGCGGGCCTAGAATGACAATTGAACTGAGGGGGGAGCCGCCCTTGCAACTAGACGATCACCTGAAAAACTTGCTCCGTGAATTGGGACACGCGATAAACGACACGGTGTCCGATTCCGATCGAATCACTGGGGCCATTGCCGGAGTGCGCGCGCACGGGTACGATATCGTGCTGAAGCTGGACGCGACCATCGGATTGGCAAAGCGTGATGCCGCTGCCGCAGAGGCCGCCAAGCTCACCACGCAGGACCGGCGGTTTTTGGAATCGTTGCGCATTCAGGTCGACCAGGAGTCGTTTGATCAAATGCCGGACAAGAAGCCGGCGGCGCGGCTGACCATGACGCCGCAAGATGTGCGGTTCCTGAAGTCCCTGCGGATTGCAACGGACGATATCGAATGAAGGCCTTGGCAAACATTGCGGTGTTGGGTTTGCCGACATTGGTGATGGCCGGGTTTTTAAGCGCGCCTGTGCGAGCGCAGTCTCCTGCCACCGTCGCGCCCATCGTCGTGGATACCGCTGTCCCCATCATCGTGAGCGCGATCAAGCCGAAATCGAAGACCGTGGGGCTGGGCAAGTTTGAGGGCTACGTGATGCACGCGAACATTGCGCAGATCACCCTCCGCGCAAAGAGAAATGATATGTCGCTCGAGACCTTCACACTGTCCCAAGTCGCGGCCACGAAAATGCAGACTATCGTCGACAAGGGCGGCTACCAGTACGGCGATAAAGTCACCGTTTATTACGACCCGGCAACCAAGCTAGCCCTTAAGGTCAAAGGTAAACCCTCAAAAGCTATTTGATTTGCGGAGCAGCGGAATGCTTCGCCTGCCTGCGGTTTCCGGCCGATTCTATCCCTCTAGTCCTGCGGAACTGGCTGCGCTTATCCGGCAATACACCAAAGTTGACTACGCGAATGAGCCAGAGCACGCCAAGGCCTGCCTGGTCCCGCATGCGGGGTATTCGTATTCGGGACCGGTGGCGGGAGCGGTGTACGCGCGAATGGCTATTCCCAAGAGAATTCTGATTTTGGGTGTGCGGCATTATCCGCGCGGAGCGAATGCCGCGATTCTCTCAAGCGGAGCGTGGAGGACGCCGCTGGGCGATGCGCCGATTGATGAGGCGCTGGCGCAGGCGTTGCGCGCGGCTTGCCCTTTGCTGCGGGAGGACAGTGTGGCGCACAGCTCCGAGCATTCCCTCGAGGTGCAAATCCCGTTTTTGCAAGTCTTACAAAGGGAGTTTACGTTTGTGCCCGTTGCCCTCGGGTCGCTGCGCTTCGAGGATCTAGTCATCGTTGGCGAAGCTATCGGCCGGGTGATTGCGGCTTGCAGCGACGAGATACTCTTGCTGACGACTTCCGATTTGAATCACTACGAGAATGACGCAACGACACGTGTGAAGGACGGCAAAGCGATCGATCGCATTCTGGCGGTGGATGCCGGAGGACTCTACGACACTTGTCGGAATGAGGCCATTTCCATGTGTGGTCTGGGGCCCACCGTCGCCATGTTGACGGCACTACAGAGCCTGGGAACCGCGCGGCCAGAACTGGTGCGCTACGCAACGTCAGCGGATGTTTCCGGGGATCTCAGCTCGGTGGTCGGATATGCCGGAATAGTTCTGGCTTGATAGCCGTTAGGACGTTGCTTGTCGCGCTACACCTAAGAATTATCAGAACCCATATCTAAATTCCGAATCTCAGAGAATTTTAGAAAACGCTTCCATATAAAGCCCTTTGCTTTCTTTCTGTTGGCTCCGGCATTCCGATTGCCTTCCTTGGTGTTCGACGTTGACCGAAGTTTCTATCTGAACGACGAGCTTACCTAAGGGAGGCTTTTCTTGAAGCGGCTTAACACTACATTGATTTTCTCTTTATTACTGACAGCATTGACCACATTCAGCGGATCGAGAGTGTCGGGCCAGGACGCCACCGGACGGATCACCGGTATCATCTACGATGCAACTGGGGCCGTCATAGCGGACACTCATATTACCGTAACGAATGTTGCCACGCACATCTCTCGCGAGACTACTTCTGACGCCACGGGCTACTATCAAGTCCTCGCTTTACCCATCGGCTCCTACACGGTATCCGTGGAGCGCCAAGGATTCAGGTCTGCGACGATGGTCGAGAGCAAGTTAGAGATCAATCAAACTCTAAAAATAGATATCAAGATGGAAGTGGGTTCAGCAACCGAGACGGTAACGGTGGAATCTACCACTGGCACTGTCGAGACCATCAACCCGACGCTCGGTTCCACCGTTTCGGACCGCGCCGTGCAGGACATGCCTCTGAACGGCCGGAACGCACTGGATCTGGCATTGTTGCAGCCGGGCGTGCTACCTGCCGACAATCCCGCCAACGGGAGCGGCGGCACCGGAGGAATGCAGTTCAGCATCGGTGGCGGCCGCAGCGACTCAAACACGTTCGTGCTGGACGGTGGCCTGAACAACGACCTTCTCGACAACGGAGTTGTTTACAATCCCAATCCCGACTCCATCCAGGAATTCAGGGTCCTCACCAGCAACTTCACCGCTGAATATGGCCGAAGCGCCGGAGGTATCATCACCGAGGTAACCAAGTCCGGGACCAATGCCATTCACGGTAGCGCTTATGATTTCGTTCGCAACACCGCATTTGACGCGAACAATTTCTTCAGTAACTTAAATGGGCAGCCCAGGCAAACCCTTCATCGGAACCAGTACGGCGGGACTGTGGGCGGCCCCATTAAGAAGGACAAGCTGTTTTTCTTCCTTGCCTATCAAAAGGAGCAACTAAGCGAGGCTGCGGTTAGTAATCAGGTGGCTCTTCCGACTGCCGCCGAGCTTCAAGGAAATTTTTCAGGCACTGCAAGTCAAGAGAACGTCGCGTGCTTCTTAAACGGCCTGCCACAACCTGCCGTGCCCACGAATGTTAATCCGAGTAACCCCTGCCAGGGGGCCACGAGCGCTCTTCCGGCTAACTCGTTTTTCCAATCGAGTCCGGCGTTAGCCGCCCAAGGCATCATCAATCCGGCAAGCATCGACCCGGTTGCAGAGGCATACATAAAAGCCAATCTGATTCCGACTTCCCCGACGGGTTCCGCATCTTTTCAGAACGCTCTTACGAACAATCCAGACGAATGGACCGGCAAGCTCGACTATGAAGCTTCGCCAAAGGACCATTTCACCGCTACGTTTGGCCGCATTCTTGACCCTCAACTAAATCCCGGTCCAGGCGGCATTCCGGGCTACGGGTCCAATTCAACACTTTATAGCCGCTTTTTCAACCTCGCGTATATCCGCACATTTTCGCCCAACATCTTGAACGAGTTCCGCGTGACGGCTCAACGCAGCGACACCCTTCAACGGGTTCCTGCCACCAAGCAGCCAACCTCCACAGAACTGGGAATCAACATAAAGTCCGACAATCCGACCGGCCCCACGCAGATCAACTTTCCCAATGCGATCATCGGCTTCAGCATTCAGGGTCCCTCCCGACTGGTTGACAATACCTTTGCCTACTCGGATGTTCTTTCCTGGACTCATGGAAAGCACACCATGAAGTTCGGCGGCTCTGTTTCCGCATACCAGGACAATCAAGTCTTCGACTTTGAAATCGACGGCCAGTTTTTTTACTCCAATGCGGGTGCCGCTGGCGATCCGTTCGCTAACTTTCTGGTAGGACTCCCGGACACCTTCGATCAGGGTCCCTCCGCACCCTCCAACATCCGTACCAAGGCAACCTACGTGTTTGGACAAGACGAATGGCACGTAGCCAGCAATCTGACGCTGACGTATGGCCTCCGTTATGAGTACAGCACCCCCAAGTCCGACACCAAAGGCCGAACCTATTCTGTAATTCCAGGCGCGCCGCAATCCACCGTGTTTCCTGGAGCGCCTCTTGGACTGCTTTTCCCCGGTGACCAAGGAGCGCCTGGCGGCGCCAACTTCCCGGACAAAACCAACTTCGCGCCGCGCTTCGGCTTTGCATGGCAGCCCTTCCATGATGGAAAGACGAGCGTACGCGGAGGCTGGGGAATGTTCTACGACGTCTTGAAGGCTGAAGACAACTTTCAGTTTAACGGCCAGGTACCGTTTGCGTCGGCTGCCTTTATTGGCAATTTTGCGCCGCAGGGCCCCGCCACGACGTCGGGATTTGCGTTCCAGAGCGATCCGTTCGGCTCTACCGGCAACCCAAATCCGTTTGGCCAACCTTTAAACCACAATGTCAGTTTTGCGAATACCTTCGGGACGTTCACAAGCAACGGGACCGGCGCAACGATTGTGGATCCGCATCTGCGCACGCCGTATAGCTATCAGTACAATCTGAGCATCGAGCACCAAATTTCAAAGAAATTGATAGCCCGCGCCGCCTATGTCGGCAGCTCGTCGCACGGTTTGACGACGCTGGTAGACATCAATCCTTTCGATCCCGCGACGCTCAACAGCCCCAATCCCCAACGGTTCCTTAATGAGCGGCCCGGGAACCTGCCGGCCTTCACAAATTCGGATCCCAACGGCGTAACACCTCCGGGCTTTAACCCTAATGTTCCCAATGGCAGCTTTGGCCAGGAACAAGAGTTTAAGAACGCTTCCAATGCGAACTACAACGCCTTGCAGCTCAGCTTGACGCAGCAGACCACCAACGTGTGGAAGCTCGGTGGCATGTACTACACCCTAGGCTATACCTGGGCTCACAGCATTGATAACGCCTCGGGGTTCAGGCAAGGCAGCTTCGCGGTTCCATTTTTCAATCCACAACTTTTCCGAGCGTCGTCGGACTTCGATGTTCGTAACTACGTGACGTTCTCAGGTGGGTGGGATTTGCCGTTCAATCACGGCCCGCAGCGATTGGTGAAAGGCTGGAGTCTGTATCCAATTCTCACTTGGCGAACCGGATTTCCATTTACAGTCACCGCTGGCTTGCCAACGCAAGATAACGCGCCCGGCCCAACCGGGGCAGGCGATCAAGCCTTGATCAACGCAAACTTGGTTGCTCCGGTCCAGTACCTTAGCGCTCATTCAACGCAACCGGTCGGGGTAGAGAAAGAAGTGGGTAATTTCTTCTTCAATCCCGATTCCTTCAGCACCGGGGTCACGACCGGTTACGGCACTGCTCCACGCAACCTATTGCGCGGACCGGGGCGCACGAACCTCGATTTGTCTCTTGCGAAAGTGACCCCGCTCTATCGCGAGCGCATCACCCTCGAGCTTCGTGTCGATGCCTTCAATATTTTCAACCATACGCAATTCCAAAATTTGGACGTCAATGCCCAGGACGTTGGTACCGCCATCACTCCCGGCACGTTTGGTCAGGCCCTCAGCGCATACGACCCGCGCATTCTGCAAGTCGCAGCTCACCTGCGGTTCTAACACAAGCGAGGTTGCAAAAGAAAAACGGCTCCGAAGCGCGGAGCCGTTTTTCTTTTCTCGACGACTAGCGAGTGCTTCAGTGCGGGCGCCCGCCGCCACCGCCGGCAGAAGGAGTTGAGGCGTGCGCCGGCGCCGAAGGAGCTGCGGACGCGGACCCGCGCGAGGAGCCCCCCCCACTGGCGGCAGACTCGCTGCCGCCGCGATAGCCGCCACCGCCGCTCGAAGTGTGAGGTGCCGGTGGTGGCGTTATGTTGCGCGAAGGCGGTGTCGCAGCGCGAGCCGACGTGGGTGCAATAGGAACACGCGCGGGCGTGCCGGCTGGCGCGTTATTTCTGGGTGCTTCGACGATGTGATCGTTTCTAAGGCCGCCGGTGGCATTCTTTCCTGAAATCGCTTCTGCTTCGCGGGGGGAAGACGGCCCTGCATTTGTGTTTACAAAGCGGTGCTCTTTCGCATCGTAAACGATCGAAGAATCGTGGCTTAGGGAAACCAAGCGCGCCCCGCCACTGCCCTCAAGAATCGTGCGCGAGGTGCGTGCCGGGGCGGTGGTGGCGGCTAGACCGCTCGAGAGCGCGTCTCGCGGCGGGGATTTCAGAGTTTCCCATTTTTGACCGGCAGCCCCAGACAGCGTTGCTGGCCCTACGTTTCTTCCCGGCTCGGCGGAAAAGACACCGTGCTCCAGATTCAGCGGCGTCTTGCCTTCTTTATCCAGTGGATGCATGGGTACGATACCGAGTTTGCCATTTTGGCGAACAAAGACAGCCGTGGTCGCCCGGTAAAGCGGGTGAGGTGGATGGACGACGGGAGGAAAACGCTTTCGCGGATTCCCTCCGTAATAAGCAGGCGGGGAATAGAACCAGCCGCCACAAGAAGCGTCAAAAAGCCAACCGCCATAGTGGTAAGGAGCCCAGCCCCAGGGTTGGAAGCTAGCAAAAGTCCAGCCGAAACCGGGGTCCAATAGCCATTGCCCCGCGGAGAACGGCGACCAGCCCAAGCTTGCGCCGAAAGGCCGCCAGCCATAGCCGTAGCCACCGCAGGAAGACCAAGCGCCATAGGTGTAGAGATCTGCATACCCTGGCAAATAGTAGGGCGAACTCGTGTATTGAAGAGATGCGTTCGTGGCCCTTGAAACTGTGTCGATGCGGCCGGAGACCCAGTGGTCGAAATCGTCGTCGGCAGGGAGACGCCCGAGGTTCACGGTATCTTCGCCCGCCTTCATGGAGAGCGACTGGCCCTTGCTGAGTTCGGTGGGTTCTTTTTTGTGCAGAACGGAAGCGTGGCCGGTGAGAACGTCGACGTTGCTGCCGTCGTCAAAATTGTTGATTCGGAAAGAACCTTTGCCGCTGGCTTCGACCGTGAAATCGCCGCCGGTGACGCTGAAATAATCGCCGTTTGCAGGATTCACGTAGAAGGAAGCGGAGCCTTGGCGGAGGACCAGACGGGTGGTGCGGGCGCCATCGTCCAAAGAAAGGTCGTAAAACTCGAGAACCGTGTTTTCATTGAGAAAGGCCATCGCGCCATTCTCAAACTCCACCTCGGCGCGGCCGTTATCCGTGGCCAGCACGTAGCCCTGACGGACGGGTAGATTGGCCTGAGCCGTTTCCCATTGTGCTTTTTGGTCGGCGAGCGGGTCGCCATGAGCTTCTCGTGTAAAGCGCACATCTCCTTGGACTAGACTGAGGCGGATGACCCGGGCGTGGCTCGAGTCTGCGGCGGCCGGCTGGATGCCGGCAGAAAGAGCAAAGAGGAACGAGAAGGAAAGAACGCAACGAAACATCGTGCTCGAACCCATGTGTCACCCCCATCGGGGACGCTGGCTGTCTGACTAATCATTAGACGGACGCCAAACGAGGCAGGTTACGCCCCTGTAAACCCATGATCATGGTCTCGCCGGGTACGGTTCACGTCAAGTGCCAGTAATAGATTGAATAGATGGGTGTAACGGATCGCGATTTGAAACATCCTAAACCAAACATTCATGCAATCGCGGGTTGACACACTGGGGATGAGTCGCTAGTTTCAAAATCGGGAGGATCTGCGGGCCTAGCGCGCCGTGTCCGGAGCATCGGTGCGATCCAAAGAACTCGACAGTGGAATAGTTGCTGCCTACGGTACGCGGACCCGAAGTTCAATCACCTGGGGGGTGAATCATGTGGCGCATTTATAGATTGTTTCTAGGGGTGTTGTTACTCGCGGGAATGCTGGCGGGCGCGAAGGCGTACGGACAAGGCGGCGCGACGGGCGCCATTAGCGGCTTGGCCGTGGACACCAGTGGCGGATCCATCGGCGGCGCGGATGTACAGATTATCGAAGCGCGCACGGAATCGATCGTGCGCAAACTTTCCACCGGTACCGAGGGAATTTTCGTGGCCACCCTCTTGCCGCCGGGGAACTACATCGTCGTTGTGAACAAGTCTGGATTTGCGGAAGCAAAAGCAACCGACATCGAAGTGCGCGTGACGGAAACGACACGCGTGACGATCACGCTGAAGCCCGGAGCGGTATCGGAAAAAGTGGAAATTTCTGCGCAGGTGACGACCGTCGAGACCGCCAACGCAACAACTGGCGAATCCCTGGGGACCGCCACGATCCGCGAACTTCCACTGGCAACGCAGAATTACCAGCAATTGCTGACGCTTTCCAGCGGTGCGCAGAGCGAGCTGAATGCCGCCGCGCAGCTAGGCCGAGGCAGCGTGAAACTCTTCGTGAACGGGCAGCGCGAGGACAACAACAACTTTTTGATCGAAGGAATCAGCGCCACGGACTACAACGTTGCGCAAGCGACGTACGTGCCGCTCCCCAATCCCGACGTGATCCAGGAGTTCAGGGTCCAGACGTCGCTCTATGACGCCAGCCAGGGACGCGACGGGGGCGGGAACGTCAATGCTATTCTAAAGTCCGGCACGAGAGAGTTTCACGGCGATGCCTATGAGTTTTTTCGTAACGACGTTTTGAACGCCAACGATTTTTTCCTGAATCGCCAGGGCTTGGCCCGTCCAGTAGTGAAGCAGAACATCTTCGGGGGAAGTCTTGGCGGACCGGTGGTAAAGGAGAAATTTGGCTACTTTTTCGTGAACTACCAGGGCACGCGGCAGCGCAGCGGCGATTCGCCCGGCACGTTTATCAGCACGACGATTCCGTCGCTTCCGGCGGTCCGAACGCAGGCTTCGATATCGCAGGCATTTTTCGGGAACACCACGACGCCCATCGATCCCGTAGTGCTGAAATTGCTGAATTTCGAGAGCAACCAGTTCGGCGGAACCACCAACGGGTTGCTGATTCCCACGAGCGATCCAACGACAGGTGCGTTCGCCGTTAGCCATCCGGGGAAATATACGGACGACCAATTCACGACCAACTGGGACCGCGAATTCCGCAGCGGCCAGGACAAGATTTCCGCGCGGTTTTTCTTTTCTGATTCGGAGAGTTTTCTTCCCTTCGGCGGCGGGGACCTGCAGGAATCCCTGGGCAGCACGCTGTCCAGCAGCGTCAGCTCTTCGTCGTTGAACTTCCCGTTCGATACGCCAGTGAAGGCGCGTTTCTTGAACATTACCGAGACGCATCTTTTTTCGCCGACACTGGTGAATGAATTCAGGTTCGGCTTTGTGCATATCGACGACGTGCTTAGCAACGTGGCGCCAGTCACTACCACAGACCTGGGAATCGACCGGCCGACAAACAATGTCACCACCTCCATCTACAAGTTTATTTTTGCGACGTCCGGGTTTGAGATTGGACCGGCACCTTTCGGGAACCAGTCGCAAGATCAGAACAACATCAATTTTGTGGACACCGTCAGCTGGGTGAAGGGCGCGCACGTATTCCGCTTCGGCGGCGAGTTCACGCGGGTGAATTTGAATAAAAATTTTCCGCAGGTGTTCAACGGCGAACTGTTCTTCACGAACACGCCCGATGGCCATACCGACTTCCAGAATTTTCTTCTGGGATCGCCACAATTCAGCTTCGGCGGCGGAGGGCTTTCCAATCACGAATACCGGTCCAATAACTACGGGGTATTTGCGCAGGATGATTGGAAGATCCGACCCAATCTGACGCTGAATCTGGGATTGCGTACGGAAATCTTCGGGGCGTTTCATGACGATCTTTGCCACATCGGAAACCTCGATCCGGTCCTGGCAAATGCCGGGAAGTTTCCGTTCATCTATCCGTCCTGCGTGAACAACCTGAAGCTGGCGGGATTGACCGGCAACGCGAACAGCACGACGTTCAACAACAACTATGCGACGAATATCGGACCGCGCGTGGGCCTCGCTTACGATCTCTTGGGGCACCACCACACCACCATTCGCGCCGGATATGGCATCTACTATGTGCGCGAGGACGTTGGCACGGCGGACCAATTGTCGTTTGAGACGCCGTTTCTCCCGGTGGCGTTCGGCGGCGGATTACCAGGATGCCTGTCGACGTATTTCTCGAAGAATGCTCCGGCTAGTTGCCTGCCGGCAGGAGCCACGTCAAATCCCAATGGGCTGCCCCAAGCCGGCACACTGGACCCCAATTTTGTTCCGTGCTTGAACGTTTTCCAGGGCTTTCCCGGAGGGGACACCACGCAAGGGGCCACCTATGGACAGGCCAGCGGAAGCGGCTGCCCGGGGCCACTTAATTCCCTGGGCATATTCGGACTGACGGTGCCGCGTCATTTTGTCGTGCCCAGCACGCAGCAATGGAACCTGACGGTGCAGCATTCCCTGGGCAGGCAATGGGTGCTTGAGGTTGGTTACGTGGGTACGCATGCCATTCACTTGCGCGAGACGCGTGACGCCTTACAATCCCAGAATGCGACGACGGCGAACCCGGTGAATATCAACAGTCCGGCGTTTTGCAACCCGAATCCTTGCGTCATTACCACCAACACGTTCAACAACGCCATCGCTCGGTCGCGCGCGCAAGGCATCAACGGTTACAGCGGATTTCAGTTGTTCGCCAACGACGCTTACTCCCACTACAATTCGCTGCAAACCACGCTTTCGCGCCGATGGGGAGCCGGATATTTTCAGGCGGCCTACACCTTCGCTAAATCCACGGATGCCACTTCAACGGGCAATACTGCGTTCAATACCGCGTTCAACGACGAATCGACGCTGAATGATTCGCGCGGGCTTTCCGATTTCGACCGCACCCACCGCCTGGCTGTGAGTTACCGCTATGACCTGCCATTTTTCAAGTCGGCGGAAGGATGGACTCACAAGTTGCTAGCAGGGTGGGCCGTCAGCGGCATTACCATCCTGCAATCCGGCTCACCGTTCTCGGTGATCGATTCCGGCGCAGGCAGCGCGTTTCTTGGGCTGGGGTCGGCTCCCGGGGTGCTCACCGGCAGTCTGGCGTCCGGGGCCACGCTTTCCAGCGCTTTGAGCAGCGGGGGAATCAGCAAGCGCATCGATGGCTACTTGAATCCCAGCGCGTTCACACCGGCGCCGTCTCTCTACCCGGGACAGTGCGATCCTTTAACTAACCCCAATTTCTGCACCACCGGCTTTGGAAACCTCGGTCGAAATACGTTCCGTGGCCCGGGCCAACAGAACTGGGACTTCTCGTTGATCAAGAACTTCAAGATTACCGAGCGGCAAGAACTGCGATTCACAACCGACTTCTTCAACATTTGGAACCACGCAAACTTCGGCAACCCGGCGTTCACCGACGTGGAGAGTTTTCAGTGTGCGGCGGGTTCGGCGAATTGCGTGAACGGGATTTTGACGACCTCTCCGTTTGGCAAGATCACCAGTACGGTGGGAACGCCGCGGCTCATTCAGTTCTCGCTGCGGTACGCCTTCTAGGCGGAAGCATAGGAAGAGTCCCAGCCAGGGGCACAAGCTTTCGTGCCCCTGATTTTTTCGGGAGTTGATTCGCCGGGGCGAACGTGTAGCCTTGCGACGCACTTCGCCCGTCAAAATGATAGGATTCTGCGGAACACTATGCGACGAATTGCTTCCCGGGTCTCCCAACTGAATGGCGAAGGGGCGCTGGCCGTCTATTCCCGGGCGAAAGAGCTGGAACGCGCGGGGCGCTCGATTATTCATCTGGAGCTTGGCGAGCCGGACTTCCATCCGGCGGCGCCGGTGGTGGACGCCGCGTGCCAAGCCCTTCGGGCAGGGCGCGATCGCTACGTATCCACGCGAGGTATTCCCGCGTTGCGCGAAGCGATTGCGGAGTATTTGAAGCGGACGCGGCGGTTGGAAGTGGCGCCCGACGAGGTTCTTGTGGCGCCCGGCTGCAAGATGGCGCTGTCGCTCGGAATGATGGCACTGATCGAACCGGGCGACGAGGTGCTTTATCCTGATCCGGGCTTTCCGATCTATCCTTCGTTCACGCGTGGTTTGGGGGCCAAGGCGGTGCCGTTCGGGTTGCAAGAGAGAAACGGCTTTCAGCCTGATCTCGAGGAGATTGCCGGGAAAATCACTCCGCGAACAACCGCCCTGATATTCAATTCTCCCAATAATCCGACGGGGACAGTCTTCAGCGCGGAGGCCCTTCGGAAAATTGCGGAGTTGGCCGAGAAGCACGACCTTTGGATTCTTTCTGACGAAATCTACGCGCGGATTTTATTTAGCGGAGAATATGAATCGATCTGGGCTTTGCCGGGAATGGCGGAGCGAACCGTCATCATCGATGGGTTTTCGAAGAGTTTTGCGATGACCGGTTGGCGGCTGGGTTACGCGGTGGCCCCAAAGCCGGTGGTGGAGGCGATGGACTTGCTGGTGCTGAATACCTTCACCTGTGCGGCGGAGTTCACGCAGGTCGCAGCGATTGAGGCGCTGCTCGATTCTACCCAAGCCGTGGAGGCCATGGTAGCGGAGTACCGCAAGCGGCGCGATCTTTTCGTGGCGGAATTAAATGGCATTCCCGGTTTTCGGTGTCAAGCGCCCGGCGGCGCGTTTTATGCGTGGGTGAATATCGAAGAGACTGGGCTAGCTGCGGAGGACGTGGCGAAACTACTCTTGGAGGAAGCGGGTGTGGCGGGCATTGCGGGAGCGGCGTTTGGTCCGGGCGGGAAGAATTATTTGCGATTTTCGCTGGTCAGCGCGCGACATCTGCTGGAGGAAGCCCTTCGGCGCATGATGCAGGTGTCTTCCCGGTGGCGGGCGGCGGTTGTAAGGTAGCACGGGCATTCCTGCCAGGTCCGTCTTGGCGGGGGAGAAAAAGACGAGAGCATAGACAGAGATGACGGACCAGAGGGTCGGTCCCGCCGGTCGCCGAAGACTTCAGGAGAGAGTGGAGTAATGAGGAGTCTCATTAAAGTGCGAAAGGCGCTGCTCCTCGGCGCATTGGCGGCTTTCGGGGGTGCGCCGAATGCGGCTCGACAGGCCAAACCGCTGGCGGGCGCCGATGTGCCGAAGATCTATGAAAGACTGCGGACGCAGATCGACCAGATCCCTATCTACGACAATCACTCGCACGCCACTTTCCCCGACGATTCCGACATGGATGCCATGGCCGCACCGCCCGACGAGAGCAGCGTTGTTCGTTTGAGCGATACGAATCCTGAATTCGTTGAAGCGGCTAAATCGCTCTTCGGTTATCCCTACAATGATTTCAAGCCGGAACACGCGAAATGGCTGATCGACAAGAAAAAAGCGGCGGAAGCGGCAGGCGGAACGGCTTATTGGGACAGCATTCTCGATAAATTGAATATCGAGACGTGCCTTGCGAATCGCGTGGCGCTGGCGCCTTATCTCGATCCGAAGCGCTTTCATTGGGTTTTCTTCGTGGATTCGTTCCTGTTTCCGTTCGACAATCACGATCAAATCTCCAAGAACGGCGATATGGCGGTGTATGTCCCGCTACAAGAGAAAGTGCTCGAGCGCTATATGCAAAGCGAGAGCGTGAACGCGCTGCCTGCCGATGTCGCCGGGTATGAAGCTTTTGTCCGGCAAGCCCTGGCCGACAATCAAGAGAAAGGCGGCGTGGCCATCAAGTTTGAGGCCGCCTATTTCCGCTCGCTTTATTTCAGCGATCCTCCGCGGGAACAGGCCGAAGCGATTTACTCGAAATACCGTGCGGGGGGCGTGCCCAGCGCGGAAGAATACCGGATCTTTCAGGACTACATTTTTCGCGTGCTGCTCGATCAAGCGGCGAAACTGGATCTGCCGGTGCATTTTCACAGCGCCGTGGGTATTGGCGATTATTTTAGTTTAGGGAATGGCCATCCGTTGAATCTTGAAAATGTGGTGCGCGATCCGCGCTACAGCAAAGTGAAGTTTGTGCTGATCCACGGGGGGTATCCCTACACGCTCGACATGATTTGGATGACGGCGGCGAAGAACGTGTATACGGATTCGTCGCTGATGGGCTACTACGTCTATCCCTCGGAGCTGAAGAACATATTGAAGCAGTGGATTTCGCTTTTTCCGGGGAAAATCATGTTCGGCTCCGATGCCTTTCCGTTTAACGACGCCGTGGGTGCAGAGGAGACCTTCTGGCTGGCGTCGCGTTCGGCGCGGACCGCCGTCGCCGCAGCGTTGGCCGAACTGGTCTCGGAAGGCGCGTTCAGCGAACAGAAAGCACTTGAACTGGCACACATGTACCTGCACGATAACGCGGCCAAGCTGTATGGAGGTAAGCCATGAGCACCGCTCCAGAAATGAAATACATTCCCTGGAAGAACGTCGAGCGCGAGCAGCTCAATCCGCAGATTGACCGGGAAATGGTGGTCGGCGACAAGATCATGCTGGCGCGCGTGTTCATGAAAAAAGGCGCTCACGTGCCGCTGCACCACCATCACAACGAGCAGGTGACGTACATTCTGGAAGGCGCTTTGAAATTTGCTATCGATGGAAAAGAGATCGTGGTGCGAGCAGGGGAAGTGCTGTGCATTCCGCCGCACATGCCGCATGAAGCCTGGGCCCTGGAGGACACCGTCGATCTGGACGTCTTTAATCCGCCAAGAGAAGACTGGTTAAACAAGACCGACGATTACCTGAGGCACGGGCGCTGAGAGCTGCCGCCCTGGGGCCACCCCCCGCCCCGTTTTTCTTTCCCTATACCAGACCAGCGAAAGAACGTAGACAAAGGCCTATGGTCTTGTTTACCGTAGCAGGGTGGGATGATTCCAGGCGTGGGGTCATACCTCTGAGGGGAGAATCATGAAGAGCCAACTCATTGCTGTATTTTTGGTACTTGGGGCGGGGTGCGCCGCTCGCGCACAGCAAGCTATCCCGGACGGTCAGGACGTCAACCGCAACGTGGCGGCGGAATTTTCAGCGTCGCCGACTGCAACTACCAGCTGGTTCGAACCAGCCGATGCCAGCGGGCTGGCTGCCGTTCCCAGCTTCGCTTCGCTGCCGGCTGCTCCATCGCTTCCCGGAAGCGCCGCGCCCGAGGCCTCGCCGTCTCCGGCCCCCGATCCAAAGTTCATCCTTGGCGGGCGGGACGATTACCGCTGGCAGCTTGCTGTCGGAGCTGATTGGATCAGGTTCCGATCCTCGATCTTCGATGCCAGCGCCGTCGGCGTCAATGCTTCCGTGACCTATTTCACGAATGAGTGGTTTGGAATCGAAGGAAGCGCGTCCACTGGTTTCGCGCCGGAAATCTTTAACAAGGAACATGTGAAACTTCTGGTCTATGGCGCGGGGCCTAAAATCGCCTGGAGAGAAAGGAAATGGGAACCCTGGGTGCACGTCATCTTGGGGGGAAGCCACGAACAGCCGCAGACTGCCGGCCACAGCAAGAACTCCTACGCCATCGAAGCGGGAGGCGGTGCGGATTATCGTTTCAATCCGCGCTTCTCAGGGCGCTTGGAAGCCGATTGGGTGCGCACCGGTTTTTTCAGCCAGTCGCAGAACAATTTTCAGCTCATGGGAGGAGTGGTATTCCACTTCTAACGAACTCGAGAGCTTCGCGTTAATAGATTCCGTGATTTGCAGGGAGAGCCTTCAGCTGGCCGTTCACCAGAGAGAGCCGGTAGTCATCGCCGCCGGTCCCTTTCCAATCCTTCACATTGAACGAAGCTCCTGGTGGTGCGCGGTGAACGGAAATGCCGCTGAAGGTTAGCGGTGTCTTTCTCCGGCACACTTCCGGAGAATTGTTTGCTTCAAGAAAATAGGCCGGGCCGGAGCCGATGACTTTGGCTTGGCCATCCGCATCGAGCAGAACGGCAGCGCCTTCCTCGACGCCAATAGCGCGCACCTGTTTGGCCCAGCCATCCTCTAAAATACGCGCCAGGAAAACGACCAGACGGCCCATGCGGTCGCGCTTGGCGAAGTGTGTGTCGGTGATGATCCCGGTGAGCAAAGGTAGGCGCAGGAAGTCCCGCGAGATGGTCACCTTGTTACCGTAGGGATCGGCGAGGGCCGCGGGAGAATGGATGGTATCAATCATCGAAGAAAATAAAAACTCTCCGAGGACCGCGAGCCCGGCGCTGGAGCCACCAAGCGGTTTGCCGGACGCGACGTGACGGTTTAGGGCCTCTTCGACAGGAGTGTCCTGCCAGAAGCGGACATAATTCGATTGATCGCCGCCAGCGATGAACACCGCTTCCGCTTGGGCGATGTGCTCTATGAGCTTTGGGTCATCGGAATCCTCCCGCTCGGAAAAGATGATCGTGGCCGCGGAGTTGAGCGGGCAGAGGGCGCGGATTTTTTCATTCACTTCTTGGGCGTAGTCGTCCTCGGTGTTGGCGCGAAGTATCAGGAAGTCGCCGCCGTTGGCGCGCTCACATAAGAACTTCAGCGCAGGGTCCTGCTCTCCGCCACCCATAAGCGCGAAACCCGGACGCGGCGTGACGGTACTGTCGGTGGCACTCCCGGCGCGAAAGTATTTCCACTTCGCCGAAGCTCCCGGGGTCATCCCGAACAGAGAAAAGGATAGCAGCACGATCCGGAGCAGCCGAAGAGCGGCTTTGCTTTTTGACGGCACTTGGGCCCGGCGAGATTACCAGATTTTGCAGACTTGTTCCCTGACCATGGCGTCACCCTTCTTACAACCGAAGGCTTTCGCGAATTCAGCCATGTTCCCTAGCGGTCCGTTTCCGCGAAAACGCGGGAGCGGGTGAGGATTGGTGTTGGCCATCAGGCGTTCGTACTCCGGACGTTCGTTGGCGCCCCAGACTTGCGCCCAGCCTAGAAAAAAGCGCTGCTCGGGAGTGAAACCATCCTTGTCCGGTGGACGTGGTTTGCCTTCGAGCGATTTCTCGTAGGCCGCATAAGAGATCGCCAGACCGCCCAGGTCCGCGATGCTTTCGCCCAGAACCAACTTGCCATTCTCGTGTAAGTCTCCGTCCACCACGTAATTGTCGAACTGCTTTTGGACGCACGCGGCGCGCTCCTGGAAGCTTTTCAGATCGTCCGGCGTCCACCAGTTCTTCAAATTGCCGTGACCGTCGAACTCGCTGCCGTGGTCGTCAAACCCATGAGTAATTTCGTGGCCGATGACGGCGCCCATCCCCCCGTAGTTCACGGCATCATCGGCTTTGGGATCGTAGAACGGCGGCTGCAGGATTCCCGCGGGAAAGACGATTTCGTTCATGCTGCTGTTGTTGTAGGCGTTGACCGTGGGCGGCGTCATGCCCCATTCCGTGCGGTCCACGGGCTTGCCGATTTTCCCGAGCCGCCGCCCGAATTCAAACTCCGCCGCGCGCCTTTGATTGGCGAAGTAGGAAGCGCGGTCGATCTTCAGCTCGGAATAGTCACGCCATTTGTCCGGGTAACCGATCTTAACGGCGAACGCTTCGAGTTTGCCAGTGGCTTGTGCGCGGGTGTCCGGGCTCATCCAGGAGAGTGTCTGCAGATCGTCGTCGAGTGCCGCAATCAGGTTACGGACCATCACCAGAGCGTGCGCCTTAGCTTCTGGCGGAAAGTACTTCTGGACGTACAGCTGGCCGAGGGCTTCTCCCAGCGCCCGGTCGGTGGCCTGCGTGCAGCGCTTCCAGCGTGGCTGAATCTCCTTCGCGCCGGTCAGTATCTTGCCGCGAAATTCAAATTCTTCGGATACGAATTTCTCGGGAAGCGCAGGCGCTGCGGCATTCAGGAGGTGCCAGCGGTAGTAGGTTTTCCAGTCCGCGAGCGGCGAAGCTGTTAGTTGCGAGTCTAGCGCCTTGAAAAAGTCTGGCTGGCCGACATTTATTTCCTGCAATTCCGGATGACCGAGTAATTTGAAGTAACTTTCCCAATTAAAATCCGGAGTCAGCGCCCGCAGTTCCGCCATGTTCATGTGGTGGTAGGTCTTCTGGGGATCGCGCAGGTCGGTGTTTTTCATGGAGGCAGCGGCGAGAGAAGTTTCGATCCCGAGGACCGTGTTGGCTTCCGCCGCGGCCGTCGGCGCGGAATCTCCAGACAGCTCGAACATCTTGGCGACGTGTTTTACATAGGCGTCCCGCAGTTGCTTCGATTTGTCGTCTTGCTTCAGGTAGTATTCGCGCTCGGGCAGTCCCAGCCCCCCCTGCCAAGCTGCGCCGACGACCTGCGTGCTGTCTTTGGCGTCCTGGTTGGCCCTAAACCCGAACAACACTCCCACGCCTTCTTTTTGCAGCCGCGCCGCTTCGGCTTCGAGGTCGGCGCCGTTTTTCATCTGCGTGATGCTGGCCAGTTCTGCGTCCAATGGTGTTGTGCCGGCGGCCTCAATCGCTTCCGTGTCCAGGCAGCTGGCGTAAAAATCGCCGATCTTTTGTTCGTTCGAGCCCGGCTTGGCTTGCTGTTTCACAGCCGCATCCAGAATCTCCCTCAGGTTCTGTTGATTCTTGTCGACCAGCTGCGAGAACGAGCCCCAGGTGGAATACTCGGGAGGAATCGTATGGGCTTTCATCCAGCCACCCATGGCGAACTGATAGAAGTCATCGCAGGGTTTGCACCTTCTGTCCAGATTCGCGGTGTCGAATCCCCAATAGCTGCGCTCACCCGCTGGCTTCGCCGAGGCCCGCCGTGCTGCCGCGGCCATGGCCATCGCGGACACCAACATCACCGTCACCATGATCCCCACCGGTTTTCTACGATTCTGCATGCCTACTCCCCATTTCGCTTGCTGGCCATGTTGACGCTCTGGAGCTTGCTCGGTTTCCGACCTGAGAGACAGACGAAGGACCGCGCACCAGCGTTTCATAATTGTCGGTGATCGTCGTAGTTCGCCACTGGAGAGCGGCACCGCGAGACACGCCGTATCCTTCCTCACCCGGGGACAGCGAAGCATGTCAAGACGAGACAACTAGAGAGGCGCAAGGATCACTTTGCGGGCAATGGCGATTCATACTTCGTGATGTCGACGCCTTGCCAGTCTCCGTGCTCGATGCCTTCACGAATCTGTGCTCCGGTTTTGCCTTTGTGCGATTGCTCGTAGGCGTAGAAATCTTCGCGTTCGCAAATCCCGCATACCGCGGCGTGCTTGCTCACAAAGCAATCAAGCAGGCTGCCGTGGCCCTGGCTGCGGTCGCAGTGGCAATAGCATGGCTCCTGATAAAGAATTTTTTTGATGCGCGCCGCGATGCTGTAAGCATTCTGAGCAACCGGGTCGCTGAACAGAGAAGGGCCCATGGTCGCCGGCAACTGTCCCGCTGGCACGGAATTGTGAAATGCGGGAACCGCTTCGGCATTCGCTTCTTGCCACGAAGTGTCCACGGATCGCGACGAAGCCCGCTCGGGAATCAGCACCAGACCAAGCGCCACGGCCATGAGAATCGTTCCACCAAAGACTTTTTGTATTCCCCGCATATGCGGCCCCTCCCCTAAACTGGCGCGCAACTAAGCAGCGCGCGGCAATTGCTGGCTATTACTCTACGGTGCTCTCTCGCTAAATTCCACTCCCCGTTTTTGCCGCGTCCCGTCGACGGCCACATCAGGGAAGCCGAAGGACGCCAATGCGGATCACTTCTAGCCGCGTCACGTCCATCACTTTGTCGTTGTTCATGTTATCAATCTGACTGTTCGCAATGAAGAAGAAGTCGGACCCCCGGATGGCTCCGGTCGTCGGCAAGATACAGAAATTGCTGCGGTTTTCGAGGACCGTTGTGCGCGTCACGCGAAGGCCGTCACTGGAAAGGTGAAACGAGGCGACGCGGGGCGACCCGATGCCGTTTTGAATGCCAATGAGACCGCCCTTGTGCCAATAAAGACCATCAATGCCCGCGAGCGTGCTGCGCGGTCCTGGATCGACGTCGCGGCTTGCCCCGCCGGCCAAATCGACATGCACTACGCCCAGGTTATCCGCAACGTACAAGGTGTGGTCGTCCTCTCCGAGGGCAATGCCGTTGGGATAAAAGAGGCGACGATGAAGCGCTACGGCCGTGAAAGTTCCGGCAGCCGGATCGAACCGCAACACCGCGTCGGCCAGACTATCTGTCGTGATCACTTCGCCGTTCTTGCGGATGACCAGATCGTTAAAGCCGTGTTTCGCCGAACCCTCGGGTTTGAAGCGTCCCAGCAGCTTCCCCGCTGCGTCAAAATGCAGCAGTTCGGTGCGCCCACCGTCGGTGAATGAATCGGCCCACACCGTGCCGTCGTTGGGGCTGACCCGGATGCCCAGCACCGGCAGCAGTCGAAAACGGTCTGCCGGGACGAAGTCCGAGATTTTGCCATCGCTTGCAATTTCCACAATCTTCCGGCGATTAAGGCTGCCGAGGTAAAAGATGCTCTGCTGCGCATCGTAGGCCAATCCTTCCGGAATCAGATCTTTCTCGGTGGTTCGAAAAGCTTCGCGCGCTTGCGCCAGCACCGGGAAATCGCGGTGGACGGTTTCGACCAGCGTGGTGAATTCCTTCGTGCTTTTCAACTCCAGAAAGGTCGGCTCGCCCGAAGGATCGAATCCTTCCTGCAAAGCGATGCATTCTTTCAAAAGCGCCAAGGCCTGGCGCGTCTCCCGCAAGTGTTGTTTGGCGGCGGCGAGAAAATAAAGCACCGCGCCGCGGTCCGGCAGCGTGGGTTCGAGTTTCTCTACGGCGGCAATCTGCTCTCGGATTTCCTGGGCATCCGTGGGCTCGGCAGGAGCGCCCTTAATCTCTTCTGGGTCCTGGCAACGGGCCATCGGCGCGAGAAACACTACTGCCAGGAGGGAGAGCATCGCCGTAAGCACTGCGATCTGGGAGCAACCTAGTTTTATGGCCGCCTCGTGCACATGACGTTTCTTGCCGCGCGTCAAAGAGCAAATGTAAGAGTTACTCCGCATGGGAGGGGGGCGCGGCCTGCTCGAAGGTGGCCGCGAAGGCTAGACCAGTAAGGGCCGCGCGCGGGTATAGACTGCACCCGCAGCAGGAGCCGCAGCCGGCCTAACAGTAACATGCCGCAGACGGAGGTTACGCTGCACGCGCGCGCCCCAGGCGCGCACAAAAGCATAGTTCAGAGCGCCGCCAATCACCGAGCTGGCCAGGGGAATCAAACGGCCGACCCACTTTTCCGCCGTTTCCTGTCCGAGCTTCACGGCCAGCCGTTCTGCGATGCGCGGAGCGAGTCTCTCGAGAATCTGCTTTTCGGCTAGATCCTTGCCGTAATCAACGCCCGTAGCTGCGGCAGCAGCCATCCACAACTCCAGCCGTTCGCTCTCGCCACGCTGCTCGAATCCGTAAAGCAAGCAAAGTCTCTGGATCAGGCGTAGAGTCAGAATGGTGAGCAGCCCCGCATCGGGAATGAGGGTGATCATTCCTCCCAGGCCAAATCCGGCCCCTTCAAGAAGCGCAAGCCGTTCCGTGTCTCGAATCAGCGTCTTGGCGATGGCATCCAGGCGCGCTACCGGCACCAAGTGCATCTGCCGGAAGTCCGCCACCTCAAGTCCATATTTCCGCTTGAGTTGCCGCCGAAACTCTTCCCTGTCGACTTCGATCGAGCGCAGCCCTTTCAGGAGCCCCAATCGAGCAAGCTTTGCGAAGGCCCCTCCGGACGCGGTGTTGTATAACCTTGACATGCCTTTAAGCATCCTACGGCGGTTAGATGCGCCTGGCAACCCCCCTGTCGTACAGTTGTGGTATCAGGGTTGCTCTAAGCCCTAAGGACAGGGAGTTGCACAAGTAGCGGCAGGAACCCCCGCGTACTACTTGACGGGGAAAATCTTTTCGGTAAACTGCATTTTTCTCTATGGCTACCTTGCCACAAATCGTTCCCTCGGAAGTCGTCCACGACTTCGACTTCCCCCAGCGCGAAGCGGCTTTCTTCTACGGCCTCTTCCTGCGTGGCCATTCCGCAGAGAAATTGCGCCAAGACATCGAAGTCCCCGCGTTGGTTCTCGCTAAATGGCACAAAGAAGCGGAGCGTGAGCCGGAGCTACGCGATATCTTCACCCGCATGGTGGAATACCGCAGGCATGTCCTGGCGATTTTCGATACTCTGGTTGGTTCCGACGTTCACAACCACCGCGTGCAGTAAGCATTCCCGCGCAATCCAGTGGCGGCCGAACTTGGTTGGTTTTTAGAGGGTAATTCTTCGCTAGCAACCTCTCTCTTCTAGCATCCTGTCCTATCGTTCAAGTCAAAAATTGTCAGGCAACCCTCTGCCAGCTTCCCGGTTCTAACGGGAATCGGGGGACAAGTGCCACAAAATGTAGGAGATTCGCCGGTTGACGGGCAGCTTGTCCGGGGGTAGAATTCAATCGTCCGAGATGTTGAGGTGTGCCAATGCCACGGGTAATTCGTACCCTGATTGCTACTGCATTCTCGTTTGCCATCCTTACTCCAGCACTCTCGGCTCAACAGGCCCAGGATCCCACAAATCCTCCTCCTCCTCAGACGCTCACCAAAGAGCAACGCAAAGAACAGAAACAGAAAGCACGCAAGACCCTCAAAGAACTCGACAGCCAGTACAAACAGTGGCTGAACGAGGACGTGATCTATATCATTTCGCCAGAAGAGCGGAATGCGTTCCTTCAGCTGGATACCAATGAAGAGCGCGAGCAGTTTATCGAGCAGTTCTGGCTTCGGCGCAGCAGCAATCCCGATCTTCCGGATAACGATTTTAAAGAAGAGCACTACCGCCGCATCGCTTACACCAACGAGCACTATGCCTCCGGCATTCCTGGCTGGAAGACGGACCGCGGTCGCATGTACATCATGTGGGGTCCGGCGGACGAGGTAGATTCCCACCCTTCGGGCGGTACCTACGATCGGCCGATGGAAGAAGGCGGGGGCTCGACCACTACCTATCCTTGGGAAACTTGGCGGTGGCGTTATTTGGAAGGAATTGGCGAGAACGTCATTCTGGAATTTGTGGACCCGAGCGGTTCGGGTGAATACCACCTGACCATGGATCCTTCAGAAAAGGACGCCCTGCTGCACGTGCCCGGCGCCGGCTTGAGCTTGCTGGAATCGATGGGCATGGCCTCCAAGACGGACCGCTTTACGCGCTCCGACGGCACTAACCTCCCGACTGCCTTGGGTGGAACGCCGGCAAGCATGGATGAATTCAATCGCCTGGAACTCTACGCCAAGGTGCAAAAGCCGCCCGAGGTCAAGTTCAAGGACCTCGAAGCGATTGTGACCGCGCGCATTGTCCGCGACCAACTGAAGTTCACCTGGCGCACGGATTTCATGAAGGTAACCAACGACACCGTGTTGGTTCCCATCACGATCCAGGTGTCCAACGGCCAACTCAACTTCCAATCGAAGGACGGCATCCATTCCGCCACCATGAACGTTTTCGGGCGCGTTAGCACGTTAACTGGCCGCGTGGTTCAGACTTTCGAGGATCCTGTTTCCAAGGATTTTCCTGATTCCTTGTTCCAGCAATCGCTTAAATTGCAGTCGATTTATCAAAAGGCCGTGCCCCTTCGCCCGGGCCTCTACCGGCTCGATATCGTCATCAAGGACGTACAGAGCGGAAACGTCGGCGTGGTGAACACCAGGCTTGCCGTGCCTCGCTATGCGGACGAGAAGCTGGACGCGAGTACGCTGATTCTTGCGGATCAACTCGAGCACGTTCCCGCCAAACAGATTGGCACCGGACAGTTCGTTCTGGGATCAACCAAAGTGCGGCCTCGCCTCAATAGCGACTTCACAACCAGCGACCGCATGGGGATCTATCTCCAGGTCTACAACCTCAAGCCCGACGACAAGACCCATAAGTCCAGCGCCACCTTCCAATTCACCGTGAAGAAGGGCGCCGAGCAGGTGCTGCAATTCAAGGAAACGTCGGAAGAAATGAAGCAGACCGGCGACCAGGTCACCATCGAAAGATGGCTGCCGCTGGCATCGCTGGCTCCCGGCAAATACACGATCGAAATTAATGCCAACGATGGCATTTCCAATCAATCTATTTCCAAGACCGCGGACTTTACGGTCAGGGGGCCGCTGGAGCCGACCAAGGCAGCTGCCAACACCGTTCCGGGGAGGTAGTCAGCAGTGATTAAAGGACAGCTCCGAGTCATGGGGGGTCTGGTCCTGGCCGCAGCGTTCTCCTTGCTGGGAGCGAATCCGGCAGTGGCGCAGCTGAAGTCTGTTCAGGGGATCCTTTCCGGAGTCGTTCGAGACACGGCTGGCACGCCTCAAATGGGCGCCACTGTGGAAGTGATCCCGGAATCGATTGAGGCGGCCACCGCGCCAGGCATCGGCTTTTTCACCAACACGCAGGGAGTTTTCCGCAACGAGCGGCTGGCTCCCGGCTTCTACACCGTGCGCGTTACCCTTGCAGGTTTTCTCCCCACGCTGGAAAAGCACGTCCGCGTAACCGCCAATCTTACAACGCTCATCCGCATCCAGCTGCAGTCCATGTTTGCATCTCTCGAGCAGTTGCGGCGCGCCCCTTCTTCAGCCCCGAACGAAGCGGATGATTGGAAGTGGGTACTGCGCTCTGCGACCTCCGTGCGGCCCGTACTTCAGTGGGTCGACGAGGACCCGCTCGGCACCTTCACCGCGGACTCGGAATCGGTTCCCTCGGAGCCATCGCGAGGACGGCTGGAGTTTACCGATGGCGCCCGCAGGCCCGGTTCGGTTTCCAGTCTCCCCGCTAGCCCTGCAACGGCATTTGCTTACGATCAGCAACTTGGCGTCACCAGTCGGCTGCTGCTTGCTGGCCTGGTAAGTTATGACGGCGAGTCTCCTGCTGGTGGCATCGCTACGGTTTGGCTGCCCACCGGCTCGCTCGGCGCCGGGCCGCACACCGCGCTGGTGCTGCGCGAATCGAAGCTGGGAGATATGGGCCCTACCTTTCGCGGTGTACGCATCGATCAGGGCGGTTCCATGGTTTTTGGTACCCGCGCGATCCTTGAATATGGCGGCGAATATGTCTTGGTCGGTCTTGGCCGCTCGGCCAGTTCCTTGCGTCCACGCTTGCAGCTTGATGCGCGCATGTCTGACGATTGGCACGCTTCCCTGATTTTTGCTTCCATGCCAACCGGTCCCGAACCACTCGAGACGCTTGACGGAGAAACGGCCAACACCTTGGCGGCTGCGGTGAACGAACTGGATGCGTTTCCCGTACTCATGTGGCGGGCAGGACGTCCCGTGCTGGAAAGCGGTTTCCACGAGGAGATGGCAGCCGAACGTAAGCTGGGCGCGCGTGGCAAACTGCAGGTTGCCGCCTTTCACGAGGACAACACCCACATCGCCGTCTTCGGTCGTGGCAACAATCTTCCTGTCGCGGACTTTTTCCAGGACGTCTATTCCAATGGTTTCTCTTATGACGGCGGCTCTTCGAGCAGTTGGGGCACGCGTGCGGCGTACCGGGAAAAGTTGGGCAATGACGTCGAACTTACCGCGCTTTATGCTTTTGCCGGCGCTTTGACTCCCTCAAGCGCGGCGACCGGACCCCTCCGCGAGCTGTTCCGCACCGCAGGTCGCCACTCTGCCGGCGCCAAAGTTTCCGGAAGGGTGCCCCGCTTCGGCACCAGGGTCTCGGCGGGCTACCAGTGGATTAGTGGTGCAACACTGACTCGCGTGGATAGCTTTGGCGAAACCCTCTTTGACATGGAGCCCTATCTCCATGTCGGTGTGCACCAACGGCTCCCCAAATTTGGCCCTGGCCGCTGGGAGGCCAACGCGGAATGCGACAACCTCCTCGCGCAAGGTTACCTCACCCTGAACACCCAGGACGGTCGTGTGACGCTGATGCCCGCTTTCCGCACGTTCCGGGGTGGGCTGAGCCTGCAGTTTTAAAGGCAATTTGGACTTTAGAAAGCTGTATGCGTCCTTCCAGAAAGTGGATTATCGAGAAATCCCCAGCCTTTAGATTCTGTAAGTTATTGAAATATAAGGAAGTGTTTGCAAATGCACGCTTCCAAGGAATGGACATTGGTTTGCACCTAAGATTTTGTGTCGGGGTGTCACCCTGCCTGGGCCGTTTATGAAGCAGAACCTATGAAGCAGAACCTACGAGTCAGCCTCGGGGCCGTTGTGCTAGCGCTTGCCACGCTGGCAGCTATGATTTTTGCCTGGCTCAACTTCGTCCAGAGGACCGAGTTCGAGACTCCCGACGATGGCGTCGTTTGGCTGGACACCACCCAAGGGATTCAAGCCCAGCAAGTGGCTTCGAATTCCCCGGCGGCCCGCGCTGGGGTGCGCATCGGGGATCATCTGCTGGCCATCGAGGGCGCGCCCGTCACCCGGCAGGTGCAGGTAACCAAACGGCTGTGGCGCGCAGGGCTTTGGACGCAAGTGCGCTACAGATTGGCCCGTAACAGCGAGGAGTTTGAGACCCTGCTGGTCACCGCTCCCGCCGAGAAACCCACGTCCATTGAGAATTATGCGCGTGCTGTTGGCCTGATCTATCTCTTCATCGGTCTTTTCATTTTTGCGCGCCGCTGGAACGCCCCGCGCGCCGTGCACTTCTACATTTTCTGCCTGGTGTCGTTCATTTTCTTCTCTTTCCACTACAGCGGGAAGCTGGACACCTTCGACTACGAGGTTTATTGGATCAAGATCCTCGCGCAAGTGCTCATGCCGGCTTTGCTGCTGCATTTTGCGCTGGTCTTTCCGGAACGCACGGAGGGAACCAGCCGCTCTCTTTCCAAGCTCAGCTTCGTCTATCTGCCGCCGCTAGCGATTCTGCTCGTGCATGTCAGCACGGCCCTGGGGGCGCTCGGTTTCGTTCCCTGGCTTGGCTCGCGCGTGCTTCTCGACAAAATCGCCTACAGTTATCTCGGGGGGTGCTTTCTTGCGGCCGGATTGGTTTTCTATCGCAATTATCGCGGAGCCCCTGCCGGCGTCTTGCGGCAGCAATTGAAATGGCTCACCGCTGGTACCTTCGTCGGCACTCTTCCGTTCGTCGTTTTCTACATCTTGCCGTACGCCTTCGATGCGGCTTCCAAGCCCTGGATGAAGTTCTCGACGATTAGCCTGGTGTTCATCCCGCTGTGCTTCGGCTACGCCATCATTCGCTACCGCTTGATGGATGTGGACATCATCTTCAAGCGCGGCTTGGCCTATACCGCGGCCACGGCGGCCATAGCCACGATCTATTTCTTCTTCGTGGCGCTCATCCCGCAGATCTTTCACGCCCAGGCGAACGGTCCCGTCGGCGGCATCATCGCCATCGTCATCGCCGCACTTCTCTTCCAGCCTTTCCGCGAATGGATTCAAGCTCGTCTCGATCGGTTCTTCTATCGCGACCGCCTGGACTACCGCCGCACGCTGATCGAGTTCGGCCGCACGCTCACCAATGAAGTGCGGCTGGAGCCCATGCTCGGCTCGGTGATGGACCGCGTTTCGCAAACGCTGCTCGTCGACCGCCTAGCGATTTTTGTCGAGGACGTCGCACATCCTGGCAATCTCCGCTTGGCCCGCTCGATGGGTGTGCGCCTGGCGGAGCCTCTCGATCTCAGTTTCCTCGGTCCGGCCCGGCCCGAGTTCGCGCGGGGGGCGCTCTTTTTCGAGTCGCCCCGCGCCGCGCGCGACGTCAGCGAGTCCGTTCGTCGCACTCTCGAACAGCTGGACCTCAACTACTACGTCCCCTGCCGCATTCGCGAGCACAGCGTGGCTGTGCTGGGCCTCGGCAAGACCGTCGACGGCGACTATCTCTCGAGCGATGACGTCGAGCTCGTGGAAACGATTGCAGGCTATGTCGCGGTGGCTCTCGATAACGCCCAGCTTTACACCTCGCTCGAACAAAAAGCTCTGGAGATCGCGCGGCTCAAGGACTTCAGCGAAAACATCGTGGAATCCTTGAATGTCGGCGTTCTGGCCGTGGATCTGGAAGGCATCGTGGAATCCTGGAACACGCGCATGGAGCAGCTGTTCGGCGTGGCCCGCCAGGAGGCCGTTGGACGCCAGCTGCGCTCCCTGCTTCCCGAAGAGCTTGCAGCGGAAATTGCCGCGCGCGGGGACGCCGAGCAGATTACCGGCATTTACAAACAGCGTCTGCACCACCACGGCAAAGCGCTCACCTTAAACGTTTCCATCACGCCGCTGGTCAGCAAGTCCGCCGAGCGCATCGGGCGTCTTTTGCTCTTCGACGACGTCACCCAGCGCGAGCGCATGGAAGAGCAAATGTCGCAAACCGAGAAACTGACCTCGCTCGGTCTGCTGGCCGCCGGCGTCGCGCATGAAGTCAACACCCCGCTGGCGGTGATCTCCAACTACATCCAGATGCTGGCAAAGCAGATGCCCGACGGCGACCCGCGCCACTCGATCATCGAGAAAATCGTCAAGCAAACATTCCGCGCCAGCGAAATCGTCAACAATCTCCTGAATTTTTCGCGCACGGGCGCAGCCGAGGTCGTGGACATTGATGTGAACCGCGTCCTGGAAGAGACTCTCTCGCTGGTCTCTCATCCGCTAAAGACTTCGCAGATTCAAGTAGTGAAGCACCTGGGTGAAACGCTCCCTGCTGTGCGTGGCTCAGCGAACAAACTACAGCAGGTCTTTCTCAATCTCTTCCTGAACGCCCGCGACGCCATGCCCGGCGGCGGCTTGCTCGAAGTGCGCTCGGGCGCCCACAACGGCAGCGTGGAGATTGAAGTTGTCGACACCGGTGCGGGGATTCCGCGCGAACACATTCACCGCATTTTCGATCCCTTTTTCACCACCAAAGCCAGCGGCCGCGGCACCGGTCTCGGCCTCTCCGTCAGCTACGGCATCATCAAGGAACATTCCGGCAAGATCGACGTCCGCTCGACTCCCGGCAAAGGCACTTCATTCCACGTAGAGTTCCCCGCGGTCAGGAAGTCGGTTCATGTCTAAGGGTTCCATCCTGGTTGTTGACGACGAATCAGAAATTCGCGAAGGCTTGGAACTTCTGCTCAAGACCGAAGGCTATGGCGTCTCCAGTGCAGAAACCGGAGAGTCTGGTCTCGCCAAACTCGAAGAACATCCGTTCGATTTGCTGCTGCTCGACGTCAGCCTGCCCGACCGCAACGGTCTTGAACTGCTTCGGGAAATTCGCAAGCGCGATCCGCAACTCTCCGTTGTTTTGATCACGGCCTACGGCTCCATCGAAATGGCCCGCGCCGCATTCAAGGGTGGCGCGCTCGACTACATCACCAAGCCCTGGTCCAACGACGAACTCCTGGCGCAAGTAGCGCAGGCCGTCGAATCACGCCATCTGCGCGATGAAAACGTCCAGCTCAAGCGCGCGCTCAAGCAGCGCTTCAACTTTCCCAACATCATCGGTAAGAGCGAGAAGATGCTGACGCTTTTCGATCTGATCACCCAGGTGGCGCCCTCGCGCTCCACCGTGCTGATCAGCGGCGAAAGCGGCACCGGCAAAGAGCTCATCGCCAAAGCCATTCACTCCGCTTCTACGCGCGCGGACAAAGCTTTTGTCCCGGTCAACACCGGCTCCATCCCCGTGGATTTGCTCGAATCGCAACTCTTCGGCCACGTGAAGGGCGCTTTCACCAGCGCCGTCGCTTCCAAAAAAGGTCTCTTCGAAGTCGCCGATCAAGGCACCATTTTCTTCGACGAGATTGCCACCATCAGTCCGGAAACGCAGGCCAAGCTGCTGCGTGTGATTCAAGAGCGCGAGTTCATGCGCCTCGGCGGGACGGAGCAGCTCAAGGTCGATGTCCGTATTGTGGCCGCTTCCAACGTCGAGCTACTCACGCTTGTGCGCGAAGGCCGCTTTCGCGAGGATTTGTATCATCGCTTGAATGTAATTCATCTTCAGCTTCCCCCACTCCGCGATCGCCGGGAGGATGTGCCCGCGCTGCTCGCCCATTTCCTGGTGCGCTATTGCCTTGAAAACGGCAAGCCCATGCGCCAGTTTACGGCCGGCGCCATGAAACTCCTGATGGATTACGATTGGCCGGGCAACGTTAGAGAATTGGAAAACGTCGTCGAGCGCGCTGTCGTGCTCTCCACGCAGGAACGCGTCGACGTGGATTTGCTTCCCGAAAGCATTCGCAGCAAGGAAATCGTCCGCGGTGTCCGCCTGCAGCTCTCGGAATTCCTTCCCCCGTTGCCTGGCGAACCCGGTTCACGTTCCGGGGCCGATCACCCGCAGCCTTCGCTGTTTCGCATCATGGACGAGATCGAACGCCGCATCATCATAGACATGCTCGAACGCACCAGCTGGAATCAGACCGAAGCCGCCGAGCGTTTTTTGATTCCCCTTTCGACGCTGAACCAAAAAATCAAGCGCCTGGGAATCGACGTACGCCGCCGCGGCCGCGCCGATGAATCTCTCTCAGCCAGCATAGGCAAGTAACCCGGTTATTCAAAAACCGCTGGCCGCGCATTCCGCTCTTCTTCTCTCCAGACTTTCATCTTGCATCTAGGAGTTTGTCTATGCACAGTATCGCGGGATGATTCTTCGCCTCTGCAGTCCTCGGGCCCGCAGTTCGCTCGCGCTCCTGGCGTCAAAGCCCGCTACGGCTCTCGCTTATTCCCGCATGCGTTATGCTTTGCCTGACAAAATTGGCGGGCCGACCTGGATTCCGGACGTTGGCTTGGTGCCGCAGTCGGCGGAGAACACTAAGCAATGAGATTCATTCGCATCGGCATCTGCGCCCTGGTGGTCTTCGGCGTGGCCTCCCATGGCGCCGTCGAGGATTGGGCGCGCGCGGTCCTCGAGATCGGGGCCGCGTTGCTATTCCTGGCCTGGGCCGTCGGTGCCTATCTCACCGAAGAACATCAGCTCGTGGTTTCCCCTTTACTCTTGCCTCTCGTCGCTCTCCTGCTGCTCGCGCTCGGCCAGTGGGTGTTTCATCGCACGGCCTCGCCTTACGGCACACGCATAGAGCTGCAACTGCTCCTCGCGGATATTCTCCTGCTCTTTTTAGCCGCGCAAGCATTCCGGACGCTCGAAGACTGGCGCAGCTTTGTATGGTTCGTGATGAGCTTCGGATTCTTTGTGGCTCTCTTCGGCATCCTGCAGCACCTGACCTTCAACGGAAAGCTCTATTGGTTTCGCGAGATGCGCTTTGGCGGCATTCCTTTCGGCCCCTACGTGAATCGCAACCACTTCGCCGGATTTACCGAGCTGGTCATTCCCGTTTCGCTGGTTCCTTTGGTTCTTGGTAAAGTGCGCCGGGAACGCTGGTTTCTCGTCAGTCTCTTTGCGGTTGTCCCGATCGGCGCTCTGGTTCTTTCCGCCTCCCGCGGGGGAATCATTAGTTTCTCCGTGGAACTTGGTGTGTTGTTCCTCTGGCTGGTGCTTCGTCGCACCGTCGGACGACACTTGCTCTCCGGTGGCGCCGTCCTGCTGCTCGCTTTTCTCATGGTCTCGTGGCTCGGCGTCGAGCAGCTGATCGGAAGGTTTTCCTCCCTGCAGTCCCTGGAGGTGACGGTTGGAAAACGCGCCTCCATGCGCGCCGACACCTGGCACATTTTCCTGGACCATCCCTGGACGGGCACCGGTCTCGGCACCCTGCAACTGGTCTTCCCTGCGTACGAGACTCTCTATGACGGAAAAATCGTCAATCACACCCACAATGACTACCTCGAGGGTCTCGCGGAAACGGGCATTGTCGGCGGCTTGTGCTGTGTTTGGTTTCTGGGCGTGCTGCTGGTCGATTCGCTTCGGCGCTTGTCGCAGCCGATGGGCGCCTTTGCTTCGACCGTGCAATTCTCGGGTCTCGTCGCGTGCCTTGGGTTTCTCACGCACAGTCTCGTCGATTTCAATCTGCACATACCGGCAAACGCTCTCCTTTTTTTCCTCATGGGCAACCTGGCCACAACGGAAATCCGCCAAGCCACGTCGCCAGTTCCCAATTCGGGAAACGTACGTCACAGGCGTCGAATTCACTGACAGTCTCGATCCTTCTGACTGTATAATCGATGCTGGGGGTCATGTATTCGTATGCAGCCAGCGAGACTGGGTGCGGAGATCTTGTGTCTCCTCTCCACCACCTTGCTCGGATTACTGGTTCTGGCGCCGCCCAGCCGCGCGCAGGCCGTTCTCGAGACGCCACAGCAAACCAACGATCGCATTCGCGAGCTTTCCGCCGCGGCCCGCACAGGTCCACACGACTATGTCATTGGCAACGGGGACGTGCTCTCCATCGAAGTATTCGACGTGAAAGAACTCAGCCGCGACGTGCGCGTTAGCCAAACCGGCACCATCGGCATGCCGCTCGTGCCCGTGCGTTTGCATGTCTCCGGGCTCACGGAACTCCAGGCCGAACAGAAAATTACCGAATTGCTCGAAGCCAACGGTTTGGTTTCGCATGCCGACGTAAGCGTTACTATCAAAGAAAGAAAAAGCAAACCCATTACCGTTGTCGGTGCCGTGGCGCATCCGCTGGTCTACCAGGCCGATAGTCAGGTGACGCTCCTGGAGGTCCTCGCCGAAGCCGGTGGGCTTTCCAATGATGCTGGTGGTCAAGTCATCGTAACGCGTCCGGTGCCAGAGATGACCTTCGATGGTTCGGAGCCTCCTGCGAGCGATCCGGCGGGCGGCCATCCGGCTAGCTCGAGGCCCGTTAAACCTGAGACCAAACCCCTGACCGAAGCCGCTGCTCCTTCCTCCTCTCCCGCAAGCGGGACTGCGGCGGAGCCTCCCGATTTGTCGGCGCCCAACACTTCCCCGCAAAAATCCATCAACGCTGCTGGCATTCCCTCGACTTCTGTTCCCGTCGATACCATTACCGTCAATCTGTTCGAACTCATGGAAGCCGGCAACACCAAGAACAACATCACGCTGCAGGCCGGTGATGTGGTAACCGTGCCCCATGCCGGCATCGTGTACGTCCTGGGTGCGGTCGGCAGGCCCGGCGGATTCGTGCTCACCAATGACCGCGAGCAATTGAGCACCTTGAAGATTCTCGCCTTGGCCGGCGGTTTCACCAACACCGCGAAAACGGACCACGCCGTGATCATCCGCAAGGATGCCCAGGGACAGCAGCACGAAGTGACGCTCGATCTGAGGAAGATCCAGAAGCGCGAAGCCGAAGATGTGCAGCTCGAGCCCAGCGACATTTTGTACGTTCCGCAGAGCGGCGCCAAGCAAGCTCTTTTGAGATCCCTCGAGTTTGGCATCGCCCTCGGCTCGGGGGTCGCGCTCTATCGACTCGCGTATCACTAGAAGGAATATGGCGGACGACAACAAACTCATTTCTCGCGAAAACGGGGCCAACGGTTCCGTCGAATTGATTCCCCCGCCCTCCCGTTTCCCGGTCTGGGACCTCTCGCCGCGCGAGCCGCATCTTTATGACTACCTGCTCATCCTTCGCAAGCATCAATGGCTGATCCTGTCTTTCTTGGTGGCCGTCGTTACCATCGTCACCATCGCCACGTTCCGCATGCAAGCCGTTTACGTGGCTACCGCGCGCATTGAAATTGACCGCGAGAATGGCAATCTCCTTCCCTTCCAGGGCATGGAGCCGTACGACTACATGATGGATCTCGAGAACTATATCGAGACGGAGTCGAAAATCTTGACCAGCGAAACGCTGGCGCTGCAGACCATCCGCAGCAGCGGCCTCGGCGCGCGGCCGGAGTACGCTTCACCCAACGGGCCGTCGGAAGCACTGGCCATCGGCAGCCTGGAAAACCAGAAACGTCCCCCGGAGCTCGGCGCCTTTCTTGGCAGCCTCGGCGTAAAGCGTGTTCCCAACAGCCGCCTGATGGATGTGACCTTCGAGTCCACGGATCCCCGGTTCGCCGCGCTCATCGTCAACGAACACATCAAGAATTTTCAAGATCAGAATATTAAAAGCCGCTACGATGAAACGACGCGCGCCACCACCTGGCTCCACGACGAGCTGGACGAACTCAAAATCAAGGTTCAGGAATCCGAAGACAAACGCATCGCCTACGAAAGAAAAAACCAGATTTGGACCCTCGACGACAAACAGAACATCACCACGCAGCGTCTCTCGGATATCAATAAGTCCCTGACCGACGCTCAGGAAGAGCGCATGAAGAAGGAAGCGCTCTACCAGTTTGCCAAAGCCGGTGACATCGGCGACGTTCCCCAGCTTCGCGAAAATCCCATCTTGCAGAGCCTCATTCAGAAGCGCCAGACCACCTCCGAGGACTACATCGACGCGGTCGGCCAGTATGGGCCGAATTTCCCCAAGGTGCAGCGCCTGCAAGCGCAATTGAAAGATATTGACCAGCTCATCCAGAAAGAGCATGTCAACACGCTCAATCGCATCGAAAATGACTACCGCGAAGCCAAGCAGCGCGAAACCTTGCTCACCCAGGCCCTCGATCAACAAAAGGTGGATGCCAACGAGATGGCCGAGCGCATGGTCGAATACAACATCCTCAAGCGCGAAGCCGAAGCCAACAAAGCTCTCTATGACGGGCTGATGACCAAGCTCAAGGAAGTCGGGATTTCCGCCGCTTTGCAGTCTTCCAATATCCGCGTGGTGGATCCGGCCATGATCCCCGCCTATCCGTCGCGTCCCGCCAAAGCCAGGAACATCATGCTGGCCTTTCTCGTCGGGCTAGTCGGCGGCATCGGTCTCGCTCTCATGCGCGAGTACCTCGACAATACCGTCAAGACCCCGGACGACATCGAGACGCTGGCTCGCCTGCCTTCCTTGGCCGTGGTCCCGCAGTTTAGCGGCTCCAATGCCAACGGCTACGGCTCGCGCAAACGCCTTTTGCAGGGCATCTCGACGAACGGCCACGAAAAGCGCATCGAGCTCGTTGCCCAGCACTTGCCCAAGTCTCAAATGTCGGAAGCTTTCCGCGCGCTGCGCACTTCTCTTCTGCTTTCGCAGCCCGGCCGTCCTCCACAAGTCATCCTGGTAACCAGCGCGCTCCCTCGCGAAGGCAAAACCACCGCCGCGGCCAACTTGGCGGTCACGCTGGCCCAGCTCGGCGACAGCACCGTGCTCGTCGATGCGGACTTGCGCAAGCCTGGCGTCGGGCGCCTGCTCAATCTGGGCACCGCCAAATACCCCGGCTTCAGTTCCTATTTGGCCGGTGTTTCCAGTCTTGATCTGGTTATCGTGCCGCACCCCGAAATTCCCAATCTAGCGGCCATTCCCACCGGCCCGCTGCCTCCCAATCCGGCTGACTTGTTGTCGTCACACAAATTGGCGGAGGCCATCGCCGAATTGCGCACCAAGTTCAAGTTCGTGGTCATCGACTCGCCTCCGGTCATGGCCGCCACGGACGCCGTCATCCTTTCTGTGCAGACCGACGGCGTTCTGCTGGTGGTGCGCAGCGGCGAAACTCCCAAGGAGGCCTTCACGCGCACGCGCGATTTGCTCGTCAGCGTGAAGTGCCACATCCTCGGCGTGGTCCTGAATGCAGTGGATTCCAGCGCCCCGGACTACTACTATTCTTACCGGTATTATCCCTACTCTTATGGCTACGGCCCCCAAGAGGCGGGTGAACTTCCACATGACCACGATGAACATTCAGAAACCGTCTCCGAAAGCTCCGCGCGCCATAGCGACGACGATCAAGCCTTGTAAGGAGGCACTTTGCGTTACTTGATTACCGGCGGCGCCGGTTTCATTGGTTCTCATTTGGCGGAGCGCCTTCTGGCTCGCGGCGACCGCGTCGTGCTGCTAGACAACCTTTCCACCGGCAGCATGGATAACATCCGCCACCTGAAGGTTTCCCGCCAAATGGAATATCACCTCGATAACATTGAAAACCTCCAGTTGCTTGCCGAACTCGTCGACGATGCCGACATCATCGTCCACCTGGCTGCCGCCGTGGGCGTCAAGCTCATCGTGGAAAGTCCGGTGCGCACCATCGAAACCAACGTCAACGGTACGCAGCGCATCCTCGAAGCCGCTTGCAAAAAACGCAAACTCGTTCTCACCGCTTCCACTTCGGAAGTCTACGGCAAGAACACCAACGTCCCTTTCCACGAAGACGCCGATCTGGTCCTCGGCCCCACCACCAAAGGCCGCTGGAGCTACGCTGCCTCCAAAGCTCTCGATGAATTTCTTGCGCTCTCTTACTGGAAAGAGAAAAAGCTCCCCGTGATCGTGGTCCGCCTGTTCAATACCGTAGGCCCGCGCCAGACCGGCCGTTATGGCATGGTCCTGCCCAATTTCGTCAAACAAGCGCTGGACCACGAGCCCATCCGCGTCTACGGCAACGGCCAACAGTCCCGCTGCTTCTGCGACGTCCGCGATACCGTCGAAGGCCTTATCCGCCTGATGGACACCGACCGCTCCATCGGCGAGGTCGTAAACGTCGGCAACACCGAAGAGATCACCATCGAAGGCCTCGCTCAATTGGTCAAAAAGCGCACCGGCAGCTCTTCCTCGATCGAATTCGTCCCTTACGATCAAGCCTACGAACCAGGTTTCGAGGACATGATGCGCCGCGTCCCCTGCGTCGATAAACTGCAAGCCCTGACCGGCTTCCGTCCGGAAACCTCCCTCAACGAAATCATCGATCGCGTAACCGCCTTCTTCCGAGAAAAAGAAGAAGCCGCCACTCCTCGCGCTGCCGCCAGCAGCGCCGCCGAATATCGTCCGGTACGTTGACTAGAGATTGGCCATGTCCGAGGGGCGGCGCTGTCGGTAACACAGAATCTCTGCCTACTTGGACAGCGGACCCGCGAATTTTTCGTCCGCAAGTGCTTGGTCCTGCTGAAGGTCAACGGCTCTCGCCGAAATACTTGTTTCCCACGCGCCGCTGGGACTGGACCACCGCACAACATAGAGAATTTTGATTCCGCCAATCTCGCGACAATCCTCGAAGTCGGCCCTCACCAGGAATCCACCCAAAATGGTCTGCTCTGCGATGTGCCGGCACGAGCCCAGCCGGTCTCGACACCCAAACGGAATTAATTGCTCGCTCCCTCGGGTGTCGTCCCGCTGACAGCCTACCTTTCACCCTTGGCAATCTTCTCCACGCGCTTCCCTTTCACGTCGTCCCGTGCGCCGTATCTGACAAGACGTTTTGCCATCGGAATCGTCTCAGCTAATGCCAAGGAGTGAACCTCACGGCTTGTGACCGCCCTTTTTCGGGGAACAATTCCCGCGACAAAGCGTATTCACAGTTGCTTGCCAAACGCTTTCGGAAGGATAACCCCCGCGAAATGAACACTATGGCCTCGCTCGACACGGCATTTCGCGATTTTAAGTACGCTCTCCGCACCCTAGCCCGCACTCCCGGCTTCACCGCCATTGCCGTGCTGACCCTGGCCCTCGGCATCGGCGCCAACACCGCCATCTTTACCCTCCTCGACCAGATCCTCCTCCGCCTTCTCCCGGTCAGAAATCCCCAGGAACTCGTTCTCCTGACCATGCGCGGCCAACATTACGGCAGCAATTGGGGCGGCAATGCCCTCTCCCATCCCATGTTCCGCGATTTCGAGGATCACAATGAAGTCTTCTCCGCCATGTTTTGCCGTTTCCCCACCTCCGCCAGTCTCTCGTTTGCCGGCCAGGCGGAGCGCGTCGACTTGGAAATGGTCTCCGGAACCTACTTCTCCACTCTGGGACTCCATCCCTACCTCGGCCGCGTCTTCACTCCGGAAGACGATCGCGTGCCCGAAGGCCATCCCTACATCGTTCTGAATTACGCCTACTGGAAAACTCGTTTCTCTGGCGATCCCGGAATCGTCGGCACCGCTCTTACGCTGAACAATTACAAAATGACCATTGTTGGCGTCCTCGAACCCGGCTTCGACGGCGTCGAACTCGGCCGTTCACCGAAACTCTTCGTCCCCATCATGATGCAGAAGGAGGTCCTCGTCGGAAATCCCGAGGACATGCTGAAAGAACGCCGCAACCGCTGGGTCAATGCCTTCGGCCGCCTCAAACCGGGCATCACCCGCGAGAAAGCCAAGGCCTCCCTTCAGCCTTTCATGCACTCCATGCTCGAAATGGAAGTGAAGGAGCGCGCTTTCGCCCACGCCTCGGCCTACGCACGCGAGCAGTTTCTCAAATGCTGGATCGACGTCTTACCCGGCTCGCAAGGCAGGTCCTACACGCGGGAAGGCCTCTCGACACCCCTCTGGGTGCTCATGGCCACCACCGGGCTCGTGCTCCTGATTGCCTGCGCCAATCTCGCAAATCTTCTTCTCGTCCGCGGGTCAGCGCGACGGAAGGAGATGGCCGTCCGGCTGGCCATGGGCGCCACACGCAGTCGCATCATCTCGCAGCTGCTGATCGAAAGCCTTTCTCTCTCAACGCTCGGAGCCCTCGCTGGCCTCGCGCTCGCCTATTGGGCCGACAAGGCCCTTATGGCTGCGTATCTGCCCTCCGATTCCGGCGGCTTGCGCATCTCCACGACTCCCGATTTTCGTATTCTGCTCTTCACTCTGGCCGTCACGGTTGCGACCGGCGTCTTCTTCGGCCTCGTGCCCGCTCTTCAAACCACCAAACCCAATGTCGCCATAACGTTGAAAGATGAAGCCGCCGCCGTCGTTGGTGGCGGCCACGGCGGCCTGAGAAAATCTCTGGTCATTGCGCAAGTAACTCTTTCCCTGTTGCTACTAATCGGCGCAGGCCTTTTCCTTCGTAGTCTCGGGAATCTGCGCAATCTCGGACCCGGATTTCCCGCGCAAAATCTCGTGGGCTTCGAAATTGACCCTTCCTACAGCGGTTACAGCGTCGAGCGCATGAAGGTTTTTTATCCTCAACTATCCGAAGCTCTGGCTTCCATCCCCGGAGTGCAGTCCGTCGGCCTCGCCAGTGTGCGCATCCTGGAAGGCGACGAATGGGACAGCAGCATGACCGTGGAAGGCTTCAGTCCCGCCAAACCGGAGGACAATCCCGAGCCTTACATGAACCAGATTGGTCCCAACTATTTCCGAACCATGGGCGTGCCCATCGTTGCGGGCCGTGATTTCCGCGCAACCGACAATCACGAACAGAAGCATGGTCCCGATCCGCTGGACTGGCGGCCCACGGTTCTCATGATTAACGAGACCTTCGCGAAGAAGTATTTCGCCGGCCGCAATCCTATCGGCCTTCACGCCGGTTTCGGTTCCGATCCAGGAACGCCCACAGACATGGAAATCATCGGCGTCGTTCGGGACATCAAATACACTTCACTCCGCGATGAGATCCCGCCGCAGGCTTTCGTTCCCTTCATGGGCAGTCGTTACCTCGGAGGCATGGTCGTTTACGTCCGCACCATCGCCGATGCCAATCAGTTGATGTCCGCCGTCCGCGTCAAGGTGCGCGATCTCGATGCCAATCTTCCCATCTACGCCATGCGCACCACCGAAGTCCAGATCAACAATTCCCTCGCCAGCGAGCGGATGATCGCCAGCCTCTCCGCGGTCTTCGGTTTTCTGGCTACTCTTCTCGCGGTCATCGGGCTCTATGGCGTCATGGCTTATACCGTCGCGCAGCGCACCCGCGAAGTCGGCATCCGCATGGCCCTCGGTGCCGCTCAGGGCCATGTCATTTGGATGGTCATGCGCGAAGTGTTGATGCTCGTGGCTATCGGCGTGGCCGCAGGCGTGCCGGCCTCTTTGGCGCTCACAAAACTCGTCGAGAGCCAGCTCTTTGGCCTCTCGCCGCACGACCCTCGAACCCTCGTTCTCGCGACGGTTGCGCTGGCCTCGGTAGCCTTGGCCGCCGGCTACATTCCAGCCCGGCGCGCAAGCCGCCTGGACCCCATGAAGGCCCTGCGCTATGAATAAATCATCGTCGATCGGCTAGCGCCTTGAAGCCCGCGGGGGATCGCGCGGCAGCCTAACCCCAACTACATCTTCCGCCAGTCGCCAGATTGCTCGAAGGCGTGCGCCGCCTTGTAAATGGTCGACTCGTCCCAATGCTTCGCAATCAGCATCAGAGCCGTAGGCAGACCGTCGATCATCCCGCACGGCACGCTCATCGCCGGATGATGCGTCACGTCAAACGGACACGTGTTCCCGATCATCTCGGTTGCTCTTTGAAAGTACTCTTCTCGAGTCGTGTCGGCGGGCGGCAGAGGCTGCGGCTTCATCGGCAGCGTAGGCATCAGCAGCAAGTCGTACTTCCGCAGCACCGCGTCATAAGCCTCTCTTAACCGCCGGCTCACATTGACGGCTTTTCCGTAGTAGTGCGTGCCGTGATACTTCCGCGCGTATACGCCAAACGTCGTCCAGATCTTGGCCGTCTCGCTCAACTCGTTCGCTCGCAACGTCCAGCCATGTAGCTTGTCGATCATACTCGTAACGTACAAGTCCTGCCGCGAAAGCCCATAGCCGTCCCCGAACATCATGGTCCCGGCAATCCCCTCCACGCCGATCGGCGTCCATATCGCCGCACCGGCCAGGTGCATCGGGATGGACACCTCCTCCACCGTCGCGCCTAGCCTCCTGAAAATCTCCGCACCCTGCCGCACTTTTTCATCCACGGCCTTCTCCGACTCCAGTCTCCCAAATCCTTCCTGCACCAACGCGATCTTCATCCCTCGCGCGCCCACGCCCAGCGCCTCGCTGTATTTATCCACCTTCGGCGAATACTGCCGCGGATCGTACCCATCTACCCCGGCAATCACTTCCAGCATCAAGGCATTGTCCGCTACGGACGCAGTCATAGGCCCGATGTGGTCCAGAAAAATCTCAATCGGCATGATCCCCGTATAGGGCACCAGCCCGTGAGTGGGCTTCATTCCATAAATCCCACACCAGCACGCCGGGATACGGATCGATCCACCCTGGTCTCCACCCAGCGCCATATCCGCTTCGCCCAGCGCCACCACCACTCCTGATCCCGACGACGATCCTCCCGCCGAATAGCCCCTCTTGTAAGGGTTGTGCACCGGCCCTTTGGCCCCGGTGTGACTGCTGCCCGACAGACAATACGACTCACAGTGGGTCTTCCCCACTATCTCCACCCCGGCGTCGAGCAACCGTGTCACAACCGTCGCGTCGATCTCCGGAACGTATCCTTCCAGGATCGAGTTGCCGTTCATCATTGGCACTCCCGCAACCATCGCGTTGTCCTTGATCCCAATTTTCTTCCCCACGAGCGGCCCCTCAGCCGCACCGCGAATCGAGGTCTTCACATACCATGCGTTGTGTGTGTTTTCCTCTGGCGAAGGAAACCTTCCCGGTGTGCGCGGATACTTCACCTCCGGCAAACAATCCGGCATCCGATCCACCACGTTGTAGGCCTCGACGCTCGCTTTCATCAGCCCGATGTAGGACTCCACGTCCGCGTCCGTCAGCGAAAGCCCAACCTCGTCCGCCGCCGCGCGAACCTGTTCGGGTGTTGGTAGTTGAACCGCCATTTTTTTCTCCTCGGACAAAACTTTTCAATCGCTGAACCCTCAGGCCGCCCAGCAAACGTGGCGGCAGTATACAAACTTCCGAGAGGGGGCGCGCTGAACTTGTGGTCCGCGCCCCTTCGTTCTTTCTCCTTGCAGATTACCTTGGCCCGGTCATCGGCCTGTCCAGAGCCCGTTGCGCATTTGCTTTTGGGGGGCCTCGGCGGATACTAAAACCGTTAGCACTTCTGCTTTCACGCCGAACTCTAGGCAGCTGCAAGATAGACATAGCGCAGAATAAATAGAACCGTGAGAATCCAGACAAGCGCGTTGATTTCCTTGAATTTGCCCGAAGCCAGTTTCACCACGGTATAAGAAATCAGGCCCAGGCTCAGACCGGTCGCAATACTGAACGTCAGCGGCGTCGCCAGCATGGTGATAAACGCTGGCAAGGCTTCGCTGAAATCATTCCAGGCGACCAGCGCCAAAGATTCGGACATCAAGACCCCCACCAGGATCAGTGCCGGCGCTGTAGCGCAGGCCGGAATCGCGGTCGCCAGTGGCGAGCAAAACATGGCCAGCACGAACATTCCCGCAACGGCAATATTGCTGAAACCTGTGCGGGCACCGGCGGCCACACCCGCCGCGCTCTCGATATAGCTCGTGACCGTGGAAGTGCCCGTCAACGCGCCAAAAATCGTCCCCACGGAATCCGCCAACAAGACCCGGCCAACGCGGGGAATCTTGCCTTCCTTGATGAAGCCGCCCTGCTCCGAAACGCCCACCAGGGTGCCAACGTTGTCGAAGAGATCGACAAACAAAAACGCGAAAAGAATTTCCAGAAAACCGAGATGCAGTGCACCTCGAAAGTCCAGCTGAAGAAAAGTCGAGGACGGGTGCGGCATGGCGAAGAATGCGGCTGGCCAACTCGAAATGCCGCGCAGCATCCCCAGAAGGGTAGTCCCGAGGATGCCCATCAAAATGGCGCCGTGGATTTTGCGCGCCATCAGAACCAGCGTCAGGGCGAGTCCGAAGCACGCGGTCTGTACTTCTTTGTCAGCGAAGCTGCCCAGACCAACAAACGTCGCGGAGTTGGCCACCACGAGTTTTGCATTTCGCAATCCAACAAATGCGATGAACATGCCGATTCCGGCAGCCGTTGAGTGCTTCAAGCAAACCGGCATGCCATTCACAATCTGTTCACGAACTCGCGTTACGGTAAGAACCAGGAACAACACGCCCGAAAAAAAGACCACCGCCAGAGCGGTCCGCCAAGGAACGTGCATCGCGAGGCACACGGAATAGGTGAAATATGCATTTAGCGACATTCCCGGCGCCAGTGCGATTGGGTAGTTGGCATACAATCCCATCACCAGCGTCGCGACCGCAGCGGAAAGACAAGTGGCAAACACCACGCCATCCGCGGGCATTCCTGCCTGCGCGAGAATCTGCGGATTGACCACGACAATGTAAGCCATGGTCACGAACGTGGTGAGGCCGCCCAGCAACTCCTGCTTCACCGAGGTCTGATTCTCAGTAAGTTTGAAGTAGCGATCGATCAATCGTCCCTCCGCGCTCTCCCTCAGGCCGCAAGGTTTTTGCGCTTTGCGGAAACCTCCGGCTAGGAAAAGCCCGATACCACCAGTCTATGAACTCCCGGACGCGTTTGTCCCTATGCCGCGCCCGATCGTTCCCGAGGTTCAGCGAGACCGAAACCCATAACTGCGGACAGAAATCTCAATAAGGAATCTTGTCAGGCCGATCGGCCCACGCGCGAAATCCCGCGAGGGCTTCCTCTCGCATCACTTGCGTGGTGGGAATGCGCCGCTCTGAATGAGGCCGTCGCAACTCACCGTAGATGAACGAATCGTCAAACCCGGCTTTGGCGGCATCTTCTGCCGTAGTGGCGAAATAAATGCGCGACAGCCGCGCCCAATAAATTGCGCCAAGGCACATGGGGCACGGTTCGCACGAAGTGTACAGCTCGCAATCCTTCAGTTCGAAGACGCCGAGTTTTTCGCAAGCCCGCCGGATCGCCAGCACTTCCGCATGGGCTGTCGGATCATTGGCGGAGGTCACTTGATTTGAGCCTTCGGCGATAATCTCTCCATCCCGCACAATCACCGCGCCAAACGGCCCTCCGCGTCCGGAAAGCACGCTCTCGATCGAAAGCTGAATCGCCCGTGCCATGAAAGGATTGCTCAAGTCTTATGGCCACCGATTCTGTCGTTCCCCAACTTTCAAGCCTTCGGCCGCGCCGTCGCCAAATGCCGCTAGGAAGGCAACCGAAGCCCGCGGCAACCGGCAAGTATATGCCCGGCAAACGGCCACGCAGCACTTTTTTCGTCTTGAATTATCGATTTTGCTGACTTGAAAAGCTGAAGCTATAAGTCTACGCTTTCCTCTCATTCTCACGAGATTTTCTCTGGGTCCGCTTTTCACTATGAATTTGCGCGCCTTCCTCTCCCGCCGCGTGGTAACCGCGGACGCCGTGCGTCCAGCCGCCCTGCTCGTCGAAGGAGACCGAATCCTCGAGGTTATCACTGCCGAGCAGGTCCCTCCCCAAACAGAGGTGCATGATTTTGGTAATGCCGCGATTCTTCCCGGACTCGTCGATTGCCACGTTCACATCAACGATCCCGGACGCGCAGAATGGGAAGGATTTCTAACCGCCACGCGCGCCGCGGCCGCGGGAGGCTGCACCCTCCTGGTGGACATGCCGTTGAACTGTCTGCCGGCCACCACCAATCCCGCCGCTCTCGATGCCAAGCGGGCAGCGGCAAAGGGCCGATGCCGCGTCGATTGGATGACCTGGGGAGGAGTTGTCCGAGACAACCCGCACGACATTGCGCCGCTGGCCAAAGCGGGAGTGCCGGGCTTCAAATGTTTTCTAGTTGATCCCGGCATCGATGGCTTCACGATGGTGACGGAGTCGCAGTTACGTGCTGCACTGCCCCACGTTGCCCGAACCGGCCTGCCGCTTCTTGTCCATGCTGAGCTTCCTGCTCCCATCGTTGCCGCTACCGAGAACTTGGCGGATAGAGACTGGTCGCGCTATGAAACCTATCTCGAATCGAGGCCTGAAGAAGCGGAACTCTCCGCGATTCGAATGCTGCTGTCGGCATGCCGCGAATTCAAGTTCCGCCTGCACATTGTCCATCTCTCAGCCAGCAAAGCGCTTCCCGAACTGCGCGCCGCGCGTTCCGCAGGTCTTCCCGTAACCGTGGAAACCTGTCCGCACTATCTGCATCTCACCGCCGAAGCAATCCCCGGCGGAGCGACGCTCTTTAAGTGCGCGCCGCCGATTCGCAGCCGCGGCAACTGCGAGCAATTGTGGCAGGGCCTCCGCGACGGCACCATCGATCTGGTGGCGACAGATCATTCCCCCTGTCCGCCGGAAATGAAGCGCCTCGCAGAAGGAGATTTCCGCAGCGCCTGGGGCGGCATCGCCAGCCTCTCCCTGGCTCTTCCGCTTATGTACACCGAAGCGAACAAGCGCGGATTTTCGCTGTCCGATATTGCGAATTGGATGTCCGAGGCTCCCGCAACTTTAGCTGGCTGCCACACTCAGAAAGGCCGCCTGGCAGCAGGACACCATGCGGACTTTGTCGTTTTCGATTCCGAAAGTGAGTTCGTAGTGAGCGAAGATCGATTGCCTTATCGCCACCCGGTTTCGCCCTACCTCGGAGAAAGGCTACGAGGGGTAGTGAAAGCCACTTATCTTCGCGGCAGAAAAGTGTTCGGCGACGGCGAGTTTCCGGGAGAGCCGATGGGTATGGAGCATCGGCGGTAGCGGAAAAGCAACAAAAGGAATGGGAAGCCGCGCGTATTCGTCTTTTGAACTCTCGCGCAACCCAGTTTCTGATTGTCTGTCATACACTAATACAGGCTGGCGAGCTCCCAGAAAAGACTGGATGATTCCGCGATTCGAATGAAAAACGCTCCCATCGTCGGTACCTCCGTTCCCCGCATGGAAGGGCGCGACAAAGTCACCGGACACGCGCACTATGTGGACGACATGGTTTTGCCGGGCATGCTCTATGGAACGACCGTTCGCAGCCGCATCGCTCGCGGCAAAATCGAAAGGATTGCGTTCGGCACAGGCATCGACTGGAACACATTCGTAATCGTAGGGCCAAGAGACATCCCGGGAAAAAATTGCATCGCCCTCATTGAAGACGATCAGCCGTGTCTCGCGGATGGCATGGTCAATCACCCGGAAGAAGCTCTTCTCTTACTGGCGCATCCGGACCGCCATCTGGTGCCAAAAGCCGTTGAAGCCATATCGGTCGAGTACCATCCCCTTCCGGCGATTTTCACAATGGAAGAGAGTGAAGCGCAATCGCAAATCATTTGGGGCCGAGACAACACCTTCAAAAGCTACCGGATCGAAAAAGGCGACGTCGATGCTGTGTGGCAAAGCGCTGACCACATCGTCGAAGGTGAATATACGACCGGCGCGCAAGAACAGCTCTATATAGAAAACAACGGAATGATCGCTGCTTTCGATCCCCACAAAGGCCTCACCGTCTGGGGCTCGCTTCAGTGTCCCTATTACGTGCACAAAGCGCTGATGAAACTCTTGGGGCTCTCCGCGGACCGTGTGCGCGTCGTGCAGATGGAAACGGGTGGCGCTTTTGGCGGCAAAGAAGAGTATCCCTCGATGATCGCCGCCCACGCCGCTCTGCTCGCCATGAAAGCAGGCAAACCGGTAAAGATTATTTACGACCGCATGGAAGACATGGCGGCCACCACCAAGCGCCATCCTTCGCGCACCCGCCACCGCACCGGCGTCAGCAAAGACGGCAAGATTCTGGGTGGAGAAATTGACTTCACCCTTGACGGCGGCGCTTACAAAACCTTGTCACCGGTAGTCCTTTCGCGCGGGGCCATTCATGCCGGTGGTCCCTACTATTGGCCCAGCGTTCAGATTCGCGCCAAAGCGGTGGCCACCAATGCTCCGCCGCACGGCGCGTTTCGCGGATTTGGCGCGCCACAGTCGCTGTTCGCGCTGGAGCGCCACATGGACCGCATCGCTCAAGTGGTCGGTCTTTCGCCGGTCGAAATCAGGCGGCGAAATCTCCTTAAGCCCGGCCAGACCACGACAACGGGACAAACGGTCGAGGAACAGATCGATCTCGGCAAACTTCTCGATCGCGCTCTGGAGCTCTCGGACTATTCAGCGAAAAAAGAACAATTCGCGAAAGCCAACCAGCAGTGCGCCCGCAAGAAAGGAATGGGCATTGCCGCATTCCTGCACGGCGCAGGATTCACCGGTTCCGGCGAGCGCTTTCTCGGATCGCTGGTCGGCGTGGAAGCCTCGGCCGATGGCAGCCTGCGTATCCTTGTTTCAAGCACGGAATTCGGCCAGGGAACGAACACCGTGCTCTGCCAGATCGCGGCCGAAGCCCTTGGTCTTCGCTACCTGGACATGGGCATCGCTCAACCCGACACCGACCAAGTGCCGAACAGCGGCCCCACGGTCGCATCGCGCACGGTGATGGTGGTCGGAAAGCTCGTCGAATCGGCGGCCCTCGGAATCAAGGAAACGCTCGCCGCCAGTGGAATGCTTGGCGATTCCTACTCGCCCGAAGAGTTCCGCAGCGCCTGCCTCGGCTATGTCCGAAAACACGGCAAATTGCGCAGCCTGGTGCAATACCAACAGCCGGACGATATTGTTTGGGATGAGGAAAAATATCACGGCTCGGCTTACGCTGCGTTTGCCTGGGCCGTTTACATCGCGGAAGTCAGCGTCGATCTGACCACCTACCAGGTGACCGTGGACGACTTCGTGGCGCTTCAAGAAATAGGAAGGGTCCTCCACCCCGTTCTCGCCAGAGGACAAATCATCGGCGGCGTGGCACAAGGCATCGGGTTTGCCTTGTACGAGAAAGTGATTTGGGAGCAGGGCCGCATGCAGAACGGCCAGATGACCAATTACATCATGCCGACTTGCGCTGACTTGCCTTCCATTCGCGTATATTTTGAGGAACTGGGAAACATCCACGGCGCGTATGGCGCAAAAGGCATCGGCGAACTCCCCATGGATGGCCCAGCCCCGGCGATTGTCAATGCCGTCGAAGACGCGCTGCACGTTCCGTTCCATGCGATTCCCTTGCTTCCGGAAGACATCTTTGCGGCGCTCTCAGAAAGCGCGGCGCCCGAGAGTGCAGCCACGTCAGCGCGAGGAAAGGAATGACGGAATCCCCAGAGGCTCGAGCAAAACGGGAAATCTCCATCACCGTGAACGGGAAGCCCGAAACCGTGCAGGTCTACGCGATGGAGCGCCTGCTCGACGTGCTGCGTCACGAACTTGGATTGACGGGAACGAAAGAAGGCTGTGGCGAGGGCGAGTGCGGCTCCTGCTCTGTGTTGATAGACGGAGTGCTGGTGAATAGCTGCCTCATTCCCGTTCTTCAAGCGCAGGGTGCGAAAATCGTCACGATCGAAGGTCTTGCTTCTAACGGCCACCTGCAGGCACTGCAGCAGTGCTTTCTGGACTGCGGCGGCGCCCAGTGCGGCATCTGCACACCGGGAATGATCCTCGCCGCGCATCATCTCTTAAGCAACAACCCGCAGCCTACGCTTGAAGAAATCCGCGAAGGGCTTTCCGGCAATCTCTGCCGCTGCACGGGATACACGCAAATTCTGGAAGCGGTAGCGGAAGCCGCACGCCGGGAAGCCGCAACGTGAGAGCCCAGCCCGCCGAATATGAACTGGTTGCCCCGCGCACTTTGTCAGCAGTGCTAGCGCTTCTGGCTCGGGAGCCCGGCGCATGGCTTCCTATCGCCGGCGGCACGGATGTCATGGTGCAATATTCCGTCGGGAAACTGCCCACGCGAAAGCTCGTCAGCATCTGGAATCTACCCGAGTTGCGTCGAATCGAAGTGTCCGCGGACGAAATCCAAATAGGCGCAGGTTCGACATATACGGATTTGCGCGAACACGAAGTTGTCAGCCGAGAGTTCCCGCTGCTGTCCAGTGCCGCGAGCTGGACCGGCGGAATCGCCACCCAGAATCGCGGAACCCTGGGCGGCAATATTGTGAATGCTTCGCCAGCAGCGGATTCTCTCCCCGCGCTTGTCGTTTATGAAGCGGAGCTGGTTCTTGTTTCCGCGCGGGGAGAACGCCGGTGGCCCTACGCCGACTTTCACGTGGACTACCGGAAGACGCAGCTCGCACCCGACGAACTGATTTGCGCCATCTGCCTGAAGAAACGGTTTTCAGAGTATTATGCGCATGCGCGCAAAGTTGGTGCGCGCAACGCGCAGGCCATCGCCAAAGTCTGCTTGGCGGCATTGGGGCGGCTTGCGGATGGCGTTGTCGAGGATATTCGCCTGGCGATGGGCAGTGTCGCGCCCGTCCCGCTCCGTTTGACCGAAACGGAACGGATCGTAAAGGGAAAACGAATCGATCCGGCGCTGGTCCAGTTGGCCAGAACAACCGCAGCCGCGGAGGTCCGGCCGATTGACGACCTTCGCTCCACGGCGCGCTATCGCGCGGCTGTGGCGGGAAATATAGTGGCGGAGTTTCTCGAGCATTTGAGTGTGCGTGGCGGTCCTAAAGAAAACAAGAGTGACGTGCTCGCGCGATGGAACGGTTTGCGACCGCATGAAGCGGCGGAGGAAATTTTCGCTTGTTGCGGTTCAAAAGCCTGGGCCCGCGGCATGGCGGCTCGAAGACCGTTTACCGGTGAAGCCGATTTACTGGCTGGCTGCGATCAGGTCTGGAAGAGTTTGCCTGAGTCTGATTGGATGGAAGCGTTCCGCAGCCATCCGCGGATTGGCGAATCGCCTTCGCCGGCCTTCGGCCGAGCGCGCTCCACTGCCTGGTCCGGAGAAGAGCAACGAAAAGCGGGAACTGCTGGTGAGGACGTCAAGACCGCTCTTGCCGAAGGCAATCGCGCTTACGAACAGCGGTTCAACCGCATCTTTATTGTCTGTGCCACCGGCAAATCGGCGCCGGAAATCCTCGGGATTCTAAGGCGGCGCTTGCGGAACGACGAAACGAAGGAACTTCATGAAGCAGCCGAGCAGCAGCGGCAGATCGCGCACCTCCGGCTGAAGAAATGGCTCATCACATGAAACGAATCTCCACGCACGTTCTGGATGTCAGTCAAGGCAAGCCGGCGAAAGACCTGCCGGTACGGCTGGAGAGGCGAGACTCCGCCGGCGAATGGCGCGTGCTGAATCTGTCGCGCACGGACGGAGAGGGCCGGTGCCCTCAATTGCTGCCGGAGAAAGAGGATCTTGGTGCGGGGCTCTACCGTTTGGCGTTCGATACGGCGAGCCATCACTTCGCTCAAGAGATCCTAGGACTGTATCCCGTCGTCGAGATTACCTTCGAGGTACGGGAGGGCGAATCGCAGTTTCACATTCCTTTGCTCTTGAGTCCCTATGGATATACGACGTACCGTGGAAGCTGATCCGATGATCATGCTTGCCAAAAACAGCTACGGTAAATCGCGCGTGCGCCTCGCAAAAGTGAAGCGGCATCCTGACCGCCACGATTTCCGCGAATGGACGGTCGAGATTTTGCTCGAAGGAGATTTCGAGTCCTGCTTCGTCGAAGGCGACAACAGCAAGATTCTCCCCACCGACACGATGAAGAACACGGTTTACTCGCTGGCACGAACTTCCTCGGCGGAGTGCATCGAAGAATTTGGCAAAGAATTGCTCGCTTTTTTTCTGGATCGCAATCCCCAAATCTCCGCGGCGCGAGTCACGATGTCGGCGAAAGCCTGGGAGCATCTCCACACCGGCGGAACACCGCACCCCACTGCATTTGTCGAAGCGAGCGCCGAGTGCCAGACGGCTGAAGTTGCTGCGAAGCGGAATGAAGCGCCGGCGATCAGGTCGGGGTTCGAAAATCTCGCCATCCTGAAAACCGCGGGCTCGGAATTCGCGGGATTCATCAAGGACTCGTTGACGACTCTGCCGGAGTCAACCGACCGCTTGTTGGGCACTTCCGCCCGCGCGCGATGGAAATATTCTTCGCCCGGCGTGCCGTTTGTTCCATTGCGCTCCAAGATCCGCGAAGTGTTGCTCAACGTTTTCGCCGGGCACGCAAGCAAATCCCTGCAGCACACTTTGTATGCCATGGGAGAAACCGTTCTCCGAAATGTTCCGGAAGTCGAAGACATCGAATTGACGATGCCGAATAAACACTTTCTGCTCGCGGACCTTTCGCGCTTCGGGCAGGACAATCCCAATGAGATTTTTGTGCCCATCGATGAACCTCACGGCACCATCGAAGCACGCCTGCGTCGCCAAGGTTAAGACTTCGTGTCAACGTCTCTGAACACAAAAACTCGTGCAGATGAGGTGGTCGCTCGCTGCAAAAGACTGGCGTCTTTTTCAGAAGACGCGGGCAGCACGCGCCGCACCTTTCTTTCGCCGCCGATGCGCGATTGTCACCGCGAAATCACCCAGTGGCTGAGAGCAGCGGGAGCTGAAGTGACGGTCGATGCGGCTGGGAATTTGCGCGCCTTATACGCGGCTGCCGAATCCCCTGCGCCAAGGATGGTTCTCGGTTCGCACCTCGATACGGTCCCCAATGCTGGAGCCTACGACGGCGTTCTCGGAGTTGTCATGGCGGTCGCGCTCCTCGAATCTCTCGGAGGTCGCCGGCTTCCCTTCGCAATCGAGGTCGTCGGTTTTTCCGAAGAGGAAGGCGTCCGTTTCGGTATACCCTTCATCGGCAGCCGCGCCCTGGTCGGCAGGCTCGATGACGAACTTCTGGACCGCAAAGACGCGAACGGCATTTCCGTTCGCACCGCCATCACGAACTTTGGACTGAATCCGGCAGAAATTCCGCGCGCGATGTTGAGTCATGACGCTATCGCCTATCTCGAATTTCACATCGAGCAAGGACCAGTCCTCGCTTCCCTTGGTCGGTCGCTTGGAGCGGTGGATGCCATCGCGGCGCAAACTCGCATGGAGTGCGAATTTCTGGGCCGCGCCAATCACGCAGGCACAACGCCAATGCATCTCCGGCACGATGCCCTCGCTGCCGCAGCGGAATGGATCGTTGCGGTCGAGTGCACGGCCCACAACCAGCCGGGCCTGGTAGCGACGGTCGCCCAAATCGCGGCAAAACCCGGCGCGAGCAATGTCATTGCGGCGGAAGTTCGTGTGACCCTCGATGTTCGCTACAAATCGGACGACATTCGCGATCGCGCTCTAGGCTATCTCGTTCAGCAGGCGCAAGAAATTGCCGAGCGCCGCGGCTTGACGCTCGGGCAAAACGTGCTCTTGAGCCAGCGCGCGGTAGCCATGGACCCGTACCTCATCGATCAGATCCAGGAAGCTATTCGCAGCACGGGCTGCCAGCCGCATCGCATGACCAGCGGAGCCGGCCACGACGCCATGATCCTGGCCGAAAAAACTCCCGCGGCGATGATCTTTCTGCGATCCCCCGGCGGAATCAGCCACGACCCGGCGGAATCGGTCGAGGTGGAAGACGTAGCAAAGGCGCTCGAATGCGGGTTGCATCTGCTCGATCAGCTTGCCAGTTCGTCCGAATTTCAAAAAAGGATGTGCCGTGCATAACCTCGGTCAAACGCGCAGTTCTCATCAACGCCATCACCTGCTCCTGACTCCCGACACATTTGTTCGCACGACTCTGCCGGGCATGAAGAACGCTTCCGCCATCGTTCACATCGGCCCCGCCCTCGGCGCCGCTTTCACTGAATACACCGCTGAGTTTGAGCCCCAGGGCGAGTTGGGAACTACCGTCGCACAGCGTTTTGTTTACGTGATCGAAGGAGCGGTGACGCTGGAGACCAAGGACAAGCGGCACGACCTCGGAGCGCGCGGTTACGCCTATTTGTCCGAAGGATTTTCGCACCGCGTGGTCGCCAAAGAGAAGAGCCGGGTGGCCGTCATTGAGAAACCCTACGAGCGACTCGGGAAGTCCGAGATGAAGCACTTGCTCATTCAGAGTGAAGATGCCGTTCCTTCGCACGGGCTCGATGGCGATTCCGATTTGCAGGTTAAATGCCTGCTTCCCGACGATCCGCGATTTGATTTTGCAATGAACACCATGGTCTACCAGCCGGGTGCCGCTCTCAGCATGGTCGAGATGCACGTCATGGAACACGGACTCTTGATGCTCGAAGGCGGCGGCATCTATCGCCTTGGCGATTCGTGGTATGCGGTGACCGCTGGCGATTTCATCTGGATGGGACCGTGGTGCCCGCAGTGGTTCGGCGCGATCGGCAAAGCTCCTGCAAAATATCTCATATACAAGGATTGCAACCGGCATCCGCTGGCAGGAACACCGCCCGCCGGCACGCCGCGATGAAAATAGAAGTCGATCGAGATCGCCTGTCGACGGAGATCGCAGAGCTGGCTTCGATTTCCGAAGCTGAGCCTCCTGCAGTAACACGAATTGTTTTCACGCTAGCGGATCTCGAGGCGCGCGCATGGTTTATTCGGCGCTGCGAGAAAGCCGGGCTGGCCGTGCGCCAGGACGCGATTGGGAATATTTTCGCCCGCTGGACAGGTTCCGAGCCGAACGCTCCGGCAGTGGGCACGGGTTCTCATATCGACGCAATCCCCAACGCGGGAAAATATGATGGCGTTGTGGGTGTGCTCGGCGGTCTGGAAGCGATTCGCGCTTTACAGCGCAGCGGTTTCCGACCAAAACACTCGATCGAGTTGCTGGTGTTCACTTCGGAAGAACCCACACGTTTTGGACTGGGTTGTCTTGGCAGCCGAATGCTGTCAGGTACGCTCTCTGCCGAAGCGGCAAGAAAGTTGCTGGACAAAGAGGGAGCTTCGCTCGAACAAGTTCGCCGGATCGCCGGTTATAACGCACCGCTCGAAGAGGTTAAACTGCCGCCGGGCTATTACCAAGCTTTTGCGGAGCTGCACATCGAGCAAGGCCCCCTGCTCGAGCAGCAAGGGATTCCCCTCGGGATCGTCACGCAAATCGCTGCCCCTGCCAGCCTGCGTATTTCTGTCGAAGGCGCGGGCGGCCACGCGGGTGCAGTGCTGATGCCCGATCGCAGAGACGCGCTGTGCGCCGCGGCGGAACTAATCCTCGCAGTGGAAGACTCTGCGAGAGCCAGCGGAGCGCTGGATACGGTGGCCACCGTCGGCATCTGCGAAGTGTTTCCCGGCGCCGTCAATAGCATCCCCAGCCGCGTTCATTTGACTGTCGATATTCGCGATACGAGTCTTGAGCGGCGTGACGCTGTAATGCGCGCAATCGCAGGTGCGCTTCAAACCATTCAGACCAAGAGGCAAGTCTCTGTCCAGGAACAACTGGTCAACGCGGATGCGCCGGCTCAATGTGCTCCTGCGATTGTCGAAGCTCTCCGAGAATCTTGCCTCAAACATGAACTACCCAACATTCCCATGGTCAGCCGCGCTTATCATGATTCGCTTTTCATGTCGCGGATTGCCCCGGTCGCAATGTTGTTCATTCCCTGCCGCAATGGATACAGCCACCGTCCCGACGAATATGCATCCCCTGGAGACATCGGACGCGGAGTCCTGGTGCTCGCGGAAACTCTGGCAACTCTTGCCGCTTGAAATCCATCAAGACGCTCGTTCCCGATTCTTGTGGTCACTTTCTTGCCAAAGACGCGCGGATCTTTGCGTAACCCGGCCTGAGTACGGCGTAGATGAAATCGCAGCGCCGGTGATAAGGCAGAAAAGCGCTCTTCATGGCGTTGACAGTGATGGTTTCAAAGTCGTCCAGCGTCAGGCCGAAAGTCTCCACGGCTGCCTCGAATTCCTTGGTCATGGTCGTATCGCTCATCAAACGGTTGTCCGTGTTTAGCGTGACGCGAAATTTCTCCTGGTAAAAGGTCTTAAATGGATGCTCGGCCAAACTCCGCGCGGCCCCTGTTTGCACGTTGCTGAGCAGGCAAATCTCCAGTGGAATCCTTTTATCCAGGACATATTGCGCGAGGTCTCCCAATTTCACCACCTTGCCGTCCTCCGCGATCGCAATGTCATCGATGAGCCGCGTTCCATGCCCGATGCGGTGCGCGCCACAGTATTGAATGGCCTGCCAAATCGATTCTTTTCCGTACCCCTCGCCGGCGTGAATGGTGATGTTGAAATTCTGCCGCTGTATATAGTGAAAGGCGTCTATATGTTTTTTGGGAGGATAACCGCCCTCTTCGCCCGCCAGATCGAATCCCACGACTCCGCGATCGTGAAAGTCCACGGCGAGTTCGGCCATTTCGAGCGACACGTCCATGTTGCGCATCGCACAGATAAGCAATCCCGAAGAGATCCCGAAGTCCGCTCGCCCCCGCTCAAGTCCCTTCAACACCGCGGAGACCACCTGCTGGTGACTCAATCCCGCGCGGGTATGAAACACCGGAGCAAAACGCGTTTCAAAATAGACTACGCCATCGTCGCTCAGGTCTTCCGCTTGTTCGTAGGCCACTCGCTCGAGGGCTTCTTCGGTTTGCATCACGGCGATGGTGTGCCGAAAGCCCTCCAGATATTTCGGCAGGCTTCCCTGGTTGGCCCCTTGGTGAAACCACCGGGCCAGCTCCTCGGGATTTTCGGTGGGAAGCTGGCCGTAGCCTGCACTCTTCGCCAGCTCGATGACTGTTTCCGGACGGAGAACACCGTCCAGGTGTTCGTGCAGCAGAACTTTTGGGAGACTCTCGAGTACTCCGTGCTCCAGCTTCATAAAGCCTCCGGTCTTTCCCTTCCTAATTGTAATTGTAAATGTTATTTGGCTTGCAGAAACTCGAGCGTATACCCAGTCGCCGGATCAAAGTCTCGTTCGATCACGCCGAGCTCGCGCAATTGCTTGTACAAAGTGGTCCACCGTGCCGCATCCATTTGTCCAATTTGCGTCCCGCTGGCGTCTTCGCCCGAGACGAATCGTCCATCGCGTAATTCTTGCCATGTGAACCGCATCCATTCGGTGCTGAGCGCTGGATTCAGTTTGGCTATGGCCGCGTGGGCTGCCCATGGGTCCAGCAAATAATCGCGCCAACCGCGCAGCGAAGCATGCACGAATCTTGCCACCGTCCGGGGATGCTGCCGCAGGAAATCCTGCGTGGTGAACATCACACGGTAAGGTACATAGCCCGCTTCACTGATAAGTAGCACGCGCGATTCAACTCCGGCCTGGCGCGCAAAGAACGGCTCCGATGTCGCAAACGCCTGCTGAATGTAATTTGGATTGGCAATGAAATTGGCCACGCTCATGGTAGCCGGAATTTCACGCACGTCCTTGAGCTGATAGCGCTTCGCCAGATATCGAAACCACGTAGATCCAGCCGCGACGGCCACGGTACGCCCGTTTAGATCAGAAAACGTGTAAACCGGCGATTCTTTTCGCACCATGATTCCTTGCGGGTCGTGCTGCATGGTTGCGGCAACGGCAATCAACGGCTGGCCGTCCGCGATGGATTCCAGAATGCGATCCGAAGATCCCATCCCCATCTGCGCTCCGCCTGCTGAAACTTGCTGATAGGGAGAAAGATACGGACTTCCCGGCAGAATGGTTACGTCCAGGCTTTCCTCCTGGTAATAACCTTTGGCAACTGCGGTGTAAAAACCGCCGTGTTCCGGCTGAGGATACCAATCCGCCTGCAAAATAATCTTGGACCGTCCGGTGGTCTCCGGGTGGCGGCAGGCCGAAATCAGCAAAGCCACGGAAAGGAAGAAAAACTTTGCGTAGCTAGGCCTGTTCATATTCGTCCTGCCTCGAGGCGGTGGAACCTGGTGGACGAGGCATTTTGGAATTTTAGACGTTTCCGCCGCGGGGAAGGTGCGGTGCCTTCAATTCATGGCATTCGATTTTCTGCTCATTGATAACCTCCGGCGCTATGCTAGATTGCGCCATGACCAGCCGGAGCGGGAAACCCCTTAGAGCGCAAGTTTTGGACGAAACACGCATGCGTGAGATTGTGGAATTCACCGCCCGCACGTTTCTAACTCCATACCCTGCTCCGTTTGGCGCGTTGATTGTGGACACCAAAACAGGTCGACGCCTGATCCGTGCGACTAATGCGGTGGTGCGCGAGAACGACCCGTCGTCTCACGCCGAATTGCGCGCCGTGAGGCTGGCTTCTAAGAAACTCAGGCGCACCTCTCTCGCAGGTTTCACGATGTACTCCACTTGCGAACCTTGTCCCATGTGCATGAGCAACGCGCTCTGGGCCAGGCTCGATCGTGTTGTTTATGGCGCGACCATTGCCGACGCAAATTGTCACTGTCTGCAGATTCATGTTCCTGCAAAAGAAATTGCGGGGCGCTCCGACATGAAGTGTGCCGTGGAGGGACCGGTGCTTCGCCAACTGTGCGACTCCCTGTTCACCCATCCCAAAATGCAGAAAGCGTTTCGATCTTGGAGCTCCGGCAAGCCCGGGCGCAGGCCCGGCTCGCGGAAACCAGGAAAGTAGAGGAACGGATTTCGTGGACGTGGATCACGCCCGAAACTTGGAGAAGCTGCTCGGCGACCCTTCGCGCGTCATCCGACAAAAAGAGGCGGTCGAGCAGCTGTCGCGTGATTTCTACTGGTATTCACCGGTTCTTCGCAAGCAATTGGACGGCAAGGCCGCCGACTTCGTTGTCCAACCGGTCAGTGCAATCGAAATTCGAGAGATCCTCCGCTACTGCTACGCACAAAATCTTCCGGTCACCGTTCGCGGCGCGGGCACCGGCAATTACGGGCAGGCCGTTCCGTTACATGGCGGAGTGGTTCTTCATCTTCGCAGGATGGAGCGCATTGAGGAAATTCTCGCGGAAGGCGTTGCGGTATGCGAGCCCGGAGTCCGTTTGGGCGTGCTCGAAACCGCAGCGCAGAAAGTGGGGTGGGAACTGAGGTGTTATCCGTCAACGATTGCTAAGGCATCGCTCGGCGGATTCCTTGGCGGCGGCTCGGGCGGAATCGGCTCGGTGGCCAATGGCAATCTGCGCGACTTCAACACGGTGCGCGCTCTCGAAGTGGTCACCATGGAAGCGGAACCGCGCATCGTAAAGCACCAAGGCCAGGCCGTTCACGAAATACTGCACGCCTGGGGAACGAACGGAGTGATCACACGGATTTGGCTTGCTCTTGCGCCTGCGGTCGAGTGGAGGCAATGCGCGATTGCCTTTGACACGTTCGACGCGGCATTCGATTTCAGCGAACGCATCGCCGTCGATACGAAGTGGGCAAAGCGTTTGGTGACCGCCTTCGAGTGGCCGATTTCTTCGTTCTTCGGACCCATTAAGTCTTTCGCGCCGGATGGCAAAGCGCTTATTTTTATTCTGATTGCGAGTGCGCAAGCTGCGAAGCTGGAGGCCTCCGCATGCGAAGCGGGGGGCGTCGTCAGCTTTTCCGGCGCGTATCAAGGATTGCGCACCAGGCCGCTGCTTTCCGACTACACATGGAATCACACGACGCTCTGGGCCATGAACACGGACGAAGCCTACACGTATCTGCAATGCGGTTTCGATCCTCGCCGAGCCCGCGAGCAGTTGCGTTTGCTGAGAGAACGGTTTGGCAAAGAAATTCTATTCCATATGGAATTCATGAAAAATGGAGACGGGCAGATCATTCCGGGCGCGATTCCATTGGTTTACTACACGACGGAAGCGCGATTGAACGAAATGATTGACTGCTGCCGCGAAATTGGCGTTTATGTCGCCAATCCTCACGTGAATAATGTGGAAGGCGGAGGACGGTATCGCGCGGATAACGTGCAGCTCATCGCCAAGCGGCGGTATGACCCTAAGGGACTCATGAATCCCGGAAAAATGATCACCTTTCGGCCGGAAACCGCGAAGACGGGAGTCGCCGTTCCATGAAAACGTGGATACCGGACCAGCGCAGCTTCGCGTATCTCAGCTGGAAGCAAGTCGACGCGCTCCCGCGGGATAGCACTCTGCTGGTGCTTCCCACGGCAGCCATCGAGCAGCACGGTCATCATCTCCCTCTGGCCACGGATACGCTGATCAATAATCTTTTGTTGGGGCGGGCGATCGAAAAGCTGCCCGCGGATCTGCCCGTCTATGCCTTGCCGCCGGTCCACTACGGCAAGAGCAATGAACATCTTGGATTCCCCGGCACACTCTCCGTGTCGGCATCCACATTTATGGCCGTGCTGCGCGATTTGGGGGCCAGCGTCGCGCGATCCGGTTTTCGAAAATTGGTCCTTTACAATACGCATGGCGGAAACACTTCCCTAATTGACGTGATGGCGCGCGATCTGCGCGCCGAATTCAATCTAAGAACCTTTGCGCTCCACGGTTCAGGGGGAATTTCTTTCGACGGTCTCTCGGCGCAGGAGCGCGCTTACGGATTTCACGCCGGAGAAGTGGAAACCTCTTTTCTGCTTGCCGCTGTTCCGGAGTTGGTGGACCGCTCTTCGTACAGCGTCAATTACATCGCTGACGTTTCCAAAGCCGAGCTGCTTCTTCCTGAGAATGCGCCTGCGACATTTGCTTGGTTGACGCGCGACATGGCCCCGAGCGGCGTTCTAGGCGATCCGCGTCCAGCCACCGCAGAAAAGGGCGAGCGCTGGCTGGAACAAGCCGCAACGCGACTGGCTGCGGCGCTCGAAGCCATGGCAAATTATTCGCACCCGCAGAAAGCATGAGTGAAGGCCATTTGATGGATTATGGCAGCGGCGTACGCCTGGAATGCGGTGTCCGCTGCCGCATGTCCGATGGCGTCGAGCTTGTTTCGGACCACTACTACCCCGGCGATCCCGGGCCTCATCCCACCCTTCTGATGCGCCAGCCTTACGGGCGCGATATCGCTTCGACGGTGGTCTACGCACATCCGGTCTGGTTTGCGCGGCATGGTTACAACGTCGTTATACAAGACGTGCGAGGCCGGGGCGATTCCCACGGTGAGTTCTATCCGTTTCGCCATGAAGCGCGCGATGGGAAAGAGACGATTGCGTGGTTAGGCACTCGGCCGGAGTCCAACGGCCGCGTCGGCATGTACGGATTTTCCTATCAGGGTGCGACGCAGTTGCTGGCTGCCGCGGAACAGCCGGAAGGATTGCTTTGCATCGCGCCGGGCATGACCGCTGGCGATCTCTATCAAGGCTGGTTTTACAACAACGGGGCCTTGCGCCTGGCCTCTACACTGGGTTGGGGCTTGCAAATGCTCAAGGGAGATGCCCGGCGCTTGCGGCTCGGTGAAGCGAGCGCTCGCCTCGACCAGGCTTGGGCCAATCTCCCGGCTCAGACGAACGTACTTCCCTTTCGCGAACATCGCGCATTGCACGGCGAAGCTTTGCCTAAATACGTTCTGGATTGGTTTGATCACGATCAGCCTGGGGATTACTGGACGGATCTCGATGTAGGCCATCGGATTCATAGAATCAACGTGCCGGCGCTGCACATTTCGGGTTGGTACGACATTTTTGTGCAGGGCAGCGTGGCCGGCTTTCTTTTTCTAGAAAGAAGCGCGGGTAGCGAGTTCGCGCGCCAACATCAATATTTGATTGCCGGGCCGTGGCAGCATATTCCCTGGGGAGATCGCATGGGAACCGCCGATTTTGGCCCGGAAGCTTTACTTGACACGGACTCGATTCTGCTGCGTTGGTTCAATCATTGGCTGAAAGATTCTGGTGAGTTCCTCGGTGAACCGCGCGTACGCCACTTCGTGCTTGGAGAAGGCCGCTGGCGAGAAGCGGAAACTTTTCCCGGCGATCCCAACTACATCCTTTATTTGCATAGCGCCGGCCGAGCCAATTCTCGCAAGGGCGACGGCGTACTCTCCCCAGCAAAGCCCGGTGAAGCGGAGCCTTCGGATATTTTCGTCTATGACCCGGAAGTGCCGGTCCTCGCGCCGGGTGGTCCAGCGGCACTCGGCGGACAATTTGATCAAGCGACACTGGAACTCGGCAACAACGTGCTCGTGTACACGACAGAAATACTATCCGAACCATTGCGCGTGTTCGGTGCTCCGCTCGTTTCACTTTTTTGTGCTAGTTCGTCTGCGCACACAGATTTCACTGCCAAGCTCGTGCGCGTGCGGCCCAACGGTATGGCAGAATTCCTTTCCATGGGCATCGCGCGTTCCAGCCGGTTGTTTCACGATCAAGGTTACACGGCAAACAAAATTCATCTGTGGAAATTCTTTCTGGAACCGACGTCCTGCCGTTTTGCATCGGGCGACCGCATTCGCCTGGAGATTGCCAGCAGTGCGTTCCCGCTGTATGACCGCAATCCCGGAAGCGGTGTGCCTTCTTGCCGGGCCACTTCTTGGGATTGGCGGCGTTCGACGCAGACGGTCTATCACCATCCAGCCTGTTCCTCGGCGCTCGGTTTGCCAGTGTGCGAGGGTGCTCGATGAATGCCGCTGAAGTCGCGGTCCCCATGGTCGAGTTGTCCGGCGTCACGAAGCAGTATGGCAACGGACCAGCGGTTTTGAGTCCGCTCGATCTAGAAATCCACAAGGGCGAGTTTGTGACGCTGCTGGGGCCATCCGGTTGCGGCAAATCCACGCTGCTGAAATTGATCGCCGGGCTGACCACGCCGACTTCCGGCACGATTCGCGTGGATGGATTGACTCCCAAGAATGCGCGAGAAGTGCTCGCGTTTATTTTTCAGGATCCCACGCTTTTGCCGTGGCGCAACGTTTTAGAGAATGTGTGCCTCGGTCTTGAACTTGAACACATGGCGCGCGAGCGCCGCGTAAAAAAGGCCGGCGAACTGCTGGAACTCGTGCGGCTGGAGCATGTCGCGAAAGTGTATCCGCGCGAACTCTCCGGCGGAATGAAGATGCGGGTGTCGATCGCGCGCGCTTTGGCAACGAATCCGCGGTTGCTCCTGATGGACGAGCCATTCGCCGCGCTCGATGAGATGGCGCGCGACCGGTTTAACGAGGAAATCCTGCGATTGCGCGAGGAACAAAAATGGACGGCCGTTTTTGTAACGCACTCGGTCGCGGAGGCTGTTTTTCTCTCGACGAGAATTATGGTTCTGGCCCCGAACCCCGGGCGCGTCCATGCGATTTTTCCCGTGGCGCTCGGATTCCCACGAACTGCGGCTCTCCGGAGCACGCCGGAGTTCGATGCGATGGCCGTGAAAGTGTCTCGTGCGCTGCGTGGAGCGATTGCTGCATGAGGCGCCGGGTGCTAGGTGCGGTGAATGCGGCCGCCGTGTTCGTGGCTCTACTGGTCGTGTGGCAAGCCATCATCTGGATTTTTCACGTCGCGCCGTACATGTTGCCGCCCCCCTTGGCGGTTCTAAAAGCAGCGGGAGCGCGTCTGCCTCTTCTTCTAAACGCGCTGAGCCTTACCGCGGCGGAAGCTGCCGGCGGACTTGCGGCCAGCGTTGTGGTGGGAATTGCGATTGCTCTGTTTTTCGCGCGATCTCGCTGGGTGCGCCGGATGCTTTACCCCTACACGCTGCTGCTGCAGACGGTTCCCATCATTGCCATTGCGCCGTTGATTTTGATGTGGGTGGGAGCGGGGATGCCTGCGGTGACGCTGATCGCTTTCATTATTTCGCTGGCGCCGATCATCGCGAATGTTACGCAAGGGTTGATCAGCGTCGATCGGAATCTGGTTCATCTCTTCTTGATGCACAATGCTTCGCCGGCGCAGGTGTTATTCAAATTGCGGCTTCCGCACGCGGTGCCGGCCCTGTTTGTCGGGGTGCGCATCGCCAGCGGGCTTGCCGTAATTGGCGCGATTACCGGCGAACTTTATGCGGGATCGAGCCGCGTCGGGGAAGGCGGCTTGGGCTATTCGATTCTTTATGCTTCGACACAGCTTCAGACGGATTATCTGTTTGCGCTTGTGGCTGCTGCCACGGTGCTGGGATTTGGTTTTGTTTTTCTGGTGATGATTCTGGAATGGTATTTTCTTTATCGCTGGCATGAATCGGCGCGTACTTTGGAAACGGATTAGGCCGCGTTAGCAGACTGAAAGGTATAGAGATGCTGCGACTCGAGACGAAAACAGGATGGTGGCTGGTGACGCACCCGGATCATGCACGGTTGGCGGAGGCGTTCGCCGAGCGGTGGGGCAACGAACGATTCCTGGCTCCCGAGCCGCGCCCAAACGTGTTGAAGGGCATTGCGCGGCACGATGATGGATGGACGGCACGGGATGCGGCGCCGGTAATCACTAAACCGGGCAAACCTAGTGCGTTTTCGGAGGAACTCGTCGGGAAATATTCCGCTTTTGAGGAGATCGACCTTGCCGAGTACCTCGCCGTGCGGGATCGCGCCGTGCGTTTGATTGCTTCCGAAGATGCCTATGCCGCGCTGCTTATTTCCATGCATTCCTATAGCTTGTTGACGGAGCATGCCGACCGATCGACGATGGCGGCGGCGGATTTGCCGCTGCTTGACAAGTTTCTTGAGGAGCAAAGAGTTTTTCAGCACTCCTTGCGGGAGCAAATCTCGTCGAATCAGAGCTTTACTCGAGAACAGACGAGCGATCGCACGATTCTGGACCATTTCCGCTTGTTGCAGGCGACCGACAATCTGTCGTTGCTCACTTGCGTGGACTATTCGAAACCAGCGCACCTGCTCCATCCCTTGCCGCTGCTCGGCGGGGGACACTCCGAGGTGGAGGTGCGGCCGATAGGGCCGAGGGAGTACGTACTGGACCCGTATCCCTTTCAAGAAAAACAACTCAGCTTTCGGTTTCCGGCGCGGCACGTGGCTGGCAAGACCTTTCAAGCCTCCGCCGAGCTGCGAGAACGGTTCGCGGCCGCACCGCTGGAAATGCTTTCCGTTACCGTCCGAGCAGCGTAGCCGGCAAGCCGGAGTCTTTGGTTTCCTCCGGTTTGTATTCAAGCGATTGGTTAAATACGAAAATCAGGAACGGCGGCTAGCCGCGTCGCCGTTCCGGCCCAGGGGAGGAGAAAGCTAAAAGGTGAATTTTAGTGCCATTTGTATTTGGCGGGGGCTGCCGATGGTTTTGTTGACGACCCCCAAGCCGCTCAGTGTGGGCGAGGAATAGAGACTCGAGCCAAAGACCGGGAAGTCGTTGAACCCGAGGTTTTGCGAGACGTTGTTAATCGGGATGTCGAAACTGGGAGTGTTGGTTAGGTTGAAGACGTCAAAGGAGAACTTCATGCCCACGCGTTCGGTGAGCTGCGTCATTTTGATCACCGAGAGGTCCGTGCGGCGCTGCCAGGGTTGGCGGAAGATGTTGCGCTGTCCGGTCGTGAAGGTGGTTTCGTAGGTGTCACCGGCCGGGATAGCGCCGCCTAGATCCCCTGGATTGAGAAGCGGCAAAGTAAAACAATTGGGATTGAGGGCTGGGGATCCGGGGTTGGTACCGCTTGCTCCGGTTAGCGCTTGCGACGGAGTACAGCTGGATGTCAAAGGAACGATGGGATTTGTAATGCCATCGCTGGTGCCGTAGTAGAGGCTGCCGACAGCCCCGGAGTAGTCAACGATGCTATAGGGCTGGCCACTTTGAATGATGGCCAGGCCGGAGACGGCCCAGCCGTCTGCGAGCCTGCCGCGGAAAGAGGTCAGCTCGTAAAATTTCGGCAACTGGTAAAGATAGGTGAAGTTGATCACGTGTTTGCGGTCGAAGTCGGATAAGCCATAGCCGCTGCGGAGGTTCGTGGCGTTGTTACCATTGTAGAAGAGTCCCATGGCGCTTTGTTCGTCGGTGGCATGGGAGAAGGTGTAGGAAAAGCCCACTTGGAGGCCGTGACCCATGCGTTTTTCGACATGGGCTTGGAGAGCGTTATAAGCGGAGATGCCCGCCGCGGTATAGGACTCGGATTCCGAAGAGTAGCCGATATAGGGGACGCGCAGGTCGATGTTCCCGCCTTCGTAGTTGGCCATCATGGAGGAGCCATCCGGAAGACCCATGAAGCCGCAGCCAGACGTGACGCCGCTGGCATTGCAAGTGGAGGTATAAGCGCAGGCCGCGGGGGCCAGAGTCGGATTGCAGCCAGGAGGAGCGAGCACGGTGTAGCCGTAAGTGTAGCTCTGGCCGTGGATGGGATGGCTAGCCGTGGCGATGCCGGCCTGGTTGAAAGGAACAGGGATGACTTCGTGGCGGCCGAGGTTGCCGACGTAGCCGATGGTGATGGCCAGATCTCTTCGGGGTTGCCACTGGAGGTCGAGAGTCTGGTTCAAGGTGTAGGGGAGCTTGTTGGCGCGGTTATAGTCAGCAAAAGAAAAGAGCTGGGCGCCGCTCGAAATGGCTGCGGCATTGGGGAGACTGAGCTTCGACGGGTCACCGCTGGGAGGAGCCTGGAGTTTGAAGCCCCAAGGATTCGAGAAGGAGCCACCGTTGGGCTCGGCAGCGTTGGTTTGCGTGGGGTCGCAGGTCGGAATAAAGCTCTCATAGAAGGTACCGATCGCAGAGCAAACTTGGGAATTGACGAAGGGGGGAGCTTGGTTAACGCCGAAGGGGCCTCCGGCAATTACGCCAGCAGCAAAGCCCGGGGAGAGATAGGTGAACAGTTCGCCGCGGTCATAGTACATACCCCAGCCGGCGCGGACGACGATCTTGCTGTTGAACATTTTGGGACTCCAGGCTACACCCAGACGGGGGCCGAGGCCCCACTCTCTGCCTGTCAGAGTCGAATTGCTGATGCCTTTGGAGGGAAACAGTTTGTTATTGCCGGCGATGAGAAACCCGTTGTTGACGATGGTGTCGGTGGCGGCGTTGTAGTCGTATTGGGAGGGATCGAAATTGTAGAGGCGGCCGTACTTCTCGGTGAGGCCGCCGTGGTCGTCGAAGCGAAGTCCGGCGGTGAGGCTGAGATTGGAGCGAATCTGGAACTTGTCCTGGAGAAACATCCCGGTTTCTTTGGAGCGGTAGTAGCGATTAGCGTCGCCCTGGAGATAGGCGGTGGTGATGAAGCCGTCAGAGGTGTAGGGCACGACCAACCCTTGAAGGAATTGCGAGAAATCGGCGAATCCAATGGTGCCTGTGTTTGGGCGACGATCGCGAGTGTTCAGCTGAGTGTAGGCGAAGCTGCCGCCGAAATTGAGGGTGTGCTTGCCGAGAGTCCAAACGGCGTTGGCGGACGGCATAAAGCGGTTTTGGAAAACGCCAGTAAAGGCGCCTTGGGAGTTGGCGCCACTGCCGATGTTGGTGGCCGCGTTAAAGACAAAATTCTGGTTGTAGGGGGCCGGAGGATTGCCATAGTCGTCAACGATGGAGATGCCGGGAAAGAACGAGGAGCCAAACGTGTTAATGGTGGAATCGGACACGGATGCGCCCGTGAGGCCGTGGACGTAGGAGCCCAATTGCTGCGGAGTGAAGGGCTGGTCGATGGTGCTATACACTTTTTCGCGAAGGAAACCGAAGACTTCGACAACGCTGAGGTTCGGTTTGAGGACTTGGGTATTGGTGATCGAAGCGACTTGGCTGCCGGCGTCGAGGTGCTGTGTGAAACCGGGGGATCCTGAGTAAGCGTAGGGAGCGGTGCTGGGGTCATGCTGATAGTAGTACTTCAGAGCGAGAGTGTCTTTGGAAGTGACGATCCAATCGAGATCGGAGACGGCTTGATGGGCGAGGAAATAGGCCGTGCCTTGCGTGAAAGTATTTTCGGGGAAATTGATCGTGGGAACGAAACTGTTGGCGGAAGGGATCAGAAACTGACCGTTGGGGAGTTTGTAATTGAGCAGACCATAGGCGATGGGGCTGATGGTGCCGCCGGTCGTGCCGAACTGAGCTTGGACTTGGGAGGAAGCCGGAAAGTTGCAAGGGGGAGTCGCGCAGGTACCGTTGACGAGGGCGGCCAGGGCTGTGAGGCTGCGGTCGTCGGTGAGGCCGGGAGGAACGGAAACGCGCGAGCTGCCAATTTCGGCATCGGATTTCTCGATGTGCTGGTAGGAAAGAAAGCCGAAGAGCTTGTTCTTGATGAGCGAACCGCCCAGCGTGGCACCCGCGGTGTAGCTGTGCAGGCCGGGCACTTTGTCACTGGCGGGAATGTTGGGATCAGCATTGTAGAAGAAGGGGGCGGCGTTGAGCGCGCTGGATCCGCGATGGATGTAGGCGCTGCCGTGGAGATTGTTGGTGCCGGAGGCGGTGCTCATGTCGAGGTGGGCGCCGCTGGTCGAACCTTGCTGGGCGTCGTACATGGAAGTGTTTACGCGAAACTCTTCGATGGTTTCCGGGGCAGGGGTGGGGAGGGCCTGGCCGATGGCCAGATAGGGCGAGGCCGTGCTCTGGAGAGGTTCGGCGGTAGTGCTGGAAATGCTGGCGGCGCCGCCGATGCCGGTGTTGTTGACGATGCGGGCCGAGGAAACTTCGCTGGTGCTTTTGCCGTTGAAGAGATTGCTGGCGTCGACGCCGTTCAGGAGGAAGGTATTGCTGGTGTCGCGCTGGCCGTTGGCCCAGATGGGGAGGTTGCCGAGGCCGCTGTTGACGCCCGAGCCGCTGGAGAGTTCGGCGTTGACACCAGGAGAGAGGATGGCAATGCCGGTAAAGCTGCCGGTGGGCAAGGGAATGGATTCAATCTGGTCTTTTTCGAGAATGTAGCCGTTGGTAGTGTCGACGGCATTCATCAGGGGGGTGGCTTCGACGGTGACGGTGGTGCCGACCTGCCCAACTTTGAGAGTAACGTTGACGGTGACGGTGCGGTCGGCCTGCACGACGATGGAAGGGATTCGCTGGGACTCGAAACCGTCATGGGAATAGGTGAGGGTGTAGGAACCAATGGGAAGATTTACAAAATCGTAGCTGCCGACGGTGGTCGTTTTTTGGATGCGGGTAAGTTTGGTGGCGTCGGCGACGACAGTGACTAGCGCATCGGCAAGAACGCCGCCGGAGGAGTCCGTGATGGTGCCGGTTATGCCGCCGAGAGTTTGTTGCGGTGCGGCATGCAGCGGGGGAAGAAGCGTGAGACAACCACAGAGAAAGGAAGAAAAGAAAACGAAGAGTACTTTACCTGATGACTTGCTCATTCCGCGACCCCTCCGACTTTCTATGAACACACGCGAACCCGGCCGTCTTCGGGAAGCAGACCAAGCAAGAATTTTACAAATGAAGTCGGTGTCACCCCGCTTGGCCACGCCCGTCTGGCGAAAAGGTTAAAGGAAAGTATTCCAAAAAAATGCAGAACCGAAACGCAAACTTTCTATTTCCTCGATTTGTTTTTCTATTTCATCCTTGGAAAGACTGGCACCGAGAGGCCTAGCGCGTTTGAAGCTTGCGCGGGATTTGAGGGGAGAAGAGAAACGTGGCCGGAGCCGATTCGCCAACCTTCCGGGAAGCGGCCCCAGAGCGTGGCTTTGGCGGTCCAGGATGCCGTGGTTCGCAGAGGGTGCGTTCGAATTCGACAGCGACGATATCGAGGCGGAGGGTTTTTCCGCCGAGCTGGATTGTGGAGCGGGCTTTGCGGAAAGAGGCGATTTCCTCGAAGCCATGGAGGTTTTCGGTGATGCCGAAGCGCAGGGCTTGAGGGGATTCCAGAAGAAATTGGTCAGGGTGTCGACGTCGTTCTGACCAGGGCGTTTTCCTAGGCGGGGTACAGAGCTCGAAGCTCCGCGACCACCGTAGGGTCATTTATGTGCATGAGTTAGAAGAGTTTGCGGGGAGGGAGGATGGATTTGGGAATAGCGGCGCTGAGTGTGAACATGGGCTCGTTGACAACCTGACTCAAGCGGAGATTCATGGCCACGCTAGAGAGAAGGTAGGCGTGAATGTCAGAGAAGTCCCAGCGGCTGGCTAGTAGATCGATCATGCGTGAAGTTGCGGCGCGGGCCGCGGAGACGGGATCGCAGGCCGATTCGACTACGATCCAGGCTTCGCTGTAGTCGGAGGTTTTTTGCGGGGCGGACTCGATGAGTGGTCCAGCGAGCGAGCGATGTTTGTGCAGGTGAAAGCGGAGGGTGGCACTGGCGGGGCATTCGATGCCGTTGATCGAGACTTCGCCGTCGCCCTGCGCGGCGTGGGCGTCGCCGGCCGAGAACAGTGCGCCGGTGTTCAAGACGGGAAGATAGAGAGTGGAGCCGGTGGAGAGTTCACGGACGTCCATGTTGCCGCCGAAGACGCCTGGCGGACGCGTGCGGAACTCGCCGTCTTCCGCCGTGGCCACGCCCATCACCCCACAGAAGGGGCGGAGAGGAACTACCGCCGGAGCTAGAGAACGGGACTCGGCGTTTTCTAGTTGCCAGTGGAAAAGATAGGGCTCGGTGAAGCGTTCTTTCAGCAGGCCGAGGCCGTTGATGACACTGCTCCAGCCCCAGCCTTTGTGGGCGACTTCGAGAATGTCGATCTGCAGGACGTCGCCGGGTTCGGCGCCTTCGACGAAAATGGGGCCGGTCAGGGCGTGAATGCGGCCACGGTCGATGTTTAGGAAATTCGGAAGGGCCATGGCGGGATGGACTTGCGAGCCGCTGGAGTCGAGGCAGTCAAGGTGCACGGTGTCACCGGGAGCGATGTCGAGACGCGGAGGGAGATGGCGGTTCCAGCGCGAGTGAGTGGGTTCGGCGGAGAGATGGTGTTCGGCCATGATGTTCGCTAGATCTCAGCGGTGATTTGCAGCTCAACGAGGGCGTTGCGGGGCAAGGCGGAGACGCCAATGGCAGCGCGGACATGGCGGCCGGAATCGCCGAAAACTTCTACGAACAAGTCGGACGCGCCGTTGATTACTTTTGGAGAATCGGCGAAGCCTGCGATGGAATTCACGTAGCCGTTGACGGTCACGATACTTTTGACGGAGTCGAGAGACCCAAGGTGCTTTTCGAGGACGGCGAGTTGCGTGAGAGCGCAGAGACGCGCGGCGGCGTAGCCTTCTTCGATGGTTCGGTCGAGACCGACTGCCCCAGTTACCAAGCCCGAGGCATCCGCGGAGACTACGCCTGACAAGTAGACCATGTGGCCCACGGTTTTGGCGGGGACGTAGTTGCCGCCGGGCACCGGAGGAGCAGGAAGCGCGATGCCGAGTTCCCGTAAGCGCGATTCTGGGCCGATGGACATGGAGATGGCGTGCTCCCTTGCGAAGAAATATCGCGACACTTTAGCACAGGCGTACCGACGGAAAGATGTTTCTGTCGAAGATTTCGCTTGCTCAAGAGGGAACGTGCGTTAGCATGAGCCATGCTGCGACAGGGAGCTGGGGTGATTTTTGTTGGTTGGGGATTGCTCGTTTTGGGCATGGGCGCTCACTCCATCGGATCCGATCTGTTGCTCGTGAAGCCGGGCGCTCAGCCCGTTTCGCGGCAAATCCTGCGTGAGAAGCGAAGTTCAGGGCTTGATCTGGAGGTCGCGGGAGATCTGGCGGGGCTGCCTGCGGGGTCGCTGCGCTATATTGCACGGGAGGATTTAAAAGCGCAGCCGCAAGTGACGTACACAGTTACCGACGACGCAAACTTTGGCGGAGCGACGCAAGTTCGTGGAGTGGAGCTGGAAGTTTTGGCGCGCGAGTTTGCTGGCAGCGGAGAGAAGGCGCTGATCGTGGCGGTTTCGGGAGATTTGTATCGCGCGCATTATCCGCAGGGCTATGTGCAGGCGCACCGGCCGGTGCTGGTGATGGAGATTGACGGGGAGGGGCCCCGGAGTTGGCCGAAAAGCAAGGAAGGGTCGGGCTCGGCGATGGGGCCGTACCTGATATCGCATCCGCACTTTACGCCGAGTTTTAAGGATTTGGGGAATGCGGAGGAGGCGCAGATTCCGTGGGGCGTGGTGCGGTTGGAGTTTCGAAATGAGGAAGCGATCTTCGGGGAGATTGCGCCGCGCGGGGTGAATGCGGAGAAGGCGGAAGTGCAAGCGGGATATCGCATCGCGCGGCAGAATTGTTTGCGGTGCCATGGTCCGGTGAGTTACGGGCGATTGAAAGGGCAGATTACGTGGTCCCGGATTGCGTTTTTTGCCGATAGTTCCCCGCGGGGATTTGCGGCTTATGTTCGAGACCCGCGAAGCGTGACGCCGTCCGCCGAGATGCCGGGGAACCCTTCGTACGATGACGCTACCGTGGAGGCCTTGCTTGCCTACTTCCGGAGTTTTCTCGTGAAGGGGAAACCGTGATCTTGCGGGCGGCGAAAGTTTCGCTGGTGGTGGGAGTGGCGATTTTCTACACGTTTGTGGTTTTCAACAATCTTACCGACTACGATTCGAATTACCAGTTTATCCGGCACGTGTTGATGATGGATTCGACTTTTCCGGGGAATCGGGGGATGTGGAGGGCCATGAACGGGCCAACATGGCATATCGTTTTTTATTGGACGATTATTGTTTGGGAAAGCGTGACGACGGTGCTTTGTTGGTGGGGTGGATTGCGGTTGGCGAGGTGTTTGAAAGGAGATGTGAATTCGTTTCGTAAAGCCAAAAATGCCGCAATTATCGGACTTTCGTTGAGCCTTTTGATGTGGCTCGTGGCGTTTCTTAGCGCGGGCGGAGAATGGTTTTTGATGTGGCAGTCGAAGACTTGGAATGGGCAGGAAGCGGCGTTTCGTATGTTTACGGTGGTGGGGATTGTTTTGCTTTTGCTCGTCCAGAGTGAAGCGGAAGAGCGGGCTTAGCAGCTAGCTTCCTAGCAAGGTTGGTTTCTGATTGCGGGCGCGCCAGAAAAACCAGGTGAGGCCGGCGACCAGGTAGATGAGATAGATGTAGGGGAGTTTTCCGTAGGGGCCTTCGGGGACGGGATAGAGATTTCCAATTAGGGCGAGAAGCATGGCAGCGCATGCGAGCCAGGGAATGATTTGCGCGAGACGGTGGTAGGCGTTGTGCGCGCGCAGGTAGTGGGGGAGAGCGACGCTGACGAGGGCGTAGGTGACGATAAAACCGTAGGTAGCTAGCGAACCCATCCAGCCGTAGACATCGAGGCCGCTGGCGCCGCGTGCGGCGAGAATGGCAACGGGGAGGGCTGCGGCGGTTCCGGTGACGGCGATAGCAAAGCCGGGCGTTTCGTTGCGGGCGTGGGTTTTCTGAAGCGAAGTGTGGGCTAGGCCGTTGTGCGACATGAGGAGAAGAACGCGGGCTGCGGCGGTGATGCAGGCCAGGGTTCCGGCAAACATGCTGACCAGCGCGCCGATGTCGATGAGCAGACCGAGTATCGGAAGGCCACCAAGTTTTGCGAGCACGCGCATGGGGGCTGGGCTGGTGGCAAGGTCTTGACCGGCGCTGCGCAGGCCCAGGACTTCCGTGTAGGCGCAGACAATGAAGATGACGCCGGCTAGCAGTGCGCTTTGGATTACGGCGCGCGGGATTGTTTCGAGAGGGTTGCGCGCTTCCGACCCTAGAGTCGTGGCGCTCTCGAAACCCACAAAGCTGAACAGAGCTAACACCAGACCTAGGCGCAGGCCGCTGCCGGTCACGCCGCGCAAGTGGAATTGTTCCCAGTCGAGGTGCCCACCGTGGCGGCACAATACGAGTATCACGACGATTAAAATGAAGGAGACGGAGACGGCTTCGATCCAGAGCATGAGGCGAGCGGAGATTTTCACGTCGCGCCAAGCGATAGAGATGGAGACGGCTGTTACAAGGAAGGAGAGAAATACGGTTGAGGTGCCGTGGCCTGAGGCGTCCCGGAGCAAAAGATTTGCGAAGTGGTAGAAACCACCGATTACGCTCGAGCCGGTGGCGATGTAGGCAAGGAGAAGGCTCCAGGCGGCGGTGGCACCAAGCCACGGCGGAAGGATCATCGAGGCGTAGGTATAAAGCGAACCCGGCGATGCGGAGTAACGCGCGAATTTAGCAATGCAAAGAGCGACCAGGAGAATTGCGGCTGTTGCTAAAACGTAGGCGAGCCAGGTGCCGTTGCCGGCGAGGGCGCAAACCAGAGGAATAGTGGCTACGGGAGTGGTGGTGGGAGCAATTGTGGAGACCGATTGTGCGAGCGTCTCCATCGGAGATAGGACCTCGCGGCGCAAACCATAACTGGCTAGTTCGGGATGCGCTTGCGCCATGTTTGGAGATGGCTCCGTTCTTCGTTTTCTACAGTTTATCGAGAAGCGAGAGCGGTTACGGTACAGGCTCCGTCAGCTTGGCACAAGCGGTTTTTGAGCGCGGAATGGATGCTAGGACCAGATAGAACCTCTGCCGGTCACGCGGGAAGAATACCTCCCAAACGGCACCACACCATTCGTTTCATTGTGCTTTTAACGTTCTACTTTCTGGTGTGAGAAAATCTATCCCGCACATACAGCCGTTCTGGCTTTCCAAACTGGCGTTTCTTCGTCGGAACAGTGATCGAGGTGGGCGATGAAGACCTTACCTCCAGACATTCGCTACGGCCTTCGGGTATTGGCAAAGAATCCGGGTTTCGCACGTCGATTTCGGAGATGGTCCGCCGCCGGCGAATCTGTCAGGCCGCAAAGTGTTCGAATGCAAGCGAAGTCATCAATGCTTTTCGAACCGTTCCTGGATATTTCTCGGCATATTTGGCCAGCTTGCGCTTGTCGATTGGTGTCAGTTCAATTTCATCGAGGTGCGGCCTGAGACCACTCTGCAGAGTGAGATAGATCCAGTCGAGTAACGCCTTCTCCGGTTCCGCGATCCTATACTTCGAATAACGCGTCTGTTTCTCGGTGAATCCCCAGAACAGACGCTCAGCTATCGTGCGAAATGTAATGGTAAATTCCGGCGTCTTATATTCCTTTCGATTGTCAGTGGTCACGCAAGTTACGTTAACTGGCGTCTGCGTACTGATGCCCCAATGGTTTAGCGCTGATTCCAGAGATACGTAGGCGGTCGGTTTGAGAACACCCACAAAATCTAGCGCAGAGGCGTCTCGCACAAATTTGTTCAGGTAGACTCCATTGGCGACGCGACTCAAGAGCCCTCGCTTCGTCAGCCGCGACACAGCTCGCCAAACTGTTGCGATGGGAACTTTATACGTCGCGGCGATTTGGGCTACGAGTATGACGTCGGTCAGCCTGGCCTCATTTGTCAGAATCTTCACCCAGTCCAACTGTTTGGTTCTTGGTTTGCTCATAGCCACTTCCCGTATAACGCTTTCAGTGCCTCCCTGAGGGGTTCGAATCTGGCAGCTTCGAGTGGAGAATAAACATCCGCCGGCAATATGGGCCTTAATTCCAAGCTGCAAAGATCCCCATTAACGCGCGCCACGCGATCCAAGACCCCGATTGAGTCAATCTCGTTCGCGAGGAGAGCGTCCTCTAAATGAGCCTGCAACTGCTGAGTCAGCGTTGCACCGATTCCTTGTAGAAAGTAGATGTCGTACGCATCTCTTGCTTTCACATGTCGCCGAAGCAGGAACGCTTCGGCTTTTTGAAGCAGCAGCAATCTCTTCGTAGCAGTCTTAATCACTGCGGAATCGCCAAGTTCTCCTTCGATTGCATGTGTTTCAACTTCACTTTCGATTGCGGAACCGAATCGAGTGAGGTCAATTCGAAACAGCCTCTGCCCGGAATCCGTTGCCACGAATATTCTGCCTTCCTGAGCATCGGGACCTTCTGCCAGAAAGCGGAGCCCTCCCAGCTGAAGGTTCTCGGCCACAGGGACCAGATCGCGCCTCAAAGAGTTGATTATTTCTTCGCGCGACGGCAGAGATGCTCCGCGGGCGAGTAAATCGAGATCAGCCGAATGTCTCAAACTCTCGTGAAACAGCACTAGAGTCGAGCCTCCAAAAAGGAGAAAAGCGTCCGGGAAGTCTCGAAAGATGGCGAATACGGTACCCTCCATGAGAACGTTGATTTCAGCCCGCTCTCGACCGAAGCCTTTTCCCTCGTATTTTGCAACCAGCTTTGCAATTTCCATCTTGGCTCCGATCCTGGAGTAATCATATCATCTTATAGAGACATATCTGTGCATGAGTTAATGATATGAGAATTTCCATGTAATCTTATAAGGTCATAAGTGTCCTTGGATGATGATATAGTGGCAGGCTGCCGAATGTCTAGTCTAGTGAAGCGAGTGGTGGCACAGGAGTTGCCCCCGGCTTTTGTGCCGGCGTTCGAGCCGCGACTGTGACGAACGGTTATGAGCCGAAAGTACCAGCCGGATTCTTTAAACCGAGGACATGCAGACTACGATTTCGCGAAATTTCCGGGAGCAGATTTCCTCCAGCCATTGGCGACCGGGGCTAAGTCAATTTCCAGTGCGCGGCAACCGTTATTGTTGCCAGCCGCCGCCGAGGGCTTGGTAGACCTGGACGAGAGCGAGGAGTTCGTTGGCTTGGGCTTGGGCAAGATTGAGTTCGGCGCTGAAGTAGTTGGTTTCGTTGGTGAGAACCTCGAGGTAGCTGGTTACTCCGCCTTTATAGCGAATGTTGGAAAGACGCGCGGCGTCTTTGGCGGAGGCAGTGAGAAGTTCCTGCTGTTCCCGAAATTCGAGATTTTTGCGATACGCGATGAGAGCATCGGAAACGTCGCGGAAGGATTGTTGGATGGTTTGCTGATAGGTGAGGACAGCTTCCTGTTGCTGGGCTTCGGCGAGTCTGACACCGGAGCGAATTCTTCCGGCGGTGAAGATGGGTTGCGTTAGAGAGCCCGCAAAGCTCCACAGGCCGGCCGTACCGGCGAAGAGGCGAGAAAGAGCGTCGCTTTGGAAGCCACCCGAACCCGTCAGAGCGATTTGCGGATAGTAAGCGGCGCGGGCCACGCCGATCTGGGCGTTAGCGGCAATGAGAAACTGTTCGGACTGGCAGATATCGGGGCGGCGCTCGAGAAGCTCGGAGGGAATGCCTGCGGGAATTTCGGGGGAGTGCGGTTGCTCGGTGAGACGCAGGCCGCGGGCGATGGGACCGGGGTTGTTTCCGAGCAGAATGCTAAGGAAGTTTTCCTCCTGCTGAATACGGCGTTCGAGGTCGGGGATTTCTTCGCTGGCGGTGTAGACGAGTTGTTCGGCTTGGCGGACGTCGAGCTCAGAAGTATTGCCATGGTCTGAGAGGACCGAGGTGAGGCGAAGGGATTCGCGGCGCGCCGTCAGAGCGTTCTGGGAGAGTTCGAGCTGAAGATCGAGGGCCCGGAGTTGAAAATAGGAAGAGGCTACATTGGCAACCAGGGAGCTGATGACAGAACGGCGGCCCCACTCGGTGGCTAGCAGGGAGGCGCGAGCGGCTTCCGTGGCGCGGCGATATTGTCCCCAGAAATCGAGTTGCCAGGAAGCGGAGAGACTCAGTTGTCCGGTGGATTGCTCGATGGCCGGAAAGGCGATCGATTTCGCAGCGCGTTCGGCAGAAAGATTTGCACCGCCGCTGACGCTGGGAAATTGATTGGAGCGCGTGATGCCCAATTGGGCCTGTGCCTCTAAAACGCGAGTGGCAGCAATCCGCACATCGAAATTCTGCTGGATTGCCGTGCGGATTAGAGACTGGAGCTGCTCGTCGCGGAAGACCTCAAACCATTTTTGATCGCCTAGCGAGGCGGCTTCGGCTTTGGAAGCTTCGGGAGAAACGCCGCGGAACTCCGTGGGAACAACGGCTTTCGGACGATTGTAGTCAGGTCCCACGGTGCAACCGGAAATCAGTAGCGCGATCAGCAGCGAGGTGAGCAAAGGTCTCATTTCAGTCGTCTCCTCCGGCTGGGCTTGTGCCTGGAGCGGGAATTCCGCTAACCATGGCGGCGCGCCCCGCTTTACCCAAGGAGAGGCGCTCGACCACATAGAAAACCGCAGGGATGAAGAAAATACCGAGGGCGCTGGCTGCGAGCATGCCGCCGATTACCGCGGTGCCCATAATTTGGCGCGCGACGGAACCCGCGCCGGAAGCGGTCCACAGAGGGACGCAGCCGAGGATGAAGGCAAAAGAGGTCATTAGGATCGGGCGCAGACGCAAGCGGGCGCCCTCCAGAGCGGCATCTACCAGCGGTTTGCCTTGCTCATATTCGTCTTTTGCAAATTCGACAATGAGAATCGCGTTCTTGGCAGCGAGACCGATAAGCATGACCAGACCGATTTGTGAATAGACGTCGTTTTCGATCTGCACCATGTAGGTCGGGAGAAATGCCGAAAGCAGGACCCGCCGGAGCCAGAGGATGAAGAAAGCGCCAAAGACGGCGACCGGCGTGCTGAGAAGGACGCTGAAAGGCAACGTCCAGCTTTCATAGAGCGCGGCGAGAATCAGAAAAACGAAGAGCAGAGAAAAACCAAATACCGCGGAGGCGGGTACGCCCTGCTGGGCTTTTTTCTCCTGGAAGGACATGCCTATGTAGTCGTATCCCATTTCGCGGGGCATGGTTTGATCGAAGACTTCTTCGATCGCGGCCATGGCCTGGCCGGCGCTGAAGCCGGGAGCAGCGGAGCCGTTGATTTGGGCGGAGCGATATTCGTTGTAGCGCATGGTGAATTCGGGGCCGGGGCGAGACTCGAATCTTGTGACAGCAGCGAGAGGAACCATCGCTCCGGTTGTATTTTTGACGAAAAACTGGCCGACATTTTCCGCGCGGGTGCGGTAGGCGCCTTCGGCTTCGATGTACACCTGCCACTGGCGTCCGAAGCGATTGAAATAGTTGATGAACAGTCCGCCCATGAAGGCCTGGAGAGTTTGATAGACATCTTTGACGGCGACACCCTGCTTGATGACTTTGTCGCGGTCTACGTCCACGAACTGCTGCGGAACACTTGGGAGGAAGGTGGTGCTTACGTTTGCGATTTCCGGTCGCTTGCGGGCAGCGGCGAGGAATTTGTTCACGTTGTCGGCGAGGAATTGGACGTCGCTGCCGGCGCGGTCTTCCAGGACGAAGGTGAAGCCGCCGGAGGTGCCGACGCCGGGAATGGCGGGAGGGGAAAAGGAGAAGGCGATGCCTTCGGGAATTTGGCTGAGCTCGCGGTTGACGTTCTGCTTGATTTGCTGGAACTGTTCGTCGCGGGATTTGCGGTCGTCCCAGGGCTTCAGAGTGACAAAGAAAAAGCCGTTGTAGCTGGTGCGCACGAAGCTGAGAAGGCTGAAGCCAACGACGCTGGTGGTGTATTGGACGCCGGGCGTGTGAGCCAGAGCCGTTTCAATTTTGCGTGCGACTTCGTCGGTGCGTTGAAGAGAAGCAGCGTTGGGCAGTTGCAGGTTGATGTAGAGGTAGCCTTGGTCTTCATCGGGAAGAAAGCTGGAAGGGACTTTCGAGCTGAAAAAGCCCGCGGCACCTCCAAAAAGCGCCAAGAGCACGAGAGCGAAAGCGCTTTTGCGGACCAGGAAGCCGCAGACGCGTACGTAGGCGTTGGTGGCGCTGCTGAAGGTACGGTTAAACCCGTTGAAGAATTTCTTGAGTAAGCCCCCGCGGGTCGCGTCTTTGGGGCGCAATAGCAAGGCGGAGAGAGCCGGGCTGAGCGTAAGGGCATTGAAGGCGGAGAGCGCCACCGAGATCGCGATGGTGACGGCGAACTGTTGATAGAGGCGGCCGGTGATGCCAGGGATGAAGGCCGTGGGGATGAACACCGCGGAGAGAACCAGCGCGATGCCGACAACGGGGCCGGATATCTCCGTCATGGCCTTGAGGGCGGCTTCCTTTGGCGAAAGACCGTCTTCGATGTGGCGCTCGACGGCTTCGACGACGACGATGGCGTCATCGACAACCAGGCCGATGGCGAGAACCAAACCAAAGAGGGAAAGCGTGTTGATGGAGAAGCCGAACAAGGGAAAGAAAATGAATGTGCCAACCAGAGAAACCGGCACTGCCAGTAGAGGAATGAGCGTGGCGCGCCAGCCTTGGAGAAAGATGTACACCACGATGATGACCAGGACGATGGCGATCAACAGCGTGATGACTATTTCTTTGATGCCCTGCGTGACGGCCAGCGTGGTGTCCAGGGAAATGACGTAATCGATGTCGCCGGGGAAGCGCGACTTGGCCTCGGCCATCAGTTTTTTGAGGGCGTCGGCGGCTTGCACGGCGTTGGAGCCCGGCAATTGGTAGGCGGCGACGATGGCGCCGGGTTTTCCGTTGAGGCGGCCGAGGACGCTGTAATTCTGGGCGCCGAGTTCGACGCGCGCCACATCTTTGACACGGACCACACCGCCGAGACTCGTTTCGCGGACGACAATTTCACCGAACTCTTCGGGCGAGGAGAGACGGCCGCGGGCGCGGACGGAGTAGGTAAACTCCTGACCTTTGGGGGCCGGTTCACTGCCAACCTGACCGGCGGGATTGACGGTGTTTTGTGTTTGGATGGCACTGACGATTTCCGGAACGGTGATGGCGAGCTTGGCCAATTGATCGGGCTTTACCCACAGACGCATGGCGTACTGGCCAGCGCCGAAAATCTGGACGCTGCCGATGCCGTAGAGACGCGTGATCTGGTCGCTGAGATTGATGTACGCGAAGTTTGAAAGGAACTGGGCATCGTAGGTGCCGTTCGGGGAAAACAGAGTGATGAGCATGAGCGGCGCGGTGACGGTTTTTTGGACCGTTAGGCCATAGTTGGTCACGTCAACAGGCAACTGCGACGTGGCTTGCGTGGAACGTATCTGGGTGAGAATAAGATCGGTATTCGGATCGGTCTTCACATCGTAATCGACGATCAAGCGCATGCCGCCATCGGCAGTGGAATTCAGCGAATACATGTAGTTCATGTTGTCGACGCCGCTCATTTGCTGTTCGATGGGCGTGGCCACGGATTGCTCGATGGTGCCAGCGTCGGCTCCGACGTAGGTGGCCAGCACCTGAACTTCGGGAGGAACGATGTTCGGAAACAGAGCGACCGGGAGAGTAAGGATAGTGATGGCGCCAATGATGACCATGACGATGGAGATCACCATGGCGACGATCGGGCGATTGATGAAGAATTTTGACATGGTCAGTCCCCTCCCGCGGTTGCGGTCAGCAGTTTAGGATTGACAGCCGATCCGTCCCGCACTTTTTGCACACCCTCGACAATGACCATCTCGCCGGGCTTCACCCCGTTGTCGATGATCCATTCCGTGCCGACACGCTCGCCGACTTTGACGATGCGGACGCTGACTTTGTTATCGGCGCCGACCACGGCTAGTTGAAAGCTGCCTTGCAGTTCGATCACGGCGCGCTGCGGAACGAGAAGCGCGGCAGTCCGTGTGTAGGTAGAGGCCCGCACGCGGCCGAATTGTCCGGGACGCAGGAAATTTTTGGGGTTGGGAAATGCCGAGACGACCCGGATGGTGCCGGTGGTTATGTCCACTTGGCGATCGGTGTAAAGGACGCGGCCCCTGGATGGGTAGATGGTTCCGTCGGCAAGAATCAACTCCAGGGGAGGAGCGTCTTTGGGAGCGTCCACATGGTCTTGTGGGGCGTTGATGCGGTCAGCCAGACGCAAATACTCCTGCTCGCTGATGGGGAAATACGCTTTGATGGGATTAACCTGAGACACGGAGGTGAGGACAGTGCTGGGGTTGACCAAATTGCCGAGCTGGACTTGAGCAATGCCGGCAATGCCGTCGAAAAGCGACGTGACATGAGTGAATCCCAAATTCAACTGAGCTTGTTCCACTTGCGCTTCTGAAGATTGCACGGCGGCTTTTGCGGCAAGATTCGCTTGAACGTCATTGTCCAGCTGGCTTTGCGCGATGGCGCGCTCTTTGGCGAGAGGCGTGTCGCGGTCAACGTCCAGCTGGGTCTTGCCCATCTGCGCCACAGCTTGCGCCAATTGGGCCTTGGCCTGGTCGAGGAGGGCCTGGAAGGGACGCGGATCAATCTCGAAGAGGACATCCCCTTTGGGAACGGGCGAACCCTCTTTGTAGGTTTGTTTGACGATGTAGCCGGTGACTTGAGGCTGGATCTGGGCGTTGACGTAGCCGTCGAGGGTGGCAACCCACTCGCTTACGATGGGCACGTCTCTTTGTGCTACGGGAATGACTTTCACTTCTGGCGGCGCCATGGGGGGCCCCGCAGCTCTCCCGCCGCAGCCAGCAAGGATCGCTACGGCCGAGAGAACGCTGACCAGCAGGGGCGTGGAGGCACCGGTGGAGTGAGCGGAACGGGAATTACGGAGGTGCTGCCGGTGGTGGAAAGATGGCCCAACGGAGACCGTAAAATGGAGCGACATGAATACTCCTTGGACGACGAGCATAGGCACACCCATACATCATGGGGATGGTTGGCATCGGCTTCATCGAACGCTTCACGAATACCGCGCGGTGTCGAGATGGTACACGATTTCGAATCTGCCGTCAGCGTCCCCCTTAGATGTAAGCGGGGTGCCAGCGGATACAAGAGAAAGTCAGGCGGAAAGGGCCGTCGGTCGATGAGGGGCAGGGGCCTACCGTACATCTCGGGGCCGCGCGGAGCATGACCGTGGGTCGCACGCATTGGGGGTAGAGCTGAAGCAGCCCAAGATGTTCCGGAGAACCATAGGAACATGGTCGGTCGAAAGCGTCACCCGCTCTCCTTTTGAACCTCGTGCTAGAATTCACTCGCACCACCGGCTGTGCGCTCCGAGCCCCCTTCTGGTTTGCTGATGATTTTGTACGGACTAAATCTTAAAGGTCGCTTGTTTTGCCTTTCCGGCCTGCTGGTATTTGGTCTTGCTTTTCCGGTTCCTTCTGCGCTTCCCTCTCAGGACAGTCCCTCCGTGATGCTCAATCTGCAGGTAATCGTTGTGGATTCGCCTGGCAAGGCACAGCAGATTTTGGATCGCCTTAAAAAAGGCGAAGATTTTGCCGCCATCGCCAAGTCCGAATCGATCGATCCAAGCGCCGCGCCGGGCGGCTACCTCGAACTTGTTGATCCTCGAACACTCCGGCCGGAGTTGCGAGAAGCTTTGCAAGGACTCCGTCCGGGGCAGACTACCAAGGTCATTGCGGTGCCTTCCGGATACGTCATTCTCAAGCTTCTGCCGGAGACGCAGCCCGGGGTTGCGCAGGGCATGGGTCCGGGCCAAGGTCGGGATCTCCCTCTCGCGGGTCAAGGAGCCGTGCGCTATCCAGCCGATGTGGCCGGGCAGGTTCTTGCCGACATGCTGTTCCAAAAATTCCCCAAGCCGTCGAATTGGGAGCAAGACTTGCAGGGAATTTGCGAGATTCGCAAACGCTCCCTGGCGGCGGGAATCGCGCGACTCGACGAGCTGTTCGAACCCGCGAACAAGGCGCTCGTAGCGATGAAGCCATTTGACGTAATCCAGTCACATTACGCATTGGCGCAACTCGAGGCCTATCAGGGCAACATGGACGAGGCCGTCACGCACTGGGAGGCTGCTTACAAAATTGCGCTTGCTGAAATTCCAACGGGAATTCCGCAACTGACGGAAGTGCTCGGCGTGGCTTATCTCCACAAATCGGAAATGAAGAACAGTATCTATAGCCACCCGGGAGACTGGTGCCTCTTTCCGCCGCGGCTCGCCAAGCCTTATCGCCTGACAGACGATTCCGATAAGGCCGTTCAATATTTTCTGAAGTATTTGGCGATAAAACCGGAACGGCCTGATCAGTTGCAGGTGAAGTGGCTTCTGAATCTCGCCTACATGACGATCGGAAAGTATCCGTCGGGTGTTCCCGAGGAATACCGCATATCGCCATCGGCGTTCGAATCGAAACAGGACATCGGCAGATTTGTGGACGTGGCTCCCGCGGCCGGCTTGGATTTTGCTTCCATGGCGAATGGCGTGATCGCCGACGATTTTGAGAACAACGGGCTCCTGGACTTGGCCGTATCGAGTTACGACGTGTGCGCCCCGATGCGTTTCTTCCGCAACAATGCCGACGGAACGTTCACTGACCGAGCCGCGCAGGCTGGGCTTTCCGCTCAACTGGGCGGGCTAAATATGATTCAAGCCGACTACAACAACGACGGCTGCACGGATCTGCTCGTTTTGCGCGGGGCTTGGGAATTTCCGATGCGAAAATCTTTGCTCCGAAACAATTGCGACGGCACCTTTACCGACGTAACGCGCGAGGCGGGCCTGGCGGAACCCGCTACGCGCACGCAAACGGCCGTCTGGGCAGACATCGACAACGATGGCCTGCTCGACCTATTTGTGGGCAATGAAAATGGCCCCAGCCAGCTTTTCCATAACAAGGGCGACGGAACGTTTGAAGATATCTCACACTCCGCTGGCGTTGACAGAATGGCCTTCACAAAAGGCGTGGTCGCCGCGGATTACGACAACGATGGCTTCGTGGACTTTTACGTCTCCAACCTTTACGGTGGCAATTTTCTCTATCACAACAATCACGATGGCACGTTCACCGAGGTTTCGGCGAAAGCCGGCGTGCACCAGCCACAGTCGCAAAGCTTTGCCACTTGGTTTTTCGACTACGACAACGATGGCTGGTCCGATCTCTTTGTTACTTCGTATTTCTTTTCCGCCGACGAAACTCTGCGCAGCTATCTTGCTCTTCCGCACAACGTCGAGACGTTCAAGCTCTACCGGAATATGAAGAACGGAACTTTCAAAGATGTGACCGTCGAAGTTGGCCTCGATAGAATCAATACGCCCATGGGCGCCAATTTTGGCGACATCGATAACGACGGTTTTCTGGACATTTTTCTCGCTACCGGCGGCCCTGAGTATGGCGCTCTGGTTCCCAAGATGCTTTTTCGCAACAACGAAGGAAAGAGTTTTGTGGATATCACGGCCTCTTCGGGCACCGGCGAGCTCCACAAAGGTCACGGTGTGGCCTTCGCTGACCTCGGCAACAACGGACGGGAAGACCTCCTGGTTTCTGTGGGGGGCGCTACGCCCGGTGATGCCCACGCCTTTCGCGTTTTCGAGAATCCGGGAAACGACAACGGCTGGATCACCGTGAAGCTGGTCGGCGTAAAAACGAACCGCTCGGCCATCGGGGCACGCATCCATCTGACCGTGGACCAGGATGGCCAGCCGCCGCGCTCCATCTATCGAACCGTCGGGAGCGGAGGATCGTTTGGCGCTTCGCCACTCGAGCAACACATGGGGTTGGGCCCGTCCGCGAAGATCGCCAGTCTGGAGATTCGGTGGCCTGCGAGCGGCACGATACAGAACTTCTCGAATGTCGGCACAAATCAATTTATCGAAATTAAAGAATTCGCCAAGGATTACACTAGGCTTAAGCGCGTATCATTTCGTCTGGGAAGCGCGAAACCGGATGCTACAAAGTTGCCAAGTCGAACCCCTCCGAACCCAGGCGCGAACAGGTAGCCGGTCCGCAATGAAATCTATGAGCCGGACGCACAGCAAGAGGCTAATACTACTGGTACTCTATTTGTTCTGTTGTGTGCCGCTGGGTTTCGCTCGAGAGCGCCACCCAGCATTCGGAGTTGTTCTCGAAGTCGATCGCACGCATCCTTCCATTCGAGTTTCCTGCCACGAGATCCCCGGCTACATGGAAGCCACGGTGATGGAATTTCCAGTTCAGAACGCCATGGACCTGGAGGGCTTGGAACCGGGCACGCTGATCGATTTCACGATTGTCGCGGCAAAAGACTCCGCCCATGCGGAGGGCATTCGGATCCATCAGTTCCAGAGCACCGATCCGGAACCCATGGCGGTTCGTCAGCTTAACCTCCTCGAGGGGCTCGTCGGTCGAAGCTCCGATGCGACTAAGAAGATAAATATCGGAGAGCACGTCCCGGATTTCTCCCTTATCGACCAAAACAGCCAGTCCGTTTCCCTCGCTTCATTCACGGGCAAGGTGGTCGGCATCACGTTCATGTACACCCACTGTCCACTTCCGAATTACTGCTTTCGGCTGTCCAATAATTTCGGGATGGTCCGAAAGCGTTTCGCGGATCAATTGGGACGCGACTTGATCCTGTTAAATATTAGTTTTGATCCCGTACACGATCAGCCCGAGGTTCTCGCTCAGTATGCGCGGCACTGGAATGCGGCCGGCGTTTCCGGCTGGTATTTCTTAACCGGCCCGGTGATCGAGGTTCAAAAAGTCTGTCATGAGTTCGGCATGAATTTCTGGCAAGACGAAGGCTTCATCACCCACGCCCTGCATACGGTTATCCTCGACCGGCAAGGAAAGGTGGTTGCCAACCTTGAAGGCAACGAGTTCACCGCCAAGCAACTGGGCGACCTTTTCGAAGCCCTGCTGCGCGCGCCGCAATAGCCCGGCTCAATTCCCGCGCGATCCCTACTCTCCGGCGAAGCGAACCCGAATGGTCTTGATTTCGTAGGGTTTCGTGTGAACCGCTACAACCCCACCTGGAACAGCCAGGTCCGCGATCGGCCTTTCCATCAAGTCAGTTTCGGAAGCCGATTGCGCGCCAACGGGTAGCACGATCCTCACGTCCGATTCTTTTCCCGCCCATTCGTAAAATCGCAGGATGAGCGAGCCGTCATCCTCCGCTTTCTTAATCGCCGTCATGACGACATTCTCCGCCTGGACTTCGAAGAAAGAGTGCTCCTCTTTCATCGTGCCGGGGTGCTTTGCCGTTCCCATCGCCAAGAGATCGTAGTTCAGTTCATAACCCCGGCGAACGGTCTCTGCCTCTCGCCAGGTTCCCGGATGTGCGTACATTGAATAAGTGAATTCATGAAGGCCTTCATCGGCGTGCGGGTCCGGCCATTCCGGCGAGCGCAGCAAGGAAAGCCGCAAAACGTTGCCCTTCGCGTCATAGCCATACTTCGAGTCGTTCAGCAGACTGAACCCGTGCTTGGCGTCGGAGATGTCCCCCCAGGCGAGCGCGGGGACCTCGAACTTGGCCTGTTCGGCAGGGGTGTTGCGCGTGGTCGGGCGTTCGATCGAGCCGTAGGGAATTTCAAACGCGGCTTTTTGACTATGCGCGCTGAGCGGAAACGCAACTTTCAGCAAGATGTGCTTTTCGTACCAATCGGCAATCATCCGCACGTCAACGCGTGGACTTCCGGCAGTGAGTGTGATGTTCCGGATAAACGTGGAATTCTCGAAGTGCTGTTTCACCTGGATGATGGCGCGCAGCGGGCCGCTCTCCATCAGCTTCACCTCGTCCACCTGAGTCAGATCCCAATGCTCTTTCTCGAAATCAGCGTCGATGTTCCACGCGTCCCAGGCCTTTGGTTTGTCTCGAAAAGCTTGCAGGAGATTTCCGCAGATAGCGTCTTTCGGACCGCCGGTATCCGTTTCTGCCGGTGCCAGGGATTCCGTGTTGCTCCGTTTGTCAAAGAAGCTCGAAACGCAACCTGTGTGCGCATCTATTTTTACGAGTACAAATTCGTTTTCCAGCGTGTCCGCGGAACTTTTCACCGCGGGGGTTTGCGGCATGACCTTTTCCGCCGCGCGAACATAGTAGGTCTTGTAACCAAGTGCGGGAACGCTGGCTTCGACCAGTAAACGAGCGCGACTGGTTTCGCTGTCGTGCGTCAGCAATTGCGACGGCACAATCTTCCCGGAAAAATCTCGAACCTCGATGTGCTTAGCAATGCCGGGAAGTTGCACCTCGACTTCTATCACTTCCTTCCGCGGCCACGACAGGGAGTTGAAGATCACCACTGGCACGCCGGGTCCCAGGGTATTGATGCGAGCAGCAAGTTCTTCGAGGGATCCATGCAAGATAGCGTGGCCTGCTCGGCCGACATCTTCAAGATTGCGCTTGGCATCAAGATAGTTCACGGCAATCCCCGACCCTGGCATGATGTCGTGGAAATCGTCGAACAGCAGCCGTTTCCACCCGCGGTCGAAATCTTCCGAGGGGTATTTGCGCCCGTACAAAGTGGCGAGTGAAGAGAATTTCTCGGCATTGAGGAGCAGCTCTTCCGTTTTGCGAATGCGCTTTTTCGTTTCCGCCTGCGTGGTCATGACGCCGCGGTGATATTCAAAGTAGAGTTCGTCGCGCCAGGTGGGGACCTGCATGCCCGGAAGTTTCTTTTGCAGATCATCGAAGAAGGAAGACGCCGTGGTGAACTGCAAATTGGGATACACGACATCGGGCTTCATCCAGCGCGTGGCGGTATCGAGCATGATTCGCGTCGGGCCGCCGCCATGATCGCCAACTCCGTAGAGGTGCAGCATGTCGGAATGCTGGTTCGCGTCGGTGCCGTAGAGCGAGGGAATCCAAATGGACAGGTCTCTGGCCATGCCGACGGGATCGGTATTCGCGGCATAATCGTGCGGAAAATACGTCAGCAGACGGCTCCCGTCGGGAGACTCCCACCAGAACAATTTGTAGGGGAAGGTAGTAAATTCGTGCGCCCACATCAGTTTTTGCGTCACGAAATAATCCATGCCGGACTTCTTGTAAATCTGCGGCAATTGCCAGTTATAACCGAAGGAATCCGGATTCCAGCCTATTTTTACGTCCACGCCGAATTTTTCATGGAAATAGCGTTTCCCCACAAGGATTTGGCGCACCAGCGACTCGCCGCCCGGCATGTTGAGATCCGGTTCGACCCACATTCCCCCAATCGCTTCCCAGCGGCCTTCGCGCACACGCTGCGCGATCTCCTTAAAGAGATCGGGATACTTTTCCTCCATCCAGACGTAGGTTCGCGCCGATGACATGCTGAATTTGAAATCGGGGTATTCGCGCATCAGGTCGAGAGCGCTGCGGAACGTATTGCGCACCACTTCCACGGTTTCCGTCCAGGGCCAGAGCCAAGCCATGTCGATGTGCGAGTTTCCGGCGGCGCGAATGGTGAACTGTTTCAGGAACGGCCGGAGCGGTTCGAGCTTGGCCTGCGATTGCCGCAGCGATTCGTCAAAGGCCCCCTGATCTCCGCGGTCAAGCGCCAGAAAATCAATGGCCTTCACAGCGGCGTCGAGCTGGCTTTCCCGCAGAGATTGGCCATCTGGAAACGCCGCGATCATCGGCCGCGCCGAAAGGATCTCCGCTCGCAAAATCCCGGCGTCGGGACGATTAGCGGGGGGCTCGATACGCAGCCGGCTTTCTGCAATTCGTGTATTCACTTGCGACGCATTCAAGCGCACCGCCATCAGGAATTTTTGGCCTGGCTGGGCATTCGAGGTGAGCGCTATCGGCTGTTGCGTGTCGTCGTCGCCGCGGGCCACCAGCGCGCCGTTTGAGAACACCGTAATCCCCAGCCGGTCGTCGGTATCGAAGAAAAGCTCCAGGTTCACCCGCGAACCCTCGGTAGCGTAGCCATTAATCTTCGCGGGAATCTCAATCCACCGGCGCAAAACACGCGAGCCGGTCTTCCACTCTTCGCGGGTCTTCACCTGCGGCCAATCCTCGTCACTCAATGCCGGGTCTTCGGGATGCGGCAGGTCCGCGTGGTAACGCCAATCTGGCAATGGCAGCGTGGTAAGCGACTCGAGACGATCGAGTATCGGCTGATAAGCGTCCGGCGGCTGGTTCGCTTGGCCGGAGCGGACTCCGCCACACGAAAGTGCGGCGAAAACAGTAGCGACGATGACTTTTCTCACTGGCGTATTCACCCGGTTAGGGCCGGATTTGTGGCTTCGAAGGAGATTCCCAAATTTGCGAAGTCCACTCTTTCCGATCGAGAGTCGTCCTGTCAATCCGTCCCCATGTCATTTATGCCTTCCTACGCATGTCATTCACGTCTTTATGGATAGAGGCCGTTCTTCCCCGCCGCAATGGCCCCGGATGCGCGTTTTCACCGGACTGCGCTCGTTTTAGGCTGTAATATGAAATCGTATGCGTTTGCTTTCAGGCCTTCCCTTTCTTGCGCTGCTGTTCTTGGCGCTGCCTGGCCGGCAGGCTTCTAAGGCTCCTGACCAGCCCCAGCCATTGCCTGGCAAGTTCACCGATGCTACGGCCACGCTTGGCCTGCACTTCCAATACTTCGCCTCCCACACTGCCAAACACTATTTGCCGGAAACCATGGGAGCAGGCGTGGCACTGTTCGATTACGACAATGATGGACGTCTGGACATTTTCCTGGTGAACGGCGCTCCTCTCCGTGATCCCACTCCGAAAGGCAGCATCCCGCAGAAATCCGGTCCGCAATACTGGAATCGACTTTTTCATCAGAAGCCCGACGGCACGTTTGTGGACGTAACCGAGAAGGCCGGGCTCGAGGGTTCCGGCTACGGCATGGGAGTGGCCGTTGGGGATTACGATAACGATGGCTACGAGGATTTGTATGTGACCGCCTATGGCGGAAACAAGCTCTACCACAACAATGGTAATGGCACTTTCACCGATGTAACCGAGAAGGCCGGTGTTGCGGGCAGCGGTTGGTCCACCAGCGCCGCCTGGGTCGATCTGGATGGAGATGGTCTGCTGGATCTTGTTGTTCTGCGCTACGTTCAGTGGGATTTTGATGACATCTGGTGTGGCGAACACAAAGAAGGTTACCGCTCCTATTGCCATCCCGACATCTTCCAGCCGGCTTCTCCGCTGGTCTATCACAATGACGGAAACGGCCATTTCACCGAGGTCTCCCAAAGAATTGGCCTCGCCAAGCCCGGAAAAGGGCTCGGCATTGCACTGGCGGACTACGATCGCGATGGCCACGTCGATGTGTTTGTCGCCAACGACTCCATGGTCCAATTCCTGTACCACAACAAGGGTGATGGCACGTTTGAAGAGGTGGGCCTGCTATCTCAGGTGGCTGTCGATGGCGACGGACGCACCTATGCCGGGATGGGCGTCGATTTCGCCGATTACAATAACGACGGCTGGCCTGATGTGGTGATCACCGATCTCGCCAACCAGCGCTACGCTCTCTACCAAAACAATGGCGACTCGACGTTCACGTATGCCAGCTTCAGTGCCGGCCTGGCGCGCTCTACCATGCAGCATTCCGGCTGGGGCGTGCGCTTCCTCGACTATGATAATGATGGCTGGAAGGATCTCCTCATCGCCCAAGGCCATGATCTCGAAACCATTGAGCTGAATTATCCCAACCTGCACTACCGCGAGCCGATGCTGCTGCTGCGCAATAGCGGCCGCGATTTCGCCGACGTTTCAAGGGACTCAGGTGCTGTTTTTCACGAGCCCTGGGTGGCCCGCGGCATGGCTATCGGCGATATTGACAACGATGGCCGCATCGATGCCGTGGTAACCACGAACGACGGTGCCGCCTACATTCTCAGAAACGAAACGCCCACGCAAAATCATTGGCTCACCTTGAAGCTGGTCGGACACAAGAGCAACCGCGACGCCATCGGCGCCGAAGTCAAACTTGTCACCGCGAAAGGCCAGCAATTCGCCACCGTTTCAACCGCAGGCAGCTACCTGTCATCGAGCGACAAACGCGTGCATTTCGGATTGGGTTCCGAATCCGTCGCTCAAACCATCGAAATCCGCTGGCCCAGCGGCATTCTCGAAACGCTCAAAGACATTCGCTCCGATCAGATTCTCGAGGTCGACGAGGCGCCAGCAGGAACCGCGGGCAAATGAAGCTGCGCTCTTTTTCTCATCGCTCCCCCCTATCGGCTCTTTTCCTCTGCCTCTTTCTTTCCATCTTCGCCCCAAGCCGTCCCGCCTTAACGCAGCAACCAACTCCACCGGCCAGTCAAACGCCCGCAACTTCCCCGCCCTCCAAACCGACCGGCATGGCCACTGGCGGCGCTCACGCTCCCGTTAGGGACTCACGCTCGCGGCCCATCACCGCCGGCGGCTTCGTCGATGGCGCTCCCATCGTCTTTCTCGACATCACGAAACAATCCGGCCTCGATAAATTCCGTCATCGCTCCGGCACGCCGGAGAAATCCACGATCCTCGACGCGCCCGGCTCAGGCGTCGCGCTGATCGATTACGACAACGACGGCTGGCTCGACATCTACCTTCTCAACGGCTCTACCGTCCCCGCGATAAAGGGAAAGGAAGCACCGCCGCGCGCCATGCTCTTCCACAACAATCACGACGGCACCTTTAGCGATGTCACCGATAAAGCCGGCGTCGCCAATGAGCGCTGGGGATTCGGCGTGGCCGTGGCCGACTACGACAACGACGGCTGGCCCGACATCTATGTCGCCAACTACGGCAAGAATCGCCTCTACCACAACAACCACGATGGCACCTTCACCGACGTTGCCGAAAAAGCGGGCGTCGCGCTAGGAGGTTGGTCCACAGGCCCAACCTGGGGCGACTATGATCACGACGGTCTCCTCGACCTCTTCGTTCCTGGCTATGTCAAATACGATCTCGATCGGCCCGTCTTCGCCGGAAAAGGAGGCGTCCCCGAAGGGGCGTGCCAATTCCGCGGCGTCGATGTTTTCTGCGGACCTCTGGGCTTCGTCGGCGAGGGCGACCATCTCTTCCATAACAATGGCGACGGCACTTTTACCGACGTCAGTGTTAAAGCTGGCGTTTCCGATCCGCAGGGACGCTATGGGTTTGCTTCGGTGTTTGTCGATCTGGACGACGATGGCTGGCTCGATTTAGTCGTCGCCAACGATTCCGTGCCCAATTACTTCTACCGCAATCAGCATGATGGCACGTTCGCCGACGTCAGTTATATGTCCGGATTCGCCGTCAACGGAGATGGCCGCGCGCAATCGTCCATGGGAATCGGCGTCGGCGATTACAATCGCGACGGAAAACTCGATCTTTTCATCACCACCTTCTCTGACGATTACAAAGCCCTTTATCGCAACGATGGCGATGCCGCCTTCACGGACGTCTCTTTCAAAGCCGGACTCGGCAGTCCCACCATTCCTTTCCTCAGCTGGGGCGCCGGCTTCCTCGACTTCGACAACGATGGCCTGCTCGATATCTTCATCGCCAATGGCCACGTCTATCCGGTAGCGGACAGGGCCGAATGGGGCACAACTTGGGCCGAGCGCCCTCTGCTCTTTCGCAACCTCGATGGTGCCAAGTTCGAGGAAGTCCCGCCCGCCACCGGCAGCGGTCTTGCCGTCGTTATCCCCGCCCGTGGCGCCGCTTTCGGCGATCTTTTCAATGACGGCCACATCGACGTGGTGCTCAACAACATAGACGCTCCGCCAACGCTGCTCCGCAATGCGGTGAACAATTCGAATCACTGGCTCACGTTGAAATTGGTGGGCGGCCCCAAAAGCCCGCGCGATGCCATGGGGGCCAAAGTATTTGTGACCGCGGGAAGCGTTCGCCAGCGCGCCGATGTCTCTAGCGGTGGCAGCTACGCTTCAAGTTCCGACCCGCGCGTCCATTTCGGATTGGGAGCCGCTAGCAAAGTCGACAAACTCGAAGTTCGCTGGCCGAGCGGCGCCATCGAACAGGTTTCGATTCCTGGAGTAGATCGCATGCTGACGATCATCGAGGGCAAGGGCATTCAGCCCTGATCTGGCTCTGGCTTGTGGCGCGGCGCCGTAGTGGCGAGCTTGCCTGACCGCCCGTGGCAGATCTCGCCATTACTGGTGTTATCTTGTCGGGGAATAATTCCAATTAAACAATCTGTTGTATCAATGGATTGCGATGGGAATATGCAGATGAGATGCAGGTGCATTGACTTGGCCCTGCTGTTATCCAAGACTCCGCACGACATTGAGCGCCAGTACGGTTGCGCCCGCCCATTGGCTGTGGGGGTTGTTGCGCACCGTGTTGACTATTCCGTTGCTGCAGGGTTTGCGGATTGCGTTTGCTGCAGCGCGGTGCAGCGGTCGAATTCGGCCTTGGCTTCAGGGACCATTCCTTCTTGTCGATAGATCTGGCCCAGCATGCAGTGCAACGAAGCCCTTTCCGGCTCGAGCGCCACGGCCTTTTCCAGTTCCGCCTGGGCCTCGGGGAGCCGATGTAGCAGGGAGTAGGCTTTTCCTAGTGTCTCATGCGCTTTCGATACCCGTGGGAAAATGGCGATAGACTCTGAGAGATAGGGCACTGCTTTTTCCGGTTGATTCTGGTTCAGGTAAAGGTGAGCGAGCTCAATGAACGGCTCAGGGTCTGTGGCCGGGTTTTGGACGTCCCAGGCAATGGCGTTTTTGAAGGCTTGGATGGCCTGGTCCCGCTGGCCGAGGGCCTCGTAGGATAATCCCACGTTGTTTTCCGCCTGGATGTTCCGCGGTTCCAGTTTTAGGCACTGCGCAAAGGCTTCAATGGCCTGCGGAAACTGGCTCTCGCTGTATTTCGTGCGCCCCAAGTAGTACCAGGCCTGCGCGTCGCGCGGATCCCATTGGAGCGACCGCGTGAGCCAATGGTCGGCGTCTATGTAATCCTTGAGCAGGATATAGTCGAGGGCCACGATTTTCAGATCAAACGCGTTCGGGACGTGATACTTCGCACCGGCAGTAAATTCTGCAAGCGATTCTTTGACCTTCGCATCGCGATACGCAACCAGCGAGCCGCTCAAATCTCCGCTGTTGTAGCGCAAGGCTTCGCTGTCCTTTTCTCCTGTTTCCAGCCATTTTGCGCTGACCTCCCTGAACAAGATGAAACCAAGCAAGAAATGCGCATCCGCGGAGTCTGCGTGGGCCTCGAAATAGTTTCTTATGGCTCGTTCGGCCTCGCCGAGCATTCCTTGTTGCAAGAACAATCTCGCTGGAGCGAGCGCGGGATCTGGCGTGAGAGATTCGCCGGGCTTAACTGCATTTTCGGCAACGGCTGGACCGGCGTTCGTCTGAGCCGCGCTAGCCAGCTTCCTAGAAGCCGGGCCCTGCTGCGCACTGGCCGGAGAACTTTCGGCTCTTGCCGCGGGCCCAAGCAGGAGACAAAGGCAAAGGAAACATATGAGGCAGGGGAGGCCAAGAGAAGCACAAATCCCGGAGACACTAACCTGCCCGGCGGGAGAGGCCGAGAATGAAAGAATGCGCCTAGGAAAGCTCTGATTTACCACAAAGAGTCGAGAGGACACCGAAAATTCCCTGTCTGCAATTATAAGACGGTGGTTGCCGAACCCTCAAAAGGAAAACAGCGCGTACCTTGTGGCCGGCACAGGCCATCACAAATCAGGGCCGGACTGATCTGCCATTTCCCGCGGCCTGAAATCGGCGCGCACCATCGAGTCCGCAATTTTGCAAGAAAACTGCACTTCCGTCTCGTCGCCGGAAACCGCGGGAAGGCCGGAAGGACTGGTTTTCGGAAAGAAAAAGACGGCATCCTGAATCAATCCCTTCTGGTTGCGTTCATAAACGACATGACTAGGGGAGATCTTGCTCTTGCCCTTCTTCATCTGAAGAAATGCGCTGCTCTGGAAAAACTCTTCGTTATGTTGTACGAACGGAGTCATATCCTCCATGCGCAGAATAATCTGATATTCGCTCTGGGGCGCGCTGGCATATTTGTCGACGTCCACCTTTTCACCGTGCAGAACAGCCTGGCGCGCCGTGGCGGCGCGCATCACGCGCGATGATTGCCAATAAATAAAAACGTTCAGCTCCCTCCACGAGCCCTCGCCAGCTCGTATAGGAGCGCTTCCACCAGGTTGGCCGCCCGCGGAGGGCATTTGCCTGACACCACCGCTAACCTGAGGGTCGGGTGCAACGTCCTTCTCTGAAACGGTAAGCCATGTGCGCTGGATCGTAGTTACGCGGACCCAGGGTGAATCCGTGAGGATACCTTGAAGCTCCTTTTCGTCCCATTGCTGGTAGGTCTTGGTCTTCCAAGGCTTGTCTCCAGCCGAAACGAGAGTTACTCCAAGAAGCAATGCAAGGAGAACTGCGGCTTGTTTTGAGAAAACTTTCGAACCGAGAAGGAAATTCGTCGGCGGCTTCATCGCGCCTCCAGAAGGCAAAGCCGGAACCCGAAGGCCCCGGCTTTGGAATGTCCACGCTGCGGGAAGCAGCGCCAAGAAAGAGGATCCGAAGTCTAGAGCCTTCGGATCCTGGCCTGATTAGAAGTATACCTTAAATTCCGCCTGCCCTCTCCTCGGTGTGTTGCCCTGACAATTTGTTCCGGCGAAATTGGCTTTGCCAAAAGTGTTTGCGGCATTCCCGAACTGGGTTTGGTCATAAACGTTGCCATCAAAGCACTGGATGCCAGCTCCGTTAGCGGGACCGTTGTTCAGTAGCATGCGATTGAGCACGTTGAAGAATTGGATGGTCAACTCGCCGCTCAACCGCTCGCCAAAGAAAAACTTCTTTGAGACCGAGACATCTTCATCCAGGTATGGTGGCGCCCGCAGGGTGTTATACTTGGGCGCACCGTTTCCAATGGTCCAGTCTCCCGGGGGTGCAAACGCTGCGGTGTTAATTGTAGGCAGCCCTTTGTAATAATTGTTCCAGTTGATAGCAAAATTTGATGAGACCAGGTTGGGCCGGTTGCCCACGAAGATGTTGCCAATTACGGGGTCGCAATCGAACTGGTCGAGGCATGCGGCCGTAGACAGCGGCGTACCACTCTCATAATAGTTGACCAAGGCAATCTTCCAACCGCCGAGCAAGTTCCTCCTAGCCGTGCCACCCTGGTTCAAGAATTTCTTCCCCGGGCCGATAGGCAGTTCATACACCCCGGCCATGGTGAGCACGTGGGTCTGGTCATTAGCGCCCACGGACCATTCTGCGTTGGGGTTGCCTGGGTTCAGACCTCTGGTATTGAATGTCGAGAAACCGCTGTCTGTATTTGTCAAATACCTCGAAAGTGTATAAGACACCAAGTAGGTTAATCCCCCGCCGGTGCGCTTCTGCAGGCTCACCTGAAGGGCGTTGTACTTATCCGCTCCCGAGGTATCAAAGTTGTTGGTCACAAACGGCATGTGGGGATAGGGAAGTTGCGTCACGAAAAGAGGGGTTGCCGTGCCCTGTTCTTGGCAGAAATTATTGTAAGGGGCATAGTACGTGACGGGTGCTGTGTTTCCTCCACACGTACCTGGAGCATAGGTAACCTGACCGAATTTACCCTGATTGGCCATAAACGTCTGGGCCGCCGAAGAGGTCCACGGCTGGGCGAGGACACAATCAGTGGTTTTAGTGACCGTAGGGCCCTGCGGGCAAACCGATGTTATCAGGCTGTACGGCAGAGACTGAATTCCAGACTCTAGCGTTGCCGGCAAGTGGATGTCATGCGTGTGCACTCCGGTAACGGAAAGGAACATGTTCCAGGGCAGTTCACGCTGAACGCCAAGTACAAATTGCTCATCATAAGCCTGGTTGACCTGCCTGGGCAGCTCGTGAACCTGCCCAAATCCCAAAATAGATGTACCGTTGAAGAAAGTGGGACTGAAACCAAGCGACGGCAGCGCCGGGAGCGGTCTGGTATCCCATTGACCGAAGCCGGGGATCTGCGGCGCTGGCTGGCCAATCGAGACAACGCCATTCAGGTTATTCCCGTAGTTTACTGCGACCTTGTTAACACCGTATTCGAACGATCCCGTGTCCAGCCAATACCAGGACACGCCGCCCAGCAGAACTGTCTTATTGTTCAACTGATATGTGAACCCTACGCGGGGGCTTAAATGGTGCCAGTTCATGTCTTGCTGACTCCACCCAATGCAGGCAGAACATGTCCCGAGCTCTGCCATAGCACCCAGAAGCGGCTTACCGGTTAGAGGGTTGATCTCGGCGGCGTTGACCGCGTTAGGATCGAAGAATGTAAGCTGGTTCGTCTTGAAATCACTCGTGAAAGGAAATGCCAAATCCCAACGCACGCCCCAGTTGACCTTAAGGCGCGGCTTAAGCTGCATATCATCCTGGAAATACGGAGCCACATAGGTATTGCGCAGGTTGGTGTTGCCCGCGCCCCCTCTACCTCCTAAGGTAGCATCTCCAAGCAGGAAGCTTGCGAACCCGTTCCCCGTATTTACGCCGGGTGTAGTTTCATTGGGGTCTGCCGTTACGTCGGAGGTAAACGCCAGCAATCCAGCGGCTCCCGGCTGGCCCCCGGAGCCGCCCGCTTCGAAGTCATCCTGGTGCGTCTTCCGGATATCGACACCGATGTTCATGGTGTGTCGGCCCCTTAGATAGAGCAAATTGCCCAGGACGGAATATCCTGTTTTGTGGTTAATCGTCGATGACAGTCCGTTCCCAGGTCCAAAGCTTTGTGGCTCCCATCCGCCGCCGCCAAAATTGATGCTCGGAAAAGAATTGGGCTGCCCCGACAGACCCGAAGGCAAAACGCCGGGGAAGGTGCCGGAGAGCAGATGCGAGGGCAAGAAATCATTGCCTTGGTAGACATACAAAAAACCGCCAGTCAGCACCATCCGCGAGCTAAGCGCATTGGAATACGTGATATCCGCGGCCCGCCCCAGGATTGTGGTGATTTGTTGACCGCTAAGCGGGTTATCCACCCAGTCGGAGCCGTTCGGCTGCGGGTACTTCTGCCGCCAATAAAGCCCATGAATGGCCTGCTTCGCGGTTAAGTTATGGTCGATATTGACGCTTAGAGCCGTCTGGACGTTTAGCGGGATGGTCGTAGGGTTATAGTTGTTGACTACCGACGAGTTGGTCGGCGCCGGGATAGGGAACTGTTTCAGGAGGCCCGCGGAAACCGAGCTGAAACAACTGGTCGGAATTTTGTTCCCGGGCCACTGGGTGCCTGGGCTACCAGGACCGCTCGCTGGGACCGTGCAGCCCGAGGGGATAAGCGACGCATTCGATTTCCAGGAGATCGGAACGAAAATGGGTATGGGGGCGTTGTGATTATTCGGGTTTACCAAGCCGCTGAAATCACCTGAAAGTTCCGCCGGTGTGGGAAGCGTGACGGGAGACTGCCCGACCGCCTTCCTGTATCGGTCATAGCTAAAAAACCAGAAGGTCTTGTTTTTCCCGTTATACAGTTTGGGCAAGTACACCGGTCCGCCGACCGACCCGCCCCAGTTGTTTTCAATGTCCTGGTTGGGCTGGTCAACCTTCCCAACATTGTTTGGATTCACATCATAAAAGGCGCCGGGAGCACCAAGATACGTGTCGTCCCTGTACAAGAAAAAAGCGTCGCCGTGAATCACGTTGCCCCCGGATTTGGTGTGGTATTGCTCGACGCCTTGCCCCAAACCGTATTGCGCCGAAAACGTACCAGTCAGAATATCCGCGTCTTTTATCGAATCGTAAGGCGGCTGATTCCAAAACGTGTAGCCGGCAGTCTCTGAAAATGCTTCGGGAACCCCGTTGAACATTATTTCTGTCTGCTGGTCCACACCTCCATTGATCCGGTGGCTGAATCCATTCCCGGTAACGCCGGGCGCCAGAAAGATAAAATTGTCAATCTGCCGGTTACTCCCACTAACCAACTGCGGAAGCTCTTGCGTGAGCGTCTCGCTTATCGTCGTACCGATCTCCGGTTGCTCCGTTTGCAACGCAACCGCTGGGGCTGTAACTTCGATTGTTTCCGAGACTGTGCCTGGCTGCAAAGTGGCGTCGGCAGTGGAAGTCGCCCCACCCACTACCTCGACATTCCTGTTAATGAAGGATTTGAACCCGGCTTTTTCGACCTTAACAATATATATCCCGGGGTTCAGGTCGATGATCAGATAAGTTCCGGCGGAGGTAGTCACGGTCGTCTGGGACACGTTCGTATCCACGTTCGTCACAGTCACCTTCGCTTCTGCAATTTCCGCACCGGTTTGGTCGGCTACCGTGCCGTTAATTCTGCTAACCGCTTGCGCACGCACTTCGCGTGGGCAGAGGAGAACAGCCAAGCAAATGGCCAGCCCAGCGACCAAGCCGTGGCGAACTGCCGCCCGGTTGTTGCGCACACCACTGCACAACCTCAAAATCGCTTCCATGTTCTTCCTCCCTGTGAGAGCTTCCAACGGTCCACCCGCGAATATAACGGAGAGACGCGCTTACACTGCCCCTTTTGGCGGGTGACGCTAGTGCAAAAGCACTATGGATGTCAAGGGCGCTTCATGTGACCTAATTATTCCCGTCCAAGCGATTGAGTCCATGCGGCTTACTGGAAAATATTGTCTGGGTGCAGAATTTGTGTAGCTGCTTTGCAGGTTTGCTCGGACGGGTGCCAATCTAAGCCGCGGCGGTGACACGATGTGGGTATATTGCTCCAACAGTCTCAAAAGAAGACGCTTGGGTTGGACATTACCTTGGGCTCTCGACATCGGATCCGATATCGTCCCCCGGATGACCACTGGAAGAGTTTTTGGGTGTCCTGCGAAGCGTCCGTTATCGCTTCGCTGCTCCGCGTGGCGCATCATTGCGCAGCGGTTCGTCTACCTGCAAAATCTGATCGGTTCGCACGGCTTCTAGGACCTGCACAATGCCGCTCGGCCATCGGATCTCCACTCGCTCGGCCACCGCCTCCGCTCCCAAGCCGAAGTGCACCCGCTTATCACTCGAGGACAGATAGCTTCCTGCCGTGGTCACGGTCTGAAGCTGTATGCCCTTTCGAGTAGTCAATTTCACTTCGGCGCCGATGCCGTCGCGGTTGCTACGATGGCCCACCAGCTTCAAAATCAGCCAGTGGTTTTCGGTAGGTGTCTCATTTCGCAGAATATGCGCCGCTCCGTCATTGGTGGTGATCACTGCATCCAGGCGGCCATCGTTGTCAATGTCGCCTACGGCCATCCCTCGGCCCACCCAGGGCTCTTTGAATACGCTGCCCGCGGTTGCGGAAACATCCGCAAATTTTCCTCCGGTGTTGCGAATCAAAACGGGCGGCTCACGGTAACGCAAATTGGGAGTGGTCAGCTCGACGTTATCCATATCGTGTCCCTGGACGATCAGCAGATCCTTCCACCCATCGTTATCGAAATCCATGAAGCGAAAACCCCACCCGGAGTGCGGCTGGGTGATGTCTGCAAGTCCGCTGGTATAGGTCGCGTAGGTGAAGCTGCCCTCGCCGTTATTCTTGTATAGCGCGTAGGCCTGGTTGCCGAGGTCGGTGATGAGCAAATCGGGCAGACCGTCATTGTCGTAATCGGCGAAGTCCACGCCCATGCCGGCGTAAGTCGCGCCGTCGCCATCCACAGCCACTCCCGCCATCAACCCAACTTCTTCAAATGTGCCGTCACCCTTGTTGCGATAGAGGAATTCAAACATGGAGTCATTGGCGACGCAAACATCCAGGTGGCCGTCGCGGTCGTAGTCGGCAAACGCGATTCCCAGGCCTTTCCCTGCCTTAGAGAAACCAATTTTCTTAGAGACCTCCGTAAAGTGGCCGTCACCGTCGTTGTGATACACGAGCGGAGTTGCTGGCCGGAAAAGGCTGGGATTGCAATACGACCGGAAGCCTTCCTTGGGCGGGCCGCACCAGACATCGTCAAAATCCCATTCCAAGTAGCGCAAGACAATCAAATCGAGCAGCCCGTCATTATCCAAGTCCAACCAGGCCGCGCTGGTGGACCAACCGCTGCCCGCAACACCGGCCTTCTCGGTTACATCGGTGAAAGTGCCATTACCATTGTTGTGGTAGAGCTTGTTTCCGCCATAGGCAGTCACATACAAATCCTCGTAGCCATCGTTATCGTAATCCCCAACGGCCACCCCCATCCCGTACCCTGAACCCTCGAGTCCGGCCTTTTCCGTGACGTCCTCGAACGTTCCGTCGTGCTTCTGGCGATACAACCGATTCCAATATTGCGGGCCGGTCTTCTGCGGAATCTTTCCTTTGGCAGTAGGGTCGCTGAGCGGCGCGCCATTCACAAGAAAGAGATCCAGGCGCCCGTCATTATCGTAGTCGAACAGCGCAGCTCCGCTGCCCATCGTTTCAATCAAATATTTTTTAGAAGTGTGAGAGGCTAGATTGCGAAAATGTAAACCCAGCGCCGCGGTGACGTCGGTAAACTTCGCGGCCGTCCCTTCTGGCACGCCAAAGGATTTGGCCGCGGTCTCTGCGCCGGACATTTTCGGCGCGGTTTTCTGTCCCAAAAGCGGCACGACCGGAACCAACGCCGAGAAAAGAAAGACCAGCGCCGAACGCCGATCTATCGCGTACGGCGCCCGCTCCAGGGTTCTTTGAACAAAACGCCGAGAAACATTCTGACGATCGTGAGAACCCCAAAGCGGTAGACCCGCTAGAAAACGCATAGGATCAAGAACTATAACATCCGCTGGGAAACTGACGCCGAGAAATTCCTGACGCAGCCGGCCGATGAACTCGAAGTCGTCATTCACTCGGAGGTCATGGCTTGTTTTGTTCGAAAAAGACGAAATTTTTTCAAACGAACGCCTATCTTCAGTCCAGAAAATCCAAACAACGCACCCTTCCGAGCGACCTTCGTTATGTAACGCGATGAAAAGGGATTCGTCGGCGCCGCTGTCCTCTTATTTCCAAGGAAGACGGAATCGGGCGTTCCTACAATCTCTCCCGGTCGGAAGAGCGTCGAATTCACGTGCAAAATCGAAGACGCAACTCTGTGCGTTGCTTAGGAACTCCAGAAAATGCTCGACCGAAACGGCCCGGCGCTTTAGAACACCGCGCCCCCTTGCGGCCATCAGTTTTTTTCTTGGGCAGACTTAGTTCTTCTGATAAAATCCGCCGTGTTCCTCGAAATCGCCTTCGTAATTTTCGCCATTCTTGTTATGCGCCTCGGCACGCGCGTTCTGGCTGCCCGGCCATTAAAGCTTGCCAAAAACAGCTGCCTAACTCCCCTTAGAATCAGCAGTTCCGGAAATACCCGGGGGGATGGGCGCATGGCCTTGATGCTCACCGCCCTCGCTGCGATGCTATGGACCGCACCTAAAACGGCCTCGGCAGCCTGGCCTCAGTCAGCACCCATCAAAACTCTGGACTCCGCGCCGCAGAATCGCGCCGATCCGCTTCTTGCCGAAGCCAGAGCGCTTGCTGATAAGGGCATGGCCTCAGAAGCTGAGCAAAGGGTTCGCCAATATCTCGCCATGCATCCTGACTCCTCGAATGCTCATTTCCTCCTCGGCTACATCCTGTTTCGCGAAATTCAGGAGCAAGCCGCCGGCAACGAAAACGCCTCCCTGAGCGACTCCGCGCCGATGGCCTTAAGCGGCAGCGCATCCCGCCAACCTTCTGCTACGGCCAGTCTCGGCGATAAAGGCGCAACCTCTGAAGCCAACTACCGCAACACCAAGACCAAAGCTTCGCTTGCCGAATTCACCGAAGGCGCCAAGTATCACCCCCCCAGCGCCTTTGACCTAAAGATTGTCGCGTTCGATTACGTCCTGCTCGACGATTATGTGGACGCCGACAAATGGCTCACCAAGATGTTGCAATGGACACCCGCCGATGCGGAAGGCTGGTATTACCTCGGCCGCACGAAATATAACGAGAATCGATTTGACGAGGCCGTGCACGCGTTTCAGCAAACGCTCACTCTCGATCCCCACAATGTCAAAGCTGAGGACAATCTCGGTCTGGCGTTTGCTGGACTCGGCCGCGTTGACGACGCTGCGGGCGCCTACGAGAACGCTATCGTCTGGCAAAAAAACGCCGCAACTAAGAATCCAGGTCCGTACATTGATATGGGCAGCCTGCTGTTAGATCTGAACCGCTCCACCGAAGCCATTACCTATCTGAAGCAGGCCATCGAAATCTCGCCACTGGATTTCAAGCCCCACGAACTTCTCGGCAAAGCCTACTCGCGACTGCATCAGTTGGCCGAGGCGCAGAACGAACTCGAGCAGGCCATCGCGCTGGCGCCGCAAAATCCCAATCTTCCTTGCATGCTCGGGCCGCTTTATCACAAGCAAGGTCTTAGCGACAAAGCGAAAGTACAACTCGACCGTTGCACAACCATGAGCGGCACGCATTCATTACCAGAGACTCCCCGCCCATGAGCGAACCATTGATAGCACGACGCTGCGCGGTGCCGGGCAAGTCCTTTATGGTTCTGATGGTCTCTCGCGGTATGATTATGAGCGAGATGTTTTTGTTTTCACCAGCCGCAGTTGCCGCCAAGGCGCTGAAAAACAGCCGCGGGTGCTGGCGAATTTGCGTTGCTTTCGCCTTGGTAGCAATTGCGTGTTCGCCGCGTCTCCGCGGGCAATCGGGGGCTGATGCCGACGATCCGCGTGTCCAGCAACTCTACTCCGAAGCGAAATCCGCGGAGGCCCAAAGTGACTTCGCCGCCGCCGCCGCCAAGTACGAAGCACTGTTGCAGTACGCGCCCCGTCTTGCTGCCGCCTACAATAATCTCGGCTCTTTGTATTTACGCCTGCGCGAATATCAGAAGGCCGCTGCTACTCTCGAAAAAGGTCTGAAGATTGATCCCAAGATGTCGTCAGCATCCGCGCTGCTCGGCGTTTCGCTCTATGAAATGGGTGACTACGCGGCCGCTCGGCCTCGTTTCGAATCAGCGCTGCGCGCCAATCCCAAAGACGACAACGCTGAGCTTTTTCTCGCCAACGATTTACTGAAACTCGGCGACTTCAATGCCGCTGCGACTCACCTGCATCAACTTTCGTTGCGTCAGCCGCAAAACCAGGAGGTCTGGTATCTGCTCGGCAAGGTGTACATGAAACTTTCCGAGCAGGCCCTTTCGAAACTGAACGAAATCGACGCCGATTCCGTTTGGGTGCACGAGGTTTCTGGCGAAGTCATGGAGGGCATGAAAAATTACGACGGCGCGTTGCTCGAGTATAAAAAGGCCGTGGAGTTGGCGCCCGAGCAAGCCGGCACGCACTATCTTTTCGGGAATGCCTACTGGTCGCTTCATATGTGGGAGCCGGCCACCGAGCAGTTCCGCGCCGAACTCGCAAACGATCCGTCAAACTGCAATGCGCACTGGAAAATCGCCAACATTGTGCTGGAACAGCGCCAGGATCCCGCCGAAGCCCTTGCCGGAATCGACAAGGCGCTGGCAACCTGCCCGCATCTGACGGAGGCGCGTGTGGACCGCGGCCGTGCGCTGCTCCGGCTGGACCGAAACGCCGAAGCCGTTGCGGAACTCCAACTCGCGGAAAAGGCCGATCCCGGAGAGGCCCAGACGCACTTCTTGCTGGCACAAGCACTGCGCGGCGCCGGTCGCGCGCAGGAGGCGCAAGCAGAAATGCAACTCTTCAGTAAATTGGAAGAAAGCGCGCGCGCCAAAAGCGCAGAGCGTGCCAAGCAACTCCTTCAGGAAAAGGAGAAATCTCCTTGAGCACATCAGCCCTCGATTGTCTCGCTCGTTGTCTGTTTTCGGATAATGCTGATCACCGTCGTACACGGTATTGAATGCATGCAAAGGACATGCTAGGCTTCTGCCACCAGAGGGGTGTTCCGGTATGCAGGGCACGGAAAGCTGCCCGCAAAGTCGGCGCTTTGGCGTCTTTGAAGTGGACCTGCGCGCGGCAGAGCTGCGCAAACGCGGTATTCGAATCAAGTTGCAAGAGCAACCCTTCCAGATTCTCTCTCTTTTGCTGGAACATCCCGGGGAAGTCGTAACCCGCGAGGAACTCCGCCACAAACTTTGGCCGGCCCACACGTTCGTCGATTTTGATCGCAGCCTCAACAAAGCCATGACCAAGCTGCGCTCCGCCCTCTGCGATTCCGCGGAGAGTCCACGCTATATCGAAACCATCCCGCGACACGGGTACAGATTTCTGGCTCTCATAAACATGCCTCGCGAGGGAGCAGCCGCACCTGGCAGCTCCGTCGGAAACCATACGGACGAACTATCTCCAGCCCACAGGAATTCAAGCGAACAGCGCGGGCGGGCGCCATCAGCCCTGGAATCCCTAAACCTCGAAACTCCGGCGGGCCGGAAGCGCATTACAGTTCTTCTCGCGGCCGTGGCAGCGGCCAGCATCTGCGTGTTCGTGTACCTGCGGATTCATCAATCCGTGGTTCTAGGTGGCGCTTCGGGGATGGTCAGCCCTCGGCGATCGGTCGCGGTTCTTAGCTTCAAGAATCTATCAGGAGACACTCAGGAAGCATGGCTCTCCACAGCACTCTCCGATTGGCTCACTACGGAGCTCACAGCCGGAGAACAAGTGCGAGCCATCCCCGCAGAAAGTATCGCGCGTATGAAGATGGAACTCTCTTTGCCTGATATGGAAAGCCTGGGGCGGGACAGTTTGAAGCGAATACGGAAGAATTTGGGAACCGATTATTTGGTCTCGGGTTCTTATGCAGCGCTAGGGGCAAAGTCCCAAGGCCAGATTCGCCTCGACCTCCATCTGCAGGACACGCGAAGCGGTGAAACGGTCGCGGCGATTTCCGAATTGGGGACCGAAGCCCGTCTCCTGGATCTGGTTTCGCGGGCCGGAGAACATCTCCGGGAGAAACTCGGTATCCGCGCGGTGACCCGGGAAGAAGCGGCGGAGGTAGCTATCGCTCTTCCCTCGAACAGCCAAACAACGAAGCTTTTCTCGGAAGGACTCGCAAAGCTGCGGGTTTTCGACACTCTGGCTGCCCGGGATCTGTTGCTGAGGGCGGTAGCCGCCGAACCGGAGTATGCGCTTTCCCACGCCGCTCTGGCGAGTGCCTGGGAACAGCTTGGTTATGACGAAAAGGCGCAGGCGGAGGCGAAGAAAGCGTTCGATCTCTCATCCAGTCTTTCGCGAGCGGAGCGATTGCTTGTCGAAGGTCGTTACCGCGAGACCAGCCGGAACTGGGGAAAGGCCATCGAGATTTATCACGCATTGTTCGACTTCTTTCCGGACAACCTCGATTACGGGCTAGCTTTGACAAACTCCGAACTCATGTCGAACAAATGGCAAGATGCCCTGGCTACCATAGACGCCCTCCGGGCATTGCCGGCCCCCCTTCGAGACGACCCACGAATCGATTTGGCAGAAAACGACGCAGCGAGATCCCTTGGGGATATGAGAAGGGCGGAAGCAGCGCTAGCGAGGGCCGCGGAAAAAGCCCAGGCGGCGGGAGCCTCTCTGCTTCTCGCCAAGGCGCGGCGCGAGCAAGCGTGGCTTTTTGAAAACTCTGGAAAACAAGCGGAGGTCGAGGGAGCCATTCGTGAAGCGAAGCAACTTTATGTAGTGGCGAATGACCGGCTTGGTGTAGCAGCGACTGCAACTTTGGAGGCCATAGCGCTCAAACGACAGGCAGACTACCTCGGAGCGCGGAAGAAATATGAAGAGTCTCTGGATATCTATAGAGAATCGGGCAACAAAATGAGTTTGAGCAACGAATATAATAATCTTGGGGATATCCTCTTCTACCTCGGCGACTTGGAGGGGGCACGCAAGAACTTTCAAGCGGCCCTGGCGACGTACGGCGAGATTGGAGATCAGAATGGAGTGGCGCTGGCGCAGATTGGACTTGGCGACATTCTCCTGGCGAGGGGAAAACATAGCGAAGCCAAAGAGATGTATGAAAGCTCTCTGGACATTTGCCATCAACTAGGAAGCCGAGGCCGACAAGCCGTGGCTCTCGATGGTGCGGCGACTGCGCAGCGGATGGAGGGGGACGCCGAGGGTGCAAGAAAGAGATACAAGCAAGCCATATCGATCTTCGAGGAAGTCGGCGATAAAAGCGAAGAAGCTCACGTTCGTCTGCATCTTGCGGAAATCCTATTAGACGAGGGAAAGGCTGCCGAAGCGGAAAGTCTGGCGCGACAGTCGGCCGATGTTTTTCTGGAGACGAGGGCCGAGCAATATTTGGTTGAGGCGCACTTACTCGAATCAACTGCGCTGACGGCACAGGGGCAAAATGCGGAGGCGCGCAAGCGCATCGAGCAGGTGACGAAGGCTGCGACGGATAGTCACAACCGGAGACTGGAACTGAAAGCGGCGATTACCTCTGCGCGGATTCAAGCGGTCTCGGCCAGCCCGGCGGAAGCAGCTGAGTCCGTGAAACGACTTCGGAAAATAATGTCGGACGCGGGCGAAGCGTCCTTCGTCGATGTACTCCTCGATGCGCGGTTAGCGGTTGGAGAGATTGAACTGAGTCTCGGGAATCGAACCGAAGGCAGAGCCCACCTCGAGGCACTCGAAAAGGATGCCAAAAATGGAGGATTCCAACTGATGGCTCGAAAGGCAGCTGCGGCCCTCGAATCCAAGCAGGAACATACGGCTTTGCGGGTGCAAAACTGACGGGGTAGAACGGTGGAGTCGAGAGCCCTGGCGGATTCATCGATCCACTCGAGACCAGACCGCTAGTGCCAATCGCGGCACAGTGATGGCTAACCCCCCTGCCTCAGCGACCGCCATCCTTCCCGGCCACGCTCTAGCCTCCCTAAGAAATACCCGGGTAACACATCGCTGAAAGCCTCTTCTTTTTAGCAAGATGCGCGAGAGCGCGGAAATGACATGCCAATGTCTTGACATCGGCTGGAGACACTCTGCAAAGTGGCAGTCACCCTGATCAGACAGACTAGGTTGGCCACGTGTCAGGAAGCGCGTCAATCCTGGTCCTCGGGACGGAAATTGCATTCTCGGCACCGGCGAGGTTTAGATTATGAGACTAACTACCCTGCGACAATTCGTGAGCTGTGCGGCGGCCGTTTTACTAAGTTTGGGATTTTTGGCCAGGGCAGGCGCTTCGAGGTATCCAAGACCAGATGAAGCGAAGACCCGTCTGGCCATCGTTGGCTTGGATCACGATCACGTCTGGGGTCTGCTCAAGGACATTGCCGCCGAGCCCAATGCGGAACTTGTCGCCATCGCCGATTCGCGTCCCGCGCTGGTGGACCGGGCCAAGACTCGGGTACCCACAAGCGTCAAGTTCTACGCGGATTACGTCAAGATGCTTGATGAGGCCAAGCCGGAAGCGGTGATTGTCACCACAGAAAATGACAAACATTTGGAGATACTTCGAGAGTGTGCGAAGCGGCATATCCACTACTCGACCGAAAAACCGATGGCCACGACGGGAGCTGACGCGCGCGAGATGCAGCGTCTTGCGGATGAGGCAGGCATCAAGATCATGGTGAACTACTGGAATGCTTGGGTGCCTCCAACGCACGAGATCTTTCACCGCGTGCAATCCGGTGAGGTGGGGCCGGTACAGAAAATGATTGTGCGCTACGGACATCAGGGACCTAAGGAGATTGGTGTCTCGAAGTATTTTGCCGATTGGCTGTATGACCCGGTCAAAAATGGGGGCGGTGCGATCATGGATTTCGGATGTTACGGGGCGGAATGGGCGCTTTGGCTTAAAGGGCGGCCGACACGCGTTTATGCCACGGCGCAGAAGCTAAAGACCGATCAGCACAACGAAGTGGATGATGACGCCACGATTGTCCTCCAATATCCCGATGCGACCGTGATCATCGAGGCGTCTTGGGATTGGCCCTATGACAACGGAGAGGTGGAGGTGTTCGGTCCAAAGGGGAGTCTCCTGGCAACCGGGGAGGAGCTGTTTCATCGAACCGCGAATGACGATCGCAGCAAGATCGCCCTGGAAGGGCAGCGTATCGCGGTCAACCCCGGGCCGCGAGAGACGAGCAATCCCGTTTCCTACTTCGTTGACTGCATTCGCCACAACAAGCCGATTGAAGATCCGCTTTCGGCGACCTTGAACGTCCAGGTGGTGGAAATTCTGGACGCCGCGCGAGAGTCGGTTCGTAGCGGACGAGCGCAAGAGTTGCGCTAGGATGTGGGCCGACTCAGCAGATGACCAGAGCTTTGGATCTCCAGTTCAATCCCGAAATATAGCGCAGTCCCACCGGAATCTACCTTTCCGGTGCGACCAGCTATCTGACTCAAGCACTACAAAGCGTTACTTGGAATCCAGTAGCGGCCGGCCAGCGGTGCAGCGACAATTCCACAGGCTAATTCAAATTACAGGCCAAAGACATACAGGACGCGATCGGCGGCGATGGAAATACATTGGTGTCCATCAATCATAAATGAGTTGGGATTTGCTTCAATCGCGCCGCCGGTCTGGAAATCCCACAGCGGTTTACCGGTGCGCGCATCGAGTGCATAGAAGTTCCCCTCGTCGGAGCCGCTGAAGACCAATCCTCCCGCGGTGGAGAGAACTCCCGCCCAGGGAGGTGAGAACAGTTTGAACTCCCAGCGCAGCTCGCCGGTTTCCGCTTGCAGAGCTCGAATGGCGCCCCACGCGTCATCCGGCGGCAACTCGTCTTCGCCGCCGCCCGGGAAAAAAGTGCCCACGCGGTAGGGGGTGACGCGCTTGAAATAGCGAGCGCCAATTTCACGCACCGAAACATATACGAAATCCGTTTGCGGGCTGTACGAGGGACTGAACCATACCGTCGCGCCATTCAAGTTTGGCCAGATCAGGGCGCCCTGCGTTGTCGGTTCTGCGTTGGTGGTGAGAATCGGCCGACCCTTTACGTCAAGCCCTTTGGCCCAGGTTTGCTTGGCGTATGGTTTGCCGGCAATAAATTCTCCGGTGGTGCGATCCAACACGTAATAGAAAGCATTGCGATTGGCGACGGCCATCAGCTTACGTTTCTTGCCCTGAACTTCGCCGTCAAAAAGAATCGGAACGTGGGTGGCATCCCAGTCGTGCGTATCGTGAGGGGTAAACTGGAAATACCAGCTCAGTTTTCCGGTGTCCGCTTCGAGCGCAAGAAACGAGCAGGTATAGAGATTGTCGCCGGGCCGCACGTCACCGTTCCAGTCCGGCCCCGGATTCCCCACCCCCCAATACACCAGCTTGAGTTCGGGATCGTACGCCCCGGTCACCCAGGTGGCGCCGCCGCCGGTTTTCCAATCGTCGCCGGACCACGTTTCGTGGCCAGGTTCTCCGGGTCCGGGAATCGTCCAGAACCGCCATGCCTGCTTGCCGGTTCTTGCATCGTAGGCGTCGATGAACCCACGGATGCCCGCTTCTCCGCCGCTGACGCCGACAACCACTTTTCCGTCGATCGCTAGCGGGGCCATGGTCATGCTGTAACCCAATTTGTAATCGAGAACTTTGGCGGACCACCGCTCCACGCCACTCTTGAGATCCAGCGCAACGAGAAACCCATCGAGTGTGGCGACGAACAATTTGTCGTCCAACACCGCAGCTCCCCGATTGGTGTGGCCGAAACCAATACTCTGGAAATCGCTCGGCAGCGGACGTTTCCATGTCCACAGAGAACGCCCGGAGCGGCCATCGAGCGCTGCGGCGGCATTCGGGCCGGTCACGTACAGGATGCCATCAATCACAATGGGAGAGACTTCCGTGCGAGGATCGGGAAATTGGTAGGCCCATTTCACTTTGAGTTGCGAAACGTTCTGCGTGTTGATCTCACGCAGCGGAGAAAATCTTTTCCCGTCCAAGGTACGCGAATACGTCAGCCAGTTCCCCGGCTCCTTATCGGCGTTTACAATTCGTTCGAACGGGACCTGCGCCGAGACAACCGTAGCCGCCAGCAGGAATAATGCGAGAAGCCTCATGGTTGGCCTCGCTGCGATGCCAGGTAGGCCACCAGATCATCGAGTTCCGCGGCGGAGAAAAGCGATTCGTAAGAAGGCATGAGCGTCTGGCCACGAAGTTTTTTCAGTTCGCGCAAGTCGCTTTTTCGTAGGCTGTAAAAGTGTCCCTGCGCATCTTTCAGTTGAATCGTAAAGGTGTCTTCATTCAGGCGGATACCTCGGATTGTCTGGCCGGATGACGTGCTGGCTTCGATCAGCAGAAAATCTTCTGGGATGGTCTTACTCGGGCTTTGTAGCGTTCCGCGCAGGCGGGCGGCTCCCCGGCGCGCGCCGACTTCCGTGAGTTCGGGACCAAAGCCGGTGCCTTTGCCAGCGAGAATATGGCACGTGGCGCAACCGCTCCGCGTGTAGATGGCCTCACCACGCTGAGGGTCGCCAGGCAGTTTTTCCGGTGGCACACTTCCGAGGCTGCGCACAAAAGCTACCAGGTTCAAGATGTCTTGCTCGGACAGGTACCAGCCCTCCGGCATTTCGGGTGGAATGCCATTTTCAATCAGGGACTTCAAGGCCTTGTCGTCGGGTGCCCGGCTGAGTTTCGGGCGATGCAAGCTCGGCCCACGTCCGCCACCTCCGTCGATACCATGGCAGAGAGTACAGTGACCTTCAAAGATCACCTTGCCTGCTGTGAGATCGGGTTTCTCAACAGGCGCGTTTTGAGCTGAGGGAGCCTGTGCGGAGGGCTCAGCGTAGGCAGCAAACAGGAACAGCGAGGAAAGAAAAATGAGCAAAGACCGCATGAGCACGGGATCCTCGAAAGATTCCTTGAAGAAGCAGGGTAAGCGTCCGAAAGCGTATTCGCGAATGGCGTTGCTGTCAATTCCTTGATGGAAGAGCCTCAAAGTACGCTCCCCTCAGCCCGCGCGACAAAACACAACACCTAACATCGCGGGCCAAGGGTGAGCGGGAGGTGAGGGGTCCGTGAGCGTTGAAATGTCTCTCTTTATCAACACAACTCTTCCATTTGAAAGAATCGCAGGCGCTTATATGGGTCCGAACGAGATCAAAACCTACCGGAAGTAGTGACAAGAGTAGTAGCAAAACAAACTTCTGCCGGGAGTGGCTCTCTCAAAACGGGAGAGCTTCAATATCGTCCCCCCTGCCCATACGACGGGTGGAAAACGATGAGGAAGCTTGCGCAGCGCTCGATCCAGCGTTCTGCTGCCTTTTCGAGACTTGCACTGAGCAATGGCGCTTCACTTGGCCAATGCGTTTGCAGTGCGTTGCGAGCAAGATTGCATCGTTGGAGCACCCTCGGACGTAAACAATTCGCCAAGCACGGGAGCATGACGTCTTTCGGCGCTGTTCCGGAATGCTGAGCCAAGTTTTTGTGCGCCCGAGCGCGGTCTTCCAGTGCCAAGAGTGCCAAGAAGAATCATCAAAGATCGGCCGCAAAGCTGGTAAGATGCGCGGCGCAAAGGAAGACTTAACGGCTATGGACCGACGACATTTTGTGAAGACCACGAGCGCTGTTCTTGCGGGAACCACCCTTGCGCCCGGACTGCTTACCGGCAATTCCGTGCCCGCGGCCCCCGCCGAGGGCCGCATGGTTTTTCCCATCAATCGGAATTGGCGTTACAACCGGGCCTTCGTCGAAGGAGCGCACGGGCGGGAGTTCGACGACTCTCGGTTTGATCACGTCGTTATTCCGCACACGAATGTCCGGTTGCCCTGGCATAGCTTCGACGACAAGCAATATGAGTTTGTTTCCATTTACCGGCGTCGTTTTCGTCTGCCCCCGGAGGCCCGCGGCAAGCGCATTTTCGTGGACTTCGAAGGTGTCATGACCGCCTCTACCGTTTGGATCAATGGTGTGCGGCTGGGCGAGTACAAAGGTGGCTACACGCCTTTTTCTTTCGATCTGACGCCGCACATCGACCTCGGCGGTGAAAACGTGCTTGCGGTGGATGTGGACTCGACGGAACGGCCGGACATCCCACCCTTTGGTCATCAGATCGACTACCTAACTTTTGGAGGGATCTACCGCGAAGTCTGGCTGCGCATCGTTCCAACGACGTTTATAGAGAATATTCTTGCGAAACCAAAAGCGGTGCTCAGCGAACACCCCGCAATCGATCTAGATTGCTTCCTTCAGCATATGGAAGCGTCGCGGGAGACGCTGACACTAGAGGCCGAGCTCCGCGAAGGGGATCGCGTGGTGGCCAAAGCGACCGAACGCGTTCCGACGTCGGAGGCTCGATCGGACGCAGTGGCGCATACCATGCACTTCGACGGCCTTAGCGGGATCAAGCTGTGGGACCTCGAGCATCCGAATCTTTATTCCGCTCAGGTGCGCTTACTGAGGGGATCCGAGCTAGTCGATCAGGATCGCCGCACGGTTGGTTTTCGCGAAGCGCAGTTTACAGATCACGGCTTCGAGCTGAATGGCAAAGTCATCAAACTGCGCGGCCTTGACCGCCATCAAACATTTCCGTTTGTAGGCCAGGCCATGCCGGGCCGCGCGCAACGGAGCGATGCGCGAATCTTGCGCAAAAACCTAAAATGCAACATCGTCCGCACATCACACTATCCGCAATCGCGGCATTTCCTCGACGCCTGCGACGAAATGGGGCTGCTGGTCCTCGAAGAAATACCCGGCTGGCAGCACATTGGGGACGAGGCCTGGAAACAGATCTCCATCGACAACGTCGGCCGCATGATTCGCCGCGACTGGAATCATCCCAGCATTATTCTATGGGGCGTGCGCATCAACGAATCGAGGGACGACCACGATTTCTACACGCGCACCAACGCGTCAGCTCACCGTCTCGATCCCACACGTCAGACGGGCGGGATCCGCTATTTCCAATCCTCCGAATTTCTGGAAGACGTTTTTACCATGAACGATTTTGGATTCCCTCTGAAACCGCCGAACCACCCCCGCTATCTCAACACGGAATTCGTGGGTCACACGTATCCCACGAAAACTATCGATCAAGTCGAGCGGCTGACAGAGCACACCATGCGTCATGCGCGTATTCACGACCAGCTAGCTTCCGATGCGCAGTACGCCGGCGGCATCGGCTGGTGCGCCTTTGACTACAACACGCATGGAGACTTTGGAAGCGGTGACCGCATCTGCTATCACGGGGTGACCGACATTTTCCGGGAACCCAAGCTTGCGGCCGGTTTCTACAAGTCCCAATGTGATCCCTCAGACGAAGTCGTGCTCGAACCTGCATTTCACTGGGCGCGGGGCGACGAATCGATCGGATTCACCAGGGCGGTGGTCTGTTCCAATTGCGATCACCTTAAGTTCTACATTGCCGGCAAGCTGGTGGCGGAAGCCGATCCAAACAAAACCGAGTTTGCCCACCTTCGCTATTCGCCGTTTGTGGTTGATTTGGGGCCCGCCGTGGGCAACTGGGGAGATCTCCGGATGGAAGGTTATCTGGACGGAAAGCAAGCGATTGTTAAGACTCTATCCGGCAGAGGTGTCGACCAGAAATTTCGACTGCTGCCTGACGACACTCGTCTCAACGCGGATGGCGCTGATTCTACCCGCGTGGTTTTGCGCGTAACCGATGAATTTGACGCCATCCGGCCATTTGCGAACGACGCCATCAAGTTGGACCTGCAAGGCCCCGCGGAGATTATTGGCGACAACCCCTTTGCGCTGATCGGCGGAACGGGCGCTATCTGGATTCGCGCGAAGGAACAACCGGGAACGGTGCGGCTCACGGCCACACATCCGCAGCTGGGCACGCAGCAGCTGCGCATTGAAATCGCTGCCAGTTCTCCAGAAGTCCTCTAGCTCTTTCGAGCGGAGGCGGGAATCACTTGCTCGCGTGAGCATGAGCGCCCAGGGAGATGAGGTCAAAGATCAGAGGACGGAAACGGGCCCGCCCCCTCGGCCGGTCTGCAAATGTAGATCTGGGGCACCAGGCCAGTTTCTCTCTGATAGGACTTGGCCATTTTTTCTTTAAATTCTCCGGCGTAGCGAGCGTCCACGAGATTGATGGTAGCCCCTCCGAAGCCACCGCCCGTCATGCGCGCGCCGTAAACTCCCTTTTGCTGGTGCGCCAGGTCAACCATCAAATCCAGTTCCGGGCAGCTGACCTCGTACAAATCCCGAAGGCTGCGATGAGATTCGGCCATGCGCATTCCGAACCGTGCGATATCACCGGAGCGGAGTGCCTCCGCGCTGTCGAGCACCCGCGCGTTCTCACCGACAACATGCAGCGCGCGCTTGTAGGCAACTTCAGAAATCTTGCTGCGATACTGTTCCAGCTGCTCGGCGCTTACGTCCCGTAGAGCGCGAATCCCCGGCAAAAACTCTCGAAGGCGGCGGACGGCTTCTTCGCAATCCGCGCGACGGCGATTGTATTCGCTGGAGGCCAGTTCGTGCTTGACCATAGTGTTGCTGATCACCAGCTTGACGGAATTGGGAATCAAGAGAGACGCAAAGCTCAGCGCGCGGCAATCGAGCATCAGCGCGTGGTCCTTTTCTCCGTATAGGGAGACGAATTGGTCCATGATCCCGACCCGCGCGCCGACGAATTCATTTTCCGCTCTTTGGCAGAGCAGCGCCAATTGAAGGCGCTCCGGGGTCCAGCCAGACTGATCCGCGAGAGCCAGCGCGGTCGCCACCTCAATGGCAGCGGAAGAGCTAAGGCCCGCGCCAATGGGGACTTCACTTTCAATCAGAAGATTCGCTCCGCGAAGCCGAAAACCGGCCTGTTCGAGTTGCAGGGCCACGCCGATGGGATAGTCGCTCCACGTTTTGGAAGGCTGCCGTGCCGCGGAAGACAAATCCGCGTCCGCCTCAGCTGAAAACTCCTCCGAGTAGATATGCAGCCGGCGATCCTCTCTGGCGCCGACGGCGACCCAACAATAAAACTCGATGGCCGCTGGCATCGCGAAGCCCTCGTTGTAATCGGTGTGTTCTCCGATCAGGTTGACACGCCCGGGGGCGCGATAGACGCGCGGGTCCCCGCCAAATCGCGAACGAAACCGCTCAACGATAGTCGACCGTGGTGTCATCAATCCGTTCTACGCTTTGGTCTGTGCCGCGACCCATCCGAGACGTGAAAAAGGATACCAAGCGCTAGACGGATGTGCAGGGCCATGATTTTTCTATCAGAAAATGACACGCAAAAGAAGCGTTCCGGCAAGAATGATGATCGCGAAAGATACTGGCTGGAGTACCAGCAAGAGGTTCCTGCGGAGGAAGTGGCGCCGAAGCGTGCACGCGATCCTTGAACTTGTCGACGAGTCGGCTCCTAGCGAGGCTGCAGGTCTATATGAGTTCGTGTGCTTGCCGCAAGCGCTTGTCACAGGTGTAGAATGCGGGCACCAGCGTTGGAATAATTCTTATGCGGCGGAAAATGGGCTAGTCGGGACCTGGCCGCCGATTCCAGCAGGAAGGGAGTTTATGAACAGACTGCGGAAAAACACGCTGCCATGGATCGTTCCCGCATTCCTGCTGGCTGGGCCAGCCGCGGCGCAATCGAGTTACGACTTGAAATCACCCGACGGCAGAATCGAGGTCAGAATCCGCACCGCTAGTCGCATCCGTTACGACGTGCTCCTGAAAGGTGGCGCGCTCGTCGAGGATTCGACGCTCTCCCTGGACGTCGACCACAAGAAGCTAGGACTGGAGCCGAAAGTCCGAGCGGCGAAGGAAAGCAGCACCAATCGGGTGATCGAGCCGCAAGTCCGTCAGAAATTCGAGAAGATTCGCGAGAGCTACAACGAACTGCGCCTCGAAATGGACGGGGACTACGCGCTGGTTTTCCGCGCCTACAACGAAGGGGCAGCCTACCGTTTTGAAACCTCGCTTCCAGAACCGCAGGTGAAGATATACGGTGAAGAAGTGAAGTTCAATTTCCCGCGAGATTCCATAGCCTTTTACCCTCAGGAAGACAGCATGTTTTCGCACAACGAGCGAAAGTATGTGCCACAGCATTTGAGCGAGATCGCTCCGGCGTTCCTGGGAACCATGCCTGTCGTGGTGGATGCGGGTGGCGGCGCCAAAGTAGCCATAGCGGAATCGGACGTGGAAGACTATCCGGGAATGTGGCTGCGCGGCACGGGTGGACCTGCGCTTTCCGGGAGTTTTCCTCCGTACCCTTTAAAAGAAAAGCTGGAAGGAGACCGCGACTTCAGAGTCGTTGAGGCCGCCGACTACATCGCTGCGACGAGCGGCAAGCGCACCTTTCCGTGGCGACTGCTGGGCATCGTCGAGCGCGACGGAGACCTGCTCACCAATCAACTGGTGTGGCTTTTGGCGAAGCCAGCGCAGTTCGAAGACACCTCATGGATTAAGCCAGGCAAAGTGGCCTGGGACTGGTGGAACGACACCAATATCTACGGTGTGGACTTCAAATCCGGAGTCAACACCGAGACCTACAAGTACTACATTGACTTTGCTGCGAAATTCGGCCTGCCCTACATCATTTTAGACGAAGGGTGGTACCAGCTCGGAAACGTGCTCGAAATCGTTCCGGGAATAAATATGGAAGAGCTGACGGCCTACGCCAAAGAAAAAAACGTGGGCATTATTCTTTGGGTGGTCTGGAAGTCGCTCGACGATCAACTCATTCCCGCGCTCGATCAGTACGCCAAGTGGGGGATCAAAGGGATTAAGGTCGACTTCATGCAGCGCGACGACCAACGGTTGATCAACTTCTACCACCAGGTCAGCCGCGAAACGGCCAAGCGCAAAATGCTGGTCGATTTTCACGGTGGGCAGAAGCAGGTCACCATGACTCGCACGTGGCCGAACATGATCAGCGGAGAAGGAGTCCGCGGGATGGAGTGGAGCAAGTGGAGCGCAGACTCCGAACCGAAACACAACGTCACGCTGCCTTTTACACGAATGTTTCTCGGGCCCATGGATTACACACCAGGGGCGATGCGGAACGCGACGAAAGCCACCTTTGCCCCCATCTTCCACCAACCCATGGCTTTGGGAACTCGCTGCCAGCAGCTTGCCATGTATGTGGTCTTCGAGAGCCCCTTGCAGATGTTGTCGGACAGTCCGTCGAATTACTTGCGTGAACCCGAGGCCATGGAATTTCTTGCGGCAGTGCCGACGACCTGGGACGAAACCAGGGTTCTGGATGCGCGCATCGCCGAGTACGTCCTTTTGGCGCGAAGAAATGCAAAAGATTGGTATCTCGGGGCGATGACCGACTGGACCGGACGCGAACTGGAAGTGGATTTCTCCTTCTTACCGGAGGGCAACTTCTGGCTGGACGCGTACGAGGATGGCGTGAATGCTGACAGGTACGCGAGTGACTATAAGCGGGTGAAACGGCAGGTTAACAAAACCACGAAACTAAGGATCAAGTTGGCGCCCGGGGGCGGGTGGGCGGCCAGGATACGTCCTTTGTGACTGTAGCGAGAGATAGAATATGTCAAGGGTCGACGAACACGCGTGAGTTTCGGCGCAGACGAAAGAATTCCGTCGAGATGATAAACGGCTGGCACAAATTGCGGCGCCCTTCTCCTAGGACACGGAATCGGAGAAGCGGGGCTCTCGCAGTACTGCTTGCCACGTTCGCGAGTTTAGGGAGCGCGGCAGCTTTCGAGCAAAATCCTGTCCCCCACCTCTCGGTCACTGTCGAAGGCACGATTCAGGACACCGCCGGAAAGCCGGTCGGCGGTGCCACCGTCCTTCTTACAGAGAAGGGCAACCGAACCATCGTCGAAACGAAAACGAATGCAGCCGGTACTTTCGTCCTCTCCTCGGATCACGGTGGCACGTACACCCTGCGGGCGAAAAAATCTGGATGGATAGATTCTGTCGTAGATGCTCTGGTATTGTCGCCGGGAGACAAGAGACATGTCGATGTGCTGCTCCAAACGATCGGATCAGCAAAGTTCGAATCCTCCGCGGCGTCGCCGTCTGCGATGGAATTCAAGGATGAGCCGAACTTTACCGTGGCGGGCGTAACCGATTGGAGCAATCTCGGTTTGCATGGGTCCGCAGCTAGTTCGAAAACCAGTGAATCGCTTGCCAAGGAAACCCAGACGTTGAAATCCGGCGAGCCGGAGACCGCTTCCACCGGCAGTTCCGGCAAGCCGTACGAGATGGCTTTGGCTGACCGAGCCAAAGGTGACTTCGCGGGAGCCCGCGAGCAAGTCCGAAAAGCGCTGGCGGTCGCAGATGATGCAGAAGGACATCGCCTGTTGGGCGAACTTGATGAGCGGCTAAACGACCCTCTCGAAGCGGTCCGCGAATACGAATGCGCTGCCCATATGGACCCCAGTGAGCCGAATTATTTCGAATGGGGTACGGAACTGCTGCTCCACAAAGCGGCGGAGCCAGCAGTAGAAGTTTTTACGCGTGGGTCCACGGCGCATCCGAAATCTGCAAGAATGCTGACCGGGCTGGGCGCGGCTCTCTACTCGAGCGGTTCGTGGGCAGAAGCGGCCCGGCGCCTGTGCGATGCGTCTGACCTGCAACCGGTCGACCCAGCTCCGTATCTCTTCCTCGGCAGGGTGGCCATGACGTCTCCCACGCCGCTGCCTTGCAGCGAACAGAAACTGGCGCGATTTGCCGAGGAGCAGCCTCTGAATGCTCTGGCCAATTACTACTACGCGATAAGCATTTGGAAGCGCGAAAAGGGATCAGAAAATCTGGCGGGCTCTAAACAGGCCGAAGCGCTGCTCGAGAAAGCCGTGTCTATCGATCCCCAGCTCGGCGAAGCGTACCTTCAGCTGGGAATTCTGCATTTCGCGCGAGGCGATTTCGACGAGGCCATTCGCGGCTACCAGAAGGCCATTGAAATAAACCCGAACCTTGGCGAAGCCCACCGCCAGCTCGGTCTGGCTTATCAACGAACAGGCGAGAACCGAAAGGCGCAACAGGAGTTTCGAGCGTATGAGCGAGCCGAGGAAACGGAGGCTGCCGACCTCCAACGGCAGCGGCGGGAACTCCGGCAATTTGTGATTATTCTTAAGGACCAGCCGCCAGCAACTCCGCCACGTTAGAAAAGCCGGACGAAACCGATCGGTTTCGCTTTTTTAATTTGCCTATCTGGTTTTGGGTTTGACCGCCGCGACGATACCGCTGCCCTCGCGGATGGTAAGGATCTGGTTGGCACTCACATCCGTGAACCGCTCGGTCTTCTGGGTGGTCGGCCACTTCACCTCGATAACATCCACCTTTTGAGCTTTTCCGATGCCGAAGTGCAGCCGCAGGTCGCTCTGCGACATGACACTTGTGCCACTGTGGACCTCATCCATCTGAGCGTGTTTGCCGGTCACTACGCGGACGCGAGCGCCAATAGCGGTGCGATTGCACTTGGTCCCGAGCAGTTTGATTTTGACCCAGTTTTGCTTGTTTCCGCCTTCGTTGCGTAGAAGAGAAGGCAAATCGTTCATATTCAAAATCAGGGCATCGATGTCGCCATCGTTGTCGTAGTCGCCGAACGCGGCGCCGCGACTCGAGAATCGCTCGCTAATGCCGGGGCCCATCTCCGAGGAAACGTCTTTGAAGCGCCCATCGCCAAGGTTCTTGTAGACCAGGCGCGGGTTCTTGAATGTCTGGCCGGTCTCGTGGCCCTCGATTTCCGGGTACACGTGTCCGTTGATCTGGAGAAGATCTGCCCAGCCATCGTTGTCGTAGTCCATGAAGCCGCAGCCCCAGGCAACGTATTGGTTGTTGATTCCGATTCCAGAAGAAAATGTAACATCGCTAAAGGTGCCGTCGGCGTTGTTGTGGTAGAGGTTCGAGGTGTCGTCCGCAAAATTCGTTTTGAAAATGTCGAACCAGCCGTCGCAGTCGTAATCGGCGACGGCTACGCCCATGCCGGCCTGCTCGTGGCCATTCTCGCTGTAAGCGCAGCCGGCCATGACCGCGACATCGGTGAAAGTACCGTCGTGATTGTTGTGGAGCAGGATGCTGGGCTCGGAATCGACAGCGACGTAGATATCCGGCCAGCCGTCGTTATCGAAATCGTAGGAAACGGGTGTAATGGAATAGCGCGGGCCGGGTTTCAAGATGCCCGATTTTTCGGAGGCATCGGTGAAAGTTCCGTCGCCGTTGTTGCGATAAAGAACGTTGGTGTCGCCAGGAAGACCCCGCGGACCGCACATGGTAGGAATGCCTTTCCACTGGCAAACGGGGGGCTCGGTCGGCGAAGGAGTGTTTTTTGGATCAAGCTTTATGTAGTTGCAAACGAAGAGATCAAGGTGACCGTCGCGATCGTAGTCGAGCCAAGTGCAGCCGGCACCCCAGCGGATTTCTTCGTTGTACACGCCAGCTTTCTGAGTCACGTCGGTGAACGTGCCGTCTCCGTTGTTGTGAAACAGGATGTTGTGTCCCCAGAAGCAGCAGAAGAGATCATCCCAGCCATCATTGTCGTAGTCGCCTACGCAGACGCCCGTCTGCCAGCCCGTTCGAGCCAGTCCGGATTTTTCCGTGACATCGGTGAAAGTTCCGTTGCGGTTGTTTTTGTACAGATGGGAGGTGGGGGCCGTCCCGGACGGCCAATCGGTATGGAAGCGCGTTCCGTTGGTCAAATAAATATCCAGCCATCCGTCGTGGTCGTAGTCGAAAAAAGCGAGTCCACTGCCTTTGGCTTCAATGATGTATTTTTTTTGATCGACGCCGCCCCACACGTTTGGAGAATTAAGGCCGGCTTCCCTGGCCACGTCGACGAACACGACAGGCGAGGCCGCTGGCGCAGTAGAGACAAGCGGCTTCGGCGATTGAGGATGGGATGCCGCAGAAGCTTCGAGGAGCGGGGAGCGTTTCCATTTCCAGAGCGGGCTGGTAAGCGCGTCCAACAGCGCGCTGCCCAGAGCGATCGAAGAGGAACCCAGGAAACGGCGGCGGAGCGGATTCATGGCCTTGGATCTGCCCAGACGGGAGATTGCCGCGGCGAAAAATTGGGCGAGCAGCAATGCATTTCTGCCAGATCGATGGAGTTCCGTGCTCTCATTGGCTTGCCGCCTTTGGCCTTATCTTGGGAAACGAACGCGCAACAATTCCTGTGCCTTCTTTTACGGCGATGATTCTATCGACGGCGAGACTCGTCAGCTTGTCCACTTGCCCGCTGGGCCAGGTAATCTCCAGGGATTCAATTTTGGTGCGTCTGCCGAGGCCAAAGAAGATTCTTGGATCGCTTGCCGACATATAGCTCATGCCCCCTTTGGACTGTTCGACGTGCACGAACCCTTCGGAAGTTAACTTTAACGAAGCGCCGATGCCATCGCGATTCGAACGCGTGCCGATGAGCAGAACTTCCAGCCAGTGGTTAAGATTTCCTCCATCGTTGCGGAGGAGTTCGGGATAATCGCCCCGGTTATTGATGGCGATGTCGATGTCGCCGTCATTGTCGTAATCAGCGGTAGCGATGCCGCGGCCGGCGACAGGCCGCAGGAAGTCAGGACCGAGAGAGTCTGAAGCTTTTTCGAACTGGCCCTTTCCTAAATTGCGGAACATGAGCAAAGGCTCCTTGTAGGAGACTTCGCTGTGATAGAGCTGGACGTTGTCCAGCATGGCGCCGTTCAATTGGACGATATCGTTCCAGCCGTCGTTGTCGTAATCGAGAAACTTCATGGATACGCCGCTGAGCAGGATGGCCTTGTTGCCGATGCCGGAGCGATAGGTATAGTCATCAAACGTTCCATCGCGATTGTTGTGATAGAGACGATTCAATTCGAAATCCAGGTGAGTGATGTAGACATCCAGCCAGCCGTCGCCGTCCACGTCCGCGGCATCGATGCCCATGCCCGCCTCGTAACGGCCATCTTCGCTGGCGGCCAAACCGGAAACAAGCGAGACATCCTCGAAGGTCCCATCGTGTTTGTTGAGGAACAGAAAATTGGGCCAGGTGTCGTTGGCGATGGCGATGTCTGGCCAGCCGTCGTTATTGAAGTCCGCCAGGACCACGCCCATGCCTTTGGATTCGGGCTTGCCAACGCCGGAAGAATCGCTTACGTCGGTGAAGGTACCGTCGTGATTGTTGTGGTAGAGCTTGGTCTTCTGCCCCTTGTAATTGCCCGGATTGCAGTAAGAACGATAGCCGGGGCGGCGTTCTCCGCACCACAGGTTCGTTTTGGGCGTCCACTCGATGTAATTGGTCACGAGCAGGTCGAGCCAGCCGTCCTTATCGTAGTCAAACCATCCTGCGCTGGTGGACCATCCGCCTTCATCGGCTACACCGGCCTTGGCGGTGACATTCGTGAAGGTTCCATCGCCGTTGTTGTGGTAGAGAATGGCGCGGCCATAGCCGGTGACGTACAGATCGGGGTAGCCGTCATTGTCGAAATCTCCGACGGCGACTCCTTGACCGTAATGTCCGGCACCTCCGAGGCCAGCTTTTTCGGTGACGTCGGTGAAGGTGCCGTCGCCATTATTGTGGTAAAGCTCGGAACGCAAGGGATGGGGCGGCTTGTAAGCGTCGGTTTCGCCGGATTGCACGAAGAACAGATCCATCAAGCCGTCCTGGTCGTAGTCCAGCCAAGCGACCCCGGTGCCCATGGTCTCGAGATAATACTTTTCTTCGCTCTGCGTGGAGTCTTCGAGAAAAGTGATTCCGGCGTCTTTTCGGACGTCGGTATACCGGACGCTGATGCGAGAGTCCTGCGCTTTAGGCGTTTGCCGAGCAAGGGCCTGCTGATGGAAGATAACGACCAGCGCCGCGGTCAGCGCCAGGATTGCGCTCCACACGCTTACGAGGAACCGTCGCCTGCCTGCCTCCGGTTTTTTCCGCATTCCAAGCTGGTCTCGAAAGTGTTCGTGCTGTCAGCAGCGGGCTATCACGCTCCGAACATTGATGAAGCGCTTAACGCATTCTAGCCCCGGTTATGCACGCGTTCAACCGCAAGTTTCCGCCGGAAATTCTAAAGTGTGCGGTCGGCCAGCGATAGCGCCAGCTGCAGCAGCTGCAACCGGGCAGCCATCGGCATGGGTTCGCGAATGGTCGAGGGCACCTCGGGTGCTCGGGACAAGGCCTCTTCGATGCGATCTAGGTCAAAGCCGCCGGCGGCAGTGCTGCCTTTGAAGCGATTCAACACTTCCCGTGCCTTGGCGAACTCTCCGGTTTGATAATAAAAAACGCCCAGTGTCGAATAACTTCCGGGCCATTCCGGAAGCAGATCCACGGCGTGTTCGAGATGCGCTTCTGCCTCGGGAGTCTTACCCTCCAGGACGGAGACAAGTCCCAAGCCCCAGAAGATTTTTCCGGAGCCGGGAATTCGCGCCAGGCCCTTCCGTAACGTCTCTCCCGCACCGCCGGCATTATTCTCGCGCAACTGCACCAGAGCGAGTGAGAGGTAGTGCTGATCGTTGTCAGGGTTTCGGTTGATCGCGTCCCGGAAAATTTGCGAAGCTCGCGGAGTATCGCCAAGGTGCGCGTAGATATCTCCGAGCAAAGCCAAAAAGGAGCCGTCCTGCTGGCCCGGCGCTGAAACTTGCCTGGCGGCTTCGAGCGCCTGAGCATAGGCGCCTTTGCGGAAGTAGGCATCGGCCAAGTCGAATTTCACGTCATCCGAGTCGGGATTTGCGCTCAAGGCGGTCTCGAAATGCTGGACGGCGTCGTCGTAGAAACGATAACGCGCCAGAAGTACACCCACTCCGGTCTGCGTCCGGTAGTCGCCCGCGCTCAACTGATCGAGTTGTACGATGGTCTTGCGGGCTTCGTCGGGTTTTCCAAGTTTCAGGTAGGTTTCCGCGAGCAGATAGAGGTTCTGAGGCTGGTCCGGATGTTTGCTGACCTCTTCGGTCAGCTGCGTCAGGTCGAGTTGCGTGCGGTCCTGACTGGAAAGGCTTGAGCGGTTGTCCACGTAGTCGAAAAGATGCTGATACGGGTAGGGACCCGCAGGAGCATTTTTCGAGAGCGTCTGAAATACACGCAAATCCCTCTGTGCCGCGTCCAACTGATGGAGGCTTCTCTCCACCATGGCCAGCTTGTAGTAGCCCGCAGCAGGCTCGCGGCTCACTTTGACGTATCGCCGCAAGAGGTCCGCTGCCTCCTGGAATTTTTTGCTCGCGATTCGTAGATTCGCCAATTCCAACATCGCTTCGGAAAGATTGGGGTTTGCGTGCAAGGCCGCCTCGAAAAACTCCTCGGCCCGCGCATGATTTCCCTGGCGCTCCTCGATATAGCCCATGTTGAAAAGGCAGGAAGCGTTGTGAGGGTCTTGTTTGAGGCCCGCTTCAAAGTACTTCCTGGCTTCATCGAATTGTCCAAGATGCCGGTACGAGAGACCCAGGAAGGCATAGGAGCGTGCCGAGGGGTCTACTTCGACGAGCGCTTTGAACTCCTCGATGGCCTTTTCCGCTTTGCCCGACATGAAATAGCTCTCGCCCAGGGCAGCGCGGAGATCGGCTCGTTCCGGAGCGATCTTCAAGCCTGATTCGAGAAGAGGGATGGCGTCTTCGAAATAATTCTGGGTCATACTGACGCGCGCCAGAAGAAAAATGATGTCCGTATTCAGAGGAGCGAGCTTATGGGCGGCCACCAGCAAGTCCAAAGCATCCACCGACCTGTTCTGCTCCTGATAGACTTGCGCCAGCAAATAGAGCGTTTCGGGGGAGTCGGATTTCAGTTTCAGCGCGCGAAGCAACACCAGTTCCGCTTTCGGGTATTCAGCAGTCCGAAGATAAGCCTGGCCGAGGTTGTAGAGAATCTCCAGCGTTTCCGGCTGTAGCGCGTTCGCCTGTTCTAGTTCGAGTTGAGCCCCCCGGTACTGTTTTTCCGAGGCCAGCAACACGCCGAGCGTGAAATGCAATTGCACGTCGTCTTTATTTTGTGCGGAAAGATCGCTGGCGAGCTTCAACCCTTCCGCGGTTCGGCCGGCCCGGAGGCAAGCGCGGATCAAGTTAGAGCGAGTGGCGATGTCTGGAGGGTGGACGCGCTGAAAGTGAGAAATAGCCGTTAGCGTTGAACCCTTGGCCATCAGGACCAGGCCCAGGTTATAGTTTCCATCGCGATTGCCTGGCTCCAGGCGCAAGACCTTCCTGAATTCTTTCTCCGCCAGATCGAGCTTATTCTCGGTGACGTATAGGTTCCCGAGGTTGTTGAGCGCCCTGGTGGAGTTGGGTTCAAGCTTGAGCGCCTGCTGGAAAGCCTCGAGGGCGTTGGGGTAGTCCTTTTCATCGGTGTAAACAATCCCCAACAGGTCGTAGCCCTCGACGCTGGAAGGGTTCCGCTCGAGTTCTGCGTGTATCTTGTTCTTGGCCTCATCGACGGAACCGCGGCGAAGCAGTTCTTCGGCTTCCTCGAGAAGGGGCGAAATCTTCGAGGGTTGCCGAGCATTACCGCGGTGGGGGACGGTTTGCTGCGGAAATCCTTCAGCGGAAAACAGAAGCACCATCAGCGCAAGGATTCGCCAGGCTCGCGGCCAGCTCCCTGCGCTCTTCGATGGACGCTCAAGTGACGTGCCGCTAAACATTTCCGAACTTTCCTCCGAGTGCGTTCTAATCGAGCTTCGACGGTCAATTTAGCATCTCCAGCGCCTGTTGAGCCAACTTGTGCTGCGGCTGCTGGCGGAGTAGCGCCAGTAAGACCTCTCTGGCCTTCTCTTTGTCCTTCAAAAGGACGTACAAGCGGGCCAGATTCAGATAGGCCTGGTCAAAGTTCGGGGCCACGCGGATCGAAGTCTCGAATCTTTCCTTGGCTTCGGAGTAGCGTTGTTCGCGGACGAACAGGACCCCCAGGTTGTTGAGCGCGTCGGGATAATCCGGGCGTAAGTTCACCGCCCTTTCCAAGAAGTTTGAGGCGCGCTCGAGTTGATCTTGCCGCGCGTAGAGCATTCCTAAGCTGTAGTTCGTCTCCGGATTGTCAGGCTCCAGGTCGTGCGCGCGGCTCAGAAGCTTTTCCGCCTCTTCTAGCGCTCCCTGCCGTCGATAAAGGTTTCCGAGATTCAGCAGCGCAATGACATAGTTGGGCTTCTCGGATAAGGCCTGTTGAAAATTGTGGATGGCCTCATCCATCTGGCCTTCCTGCCCGGCGACCATTCCAAGATTGTTCCAGGCTTCCGGATACTCTGGACGGAGCTCCACCGCCTGCTGGAGATACCGCCGCGCGTCCGGCAGGGCGTTTTTCCGGAGGTACAGGGTTCCCAGATTGTAATAAGCTTCCGGTTCCTGCGGCTTGGCCGCGATGACCAGCAGGAAAGACGCCGCCGCTTCGTCCAGGTAGCCGCGCTGAAACATCGCGACGCCATAGGTAAAGTCGTTGCGTTGAAACTCGTCTACATACAGTCGGCCTTCGAAGGGAAGCGCTCTCCGCATACGGTCGGCGGCATTCTCCGGAACTGATTTTAGATCTTCGGCGAGCCGTTCCGGGTCGACTGGCCCTTGATAGACTTTGACGATCATGCCGCTGCCATCTACTAGAAACGATGTGGGGAGAGCAAGATCCCTGCGACGGTCAAAAAGGTGGCGATAAACAATATTGTAGACGCCGGTCACTTCTTGCGTGCCCAGCAGGATCGGGAAGGACCACCCTTCCTTCGCGACAAATGCTCGAACCGCGGCCACATCGCCAGGATCGTCGACGTTGAGGGCCAAAATGCGCAGACCGTTTCGAGCGAGAGCTGCCTGGCCCTTCTCGAAAACGCGCAGCTGCTGGCCACAAGCCGGCGAAGCCGTCGCCCAAAAGCTGAGCAGCAGGAAACCGCCTCGAAACGACCGAAGGTCCCGCCTATTTCCCGCCAGGTCGGGCAAGGAAAACTCCGGTGCGCTCAAGGGCTCGATGAGCCAGGTCTCGATCGACGAAGGCCACGTCTCCGGTTTTTCGGCGTCGCCCGCTTGAGCGTAAGACGCAGGTGCAACCGGAAACGGCTTGGCTAGAAAATCCTCGGAGCCTTCCGCAATCTCGATTCGACGGTTTACCGGCAGATGTTCGAAGACCTGAGTCAGCCCGCTGGGCCAGCGGATCGTGGCGCCGACGGCGCCTGGCGTTTTCCCGACACCAAAGAAGAGCTCCTTGGTGTGCTGAGAGAGAAATCCAGAGCCAGCTTGCAGATACTTGGTCTGTCGATGTCGTTCGACTTCGACGGTTACCCGGGCGCCGATGGCATCGCGGTTGCTTTTTATTCCGCGCAATCGGATGGCGATGGAGTTGCCAATATCCTTCATGGCGTTGCGCAAAATCCGGAGTTGCGGCCCACTCCGGTTTTTCAGAACCACTTCCAAACGCCCGTCGTGGTCGAGGTCGGCGAGCGCGAAGGATCGGCTATCGTCGGGAAAGTCCAATCGAGAAATGCCCGAGACGTCGGAAAACGTGCCGTCGTGGTTATTCACGTAGAAAACGTTTCTCTCATAGCCATTCCAAGAGGCGTCCGATCGGATCAACTCATTGATAGCGTTCCACCCCAGCTCGTAATTCACTGACGGCGTTGGAGTCTCGGGTGAATTCGCCACGACCTGCCGCCAGAAGAAGCTCGCCACGTCGTGTGGATCGTGCTCAGGCGTCCTGGGCCCTGAGATATAGCCATTCGCGACGTACAGGTCCGGGTAGCCGTCGTGGTCAAAATCCCAAGCGTCCGAGCACCACGCCCACCGGCCCACATCAACTCCCGCTTCAACGCTTACGTTTTGAAATTTTCCATTCGCCTGATTTCGATATAAGGAATTGCCGCGCGCATGTCGGCGATAAAGCCCGCGAATAGCCTCCGGCTCCTGCTCATGAAAATTCTTTTGTTCGGAAACGCGCATGCCGGCGGGGGACCACATGTTTGCAACGTATACGTCCTGGTTGCCGTCGTTGTCGAAATCGAACCAGCACGCGCTCATCCCGGCCCCCACGTCCTCGACGCCCGCTTCCGCGGAGACTGCGGCGAATTTTCCGTCGCCGTTGTTGCGGTACAGGTTGTTCCGTCCGAAGTCATTGGCCACATACAAGTCTGGCGCGCCGTCGGAGTTGTAGTCACCCCAGGCGCATGCGAAACTAAAGCGGTCGTTATCCACGTTCAATCCCGCCGCCTCCGTGCGATCCTGAAAAGTTGCGTTCCCCTCGTTGTGAAGCAGGAAGTTGGGAGGCCCATTGCGTGCATCGAAATAAGGAGCCGGATAGTGATACTGGTCCAGACCCAGGTAGTAGCTGTATAAGCAGAAATAAATGTCGAGAAGCCCGTCGCGGTCGTAGTCGGCTACGGCCGCGTGCGTGAAGGTCCCCTGCGGAGGCTGTCGAAACTGGAAGGCATCGCGTTTCAGTCGAAACTTTCCATTCTCTTGGTTCAGGAACAGCAGCGGCCCGCTGCCACAAACCACGAGCAGATCCTGGATCCCCTGGTTCCGAAAATCCGCGAATAGCGCCGAAGCTGTGCCATCCAGCACGCCTACTCCCGCCTTCTCCGTCACATCCTCAAACGTGCCATCCCCGCGATTGTGGTACAGACGGTTCGGCAGTCCGGGGGGCTGACAGATGTACAGGTCATCCAGTCCGTCGTTGTCGATGTCTCCCACCGCCAAACCGTTGTTGCCGTAGATGTCGATGCCCGCGGCTCCGTCCAAAACGGTGCGCCAGTAATCAACGCCGTGCAGCAGCTGCTGTTTGTAAGACTCGGTTTGGCCAAGCGCTCGCGAAGTAATATCGAGGAATATAGGCCCCCGCGCCCGGCTGAAGGTTTCCTGGGTGGCCTCCCATCGGCGAACTTGCCATCCGTTTCGGGCATCGCGCGACCACTGCGTCAGCCATTGTCCGACACGCTGCTCGCGGGTTGCGTCTATTCCCGTTCCCACTAGGTCATAGCGAATCTCCACGCGCACCAGCGGCGAAGACCCGGCCATCTCCTCGATCCTGGTAATTTCGAATTCAGCTGTGTCCAGACGCGGCATGGAGGCCAGGTATCTGTCCATCTCCTCGAGAAAGCGCTCGCGGCCCAAGGCGACGTCGGTTCGAAATCTTTTGCGAAAGACGTCAATCCCATTTCCGGAGCGAAGGCTCGTTTGCTGGCTGGGAACCAGCGAGCACGCTTCGAGCGAAGCGTCCAGAAATTTCGCCAAGACGCGGGAAGCGGGTGGCCCGGCCTTAAGGCCGCGGCTCCATTCGTCGAGCAGACGCAGGATTTCAAAAGCGTATTTCTCCGTGACAAATGCATCCGTGCCGGGAGTGACTTTCTCGAGAACAGCATCGAGCGGGGAGTTCGTCGGATAGTGCGGTGTTACACGAAGATCAGCAAAGTCGAGAGAAGGGTTACCGTCGCCCGGAGACTCCCGGAGTAAGGACCCGAACGCGCGCGCCTGCAGAGGCGCTGGCAAAAAAAGGAGCGGCGCCCAGCGCATCCTCCCGAGGAAGGCGCGCCGTGAAAAAGGCTGTTCTAGGTCTTTTCGGCGCGCCATTCTTGAATGTCCCCGCCGCGATTGTTCGGTCTCGGCATGCTAGCATCGTGGCGAAGCTGTTCGAAAGACTAACCGCGCTGCGAATTTTCAGCAAGCGCAGCCGGCAAATTGCGTCGTGCGACGCCGCAAGTGCCTGGAGCTCGATTAGGACTGTTCCGAGGGAGCGGGCCCTGAAGAATCTCGCAAAATAAGTTCGGCGGGAATCTCGTATTCCCGTCCCTGCGGATTGGCGGAGCAGGAAAGTTCATGCAGCGCGTTGGCCGCCATCTCGCCCAGCATATCCCGATGGATATCCACCGTGGTCAGGGAAGGATTGCTATATTCTGCCAAGCGTGTGTTGTCGAATCCCGTGACAGATATATCTTCCGGCACGCGGCAGCCCCCTCTGAGTAATCCCTTGATGACGCCTACGGCGGTAAGATCGTTCACGGACATCACCGCCGTAGGCCTGGGCGATAGTTTCGCTATACTTAAGCCCGCCGCCAAGCCGCCTTCGAAGCGCAAGTCTCCGTGTACGATCGGTCCTG